>Ga0247774_1000002_pt1 | contig 222872 bp, 220 predicted proteins | sample UWRJL001104B6_FD_179933 | JGI IMG/M metagenome (GOLD analysis project Ga0247774, IMG submission 179933) | Plant litter microbial communities from Arlington Agricultural Research Station in Wisconsin, United States - UWRJ-L001-104B-6 | ecosystem: Environmental > Terrestrial > Plant litter >...
TTCCGCACCTTCGCCTACATGGATCCCTCGATCGCGGCGCTCGCGGGGTTCTCGGGGGCCGCGAACCAGGTCTCCGTCACCCCCGAGCCGGGGGTGCCCGAGGGCCGGATCGCGCGAGCGCTCTTTCGCGACCCCGCTGTCGCCTCGGTCCAGCGGGCGACCGCGACGACGCAGTTCGTGCGCGAGCGGCTCGACGACTTCATCGGCGTGCTGCGGGTGATCGAGGGTTTCGCGCTGGCGCTGGCGCTGCTGATCGCCTTCAACTCCTCGGCGATCAGCATCGACGAGCGGCGCCGCGAGAACGCAACCATGCTCGCCTTCGGCGTCCCCGCCACCAGGGCCATGGTGCTGGCGGTGCTCGAGAGCCTGATCGCCGGCGTCCTCGGCACTCTCGCAGGTCTCGGCGGCGGCTTTCTCGTCGTCAGCTGGGTCGTCGACCAAACGCTGCCCGAAACCCTCCCCGACCTCGGCCTGGTGGTCGAGATCGCCCCGGCGTCACTGCTGGTCGCCGCCGCTGTCGGCGTCGCCTCCGTGGCCCTGGCACCGTTGCTGAGCGCCCGCCGGATCGGTCGGATGGACGTGCCCTCGACGCTGCGCGTCATGGAGTGAGGCGCTCCTATCCGCTCGGCGGACCGCCCAGGGCGAGGACGTCGACGAGCAGGGCAAGCGCGAGAAGGGCGACGACGACGGCAAAGGCGCGACCCAGGGTGGCGGTGGAGATCCGGCTGCCCAGGGAGCTGCCCAAAAGGGCGCCGGCGGCGGCAGCCCCGCTGAGCGCGATCGTCAGCGGCCAGTCCGGCTCGGCGCCCCGTGCCAGGTGGATGCCGAGGGCGACGAGGCCGGTGAATCCGATCACGGCAAGCGAGGTCGCGATCGCCCTGCGCAGCGGCAGTCCCAGGAGGGAGGTCAGGGTGGGGACGACCAGGAAGCCACCGCCGACGCCGAAGAAGCCGGTCATCGCGCCGACCGTCAGGCCACCGAGGCCGGAGCGCGCAGGATCGGGCCGGGGGCAGCCCGGTGGCCGCGCGTCGTCACCCTCGACGTCCTCGGCACCACGGGCGTAGGTCATCGCGGCCGCGGCCAGCATCACCGGCACGAAGGCGAGGATCAGGGTTCGGGGGCTGACCGAAGCCCCGGCGATCGTGCCGACGTAGGCCCCCGCCGCCGCCGGAACGGCGAAGGCCGCGGCCACCCGCCAGCAGACGCGACCCTGCACCGCCTGCGCTCCCGCCCCCGCGGAGGCGCCGAGCGCGACGACGATCAGCGATGCGGTCGAGGCGGAGCTGACGCCCTCCCCGAGGACGTAGACGAAGACCGGCAGCGCGAGGATCGCGCCGCCGCCGCCGATCGTTCCGACCACGACGCCGATCCCGAGCCCGAGTGCGATCGCGAGGACGATTTGCACTGGCCCGGCGCCTCAGTCAACTGGCCGGTCGAGATCGTCCATCGTTGCGTTATAGCTGCGCTCACCCCTCGGCAGCAGCGCGCCCCGGTCCGGAGCCGGTGCGGCCATCCGCAAAATCCCACAGGCACCGAAGCGGACCCCTCCGCATGCCAAGCCGGCACCTGGCCCGGACAATCAAAGGGTGAATCTGCGCAGCGTCCGCGTCGGCCGCCTGGCCGGAATCCCGATCGGCGTCCAGCCCCTGTGGCTGGTGATCGTCGCCCTGATCACGATCTCCCTCGGCGCCGCCTACTACCCCGACGAAGCACCGGGGATCGCGCCCGCCGCCGCCTACGCGCTCGGGCTGCTCAGCGCCCTGCTCCTGTTCGGCAGCATCCTCCTGCACGAGCTCGGCCACGCCGTGGTCGCCCGCCGGCATGGCGTTCGGATCGAGGAGATCGACCTCTGGCTGCTCGGCGGCGTCGCCCGCATGAGCGGCTACCCGGATCGCGCCACCGACGAGCTGCGCTTCGCCCTGGCCGGGCCGGCGGTGACCCTCCTGATCGCCTGCGTCTTCGGGGCGATCGCCCTGGCGCTGCCGCCGGGAGCGCCCGACTGGCTCGAGGCGCTGGTCGCCTACCAGGCGATCGTCAACGCGATCATCCTCGCCTTCAACCTGCTCCCCGCCTTCCCCCTCGACGGCGGCAGGGTCGCCAGGGCGCTGCTCTGGTGGCGCCGCGGCGACATCTCCTCGGCCACCGAGACCGCGGCGACGATCGGGCGCGGACTCGGCTACGGGATGGTCGCCTTCGGGATTCTGACCTTCGTGGCCGGCGCCTTCGGCGGTCTGTGGCTGGCCCTGATCGGCCTCTTCGTGGTCGCGGCGGCGAAGGCCGAGGAGCAGGGGTTGCGGGTGCGCGTCGCCCTCAGCGGCCGCTCCGCCGGGCGGCTGATGTCGTTTCCCGCGATCACCCTTCCCGCCGAGATGACCGTCTCCGAGGCGCTCGCCGATCACTTCGTCGCCGAGCGCCTGACCGCGTTCCCGGTGCTGCGGAACGGCCGCCTGGTCGGCCTCGTCGACCTCGAGACGGTGAAGCGGGTGCCGGCGGAGCGCCGCAGCGCCACCACGGTCGGCGCGGTGGCTTTCTATGACGAGAGCCTGGTCGTTCCGGAGGACCAGGACGTGGCCGAGCTGCTCGAGCGGCCGGCCTTTGCCCGCGTCGGGCGGGCGATCGTCCGCACCGTCGACGGTCGCCTCGGCCTGCTCTCGATCACCGACGTGCAGCGGGTCCTGCGAGCCCTCGAACTTGCGGGTGCGCCCTCCCCTCAACATGCTCGGCCCGCCTGAAATCGAGAGTGACGCCGCACCTCCCTGCACACCAACCCCGGCGATTCAAGGCGGGTATCTCCTAGAACAGGTCGACGAAACGATGGCGAAAGGCTCGACTTTTCGCCGAGAGCGCCCATAGGCTCGCCCGATCCAAATCAAAGTGGCCGGGCGACTGCGCAAACAGCCTGGCGATCCACGCGGGGCTTATGCATGGGAGGGGTGAGGAGATGGAGGCCATAAAGGTCGCGCCTGTCCAGGTGAACCACATGTCTCAGTCCGCCTAGGCGGACTGAGATCAGTTTCGCTGACCTACCCTCCGAACCAGCTGGCTAGTCCGCCGATTGGCGCTGTAGAGCGGCATCTGGCTCTACCGGTGGGCCTCAGAGGAACACGCCTGACAGGATTCGAACCTGTGACCTTCGGCTCGTAGACCGGGACCTAGCCCCGGGAAGCACGCCTTAGTGCTGAAGGGAAGGAAATCCTCGGTTGGCCGCAAGGACAATCGAGGGATGGCCGGCTGCTACGAAGCCGAAGCGAAAGGGTCTACCAGCTCGACGCCGGTGCCCTCAACATCAGCGATGTTGCGAGTGGCGAAGGTCAGACCCGAGACCTTGGCCGTGGCCGCCAGGAGACCGTCGATGACAGGCAGCGGGTCCGGCACGTTCATCCTCCCCCACTCTTCCGCAATCGCTCGGTCGATCGGCAGGATCCGGTCGCGATGAACCTCGCCAAGGCGCGCGAGCCAGCTGTCGAGGGCAATGGCGGAGTCGGGATCCCGCCGCCGTACGTTCTCGATGCCACGGCGGATCTCACCGATCGTGAGGACGCTCAGATGGATCTCCCCGTCCTCGAGTCCTTCGAACCACGCCTTGACGCTCGCATCGGCGCGCTTCCCCTTGCGCAGCTCGGAGATCACGCTGGTATCGAGCAGGTAGCTCAAAGCTCAACAGCGCGGCCACGGTCCTCGGGCCGCGCGAAGTCCCGGTCCTCGCCGGCGTCGGGCATCGCCAAGAGCATCTCCTTCAGCGACTGCGCCGGCTCCTTCGGACCGAGCGCCTCCCGCAGGATCTGCCGGTGCTCCTCCTCGGCGGAGCGGCCATGACGAGCGGCGCGAATCTTCAGCTCACGCACAACGTCGGTCTCTATGTCTCGGACCAGGAGCTGTGCCATCGTGATAGCAATGATAGCGCAGAGCATGCTTGGTGACCCCGCCGGGCGCCAGAATTGCCCAGCCGAACCGAGTGTTCCATCATGAACCCGCTGTGGGATTCGACGAAGGTCAGATATCCCCCCGGTCCACGGCGGTCAATCCCGAGGAGCGCCTTGAGCTCCTCCTGCGCGATCTGCGCACCTCCAGGGACGGCCTCTCGCAGCGCGAGGCGCAGAGGCGGCTGGTCCAGTTCGGAGCGAACCTGCTCGAGCGACGCCACCGTCGGCGGTGGCTGCCGGAGCTCGGTCGCCAATTCACCCACCCCCTCGCGCTCCTGCTCTGGGCGGCTGCGGCGCTCGCATGGATCGCGGGCATTCTCGCTGTCGCGGTCGCGATCGTGGTCGTCATCGCGATCAACGCGGCGTTTGCATTCGCTCAGGAGATGCAGGCGGAGCGGGCGGTCGAGGCGCTCGCCCAGTACCTGCCGGAGCGGGCACGGGCGCTGCGCAGCGGCTCCCCCGTCGATATTCCCGCGACCGATCTGGTACCCGGCGACGTCGTCGTCCTCAGGGAGGGCGAGCGCATCTCCGCCGACGCGCGGCTGCTGGAGGGGGCGCTGGAGATCGATCTCTCGACGCTCACCGGCGAGTCGATGCCGGTATTCCGCTCGGCGAGCTACACGGACGCCGGGGTGCCCCAGCTGCAGGCGCGCGATCTCGTCTTCAGCGGCACCACCTGCACCGAGGGCGAAGCGCGCGCGGTCGTCTTCGCCACCGGGATGCAGACCGAGTTGGGGCGGATCGCCGCGCTATCCCAGCGGGTCGAGCGCGAGGAGAGTCCGCTGGAGCGCCAGGTCCGGCGAGTCGCGTGGCTGATCGCGGCGATCGCGATCGCGATGGCAATCGCCTTCCTGCCCCTGGCGCTGTTCGTCGGCGGCCTCTCGCTGAGCGACTCCGTCGTCTTCGCCGTCGGGCTGCTGGTCGGCAACGTGCCCGAGGGCCTGCTGCCGGTGATCACGCTCGCTCTCGCGGTCGGCGTCCGCGACCTGGTCCGCCGAGGCGCGGTGGTGAAGCGCCTCAGCGCCGTGGAGACGCTCGGCTCGACCGACGTGATCTGCACCGACAAGACCGGAACGCTGACCGAGAACCGCATGCGCCCGACCGCGATCTGGAGCCCGGCGGGCTCGGTCGCCTTCGAGGACGGACAGCCGGCCGGGCGCGCTCCGGAGCCCCTCCTCGAGCTCGCTCAGGCGATGGCCGACTGCAACAACGCGCGGCTCGATTCCGGCGCTCCGACCGGAGATCCCACCGAGGTCGCGCTTCTGCAGGCGGCCGCGGCACTCGGCGCGTCGACCGATCCCGACTCGCGCGAAGGACGCCGGGTCCGACTCTTCCACTTCGATCCGGTTCTGAAGCGGATGTCGACGGTCGACGAGCGTGCCGGGAAGCTCTGGCTGGACTCGAAGGGAGCGCCGGAGTCCCTCCTCCCCTGCTGCAGGAGCATCGCCTGGGAGGACGGCGAGCGCCCGCTTGAAGCAGAGGAGAAGGAGTGGATCGAACGGCAGGTCGAGGAGTACGCGGGCAGAGGACTGCGGGTCCTCGCCGTCGCGCACCGGCAACTCGGTCGAGTCGCTCCCGAGCTCCGCGAGGAAGCCGAGCGCGAGCTGACCTTCCTCGGGCTGGTCGCGATGGTCGATCCGCCGCGAGCCGAGGTCGCCGACGCAGTCGAGCGCTGCCACGCCGCCGGCATCCGCGTCATCGTCGTCACCGGCGACCATCCGCTGACCGCAAGCACGGTTGCCCGCGAAGTCGGCATCGGCCGTGGCGGGGAGCTGCCGGTGATCGGCGGCGAGGAGCTGGACCGGATGAGCGACCGAGCCCTCGACGCCCTCCTCCACGGCGACTGCGAGCTGCTTTTCGCCCGCAGCTCCCCCGAGGCGAAGCTGCGGATCGCCGACGCCCTGCACGCGGAAGGCCACGTCGTCGCGATGACCGGCGACGGCGTCAACGACGCACCGGCCCTGCGGGCCGCCGACATCGGCGTGGCGATGGGCCGCTCGGGCACCGACGTGGCACGCGAGGCCTCGACGATGGTTCTCACCGACGACGACTTCTCGACGATCGTGGTCGCGGTCGAGGCGGGCCGTCGGGTCTACGCGAACATCCGCAAGTTCCTCCTCTACATCTTCGCCCACACCACGCCGGAGGTGACGCCGTTCATCGTCTTCGCGCTCGGCGGAGGGACGATCCCGCTGCCGCTCACGGTCCCCCTGCTGCTCGCCCTCGACGTCGGCACCGAGACGCTGCCGGCGCTCGCCCTGGGGCGCGAGCGCGCGGAGGCCGGCCTGATGAAGCAGGCGCCACGCCCGAGAAGCGAGTCGGTGGTGCAGAAGGAGATGCTGCTGCGGGCCTGGCTCTTCCTCGGCCTGATCTCCGCCGCCCTGGAGATGGCCGCCTTCTTCTACGTCCTCACGAAAGCCGGCTGGAGCCCGGGCGATCCGACCGGCTCGGGAACCGACCTCCACGGCGCCTACCTCGAAGCGACGACCATGACCTTCTTCGCCATGGTCGCCTGCCAGATCGGCACCGCCTTTGCGGCGCGGACGGATCGCGCGTCGCTGCGGTCGATCGGCGTTTTCAGCAACCCGCTGCTGCTCTGGGGCATCGTCTTCGAGCTGGCCCTCGCGGCGATCTTCATCTACACGCCACCGTTCCAGTCGCTGCTGGGAACGGCCCCCCTGGGCCTGGACGCCGTGCTCCTCGCGCTGCCCTTCCCGTTCGTCGTCTGGGGGGCCGATGAGCTGCGCCGGCTGCTGCTGCGCCGCCAAGCAGGAGCGGAGGTCAAACCGGCCTAGGAATGCGCGGCGGGCACCCGGCGAACCGGGCTCCGCCTCGGGTCTCTGAGCGTCAGCGCCACACCGGTCACGGCGGTCCAGATGGGCACGACGTCCACCGCGCTGAGAGCGGTCCAGGCCGCGGGGTTCTCGGGGGTGCCGGCCGCCGACCCGATGGGAGGGATCAGCAGCCAGAGCGCCAGCGCCAGGCTGAGCCAGCCCAGCCAGGTGGGCAGGACCTCGGTCCGGAGGGCGAGAAGCCCGGTCGCCCCGACGAGCAAGGCCGCGGTCATGGCCGCCGGATACAGGAAGGCGTCGCCGAGGATGAAGATCGTTTTCGCCGCCTGCGGGCTCAGGTGCTCGGCGTCCATCGCACCGAGGACCGAAACGCTCGGCAGCACCAGCCACAGCACCGCGGTGGCGATTCCACCGCCGTAGGCGATCGCGCTGAGGCGCCCGACACCTCCCTCCTCCCGCTGCAGGTCCGCCCTCAGCGAACCGAGGAACCAGAGGAAGAACCCGACGCTGAGCACGAGCAGGAAGCCGCCCAGGGTGACGGTGCTCGTCTGGTCGAAGTAGGCGATGAACGCCCCGGCTTCGACGTCGACCTCGGGCCGGTCGGCCGGGCCCTCCAGCACGATCAGACCCGCCAGCCCGAGGAGGAGAACGGCGACGCCCGCGAGCGGCGCGAGCTGCTCCTCGCGTGGCCACCGCCACTTCCCCGGGCCCTCCTCGGCGCTTGAAGCCGCCGCCCGCTGCAGCTTCACGGGCGCCCCCCTTGCGCGTGGGGGCAGATGACCGCGCGTCCATCGAGGTGGCCTGCGCGCATCTTCTCGTAGGCCCGCGGCGCTTCCTCCAGGGTGAAGTGCTCGACGTGGGCGTGGATCTTCCCCTGGCGGGCCAGCTCCAGGCACTCTTCGAGCTCGACCGCCGTCCCCCAGTAGGGGATGCAGAGCTGCGCCTCGAAGGGCAGGGCGCCGAAGGCGAACTCGAATTTGCCGCCGGCGAGGCCGACGATCGTCAGGTGGCTCTCGAACCTGGCGACCGCCGCGGAGAGGGCGATCGAGTCGTCGGAGCCGACCATGTCGGCGACGAGCTCGCAGCCGCGGCCCTTGGTGATCTCCTGGATCGCCTCGGCGGCCCCCTCGCCCGCCTTCACGGTCTCGTCGGCGCCGACCTCGCGCGCCAGCCGCAGCTTCTCCTCGGAGACGTCGACGGCGACGATCCGCGCCGGGCTCAGCGCCCGCAGGATCTGCACGCCCATGTGGCCGAGGCCGCCGACGCCGATCACCACGGCGGTCGACCCCGGCACCAGCAGGTGCAGCGAGCGCTTGATCGCGTGGTAGGGCGTCAGCGCCGCGTCGGAGAGCGGGGCCGCGTCGCGCGGGTCGAGGTCGCCGAGCGGCAGCAGCAGCCGCGGGTGCGGGACCAGCATGTACTCGGCCATGCCGCCGTCGAGCCCGAGGCCGCCGCCGAAGGCGCCGATCTCCGCCTGGCGCTCGCAGTAGTTCTCGGCCGAGAGCCGGCAGGCGCGGCAGCGGCCGCAGCCCCAGGGGCCGTAGACGGCGACGGCTTCGCCGACCTCGACCCCCTCGACCCCGGCCCCGAGCGCCTCGACCCAGCCGGCGTTCTCGTGGCCGAGCGTGAAGGGGACGTCGAAGCCGAGCGTCCCCGGCGGCCACTCCATCAGGTGCAGGTCGGAGTGGCAGGCGCCGGCGCCGCCGACCTTGACCAGGACCTGTCCCGGCCCCGGCTCCGGCACCGGGACGTCGCGCAGCTCGGGCTGGGACTGCCATTCGGTCAGCTGGTAGGCCTTCATCGCAACTCCCCTTCGGTTCTCGCTTTCTCCAGCAGCAGCCGCCGCTCGGCGGCGGCGACGAGGTGGCGGGCGCGGTCGACCGCGTCGATGTTGACCGAGATCGCCTCGATCCCGCCCCGCACCAGCAGCTCCGCGTACTCGGGGTGGACGGACGGCGCTTGGCCGCAGATCGAGGTCCGCAGGCCGAGCTCGTGGGCGCGCTCGAGCAGGCGGGCGATGTACTCGGTGACGGCGCGGTCGCGCTCGTCGAAGACCTCGGCGACCAGCTCGGAGTCGCGGTCGGCACCGAGCAGCAGCTGGGTGAGGTCGTTGGAGCCGATCGAGATTCCGGCGACGCCGAGCGCGGCGTAGCGGGGCAGGTGGAAGAGGACCGAGGGCACCTCGGCCATCACCCAGAGCTCGAACCCCGGCCGGGAGAGCAGGCCGGCGTCCTCGAACATCCTCCGGCAGGCGGCGACTTCGCGCGGGGTGCGGACGAAGGGGAGCATCGCGTGCAGGTTCTCGTGGCCACCGTCCCAGACCCGCGCCAGCGCCCGCAGCTCCAGCTCCAGCAGGTCCGGCTCGTGCATGTAGCGCAGGGCGCCGCGGTAGCCGATCATCGGGTTCGCCTCCTCGGGCTCGAAGCGCTCGCCCCCCTTGAGGCCGCGGAACTCGTTGCTGCGGAAGTCGATCGTCCGGTAGGTGATCGGCCGCGGCGCGAAGGCGGCGGCGAACCTCTCCAGCGAGTCCGCCATCCGCTCGACGAAGCGCTCGCCTTCGCCGGCCTCCAGCAGCGTCCGCGGGTGGACCCCGTCGAGCGCCTCGACCACCATCAACTCCGCTCGCAGCAGCCCGACCCCGTCGACGTCGAGCGCCGCCGCCCGCTCGAGCTGCGAGGGCTCGGAGAGGTTGACGAGGATCCGCGTCCCCGTCACCGGCCCGGACTCCTTGGCGGTGATGGTTTCGGCGCTATCTCCGGATTTCGGCCGGGCCGAGTAGCCGGCGCTGACCACGCCGGCGCCGGCGTCTACGGTCACGACCTCGCCGTCGCGCAGCGCCTCGGTCGCCTCGCCGGTGCCGACGATGCAGGGGATGCCGAGCTCCCGCGAGACGATCGCGGCGTGGCAGGTCATGCCGCCGGAGTCGGTGACGATCGCCGCCGCGCGGCGCATCAGCGGCACCCAGTCCGGAGCGGTCATGTGGGTGACGAGGACCTCTCCCTCCTGCAGCCCGACCGCCTGCTCGCGGGCCGAGACGATCCGCACCGCGCCACTCGCTTCTCCCGGCGCGGCGCCGAGCCCGCGCACCAGCTCCTCGCCCCGCTCGCCGCCCTCGGCCGCCTCGGCCTCCCCACCCGTGGTGGTGACCGGCCGCGACTGCAGCATCCAGACTTCGCCGTCGGCGTCGAACGCCCACTCGGTGTCCTGCGGCGAGCCGTAGTGGCGCTCGATCCGCACCCCCAGCTCGGCCACCGCCCGCACCTCGTCGTCGCTCAGGACCGGCCGCTCGGCCTCGGCCTCGTCAAGCGCGCGCGTCTCCGTCCCTCCCCCGGGGAGGGAGACGATCTCCAGCTCCTTGCGCCTCACTTCGCGCCGCTCGATCTCCAGGCCGTCCTTCGAGACCACGTAGCGGTCCGGCGAGACCGAGCCGGAGACGACCGCCTCGCCGAGCCCGAAGGCCCCCTCGATCACCAAACGGTCCCGGGCGCCGCTGGAGGGGTCGATCGTGAACATCACCCCCGCGCGAGTCGACTGGATCTGCCGCTGGACGACGACGGCGATGTCCATGTCGGCCTGTCCGAAGCCGCGCTTGGCGCGGTAGTAGATCGTGCGGGCGCCGAACAGCGAGGACCAGCAGGCGCGGACGGCGTCGAGCAGCGCCTCGCCGCCGCGGACGTTCAACAGCGTCTCGTTCATCCCCGCGAAGGAAGCCGACTCGCTGTCCTCCGCCGTGGCCGAGGAGCGCACCGCCACCGGCGCCTCGAGCTCCTCCCCGACCAGGTCCTCATAGGCACCGCGGATCCGCTGCGCCAGCCAATCGGGGATCGGCTCACGCTCGATCTCCGCCCGCACCTCCGCCGAGGCCCCTTCCAGCTCGGCGGTGTCGTCGACGTCCAGCCCCGCCAGGCGAGCCGCGATGAGCCCGCGCAGGCCGGTGTCCTCGCAGAAAGCCGCGTAGGCCGGCGCGCCGATCACGAACCCGGGCGGGACCGGCAGTCCAGCGGCGGTCAGCTCCCCCAGGTTGGCGCCCTTGCCGCCGGCGAAGGCGACGTCGCCCCGGTCGAGCCGGTCGAAGGAGAGCACTGAATCGACGAGGGTGGTCATGGCCGCGGCACCACCAGCACCGGGCACGGTGCCTTGTGCACGAGCTCTTTGGAGACGGAGCCGAGCAGGACCCGGCTCACCGGCCCGTAACCGCGCGAACCGGCGACGAGCAGATCCGCGCCCGCCTTCTCGCAGGCATCGACGATCGCCGGGGCCGGTGCGCCGGAAAGCACGTGGCCGGTTGCCCTGAGCTGCTCGTCGATCGCCTCCACGGCCTCGGCGGGGACCGCTTCGGCGTCGGGCATCACCTCGGGCGCATAGCCACTCACGCCGGGAATCACCGGGGGGCCCACAGCTACCGGCTTCGGCATCGAGGCGGTGTAGACGACGATCGTGGCGTGACAGGCGATGGCGATCTCCTCGGCCCGCTTCAGCGCCGCCTTCGCCTCGTCGGTCCCGTCGTAGGCGACCGCGATCGTGCGGAAGGGGCCGTGCTCTGCGGAGGCGTAACCGCGCGGGGCGATCAGAACCTCACAGGGCGCCCCACGCAGGAGCCCGTCGGCGACGCTGCCGATCAACGCTCGCCCGATCGGCCCGCGGTGGGGCGAGCCGACGACGATCGTGTCGACCTCCTCACGTTCGGCAAGGTCGTTGATGACCCCGGCCGGCGTGCCGCCGCCGAAGGCACGCGTCTCGACCTCGATCCCGCGCAGTCGCTCCCGCGCCTCCTCGAACAGCGGCTGTGCCTGTTCTGCTTCCTCCTCCTCGAGCACCTCGTAGGGGATCGGCAGCGGCCCGTAGGGCAGGACGGTGACGACGAGCACGCGGGCGCCGGTGGCTTCCGCCAGGACGCAGGTCAGCTCGAGCGCATCGCGCCCGCCGTCGCTGCCGTCGTAGCCGACGAGGAGCCGCACGGCTCAGCCGCGCTCGGTGGCTTCGAGGGCCACCTTCACGGTCCCGTCCTCGACGCTCGTCTTCACCTCGTCGGGCTCGATGCCCGGCACTTGCGCCCGCACTACGAGCTCGTTGTCATTCGTCTCGGTTGCCATCTCGGCCTCCCGTGGTCGGTCGTTGCGTGTGCTGCCAATTGCGAATCTAGGTCTCCCGGCACGCGCGGCCATCCGCAAAAGCCCACAGGCGCCGGAGCGGTCCCCTCCCCTCCTGGCAGCGGAGCATCAAGGCCCGCCGTCAGGCGGCTCGGCCAGGTAGGCGATCGCACCTTTCAGCGTCGCCAGCCGCGGATAGTCGCGATCGGGGACTTCGACCCCGGTCCGCTCGGCCACCACGACGATCAGGTTGAAAAGGTCGATGGAGTCGAGGTCGAGCTGCTCGCCGAGGGGAACGTCGGGGTCGATCGTGCCGGGGTCGGCCTCGGGGGCGACCTCGGCGAGTGCCTGCAGCAGCACCTCGCGTGCCTGCTCTTCGTTCATAGGTCCTCCGGACTCTGAAGTTTGCGGTCGACGAGGGCGAGGAAGCGGCTGCCTTCGATCCCGTCGCTGGCGCGATGGTCGGCGGCAAGCGTCGCCGTGACGACCGGGCGGGCCCCGACCATCCCCTCGGCCACCCAAGGCCGCTCGCGGATCGCGCCGAAGCCGACGAGCGCCACCTGGGGCGGATAGATGACGCCGTGGACGAGGTCGGCGCCCCGCTCGCCGAGGTTGGTGACGGTGATCGTCGAGTCCGACATCTCGGAGCTGCGCAGCCTGCCGCCGCGGGCCCGGCTGACGAGGTCGAGCAGGGCAGCCATCAGCTCCCCGGGGCTCTTGCGGTCGGCGTCGTGCAGGGCGGGGGCGATCAGGCCGCCGCCGTGCAGGGAGATCGCGATGCCCAGATGGACCTCCGCCGCCGGGCGGTACTCGCCGTCGACCCAGAAGCCGTTCATCTCGGGGGTCTCGGCCGCTGCCGTGGCGACCGCCTTCAGCAGCAGGACCGCGGGCAGCAGCCGCTCGGCAACCGGCAGCTTCGCATTGTGCTGCTCGAGCCAGGCGAGGGCACGGCTCATCTCGATCTTCGTCTCCAGGTAGTAGTGAGGGATCTCGCGCTTCGAGCGCGCCATCAACGCCCCGATCGCCCCCCGCATCGCGTCCTGGCGGGAAGGCGGCGCGGGCTCGGTCGGCGGCGGGGGCGGGGGCGGGGGCGGGGAGGGCGCGGCAGGAGCGCCGGCGGCCCGTTCGACGTCGGCCTGGGTGATCGCTCCACCCGGACCGCTGCCGTGGATCTCGGCAAGGTCGATGCCGAGACGCTCCGCGGTTCGACGCGCCAGCGGCGAGACCCGGGGGCGGTGCTCGGAGGGCGAGGGCGAGGGTGGCGGCGAGGCGGGGGCGGGGGCGGCGACATGCTCCGGAGCCGGAGGCGGCGTCTGCACCGGCGGCCCTTCTCCGTCGGCACCGCGCACCCTCGCCAGCGGCGTGCCCACCGGCACCTTGGTCCCCTCCTCGACCAGCAGCTCCTCCACCACGCCGTCCTCGAAGATCTCGACCTCGATCTCGGCCTTGTCGGTGTCGACGACGGCGACGATGTCGCCCCGCCTGACGGCGTCGCCGGGCTTGACGCGCCATTCGAGCAGGGTCCCGGCCTCCATGTCGGCGCCCAGGGCGGGCATCGTGAAGTCAGCCATCGGCGCCCATCATCCTGCGGACCTCGGCGACCACGGTCTCGGCCTGGGGCAGCGCCGCCTGCTCGAGGTGCTGCGCGTAGGGCAGCGGCACCTCGGCGCTGCAGACGCGGGCGACCGGCGCGTCGAGCTCGTAGAAGGCCCCCTCCATGATCCGGGCGCTGACCTCGGCCGCGAGGCTGCCCGAGCGCCAGCCCTCGTCGACGATCACCGCCCGGTGCGTCCGCGCCACCGACTCGAGCACGGTCGCCGAGTCGAGCGGACGCAGAACCCGCAGGTCGACCACCTCGGCCTCGATCCCCTCCGCGGCGAGCTGCTCGGCGGCGGCGAGCGCTTTGGCGAGGGTGCCGCCGTAGGCGACGATGGTGACCTCGGCGCCGGAGCGGCGGATCGCCGCCCCCTCGATCGGCACCGCGCCCGCGTCGGAGGGCAGCTCGCCCTCGCTGTTGTAGAGGGCGCCGTGCTCGAAGATCAGGACCGGGTTCGGGTCGGCAAGGGCGGGGCCGAGCATCCCGCGGGCGTCGGCGAGCGTCGCCGGCGCCAGCAGCTTCAGCCCGGGCACGTGGGCGTACCAGCCCTCGAGGCTGTGGGAGTGCTGCGCCGCGACCTGGCGGCCGGCGCCGGTGGTCATCCGGATCACCAGCGGGATCGCCAGCTGCCCGCCCGACATGTGGGTGATCGTGGCGGCGTTGTTGACGATCTGGTCCAGCGCCAGGAGGCTGAAGTTGATCGTCATCACCTCGACGATCGGTCGCATCCCGGCCAGCGCCGCGCCGATCCCGGCGCCGACGAAGGCCGACTCCGAGAGCGGCGTGTCCATGATCCGCTCCGGCCCGAACTCCTCCAGCAGGCCGCGGCTGACGCCGAAGCAGCCGCCGTAGGCGCCGACGTCCTCGCCCATCAGGAAGACACGCTCGTCCTCGCGCAGCGCTTCCCGGATCGCCTCGCGCAGCGCCTCGCGGTAGGTGGTCGTCGCGGTCTCGACCGGCGGGCTCACGGCGCCGCCCCCTCCCAGTAGACGAAGCGCTCCAGGTCGGAGACCGGCTCCTCGCTCCCCGCCTCGCCGAAGGCGACCGCCGCCTCGATCTCCTCTGCGATCGAGCCCTCCAGCTCCTCGACGTCGCCCGCCCCCGCCAGGCCCGCCTCTTCGAGGCGAGCGGTCAAAGCCGGGATCGGGTCGCGCTCGCGCCAGTCCGCGATCTCCTCCTTCGAGCGGTAGAGGTCCGGGTCGTACATCGAGTGGGCGCGGAAGCGGTAGGTGCGGAGCTCGAGGAAGCAGGGGGTGCCGCCGTCGCGAACCTCGGCGACCGCCTTGCGGGCGGCGTCCTCGACCGCCAGGACATCCATCCCGTCGACCGACCAGGCCGGCATCTCGTAGGCCGCCGCCTTCAGCGCCAGGTCGGTCTGGGACTCGTAGCGCTCGATCGCGGTGCCCATCGCGTAGCGGTTGTTCTCGCAGCAGAAGAGCAGCGGCAGGTCCCAGAGGGCGGCCAGGTTCATCGTCTCGTGGAACTCGCCCTCGGCGACCGCGCCGTCGCCGAAGAAGCAGGCGGTGACGTTGTCGCGCCCGGCCTTCTTTTCGGCCAGGGCGAGTCCGAGCGCCAGCGGCAGGCCGCCGCCGACGATCGCGTTGCCGCCGTAGAAGCGCCGCTCGGCGTCGAACAGGTGCATCGAGCCGCCGCGCCCGCGCGAGCAGCCCTCGACCTTGCCGAACATCTCCGCCATCACCTCGTTCGCGGGCACGCCGCGGATCAGCGCGTGGCCGTGCTCGCGGTAGGTGGCGACGATCGCGTCGTCGGGCCGCAGCGCCTCCATCACCCCGGTCGCGACCGCCTCCTCGCCGATGTAGAGGTGGAGGAAGCCGCGGATCTTGGCGGCACTGTAGAGCTCGACGCAGCGCTCCTCGAAGCGGCGCACCAGCAGCATCTGGCGCAGCAGGTGCAGGCCGTGGTCGCGATCGAGCGGAGCGCCGCCGTTCACGGCACCGGCTCCAGGGTCGAGGTGTCGCCTTCGGGCAGGCCCAGCTCGCGCGCCTTCAGCAGGCGGCGCATCACCTTGCCGGAGCGGTTGTGGGGGACGGCGTCGAGGAACTCGATCTCGCGCGGGGCGACCGCCGGGCCGAGGCGCTTGCGAGCGAAGCCGAGCAGCTCCCGGCGCAGCTCCCGGCCGGGGGTTTGCCCCGGGATCAGGGCGACGAAGGCCTTGACGGTTTCGCCCGCCACCGGGTCGGGCTTGCCGATCACGGCGGCGTCGGCGACCGCCGCGTGCTCGGTCAGCGCGCTCTCGACCTCGAACGGCCCGATCAGGTGGCCGGCTGCCTTGATCACGTCGTCGCCACGTCCCACGAACCAGAAATAGCCGTCGGCGTCGCGTCGCGCAAGGTCTCCGGTCAGATACCAGCCGCCAGCGAAGCACCTGCGGTAGCGCTCCTCCTCGCCGAGGTAGCCGCGGAACATCGACGGCCATCCCGGCCGCAGCACCAGCTCGCCCTGCTCGCCGTCCCCGGCCAGCTCGAGCGTGCCGTCGGCGGCGAGCACCGGCTTCCCCTCCTCGTCGCGCCGCGCGACCGCGGCCTCGATCCCGGGCAGCGGCCGGCCCATCGAGCCCGGCCGTACCTCCAGCGAGCGGAAGTTGGCGATCATGATCCCGCCGGTCTCGGTCTGCCACCAGTTGTCGTGGACGGGCGTCCCGAACGCCTCGGCGCCCCAGAGGACGGCTTCGGGGCTGAGCGGCTCGCCGACGCTGGCGATGAAGCGGACCGCCGAGAGGTCGTACTCGCGGGCGACCTCGCTGCCCAGCCGCATCAGCATCCGCAGCGCGGTCGGCGCCGTGTACCAGACGTTCACCCGCTGCTCCTGCAGGATCCGGTACCAGCGGTCGGCGGCGAAGTCGCCTTCGTCGACGACGCAGGTCGCCCCCAGCGCCAGCGGGGCGATGATCCCGTAGGAGGTCCCGGTCACCCAGCCGGGATCGGCGGTGCACCAGAAGACGTCGCCGGGCCGGAGGTCGAGCACGAGGCGCCCGGTGGCGCGGTGGGCGACGACCGCCTCGTGGACGTGGACGGCGCCCTTCGGCATCCCGGTGGTGCCGCTGGTGAAGTGCAGCAGCGCCATCTCATCTGCCGCGGTCGGGTGCAGCGCCCCGGCCGGGTCGGCCTCCGCCGTCAGCGCCCGCAGATCGGCGACCCCCTCGATGCCGGCGATCTCCTCCGCCTCGCCGACCAGCAGCACGTGCTCGAGCCCCGGCAACCGCTCCCGGGCGGCCGCGACCTTGCGGCGGTAGAGGACGGGCGTCGTGACCAGGACCCGGGCGTCGCCGAGGCGCAGGCGCTGCTCGATCGGCTCCGGCCCGAAGGCCGAGAAGAGCGGCGAGAAGACCGCGCCGCGCTTCATCGCCCCCAGCGCCGCCACGTACAGCTCCGGGATCCGGCCGGCGAGCACGAAGACGCCCTCCCCCGCGCCGACGCCGAGCGCCCGCAGGACGTTGGCGAAGCGGTCGGTCCGCTCTTTCAGCTCGGCGTAGGTCAGCTCGCGAACCTCGTCGTCGCGGCCGATGAAGCGCATCGCCACCGCCGTCGCGAGCGGACCCTCGGCCTGCCGGTCGACCGCCTCGTAGGCGATGTTGATCCCGCCCTCCGGCAACCCTGCGAGCTCCGCGCGCGCCTGCGCCCAGGAGAACTCCCTCCGCGCTGCCTCGTAATCGGGCATGTTCGGTTGCGCCTGTACGGACATAGGAGCAGTCAACTCGCGCCTGCCCAGGCAGGCATCGGGGAATTGGCGCGCTTCCCCCCGGGGAGACTACGGACGGGGGCCCCTCGCTCAGGCGCCTGATAAAGACGGCCGCGCCAATCGCCCCGCCCCGCGAATCACGAGCCTCCTCATCGTCAGCCGCCCCGCAGACGGGTCATCTCATGCTCGATCTGGTGCTCGGTGGGGCCCTCGTCGAGACCGCGATAGACGCGCCACGCGTGGCTGAGGAGGAAGACGCCCCAGATCCCCGTGACCCAGGCCGGCCAGAGGTCGCCGGTGTCGGCGGAGTTTGGCGGGAGCGCCCAGATCGCCCAAAGCACCGCGTTGACGAAGAGGAACCATCCGAGGTGGTCACGGAACTCGCGCTTCCGCTTCAGCTGCCTGATCGCCCGCTCTCGGAGCTCTTGGTCGCCACCGGTCAGGCTCGGCTCACCACTTTTCGCCTCCATCGCATCCTCCCTCGCTCGCTCTAAGGCTCTACAGCTGTGACCGACCGTAGAGCGAGGGGCCGGGAGGAACATCGGGACGATGCCACCGACGCCGATGCGGAAAGTACCTAAGGTCGAGCTCACCCGTGCAGCTCCGGTGAAGGATGGTCTGGAAACCTGTGACCTTCGGTTTCGTAGCCCGAAGCGGTCACTCGGCTGGGCTACGTGGAGCGCGATTTCAAGCGGTTTCCGCGAAATCGAGGTCTGCTGAGATCGGCTGGAATCTGTGGGGCATGTTGCCCCAGTTGTTGCCCCAGCGGTGTGGTTAGCGGGCCGCGGCTTCGGGCATCAGGACCCGGGTGCTGCCGTCCTCGGCAACCAGGACGACAGGTAGCCCTTCGTCGGCCGCGCGCTTGATCTCATGGCCGGCCGAGGCGGTGTCGGAGTCGATGAAGGCAGCCCGCTCGGGATAAGGCGAACGGCCCTCGATCGCGAGGTCGATCGCTTCGTCCATCACCTTGGCGGCGGGGGATCGTCCGTTGTCGATGCTCATTGCCTCTTCCAATCTTGGAACTACTACTAGTAGGGCTGCGGTTACGCATCCTGATCGGTACGCGTCCAATCGATCAAAGCTCCGTGCGTCACTGCCCCGGTGCCCGCCATTAGTGATTTGCGTAGTGCCGAATAGTCGATCGCTCCATCGACCAGCAGCGCCCCGAAGGCTCCCGTTGCCAAGCGCCCCATCAGCTGCTCGCTCCACTGCCACCACCCGTGGTCTGGCGCAAAAGCAAACAGCAATGCAGAAGCAACGACCAGCGATAAGGACAGGAAGAGGAGCACCTTGGCAGCCCGCCGCGAAATCACCTGCCTCAGCAGCGAGAGGCGTCCAGTAATCGGAACGACCGTCCCCTTGAAGAGACGCTCGTTGATGACAGACCTAATCTCGAGGCGGCGCACGTCGCTAACGAATGGGCGGTGTTGACGCATCCTTCTCGCCACAGCGGCACCGGGAGAGGAAAAAGACCGCGCGGGGCCGTCGCTCTGGGTGGGGTTGATCGCGGAGACAAACAAGGCACTCGTCGTTTGTAGGCGACTCAGGTCGTTGCAGCGAAGCCGCGTCTCGTAAGTTGCCCGTTCCGGTCCATCCGAAGGTCCCTTGAACATGATCCCGTAGACACCTGCCTCAGGACCTACGATCACCTTCATCTCTCGGGCGAACGACTCTTTCCGCTCCTGAACATCGATTTGCGTGAGGATCAGGATTGCCTGCTCAAGACAGAGTCGCTCAAAGCTGAACGGTGCAAACTGCTGCCCTTCCTCCTCATTAGGAACAGATGCTCGCTTCGAGGCGCCACGTTTACGACCGTACTTCTTGTCGATTACATCCTGAATGAATTGGCTTTCGGGACTCACTGGCAAGTCTCTTTTTGCTCGCCGCACCGCTTCGATCACTTCGTTGGCCAGTTCCACCAACTCATCTTGGTGTATCCCTAGGTCCGGCCAAGTCCAGCCGAGTTCCGCCAAGGATTTCCTGGTGGCCTCCTCTACATCGACTCCACCAAATCCAGTGGAAGCATGTTCAATAATCGTCCGCACGCGCCCCGCCTCGGTTAGAGCGGCATCCTAGTCACAACTGACGCCGTACCCAAATCGGTGCACCTCGGGCAGCACAAGGTCCTCTGGCGAAAGGTCAAGCTTCCTGCTTGTCTTTGACCCCGAGCTCCTCGATCAGAGCCACGATCCGCTCGCGGGTGGCCGGCAACTCCGAGGCGACCACGTCCCAGACGAGATTGAGGTCGACGCCGAGATAGTCGTGGATGAGTTTGTCGCGCATCCCGGCCATCTCGCGCCACGACAGCTCCGGGGCCCGCTCGCGCAGCGAGTCCGGCACCTGCTTGGTTGCCTCGCCGACCACCTCCAGGTTGCGGACGACCGCGTCCTGAATCATCGGGCTCTTGAAGAACGCGGTCCGGCCAGACTCGGTGTAGGCGAACACCTTGTCGATGGCGTCGCGGATGTGCAGCAGATAGACGCTCTCGTCCTTCAGAGCGCAACCGCCTCATCGAGAACGCGGTCGCGTATGTAGGGCGACAGGCTGGCCTCGGTGACGACATCCACATCGACCCCAAGGCTCTCCTCGAGGTCGTTGGAAAGCGCGATCAGGTCGAACAGGTTGCGACCTTCCGCCATGTCGACCAGAAGGTCGAGGTCACTTGAGGCATTCTGGTCGCCGCGTCCGACTGAGCCGAACACGCGAACATTGCCCGCCCCGTGGGCGGCGGCAATACGGCGCACGTCCTCGCGGATCGCCGAAAGCGCGACAGATCGGCGGCTTTTCGTTTGTCCAGTCATTGGCTAAATCGTACGCCCATCTCCGGTTGGCGCACCCATGAGGATGCCTCTTAGGATCGATCGATGACCTTCCTCGGGAAACTGGTTCTGCCCCGCTCGGCCCGTCGATCGCTGACGAGCATTTCAGGACTGCTGCTCCCAACCGGCACCGCAGAGGCGGAGGCCGATCACCCGGCAACCCGTTACATCAACACCTTCGTCACCCATGAGGAGCTCTACGAAGAACGTCTGAACGAAGAGCAGATCGCGGAACTGCTCGGCTCAATGTCCGCCTACGACTGCCTGGCGATCATCGGCCGGATTTCGTGCATGATCCATACGGCGCCGCGCCTCGACACCGAGCGACAGTTGCAAATCCTCGAACGCTTTGGCTGGCAGGAGGGGCTGCGCGAGGTCGTTGGCAGAGGACTTGAAAGCGACGGCCAGCGACTGCTTTTCTTTCCCCAGCAGTTGGTTCACCTTGCTCGCTTGGTTGTCCGCCACGCTGATCTACGTCCTGCAGACAACTTTGCAGAGGGGAAGCTGATCGAGGACTTTGCCACCTGCATTCTGGGCGTCTCCGACCTTCTAGAAGAGGGCGACCTCGATGACCCTCGCCGCCTGGAGTCGGTGGTCCCCTGGATCACGCGGCAGTGGGCGATCAATGGCCGCGATGACTCGGTCTTGCTTTGGACGCGCTACTACGACGTCCTCGTCCGTACCTGGAACGACGTTGCAACGCCAGAGGCTTTTGATGCAGCCGAGGCCTTTCAGCGTTACACCGGAATTACGCTGCAAGACTGGCTGGCCGTCGGCTTTGCAGTCTTTGTTCGCTTCTTCAATTACGGCGGCGGTGCTTCCAACGACTACTTCCTCTCTCCAGAGCAATGGTTTTCGGAGAGCGCGGTATCCGAAGAGGTTTGGCGGGCTTTTCTAGAGCGCAACTCGCAAACGCTCGAGGAATGCCGAGACTCTGTAACTAAAGAGGAAGAAGCCTATGGACCTACGATGTATCGGAGTCAGACCTTTGAGAGCAAGCCTTTGCTCTCATTCCCGGATGGCCGACTGATCCCGTTGGCACTTGATGCCATACAGCGTCGGGCGACTGAGGGGATGTTTTTCGAGCTGGCCGACGGGGCAGTCAATGAGGGGCACCCCCGGGAGCACTTCACCAGTCCGTTTGGCAGGGTTTTTGAGGAGTTCGTCCAGCGTTCTTTCGAACGCATGTTTCCGCCTGTTGGGGTCAGGCGGGTATATCGCCCTGTCAAGTATGAACGCGATGGCGACACCGTCGAGTCGTCAGACGCTGTTCTCGATCTCGCTCCTGACATCGCATTTGTCGAGGTTGTAGCGCGTCGCCCGCGCGTCGCTACGCTAACCCGCGGCGACTTCACCACCTTTCTGGAGGATCTGGAGAGCGGTGTTCTGCGCAAGGCTCGTCAACTCCACCTAAATATCTCCGACTTCAGCAGCGGCATACTGGAGTTCGAGCATTTGAGGGCCGACACCGTCGGCGTCAAGTGGCCGGTTCTGGTCATCGTCGAGGGATTTCCGATCATGCCCCCCATCCCAGGGCTGATAGAGAGCAAGCTCGATGAACGTGGCGAACTGCGCGGGGGACCGGCGCTCGCAATCATGAGCGCCGAAGATCTGGCTCTACTTGAGGCTCTGCTGCTCGCAGGATTCTCGGCGCTTGAGCTTCTTCGGGCCTGGCGAGCCGAGGGCATGCGTGACCTCCCTTTTCAAAACTTTCTCGATGCGCTTGATGACCCTCGTGTAGGCCAAGCCCATCGCGCTTCCTTTTTCACCGAGACGTGGAACGAGTTAACCGAGATGATCGTCGAGCAACTTCTACCGGGACAAGAGGCACCGAGGCTCGAGTAACAGCCGATCCTTTTTAGCTCACGAGGCGGGCGCCGCAACATCGAATCCGGCGGCCTTCAATTCCCGACTCAGTTTCCAGCGCCATTCGTCAGCGAATGAGATGTACTCAACGCCGGTGTAGTCGGACGGGAGCTCAACACCTTCCTCAAAGAGGACGGCGACGTTTTCGCGGCCAATCTTCGCAAGGAAGTAGCCGAGCTCAAGGATGGCGTTTTGACGTGCGCGAGGGTTTAGATGCTTGGGCGCAGCCTTCGCCGCGCCCACATCGTCGGCAGTCAGAAGGACAACGGCGAAGCCCGCCCTCCCGGCGTGGGATTCGAACTTCTCGATGATCGTCTGGCCGCGACCCGGCTGCTCCGAGAGAAGGATCGGCTCGCGCCCGGTTGCTTGCTGCACCGCGCGAGCAACCTCGTTCTCGCGGCTGTGGCCGTGGACGATGAAGATCGAACGCTCTGTTGACACAGAGAGATCGATTAATGGGGCCATCGAGAGAAGAGGGGGCAGCAGGTGACCTTGGCATCGTGATCTCTGCTCCTTTGGTTCGGCCCTCCATGGTTAGCCCAAAAGAGCGCGCCTTGTTGTGATGCGGCTCTACGCGCAAGAAGCCCATTTCCTCTAAGTCATCGATCGTGTGCTCTGAGGGCTTCGACCAAGAGGGATCCCACCGGGGATGTTCGATCTTGGGGCCGTCACCTGGGTATCGAAGGTGAAAGAGCTCGGGCTCCCGGCCATCGTCGGCGAGGCTTTTGTCGGCTTGGTAGATCCGACGCATGGCGTTTTCATGACGGACATCCACGGGATCAATCCATCGAAATCAGTGCGCAGAAAGCCATCCAGAACCTCTAAGCAGCCTCTGCGTCAACGCCTGAGGCACCAGTTACGTCGGCAATCTCCCCGGCTATCTCCTCAACGGTGTACATAGCCGTGCTGAGCGCAACCTTGTCTGCCAAAGAAGGGCTGTAGCCAAGGACCTCGTCCTTCGTAATTTCGTGCCATACCGGCAGGATCCGCTGCCGACCAGCCATCTCTAGAGAGACGAGGCCATCGAGCTCGTACTGAGGCCAATTCTTCGCGAAGAAGGCATGGGAAAGCACGACCAAGCCAAAGCGGCTGCGGGCAAGGCCAGCGTCGATCCTCTGCCGCAGACTGTCGCCGATGCGCAGCTGCGTCTCGTCGTACCAGACCTCCACCCCTCGCTCCTCAAGGGCAGCTACCAGGCTCCGGACAATCCCCGCCTTGTCCTCGGTTGCATGGGAAATAAACAGGTCAAACTCCTCAGCCTCCGCAGGCAATGGGGGCGCAGCCTCTGGCGCAGCGACATCCTCAATGATCGTGCGCAGGTTCGGTTGGCGAAGCTCAGGCAAGGCACCCGGCAAGATCCGCATGCTGTGGCGAACGCTGCCACGCAAACCTCCCATGTGGATCACCAAGTACCAATGACCATTGCGCGGAATTCCGAGGCGCACAGGCGTCCGCTTCGCGAGACCTCCGTAATAGCGGTGCTGACGCCCATTGCGAAAGCTCGAGTAGCTAGAACTGTCGAGCAGCAGCACATTGGCAGCGGCAGATAGCTGGACCTCGACAACCTCGCCCGCTTTACGGCTTTTCAGGTCATAGACGGAGTAGTTCATGGCCCGCCCCCTAGTGCCCGTTGGGATGACGCTTGGGGTTGCCTACCGTCCTCGAATCAACGAAGGTTCCGTCGCTACGGCGCAGATATGCGACATCGCCATCGTCGTTCCAGATGCGGGTCGAATGTCCCCAGAACAAGAGGAGATGCCCACCGTCCGAACGGCAATTGGTGCCGTAGCCCGTAAAAGACGTAGGCCGATTCCCCGGGTTCCAGGTACAGCGTTCCATGGTTGGTAGTGCGCGGGAAGCGATAAATGTGCGGGCGTTGCTGGGTCCCCGTGTAATCGGTCAGCTCCAATCCCGTCAGCGCGACGCTCGCCGTGCCTCCGTTAGCGATCTCGACGTACTCGCCACGTTCATCGGTCGTCCTATTAGCTACAACGCAAATATGGGGCTCCACGCCGCATTCCTTTCCTCAGTTTCAGCGCCGAGTTGCCCAACATGTCCGCGGTAGTCACTCCGCCTAGCAACTCATGATCAGAGATAGCGAAACTGCCGGACGGAAACCCCGCCGGGAATGAGTGACTAGCCCATTCCCGGCGGGAAGCTGAATTGAGGAAGTGGGGGAATTCCTACAGGCAGCTCCTGACGGAAGAACCGACCGGACCTGCTGCGAACCACTAGACAACCTCCAACGCCGGTGCCTCCTCCCCCGGCAGCAGGTGCGTGTAGCGGGTCAGCGTGAAGGCGGGCGAGTGGTGGCCGAGGGCGCGGCTGAGCTGGAGCAGGTTGGTGCCGCGCCGCAGGTGCATCGAGGCGAAGGTATGGCGGAACGTGTGGAAGCCGGCCCAGGGCGCTCCTGCTTGCTTCACGAGCGGCTTGAGGACGCGCGGCCGCAGCTCCGCTCCCACTTCCAGGCCGCCGGCCAGCTTCATCAGCGTGTCGGAGCGCGGCAGGCGGTCGCCGCTCTCGATCATGCCGATCTCGGTGCGGTGCAGCGAGCAGCGCTTTCCAAGCTCTTCCTGGGTGTAGCCGGCGCGGCGGCGGGCCAGGAACACGTTGTGGCCGATCCGCCTCGCGACCTCCTCGTTTCGGAGTCGGCCGTCCATCAGAGCTCGCCGTCCGTCAGGGCCTTGAAGTGGACCGCCAGCATCGCCGGCAGGACCAGGTCGCCGGCGCGGAGGTGGAGCAGCCCTCCAGCGACCAGCTCGCGCACCGCCCGCTGAATGCGGTCGTGGTCCCCGAAGTCGGTCGAGGCGAACGTCAGGTAGCGGGTGAGCTCGTCCATCGTCCTGATTTCCGGGACGAGAGCGAGGACCTCGCGGAGGACCATCTGCTGGTCGCGGCGATCTTCCTCACCGGTCGTCAAGAGGGCGGGATCGCCCTTAGGCTGGTCGTTCAGTGTCAGCCTTCCGCCTCATCGGGCGGTGGCGTCCGATTGGAGCGGTTGGTTCCTCGGATGGCGGTGGGCTGACTCCTAGGCTGTCCGCCGGCCCCGTGGGCCTGGCTTGCATGCATTGTGTCGCCCGCCGCCTTCCGAGGAGCTCCGGCGTGACTTGATAGGAGCGTGGCAGCGCCCCCACTGAAGGTTGTCCGCCGGAGGTCCGCTTCAACGGCAACGAGTGAAGGGACGGTGCAGATGATCGTGATCGGGGCGGATATCCACAAGCGCAACCACATGCTCGTGGCGGTGGGGGCGCAGACCGGGGAGCTGCGCTCAGAGTTGGGGATCGCGGCTGACGAGCAGGGCCACCAGGCGGCCCTGCGCTGGGCGCGCGAGCTGGACGAAGAGCGCGTCTGGGCGCTGGAGGACTGCCGGCAGGTCTCCCGCCGCCTCGAGCAGGCGCTCCTTGCCGCCGGCGAGCGGGTGGTGCGGGTGGCGCCACGACTGACCGGGCTCTCGCGCCGGGCTGACCGCAGGGCGGGCAAGTCGGACCCGATCGACGCCCTCGCAGTGGCGCGGGTGGCGGTGCGAGAAGGCCCTGAGCGGCTCCCGGCGGCCTACCTGGACGAGGAGGCGATGGAGATCCGCCTGCTGGCCGACCACCGCGAGGATTTGGTCGCAGAGCGCACCAGGGCGCAGAACCGGCTGCGCTGGCACCTGCTCGACCTCTGCCCCGAGCTGGAGGCCCAGCTGCCGGTCCGCTCGCTGGGCAGCGGAGTTCACCTGCGCCGCCTCGCCGAGCACCTGGAGGGGCATTCCTCGACGCGGGCGCGCATCGCGCGCATGCTGGTCGACCGCATCTGCGAGATCACCGAGGAGGTCGAGCGACTGCAGTCGGAGATCAAGGCCCTCATCCGCGCCCATCGCCCGGCCCTGCTCGAGGAGACCGGCTGCGGGCCGCTGACCGCCGCCACCCTGATCGGCCACGCCGCCGGGGCGGAGCGCTTCGCCGGCGAGGCGCAGTTCGCCCGCATGGCCGGGGTCGCCCCGATCCCCGTCTCCTCGGGCAAGAGCGATCGCCATCGTCTGCACCGCGGCGGGGATCGCCAGCTGAACCGCGCCCTGCACGTGATCGCGATCACGAGGTCGCGCCTTGACCCCGAGACCCGCGCCTACCTCGACAAGAAGCGGGCCGAGGGCAAGAGCAACCGCGAGGCCCTGCGCTGCCTCAAGCGCCACCTTGCCAGGCGCTTTTACCGACTGCTACTGGATCCCTCTTTATCTTCATCTCTATAAATATCTCCTCAGGATTCCGGCTATCCACAGAGACTTGACATAGGAGCAATGCATGGGAGCTTTGCCTCCTGTGCCATGCCCCCGGCTGTTTGCGCAGCGCGGGGGCACTTTGTCCGTTGTCGGCGGCGAACGTAGGTGGACGGGAGCACCCACTCAAGGGCCGGGCCGAACCTCTAGCCGGGCCTCACATTGCCCCAGGCGTTGCCCCAGCGCCCTTTTCGGCCTCCCCGGCCGAGCAGTGAAACTCCGCAAACCCGCTTCCCAAGCGGGAGCACGTCAACGCGCCTGACAGGATTCGAACCTGTGACCTTCGGTTTCGTAGACCGACGCTCTATCCAACTGAGCTACAGGCGCAGGACCGGGGATTCTAGGCGAGGAGCGCTTTGGGGCGGGGAGTGCGGCTAGGGGCGGTCGGTTTGGGGCGCGAGGCGGCGATGGTCGGCGCGGGCCAGGGCGGCGAAGGTGAGGGTCGCGGCAAGGAGGGCGAGGGCGATCCCGAGCTCGAGGGCACCGCTGCCGGCGTCGGGCTCGAGGCCGGTCAGCTCCTCGATCCACTCGGGCACCGCCAGGGTCAGGGCAAGGGCGAGGGCACTGAGGATCGCGAGGGCGAGCTCGAGGCGGTACCGGGTGCGGGAGGACTTCACTTGGCGCTCCTTTTCCTGTTGCGGGAGGGCTTCTCCTCGGGCTCTTCGGTCGATTCGAAGCGATAGGTGTTGCCGCCGACGATCCGGCCGTTGGCCATCTGGACGAGGTCGAACTGGACCCCCTCGGCATCGGCCCGGGAGGGCAGGTCGACGAGGGTGACGGCGGTGCGGAGGTCTTCGCCCTCGATCAGGACCCCGTCGGCGAGGACGCTCATCCCCGGTTCGTCGACCTTCAGCCCGTAGACCCGCTTGCGATCGAGGCGGACGCGCTCGCCGCAGCCGACCTCGATGCTGGCGGGGAACCGCTCCGCCGCCTTTTCCGCCCTCTTCCCCTCGGCGGGGCCGATCTCGCCGACGATCTTGCCGCGATCGAAGACGATCCAGATCAGCGTTCCCGGCGGCAGGCTGCCGGTGTGGACCCAGAGATCCGACCACATCAACTCCTTGCCGGGGTTGTGCATCTGGCTCGACATCGGCTCCTGCTCGCCGCCGGGGACCGGGTCGAGGACCTGGAGGTTCTTCAGCGTCACCTGCTTGCGCTGGGTGATCAGCTGGCCGGGGTCGAGGATGCCGCCCCCGTTGAGCGGCTCCTCGGCGCAGGTGGTGACGACGAGCAGGCACGAGTGTTCGGCGGCCGTCGAGGGGATTCCCCATTCCCAGGAGACGACGCCCGGCTCCCCCGCCTCGAGCACGGGGATCGAGCGCGTTGGCCCGACCGGCGTCCACGCCGTCCCCGACGGGGTGCCGACGAACGGCTTGCCCGACGACCAGAAGTCGCTCGGCAGGGCGGGAAGACCGGCGCTGGCGTTGGCGAAGAAGGCGCGCACCTGGATTTCGGTCGCGCGGTTGATCCCGCGGTTGTGGACCTGCGCGTAGAAGCGGTTGGTGCGACCGCGGCGGGCGGTGCGGTGGACGATCGCGGCCTCGAAGGCGACGTAGTCGGAGATCGGGGTCGGGGTCTGGAAGGTGGGCTGCGGGGCGTCCACCTTGATGTCGGGGCTCTGCCACCAGAAGGTCAGCGCACCGCCGGCGCTGAGCGGGTCGGCGACCCCGGAGGGGGTCGGCTGCACCCGCCCCGAATCGACCGCGTCGTCGCGGACGTAGAGGTCGACCATCGGGCACGAGGTGAGGTCGATCGGGCGCTCCCAGATGCTGCGACCGTGGGTCGCCGCCCGCAGCAGCCGCCGCGGCCCGTGCAGCACCAGGTCGAAGACGGGCACGTTGGGGATTCCCTGGTCCCAGGGGGTCCAGTTGAGGCCCGCGTCCTCGGTGCGGAAGACGCCGACGTCGCAGCCGCAGAAGAGCCGGCTCGAGTTGGTCGGGTCGATGACGATCGAGTTGACCGGGTTGGCCTGGGCGAGGCCGTTGGACCGCGAGGTCCAGGTAGCGTCGCTTGGACCGCGCCGAAAGACGTGGTCGTTGTTGAACTCCCCCGCCTCGCTGGCGTAGATCGCCGAGACGCTGGCCCAGAGGACGCCGGTGCCGTCGATCGCGAGGTCGGAGATCCCGGCGGTCGGCAGGCCGGCGCTGATGTCGGTCCGTTCGACGTCGGCGAGCGCCCAGGTCGCCCCGGTCCGCCGCACGCGGAAGACGCGGCCGACGTCCGTCCCCACGTAGATGGTTTTCGAGTCGCTGGGATCGACGGCGATCGCGGTGCTGTTGCCGGTCAGGGCGCTGGTCACCGCCTGCCAGGTCCCGCTGGAGACGGAATAGTCGCGCCGCCACAGTTCACTGCCGCCGAAATAACAGACTTCGTGGTTGCCGGGGTCGATCGCGAACGGCGAGTAGAAGTTCGAGTTGCCGGTGATCCCCTGGTTCGTTGGATTCCAGATCGTGCCCGCGTCATCGGAGCGATAGAAGGTCGAGCGGATGTACTCGTGGTACATCCGGGTCGGCACGACCGGGTCGATCGCGGCGAAGCCGCCGTCGCCGCCGTCGACGAGCCGCCAGGCCGGCGAGCCGCTGTAGCGGTGGGTGCCGTTGTCCTGGGTGCCACCGAGCAGGACCGTCTCCCACTGCGGGTTCTGGGCGAGGCCGATGTACTCGAGCGTCGCCAGGTCGCGGTTGCGGTGGACCCAGCTGCTGCCCAGGTCGGTCGACCTGTAGACGCCGCCGTCGCTGCACACCCAGCAGGCCGTCCCGCTCGGCTCGAAGGCAAAGGCGTGGTTGTCGGTGTGGATGATCGGCAGCGGGTCGAACTGGCCGCCGCCGGTGGTGCAGCGCCAGAGGTTGACCTCGCCCAGGTAGACGGTGTTCGCATCGGTCGGATGGACCCCGACGCAGGTGTTGTAGGAAAGCTGGGCGGTGAGCGCCATCGAGAAGCTGTGCTGGTGCCCGCTGGCGTCGGCCGTGGTCGTCACCGTCACCGAACCGCCGCCGGCGAGCGTGGTCATCTGCGCGGCGGTGAGCGAGACCTGGTGCGTGTGGGCGGCGCCGGCGCTGGCCGCCGAGGTGGTGTAGGTGCGGGCGACCGCCGGCGAGGCGAGAAGATCGGCGGCCGGGATCGAGAGGGTGTGGGTGTGCCCGGCAACGTTCGAGCTGCCGACGAAGACGCCGGAGTTGAGGCGGATCGGGACCTGGCTCCAGCTGGTGCCGTCGAATTTCGCCATCCCCGCGACGTTCCAGCCGGTGCCGAAGAGGGCGTAGATCAGCTGCGGGTTCGAGCGCTGCTGGGCCAGGGAGATGCGGTCGAAGCTGGCCGGAAAGGCAGCGGAGGTGACTTTCGTCCAGGTGCCCCAAACCCCGCCTTCCCGCGTCGCGGTCCAGATCCCGGAGCTCTCGACCGCCGCGACCGCGGTCAGCTTGTCCGCCGCCCCGCTCGGGTGGAAGACGGCGATGTCGCTGGTCGAGCCGGTCCGCAGCGAGGTCCAGTTGGTGCCGCCGTCGCTGCTGGCGAAGATGCCGATGCTGGATGAGAGCAGCACCCTCTGCCCGGTCGAATCGGTCGGGTCGAAGACGATGCGCGAGATCTCGGCGCGGGGAAAAGTCGAGGCGGCGACGTCGGTCCAGGTGTCGCCGCCGTCGTTGGAGCGCAGGACACCGTTGCCGTAGTAGGTCCCGATGTAGAAGTTGTCGTACTCGCCGGTCCCGGCCAGTACGTGGAGGCGGTTGTTGGGATCGACGGCGACCGCCCCGATCGCGAGCGAGACCTGGTAGTCGGTCTTCGGCGACCAGGTTTCTCCCCCGTCGGTCGATTTCCATACCCCGCCACCGGCGGTCCCGACGTAGACCGTGCTCGAGGTCGTCGGGTCGAAGGCGATGCTGAGCGTGCGCCCGCTCCAGACCCTGTTGGCATCGACGACGACACCGGAAGGGCCGAGCGGCGTCCAGTTGCAGGCGCCCGTTTCCGGCTGCCTCCCCCCGTCGGGCGACGGCTTCCGGTCGGCGGGCTCGCGATCCGGCCGCCCGCTATCGATCTCGGCCCGCTTGCGCAGTTCGCGGACCTGTTCGACCTGGAACTGGCGCAGCCCCTCCGGCGGTACTCCGATCGCGCTGAAGCGCCGGCGGAACATCTCGCGGGCGCGGGCGAACGGCTTGTCGGAGAGGTCTTCGTCGGGTTCTTCCTCGCCAGCATCCTTCGAGCGGATGTCGACGGCGACGACGGTGAACGCGGCCCGCGCCCGCTGGCGGCCGCGATGCTCGGAGGTGGCGACGACGGCGCGGCGGCCCAGCTTGCGCTCGGCCGGGATCAGCGTGCACTCGAAGCTGCCGTCGGGACCGGGTACCACCAGGCCGCCCGAATCGAGGCCCTCGGCCACCCGCGCCGGCGCGACCGGTTCGCCGTCGAGTTCCAGCTGCACCGGGCACTCGGGCCAGCCCTCCCCCCTCACCGTGACCGGACTGCCGTTCCGCAGTTGCCTGGAGAGAACGGCGAGGCGGGGACCCTTGGAGGTCTTTTTGGGAGCTTTCCTGGTGGCCACGGTGGCGCGAGTATCCGCGCGTACCCGTCCCACGTCAACAGGAAAATTGACTAATTCAAAAAACTCTGGTGGAAACTAGCTGCGCTCTTTGAGCCGCACGTGCCAGCGAACGCTGGCGGTGGCGACGAGGTTGCCGTCGGCGTCGGTGAGCTCGATCTCGCAGGGGAACTCGACCTTGCCCTCGGCGTCGAGGGTCTCGAGCGCCTGGTCGGCGGAGACGGCGAGGCGGCCGCGGGCGGTGATCTCGCCGCTGGCGATCTTCTCGTAGGAGATCTCGGCGCTGCGGGCGAGCGGGGTGACGTCGCCCATCCGCTCGGCGAAGGCGCCGACGAAGGCCGCGCCGGAGGCGGTCTCCGCGGCGGTGAAGAGGGCGCCGGCGTGCTGGGAGCCGACGTGGTTCAGCAGCTCCGGCCGCTCGGGCAGCAGGACCGTGGCCTCGCCCGCGGAGATCTCGGTGATCTCCAGATTCAGGTGCCCGGCGAAGGGCACCGCCTGGGTCATCCCTTTCGCGATCAGGTCGAAGTCGGTCACCGGCCCACCCTACCTGGGGCTCAACGGCCGTTGAACTCGGCGTGGCCCGGGCCGCCGTGCTCGAGGAAGGTGCGGACGGCGTTCTGCAGGTCCTCGGTGGCGAAGAGCTCGGCGGCTTCGGTCCGCACCGCCTCGTCCGCGGCCGGGATCCCGCCTTCGCGGAAGCGGCGGAGGATGTGCTTGGTCATCGCGTGCGCCCTGGTCGGCCCGGCGGCCAGCTCCTCCGCGAGCTTGCGCGATGCGGCCTCGAAGTCGTGGTCCTCGTAGATCAGGTTGACGACGCCCCAGCGCTCCATCTCCTCGGCGCCGAAGATCCCGCCCGAGATCACGAAGTGGCGGGCGCGGCCGCTGCCGGCGCGCTCGGCCAGCCGCTGGGTGCCCCCCATCGACGGCGTCAGCCCCACCACTTTCTCGACCAGGCCGAACTTCGCCTTCGGCGAGGCGACGATCAGGTCGCAGGCGAGCGCCAGCTCGAAGGCGGCGGTCAGGGTGAGCGCGTGGGCGGCGAAGACGACCGGCGCCGGCAGCGTTTCGACCTGGTCGATCATCCCCAGCAGCTCGGTCCAGAGCTCGCTCCCCTGCTCCGGCGTCAGCCCGGCGAAGACGTGGACGTCGACGCCGCCGGAGACGGCACGGCCCTCGGCCCGGATCAGCAGCGCCCGCGGCGGCGCCGCGGCGACGTCGTCGATCGCCGCCCGCAGGTCGTCGATCATCCGCTGGTCGAAGAGGTTCAGCGGCGGGCTGTCGAGGGTGATCGTGGCGAGGTCGCCCTCCCCGCGCTCCAGTCTCGCCGCCGCGTCCGCGCTCATAGCTCCGGAACCCTATGGACCTCGAACAGGTTCGTGCCGAGTTCCTGCCCGTCGAGCCCGGCGGTGATCGCGACCAGCTCGCCGGGCGCGGCGATCCCGTGCTCAGCCGCGACGCCCGCGCAATGGCCGAGCAGGCTGCGCAGCTCGGTCCCGAAGTCGCTCCGCACGGCGGTGACGCCGAACAGGAGGCTGACCCGGCGCACCGTCTCTATATAGGGCGAGACCGCCAGCACCGGCACGTCCGGCCGGTGGGCGGAGACGAGGCGGGCGGTGCGGCCGGTGTTGGTCGGCACCACCAGCGCCTTGAGGCCGAGCCGGTAGACGGCGCCGACGGCGCTCTGCGCGACCGAGTCGGCGACGTCCTGGGTCGCCTGGTCGGTGCGGGAGAAGAGCCACTCGCCGTAGGGCAGGTCGGGCTCGTTGGCCCGCGCGATCCGGTCCATCACCCTCACCGCCTCGACCGGGTGCTGGCCGACGGCGGTCTCCTCGGAGAGCATCACCGCGTCGGTGCCGTCGTAGATCGCGTTGGCGACGTCGGTCACCTCGGCCCGCGTCGGCCGCCGCGCGGTCACCATCGAGGCCAGCATCTGGGTCGCCGTGATCGCCGGCTTCGAAGCTTTGCCGGCGGCGCGGATCAGGCGCTTCTGCTCGATCGGCAGCTGCTCCAGCGGCACTTCGATCCCGAGGTCGCCGCGGGCGACCATGATCCCGCCGGTGGCGACGCGGACGATCTCCTCGATGTTCTCGGCCGCCTCCTGGCGCTCGATCTTGGCGATCACGGGGATGCGGGACTTCACCTCCGCCAGCCGTGCCGTCACCGGCGCCAGGTCGGCCGCGGTGGAGACGAAGGAGACGGCGAGCAGGTCGACTCCGTGCTCGACGGCGAAGTCGACCCAGTCGAGGTCGACCCCGGTGGTCGCCGGCAGGTCGACGCCGCCGGGGATGTTCATCCCCTTGTGCGAGGAGAGGGTGCCGCCCACCTCGACCTCGGCTCCGACGCCCTCGTCCTCCCTGTCGCCGACCCGCAGCCGGATCGCGCCGTCGGCCAGGTAGACGAGCTGGTCCTGCTCGAGGTCGGCGACCCCCGACCAGGAGACCGGGATCGTCCCCCGATCCCCCTCGACCTCCTCCGGGGTCAGGGTCACGTGCATCCCCGTCTCCAGCTCGGCGAAGTCGTCGCGCAGCGAGCCGATCCGCAGCTTCGGCCCCGGCAGGTCGCCGAGGATCGCCACCTCGCGCCCAACCCGCTCGGCCGCCGCCCGGATCGCCGCGATCGTCTCCGCCTGCCGCTCGCGCCCGGCGTGGGAGAAGTTCAACCGGAAGACGTCGGCCCCGGCCTCGACCAGCCGCTCCAGCACGTCCGGCTGCCAGCTCGCCGGACCGACCGTGGCGATGATCTTGGTGCGGCGCCCGAGGTGGGCGCCAGGGTCGGGCTCGAGCTTCGCGTTCATCCTGCTGAGAGTAGACGGGAGCTGTCCCGCTCGGCCTCCAGTACCTACAATCGTTCGCAGCGCGCCGCGCGCGCACGTGGAGAGGTGGCCGAGTGGCTGAAGGCACTCGCCTGCTAAGCGAGTAGGGGGCGCAAGCTCTCTCGAGGGTTCGAATCCCTCCCTCTCCGTTCGGTTGCAGAGCCAAACCGGAGGGACCGCCTCGGTCTTGCGGGTCCGACTATTGGCTAAAGAAACTTTTCCCCGATTATGTGATTCACTCCGCCCGCTCGACGGGGTTCTCCCCACTCGACTCGGGCGACTACCGGACGGGGAGAGGTAGGTGAGATCTCACCATGAAGCGTGTCGCCGTCGTATTCGCCGTCCTCGCCGCAGCCCTCGGCATCGTCGCATGCGGCGAAGGCTCCAACTCGTCGTCAACCAGCGACGGTTCTGGCCCCAGCCCCGCGTCCGAATCTGCCTCCCGGCCCGCACAGGACAACGCCGCAAAGCCGAAGCCGGTCGAGCCTCCCAAACCCACCGCGACGGCCTCACAAGAGAACGCTTTGCAAGGAGCCGAAAGCTATCTCAGCTATGAAGCTTTCTCCAAGACCGGCCTGGAAGAACAATTGAAATACGAAGGCTATAGCGCCGCCGACGCCAAATACGCTGCATCCCATGTGGATGCGGACTGGAACGAACAAGCGGCCAAGTCGGCGAAGTCTTACCTCGAATATGAATCGTTCTCTGAATCCGGACTTGTGGAACAGCTGGAATATGAGGGTTACACGCCTTCGCAGGCCAAATACGGAGTCTCGAAGTCGTATAACTAACTGAGGGACCCGCCGGCGAGCTCGAGGGGTTCGAATCTCTCCCTCTCCGTCAGGCGGCTCGGCACCTCACCTCGACAGGTAGCGGACTTCGCTATGCCCGTTTCCAGCGATCTTTGATTGCTTCGTTGTCGCGTAGATCGATGGCCGCACCAAGATCGCGGACTAGGTAATCCATCGACAGGACGAGTCCGGCGTAGCGTTCACTCGCATCGTTCATCTCTCCCGTCCAGCTTGAACCGAAGGCCACCCTGCATCCCTCCTCGTCGATATTGGCCGCTGGGGTTGCAAGGCCGGCCATGTGGAAGGGAAGCGCAACGGCTCCGGCCGCGCGTTCAACGGCGAACGCCAGCGCGGGCGGTGTCCAATCGCTATAGGTTGGGCTGAAGGCGAGCTGACCGAGACCCTCGGTCCCCGAGCCTCGCACCCGTTCGACCAGGTTCTTCGTCGGAACGAGATGGGGCCATCTCTCGGGCTTCCAATCGACGATCTCGCGGTGGCATACCGGCCCGGGGTCCGCAACGATCCCATCCACCGTGCGCTTCAGTGCGGCAATCGCATTGTCGGACATCGACACCAGAAGAGGCTGGTTCTCAGCAATGCACTCGTCCACCCAGCCAGGCCAGAACTCAGCGAGAGCGGTCACGGTAGCCTCGACGAATTCCCCGCAGACCGCCGCCATTGGTACGCGCGCGTCGTCCACCGCGTCTTCAAGCTCCTGAACCTCTCTTCGAGCTCCCTCAGCCATGAGAAGGCGAAACGCTATCGGCTACCTCGCGGCTGGTCGAGATCAAGCCGATCAAGCCGGGCCTGGACCTCGGGGGTTCGCATACCGTCCCATGATCCCCGTTGTAAGGCCAGAGGAAGTCCATTATTGAACCCGCGGCTGAGCACTCGGAGACAGCTAAGGCGGTTATCCGATACGCGCTAGGATCCCTCACGTGGGTCTGTTTGACCGACTTGCGCCCGGCTACACGCCGACACCGGTCAACGTCGAGGGGGCAATCGGTCGCTGGACGGCAGCGCGCACCGCTGGCGGCCTGTCCATCGCCGGTGGAGAGATCATTCTCACCAACCAGCATCTCGTCTTTACCCCTTGGGACATGACGCAGACCCGTGGGTTCCTGGTCAAATTGCTAAGCGCGGGTGGTGTCCCACACGTCGGCGATCTCGACAAACTCTTGACCGCGTCCAAACTGCTCGAGCCGGTAGCCATCCCGCTTACCCAGATCGCGAACCTCTCTCCCATGGGCCGTGCATCTTGGACGAAGCCACCTTGGGCACGGATTACGTTCGCCGACGGCCGTCACTTGGACATCGGCATCCTCGCTGGGCCGCGATATCCCACCAAGTCCTCAGCGAACAACGCGGCATTTGACGACTGGGCTCGCAAACTCCGAGCGCAGCACGCCTCTTTGCAGTGAGATCGGCGCAAGGACCAGACGAGGGAGGAAACAGGTGTCGATGCCCGAGGAGCGCGTGACGACCGCGGTGGGTGAGGCCGCGGGATCGATTCGACTGCACGTCGGCGGGGATTGGGCAGTGGCCGACCTAGAGAAGTTGCTCAGCGGGGCCAGACAGATCTACAGCGCTGGTCTGGTCGCACACCTGGCACGCAGCACGGAGGCTGAGGCCATTCCAAAGCAGCCTGAAGAGACAGAGCAGCAAGAAGTTCGAGTAGAGCTTGAGCCGATCGGTTTCGGCGAGCCTGGGCGGCTCACCGTGGAGGGATCGAGCTACGACGTAGCCGAGGCGGTCAGCGCCGCAATTCATCGCGCCGCTCCGCGGCGCCGTTCGGAGCCGGTAATTCATGGTTTTTCGGCTGCGGAGGAAGTCGAGACTTTTCGCCTCCGGTTGCTGCAAGGGGATTCCCTTGCAGTGGCTCCCGAGGCGCAACTGCAGATCGACAGCATCTCCATGGCGTCACCGGGCTGGGTTGACTTGAAAGGTTCTGGGGGAGCCGATCAAGGAGTTGGGCAAACTGATCGAACGGTTGATTCGGTTGCCTGGGAGAGTCAAAGACGACAAGCTCGACAGGGAAGCCAAGAAGCAGGCCAAGGAAACCCAGGCGGCAATAGGCAAATTCAGGATGTCCTTTCGGGCGTGCGCAGCATTAGCGACTTATCGCGATCTGGCCACCTTCTTCCGCCACCTGCCACCCCGTAACCATGGCTATGCATTCTCGCTGAGCGTGGAGCATGCGTTAGCCGAGTTGAGCCGGTCAAACTGTGCTCGGACCTCGGGGTTCGAATACCGTCCCATGATCCCCGTTCGGCGGCGGTGCCCGAGGGCAGGTCCACCGCCCTTGAGCGATCTCCCGTATCACGGTCGGATAATCTGTGGCGCGCTTTAGGTAACCTCGCGTATAGAAAGGGAACGCGGCGTGTTTTCAGCCGATCACGAGCGCGGCGAAGGAAGCCGCCTGCGACAAGCCGTTCATTGGCTCGGGAAATATGTGGCTCTTCCGGTCTGCGTCGGGGTGATAATCGCCGCAGTCGTCTTCTTCCTCTTTACCCCCCCTGGGAGCTCAGATGGAGATGACACCCCGGCAGCCCCATCGCTCTCGACGCAATGGCTTCACATCCATTCGGCAATCGCCCGACAGGGGTGGAAGATCGTCGAGAAGCGCACCGCCGATCTCCGCGGCAATGGCGAGCCTTCCACCATCCTCGTGCTCAACCCTCCGGCCAAGTCTTGCTTGAACAGGACCCCTGCTCATTCTCAGCAGGTGCGTATCTACGATGTCGAAGAGGGAAGGCTCAAACAACAGCTGGCGTTTCAACCAAGGACGCTCGGCTGCCCGCCGTGGGAATTCAAGTTCATGAAGGTCGCGCCCTTGCGCGAATACGGAAACATGCCAATCATCCTCGGGCGGTTCTCAGGCGGTGACGATGCGTTTTTCGAGGAGCTCACTCTTCCTGTCGTGATTGCCTGGAGCGATCGCACCGGGCACTACAGCCTGAGGCCTCTTCTCGTCCAACCGCCCTCCCTCGCTGTAGTCAATGGCTATGGCGGCGATAGGCCGCTGACCGGCTTTGACCGCACCTGGTATGAAAAGGCCAGAAAGGTATACGGGCATCCAGTGGATCTGGGGTCTGGCGTCAGTGGTTATGCGGTGGAGGAAGTCGCTTTGGGGCACAGCGCTCTGATGGGTGGCCCTGTCCTTGCCGGCATTTATCGATTAAGTGCAGGGAATGCCGGTGGCCGTCGGATGATCAGCACGTCGATCCTCTTTCAACAGGCAATCTGGCAACTCACCACCACGCCTTCCGGAGATCTCTACGCAGGGGAATGCACTATCCCCGGCGGACGAGTAGTCCAGGCCGGCGGGTCGTTTCCAACGGCGACCAAACTTGCTGCGTACGTTGATCTAGTCATCTCCGGCTGCGACGAATACTAGGTTGCCAGGAAGCGTAGTTCGCGTATCCGAGATTGACGACCTCAGAGCGGTGTCAATCTCGGATACGCATCAGCCGATCAAGCCGAACCTTGACACTCGGGGTTCGAATACCGTCTCATGATCTCCGTCCGGGCTCAGGTGGAGTTCCGGGCAGACTCCTTGCCCGTTTGCTTCGGCGGATCCTTGACCTCGTTGATGCCGAAGGCGAGCAGCACTGCCAGCAGCAGGATGCCCATCGACGTCGTCGAGACTTCCAGGAACTGGGCCACCTCGCTCTTCGCCTCGTAGGCCTCCTGGCCAAGCGAGGTGAAGTTGGCCCAACTGATGTAGAGGTAGTCGGTCGAAGCCAGATGGCTGTCGAAGGAGGAATCATGTGCCGGCTGGAAACAGCCGCCGGCAAAGCTGTGGTAGGCGATCGCGAAAATCAGCGTCAGCTGGATGCCATAGAAACCGATGGTGATTAGGTTGCGCGCCCTGGTTTGGGTCGAATCCCCGAGGGCAGTGCCCAGCCCAGAGACGATGATCTCGTAAGCGCGGTAGGCAGCCAACGCCCCAACGACCATCCGGCCCCAAAAGTAGCCCGGGTTCAAGAGCCAGACGACCACCAGCAGCACCGTCCAGCCGATCACATACTGGCCCCGGCGCCTGTCCCAATTCTGCTGCTGGTTTTCTCTCTCGCTCTCCTTTTCTTTCTTGCGGGCGTTTGTTTCGCGGCGATCGATGAAGAGCCAGGACAGGCACAGCCACTTCAGCTTGTCGTGAATCCACAGGGCTCCGGCTTCCAACGACCATGACGGCTCGGGCTTGTCGCGCGGCATCGCTGCTCTCCCTTCGCGGACGCAATGCGCTTTGCTCAGGGGCTTCTATCATGGTCAAGAAACCCCAACGGCAGGTAAGCGGCGTGTCCTGATTCCTTCGTCCTCCGCTGGACCCCGGGATAGGCTGACCGCCGTGTCCGCCCCGTCCCAATCGCACGAGCGCTACGAGCGGATCTTCGCCGAGGTCGAGGCGCCGTTCGCCTTCGTCGACCTCGAGGCGATGTGGGCGAACGCGGCGGAGATGCTGGGGCGCGCGGGCGGGAAGCCGGTCCGGGTCGCCTCGAAGTCGCTCCGCTGCCGGGCGCTGCTGGAGGCGATCCTGGCGCGGGACGAGGGCTTCCGGGGGCTGATGACCTTCACCCTGCCGGAGACGCTGTGGCTTGCCGAGCAGGGTTTCGAGGACCTGCTGCTCGCCTACCCGACCGCCGACGTGGGGGCGCTGGAGGAGCTGGCTCTGCGCTCGGCGGCAAACCCGGCGGGGGCGCCGATCGTGATGGTCGACTGCGCCCGGCACCTGGAGATGATCGAGTCGGTGCTGGGGACGGGGGCGCCGCCGCTGCGGGTCTGCATCGACGTCGACGCGAGCTGGTGGTGGCTCGGAGGCCGGGTCAAGGTGGGACCGAAGCGCTCGCCGATCCACACCGTCGAGCAGGCGGTGGCGCTGGCGCGGGAGATCGAGAAGCGGCCGCAGATCGAACTCGACGCGCTGATGGCCTACGAGGGCCAGATCGCCGGGGTCGGCGACCAGCCGCCGGGACAGCGGCGCCGCGGCGCCGCGATCCGCTTCATGCAGAAGCGCTCGGCGGTCGAGCTGGCGGAACGGCGGGCGGCGATCGTCACCGCGCTGAGCGAGTTCGTCGAGCTGGAGATCGTCAACGGCGGCGGCACCGGCAGCCTCGACCTCACCGCCGCCGAGGAGGCGGTGACCGAGGTGACCGCCGGCTCGGGCTTCTACGCCCCCACCCTCTTCGACCACTACAGCCGCTTCAGCCTCACCCCGGCGGCGGGCTTCGTGCTGCCGATCGTCCGCAAGCCCTCGCCCCGGATCGCGACCGCGCTCGGCGGCGGCTACCTCGCCTCCGGCAGCGGCGACACGGCGCGCCTGCCGGAGCCGTGGCTGCCGCAGGGGCTCCAGCTCGACGGCGACGAGGGCGCGGGCGAGGTGCAGACGCCGCTCCTGGGAGCAGCCGCGGCGAGCCTCGAGGTCGGCGACCGCGCCTACTTCCGCCACGCCAAGGCCGGCGAGCTCTGCGAGCGCTTCGACACCCTCTACCTGGTCGAAGGCGACGCGGTCGTCGACGAGGTCCCCACCTACAGGGGCGAGGGCAAGGCGTTCCTCTAAGGGCCCAGCACGCGCTCGGTGTACTCGTTGGCGAAGGTGCGGGCGGGGTCGAGGGCCTCGCGGGCGCGCTGGAACCGATCCCAGGCCGGGTAGCGCGGGGCCAGGGTGGCGGCGGTCTGGAAGTGGCGCTTGCCCCAATGGGGACGGCCGCCGTACTCGTTCATGATCTCCTCCACCGCCTCGAAGTAGGGGCGCCACTCCATCCCGCGGTACTGGTGGACGGCGATGTAGGCGGTGTCGCGTTCGTGCGAGGGGCTGAGGAAGGCGTCATCGCCGGCGGCCACCCGCATCTCGATCGGGAAGAAGACCGGGTACTCGTTCCGCCGCACCCACTCGATCACCCGCCGCGCCGCCTCCGGCCCGTTTTCGCGCGGCACCCCGTACTCCATCTCCGTGAAGCGAACCCGTCGCTCGTTGGCGAAGACCCGGTCGCTGCGGTCGCTGGTGCGGCTGCCGGAGGCGAGGCGGCCGGCCAGCCGCGAGAGGGCGGGGATCGTCCTGGGGGCCGCCTTGCCCGTCGCCGCCAGCAGCCCCAGCGCCCAGTTCTCCAGGACGACGTCGTTGAGGAAGGCGGCGCCGCGACCGCGCGGACGCGGCGGCTGATCGAGCCGGTTGCGCTCCAGCACCAGCGCCAGGTCGGAGTAGGGGAAGGTGAAGAGCTCGAAGTGCTCGTGCGCCGCCGCCCGCTCCTCGAAGGAGTCGAGGACCTCCTCGCGCGGATGCGGCGAGTCGACCCGCGACAGGGTGAAGGCGGGAACGCAGCGCAGGGTGACGGCGGCGATCACGCCCAGCGCCCCCACCCCGACCCGCGCCGCCCGCAGCAGCTCGGGATCGGTGGCGGCGTTGAGGTGGCGGACCGTTCCGTCGGCGAGCACCAGCTCCAGCCCCTCTACCTGGGCGGAGATGTTGCGCAGGCGTGCCCCGGTCCCGTGGGTGCCGGTGGAGATCGCGCCGGCGATCGTCTGGCGGTCGATGTCCCCGAGGTTCTCCATCGCCAGCCCCAGCCGGGCCAGCTCCTCGTTCAGGTCCGCGAGCACGGTGCCGCCGCCGACCCGGACCAGCCCCGAACCGGGGTCAGCGTCGAGGACGCCGGAGAGCGCCTCGACCTGGACCATCGTCCCCTCCGTCAGCGCCGCCTCGGTGAAGGAGTGACCGGAGCCGGGAACCCGCACCTTCTGCCCGGCGGCCGCGGCGGCGGCGACCGCCTCCACCAGCTCCTCGCGATCGCGAGGGCGGACGATCCGGGCCGGGCGGCAGCTCTGGTCGCCGGCCCAGTTGGACCACCCCCCGCTCGCCGTCCGGCCTCGCCTTGCCATCGCCCGAGCCTAGCTAGCCTGCCGTGGAGCGCGGCGCGGCATCTGACGGCAGCGCCCGGAACGCGTAGATGACGGTGAACGCCAGCAACCCGGCGATCGTCAGGCTCGGTGCCGCGTTGCCGGTGAAGTCGGCGACGACGCCGCTGCCGATCCCGCCGATCACCTGCCCCAGCGCCCAGGCCATGTTCGAGAGCCCGGCGGCGAATCCCTGGTGCAGGCTGCTCGCCTCGGCGACGTCGGAGAGCAGGGTCAGCGCCGGAGCGAAGCAGAGCCCAGCGCCGAGCGAGGTCAGGATCAGCCCCCCCAGCACCTGACTGAGGGAGGGCACGAGCGCGATCACGACCATCGCCACCGCGCAGATCGAGAGCCCGACCACGTAGGGAAGGCGGCTTCCCACCCGATCTGAGATCCGCCCCGCGAGCGGTGCCAGCAACGCCTCGAGACCCGCTCCGGCGATGAAGCCGCCGGCGATCAGCGCGTGGCCGCCGCCGAGGTCGTCGATTCGCAGCGGCACCAGCACCTCGATCGCCCCGAACATCACCGAGGGGACGGCGACGAAGGCAGCCGCCTCGAGCACTGGTCGGCTGACCAGGGTCGCCATCACTTCGCCCAGCCCCTGCTTCTCGGGGATCACCGTCTCGGGCATCCGGTAGGCGGCGATCGAGAGGAGGATCGTGATCACGAGAACCGAGCTGAAGACCAGCTCGGTTCCGACCTCGCCGGCGGCTGCGCCCAGCGCCGGGCCGAGCAGGGCACCCCCCACCGCGGTGCCGAGCGCGGTGCCGATGATCGAGCCGCGCCTCTCGTCCGGAGCGGTGGTGATCAGCCAGGTGAGCGCGCCCGACCAGATCAACGCCCCGGCAATTCCCTGGACGAACCGGGCGCTGTCGAGCAGGACGATCTGCTCGCCGAAGCCGAAGATGACGCTCGAGCACCCGAGCAGGAGCAGTCCGGAGATCACCGTGCGCCGTGGCCCGACGCGACTGGCGACATAGCCCGCGGGCAGCGACGCCAACAGCGTCCCCGCCGCGTAGGCGGCCGAGAGAATCCCCGCTTCTGCTTTGGTCAAGCCGAGGTCGTCGACGTAATCGGGCAGCAGCGGCGCGATCGCCGCGAAGAAGGCGACGTCGACGAAGATCATCGCCGAGGCGAGGATGAGCAGCCTGCGCATCGGCGAATCCAATCAGTGCAGGCGAACCCGAGCGCGCCGCCTGCCCTCTAGCATTCCCGGCGCGGTACTTTCGGAGGGGTGGCAGAGCGGTTGAATGCGGCGGCCTTGAAAGCCGTTAGGCGTCTTTCGGCGTCTCGTGGGTTCGAATCCCACCCCCTCCGCCATCTTGCCTGCGCATACAGCCGGCCGAGCCAGCCAAGGGTTGGTGAGGGGGCTGGCCACGACCGCCAGGATGCTACTTATTGGTCTGTAGACCTTCAAGTAGCGGAGCGGGAGCGTGTCCGCTCATGGAGGGTGACCTGCAGCGCACCATTGGCCGGAACCTGCGTGCCTATCGCTTGGCTCGCGGGCTGAGCCAGGAGGCCTTCGCCGAGATCCTCGGCGTGCACCGCACCTACATGGGCAGTGTCGAGCGCGGCGAACGCAACCTGACGCTGAGAAGCGTGGAGCGGATTGCGGCTCGCATCGACGAGGAGCCGCTGGCGCTGCTGCGGCCTTCGCAGCGATCCTGACTCGAGGACGCCCATGGCGCCGACCGCTGTGAGAGGGTGGGCGCCGTGGACATCCTCAAGGTCCTGCCGATGGGGTTCGTGATGGTCGCCGGGCCGCAGATCATCAGCGCCTTCTTCTTCGCCACCAGCCCCTCGTGGAAGAAGATCTCCGGGGCCTACGTGCTGGGTGCGGCGCTCTCGATTCCCCTGGTGGTGGGGGCCTCCTACCTGCTCACCAAGAACACCGGAGAATCCGACGCGGGAAGCGGCTCCGGCCTGGCACCGGCCGACTTCGTCGTCCTCGCCCTGCTCCTTTTCGCGATAGTCCGCACCTACCGCAAGCGGGACGAGAGCGAGCCGCCGAAATGGATGGGCAAATTGCAGGACGCCTCGCCGAAAATGGCGCTGATCCTCGGCTTCCTGCTGCTCGGGTTCTTTCCCAGCGACCTGATCACCTCAATCAGCGTCGGCAGCTTCCTCTCCAACCACGGCGACCCCTATCTGCACGCCCTGCCTTTCATCTTCTTCACGCTGCTGCTGCTGGCAGCACCGGCGCTGATGGTGGTAGCGCTCGGCGAGCGAGCTCAAACCGTGCTGCCCAAGGTTCGCGACTGGATGAACACCAACTCGTGGATCGTCAGCGAGGTCGTGCTCGTCTTCTTCATCGCGATCATCCTCAGCGGCTAGCTCTCGTCGAGCTCGACCCGTTCGATCGTCTGCGACTCGAGCGGCTTGTCGGCGCCGTCGGTCGGGGTTGACTCGATCGCGTCGACCACGTCCATCCCGTCGATCACCTCGCCGAACACGGTGTGCTTGCCGTCGAGCCACGGCGCCGCGCCGGTGGTGACGATGAAGAACTGGGAGCCGTTCGTGTTCGGCCCCGCGTTGGCCATCGCCAGCGCTCCGCGGACGACTTTGTGGTCGTTGATCTCGTCCTCGAACGTGTAGCCCGGACCGCCGCGGCCGGACCCCTCCGGGCAGCCGCCCTGGATCATGAAGTCCGGGATCACCCGGTGGAAGACGAGCTGGTCGTAGAACCCCTCCGCGGAGAGCTTGCGGAAGTTCTCGACGGTTTTCGGCGCGTCCTCGTCGTGAAGCTCGAGCACGATCGCCCCGGCGCTGGTGTGAAGGGTTGCTTGCGACATGGGCCAACCCTAACTCAGCCCTGGACCCGAACCGTCACCGGCGGCGAGGATCCCGGCGCATAGGGCCAGCGCTCCTCCGCCAGGGCGGTGGCCCGCAGCCGGATCGCGGCCTGGCCGGTCACGTAGCGGAAGCGATAGTGGGCGCGGTAGCGACCGTGGTGATCGGTACGGGTGACGAGGACCGGCCGCCAGTGCCGGGCCGCCTCCTCGAAGTACTGGATCGCGACCAGCTTGCCGCGGCGGGGGATCGGCACACCCCTGCTCTTGACCCTGCCGCTGAGACGCACCGCCTGCCCCGTGCGCAGGCTCGGCGGGACCGCGCGCAGCGAGATCCCGGCGCGCACCCGCAGTTGCAGCGCTCGCCGGCTCGCAGCCTCGAGCCCGCCGTCGCCGGGGAAAGCGACGGTGACGCGCCGCGAGGGACCTGGCGCCAGCCGCAGCTCGAACCCGCCCCGCTCCCCGGTTCGGACCGTCTCCGCGGCAACCGGAGCCAGCGCCCCGCGGGAGGGGCGGGAGACGACGCGCAGCTCCCGCTGGCCAACCCCGGCGCCGTCGGCGCGGGTGAGGCGGCCGCTGAGCAGCGCCGGGGCGCCGAAGCGAACCGTGAGCGAGTCGCCGCGACCGTGGCCGCCGCGAAGCCTGGCGAAGAGCCTCGCCTTCTCCTTCGCGACCTGCGGTGGCGGCGTCCTGCGGATCGCCATCTGGGTGCCGTCGGTCCGCAACCTGGTCGAGGCGCTGTTGCCGGCGGCGTCGACGGCGTCGGCGCGGAAGACGAAGGTCCCGTAGCCGAGCTCGGGCAGCGGCGCGACCAGGTAGGCGCGATCCGCCGCCTCGGCCCGCACCAGCCTGGTTGGCAGCTCGGTCCACTCCTCTGCCTCGAGGCGCCGGTAGAGAAGCTGCCCCGCTGCCGGCCCCGAATGGGCGTCGCTGACCTCCGCCTTCACCTGCGTCTCCGCTGCCTCGGTCGCGAAGCCGACGCTCGGGCGCAGGTCGTCGAAGCGCAGCGGCACCGTCACCGCCGAGGACGGCGCCTCGTTCCCGGCCTCGTCGCGCAGCCACAGCTGCAGCGAGTAGGAGCCGGCGGCGGGGACGCCGAGGTTCGCGAGGGAGCGGCGGTCGTGGCCGGGGGCGAACTCGACGCCGGTGTCGAAGCCGGCCGAGCCGACGATCCGCCAGGAGGCGCCGGCGATCGGGCTCCCCGCTCCCTGGTCCGGGTTCTCCCAGCCGAGGTCGAAGTCGTCGCTGCGGCGCCAACCATCGCCGCCGTCGACCGCGAGGGCTCGCGGGTGCGCCGGCGGGTTGTTGTCGACGAGAACGGTGCGGGCAGGCGTGCAGGTGGAGTTCGCGGCGAAGTCCGTCGCGCAGTGGACGAGCGTGTGCCGGCCGTCGCTGAACCCCTGGGTGGAGATCGTGTGCGTGGCCGAGACGGTGGTCAGACAGGGCCCCATCCGGGTCGCCCGCCATTCGCCGCCGATCAGGGCCTTTTCGCAGGGGTACTCGGTCAGGCCGACGCGCGCCCCGTCGAGCGTCGTCTCGCCGAAGCGGACGCCCGCCTGGTCGTCGGTTGCCGTTACCGCGACGCTCTGGCTCCCCCGCCGCCAGCCGCCGGCGACGAGGTCGCCGCCGAGAAAGCCGACGTCGGTGGGGGCGAAGGGGTCTTCGACCGTGAGCGTCAACGCGCGCAGGGCCGACCAGGACCCTTGGTCGAGGGAGCACCACCTATCTTCGCCGCGGGCGCAGAGCAGCCGATCTTCGAAGGCGGAGACGCCGATCGGAAACCCGCGGCTGAACTCGCGCGGCGCCGTGTCCGTGGTGGAAGCCTGCAGGAACGGTTCGAACCCGCCGCCCCAGTTGACGCCGCCGAGGCGCTGCTCGATCCCGTCGTGCAGGGCGTGCCACCAGGTCCCCCGCACCGCCATGATCTTGGTCCCGGGCACCGCGCTCCAGCGCCAGCGGCCGTAACGGGTGCCCGAGACGGTGCCCTGGCCGTCGCGGGTGAGGCTCTTGAGGTGGGCGCCGGCGAAGGGGTCGGCGCCGGCCGGCGGCGCGCAGTAGGCGTCGGAGCGGAACTTGGCGCCGCCGGTGGTGTCGGCCCAGCTGGCGTCGGCGCCGACGTACCAGCCGCACTGGGCGACCGCGTACCTGCCCGCCTCCGCCTTCGACGCTCCCAGCAACAGCACGCTCAACGCCAGCAGGACTCCCAGCGCCACGGCTCGCGCCGCCCCACCCCTCGTGCTCGACATCGCTCCTCCTTCGCTCGATTGCGTTTGCAGGAGGTCAAGGGCTCGGCGGGGGCAAACTCACCCCCCAAAGAACTCCCGAGTAAGCGGCTTTGCGAGAATCGGGCCAATGTCTCTTCCCACCAAAGATCAGATCACCGAGAAGCTGCGCGCCGTCATCGACCCCGAGCTGCGGCGCTCGATCGTCGAGCTGGGCATGGTCCGCTCGATCGAGGTCAAGGAGGGCGGCCGGGTCGAGGTCGTCGTCTCGCTGACCACCGCCGGCTGCCCGATCCGCTCCCACTTCGAACAGGCCGTCGCCCAGCAGGTCTCCCAGCTGGAGGGCGTGACCGAGGTCGCGGTCGGCTTCGACGTCCTCTCCGACGAGGAGAAAGGCCAGCTGCAGCAGACGCTCGGCCGCGGCAAGCTGCCGCAGGGGGCGCTGGCGAAGGTGAAAAACGTGATCTGCGTCTCCTCCGGCAAGGGCGGGGTCGGCAAGTCGACGATGACCGCCAACCTGGCCGCGGCGCTGACTGCCGAAGGGCACTCGGCGGGGGCGCTCGACTGCGACGTCTACGGCTACTCGATCCCACGCATGCTCGGGGTCAACCGCAAGCCGGAAGTGAACGCCGAGCGCAAGATCCTGCCGCTGGATTCGGCCAGCGGGGTGAAGGTGATGTCGATCGGCTTCTTCGTCGAGGACAACTCCGCCGTCGTCTGGCGCGGCCCGATGCTGCACAAGGCGATCCAGCAGTTCCTCGAGGACGTCGCCTGGGACGAGCTCGAGTACCTGCTTCTCGACCTGCCGCCGGGGACCGGCGACGTCTCGATGACGCTGGCGCAGCTGCTGCCGCAGGCGAAGTTCGTCGTCGTCACCACGCCGCAGCCGGCGGCGCAGTCGGTGGCGCGACGCGGGGCCGAGATGGCGATGAAATTCGACCTCGAGATCCTCGGCGTGATCGAGAACATGTCCGGCTTCACGACCCCGGACGGGGAGCGCTTCACGATCTTCGGCGAGGGCGGCGGCCAGCTGCTCGCCGACGAGCTCGACGTGCCGCTGCTGGGCAAGGTGCCGCTGTCGGAGCCGCTGCGCGAGCACGCCGACAACGGCTCGCCGCTGGCGATCGCCGAGCCCGACGCGCCCGCTTCGCAGGCGATCCGGCAGGCGGCACGGGGAATCGTCGCGGCGACGCCGCAGGAGCTGCCGGTGCTGCAAGCGGCGCCGGGAGCCGCGGAGGCGCCGCCCGTGAGCGGCACGCCGCTGCCGGTCGTCCAGTAGCGCCTGCGTGACCAAGCGCACACTCGGAAGCGAAACTTCCGGCATCCTGCAACGTTAAGGTCTGCACATAAACGCCTAATCCTCGGCTAAGACCCGAGGAGCGGGGGACCCAAGTGTCCGGGGCTAACCCACCCTTCGAGTGGGGGCGCAGGCTCCTTCAGCGCCAGCCCGTCAGCTAACCCCGCCGGCCGACGAAGGAGGAGTTAATGACGATGGCCCATGGGGCGGCCAGGAAAACGCCCGCCCTTTGCATTTCCCTCGTGATTCTTGCCCTGCTGGCGGTTGCAGCTCCGCTGGCTGCGCCGGCAAAGGCGGAAACCCCGGGCGGGGTCGCTTCGACCACGCCTGAGGCGACGCCGACCGGTCCTACCGGCAAGGCGATGCTGGTCAACGGCCGCGCGATCCCGCCGGCCAACGCCCCCGCAGCGGTGAAACAGGTGATCGCCGCCGCAAACAAGATCCGCAGCAAGCCCTACGTCTACGGCGGCGGCCACGCCCGCTGGTGGGACGCCGGCTACGACTGCTCGGGCGCCGTCAGCTTCGCCCTCCACGGCGGCAACCTGATCACCAGCCCGATGCCTTCGGGATCCCTGGCGGGCTGGGGCAGCCCCGGCAAAGGCCGCTGGATCACCGTCTACGCCAACGGCGGCCACGCCTACGCCGTAATCGCCGGCCTCCGCTGGGACACCGCCGGCGTCACCAACGGCACCGGCCCCCGCTGGCACAAATCTCTTAAAGCGCAAGCGAGCGGGCCCTTCACCGCGCGCCATCCCGAAGGCTTCTAGAGCAACCAAGCCGGACAGCAAGAGGGGGCGGGACCCCTTCTCCAGACACTTAACACCGAGCCATAGCGAGGTGTGTCTGGAGAAGGGGTCCCGCCCCCTCCCCAACTACGCAGCCTGGTTCTTGAAGTAGTTCGCGTTGATCTCCGCGTATTTGGCCCACTCGGCCGGAAGCTGGTCCTCGGCGAAGCAGGCGTCCACCGGGCAAGCCTCAACGCAGGCATCGCAGTCGATGCACTCGTCCGGATCGATGTAGAGCTGCTCGACGTTGTCGTAATCGGCCTCGTCAGGCGTCGGGTGGATGCAGTCGACGGGACAAACCTCGACGCACGAGTTGTCCTTCTGGCCAATGCACGGCTCGGCGATGACGTAGGTCATTCGAGAAGTTCTCCTAGCTCGTATTTCCGGGTGCCCGCCGGGGTCCCCGGCCAAGCGCGAGCGCACATTTTAGGGATGATGCGGACATGCTGCTGCTGACGGGGGCAACTGGAAGCATCGGTTCGCGGCTGCTGCCGCTGCTCCTGGAGCGAGGCGAAGAGGTCCGCTGCCTGGTCCGGGAGCCACGGCGGCTGGGGCCGCGGCGGGTCGACGTGCAAATCGCCCTCGGGGATCTGGGCGAGATGTCGGATCCCTACCTGGTGCGCCAGGCGCTGCGCGGGGTCGACCGGGTGATCCACCTGGCGGCCTCGATCCGGGACCAGCCGCCGAAGCGGATCGAGGAGCTGAACGGGCTGGCGACGGTGCGGCTGTTGCGGGCGGCCGAGCGCAGCGGGGTCGAGAGCTTCCACTTCTTCAGCGCCCTGGACGCGCAGGAGGCGCAGCGGACCCGCTTCTTCCGGGCGAAGTGGCTGGCCGAGCAGGCGGTCCTCTCCTCGCCGCTGCAGACGACGGTCTTCGCCCCCTCGATCGTCTACGACCACAGCGACCCCTGGATCACGCTGCTGCGCCGCTTCTCCTTCCTGCCGGTGCTGCCGGTCTCCGGCGAGGGGCAGGCGCGCTTCCAGCCGATCTGGGCGGCCGACGTCGCCCGCTGCGTGGTCGGCGCCCTGGAGGCGGCGGAGCCGCGACCGCGCTACGAGCTGGCGGGGCCGGAGACGCTCACCTACGACCAGATGTCGGACCTGGTCAGCCGCATCGCCGGCCGGCCGCGACCGCTGCTGCACCTGCCGCTGCCGCTCGTCAGGGCGGGTCTGATCGCGCTGCGCTCCTTTTTCGGCGAGGCCGTGTTCGCTACCTGGGAGGAGGCCGAGTTGATGGAGGTCTCGATGACGAGCGAGCGGGGGCCGGCCGACGCGCAGGCACTCGGCGTCGAACCGCGAAGGATGAGCGATGTACTGGAGAGCGTTTAGACGACTGACGGTGGCGGTGGTTTGCCTGGCCGCCCTCTGGGCGCCGACCCAAGCGAGTGCGGCCTCGCTGGTGCCGCCGAAGCCGAACGTGTTCCTCGGGGTCAGCGACCGCGGCACGACGACCGAGTTCAACGAATTCGCGGCGCTGACCGGCAAGCACCCGGCGCTGCTCGAGACCTTCCACCCGTGGGGGAACAGCGTCAACGAGGCCTACGAACGCTGGCGGGAAACGGGGACGCGGCCGATCCTCCATATCTCCACCGCCGACGACCAGAACCTGGCCGAGCTGATCACCCCGCAGCAGATCGCCCTCGGGGGCGGCGACGACTACCTGCTGCAGCTGAACGCCTTTTTCGCCGAACGCGGTCTGCCGGCCTACATCCGGCCGCTGGGGGAGCCGAACCGCTGCCTCAACGCCTGGTCGGCGGTCAACTGCGACGGCTCGCAGAAAGGCGGCGAACACACCACCGGCTGGTACAAGCAGGCCTTCCGCCGCATCGTCGCGATCGTCCGCGGCGGCCAGAGCCTGGAAGGGGTCAACGCGACGCTGGCGGAAATCGGCTTGCCGCCGGTGAACCGGACCAAAGGCCCGCCGCCGACGAGCCTGCCGGCGGCGCCCGTGAGCATCCTCTGGAGCCCGCTCCCCGGCGGCTCGCCCCGGGTCAAAGGGAACTTCCCCGGCAACTACTGGCCCGGCCGCCGCTGGGTCGACTGGGTCGGGACCGACTTCTACTCGCAATATCCCGTCTGGAAAGACCTCAACCGCTTCTACAACGGCAAGCAGTGGCGCGGCAAACCGGTGGCGATCACCGAGTGGGCGGTCTCCGGCGAAGACGACCCGCGCTGGGTCAAGCAGCTGATCGCCTGGACCGTCAAACACCCCCGGGTGCGGATGCTCGTCTACTACGTCGGCTTCGGCCCCGGCAATCCCTACGACCCAAGCCTCTACCCCCGCACCCTCAACGTCGTCCGCCAGAAGATCCGCCGCCCCAGCTTCCTCGAAACCGCCGAATGGAACGCCGGCGCCTTCCCCCCGCTCCCCCCGAAACCGCGGAAAAAATAGGCCCCCACCCCGCCGACGGGACGATTTCCGGATACATACGTCGGTTTTCGTCCCGTCAGTGGGAGTGGTTACGGGAGAGGAGGGTGCGAACGGTGCCGACCAGCGCCTCAGGTTCGTCGAGCACTTGGCGCCAAGTGCAGCGGATCACAGTCCACCCGGCCGCCGTGAGGCGCTGGTCGCGGCGGCGATCCTTCTCAAAGGCTGCAACCGTGCCATGCACGCGGCGACTGTCAGCTTCGACGATAAGCCTCGCGTCTCGCCAGAGGAAGTCGGGCATCAGCGAAACCCCGTCGACAATGAGGTGACCATTTACCTCTGGCAGTTGCAGGTGAGATCTACGACAGAGCGCGAGAAACCGTGCCTCGAGCTCCCGACGAGTGAGCTGTTCGCGAGGATCGTGATGGGCGATTGCCCGTCTCAGCCGCCGCACCCCGCGGCGGCCCTTGCTTCTGCTTAAGAGCTCCTCGATTGCCTCTAGGTCAAACTTCCGCTCGACTTCCGCTTGGGCGATTGCGTGACGAAGGCTCCGATCCTTAGCCGCGGCAAGATCGAGCAGCGTACGAGCGACACTCGTGCAGGGGATGCCATGAACCTCGGTCCTGTCCGTCGCGGCGAGGGTTCCATCGCGATGAGCGGCGATACCCGCTGGTGACCTCCCACGGCGGTTCGGGGCGATGACGTCGATGCGGCTGCCCACTTCGTCCAAGAGGCCATGGAGGACAGCCGCGGCACGATGCGAGAGAACCGCCCCGGCGCCGTAGGCCAATACGGCCGCCAGCAGATGTCCGTTCCTGGAAAGAACCGGGTGCCCGACCGCATAGACCCCCCGCTGAACGCGGTGCAGCTTTCCGACCTTAGCTCGCTTCCTCGCCAGTTCCTCATCGAGCTCAGACAGTTGCCACAGGGCGACTAAGCCGAACTGGCGCCCAGCCAACTCCGCCATTTGCCGGTCGAAAGAAGGCCGCTTTTCGCGCCGACGGGCCGATTTCCGGATACCTGGGTCGGTTTTCGTCCCGTCAGCAGAAGGGGCTCCGTTCATGGGAGGAGCGTCACGAATTGAACCTCACGTGGGGTGCGCACAGAGCAAAAAATGTGAGGCAGAAGGCGCACAAAAAGAGGGGCCCGGTTCCCCGGGCCCCTCGAAACTGCTCCCCATTGGGGGTGGGCTACATCATGCCGCCCATACCGCCCATGTCGGGCATGCCGCCACCGCCGGCGCCGTTCTCCTCCGGCGGTTCGGCGATGATCGCCTCGGTCACGAGGATGTTCTTCGCGATCGAGGCGGCGTTCTCCAGGGCCGAGCGGGTGACCTTGGTCGGGTCGATGACGCCGGCCTTGATCAGGTCGCCGTACTCGCCGGTCGCCGCGTTCAGGCCTTCGCCCGCCTTCAGCTCCCGGACCTTGTTGACCACGACCGAGCCCTCGAGGCCGGAGTTCTCGGCGATCTGCCGCACCGGCTCCTCCAGCGAGCGGTGGATGATCCGGGCACCGGTGACCTCGTCCGGCTCGTCCAGACTCTCCGGGTCGAGGCCGGCCTGCGCGTTCAGCAGAGCCACGCCACCGCCCGGCACGACGCCCTCCTCGAGGGCGGCACGGGTCGCCTGCAGCGCGTCCTCGACGCGGTGCTTTTTCTCCTTCATCTCGGTCTCGGTGGCGGCGCCGACCTTGACGACGGCAACGCCTCCGGCGAGCTTGGCCAGGCGCTCCTGGAGCTTCTCGCGATCGAAGTCGGAGTCGGTGTTGTCGATCTCCTGTTTGATCTGCTTGATCCGGCCCTTGATGTCCTCGCCGTCACCGGCACCGTCGATGATCGTGGTGGTGTCCTTGGAGACGACGATGCGGCGGGCGCGGCCGAGCTGAGCCAGCTGGGTGTTCTCCAGTTTCAGGCCCATCTCCTCGGTGATCACCTCGCCGCCGGTGAGGATCGCGATGTCCTCCAGCATCCGCTTGCGGCGGTCGCCGAAGCCCGGCGCTTTCACGGCGACGCCGGTGAAGGTGCCCCGCAGCTTGTTCACGACCAGGGTCGCGAGGCACTCGCCCTCGACGTCCTCGGCCACGATCAGCAGCGGTTTGCCGCCCTGCATCACCTGCTCGAGCACCGGCAGGATGTCCCGCACGGAGCCGATTTTCTGGTTGGCGATGAGGATGAAGGGCTCGTCCAGCACCGCCTCCATGCGGTCCTGGTCGGTGACCATGTACGGGGAGATGTAGCCCTTGTCGAACTGCATCCCCTCGGTGAACTCCAGCTCCATGCCGAAGGTCTGGCCCTCCTCGACGTTGACGACGCCGTCTTTGCCGACTTTCTCGATCGCGTCGGCGATCACGTTGCCGATCTCGTCGTCGCCGGCGGAGATGGCCGCCACGCGGGCGATCTGCTCTTTGCCGGCAACCTCTTTGCTCTGCTTGTTGCGGAGGTTGTCGACGACCTCTTCGACCGCCTTCTCGATCCCGCGGCGCAGGGCCAGCGGGTTGGCGCCGGCGGCCACGTTCTTCAGGCCCTGGCGGACGATCGTCTGCGCCAGCAGGGTGGCGGTGGTGGTGCCGTCACCGGCGACGTCGTTGGTCGCGGTCGCGACCTCGCGGACGAGCTGGGCGCCCTGGTTCTCGAAGACGTCCTCGACCTCGACCTCGCGGGCGATCGTGACGCCGTCGTTGGTGATCGTCGGGGCGCCGAATTTTTTGTCGAGCACGACGTAGCGGCCTTTGGGGCCGAGGGTGACCTTGACGGCGTTGGCGACGGAGTCGACGCCGGCCTGCAGGGCCCCTCGGGCATCCTCTGCGTACTTCAGCTCCTTGTGAGCCATCTGTGTTCAGTCCTCCTTGATTGCGTAAGTCCGGTGGGAGCTCAGCTGACCTTGGCCAGGACGTCCGACTCGCGCAGCACGAGCAGTTCGTCGCCCTCCACGGTCACCTCGGTGCCGCCGTATTTCGAGTAGAGGACCTCGTCCCCCTCGGCGACGTCGAGCGGGATGCGCTTCTCCCCGTCCTCGTCCCATTTGCCGTCGCCGACGGCCACGACCTGGCCCTTCTGTGGCTTCTCTTTGGCCGTGTCGGGGAGGACGATGCCGCTCGCGGTCGTCTCCTCCTCCTCGATCGGCTTGACGATCAGCCGGTCCCCGAGGGGCTTCAGCTTCATCCGTGAACCTCCGTATTGATCAGTGGTGTACTGGAAAGTTGAGTAAACGCCGCTCTAGAGCCAAACAACCGGCTTTGCGGCGTTTGGCACTCTCAGGGTTAGAGTGCCAACCACTCGAAAGATAGCGCAGGCTCAGTCGATCGCCAAGAGGCGGCAGCCGAGCAGCTCGGAGATTCCCTCGCCACCGCGGCGCATCACCCAGTCGTGGTTCCACTCGAAGGCGGGCCGCAGCAGCGGCGCCAGCAGGTTCATCCAGGCCTTCGTCGTCCGCACGTTCCACTCGTAGAGCACCGCCGTCACCCCGTCCTGCTCGTAGAGGCGCCAGCGCCCCACCCCCTCCAGCTCGCCGACGGCGTGCCCCTCCATCAGGGTCGGGTACTCGATCCGCGTCGTCGTCACCTCGAAGGAGACCCGGTAGGGGAGCAGGCTTTTCCAAACCATCTGCGAGACGCTGCCGAGGCCGAGCTCGTCGCCCTGGCGCAGCTCCGTCGCCTCCTCCACCCCGCGCCACCAGCGTGGCCAGCTGGCCTGATCGTGGATCGCCTCCCAGACGGGCTCGCGCGGCGACTCGAGCAACCAGGTCGTGAGGAAGGCGTATTCGGCCATCTAGTTGTGGTGGGGCGTCTCCCCGTTGCCGAGGTGCGCGCGCGGCGGCTCGACAATCTGCGAGAAGCGGATCACCGTGACCAGATCGTCGTCGGAGACAGGCCGGCTGTAGATCTGCTCGAGGAAGCGCTTGGTCTCCTCGAGGCGCCGGAACTCGGGGTTGTCGTGCTCGATGTCGCGCCGGCTGAGGTCGGCGAGCCGCTTCACCTCGACGTCGTCGATCACCGCGGTGAAGATCTTCTCCCGCGGGCTGTGGCGGAATCCGACCGTGATCCAGACGACCTGTCCGCGCTCGTACTTGTTGCTCTTGTCGCCGAGCCGGATCGTCGCGGTCTTGCGACCGCGCTTCAGCTGGTCGATGAAGACCGCCGAGTAGAAGTTCAAGACATAGATCCCGCCCTTCATTTGCGCTGCGAGCGTATAGGAGAGCGGCTGCGCCGTGGCCAGCCAATCCTCGTCCCGCGTGATGAAAAGCGAGGAGGCGTGTTCTGGACGTTTGGACGTCTGTTCGGGACCCGGATTCCAGTTTTTCGTTCGGGGAACCGATTGAGAAGAACCCAAATGGCAGAGGCACCAGTCCAGATCCGCCTGCTCCTGGCCGCTCTCGCGGCCTCCCTCGGCCTGCTCCTGTTCCCCTTCGCAGGCCAGGCGCTGGCCCTCAAGTGCGACGGCAAGAAGGTGACGATCAAGGGCGGCCCCGGCAACGACCGCATCGTCGGCAAAAAGGCCAGCGACGTCATCTACGGCGGCGGCGGGGACGACGTGATCACCGGCGGCCCCAACGGCAACGACACGATCTGCGGCGGTCCCGGCAACGACAACATCGACGGCGGCCGCGGCTTCGACAACCTCAACGGCGAAGGGGGCGACGACACCCTCGAGGGAGACACCGGCTCCGACAACATCGACGGCGGCGAGGGCGACGACACGGTCTCCGGCTCCAAAGGCGCCGACGGCCTCCACGGCGGCGGCGGGGATGACGTGATCATCGGCTTCAAAGGCCCCGACAAGCTCGGCGGCGGCGGCGGCGACGACTACCTCGACGGCCAGCAGGGCAGCGACAAGATCGACGGCGACGGCGGCAACGACAAAGCCCTCGGCGACAAGGGCAACGACAACGTCGACGGCGGCGAGGGCGACGACCACATCGAAGCCGGACCCGGCGACGACACCAACTTGACCGGCGGCCCCGGCACCGACGAAGTCTTCGGCGGCGCCGGCATCGACGACGCCGACGGCGGCCCCGGCGACGGCGACATCGTCCGCGGCGACGCCGGCATCGACCGCCTCTCCGGTGGCGAGGGCGGCAGCGACATCGTCTCCTACGCCAGCGCCACCCGCGGCGGCGTCATCGTCAGCCTCGCCGGCGGCAAGGCCAAAGGCGACGGCCACGACGAGCTCAGCGGCTTCGAGGACGTGGTCGGCTCGCCGCAGGGCGACACGATCGTCGGCGACGGCGGCTCGAACCGGATCGACGGCGGCGTCGGCGACGACAGCCTCGATGCCGGCGGCGGCAACGACCAGGCCTTCGGCGGCCCCGGCAGCGACGGCTGCGACGGCTTCGCGACCGAGACCTCGTGCGGCACCGAACCGCCTCCCCCGCCCGGGATGGCCTACGGGATCCTCAACAAGGGACTCGACGGCTCCAGCCTGATCGTCCAGGGCAGCCCCGGCAACGACGACATCCACGTCGGCCGCGGCGACGGCACCTGGACCGTCTCCTCCAGCGTCCCGATCTTCGCCGGCGACGGCTGCCAGGTCCAGGGCAACTCGCTGGTCTGCGCCGACGCCGGCGCCGTGCCGCTGATCGTGATCACCGGCGGCAACGGGGACGACGGCCTCGTGATCGACGGCAGCGTGCCGGGCGGAACCAAAGTCCGGATCAACGGCAACAACGGCAGCGACACCCTGGTCGGCGGCGCCGGCGAGGACGTGCTGGAAGCGGGCGAGAACTACAACAGCCCCGACCACGGCAGCGACCGCCTCGAAGGCAACGGCGGCAGCGACGTCCTCTACGCCGACCCGGGCGGCGACACCCTGCTCGGCGGCGCCGGCAGCGACCTGCTCGTCAACTCGGTCGTCACCTGTCAGGGCCACGTCTACGACGGCGGCAGCGGCGAGGACACCGTCTCCTACGCCCGCTCGAAAGACAACCTGCGGGTCTCCCTCGGCGGCAGCGGCGGCCCTCCCGGCTGCGGCAACGACGACCAGGTCCTCGCTACCAACGAGAGCCTCGAGGGATCAGACGGTCCTGACGTCCTGGTCGGCGACGGCGGCGAGAACAGCCTGATGGGCCATCTCGGCGCCGACGTCCTGATCGGCAAGGCGGGCAGCGACTTCATCGACGCCGCCGACGGCCAGCGCGACAAGCAGATCGATTGCGGCGGGGGCGGCGACGACGACGTCGTCAAGGACGGCAGCGACCCGACCACGGGCTGCTGAGCGGCCTGCCGCGTCGCCCTAGCCGCTGAACCCCCCCTCGCCGATCAGCGGCACGAAGCGGCAGGGGCCGATCGTCTTGCGCTTGATCCGCTCGCCCTCGCGGCGCAGCACCGTCAGCATGTCCGCCTCGCGGGAGGCGATCGGGATCACGAGCCGGCCGCCGTCGGCGAGCTGGTCGAGCAGGGCCGGCGGCGGAGCCGGGGCGGTGGCGTGGACCGCGATCGCGTCGAAGGGGGCGCGCTCCGGCACCCCGAGGCTGCCGTCGCCGACCAGCAGCTCGACGTTGCCGACGCCGAGCGACTCCAGCGCCCGCGCCGCCCCGCGTGAGAGCGGCTCGTGGCGCTCGACGCTGACCACGTGGCCGGCCAGCAGCGCCAGCACCGCGGTCGAGTAGCCGGACCCGGTGCCGATCTCCAGCACCAGCTCCGAGCCCTCCAGCTCCAGGGCCTGGCAGATCGCGGCGACGATCCACGGCTGCGAGATCGTCTGCTCCTCGCCGATCGGCAGAGCGGAATCGGCGTAGGCGCGGTCGCGCATCGCCGCCGGCAGGAACTCCTCCCGCGGCACCTGCGCCATCGCCGCCAGCACCCGCTCGTCGTCGATCCCCCGCGCCCGCAGCTGACGTTCGACCATCCGCGCCCGCGCCTTGGCGAAGTCACTCACGGCTGCAGCGGGTGCCTGTGGAAGCCCGGCGCGAACTTCCAGTCGGGGAAAGCCCGGCCCAGGTAACCGAGGTGGCTGTCCCAATCTGCCGCCGCGAGGGCGTCGGGGCCGCGGTACTCGAACTCCTCCCCCCGCCTCGAGAATCCCCAGCTGAAGCCCAGCACGGCGCGGGCTTCCCGGCGAAACTCGAGCACCTCGCCGCCGAGACCGCAGAGGAAGCTGTGGGCGAGGAAGCTCCAGTCACCCAGATCGGAGTGAGGTGCGTCGAAGAAAGTCGGGCGCCAGCCGTAGAAGGCGAAGGGGTGCGGGCAGGGACCGAGCAGTTCGAAGTGGTCGTGGAAGAACCCCATTCTGTGCTGGCTCGACTCCACCAGCTGAATCCAGCCGAGCACGTCCGCGTAGCCGATCCCCGGATGCTCGACGGTCGCTCGGCAGTAGGGAAAGCCGCGGGCGATCTCCGAGCAGCCGAGCGCTGCGGGATCGTCGTTGGCTCCCACCTCCGCCCGAACGCAGCCTTCGGCGGCGGCCCACCGGAAGGGCATTTCGATCATCAGTAGATGTAGTTGCGGAGCTTCGCCGGCTCCAGCACGGTGACCCGGCCGCGGCCGGAGCGGACGACGCCGGCGCGCTCGAGCTCGGCGAGGAAGCGACTGACCGACTCGCGCGAGGTGCCGGCGAGCTGGGCGAGGTCGGTCTGGTTCATCTGGATCGTCACCTCTTCTTCCGGGTTGTCCTCGCCATCCTGGGCCTCGCGGCTGAGCTGGGCGAGGATCCCGGCGACGCGGCTGGGCACCGTCTGGAAGGACTGGCGCGAGAGGCGGACGTTGGCGGCGCGGAGGCGGCGGACGAGGCCGGCGACCAGCTTCAGGGAGATCTCCGGGTGACGCGCGAGCAGCGCCCGCACGTCGTTGGCTGGCAGCGCCAGCAGCTCCCCGTCGGTCAGGGCCTCGGCGCTGGCGGAGCGTTGGTCGCCGTCGAGCATCGCCAGCTCGCCGAAGATCTCGCCCGGCCCGAGGGTGGCGAGGGTGATCGCGCGGCCGTCGGAGTGTTCGCGGGTGACCCGGAAGCTGCCCTCCTTGACGATGTAGCAGGCATCCGAATCGTCGCCCTCGTGGAAGACCCGCGTCCCAGCCGGAAAGCTGCGCGGAACGGCGACGTGGGAGAAGCGCTCGAGCTCCCCCTCCTCGAGGTCGGCGAATAGCGTCACGCTCTTCAACAGCTCGACCGCGCTCTGATCTGCCTCAGGCACTACGACGATTATGGCAATGGTTTGGTCGACCAGCCGATTTCTCAGGCCGAGGCGGTCAGTTTGCGGGGGCCGCGGCTGAAGCCGGCGCCGACCAGCGCCTCCTCGTGGCCGGAGCCGATCACCGGCTCGCCGTCGAGTTTCTCGACCGCGAGTTTCGGCAGCTGGCCGGCGGCGACGGCGTCGGCGAGGGCGCGCATCGCCTCCTCCAGCTCCCCTCCCTCGAGGCGGGTGAGGCGGAGGAGGCCGCGGCCGCCGCGCTCGACGAAGACCAGCGGCTCGCCGTCGCGCAGCAGCAGGTGGGCGCCGGGGGTGCGGCCGGGGCGCCGGCCGCCCTCCAGCTTCGGCCAGGGCAGCGAGGCGCCGTAGGGGTTGGCCGGATCGGTGGCGGCGAGGACGGTGTAGCTGCCGTCGCGTTCGGGCAGCGAGCGCAGCCGCTCGACCGCGCCGGGAAGGGCGAACTGGGCGCCCCCGAGGCCCTCGACGAAGTAGCCGCGGCGGGCGGTGCCGAGCAGCTCGAGGTTGCCGAGCTCCCCGTAGAGGGTCGAGAAGCCGCCGGGGATCCCCTCGGCCAGCACCGTCTCGCGGGTGACGATCCCGTAGCGCTCCAGCATCAGCTCGGCGGTGGCACGGAGCTTGGCGCCGGGGCCGGGGGCGTTGGCGAACAGCGGCTCGGTCAGGGACCAGCGGCCCTGGACGGCGGCGCCGGTGGTCGAGCGGCGGCGAGCGAAGCGGCGGCCGGGCCGTTCGCTGGGGGGAACGGCGCGCAGGCGCGGCGCCCGCAGCGGCGCGAAGGCGTCGTTGGTCACCTCGCCGGTCCAGGCCAGGTCCCAGAGGGCGTTGTGGATCTCCTCGGCCGGGTGCTCGAGATCGAAGGCGAGGTCGAGCCAGAAGGAGGGGCCGGCGGCGAGACGCTCGCGGATCGCGTCGTGGACCTCGCCCCTGGGCGACTCCAGCTTTGCGTTTGCCGGCGGCGGGCCGGCGAGGCGGACGTCCTCGCGGAAGTAGAGGGCGACGCGGCCGTCGTTGCGGCCGAGGGCGCCGGCGCCGACCCAGACCAGCTCGCCGCTGGTGCAGAGCTCGTCGAGCCAGCTCTGCGAGTAGGCGCCGAGGCGGCGCGGCAGCACGTCCCCCTCCCACACCTTCGGCGTCAGCGCCACCCCCTGCAGCGGCACCAGGGCCTCGCGCAGGCGGTCGATCCCGGCGCCGGTGCGGCGGAAGGCGTCGACGTTCTGCCAGCTCGGCAGGAAGCGGGCGAGCTCGCGGGTGTCGGCGGCCTCGACCTCCTTGCGCAGGCGGGCGAGGCTGGCGCGGCGGACCCGGCGCAGGACTTCGGAGTCGCACCACTCGCGCTCGGTTCCGCCCGGCAGGAGCTCGCCGCGGACCATCGCCCCTTCGGCCTCGAGCTCGCGCAGCGGCGGCGAGGGATCGACGCCGTAGCGCTCGGCCAGCTGCGCGGTCGGGAAGGGGCCGTGGGTGCGGGCGTAGCGGCGGACCAGGGCGCGCATCGCGTCGGGGTGCTCCTCGAGGAAGGTCTCCGGCAGCCCGGGCGGCTCCGGCACCCCGAGCGCGTCGCGGTAGAGGCCGGCGTCCTCGGCGGCGATGTAGCGCTCTTCGCCGGCGACCCGGACCAGGGCGACCCGGCGCTCGGCGACCAGTTTCTCCAGCATCGATTTCGCCGAGTAGCCCGCGGCGACGCGCTCCTCGCACTCGGAGAGGGTGAGGTCGCCGAGGTTGCGCAGGAGCTGCTGCAGGGCGTCGCGGTCGCCGGCGCGGCCGGCCTCGGTGCGGTGCTGCAGCTGCGCCTCGACTTCCTCCAGCGCCTCGGGGTCGATCAGCTCGCGCAGCTCCTCCTGGCCGAGCAGCTCGCGCAGGAGGTCGCGGTCGAGCGCCAGCGCCGCCGCCCGCCGCTCGGCGTTCGGCGTGTCCCCCTCGTACATGTAGGTGGCGACGTAGTCGAACAGCAGCGAGGAGGCGAATGGCGAGGCGGTCGGGGTCTCGACCTCGACCAGGCTGAGCGCCCGCGAGTGCAGCTTTTCCAGCAGCTCGGCGAGGGCGGGCAGGTCGAGGACGTCCCGCAGGCACTCGCGGTAGGTCTCCAGCACCACCGGGAAGCGGGGGAAGTCCCGTGCCACTTCGAGCAGGCTCTGCGACTTCAGCCGCTGCTGCCAGAGCGGGGTGCGTTTGCCAGGGTAGGCGCGGGGGATCAGCAGCGAGCGCGAGGCGTTCTCGCGGAAGCGGGCGCCGAACAGGGCCGAGCCGGAGAGCTCGCCGACGACGAGGTCTTCGATCTGGTCGGGGTCGATCAGGACGAGGTCGGCGGGCGGCGGCTCGTCGGCATCGGGGAGGTGGATGACGATGCCGTCGTCGGACCAGATCGCGTCGGCCTCGAGGTCGCGTTCGTCGCGGATCTTGGCGGCGAGGGCGAGGCCCCAGGCGGCGTGGACGCGGCCGCCGTAGGGGGAGAGGATGCAGAGGCGCCAGTCGCCGATCTCGTCGCGGAAGCGCTCGACCACGATCGTCTCGTCGGAGGGGACGACGCGGGTCGCCTGCTGCTGCTCGCGCAGGTAGCTGACGAGGTTGTTGGCGGCGCGCTCGTCGAGGTCGTACTCCTTGGCGAGATCGGCGGGGTCCTTGGCGACCGCCTCGCGGGCGAAGGCGCCGATCGCCCGGCCGAGCTCGGCCGGGCGGCCGATCCCGTCGCCCTTCCAGAAGGGGACCGCGCCGGGGGCGCCGGGGGCGGGGGTGACGATCACCCGGTCGCGGGTGATTTCCTCGATCCGCCAGGTGCTGGAGCCGAGCAGGAAGGTCTGGCCGGCGCGGGCCTCGTAGACCATCTCCTCGTCGAGCTCGCCGACCCGGCGCCCGTCGGGAAGGTGGACGCCGTAGAGGCCGCGGTCGGGGATCGTGCCGGCGTTGGTGACGACCAGCTGGCGGGCGCCTTTGCGGCCGTGGATCGTCCCTTCGGTGCGGTCCCAGACGATCCGCGGCCGCAGCTCGGCGAAGCGGTCGGAGGGGTAGCGGCCGTCGAGCATGTCGAGCACGTTCTCCAGCTGTTCGCGCGAGAGGTCGTGGAAGGGCTCGGTGGCGGTAACCAGCTTCTCGATCTCGTCGACCTCCCACTCTTTCTGGGCCGCCAGCGAGACCAGGTGCTGGGCGAGCACGTCGAGCGGGTTCTGCGGGATCGTCGTCTCCTCGATCTCGGCCTCGCGCATGCGGCGGGCGACGACCGCGCACTCGAGCAGGTCGCCGCGGTATTTGGGGAAGATCCGGCCTTTGGAGACTTCGCCCATGCGGTGGCCGGCGCGGCCGATCCGCTGCAGGCCGCGGGTCACCGACTTCGGCGACTCGACCTGGATGACGAGGTCGACCGCGCCCATGTCGATGCCGAGCTCCAGCGAGCTGGTCGCGACGAGGCAGGGAAGTTCGCCGGACTTGAGCATCTCCTCGACCACGGCGCGCTCCTCGTGGGAGAGGGAGCCGTGGTGGGCCCGGGCTATTTCGACGTAGGGCTCAGGCGAGCTCTGGCCCGCGGGTCCTGTCTCCGATCGGGGGCTCTCCCTACCGGGAGAGTCCTCCCGATCGTCGCCACCCGCGGGAGGGGCGCTTGGGGCCTCACCTCGGGCGTGGCCGGCTTGCTCGGTTGCTGGAAGCTCCTGTTCGCCTTCGCCGTTCGCTAGCTCGTTCAACCTCTTTGCCAAGCGCTCGGCGGCGCGGCGGTTGTTGACGAAGATCATCGTCGAGGTGTGTTCCTGGACCAGCTCCAGGAGCTTGGGGTAGATCGCGGGCCAGATTGACCTCACATGGGCCGAGGGCTCGATTTCCGTCGGCGGCGGCCCGTCCTCGCTCGGATACGCCGGCGCCCCCGGATCGGCCATGTCCTCAACCGGCACCACGATCTCCAGGTCCAGCGCCTTCTTCTGCCCCGCGTCGACGATCCGGCACTCCCGCTTCGGCCCCACAAGGAACTGACCGATCCGCTCCAACGGCCGCTGGGTGGCCGAGAGCCCGATGCGCTGGATCGAGGAGTCAGGGGAGGGGTCGCCGGAGCCTCCCCTCTGTTGCTCCGGCGACCCCTCCCCTGACTCCTCCACCAACCAATCGAGCCTCTCCAAGGTCAGGGCCAGGTGCGACCCCCGCTTCGTTTGGGCGACAGCGTGGATCTCGTCGACGATCACCGCTTCAACGCCCGTCAGGATCTCTCGGACATTTGACGACAGCATCAGGTAGAGCGACTCGGGCGTGGTGATGAGGATGTCCGGCGGCTCTTTGGCCATCGCCCGCCGTTCTTTCTGCGAGGTGTCGCCGGTGCGCAGGCCGACGGAGATGTCGGCGCCGATCCCCCGCAGCGGCGCCCGCAGGTTGCGCTCGATGTCGTAGGAGAGCGCTTTCAGCGGCGAGACGTAGACCAGCTTGACGCCGGTCCCGAGCGAGTCGGAGCGGGCGAGCTTGTCGATCCCCCAGAGGAAGCTCGCCAGCGTCTTCCCCGACCCGGTTGGGGCGCAGATCAGCGTGTGCTCACCGCTGGAGATCGCCTCCCAGCCCCCGGTCTGCGCCGGCGTCGGCCCTTCGAAGGAGGCCTCGAACCACTGCCGCGTCGCCGGGCTGAACGGCGCCAACGGATCGGTTTTCTTACTCGCTTTCGCCTTAGTAGCCAACCCACCGATCTTACGCAGGTCAGTCGATGGGCCTGGAAATCGCCTGCTTAGCTGGCATTACACTGCCGAACATGGCTAAGGAAACGCTTAGTGGAGACGTCGAGGAACTGAAGCGGGCGCGAGCACTACGGCTCTCTGCTGATCGCAAGATCCCGATGAACGAGCGACTGGCGCGGGTGCACGCCCTCTGCAAACAGATGAGCATGCTCAAGGGAGCGGCGAGACCGCAGTGAGGCAGTTCGACCTCCACGCGCTACTGGAGGCGTTGAACGAGCTTGGGGTTCGCTTCGTCGTCATCGGCGGAGTCGCGGTTGGAGCACACGGATATGTGCGCGGCACCGAGGATCTCGATCTCGTGCCTGATCCGGATTCAGAGAACCTGGCGCGCCTGACCGAGGCACTGGAAAGACTGGAATCCACCCTTCCGACCGTCGGCGAAAGGCCGTTCAACCCGGCGACGGACGCAGGAGTGATTCGCCAGGGCGGCAACGTTACTGCGATGACCCGCTTTGGAGGTCTCGACATCGTGCAGCGAGCTCGGGGGGTGCCGAGCTACTCACAGCTGAATGAAGATGCCGTGGACAGCGACCTCCTGGGTGTACCCGTCAGGGTTTGCTCGCTCCCTCGCCTTCGAGAAATGAAGGAAGCGCAAGACCGGGAGCAGGACCGCGCCGATTTGGCGAACCTGCCTTCGGATTGAGCTTCGATCGCCTCTCCTCTTCCTTGCAATCCTTTAGTTCAGATACAGAATTACAAGGATCTGCCGCACCAGTGGCGGCCGCTAGGGCTGGCCGCCGGCGAACTTGACGTAGCTGTACCAGGCGGGCTTCGGTGCGAAGCCTTTGCCGAAGAGGCCGGAGCCGTCGCAGAAGTTGCAGGCGCCGGGGGCGTCGTCGACGGAGAACCAGAAGACGCTCTTCAGCTTCCATTTCACCTGCTTGTTGCGCAGGGTCGTGAAGGAGGTGCGCAGTTCGCGCGCCTGGCCGGCCGGGCCTTTGGCGAAGAGGTTGGCGGTATTCGCCTTGCCGGAGCTCCAGCCGAGCTCGGTCATCCACAGCCCCTTGCCGGGATCGCCGTTGGCGGCGAGGACTTTGCGGAATTCTTCGGTCACGCCCGGCAGTTCGTTGGCGCGGATCGTGTACGGGTGCAGGGCGACGCCGTTGAACCTGGTCTTGACCCCAGGCGTCCGTTTGTACATCTGGTCGACGAAGTCGCTCGCGTACCAGTTGAGGCTTTTGTGTTTGCCGGCGGCGGTCCGCGCCCCTTTCGGCCGCGCGAAGAGGCCGGCGAGGACGACCTGGGCGGCGGGATCGGCGGCGCGGAGCGCCGTGTAGGAGATCTTCACCAGCTTCCCGTATTCGGCCGGGTTGGGCTTGGCGATGAAGTACTTGAAGTTGGGCTCGTTCCAGATCTGCCAGACGCGGATCGGCCGCACCGGCACGCCCGGGTGCTCGGACCAGAAGCTGCCGGTCGGCCCGTAGCGCGCGACCGCCGAGGTGAGGAAAGCGGCCCAGCCGGTGCGGGCGGCGCCGCCGACGGGAAGGTGAGCGGGAGCTTTGAGACCGCCGGCGCCGGGAACGGCCTTGGCCGGCACCGCCCACTCGGGGGCGCCGGAGAGGAAGGGCAGCACTTTGATCCCGGCTTTCGCCGCCTCTTCGACCTGGCCGTCGAAGCCGCTCCAGTCGAACTGGCCGCCCTGGTTGGGCTGAACGGCGGCCCAGCTGACCGGGATGCGGACGCTCTCGACGCCGCCGCGGCCGAGCCGCTGGAACTGTTCGGCGTTGAGGTGGCTCTGGGGCACGACCCCCCAGAAGCCGGCGGGAAGGGCGGAGGCGGCGGAGGCGAAGACCGCGGAGATCGCGATCGCGGCGACAACCGCGCTGCAGGCACGCAGAATCCTCATTTTGTACTCACTCGCTTTCGACATTGCTCAGTTAGCGCTAGGCGAGACGGTGGAGCCGGAGCCCTGCCGACGCTGGCGGTAGTAGAAGGCGCCGATCGAGATCGCCGCAAGCACGGCAACCGCGATCAGGATCGGGACAAGGGGCGAGGAGCCGCCGTCGTCCGCCGCCTGCTTGGAGGCGGCTGGAACGGTCTCGATCGGCTGCGCGCCGCTGACGTCGCCGCCTGCAGCCTGGGAGCCATTCGCGGCCTTGTCGCCGCCGCCGCCAGAGCCTGGGCTACCCTGGCCGGTGCCGGTGCCGCCGCCGGTGCTCGAATTGTCGCCGCCGCCGGAACCTGCGCCGCCAGGCGTGTTAGAGCCGGTGGCTTCGTTGTCAGCTTCATTGGAAGTGTTGGAACCGCCCGGATGCTTCTTCGACGGAATATTCGAACCTTCGTCCTTGGGGACACTCGGAACATCGGTTTCGTACTGGATTCCGGAGTTTTCTTCGGCCGCAGCCAGACTCGGAAAGCAAGCCATTGCCAGCACAGCAAGCACTGACAGAAGCGAGAGAACGGGTCGGGCCGCGCCACGGGCACGGGGGTGGTGGGTCCGAGACATGGCGCGCAAGGTTAGAGGAATCAGCGGCGTTGATAAGTCCGCTGGCTTTGATCCTGGGCCTTGCCCTAGCCGGCGGTGGCTTCGTCCTGAGCCAGCGCCACGTCGCTGGTTTAGCGGTCTGGCTGCTGCTGGTGGGGATGCTGGCCCTCGGCGCCGCGGGGCGGGCGACGCTTGGACGTTCGTTCTATTGGGCCACGGGATTGATCGCTGGACTGGCAGTTTTCTCAGCATTCTCTTCTCTCTGGTCCGGTTCAGTTGAGCTCAGCGTCACCGAAGCCGACCGGGTTCTGGTCTACCTCGGCTTCTTCCTTGCCGCCTTCCTGATCGCCCAAACCGACCAAAAGCGCCAACGTTTCGCTGAAGGGATCGGAATTTCCCTAATTGCGATCGCGCTTCTCGCCCTCTGCAGCCGCCTGCTGCCCGATCTGACCGGGCTCGGCCCGGGCCCGGGAGGAAACGGCCGGCTCGGCTATCCCCTCGGCTACTGGAACGCCAACGGCCTCGCCTTCGCGATCGGCACCGCCTTCTGCCTCTGGATGAGCAGGCGCTCGCTGAACTCGCCGCTGCGCTGGATCGCGGCCGGCGCGCTGCCCGCGCTCCTGCTCGCCCTCTACTTCACCTACTCCCGCGGCGGCGTGCTGGCGCTGCTGATCGCCTGCGGCTGCCTGATCGCCCTCTCCCACGACCGGCTCTGGCTGCTGGCGACGCTGGCGATCGGCGCCCTCGGCGCGATTCCGGCGGTGCTGGCGGTGCAGGCCCGCGGCAGCCTCGCCAGCAACGCGCCGACCCAGCTGACCGTGGACCAGGGCGGCGTCGCCTTCCTCTACCTCCTCGCCGGGATCGCCTTGACGGTCGGCCTCTTCGCGCTGCTGCGCCGGCTCGAGCGCCGAAACGACGAGGTGACGGGGCGGGCGCTCGCCCTCTCCCGCAACCCGGCCGTGCTGAGGTGGGTGGCGGTGGGAATAGCGGTGCTGGGGATCGGCGCCGCGATCGCCGTCGGCGGCCGTGCCTGGGACCAGTTCTCGAGCTCCGACCTGCAGTTCCCCAACGACCCCAAGCACCACTTCGGCGAACTCTCCGGCGGCGGCCGCGACGAATTCTGGCGGGTCGCCTACGACGCCTTCGAGGAAGACCCGCTGCTCGGCCAGGGCGCCGGCACCTACCGCTTCTCCTGGAACCAGCTGCGCGAGATCCCGACGCCGGTCCTCGACGCCCACTCGCTCTACCTGGAGGCGTTCGCCGAGCTCGGCCTGGTGGGCGGCCTGCTCGTGCTGGCCCTGGTCGGAACGCTGCTGGGCACCGGCTTCCTCGCCTGGCGCGACGCCGGCGGCCCGCGCCGGGAGCTGCACGCGGTGCTGCTCGCCGCCTGCCTCGCCTTCGCGGTCGGCGCCGCGATCGACTGGTTCTGGGAGATCGCGGCGGTGGGGGCGATCTTCTTCGCCGCCAGCGGCGCCCTCGTCGCCGCCCGCTGCGGGCAGCTCGCCCGCGCCCGGGTGGCAAGCAACGGCCAGGGCGAGCGACGCCGCTTCGGCCTCACCGTCGCCGGCCTGGCGGTGGCCTGGATCGCCGCCCTGGCGCTGGTCGGACCGCTGCTGGTCGACCGTGAGATCGACACCAGCAACGCCGCCGCCGCCGAAGGCAACTTCGCCTCCGCGGTCGAGCACGCCGACACCGCCCGCTCGATCGAGCCGTGGGCGGCCACCCCCTACCTCCAGCTCGGGCTGCTGGCCGAGGCGCAGGGCGACTACGCGACCGCCGCCGACCGGCTCGGCCAGGCGATCGACCGCGAGGACGACAACTGGCTCCTCTATTACCTGCGGGCGCGGATCGAGCACCAGGGCGGAGACGAGGCGGCCGCCCGCGCCGACATCGAAGCGGCGCGCCGGCTGAACCCCGAAGAGAAATGCCTTGGCGAGGGTTTCGAAGGATGCGGATGAGCCAGGTTCCCGACACCGAGCGCCAGACCGGCGAAACGGCCGAGCCGCAGAAGCCGGCGACGACCCCCGGCGGCGGCCACGGGCCGAACGAGTCACGTCGCCGCGGGGCGCTGCTGCGGCGCCTGCTCGCCCTCGGCGACTGGAGCGCTCTGCTCGCCACCCTCTGCGTCGTCACCGCCACCACCTCGACCACCGACGTCGGCGTCCTCTTCTGGGCGGTCCTCTTCAGCCCCTCCTGGGTGATCGTCCTCAAGCTCCACGGCCTCTACGACAACGACCACCGGCGGATTCGCCACAGCACCCTCGACGAGCTCCCCTCGCTGGTCTCGGCCAGCGTCCTCGCCACCCTGGTCCTCGACGGGCTGCTGGCGATCAGCCCGGTCGGCCCCCTCTCCCCCACCAGCGCGATCGCGATCGGCGTCGGCGCCTTCGCCGCCAGCTTCGCCCTCCGCGGCGTCCTCCGTTTCCTCTTCCACCGCCTCACCGGGCAGGCGACCGGGCTGGTGATCGGCCCGCCGGGGGCGGTCGACATGGTCGCCCGCCGGGTCTCCACCCACCCGGAGACGCGGCTGGCGCTTATCGGCTACCTCTCCACGGAGAGCGAGGAGGCGGCGAAGGAGCTGCCGCGGCTGGGCTCGCCCGCCGACATCTCCCAGGTCGCCGGCGAGCTGGGGATCGAGCGGGTCGTCGTCACCGAAGAGAAGATGAGCGAGGTCGACGCCGAGCGGCTGATCGAGGAGTGCAAGGCGGAGGGGCTGGCGCTCACCTTCCTCCCCCAGCACTACGGCCTGCTCGGGCCCGGGATCGAGCTCAACCGGCTGGCCGAGCTGCCGGTGCTCGACTTCCGCTTCAGCGACCCGCCGCGATCGACGCTGGCGATGAAGCGGGCGATGGACGTGGTCGTCTCGGCGTTCTTGCTGGTGCTGCTCTCGCCGCTCCTGTTGGGGATCGCGCTCTGGATCCTGCTCGACGACGGCCGGCCCGTCTTCTTCCGCCAGCGCCGCGCCGGCAAGGACGGCAAGCCGTTCACGATGATCAAGTTCCGGACGATGGTGACCGACGCCGAGCAGCGGCTGCCGGAGCTGGTCGACATCGAGAACCTCGACCAGCCCGCCTTCAAGATCCCCGACGACCCGCGGGTGACCCGCAGCGGCCGCTGGCTGCGGCGGACCAGCGCCGACGAGCTGCCGCAGCTGATCAACGTCCTGCGCGGGGAGATGTCGCTGGTCGGGCCGCGGCCCGAGGAGGAGAGCGTCGTCGCCCTCTACGACGAGCGCCAGCGCGGGCGGCTGGCGATCAAGCCGGGGATGACCGGGCCGATGCAGGTCTACGGCCGCAGCGACCTCACCTTCGAGGAGCGGCTGGCGATGGAGCGCGACTACCTCGACAACCTCTCGCTGCTGACCGACCTGGCGATCCTGTTGCGGACGCCGCGGGCGATGGTCCGCGGCGAGGGCGCCTACTAGCCGGAGGCAGTGGGTGCCGCGGCTCGCGCTCGAGGTCGTGATCGTCAGCCACGGGGCGGAAGCGCTGCTGCGCCGCTGCCTGCGCTCGCTGGAGGAGCACCCGATCTCCGCGGGGGAGATGCGGGTGACCGTCGTCGACAGCGGCAGCCCCGACGGGACGCCCGAGATGGTCGAGCGCGAGTTCCCGCGGGTGCGGCTGCTGCGGCGCGGCAACATCGGCTTCTCGGCGGCGAACAACCTGGTGCTGCGGGAGAGCGAGGCGGCGGCGGTGCTGCTGCTCAACCCCGACACCGAGGTCTACGCGGGGACGCTCGACGCGGCGCTGGCGCGGCTGCGGGCGGAGCCGCGGATCGGGATGGTCGGGGTGAAGCTGGTGACCGAGAGCGGCGAGCTCGACCACGCCTGCAAGCGCTCCTTCCCGACCCCGCTCAGCGCGCTGGCCCACTTCACCGGGATCGGCCGCGGCGAGGACGCCGGCGCGGCGCTGAGCCAGTACCGCGCGACCCACCTCGGCGACGACGAGCCGGGTGAGGTCGACGCCGTCAACGGCGCCTTCATGCTCTGCCGGGCCGAGGCGGTCCGCGCGGTCGGCCTGCTCGACGAGGGCTACTGGCTCTACATGGAGGACCTCGACTGGTGCCACCGCTTCTGGGACGCTGGCTGGAAGGTCTTCTACGAGCCCGCCGGCGTGGCCCTGCACGTCAAGGGCGCCTCCAGCGGCAAGCGCCGGGCGCCGCGGCAGGAGATCGCCTTCCACCGCGGCATGGGCCGCTTCTACCGCCGCTTCGACGCCGCCGGGCACAACCCGCTGCTGAACGCGGCGGTCTACGCCGGGATCGGGGCGAAGCTCGGGGTCAGCCTGGCGATCACCGCTTGCAGGCGCGGCGGCGCTTAGCGGCTTTCGCCTTCTTCTTGCCGTGCTTCTTGCGCTTCGCGCACTTCGGTTTCGGGTGTTTCGGCTTGGGCAAAGCCTGGGCCGGTGAAGCGGGAGGCGGCGGGGTCGAGCTCGACAGCGCCGGACCTGACAGCGACGGCAGCGCTTCGAATTCGGCGTCGACCGCGGCGCTGGGTTCTTCGGTGACCAGTTCGCAGACTTCTTCGGCGCCGCTGCACCCTTCGCCCGACCAGCCGGTGAAGACCGAGCCAGGGGCGGGCGTCGCCGCCAGCGTCACTCTGGTTTTCCAGTAGTCGGAGGCGGGACCGTGGTAGAAGGCCGCTTCGCAGAGGAGACCGCATTCGATCCCCGCCGGTTCGGAGCTGACCGTCCCTTCGCCACTGCCGCTCTTGGTCACCGTCACGGCCCTGGTCGGGACCCACCTGAAATTCAGGAAGAGGACGGTGTACCTCGGGTCCCCGTCGACCTGGATCTTGTAGGTGGCCCCTTCGACCGCCTGGAACCTGACTTCGCTTTCCTCCCAGCAGAGACCGCCGGCGCCAGCGTTGGAGGCGACTTCGGTCAGTTCGTTCACCGCCGTCCCGGTGTAGACCGCGATTCCGGCGTCGCTGTGTTCGAAGGTGCAGTTGTCGATCGCGACATAGCCGTCTTTAGGGGCGGCCCAGCGGTACCAGACCGTGTGCCCGTCGTCGAAGCCGCCGGGATCGGGCTCGCCCGCCTCCTTCGTCGCGATCCGGTTGTCGACTGAGGTGTCGAAGGGGAGTTCGGCGGGGACTTCCGCCGCGTCTTCGAAATCGTCGTTGGAGGGGACTTCCCGGAAGGAGAGCCACATTTGGCCCTGGGTCCCCTTCGAGTCCATGGCGATCCTGTAGGTCGTGCTGGGGGCAGTGGTAAAGCGGAGGACGCTGCTCTGGGCACCGCAGATCGGCGGGTTGCCGTCGTCGTTGCTGGCGACTTCGGTCAGTTCGCTGACGCTGGCGCCGGTGTAGACGGCGAGCAGGGGGTCGACGGTCGCAGAGCCGCAGAGACGGACCTCGAAAGTCCTCGCTTTGCTGCCGGCAACCCAGGTCGCCCAGACCGACCCCGTTCCCGGGAAACCGGCGTGTTCGGGCTCCCCCGACTCGTGGGTAGCGCCGCTGTTGCTGGCGTTCATCGGTTCGAGGAGAACTTTGCCGCCGGTGAACGTCGCCCCGGCGAAGCTGTCGGAGACGGCCGCCTGGGCGGAGGCGGACCCCGTCAAGAAAACGAGGGCGAGCAGCGCTGATCCGAGCCAGAGACGAGTCGATCTGAAAGCATCGGTCACGGCGGCGGAACCTACTGCGCCGAAGCGGGAAACAGGCTGGGAAAGCTGCAAACCGCGATGTCGCTACTTACAAATCACCCGCAACCGTTGGCTTTTTTCAAAAAGGAAGCGTTTCGCTGACCTCGGCCAGCCGCGGCGCTTTTTTGTCGCGCTCCGAGAGCAGCGGCTCTGAGACCTGCCAGTCGACGGCGACGTCGGGGTCGTCCCAGGCGATCCCGGACTCGGTGGCGGGGTCGTAGTAGCTGGAGACCTGGTAGGCGACGTCGGCGACGTCGGAGAGGACGGCGAAGCCGTGGCCGAAGCCGACCGGGACGAAGAGCTGGCGGTGCTTGACGTCGTCGAGCAGGTGCGCCTCCCACTGGCCGTAGGTGGGCGAGCCGCGGCGCAGGTCGACGGCGACGTCGAGGATCTCCCCGCGCGGGCAGCGGACCAGCTTCGCCTGGCCCGGCTCGGTCTGGAAGTGGATCCCGCGCAGCGTCCCCCGCGAGGAGCGCGAGTGGTTGTGCTGGACGAAATCGACCTCGACGCCGAGCTCGCGCCAGGCCTCGCGGCTGTAGGACTCGAGCATGAAGCCGCGCTCGTCGCCGTGGACGACCGGCTCGATCAGGACGATGCCCTCGAGCTTGGTCTCGAGACGCTCAGCCACTAGCCGAGCGCCTTCCCGTACTGCTTTTCGTAGTAGGCGCGGTACTCGCCGGAGCGGATCGGGCCCCACCAGTCCTCGTTCTCGCGGTACCACTGCACGGTCCGCTCGAGGCCCTCGGCGAAGTGGACCTGCGCCTCCCAGCCGAGCTGCTCCTTCAGCTTCGCGGAGGAGAGCGAGTAGCGGCGGTCGTGGCCGGGGCGGTCGGTGACGTATTCGATCAGCGACTCGTCGGCGCCGACCAGCTCGATCACCCGCTTGACGACCTCGAGGTTCTCGCACTCGTCGGGACCGCCGACGTTGTAGGCCTCGCCGGCCTTGCCCTTGGTCAGCACCGTGTGGATTCCGGTGCAGAAGTCCTCGACGAAGAGCCAGTTGCGGACCTGCTTGCCGTCGCCGTAGACCGGCAGCGAGTCGCCGTGGAGCGCGTTCAGGACCATCAGCGGAATCAGCTTCTCCGGGTACTGACGGGGGCCGTAGTTGTTGGAGCCGCGGACGATCGAGGCGTCGATCCCGTAGGTGTGGAAGTGGGCGGAGACGAGCAGGTCGCCGGCCGCCTTGGTCGCCGAGTAGGGCGAGGAGGGGTCGAGCGGCGAGGTCTCGGTGAAGGAGCCGGACTCGATCGAGCCGTAGACCTCGTCGGTCGAGACCTGCAGGTAGCGCTCGACCCCGAGCTCGCGGGCGGCGTCGAGCAGCGTCCCGGTGCCGATCACGTGGGTGCGGGCGAAGGCGTCCTGGTCGTCGATCGAGCGGTCGACGTGGGACTCGGCGGCGAAGTTGACGACCGCGTCGGCGCCCTGCATCGCTTCGCGGACGACCGCCGGGTCCTCGATCGCCCCCTCGATCAGCTGCGTGCCCGCGGGCAGGTTCTCGCGCCGCCCGGCGTAGGTGAGCTTGTCGAGGACGACGACGTCGTGCTCGTCGCCGACCAACCGCACGTAGGTGGAGCCGATGAATCCAGCCGCACCGGTGACCAAGAGCCTCATTCCGTTCCTGCCTCCGCTTGTCGTTGGGCGAGATAGCCTGCCAGGCCGTCCTGCCAGCTGGGGAGCCGGATCGCGTGCTCGCGCTGGCTGGTCAGGGCCGAGAAGGCCGGCCGCGGCGCCGCGGCGCCGAATTCCTCGCTGGTGATCGAGAGCACCCGGCACTCGACCTTGGCCGCCTCGAAGATCTCGCGGGCGAACTCGTACCAGGAGCACTGGCCCGCCGCCGCCATGTGGTGGATGCCGTACTCGATCCCCTCGATCAGGCGGACGATCCCGTAGGCGAGGTGCCAGGTGTAGGTGGGCGAGCCGACCTGGTCGCGGACGACGGTGACCTCGTTCTGGGCCTCGGCCAGGCGCAGCATCGTGTCGACGAAGTTGCGGCCGCCGAGCCCGAAGAGACCGGCCGAGCGGACGATGAAGTGGCGCTTGTTGGCAGCGGCGACCGCCTCCTCCCCGGCCAGCTTGGTGCGGCCGTAGGCCGAGAGCGGGGCGGGCTGGTCGCTCTCGACGTAGGGGGCGCCCTTGGCGCCGTCGAAGACGTAGTCGGTGGAGACGTGGAGGACCCGCGCTTCGACCTTGCCGGCGGCGGCGGCGACGTTGCCGGCGCCTTTGCCGTTGACCGCGAAGGCGGCCTCCTCGGCCGTCTCGGCGCCGTCGACGTCGGTCCAGGCGGCGCAGTTGATGACGACGTCGGGCCGCTCGAGGTCGAGCTTGCGGTCGAGCACGTCGGGGTTGGTGACGTCGAGCTCGGCGCGGCCGTAGCCGACGACGTCGTGGCCGGCGTTGCCGGCGGCGAGCAGCACGTCGCGCCCGAGCATCCCGGCGGCTCCGGTGACCAAGAGCTTCACGACCCCGCCCCCACTAGACGAGTTTGATCTCGGATTTGTCGCCGACCAGGAGGCGCAGCGTCTTCGGCATTCCCTCGCTGCGGGTCAGCTTCACTTCCTTGCCGAGCAGGCTCGCCTCCATCCTCGTGCCGAGGTCCTCGACGACGGAGCCGGAGAGGACGATCGAGTTCTCGACTTCGGAGCGGCAGACGTGGACGCCGTCGCCGATCGAGGTGTAGGGGCCGATGTAGGCGTCCTTGACGACGGCGCCGGCGCCGATCACGGCGGGGCCGCGGACGACCGAGCGCTCGAGCTTGGCGCCGGGGCCGAGCACGAGGCGGCCCTCGACCTTGGAGGCCTCGTCGACCTCGCCCTCGATCGAGGTGACCAGCTCCTCCAGCACCAGGCGGTTGGCCTCGAGCATGTCGGCGAGCTGGCCGGTGTCCTTCCACCAGCCGCGCACCACCTCGGAGCGGACGGTGCGGCCGTCGTCGATCAGCTTGTCGATCGCCTCGGTGATCTCGAGCTCGCCGCGCCAGGAGGGCTCGAGCGAGCGGGCCGCGTCGAAGATCAGGCTGCTGAAGAGGTAGACGCCGACCAGGGCCAGGTTCGAGGGCGGGTCTTTCGGCTTCTCGATCAGGCGCACGATCCCCCCGTCGCCGTCGAGCTCGGCGACGCCGTAGGACTGCGGGTCGTCGACCGGGGTGAGGAGGATCAGCGCGTCGGGCTCGTGCGCGGTGAAGGTGGAGACGAGGCCGCGGAGGCCGTCGCGGAGGAGGTTGTCGCCGAGGTACATGACGAAGGGCGAAGAGCCGATGAAGTCCTCCGCCGTCAGCACCGCGTGGGCGAGGCCGGCGGGCTTGTCCTGGACGATGTAGGTGATCTCGGCGCCGAACTGCGAGCCGTCGCCGGCCGCCTCGCGGATCTCCTCGCCGGTCTCCGGGGCGATGATGATCCCGATCTCCTTGACGCCGGCGTCGACCAGCGCCTCGATCCCGTAGAAGAGCACGGGCTTGTTGGCAACTGGCACCAGTTGCTTTGCCGAGGTGTGGGTAATCGGGCGCAAGCGGGTGCCCGCGCCACCGGAGAGAATCAGTCCCTTCAAGGGCTCCATGCGAGGCTGCAACCCTACTGCGCGGCGAAAAGAGCGTGCTACCAGCCGTTTACATCCCAAATTTCAACGGGGCGGCCCAGCTGGGCCGGACCCTGCGCAGCCTCGGCGAGCAGACGCGGCCGGTCGAGGCGGTGCTGGTCGACAACGGCTCCAGCGACGGCTCGGCCGAGCTGGCGCGGCGCGAGCTGCCGGGCGTGAAAGTCCTGGAGATGGGGCGAAACCTCGGCTTCGGGCCGGCGCTCAACCGCGCCGTCGCCGAGCATCCCGCCGACCCGGTGATCCTGCTCAACAACGACGCCGAGCCCGAGCCGCGCTTCGTCGAGGCGCTGCTGGACGGGCTCGGCGAGGGGGTCGACTCGGTCGCCGGGGTGCTGCTGCAGGAACGGGCGCCGGAGCTGATCGACTCCGCCGGCGTCGTCGCCGACGCGACGCTGATGGGCTTCGACTACCTGCACGGGGAGCCGGTGGCCGCGGCGCAGGCGGCGCCGGACCCGCTCGGGCCGACCGGGGGAGCGGCCCTCTACCGGCGGGGGGCGCTGGAGGCGGTCGGCGGCTTCGACGAGCGGATCTTCCTCTACTACGAGGACCTCGACCTGGCGCTGCGCCTCGCCGCCGCCGGGGGGCGCTGCCGCCTGGCGCCGGAGGCGCGGGCGCTGCACGCCTACTCGGCCAGCCTCGGCGCCGCCAGCGCCGGCAAGTACGCGCGAACCGGCTGGAGCCGCGGCTACATGCTGCGTCGCTACGGCGTGATGCGGAACCCGCGGCTGGCGCTGCGGGCGCTGGCCTGCGAGGGGGCGCTGTGCGCGGGACAGCTGCTGCGCGACCGCACCGCCGCCGGCCTCAAAGGCCGCCTGCGCGGCTGGCGCGACGCCGCCGGCCTCGACCACCGCGACGCCGCCGGCGCTCCCCTGCTCGACCTCAGCGCCCGCGAGGCGCTGGCGCTGCGCCGCCGCCGCCGCGGTTGATTCGGCGTTCGTCCTTTTCCATGCATATGCCTAGGAAAGGACGAACGCCGACCGGTTTGGGGCCGCTAGCGGTTGAGGAGGCGGGCGCGGGCGCGGCGCAGGAGGCCGGAGAGGCCGGAGCTGAGGCGGGCGATCTCGGCGGCCATCTCGCGGTTCTGGCGCTCGAGGCCGGCGCGGTCGACGCGGGTCGCGGCGAGCTTCGCCTCGACTTCCTCCAGCCGCGCGGCGAGGGCGTCGCGCTCGCTCGTCAGGCGGGCGACGCCGCGGGCCGCCGGGACCTGCCCCGAGCGCGGGCTCTGCGCCCGGCCCCGGGAGAGGGCGCGGATCTCGGCCGCGAGTTCGGCGTTGACCCGCCGCAGCTCCTCTACTTCACCCATCGCGTCTCCTCCAATCTCCGCCGGTCGCGGCCTTCCTCCCAGTTGCGCCGGTGCAGCCGCTCGTCGTGGGTCCGCAGCAGCGATCCGGGGTGGACGCGGTACCTGGCCAGGCGCTCGGGGATCACCGCACCGTACTCGCCGCGCGCCCGCAGGCGGCGGTAGAGGAGCCAGTCGGCGTGCATCGCCACCTCGGGTTCGAAGGTCGGCCGGAGCGCCGTGAGGACGCGCCGCGGGAAGAGGGCGATCGTGTCCCCGTCCCAGTTCTCCTCCTCCCCGCGCAGGACCCGGTTCCCGAGCGGCGCGTAGCCGCGCCCCTCGAGCTCTTCGCCATCGGGCCCGATGAAGCGCAGCCAGCAGGTGACGTAGGCCAGCTCGGGATCGGACCGCAGCATCGCCAGGGCGCGGCTGACGAACCCGGGCTCGAGCACGTTGTCGGCGTCGAACATCATCAGGTACTCGCCGGTGGCGAGCCCGATGCCGAGGTTGCGGGCGGTCGCGTCCCCCTGGTTCAGCTGGTGGACCACCCGCACCCGCGGATCGCGATCGAGCCCCTCGAGAACTGCGTCCTCGGGCTCGAAGGAGCCGTCGTTGACGACGAGCACCCCGAGGTTGCGATGGGTCTGCGCGAGCAGCGATCCGACCGCCGCCTCGACGTAGGGATGGGCGCGGTAGTAGGGGACGACCGCGGTCACGAGCGGCTCCTCGTCCCCCACCCCGGTCGGCGGGGGCGACCCGGCCGCCCCCCCGATCAGCTCCTCGTAGGCGGCGAGAATCGCTGCGGGATCGGTGCAGCGCTGAAAGCCGGCGAAGACCCCGCCGGAGCGCCGCACCCGCTCGACCTCGGCCCGGTCCTCCAGCAACCGCCGCAACGCCCTCCCGATCGCCTCGGCGCCGAGGCCGTCGCAGAGCCAGCCGTTGACGCCGGGCTCGACGATCGCCGTCTGCCCGCCGACCGGCGTCGAGAGGACCGGCAGCCCCGCCCGCATCGCCTCCAGGGCGACGTCGGCGCAGACCTCGAACCGGGACGGGACGGCGAGCAGGTCGTGCTCCCCCCAGCGCCGCTGCAGCTCCTCGGGCGGGAGCGCGTCCTCGACCCGCACCCGCGGGTCGCCGCCGCACATCGCTTCGATCGTCAGCCGCACCGACTGCCCCATCGGCGCGGTCGGGGTGTCGGCGCCGATCAGGGTCAGCTGCCAGTCGTCGGCGTCGAGCCGCAGGCAGGCCTCGACCAGGTCGAGGACCCCCTTCAGCCGCTGCAGGCTGCCCGCGTAGAGAATCCGCAGCGGCTGGGAGCGATCGCGGGGCGCGGGCTCCGGCGCCGCCGCCGGAGCCGGGAAGGCGTGGCCGATCCGAACCGGAGCCGGCAGCGGCAGGTCGCCGTAGTGGCGGCGGTAGAGGTCGAGGACGTCGCCCCCGGGCCAGATCAGCCTGTCGGCGAGGCGGAGCTGCTCGCGCTCGAGGTCGGCCACCCGCTCTTCGCCCGGGAGCGACGAGCGCCCGTCGTGGAGGGCGATCAGCTCGGCCGTGCCGGCGAGCCGAACCGCGACCGTGGTGCGACGCAGGGACGGGTGCCCGGCGGCCCGCGCCTGCAGCGGCGCCAGCCCGGGGGCGCGGTGGTCGCAGACCTCCAGCAGGTCGGGGCCCTCGTCGCCGTAGAGCCGCTCGATCCGCTCGAGGACGGCGGCCGAGCGGCGGTGGTCCTCGCTGGCGAAGGAGATCCCGACGATCTCCTCGCTCGGCTCGGGGTCCTCGATCAGGGTCACCTCGTGGCGGCTCGCGAGCAGCTCCGCCTGCCGCCGCAGGGCGGCGCCGACCCCGCCGTGGGGCGAGTGCTGGGAGGAGACGATGCAGATCTTCACCGCCTATATCGTGCCGCCCCCATGCCAGGGACCCCCCCCCTCCCTCCACGCGCGCGTCTCGACCGGACCCGGGCGAACCTCGGCGAGGCGCTGTTCCCGCAGCCCGCTCCGCCCGCGCGACAGGTGCCGCGCTGGGAAGCGGCGGCGCTGATCGTCGCCCTGCTCGCGCTGGGAACGGTCCTCGTCCTGCTGCGGCTGGGATGGTCGACGTCGCTCAACACGATCTGGTCCGAGGACGGGCCGATCTACCTGGAGGGCGCCCTCACCAACGGCTTCTGGGACGCGATCTTCACCCCCTACGCCGGCTACCTCGTCCTCGTCCCGCGCCTGATCGCCGAGGTCGCCACCCTGGTCCCGCTCGAGCAGGCGGCAGCCGCGATCTCGATCGTCTCGGCCATGTTCGCCGTCCTCAGCGGCCTCGCCGTCTGGCACGGTTGCAGCGGTCACGTCCGCAACCCCTACCTGCGGGGGGGACTGGTCCTGGCCACCGTGCTAGCCGCCGGCGCCGGCCAGGAGACCCTGCTCTCGGCCGCCTACGTCCCCTGGTACATGCTCGTCGGATCCTTCTGGCTGCTGTTCTGGCGGCCCCGAACCATCGGCGGGGCGACGGCGGGCGGGCTCTTCATGCTCGCCACGGGGCTCAGCACCCCCGGTGTCTGGTTCTTCATGCCGGTGGCGCTGCTGCGGGCGGCGACGGCGAGGGACGCGCGCGACGCGATTCTCGTCGGCTTCTTCATGCTCGGCGCCGTAGCTCAGGTCCCGGTGGTCCTGGGGCAGGAGCAGGGCGAACCGATTTGGCTCTGGCACGTACTGCCCGCCTACTTGCAGCGGGTCGTCGACGGCGGCCTGCTGGGGCAGCGACTCGGCGGCAACCTCTGGGAGGTGTTCGGCCGGCCCTTCGTGATCGCGCTTTCGGCCGCGGTCGCGGCAGTGCTCGGTTGGGGGATCTGGCGCGCGGCGCCGGGGCCCCGCTGGGTCGCGATTATCGCGACCGCCACCTCATTGGCGATGTTCTTGATCTCGGTCTACCAGCGATCGGTTGCCCCCACCATTCTCTGGACCTCCGGCAGCTCAGGGGGCACGGCGAGTCGCTACGTCCTGGTCCCGGCTCTGCTTCTCATCAGTGCCGGGGTGGTCCTCGTCGACGGCGCCCTTCGCCATCGTGCCCCGAGCAAGCTCCCTCGACTGGCGGCGGCAACGCTGGCGGTGATCGTGCTGGCGGTAGCGACCTCCTACGACATGAGGGGGCCGCAGTTCCGCGGCCGTCCTTACTGGGAGGACGCGCTGCGGCAGGCCGCCACTCAGTGCCGGGCCGAAGGCGCCGAACTCGCAGGCATCGCCACCTCGCCGCCGCCCTTCGGCGTCCAGGTCCCCTGCAGCCAGGTTTCCTCCTTCGCGAAGGAAACCAGCGCGAAACCGACCAGGGAGGCGAGGGCGAGCAGGGCGGTCAGCGGCGAGTAGCTCGTCCCCGCTTCCGGCGTCAGCGACGGTGCGTAGAGCAGCAGCACGCAGAAGACGTTCACGGCGACCAGCGCGGTCGCCAGGCGCGGGAAGACCGAACGGCAGCCGACGACGCAGCCGACCACCCCCAGCAGCGGCACCGCGAGGCTGCCGACGTGGATCGTCGCCCGCGAGTCCGGGGTCCCGAACAGCAGCAGGCCCCAGCACAGGCAGGCGATCGCGAAGAAGGCGAAGCAGAGCAGGGCGAAGCGCCACTCCTCCTCGTTGCGCCCCTGCCGGCGCCGGCCGACCAGCATCGCCACCGGCCCGACCAGCAGCAACCCGAGGAACGGCAGCAGGGAGAAGAACCGCAGGTCGCGGACGGCGGCTGCGGCCAGGCCCGGCTTGCCTTCGTCGAGCCCGTCGACCGCCGCCTCGAAGTCGGTTTCGGCCCGCGGCCAGCCGACGATTTCTTCGAAATTGTCCCGCTTGTTCTCGAGCGTCCCCCCCAGGCCCTCTTCCGAGTAGCCGTCCTCGATCGCCTCCAGCGTTCCCTTCGAGTCCAGGGTGAGGTCGCCGCCGAGCTGCCACTTGAGCAGCCGGTTCCCGGGCGGATCGGCCCAGTGCTGGTAGGCGCTCCAGGGCACCATCAGCGCGATCAGCGCGACGGCGGCGATGCCGATCCAGCGCCAGCTCGGCAGGCCGCGCCAGGCCGCCAGCAGCGCCAGGGGGATGACCCCGAAGACGCTGGAGCCGTGCGCGAGCATCGCCAGCGCCACCAGGGTTCCGACCAGGGCCGCGACCCCGAGGTTCCGGCGATCGCGCGACCAGCTCGGCGAGATCACGATCGCCAGCGCTGCCAGGAGGAAGGCGGCGGCGATCAGCTTCGGCCAGACGAAGAAGCCGTGCAGGATCGCGACGTCGCTGAACATCGCCGCGACCATCGCCAGCCCCCGGGTCCAGGCGCCGAGGCGGGCGGCGAGCAGGACCGCCCACATCCCGACGATCCAGAAGCTCTGGACGCCGACGCAGAGGATCTCGTAGTGGAGCGCCCGTTCGGTCGGCATGAAGCCGCGCTGGGAGAGGGCGTAGCCGATCTGCAGCGGCGGCCGGTCGCTCATCAGCCAGTCGGGGGGATAGACCGGCGGCGGGTTCTGGTGGCCGTGGGTGGCGAACCATTCGGTGAAGTAGCGGGGGATGTCGTTGTCGGACGGCAGCGGCCCGGAGAAGCGCAGCGCCGACATCGGGATCGCGTTGTCGACGCCGCCGTGGAGGAAGCCGAAAAAGACGGCGAAGCAGCTGCCGAGCACCCAGAGCGCGAACGGGATCGAGAGCGGCGCCAGCGCCGCCCGCTCGATCTTCCCCTCGCGCCAGACCCAGACCACGACGCCGATGCAGGCCGCCAGCAGGAGGAAGTCCCAGACCCGGCCGACGGTGGGGTCGGCGTAGTAGGCCCAGAACGAGGCGAAGGCGGCGATGCCGGAGGCGGCGAGCGCGATCCCGAGCTGGAGCGGAACGCTCTTCACCCCCCGCCTGACCGCCAGCAGGGCGGCGGCGACGGCCGGCGCGGCCAGCAGGGCCAGATGGACGGCGAGGCCGGCAATCAGCTCCCCGTTGGCCCTCACCGGCTGGCAGCCTCACGCGGCGCCGCGAAGGGGTCCTCGCCGGCGTCGATCTCCTCGATGTTCGCCAGCGAGACCGCCCGCGTCTGCGAGAAGAGGACGAAGAGGCTGACGAAGTTGCCGAGGGCGACGAGCGAGACGATCAGCGCCCCCAGCGCGATGTAGCTGGTCCAGCCCGGGATCGTCGAGCTGGTGAACAGCTTCAGGCAGATCACGATCGCGGCCAGGGCCGCGCCGAGGACGCCGAAGAAGACGAAGGTGCCGAGGGCGCGGATCGCGATCCGGTCGGTGAACGGCATCAGCATCCGCAGCCCGTGCATCGCCAGCTTGCCGTAGGTCATCTTCGAGCGGCCCTCGTAGCGCTCGCCGCGCTCGCAGGGGACGTAGGCGGTCGGCAGGTCGAGGGCGAGGATCGCCGAGGAGTAGGAGAGGTCGAAGGTCGGGTGCAGCAACGCCCGCCGCGCGATCGAGCCGGGCAGCGCAGCGAAGTTGCCGGAGCGGACGGTGGCCCCGGTGAGCGAGCGGAAGAGCAGGCGGAAGAGCCGGTAGAGGACCTTGAAGCCGAGCGACTCGCGGCGTTTGGTCCGCAGCGCCAGCACCACCGGCCGCTCCGCCGCCGGCCTCGCGCCCAGCTCCCCCAGCAACCGCGGCAGGTCCTCGGGCCGGTCCTCGCCGTCGGCGTCGAGCGTCACCACCGCGTCCTCGTCGGCGATCGCCGGCAGCGCCTTGCGCAGCGCGTAGACGAGCGCCCGCTGGTGCCCGAGGTTGAACGGCGGCCGCAGCACGGTCACGTCCCCGAACTCGGCGAGGGAGTCCACTTCGGGGTCCTGTCCGGCGGTGTCGTCGATGACGACGAACCGCACCTCGCCGCTCGCGGCGGCGTCTGCGGCGAGCACCTCGAGCAGGCGCTGGCGCAGGATCCGGAAGGAGCGGACGTCACGGTAGACGGGGGTGAAGATCCAGGTGGTCACGAGGAACCCCCCGGCCCTTCGCGCCGCAGCAGTTCGTAGTCGCCCCAGCGGCCGACGGGGTCGAAGCCGGATTCCAAATAGCTGACCAAGGAACCGTCGGGGATCGCGCCGTTGCCCCACCCCGCGGCGTAAGGCAGGTTGCGGAGGAGGCAGAGGTTTTCTATCGGGTCGATGTCGGCGATCACCTGGCGCTGGTGGTCCTCGTCGAAGAGCGTCGGCCAACCGGTGGCGGTGTAGCCGGTAGGCGGCTCCATCTCCGTCCAGAGATAAAAGCTGTCCATGCCCGGCAACATGATCAGCGAGGCGCAGTTGCGGTCGATCGTCGCCGAGATCTCCTCGTACAGCTCGGTTTCTTCTTCGAGCAAGTGGATCGACTCCGCCCCCGGCAAGCGCAGCGGGACCCCGGCGTTATACCCGTACCGGGCCGCCGAGAGGCCCTCCCGCAAGTTGGTGTTGACGACCAGGTAGCCGAGGACCACCGCGACGCAGGCCGCAACCCCGACCAAAGCTCGGCGCTCGACTCCTGCTGGCATAGCAGCAAAGAGCCCGCGAGCGCCGTTGACGATGCAGATCGCCCCGACCGGGATCAACAGGAAGGTGGCGAAGAGGGTCTGGCTGCCGGCGACGGGAAAGACGTGCAGCGCCTGCGGCACCGCCAGCAGCGGCAGGAAGAGAAGGGGAAAGGAGACGTTGGGGCGACGGTCGGCGCCCGGCCGCAACAGCGCCACCCAGCAAAAGCCGAGCAGGGCGAACTGGTAGCCGGGCCACTCGCCGGCGTCGAAGGGGAAACCCTTGCCGCCGACTGAGAGCGCCATCGCTATCCCCACCCCGATGCTGAAGAGCGAGGTAAGCGCGAGCCAGCCCTGGCCTGGCTCGCTGTCCCGCCCGCGACTGACGTATGAGAAGGCGACCGCGGCTCCCAGCGCGATCAGGTCCAGCCCGTAGATCCGGCTGTCGAGCTGAAGGGGAATCGTGAAGGCGTCGGACTGGCGCAGCGGCTGGCGCAGGAGGCCCTGGACGAGACCGTCGAGGCTGGTGCCGGTGGCGAGGATCGTCGCGCAGCTGATGAGGCCAAGCACGAGAAAGCCGCCGAGCAGCCAACCCAGCTCTTCGTTGCGACGGCGCTCGACACGTTGGGCGCGCAGAACGATCACCAGCGCCAACGCCGCGACGGCAAGGTGGATCGCCAGGCGGCGCGGCCAGCCTTCGCCGAACTTGCCCGCCAGGAGCACGATCGGCATCGCCACGAACGCCACCTCGACCAGCGGCCGGGCCCAGCGCCGCTCGAGGATCGCCGGATAACTGACCGCAGCGGCCAGCAGAACCGAAGCCGAGGCGAAGATGCCGACGTTGATCTTGACCAGGATCAGCGCCGCGACGGCCGCGCCCAGCAGCGCCACCGACATCGGCGAAGGCCGATCCCCGACGAAGCAGGAAATCGCGACGATCGCCGCCAGCAGCAGGCAGATGATCCCGCCGGGGTGCATCGGCTCGTTGGCGAGGACCCCAAGTGCCGAGAAGACCAGGATTTGGGTGCCCAGCCCCAGCAGCACGCTGCCGGCGATCCGCGCCGTCGCCAGACCGATGGCGAGGGCGGAGACGATCCAGGCGATCATGGTCACGGTGCGGCCTGCGTCGTGGTCGATCGGGATCCCGAACAGGGAGAAGAGCCCGCCCCAGGCCTCGTAGTAGAAGGGCCCGTACTGGGTGAAGACCTCGTCGTAGAGGTGCCCCTGGTTGACGAAGCCCTTCAGCGCCGTGAGCATGTAGCCCTCGTCGTCATAGGCCATGAACCCGCTGAACATCCGCGGGTGGGCGATCAGGCAGGTGATCGCCGTGACCGCGGCGAAGGCGAGTGCGGCGATCGGCAGCCGCCAGCGCGGATTCGACCAGCGTCGGGTGGCTTCCTCGTAGAAGCTCACGATCGGCCCCCGCCGACTTTCGGGCAGCATCGCCGCAAGGGTATTAGGCCGCTAGGCCGACGTACGCACGCCCAGCCAGCGACGGGCCCGCTCGGGGTCGCCGTCGCGGCGGAGCCGGCGCCGCTCGCGCAGCAGCCGCGGCAGCCGGCGCAGGCCTTCGAGCTTCCCCCGCAGCGTCGCCGCCAGGCGCCGCTGCCGCGTCGCCCGCAGCAGCGAGCCGGCCTCGACCACCGCGATCCGCGGCAGCGCCCGCGCCGGCATGTACTTGACCTGGGTCGCCAGGCGGTTGCGGGCGACGAGGCGGGCGTTCTCCGCTCCCGGCCGCTCGAACCCCTCCATCCAGGAGGCGTTGCCGACGTGCCAGACGACAGCCTCGGGGACGTAGGCGAACCCCCAGCCGGCGATCCGGGCGCGGACGTTCAGGTCGACGTCCTCGTAGAAGGAGAAGTAGCTCTCGTCGTAGCCCCCCAGCTGCGCGAACAGCTCCCGGCGCAGCAGGCAGGCGGCGCCGCAGACGCCGAACACCTCGCGCGGGCGCAGGAGCGCCGGCGACTGCGCCTCCCCCGCCCCCTCCTCGACCGCCCGCCCATCCCTCAGCAGGGCCTGGCCGACGCTGTAGAGGCGGGCGTCGGCGACCGGCGGCGGCTCGCCCTCCCCCGCCTCGAGCTGGAGGATGCGGGGCTGCACCCCGCCGAGCGCCGGGTCCGCCTCGAGGGCGCGGAGCAGGGTGCCGGCGCAGCCGGGCTCGAGGGCGGTGTCGGCGTTGAGGACGAGGACGGCCGCGGCCGCGGTGCGGGCGACGCCGAGGTTGACCGCCGCCGCGAACCCGAGGTTGCGCGGCAGCGAGAGGTGCGGCACCCCCTCCCCGCGCAGGTACTCGAGCGAGCCGTCCCGGGAGCCGTTGTCGACGACGAGCAGCTCGATCTCGGCGCCCTGGTCGGCGAGCGAGCCGAGGCAGCGAGGCAGCAGGCGCAGCGAGTTCCAACTCGGGATCACCACCGCCAGCGATCGGGAAGCGCTCACGGCGCGGAAGCCTGACACGTGACCGTCGCTGTAGCGTTCCCGCGGTGCAGCACCTCGCGATCGAGGTCGAGGACCTCCATAAGTCGTTCCGGATCCCGACCAACCGCGTCGACTCGCTGAAAGAGCGGGTGGTGCGCCCGTTCGCCGCCCGCGACTACCGCGAGCTGCGCGCGCTGGGCGGCGTCTCCTTCGAGATCCGCCAGGGCGAGTTCTTCGGCATCGTCGGCCGCAACGGCTCCGGCAAGAGCACGCTGCTGAAGCTGCTGGCCAGCATCTACCGCGCCGATCGCGGCAAGATCCGGATGGCAGGCCGCCTCGCTCCCTTCATCGAGCTCGGGGTCGGCTTCAACCACGACCTCACCGCCCGCGAGAACGTCGTCCTCAACGGGGTGATGATGGGCCTGACGCCGGCGGAGATGCGGCGGCGCCTCGACGCCGTGATCCAGTTCGCCGAGCTGGAGGAATTCGCCGACCTGAAACTGAAGAACTACTCCTCGGGGATGCTCGTCCGCCTCGCCTTCGCGGTGATGATGGAGGCCGACGCCGACGTGCTGCTGATCGACGAGGTGCTCGCGGTCGGCGACGCCTCCTTCCAGCAGAAGTGCGCCGACGCCTTCCACGAGATGAAAGCGGCGGGCAAGACGATCGTCCTCGTCACCCACGAGATGGCGACGGTCGAGGAGTACTGCCACCGGGCGATGCTGATCGCCGAGGGGAAGATCCAGCACATCGGCGACCCCGGCGAGGTCGGGCGCGAGTACCTGCGGCTCAACTTCGAGGGGGGCGAAGCCAGCGCCCGCGTCACCTCCGGGACCGAGGAGGTGCGACTGCACGGCGTCTGGCTCGAGAACGCCGCCGGCGAGCGGGTCGAAAACGTCGAGAGCGGCGAGGACCTGGTGCTGAAGACGGAAGTGGAGCTGCTGCGGACAGCGCCCGGCGTGCAGGTCGGCTTCACCCTGATCGACGAGAACGGGCGCGGGGTCTTCCAGTTCGGCACCGCCACCGAGGAGGATGCGGGGCCGTTGCGGCCCGGCCAGAGGGTGGTGGTGAGGACGCGGATCGAGAACCTGCTGAGCCCGGGGCGCTACTTCGTCCACCTCGGCGTCAAGCGCCACCCCGACCCCCGCGCCGTCGTCTTCCACGTCGAAAGGGCGCTTGCCTTCCACGTCTTCGGCGGCGCTCCGACCCAGGGCGTGGTCACCCTGCCGCACACGATCGAGACGACGATCGAGGAGGGCTCGGGATGAGCGGCGAGCTCCCCGTCACCCCGCCCGCGCCGGTCGGCGAGCTGCGCGAGGTCCACGGCCCCTCCGCCCTCGGCGGCGGCTCGCGCCGCTTCTTCGACCTGCTCTGGCTGATGTCGGTGACCGAGTTCAAACGCGTCTACTTCGGCACCGTCCTCGGCTACCTCTGGTCGCTGATCCGGCCGCTGATGCTGTTCGGCGTCCTGCTTTTCGTCTTCACGCAGATCTTCAAAATCGGCAGCGAAGAAGCCGAGTTCTACCCCGTCCTGCTGCTGCTGGGGATCGTCCTCTTCACCTTCTTCCAGGAATCGACCGTGAACTCGGTCACCTCGGTCGTCGGCCAGGAGGGGGTCGTGCGCAAGACGCAGTTCCCGCGCCTGGTGATCCCGCTGGCGACGGTCCTCACCAGCGCCTTCAACTTCTGCCTCAACCTCGTCGTGGTCGTCGTCTTCATCCTCGCCTTCGGCGTCGACCCGACCTGGACCTGGCTCCTCTTCCCCTTCGCCCTCGCCCTCCTCTTCGTGCTGACCGCGGCGACGAGCATGGCGCTCTCGGTGCTCTACGTGCGGTTCCGCGACGTCGCGATCATCTGGACGGTGGCGGCGCAGGTCCTCTTCTACGCGACGCCGGTCCTCTACCCGCTGGAAGCGCTGCACAACAAGACCTTCGAACGGATCCTGATGATCAACCCGCTGACGCCGATCTTCGTCCAGATCCGCCACTGGGTGATCGAACCGGGGGCGCCGACCGCACCCGCGGCCGCCCACGGCTGGATCCACCTGCTTCCCGCCGCCGCGATCTTCGTCGCGGTCTGCGTCTTCGGCGTCTGGATCTTCAACCGCGACGCCCCCCGGATCGCCGAGGAACTCTGAGCGTCGCAGGGCTCGGTTAGCTTTCCGCCCGTGACCAAGCTGAAACCAACCGACCTGCCGCTGCCCCCGCCCCACCTCCTGCACCGGATCGGGCCGATGGGCGAAGAGGACCCGATCGGGACCTACGAAGAGACCGGCCGCTACCACCGCGAGCTGCTCGAAACGGTGCTGCCCGACGACTGGAGCTGGACGGGGAAGCGGGTGCTCGACTTCGGCTGCGGGGTCGGCAGGATGCTGCGCCAGTTCGCGCCGGAGGCGGAGGAAGCCGAGTTCTGGGGGTGCGACCTCGATCGCCCCAGCCTCGACTGGCTCGAAGCCAACTTCGTGCCGCCCTACAAGATCTTCGAGTCGCAGGAAGAGGCGCGGCTGCCGCAGGAGGACGGCTTCTTCGACCTGATCTACGCCTTCAGCGTCTACACCCACTTCACCGACAACTGGGCCGGGTGGCTGCTGGAGCACCATCGGGTCCTCGCCGACGGCGGCCTCCTCTTCGCCACCTTCCTCGGCAGGGGGATGCTGGAGCCGCTGACCGGCGAGCAGTGGGACGAAGACAGGATCGGGATGAACCCGCTGATGCACGGCTACCCCTGGGACCGCGGCGGCCCGATCGCGATCAACTCGCCGTGGTGGATCCGCGCCCACTGGGGCCGCGCCTTCGAGATCGTCGAGCTGCTGCCGGTGGTCGAGGAGGGCGCTCCCAGCCACGGCATCGTCCTCGCCCGCAAGAAGCCGGTCGAGCTCGGCGTCGAGGACCTGACCCGGCTCGAGCCCGACGAGCCGCGCGAGATCGAGGCGCTGCGCCACCACGCCCGGCAGCTCGCCGAGGAGAGCAGGCAGCTGCGGGTCGCGCACGAAATCCAGGCCGGGGAGATCGAGGGCCTGCGGCCGCAGGCGGAAGCGCTGGAGCAGGTGAGATCCTCGCTCTCCTGGAAGCTGACGGCGCCGCTGCGACGGGTGAAGCAGCGCTTGAAACGCCGTTAGCGCGCAGCGGCAGCGGCGCTTTGGAGTACCTGATCCTGAGTAGACTGAGCCCCAATGGCAGATCAAACGACGCCGGTCGAGGCCGGCGCCCAGGTCGAGTACGGCAGCTTCTACTACCGCCACGACTGCGGCATCCCCTACGAGAGAAACGAGTACTGGCTCGAGTTCTTCGACCGCATCGCTGACGCGATCGTGCGCGAATTCCACCCCTCGTCGGTGCTCGACGCCGGCTGCGCGATGGGGTTCCTGGTCGAGGGGCTGCGCAAGCGCGGGGTCGACGCCAGCGGGATCGACGTCTCCGAGTACGCGATCTCGCAGGTGCACGAGTCGGTCGCCGAGCACTGCAGCGTCGCCTCCCTGACCGAGCCGTTGCCGGGCCGCTACGACCTCGTCACCTGCGTCGAGGTGCTCGAGCACATCCCCCCCGACCAGGCCGACGCCGCGGTCGCCAACCTCTGCGCCGCCGCCGACCGCCTGCTGATCTCGACCTCGCCCGGCGACTACAGCGAGGCGACCCACCTCAACGTGCAGCCGCCCGAGTTCTGGTCGGCCCTGTTCGCCCGCGAAGGCTTCTTCCGGGAGGTCGAGCGCGACCTCTCCTACATCACCCCCTGGGCAGCCCTCTACGTGCGCCGCTCCGAGCCGCTGACGGAGACCGTCCGTCGTTACGACCGCTCCTGGTGGCGGCTGCGCAACGAGGCCCAGGAGGTGCGGGAGGCGCTGCTGAAAGCGCAGGGGAAACTGGCCGAGCTCGAGGCCGGGGAGGCCGAGAACCGGCCGGAGCTGCAGCGCGAGCTCGACCGCCGCCAGGAGGAGATCCTGCGGCTGCGCGACCTCCTGATCGGCCGCGACGCCGAGCTCGGCGCCGCCCGCGGACGGCTCTCGGAGCTGGAGGACCAGACCCAGCGCGTGGCGAACGTCGCCAACCGGGTGCAGTCGCGGGTGCCGAGGGTGATGCGCCTGTTCGGCGCGTTCCTGCGCCGCCTGCGCTCCCTCGCCCGAGGCTAGCGGCGTGGCGATGCCCCGCTTCTCGGTCCTGACGCCGGTCTACGAAACGCCGGCTGACGTGCTCTGGGAGATGCTCGAGTCGGTCCGGACCCAGACCTTCGGCGACTGGGAGCTCTGCATCGTCGACGACCGCTCGACGGCGCCCCACGTGCGCCGGGTGCTGGAGGAGGCCGCCGCGGCCGACCCGCGGATCCGGCTGCGCTGGCGCGAGGAGAACGGCGGCATCGTCGCCGCCTCCAACGAGGCGCTGGCGATGGCCGAGGGCGAGTTCCTCGCCCTGCTCGACCACGACGACGAGCTCCATCCCGACGCCCTCGCCCACGTCCACGAGGCGCTCCTCGCGACCCCGGAGGCCGACTACGTCTACACCGACGAGGACAAGATCGACCGCCGCGGCCACCACTCGGGGCCGTTCTTCAAGCCCGACTGGTCGCCGGAGCGGATGCGGACGCAGATGTACACCTGCCACCTCAGCGTCCTTCGCCGCAGCCTGGTCGAAGAGGTCGGCGGCTTCGACGCCGAGTTCGAGGGCTCGCAGGACTGGGACCTGGTCCTCAAGGTGACCGAGCGGGCGCGGGCGGTCCTGCACGTGCCCCGTGTCCTCTACCACTGGCGGATGCTGGAGACCTCGGCCGCGGGCGGCGACGCCAAACCCTGGGCCTTCGAGGCGGGCAAGCGGGCGATCCAGGCCCACTGCGACCGGACCGGGCTGCCGGCGCGGGCCGAGCGCGACCCGGTCGACCCCGGCGTCTACCACCTCGAGCCGGAGCTGCACTCGGAACCCCTGGTCAGCGTCGTCATCCCCAGCCGCGGCCAGGTGCGGGAGATCCGCTACGAGCCGGTCGTCCTCGTCAACAACTGCGTCCGCAGCATCGTCGAGCGCTCCACGTACGAGAACTACGAGATCGTCTGCGTCCTCGACGAGGACACGCCGCGGAACGTCTACGGCGAGCTGCGGGAGATCGCCGGCGAGCGCCTGCGGATCGTCCCCTACGACCGGCCCTTCAGCTTCTCGGCGAAGATCAACCTCGGCGCGGTGAGGAGCAGGGGCGAGCAGCTGCTGCTGCTCAACGACGACATCGAGGTGGCGACGCCGAACTGGCTGGAGCGGATGGTGATGTACTCGGCGCAGCCCGGGATCGGCGCCGTCGGCGGCAAGCTGCTGTGGGAAGACGGGCGCCTCCAGCACGTCGGCGTCAACTTCGAGGACGGGCTGCCAGGGCACCTGCACCATGGCTTCGCCGGCGACTTCCGCGGCTACGGCAACGGGATCCGGGTCGCCCGTGACCTCCTGGCCATCACCGGCGCCTGCCTGATGACCAGCCGCGAGCTGTTCGAGGAGGTCGGCGGCCTCAGCACCACCTTCCCGGTCAACTACAACGACATCGACTACTGCCTGAAGCTCCACTCGCGGGGGCAGCGGATCGTCTACGACCCCGACCTGGTGATGTTCCACTTCGAGTCCTCGAGCCGCTCGACCGAGGTCGAGGAATGGGAGAAGGACCGCCTGCTCGACCGCTGGGGCCACGTCACCGCCGTCGACCCCTACTCGAACCCGAACCTCCGCCACGGCGCGCCCCGGCTCAGCTCGACCCTGAACTGGGTGATCCGCCGCCGCCCGAACCTGCCCAAGGTCCTCACCCGCCGCCGCGGCTAGGTTCTACGCGACTTCCGACCAGGGCCACTACCCGTCGGCAGCTAAGACGCGGCGGCGTCGCGCTTGCCGGTCTCGGCCGAGGCCCGGTTCGTCTCCGGCCTCCGCACCTGGTAGTCGCCGCGGCTGAGGACGCTCTCGAGCCAGACGTAGAGGACGATGAAGAGGTAGCGGCTGCCCATCTCTTTCATCGCCAGCTTCGCCTCGCCGCTGGTGCGGTTGGTCCAGGAGGTGGGGACGACGGCGTAGCTGTGGCCGCGGACGATCGCCTTCAACGGCATCTCGACCGTGAGGTTGAAGTGTTTGGAGAGGAGCGGCTGGATCGTCTCGATCACCTCACGCCGGTAGGCCTTGAAGGCGTTGGTGGTGTCGTTGTAGCGGTGGCGGAAGAGGACGCGGATGAACTGGTTGGCGAGGCGGTTGATGAACAGCTTCAGGCGCGGGTAGTCGTAGATTTTCGCCCCCGGCATGAAGCGGGAGCCGAAGGCGCAGTCCCAGCCCTCTTCCAGCAGCCGGTGGTAGCGGACGAGGTCGTCGGGGTTGTCGGAGGCATCGGCCATCACGATCGCGACGGCGTCGCCCTCGAAGACGTCGAGCCCGGCCCGGATCGCGTTGCCGAAACCGCGTTCGAGGTGGGAGCGGTGCACCCGCACCCGCGGGTTGCGCTCGCCGATCGCGGCGACGATCGCTTCGGTCGAGTCTTCGCTGTCGTCGTTGACGACGATCAGCTCGTAGTCGATCTCTTCGCGCTCGAGCGCGGCGACCACCCCTTCGACCGTGTTGGCGACCGACCCCTCCTCGTTCTGGGCCGGGATCACCACCGAGAGCTTCATCCCCTCTGCCATGAGGCGGCGACGCTACCGGAAGACACAGAGCTGCCGCGAAGTCGCGCGGCAAGATTTTGATTCTGCGCGCATCCCGTTGCAGCTAAAACATTACGCTATGCTCATGGCGGTGATGGTGCCGAGAGAGAAGTGGACCGACGAGCGGCTCGACGACCTCAACAAGAAGGTCGACGACGGTTTCACGCGCGTCGAGGGGGAGATCAAGCGCCTCGACGGAAACATCAAGCGCTTGGACGGAGACATCAAGCGCCTCGACGGAAACATCAGCGAGCTGCGGCGCGAAATCAACGCCCGCTTCGAAGGCGCCGACCTGCGCTTCGACTCTCTGAATCGGAATCTGCAAGCAGGAATGGTCGCCGTTATCGTCGCCCTGCTCGGCAGCAACGCCTTCTGAGCCTCAGGCCGTGGCGCCGACCCAGCGCTCGAGGTTCTGCTCGTACATCTCCTGGAGGATGTCGTCGATCCCGTAGCGCAGGTCCCAATCCGGGTAGTCGGCTTTGAACGGGGCCAGGTCGGAGATCCACCAGCGGTGGTCGCCGATCCGCGGCTCCTCCCCCATCTCCCACTGCAGCTCGCGGCCGGCGATCCGCTCGCAGGCGTCGATCGCCTCCAGCATCGAGCAGTTGCTGAAGCGGCCGCCGCCGATGTTGTAGACGGCGGCGGGGCGGGGCGCCTTGCGGTAGGCGTCGAAGGCGGCGATCAGGTCGGCGCTGTGGATGTTGTCGCGGACCTGCTTGCCCTCGTAGCCGAAGACGGTGTAGGGCGTCCCGGTGACGGTGCACTTCATCAGGTAGGCGAGGAAGCCGTGCAGCTTCGCCCCCGCGTGCTGGGGCCCGGTCAGGCAACCGCCGCGGAAGGCGACGGTGGGCATCTCGAAGTAGCGACCGTACTCCTGGACCAGGAGGTCGGCGGCCGCCTTGGAGACGCCGAACAGCGAGTGGGTCGAGTGGTCGATCGACATCGTCGTGTCGATCCCCTTGAAGTACCGGTGGTCCTCCGGCAGCTCCAGCCGCTTCTCAAGGTTCTGCAGCGGCAACCGGTTCGGAGTGTCGCCATAGACCTTGTTGGTCGAGCAGTGGACGAAGGGCGCGTCGGGGCAGTGGGCGCGGGCCGCCTCGAGCAGGTTGAGGGTGCCGTTGGCGTTGACGCCGAAGTCGGTCTGGGGCTCGCTCGCGGCCCAGTCGTGGGAGGGCTGGGCGGCGGTGTGGACGACCAGCTCGATCTGGCCGGCGTGCTCGCGGAAGATCCGGTCGATCGCCTCGGCGTCGCGGATGTCGGCGTTCTCCCAGCGGAACTCGCGCGGGTAGGCCTCGACCAGGCGCTGGGTGACGTGGGAGGTGGAGGACTCGGCGCCGAAGAAGCGCGCTCGCATGTCGTTCTCGATCCCGACCACGTCGAAACCCTGGGAGACGAAATGGTCGACGGCCTCGGAGCCGATCAGGCCCCCGGCCCCCGTGATGATCGCGACCGGCATTCGGTTGGTTACTCCTTCCCCCCGCCAGGGGTCTCGATTTGCAGTGCCTGGGCGATCCGCTCAGGGTCGGCGGCGATCCACTCGTGGATGTCGCCCAGCACCTGCTCGGCGCTGCGTCGCGGCCGCCACTCGTCCAGGCCGTAAAGCCTCGTGCAGTCAGACAGGTATATCGGCACGTCCCCCTGGCGCGTCTCCTCGACCGGGTCGATCGGCACCTCGTTGCCGGTCAGGCGCTGGCAGATCGCGGTCGTCTCCCGCAGCGAGAGGCTGCACTCGCGGCCGCCGCCGACGTTGACGGTGCGCCCGTCCCAGGCCCCGGAGTCGAGCAGCTGGCGCTCGACCAGGTCGACGAGGTCCTCGACGTGGAGGAGGTCGCGCACCTGCTTGCCGTGACCGCCGAAGCCGATGTATTTGAGCGGGTTGCGGAAGTGGTGGGCGAGCATCCAGTGGGTGAATACCCCCTGATCGACCTTTCCCATCTGCCAGGGGCCGGCGATCACCCCGCAGCGGTCGATCACCGCCGGCACCCCGAGCCCCTCGCGGTACTCCTCGATCAGCATCTCCGCCGCCAGCTTGGTGGCGCCGTAGAGGGTGCGGGCGCCCTCGAGCGGGAACTCCTCGGAGATTCCCGCCGGGGAGACGCCGCGGACCCGCTGCTCGGGGGCGATCTCGAACCGCGTCTCCGCCTCCTCGAGGTTGAGCTCCACCTGCGGCGCCACCGGGTAGACGCGACTGGTCGAGAGGAAGACCACGAAAGCGCCGTCGCGACGGGCGAGCTCGAGGCAGTTGTAGGCGCCGGTGAGGTTGGTGTGGACCAGGTAGCCGGTGTCGCCGTCGACCCCGCTCATCACCGAGGGCTCGGCCGAGCACTCGATCAGCGCGCTCAGCGGCGGCAGCGCGCCGAGGTCGGCGGGCTCGCGGACGTCGCCCTTGACGAACTCGACCCCCGCCTCCTCGAGCCGCGGCAGGTTGAGGTCGGACCCCTTCCGGTAGAGGTTGTCGAATGCGACGATCTCCCAATCGGGATGCCTAGTGGCGAGGGAGACAGCCAAGTTCGAGCCGACGAATCCGGCCCCGCCCGTGATCAACAGCCGGTTCAAGGGGGGCGAAGCTATCAGTTGGAATCGCCGCCCTTGGAGTTCCTCCCGGCCCCCGACCGGCTCGATCCCCCGCGCGGCGAGCTGCATCTCTGGCGCCTTGCCGCCTCCCCCACCGCCCTGCGCCGGGTCCTGGCGGTCTACCTGGGGGAGGAGCCGGAGCGAATCGAGCTGGCAAAGGGCGAGCACGGCAAGCCGCGGCTGGCGGAGGCGCCGGAACGGCTCCGGTTCAACCTCAGCCACTCCGGCGAGGTCGCGCTCGTCGCCGTCAGCGGCGAGTTCGAGGTCGGCGTCGACGTCGAGCGGATGCGGCCGAAGCGGGGCGAGGCCTTCTACCGGCGCTGGGCCCGCCACGAGGCCCACGTCAAGTGCCTGGGGACCGGGCTCCTGCGCGCCCGGCGGGTGGCCCTCGAGCCGGTCGCGGTAATGCCGGTCGCCCTGGGACCGGGTTTTGCCGCGGCGATTGCCGCCGAAGCCGCCGAGCTGCCGCCGCTGCGCGGCTGGACGTTTGGCCGGCGCGACTAAAAGCCGTGTGGGCGGTTAGCTAACTTGAGCACGTGATTCGGGCAGTGGGGAAATTCGCGTTGCCGCTGGCGCTGCTGATGGTCCTCGCGACCGGCAGCGCCGGTGCCGCCTCCCTGGAAACGGTCGGGACGGGCTTCGAAAAACCGATCTTCGCCACCTCCGACCCGACCAACCCCGACCGGCTCTTCGTCGTCGAGCGCCGCGGCACGATCCAGCTGATCGAGAACGGCCAGGTGAAACCGTTCGCCGACATCAGCTCCCTCGTCGACCCCGCCGTCGAGGGCGGCCTGCTCTCGCTCGCGCTGGCGCCCGACTTCGACTCCAGCGGCCGCCTCTTCGTCTTCTACACGGGAACGGAAGTGATCCACGTCGCCGAACTGGTCGCCAACGGCTCCGGCGCCCCGAGCTCGACCCTGCGCAACCTGCTGACGATCCCCCATCCCGGCCACGAGAACCACTACGGCGGCCAGCTCCAGTTCGGGCGGGAAGGGAACCTCTTCGTCTCCACCGGCGACGGCGGCGGCAGCGACGACGTCGAGCACAACGCGCAGGACCTCGGCAGCCAGCTCGGCAAGATCCTCCGCCTCCACCCCAACCCCAGCGGCGTCCTCCCCTACACGGTGCCGGAGAACCCGTTCGTGGGGACGCCCGGGGCCGACCCGCTGGTCTGGAGCTACGGGCTGCGCAACCCCTTCCGCTTCTCCTTCGACCGGCTCAGCGGCGATCTCTGGATCGGCGACGTCGGCCAGGACGACTGGGAGGAGGTCGACTTCGGGGCCGCGCCCGGGCTCGGGGCGGGCGCCAATTACGGCTGGAGCTGTCGCGAGGGGCTCGAATCCAACACGACGAGCGACCCGAGCTGCGGCTCGCCGGGGCCGTTCGTCGACCCGGTCTTCGAGTACGAGAACCCCGCGGACGGCTGCGCGATCATCGGCGGCTACGTCGCCCGCGGCCCCGGCCTCGGCGACCTCTACGGGCGCTACGTCTACGGCGACTACTGCAGCGGCGACGTCCGCTCCTTCGCTCCGCTGGCGCCGTTCGCGACCGATCGCTTCGAGGGAATCGACGTCGGCCAGATGAACCTCAGCTCCTTCGGCGAGGACTCCTGCGGCCGCCTCTACGTGCTCTCCGACGAAGGCTTCGTCTCCCGGATCAAAGGCGGGCCCTGCGCGTCCTCGTCGCCGTCGGCTCCCCTCGAGGCCTCCTTCGTCGGGATCCGCGCGCTGCGCCGCAAGGTGCCGAAGAACCGGCGCACGCTGATCACCGCCTGGGCCTCTCCCTGCAACGGCCGCCGCGGCGATCCGGTGACGCTCTGGCGCGGCCGCCGCAAGCTCGGGACCCGCCGCCTCGACCGCGTCTGCAGCGCCCGCTTCCGCCCGCGGATCAGCCGCCGCTCCGCCTTCCGGGCCACGCTCAAAGCCGACGAGACCTACACCGCCGCGATCTCCCGCAAGCTGACGATCAAGCCCCGGCACCGCGCCCGTCACGCGCGCCGCTGAGTGCCAGCCAGAGCGGCCCACGCCTGCGGCGCCCTCGGGCGCTACGACCGCGACCGCCTGCTGCGGATGGCGAAGCTGCTCGGCGCCGGCACGGAGTTCGCCCACGAGGACGACTCCTCGGCCCTGATCCTCGATCGCGCGCCGGTCGAGTGGGGCGGCGGCGATCAGCGCGGCTACGGCTGGGTCGAAGGCGGCGCGCGACGCCCGCCGGCGCGACTGTCGGATTGGAAGGCGGCCGCCGGGGCGGAGATCTGCGGCCTGGCCCTCGACGGCCGCCGGCGCTTCCTGCACTCCGCGGTGAACGGGCTGGCGCCGCTGTACTGGCTCGAGCAGGGCGGCGCCGTCTACTTCGCCTCGCGGATCGACCCGCTGGTCCGCACCTCTCCCACCCGCCTCTCGATCGATTGGGAAGCCTGGGCGAGCATCCTCGCGCTCCGCTTCCCGGCCGGGGACCGGACGCCGTTCGCCGAGATCAGCCGGCTGCCGCAGTTCGCGACCCTGCGGCGGCGCTTCGGCGGCGCCCGGGTGAAGGAAGAGCGCTGGCCCTGGACCGAGGTCGAGCCCGACCAGAGCATCGGCGCGGCGGCGGAGGGGGCGGCGGCGGCCCTGGAGGAGGCGCTGGCGCCGCTCCCCGGCGGGGTCGTCTGCCCGCTGAGCGGCGGCCGCGACTCCCGCATGCTGTTCGCCGTGCTCGCCCGCGAGGGCCGGGTGGCAGCCGCCGTCACCGTGCCCGACGACGAGGGCGAGCCCCGCGAGGAGAGCCTGGCGGCGCCGGTGGCGGCGGCCTTCGCCGTGCCCCACGAGCGGCTGCAGGGCACCGGGGACGACTACCCCGCCGAGTGGGAGGAGCGGGCGCGCCGGACCGAGTACCAGATGGTCGACCACGCCTGGCTGGTGCCGATGGCGCAGCGGGTGGCCGCGTCGCCGGCGCCGGTTCCCGACGGCTTCGGGATCGACGTCTTCGCCTCCGAGGGCCGCAACTTCTACGACCACGAGACCTTCGACATGAGCACTCCCGAGGCGTCCTCGCGGGCGATGTTCGACTCCCTGCGGCAGTACGGCCACGCCCACGTCGCCCTCGCCGAGAGCTTCCAGGAGCCGGTGGTCTCCCGGGCCCGCGAGCAGTACCTGGCCTCGGTGAAGCAGTTCGAGGGACACCCCCACCAGATCGTCTTCGACTTCTACGCCAGCCGCTCCCGCCGCGGGATCTCCACCTACTCGACGAAGCTGGTCGGCGATCGCTCCTGGGCGATCACCCCCGGGGCCAGCGACCCGTTCGTCCGCGCCGCCCTCTCGATCGACCTCGAGGAGAAACGCAGGGGCGAGCTCTACAAGGGGATCCTCGAGATCCTCGCCCCGGAGGTGGCGGCGCTCCCCTCGACGGCGGAGGTGCCGCGCGGGGAGCCGCGCCTGCCCAGGCGCTGGTGCTCGCCGGCGGCGCAGGAGCTCCACCGCGGCTCGCTCCGCGACGGGCCGCTGGCGCCGCACCTCTCGCCCGAGCTGCAGGCCTGGATCGAGGGGCCGGTCGGGGTCGAGCCGAACGGGCACCTGCGGGTCGGAATCGAGTCGGTCGGCCTCCTGCACTCCTGGTGGCGCCGCTACCGCGACCAGCTGCGGGAGGCCGACCCGACCGAGCTGCGGGGATGATCAGCTGCAGATCGCGGTTCCCCGCGCCGGCTCGACCTGCAGGTGCCACGGTCGCTGCGAGTTATCGCGAGGGATGAACAGGCGAGCCGTGGAGCCGCTCGGCAGATCTTCGGCCCGAAGTGGATATTCGGTGGCGAAGCGGCGCAATCTCACGGATCCCTCTTCGCCTCCCGCCGGGAAGTGAATCGTGGTCACCCCCGGCAGGAGAGCCGCTCCCCCTTTCCCAGCCGTCATCCGCACGCAGTGTCCTGACTCCTGACTCGGCGGCAGGCCCGTTTCGATCCCCAGCGGCAGCGCGTTGGCGAGGACGAGGTCGGCCTGGCGGCGGCCTTCCTCCGGCGCATTCGCCAGCTCGCTCGGCGAGTAGGCCGGCGACCCGTATTCGCGCACCGCCTGCAGGTACTCCGCGGCTTCGATCTCGTTGAGGAAGACGGTGCCGGCGACTTCGGGCGGCAGCGTGAAGGTCGGTTCGACCGTGCGGGCGGCGATCTCGATCGCCCCCAGGTCGGAGCGGGTGAGTGCCGTCTGTTTCTCGAAGAAGTCGCGGCCTTCGCGCAGCGGCACCAGGTTGAAGCCGACCACGACCGCGGTAACCGCCCCCGCGGCCACCAGCCCCCAGCGGTTGAGCCGCACCCGCTCCAGCAGGTTGGCGGCGATCAGGAGGAGGAAGAGGGCGCCGATGTAGAGGTAGCGGCTCGAGTAGGGCTCGCGGCCGGCCATCGCGTTGAAGCCGGCGAGGAACCAGAAGGTCGCCGCGGCGGCGAGGACCGGCCAGAGGCCGCGGCCGAAGCCGGGGCGGCGGAACTGCCCGTAGGCGACCAGGGCGAGGAGGACGACCAGCAGCGGCAGGCCCCACTGCGAGCGGGCGACCGTTTCGTCGGCGATCGTCCCCAGCGCCAGCAGCGCGTCGAGCGAGGCGGTCAGCCCTTCGCCGACGTAGCGGGGCGAGACGAGGACGTTGTGGCCGCTGAGCTGGCTCGGCGCCGTGTGGCCCCAGCCGAGGTACCAGGCGCCGTAGAGCAGCAGCGGCACCGCGACCACGTAGAGGCGGCGCAGGCCACGCTCGCGTCGCCGCAGCAGGATCTCGACCGCCGCCGCCGCCGCGAAGGGGATGCCGAGGCTGGAGAAGCCGATCGCCAGCGCCAGCAGGGCGCAGGCGGCGGCGTCGCGGGGACGGTCTCCCTCCAGCAGCAACAGCGCCGCCAGGCCACAGAGGGCCGAGCCGGCGAAGCCGATCTGGAAGGGCCAGAGGAGGTCCTGCCAGGCGGGGCCGAGGAAGAGCAGCAGCGTCGTCGCGAACAGCGCCGGCCAGGGCCCGAGCCGGCGGCGGACGTAGACGAAGACGCAACCGGCGACGCCCAGCAGCAGCGCGACCAGGACCACCAGTTCCGGCACCATCGAGTCCATCCCGAAGATCCGCAGCGAGAGCAGCTCGACCAGCACCGGGATGACGACGATGTGCTCGTTGTGCGGATCGAGGAGCGCGGCGGCGGTGAGGTCCCGCCGGTGCATCAGGAACTCCCAGGAGTCCTGAAAGAAGGTGAGGTGGGAGCCGTAGCTGAGCAGCACCGCCGCCGCGGCGGCCATCGCGACGGCGAGCAGGACGAGCGGAGCGTTCCTGCTCAACCGCTCACGGTCTCGCGCGACCACCGGTCAAGGCGACGAAGGCGTGCCAGGAGGGCTTTGCCTTGAACTTGGGGCCGGCGCGGAAGAGCCCGACCGAGTCGCAGAAGGTGCACGAGTCCGGCAGGTCCTTCCAGGAGAACCAGTAGGCCGACTTGAGGTTGAGCCGGCGCGCGTTCTCCATCAGGTAGGCGTAGGAGCCGCGCAGCTGCTTCACCTGGCCGCGGATCCCCTGCTCGAAGGCGACCTGCTGGAAGTTGTTCTGCGAGCCCCAGCCGAGCTCGGTGATGTAGAGCGCGGGGCGGTCGCGGTTTTCCCGCGCCACCTCGGTGAATTCCTCGGTCATCCGCTCCAGCTCTTCGTAGTCGACCGCGTAGGGATGGAGGTCGATCCCGTCGAACCGGTTGCGGAAGCCGGGGATGTCGTAGAGGCGCTGCAGGTAGGTGGTGGCGGGCATCCCTTTCCTCCCCTTCGCCGTCGGCTCGGCGAAGAGGCCGGCGAGGACGACTTTCGCGCTCGGGTCGACCGCTTTGATCGCCTGGCTGGAGAGCGTCACCAGCCTCGCGTATTTCGCCGGCGAGACGGGGTAGACGAAGTAGAAGAAGTTGGGCTCGTTCCAGAGCTGCCACTCGCGGATCGGGATCGGCCGTTTGATCGCCGGTTCGGGTTCGTAGTTCGGGCCGGGGCCGATCCCCCCGGTCGCGTGCACGTCCCAGAATTCGCCGCCGGGGCCGTAGCGGGCGACCGCGGCACGGAGGAACTTCACCAGGGCCTGGCGCTGCTTCGCGTTCGCCACCGGGATCGTCGTTTCCCTGCGGGCGATCCACTTCGGCGGCGAGCCGATCGAGGGCAGCACCCGCAGCCCGGCGCGGGTGACCATTTCCATCTGCGAGTCGAAGCCGCTCCAGTCGTAGCCGCCCTTCGCGGTCGGCTGGATCATCGCCCACGGCAGCGAGAGGCGGATGCTTTCGATCCCACCCGCCTTCATGTAGCGGAGGTCTTCTTCGCCGATCCCGGTCTGCGGGACGATCCCGAAGAAGCCCTTCGGCACGCTCGGCAGCGGTTTCGCGGCGCCGGTCTGGCTGCCGAGGACGAGAGCGAGGAGGAAGCAGGCGAGGAGGGGTAGCGCGAGGAGGCGTCGTTTCATCCGAGTCGGGAAAGGTAGCGGTCGGGGTGGGTCAGTAAGTGCCGCCGAGCTTACGGTGGTCCCAGGTTGCCATCCGCAACGGCGGGAAGCTGATCGCCACTCGTTTCGGCGCCTGCGCTTCCAGCGCCGCCCTGGCGTCCCCCTCGACGGAGGAGATCCCCTCGGCGTAACGCACGGTCAGCTCCTCTGCGAACCCGAGCACGGTCTCGAAGTCGCGGTGGAGCACCGCCTCGGATTCGATCATCGCCCCGCGCAGCTCGCCGTAGGAGTGCCCGGTCTCGACCAGGACCGTCGCCCTCGGGTCGCGTTCGAGGTTGCGGACCTTCTGCGACTTCGCGTAGGTCCAGATCCAGACCACGCCGTCGCGGGGAACGAACCAGAGCGGCATCGAGTGCGGCCAGCCGCGCGGGCCGAGGCTGGAGACGATCGCGACCCGCTCCTCCCCCAGCAGCTGCCGCAGCTCGTCCTCGCTGAGCTTGATCTGGTCGCGCCTGCTCACGGCATCAGCCTACGGGCTGGAAGGAGCGGCGGTAGGCGCTCGGGGTCGTCGCCGTGGCGCGGCGGAAGTGCTCGCGCAGCGAGGCCGCGGTGCCGAAGCCGCAGCGCCAGGCGACCTCCTCGACCGGCAGGTCGGACTCCTCGAGCAGCCGCCGCGCCTCCAGCACCCGCTGCGCGAGCAGCCACTGCAGCGGCGTCGTTCCCGTCTCCTCGCGAAAGCGGCGGGCGAAGGTGCGGGGGCTGACGCCGGCGTGCCGCGACATCGCCGCGACGTCGAGGGGCTCGCCCAGGCGCTCCAGGGCCCAGTGCCGCGTCGGTTCCAGCGAGCCGCCGCCGCTCGGCGGCTCGGGACGGAAGAACTGCGCCTGGCCGCCGTCGCGGTGCGGGGCCGCGACCATGTGGCGGGCGACGCGCTCGCCGACGGCGGCGCCGCAATCGCGGCGGATGACGTGGAGGCTGAGGTCGATCCCGGCGCTGAGCCCAGCCGAGGTGAGGACCTCCCCCGCGTCGACGAAGAGCGCGTCCGGATCGACCTCGACGGCGGGGAAGCGCTTCGCCATCTCTCCCGCCCAGGCCCAGTGGGTGGTGGCGCGGTGACCGTCGAGAACGCCGGCGTGGGCGAGCGCGAAGGCGCCGGTGCAGACCGACATCAGCCGGGCGCCGCGGCGGGCGGCGGCGCGGATCGCCGCCAGTACCTCCTCCGGCGGCGGCGCGAGGATGTTCGCGTAGCCGGGGAGAACGATCGTCTCGGCCCGCTGCAGTGCCGCCGGGTCCGCGCTGGGGACCACCTCGAAGCCGCTGGTGGTACGGACCGGCCCGCCGTCGGGAGAGCAGGCGACGACCTCGTACAGCGGCTCCCCGCCGGGGCGGGCGGCGAGCATGAACGCCTGCGCGGGCGCGGTGAGGTCGAAGGCGACGAGGCCGTCGAAGCAGAGCACGGCAACACGGTGCATGGCAGAAATCTAGCGAACATTGTCATTCCTGCCTCTGGCGCCACCGGTTCTCCGCAGCCACCATGGGGCCATGGAGATCGCCCTGCTGCTCTACGACGGAATGGCCGCGCTCGACGCGGCCGGGCCCTACGAAGTGATGCGGAACGTGCCGGGCTGGAAGGTCCTCACCGTCGCCGCGGAGAAGGGTGAGGTCCGCGACGAGGCCGGCACGCTGGGGCTGGTCGCCGACCACGCCCTCGCCGAGGTCACCTCCCCCGACGTCGTCCTCGTGCCCGGTGGGCGCGGCAACCGGTCGCTGCTGCGGGACGAGGACCTGCTCGGATGGCTGCGCGAGGTCGACCGCGCCACGAAATGGACCACCTCGGTCTGCACCGGCTCGCTGCTGCTCGGCGCCGCCGGCCTGCTGGAGGGCAGGCGCGCAACCACGAACTGGCTCGAGCTCGACACCCTGCGCGAGTTCGGAGCTGACCCCGTGGGCGGGCGTTTCGTCGAGGACGGCAAGGTCGTCACCGCTGCCGGCGTCACCGCCGGGATCGACATGGCGCTGCACCTGGTCGCCCGCGAGACGGGGCCGGAGGTCGCCCAGGCGATCCAGCTCGGGATCGAGTACGACCCCGACCCGCCGTTCGACTCGGGCTCGCCCGAGAAGGCGGCGCCGGAGATCGTCGAGCTGGTCCGGTCCGTTACCGGCGCCGCGTGACCTGAACGAAGGCGTGCCAGGCCGGCTTCGGCCGGAAGCGCTCGCCGCGGCGGAAGAGGCCGGAGGAGTCGCAGAAGTTGCAGGAGCCGGGGACGTCCTTCCAGGTGAACCAGTCGACCTGGCGCAGCCGCAGCCGCCCCCGGTTGGCGAGCAGGTAGTCGTAGGCGCGGCGCAGTTCGCGCGCCTGCCCCCGCGGGCCGACCTCGAAGGCGACCGTGCGCGGGTTGTAGGCCGACCCCCACCCCATCTCGGTGATGTAGAGGCCCGAGCGGCGGTCGCCGTGGCGCGCCATCGTCGCCCGCACCTCCTCGACCTGGCGGCGCAGCTCGCCGACGTCGGCGGCGTAGGGGTGGAGGGCGACGGCGTCGAAGTTGGCCTTGACGCCGCGCGAGCGGTAGAGGGCGTTGAGGAAGTCGACCGCGTCCATCCCCCGCGGCAGGTTCTGCCGCGGCTCCCCGAAGAGGCCGCCGAGGACGATGTCCGCCCGCGGATCGGCCTGGCGCACGGCCCTGCCGGTGACCGCCAGCAGGCGCGCGTAGCGCCCCGGCGAGACCGGCTTGACGAAGTAGAAGAAGTTCTCCTCGTTCCAGATCTGCCAGGCCTCGATCGGCGTCCGCGGCAGCGGTTCGTCCGACCCGGGTCCGTGTTCGGCCCAGAACTCGCCGCGGCTGCCGTAGCGGGCGACGATCGCGCCGACGAACTCGGCCCAGCCCTGGCGCTGACGGGCGCTGTCAACCGGCATCCGCCGCCAGTTCCCGGTCGCCCAGCCGGGCGAGGTGCCGAGGACGGGGAGGATCCCGATCCGCTGCCGCGCCGCGTCGGCGACGGTCGCGTCGAGACCGGTCCAGTTGTAGTCGCTGCGGGGAGAGGGCTGGGTCGCCCCCCAGGAGACCGGAATCCGCACGGTTTCCACCCCGCCGGAACGCATCCGCGCCAGGTCCTCGCGGTCGAGCGGCGTCTGCGGGACGATCCCGAAGAAGCCGCGCGGCAGCGCCTGCGCGCTCGCCGGGGCGAGCAGGAAGAGGGTGGTCAGAAGCAGGGGAAGGAAGGCTGGAAGGCGTCGCATCCCTGCGAGAACCCTCCGCCGGCGGCTAAGTAGCGGCGGGGACCAGCTCCAGCTCCGACCACGGTCCCTCGCCGGCCATCGGCTGCGTCCGTCCCTCGAGCCAGTCGGGCTGGAGGTCGTCGTAGTGGGGGCTCGCCGGGTGCCCCGACTGGCCGGTGAACATCTGCCAGCGGGAGCGGTCGGGGTCGGTCGGGTCGGCGACCATCCGCCAGCTCGGCGCCCAGACCGCGTTGTAGGGGTCGTTGGGGTCGTAGGCGATCTGGCTCACCGTCTCCTGGGCGCCGCCGGCGCGAAGGCGGCGGTTGAGCAGGCGGTCGAAGAGCGGGTTGGCGTCGCCGAGCGGGTGGGGGAACTTCAGCTCGTGGACCCGCCCCCAGCGCCAGTCCTGCTGATCGGGGCCGAAGCGGTCGGTGAGGTCGTCGAGCGCCCCCGCCAGCGCCTCCAGCACGAGCTCGTCCCAGGGACGGCCGATCAGCTCCTCATCGCCTTCCTCCCAGAGCGCCATCAGGTGCGAGTGCCAGCGCCAGGGCGAGGTGACGTGCGGGAGGAAGCCGTTGTCGGCGCGGTCGAGCCAGCGCTCGCAGAGGTCGCGGTCGCCGATCGCCGCCCGCGCCACCTCGCGCGCCAGGCGCAGCAGGAAGGCCTGGTAGATCGTGCCGGCGATCGAGTCGGGTTCCAGGCACCCGTCCCAGCTGCGCAGCCGCTCGATCGCGCTGCGCTCGCGCTGGCCGCGCGGGTGCAGGCGGCTGAGCCGCGCCGCCGCCTCGATCCCGGGCAGCGAGAAGTTGTCGTTCTGGATCGCCTCGAAGCTCTCGAGGTCGTGCTTCTCGGTCGCCTCGAGCATCTGCTCGATCCGCTTGGCGCGGAAGCCGTCGAGCCAGTCGCTGGTGATGTGGTGCGGGTACTCGTCGCCGACGATCCGGTTGTTGGCGGTGATCACGTAGCCGCACTCGGGATCGACGACCTCCGGCAGCTCCTCGTAGGGCACCGTCCCCTCCCACTCGAACTCGCCGCTCCACCCCGGCTTGGGGAGATCGGGGCAGCCGCCGCGGCGGCGCGGGAGGCGACCGATCAGCTTGTAGCCGATCGAGCCGTGGCGATCGGCCCAGACCATGTTCGAGGCGGGCGAGGTGTGGCCCTCGAGCTTCGCCACCAGCTCCGGGCCGGAGGAGATGTCGAGCAGCCCGAACGCAGCTTCGAAGGCGGTCGATTCGCGCAGCGTCTGGAAGGCGAGCGCCAGCGGCTCCCCCTGGTCGGCGCCGAGCGCCTCGTTGACGAGCGGGCCGTGGTGGGTCGAGCGCACCTCGAGCCGCACCGGCTCCGAGCGGCCCTTGACGACGATCTCCTCCTCGACGACGTCCAGCGGCCGCCACTCGTCTTCGAACAGGTAGCGGTCGCCCTCGATCCGCTCGACGAAGAGATCCTGGACGTCGGCCATGACGTTGGTGATCGTCCAGCAGACGTCGTTGTTCTGGCCCATGTAGATGCCGGGCATCCCCGGCAGCGAGGCGCCGCGGACGAAGCGGTCGCCGTGGCGCAGCTCGGCCTCGTACCAGATGCCCGGCATGCTGGGCGAGAGGTGCGGGTCGCCGGCGATCAGCGGCGTGCCCGCCTTCGAGCGGGCACCGCTGACGGCCCAGTTGTTGGAGCCCGAGGCCTCGGCGGCCAGTCCCAGCGAGCCCCGCACGCGGTCGATCTGCTCGACCAGCGGCATCCCTTCCCCCGTCCAGGCTTCCTGCGACTGGGCGACGACGGGGTTGTCGGCCGGGTAGACGGGGTCGAGCCGGGCCGCCAGCTCGGGGCCGAGCTCGCGGATCATGTCGGCCCGCAGCAGCTCGCGCTCCCAATTGGTCGAGAGACCGAAGGCGAGCAGCTTGCCGAGGCTGAGGATGTCGACCGGCTGCCAGGGCTTCCACTTTTGGCGCAGGATCTGCATCTCGAAGGGCAGCGCGCGCGCGTCGCGGGCGGCGGCGTTGACGCCGGCGCAGAAGCGCTCGAGGTTGGCGCGCAGGCCCGGCTCGAGCGCCGCCACCTCGGCTTCCGCAGCGCGCCGGATCCCCAGCGTCCGCATCAGCCGGTCGACCGGCAGGCCCTCCTCGCCGGCCATCTCCGCGATCCGGCCTTCGACGACCCGCCGGTAGAAGCTCATCTGCCAGAGACGGTCCTGGCCGTGGCAGTAGCCCTGGGCGAAGAAGAGGTCCTGGCGATCGGATGCCTCGACGTGGGGCACGCCCCAGCGGTCGCGCCGGACCCGCACCCGGCCCGCCAGCTCCGGGACCTCGATCGTGCCCTCGACCTGCGGCAGCGGCCGCCGGGCGAGCCGGTGCCAGAGGATGGCGACGGCCGCCCCGGCCAAGCCGGTTCCCACCGCCCCCGTAAGTAGTCCGACCCGCGCCGCCCGCTTCATTCGGTCAGGGTACTGGCTAGGCAGCCAGTTTGCTTGCTCAGGAAATCAGGTCCTCCGGCAGCCGCCCCTCGCCCTCGAGCTTTTCGAGGTGGGCCTCCATCGCCATCGCCGCCATCGGCAGCAGCTCGATCGGGATGTCGTCCCAGACGGCCGCGAGCAGCTGGGCGCGCGAGCGCTCCCCCTTCTCCAGCGCCGCGAGCAGGCGGCGCTCGCGCATCTGGCGGTGCTCGACGTACTCGGCGAGCTTGGCGACCGGGTCGGTGATCCAGGGCCCGTGGCCGGGGGCGATCAGCTCGATCTCCTGCGCCTGCAGCAGCGCCAGCGAGTCCATGAAGGCGGCGAGCGAGTTGCCGCCGGGCGGGACGATCGTCGAGCCGAGGCCGAGCACGAGGTCGCCGCTGAAGCAGACGCCGGTTTCGGTGAGGAAGCAGACGTGGTCCTCGGCATGGCCGGGGGTGGCGAGGACGCGGAGGGCGAAGTGCTCCTCGCCGCCGGCGGGCAGGACGACCTCGGCTCCAAGCTTGTCTGCCCCCGCCGTGTGGTCGCCGTGGGAGTGGGTGAGGAGGACGAGGCCGATCCCGCCGCGCTCGGTTGCGGCAGCGCGGATCGCGTCGAGGTGCCCGGGGTCGTCCGATCCCGGGTCGATCACCACGCAGGGATCGGACCCGAAGAGGTAGGTGTTGGTCCCTTCCAGGGTCATCGGCCCCGGGTTGGGGGCGACAATTCGCAGGACCTCAGGGTGGCCGGGTGCTTCCAACATCAGCGCTCGCTGAATTTTGGCCGCCATAGGGGCTCGAATTCAGCGCTCGCTGAATTCGGCCTAGGACTCGACCTCTTTGGCGATCGCCTCGCGGGCGTCGGGTGGCTCGAGGACGACGAGGTCGCCGGCGCCGCGGAGGATCTCCCGCACCAGCCAGGGCTTGCCGGCGTAGGGGAGCTCGACGACGACGGCGCCGTCGGCCAGCTCCTCGACCACGGTGCGCTCCTCGCGCAGCCAGCGTGCCCGCTCCGGCGAGACCCAGACCCGCGCCACCTCGGCGGTCGGGACCTCGCCGTGGGTCATCCAGCCCTCGACCCCCGCCAGCTCCTCGACTTCGGGGCGCGGTTCGAAGCTCTCCTCCGAGAGCCGTGCCTCCTTGACGCGGTCGAGCTTGAAGTGGCGGACGCCTTCTTTGGTCAGGTCGTAGCACTCGACGTACCAGCCCTCTTTGCCGTTCTCGAGCCGGTAGGGCTCGACCCGGCGCTCGGTGAACTGGTCCTCGTTCTCCTTGTAGTAGCTGAGCTCGAGCACGCGGCTCTCGGCGATCGCGCGGTTGACGATGCGGGCGATCTCGGCGTCGCCGCCGCCGGCCGGGGCGATCTCGAGGCCCTCCTCGGAGGGGTCGTGGCCGAGCGCCTTGACGATTTTCCCCCGCGCGGTCTGCAGATTGCTCTGCGGCAGGTGGTCGCCGAAGAGGTCGATCGCCGCCACCAGCGCCTTCGCCTCCAGCGGCAGCAGGCGGGCGGGGCGGGCGAAGTTGTCGCCGTAGGGCTGCGAGTCGACCTCGATCTCGTCGCCGAGGATTTCCGCGTAGAGCACGTAGGTGCCGCCGCCGAAGTTGACGACGTTGAGCAGCTCGACGTCCTCGCGCAGCTCCTCTTCGGTCAGCTCCAACCGCTCGCGCAGGTCGGCGACCTGCAGCAGCTCGCCCTTTTTCGCCGCTTCGATCAGCAGGCCGGCGAGGGTGACGAGGCGGGCGAAGCGCTCGGGCCGGATCGCCGCCTCGCCGCGGCCGTTGGCGCGGTTGCGCTTCGGCTGCTCCTCGAGCGGGCGGTCGACCACGTCGGCGGGGCGGAACCCGTTCACGTGGCGCTTCAGCAGCAGCCCGCGGCGCTGCTCCGCCTCCTCGCGGAGGTCGTCCGGAGCCAGCACCTGCGCGTTCTGGCGCCAGCGCAGGACCCAGGCGATCAGCTCGCGCTCGGAGGCGTAGCTGGTCTCGAAGACGCGGCCCTTGCCGGGCGCGCCGTCGGACTTCACCGCGTTGCGCAGCTCGCCGTAGGAGCCGAAGTCGCGCTCGATCAGCCAGGCGATCCGCTCGCGGATCCAGATCTTCGCCGTGCCCCGGGTCTCGCCCAGCTGCCAGTCGGCGCGGCTGCCGTAGTCGCGGCGGTCGAAGTTCTCCGGCGGCGAGAAGTCGTGCTCGGCCTTGGAGGCGTAGCCGACCTTGCCCTGGATCCGCGAGAGGCGGAAGACCCGCACCGCCTCGCGCTCGTGCGAGTAGCCGATCAGGTAGAACTGGCCGCCGCGGAAGACCAGGTGGTAGGGGTCGACCTTGCGCTTTTCGGTCTCGCCCCGCTCCATCGTGTAGTAGGTGAACTCGATCGTCTTTCGCCGCGAGATCGCCGTCTCGATCTTGGAGAGGCGCTGGGAGAGGTCGCGCCCGCCGGCGGACGCGGTCATCGCCATCTCGACCGGGGCGCGCTCGCCCTCGTTGAGCGGATTCGGGTGGCCCCAGGCGACCTGCTGCAGCGCCAGCCGCAGCGGCTCGGCGTAGGCGAAACCGCCGTCGGTGAGCAGCATCAGCGCCGTGCTCAGCGCCGCCAGCTCGTCGTCGGAGAACTTGATCGGGTCGAGGTAGAAGTTCTCCGGCGGCAGCGAGTAGAGCTCGGCCTCGAAGAAGCCCTCGCCCGGCTTCTCGACCCCGAGCTGGATCCCGAGGCTCTCCAGCTCCGCCCGGTCGGCGTAAAAACGGCGCGCGAAGGCGTCGTCGTTCATGTCGCTGTAGCCCTCCACCTCACGCTTGATCTCGAGAGCCGAAACCGGCCTCCCCTGTGCCATCAGGAACGAGATCAGCGAGAGCTGGCGAATCAGCTTCTCGGTGTCCTTCGCCACGGTCGGCAGGATAGTCTGCGCGCAGCGCATGGACGTCCTCCGGAACCTCTTCGGCAACGTAACCGCGGGCATTATCCGGCTTTTGGTGACCGTCGGAATCCTCGCCGCGGTCTATTTCTTCATCGTCAAGCCGACCCTGAGCACGACCGAGAAGATCAGCAACGAAGTCAACGTCAACGTTCAGAAGGGCTTCGAACAGACCGACCTGAGCGACATCGACAAGACGATCGACGACGTCAACCGCCAGGTTCAGCGTGAAATCAAGAAATCGCTCCGCGAGTCAAGGCAGCAGGGCAACGCCGACAAGCTGATCCGCTGCATCCAGCGGGCGCACCAGAACGTGAACAAGATCCAGCACTGCAGCGAACGCTTCCAGTAGCGGCGTCAGCCGAAGATGCCGCTGCCGATCAGAGCAGCGACGATCACGCCGGCGGCCCCGATGAGAGTTCGGTTCAGGGCGTCAAAACGATCCTCCAGCCGGTCAAAGCGACCTTCCAGGTGGTCGAAGCGCTTATCAACCTGCTCGAAGCGCTCGTCGATCCGCTCGAAGCGCTCGTCGATCCGCTCGAAGCGCTCGTCGACCTGCCTAAAGCGCTCATCGACTTTCGCAAAGCCCCCATCAACCTTCTTCTCGAGGTCATGAAGGCGCTGCTCGGTAGGGGTCTCCCTCGGAATCATCACGGTCATGAGCCTACCGTAATTCTTTGTCTGCAACAGAACAAGGCGCTAAACACGCGGAAGTGGAAAATATCTGAAGATTTTCTGTGACTTCAGGCCGCGCGCTGGGCGAAGAAGGCGCTGCCGGAGAGAGCCCGGTCGAAGCCCGACCAGGACTCGCCGGCGGGGAGCTGCTTCTCGAGGCGGTCGAAGCTGCCGAGGCGGCCGCCGAGGTTGTCGATCATGTGGACGAGGACGGCCTCGCGGGTGGCGGGGACGACCGGGGAGCCGTGCTCGAGCGAGCCGTGGTGGCTGAGGATGATGTGGAGGACGCACTGGGCGAGCGCGGGGTCGAAGCCCGGCAGGTCCTCGATCGCCCGGCGCACGGTGTAGTAGCCGAGCGGGATCTCACCCTGCAGCCGGCCGGCGTCGGTGAGGTCGATCGCCAGCGGGTCGTCGTTGTAGGCGACGCACTTGCCGATGTCGTGCAGGAGCGCACCGGTGACGGCGACGTCGCGATCGATGCCGGGGAAGAAGTTGGCCGCGGCGGAGACGGCCTGGGCGACCGAGAGCGTGTGCTCGAGCAGGCCGTGGCGGTAGGCCTGGTGGTAGGTCTTCGCCGCCGGGGCGACGCTGAAGCGCTGCCAGGTCTCGGAGTCCTCGCCGAAGAAGACGTCGAGCAGCTCACGCAGGGCGGGGTTCTGGACCGTCCCCAGCAGCTCGCGCAGGTCGCGCTCCAGCAGCTCCAGCGAGACCTCCGACTCGGCCGCCAGATCCTCGGTCGCGTACTCGTGGGGCTCGGCTTCGCGCAGCGAGCTGATCTTGATCTTCGCCCCCCACCGCTCGCTGATCTCGAAGACGCCGCTGACGAAAACGGGCGAGCCGGTGCTGCAGAGGGAGTGCAGAGTCTCCGCCTCCTCCCAGCAGACCGCCTCGGCGCTGCCGGTGGCGTCGCCGACCGAGAGTCGCAGCCACGGCTCGCCGTTGCGCTTGCGCCGCAGCTCGCGCTCGCGGACGGCGTAGACGCCGTTGACGCGCTGGCCGTCCTCGAGGTCGCGAAGGGGCACCCTGACGACGGCTTGCGCTGCCGCCGTCGATCCGTTGCTCTGGGCGAGAGCATCGATCTGCGTCTGCTCGCTCATCGTCCGCCCAAGGTAAAGACGGGGGCGGACGCCGCAGACGGGTGGCGGGCCGGCTAAAGAACGATCAGCCCGGCAAGGCCGACGAAGCAGGTGACGGTGATGGTCACGGATGCGACGAAGCCTTGGAACATCATCCGGCGGAGGTCGCGGATGTCGGCGTCAACGCGCTGAAAGCCTTCCGACACCCGGTTGTTCAGGTCGTCGAGCCGCTCGTCGGTCCAGCTTTCCCTCGCCATCGCCTCCATGATGGCGAGTGTAACTCATTGTCTGTGACGAAACACGCGCGGAAAGTAAAATTTCTGCCTCAAGTTGGTGGCGAATCGATCGCGAAGAGCCGCCATTCGCCCGGCGCTCCCTTCAGCGTCTGCGTCCCGCGGTCGGCGAACTCCAGCCCCGACCCCACCACCAGCTCGCGCACGGTGCTGGAGACGAGCACCTCGCCCGCATCGGCGAGGGCGCCGATGCGGGCGCCGATGTTGACCGCCATGCCGCCGACGTCGTCGCCGATCAGCTCCACCTCGCCGGTGTGAATCCCCGCCCGCACCTCGATGCCGAGCCCCGCGACTTCGTCCCGCACGGCAGCGGCGCAGCGGATCGCCCGCGCCGGCCCGTCGAAGGTGGCGAGAAAGCCGTCGCCCATCGTCTTCACCTCGTGCCCCCGGTGCAGGGACAGCTGCCGGCGCACGGTGGCGTCGTGGCGCTCGAGCAGCTGCCGCCAGCCGCGGTCGCCCAGCTCGGCCGCCTTCTCGGTCGAGCCGACGATGTCGGTGAAGAGGATCGTCGCCAGCGCCCGTTCCGATTCGGTCGCGCCGCGGCTGCCGACCAGGAACTCCTCGACCTCCTCCAGGACCGCATCGAGGTCGCCGGAGAAGGGCAGGTGGTCTTCGCCGGGAAGCTCGACCAAGCGGGCGCCGGGGATGCTCTCGGCGAGGTAGCGCCCTTGCGCGCCCGGGACCATGCGGTCGCCGGCGCGGTGGAGGACGAGGGTCGGGACGTCGATCGCGGGCAGGATCGCGCGCACGTCCATCTCCCGGTAGAGGTCCATCAGGGCGATCGCGCCGGCCGGGCTCGTCCCCTGGCGCAGCAACCGCGCCCACCAGCGTTCGAACTCGCGGTCCCCGACCCGGCTCGGCGCCCAGACGTTGAGCGCGACCGCCCGGCCCCAGTCGCGGCGGACGACCGCCCCCCAGCTATCGAGCTGCTCCCCGGTGATTCCGTGCGGGAAGTCCGGCGTTTCCAGCATCCGCGCGAAGGTGCCGAAGAGGATCAGGGCGGAGATGTCGCTCGGGTAGGTCGCTGCGCAGAGGGTGGACATCGGCCCGCCCTCGGAGATGCCGAAGAGCGCGGGTCGCTCGAAGCCGGCAGCCTCGATCACCGCTTTCAGGTCGTCCATCGACTCCTCCAGCGTCGGCGGCCGGCCGGGGCGGTCGGAGAGCCCCTGGCCCCGCTTGTCGAAGACGAGCAACCGCGAGAAGGCGGCGAGGCGGCGGAGGAAGCGGGCGACCCCGGGCTCCTCCGCGAGCAGCTCGACCTGGGAGACGAAGCCCGGCACGAGGACCAGGTCCACCGGCCCGTCGCCGTGCACCTGGTAGGCGATGCTGACGCCATCGGAGTCGGCGTAGTGCGTCTCGAATTCCATCCCGTCGGATCGTCTCATGGGAGGATGGCGGCGTGAAGCTGCTCTTCCTGCGCCTGCACAAAGCGGTGGCGAGCTTCGCCGTCTTCGCCTTCGCAGCACCTGCGTTCCACGGCAGCGCCGAGCCGATCGGGCCACAGCTGCGGCAGCGGATGACCGGCGTCTCCTGGCACCGCGGCTGCCCCGTCGGGCTCGACCAATTGCGCCTGCTCCGCGTCGCCCACTGGGGCTTCGACGGCGAGGTCCACCGCGGCCGCCTCGTCGTCCACCGCGATTCCGCGCGGCCGATGCTCCGCACCATGCGCGAGCTCTTCCGCCTCCGCTTCCCGATCCGCCGCATGCGCCTGGTCGACGCCTACGGCGCCGGCGACCACCGCAGCATGGCCGCCGACAACACCTCTGCCTTCAACTGCCGCTTCGTCGCCGGCACCGATCGCTGGTCCGAACACGCCTACGGCCACGCGATCGACCTCAACCCGATCGAGAACCCCTACGTCACCAGCGACGGCTACGTCTCCCCTCCCGCCGGGGCGCCCTACGCGGACCGCTCGCGGCGGGTGCCGGGCCTGGTCCACCGACGGGGACCGGTGGTCGTCGCCTTCGCGGAAAACGGCTGGGAGTGGGGCGGCAACTGGTCCTGGCCGAAGGACTACCAGCACTTCTCGGCTAACGGCGGGTGAACCCCACGCACAAGTACGGAAGACTACCGTCGTTTACATAAGACGAGTTGATTATTTTGATTCCTCTATAAATCATCTAGGGGGTCGTCATGAACCGCCTTAACAGGCTTGCCCTTGCTTGCTTTTCCGTACTTCTCCTGCTGGGGGTGATCGGCGCGAACGCCGCCTCGGCGTCCGAATTCGAAGCCGAAAGCTACCCGGCGCACCTCGAAGGCGCGCAGGTATCAGGCGAACCATTCATCCTGGAAACCGAAGCCGGAACGCTCGAATGCGCCACTTTCACCGCCACAGGCGAACAGTCGGCCAACGCGGAAAGCGTTGAACTCTCGCCAGCGGCTGCCGAATGCAAAGCATTCGGCTTCCTCGGAGTCGGCATCCATTTCAATGGCTGCAAACTTCGGCCCCGAGCGGGTGGCAACATCGCCTCGCACAAATGGAACGCAACGGTCGACGTCGTCTGTCCTGTCAACAAAGCGATTCTGGTGACAGCGGCAACCTGTGAATTCGACATTCCGTCTCAGAATGGAATTGGGGGAGTAACCCTCGACGTTGAAACAAGTTTCCCCAATCCAGCGATCAAATTCACATTCAATTCCACCATTACAGTCAACGTGACAAAAGATGGGTTCGGCTGCCCCTTCAGCGGCACTGGTCACAAAAAAGGAACCTGGAAAGGTTCGATCCGTATTTCCGCTTGGGACATCCTCAAAAAAGTCATCATCAAATGGTGGGTTAAATAACCACTCTCATCGCCCCCCGCGACCCGATCGGCAGCGGGGGGCGATCGCCCTCCTTGCAGATCCACGGCCTGCTCTTCATCCGGCCGAGGTGCTCGGCCAACCCGACCCGGGGGGCGGTGGCGGCCATCCGCTCGACCGTCCTCTCCCGGCGGGGACTCTCGCTCAGCGCCCGGCAGACCATCATCACCAGCTCCTGTCCGGCCCGACGTCGGAGGGAGGATGGTCGTCGTTCGAGTTCGCGTCGAGGATGCCGGGGTCGACGAAGTTGGGGTCGATCCAGGCGACCCGCGGCAGGTCCCTGTTGAAAAGATGTCGGCGATGCCCGATGCGAACACCGTCGCCCTCTCCTGGAGCGGCGGCAAGGACTCGGCGCTGGCCCTGTGGACGCTGCGCAGGGAGCTCGGCATCGAGCCGGCGGCGCTGCTGACCACCCTGACCGCGGACTACGACCGGATCAGCATGCACGGGGTCCGTGGCGACCTGCTGCGAACGCAGGCGCGGGCGACGGGGATCGAGCTGGTCGAGATCGGCATTCCCGCCGCCTGCGTCAACGAGACCTACGAAGAGCGGATGGAGCAGGCGTTCGAGCGCCCGCCACTGGACCGGGCGGGCACGGTCGCCTTCGCCGACCTCTTCCTCGCCGACATCCGCGCCTACCGGGAGGAGCGACTGGCCGCCGCCGGACGCAGGGGCATCTTCCCGCTCTGGGGCCGCGATACCGGCGCCCTCGCGCGCGCGTTCATCGAGACGGGGTTCGAGGCGACCCTCGTCTGCGTCGACCCCTCCCAGCTCGACCCCTCGTTCGTCGGGCGGCCGTTCGACGAGGAGCTGCTGGCCGACCTGCCGGAGGGGGTCGACCCCTGCGGCGAGAACGGCGAGTTCCACACTTTCGTCCACGCGGGCCCGATCTTCGAGACGAAAGTAGAGGTGAAGCTGGGCGAGACGGTGGTGCGCGAGGGCTTCGCCTTCCAGGACCTGGTCGCGACCTAGCCTCAGGGCTCGACGATGTTGAACCAGATGTTGAACTGGTCGAGCAGCCCGACCAGCTCGGCGAGGGGGGCGACGTCGGGCTCGACGCTGATCGTGCCCTGCCTCGCCTCCTCGAGCAGGTCGGCCTCGCCGACGACGACCGCGTCGAGGTCCCTGCGCTCCAGCGTCACCGTCGCGTCGGCGTCCTCGGCGGTGCGGCCGAGCGAGTGGTTGAGGGAGCCGTTGCGCAGCTCCAGCACCGCCTTCTCGCCGCTGTCGGTGAAGACGAGGTTGAGGGTGATCCGCCTGCCGGCGGCCTCCGGCCCGTTGAGCCGCATCGCCATGTAGTTGAAGAGCAGCTGCAGGCTCATCGCCCGCACCGTGTCCGGGGTGGCGGTGCCGGGAAACGGGACGTCCGGGATGCCGTGGCGGAGCTCCTGGGCGCCGGTCAGGTAGTGGCCGCGCCAGCTGCCCGACTCCGCCTGGTAGCCCATCTGCTCGAGCGTGTCGGCCTGCAGCTCGCGCGCCGCCTGGTTCTCCGGGTCGGCGAAGACCACGCGGTTGACCACCTCCGCCACCCAGCGGTATTCGCCCCTGTCGAATTCCCTGCGCGCCTCCTCCAGCACCTTCTCGGCCCCGCCCATCAGCTCGACGTAGCGTTTCGAGGCCTCCTCCGGCGGCAGCGTGTGGAGGTTGGCGGGGTTGCCGTCGAACCAGCCCAGGTACTTGACGTAGGTCGCCTTGACGTTGTGGTTGACGGTCCCGTAGTAGCCGCGCAGGCTCCACTCGCGCGCCAGCTCCGGCGGGAACTCGATCATCTCGGCGATCTCGACCGCGGTGTAGCCGTGGTTGGCGAGGCGCAGGGTCTGGTCGTTGATGAAGCGGTAGGCGTCGCGGCCGTTGCGCAGCATCCGCAGCACCTCCTCGGCTCCCCAGACCGGCCAGTGGTGCATCGCGTAGAGGACCTCGGCCCTGTGGCCCCAGCGGTCGATCGTGTCGTTTAGGTACTGCGACCAGGCCTGCGGGTCGCGGGTCGGGGCGCCGCGCAGGGTGTAGGTGTTGTGGAGGGTGTGGCAGCAGTTCTCCGCCGCGGTCAGCGCCCCCAGCTCCTCGACGAACCAGTGCATCTCCGCCGGCGCCTCGGTGTCGGGGGCCAGCAGGAACTCGAAGGTGAGGCCGTCGATCTCCAGCTTCTGGCCGGTCTCGGCGATCTCCTCGGTGGGAGGGATCAGGGTCGCTTTCCCCGCCGAGACGCTGATCCCGAGGCCGACGCCGACGTGACCCTTCGGCCCGGGCTGAACCAGCACCCCCGTGTGGTACATCGCCCGCCGGCTCATCGCCGTGCCCGCCATCACGTTCTCGGAGACCGCCGCCTCGAGGAAGCCGACCGGGGCGATCACCCGCACCTTGCCCGCCTTCACGTCCGCTTCGTCGATCACGCCCTTGACGCCGCCGTAGTGGTCGACGTGACTGTGGGAGTGGATCATCGCCACCACCTCTTTGCGGGGGCGGTGTTCGAAGTAGAGCTCGAGGGCGGCGCGGGCGGTCTCCGGCGAGACCAGCGGGTCCATCAGGATCAGCCCGGTGTCGCCCTCGATGATCGTCAGGTTGGAGAGGTCCTGGCCGCGCACCTGGTAGAGGCGGTCGACGACCTTGAAGAGGCCGCCCTTCTTGATCAGCTGCGCGTTGCGCCAGAGGCTCGGGTTGACGGTGGGCGGCGCCGGTGCGCCCTCCTCGACGAAGTCGAGCGCGGCGCCGTTGTAGACCGGCACCCCGTCCTCGTTGGTGGCGATGCCGTTGTTGTTCAGCGGGGCGATGAAGCCGCGGGCGGCGTCTTCGAAGTCCTTGCTGTAGTCGAAGGGCAGTTCACCCAGGACCGCTTCGTTGATCCTCCTGGTGAACTCGCTCGCGTCCTTGTGCTCGCACATGGCTGGTCGCTTCTTCCTTCCCTCGCTGATCTTCAAAACCGGAGATTCGGCGAGGACACGGAAGCGCCTGGCCATCGGGTGAAGATAATTGGGCGACGAGCCAAAGCCAAGTCGAGCACGACGAAGCGGCCGACGCAACGCACCGCTGGCCCGGCGCTCACCGGCTACGAGGTCGAAGCGGCCGTTGGCCTTCTTCACCTTGATCGGCTGAACCAACCCGTTTCTTCGATGGTTCCAGCGAGCTGTGCAGGACCCCCGCCCGATGCGGGAGCCGGTAGCCCCGGCCCGCACGGCCCCAATGTCTTCGCTCGCCTCAACGAACGACAGGCGAGCGACCCCTCCTTGGAGCTGCAGCTAGTTCGCCCTCTTGACGATGCTGAAGTGCCGCTTGTCGTGCCGACAGCGAAGGAGGACGGAGCCCTCTTCCGTCCCATAAAACCTGCATTTCCAAAGCATGCGCGGCGAGTCGCCCATTATCAAGTAATTTTCCGGTTCGCTCGGTATGGCGGAGACCAAATTGTTGATCGCAGCGCAGCTGAGCTTGCTCGTTTCCGTCCGAGTCACTCCCGTCACACCGCTGATCTCTCGCTGACATCCGGTTACTCCGACGCCTGCAACTTCATTTGCGTCCGGACATCCAGCCAAAAGCACAGCTGATGCAACGCCGACAGTGATCAGACTGACAATTCGCCTAAAGAGCCTTTTAGCCAGCGGCGCTCCGGGGAATACACGGGAGAAGCAGAGTCCCAAAAAAGTCAAGAATGAAACCGTAACCAAAAAGGGAGGGTGAGAGCATGAAATTGGGACCCTTTAGTCAGGTTGCACCAATAGTCCAGACGCACAAGATCGGCTGATGTAGAGCCAAAGCGCTGATAAGGACAAGCCTGAAGGGTCCTCCGGTTCGCCCCCGAGTTCTCGCCTGCCTAGGGCGTGGACCTTCATCTTCAGCAGACCGTGACGGGCTCGTTGCGAGCAAGATCGGTGGCAGCTGGCCGGGGCGGCAGTCGCTCAACTACGAGCGTTTTTCCGCTCGCCTGTAGAAGCGCTCACCCAGCGAGGAGTCGGGGCGCGAGTCGGGGCGCAATTGAGCTGAGGTCTCGGGGTTGCCTCGGCTCAGAGTCTTCCCGCGTCCCTTCCGATGAAGACGATCTGCAGGGCCGGTGTTCAGACGGCCTGAGTAAGCGAATGGGCGATGACTGCCTCAGAACCCTCCGACGAGCGTTGAACGCAAAGGAAGGGAACGGCGGAATCCCGCTTCCTCCCAGCTCTCCGCAGTGGCGAGGGCCGGATTCGAACCGGCGACACCACGATTTTCAGTCGTGTGCTCTACCAACTGAGCTACCTCGCCTGGGCGCGCTGAACGGCGGCGCAGGGCGAAGGCTAGCGGGAGCGGGGCGGCCGGGGCTGATTGCATGGAGGCATGGGCTGGGCTCGAGCAGCGCTGGCGTTGGTCGCCGTCGTGGCGGCGGGGGCGCTGCTGGTTTCCGGCGGGTCCGGGGCCGACCCGGAGACGCCGCGGGGGCTGCCGGGAATGCCGCCGCCGTTCCTCGGGGTGGCGGTGCTCGGGGACGGGGAGCTGACGGCTGCGGTCGATGCCTACGGCGACGTGGTCGACCTGCGGGCGCCGGGGCCGGCGGGGCGGGCGCTGATCGAGAACCCCGCGGATCGGCAGGCGGCGGGGACCGTCGCCGCGGACACCGGGATCCAGCCGTGGGTGCGGATCGGCGACGGCCCGGCGCTGCCGATGTGGCGCGCCGACCGTGTCCGGCAGCGCTACCTGCCGGGGACGAGCGTGCTGCGAACGGTGGCTTGGTTCGGCGGGGCGCGGGTCGAAGTGCGACAGGCGGTGCGCGGAGGCGAGTTGGCGGTCGCGGTGGACGGCGACGCTTCCGCCGTGCGGTTGCGGATGAGCGAGGGCAGAGGCTTCGTGACCAGAGCTCCTCGCGTCCTCGCCGAGGCCGCGGCCTCCGACCGCCGCTGGCTCAGCCGCAGCCGCCCGCTCGGCGCGACGGCGCCGGCCTGGGCGGAGCGGATGTACGAACGCTCGCTGCTCGTCCTCCGCGCCCTCACCGACCGCCGCGCCGGCGCCGTCGCCGCCGGCGCCAGGGACGGCTGGGCCTACGTCTGGCCGCGCGATGCGGGAGCGGTCGCGCTGGCCTTCGACGCCGCGGGTTATCCCGCCGCCGCGCGGAAGATCGTGCGCTTCCTCCTCGACCTGGACCTATCCGCCGCCGCTCGCTTCGACGGCAATGGCGATCCGGTTCCGGGGCGCGGCCCGCAGGGGGACGCCCCGGGCTGGGTCGCGGTCGCGGCCCGCACCGCGGGGCTCGACCCACCCTCTCCCCTGCCCTGGCGCAACCTTCCCGACTACTGGGAGGAAGAGCCCGGCGACTACCTCGCCAACGCGATCGCTTCTGCCGACGGGACGAAAACCGCCCTATTTATCCGGAAATCGTCCCGTCGACTGGTGCGGCGGCTGGAGGATCCGGAGTCCGGCCTGGACTCCGCGGCCGCTTGGGCGGTGCGGCCGTTCTCGATCCCGGACCTCTACCCGCAGGTGCGGGCGGCGATGCTGCAGCTCGTGCGCTCCGGCGGGCGCTTTGGGACTACGCCGGGTGAGGACTGGCCCGGCGAGGACCCCTGGTCCGCCCCCACCGCCTGGACCGCCTGGTCGCTCGCCGCGCTCGGCGAACGCCGGGCGGCGCTGCGCCTGCTGGGCGCCCTGCGCCGCAGCGCCACGCCCGCCGGCGACCTCCCCGAGCGAGTCGACGCCCGCACCGGCGTCCCCCGCTCCACCACCCCGCTCGCCTGGTCGCACGCCTTCGCGATCCTCGCGCTGCGCGAGCTTTGGCCCTCGCGCTGAGCGGCCTATCCTCGCCCCATGCAAGTGCGGGACGCCACCTTCGAGGACTGCGACGCGCTCGGCGCCGGGATGAAGGTCGTCGTCGACGAAGGCGTCTGGCTGGCGACCGTGGAGGCGACCGAGCTGGAGCTGGCGAACCGGTTCCGGCAGGCGATCCTCGAAGGCCACACGCTGCTCGTGCTCGAGGACGAAGGCGGGATCGTCGGGGCGCTGGGCCTCCACCCCACCGACGCGCCGGGGGTCACATCGCTGGGGATGTGGATCGTGCCCTCGCACCGCCGCCGCGGCGGCGGCCGGATGCTGATGGAGGCGGCGCTGGCGGCGCGCCCCGAAGAGGTCCACAAGATCGAGCTCGAGGTCTTCCCCGAGAACGAGGCGGCGATCGCGCTCTACCGGCAGCTGGGCTTCGAGGAAGAGGGCCTGCGCCGCCACCACTACCGGCGCGGCGACGGCTCGCTGCGCTCGGCCCTGATCATGGCCCGGCTCTTCACCACCTGACGCAGTTGTCCCCGCATACCGGGGACAACTGCCGTTACAAAGCTGCAAGCGCCGCGGCGACCGCCTCCTCGGCGGTCTCAGCCGGGACCACGCCTGGCCCGCCGGCCATCCGCTCGCGCCCGTTCAGCTCCCAGCTCCGCAGCGCCACCACCTCGTGGCCGATCACGCGGGCGAAGCCGATCTCCGAGAGCGTCCCCCACTCGCCGCCGATCGCGATCACCGCCTCGCCCGAGGAGACGACGGCGAGGTTGCGGGCGTGGCCGATGCCGGTGGCGACGACCTGGCTGCAGTAGGGGTTGGCGTCCTCGACGGAGTGGCTGGGGACGATCCCGATCACGGTGCCGCCGGCCTCGGCCGCGGCCCGCGAGGCCGCCTCCATCACCCCGCCCCCGCCGCCGCAGACGAGCGTCACGCCCGCCTCGGCGAGCAGCCGCCCCACCTCTTCGGCCAGTCGCCAGGCCTCCGAGCCCTCCTCGGCACCGCCGGCGCCGATCACCGCCACCTGCCGTCGTCGCCTCACAGCTCCCCCCGCATCAGCCCCATCAGCTCCAGCGCCCCCGCCTTGTGCAGCGGTTCGTTCAGGTTCCCGCACTTGGGGCTCTGCACGCAGGAGGGGCAGCCGTGCTCGCAGGGGCACTCGGCGATCAGCCGCTCGGCGTCGCCCAGCAGGCGCTCGAACTCCTCGTAGCCGCGGCGGGTGATCCCGACCCCGCCCGGGTGGCCGTCGTAGATGAAGATCGTCGAGCGGCCGGTCTGGAAGTGGACGTTGGTGGAGAGGCCGCCGATGTCCCAGCGATCGCACATCGCGATCAGCGGCAGCACCGCGATCTGGCTGTGCTCGGTCGCGTGCAGGGAACCGAGCAGCGCGTCGGGAGGCAGCGCCCGGCTGAGCGGGTCCGGCAGCACGTACCAGAGCGCCTGGGTGACGAAGTTCTGCTCGGGCAGCTCGAGGGCGACGATGTCGATCGGCTCCTGGTCGGAGACGGAGACGCGCTGGAAGGCGATCACCTGCTCGGTCACCGAGACCTCGCCGAAGTTGAGCTGGACGCCGGCGACCTGGCGCTGCTCGTGCAGGCGCTCGATGTAGATCTCGGTCTCCTTTTTCGGCCGCGTGTACCAGTCGCCGTCGAACGAGGAGACGATCGCCCGCCGCTCCTCGACGTCGAGCCGGTCGACCTCGTAGGAGCGGCCGAGGTGGAGGTAGACGGCGCCGGGGTGGACGGTGGTGAAGGCGCGCTCGGCCTCGACCAGCCCCAGCATCTCGCCCGAGTCGCTCTCGATCACCGCGACAGAGTCGGCCGATGCCGAGCGCAGCGCTATCCGGTTGGCGACGAACTCGGCTCGCCGCGGCAGCAGCTTGCCGCCGACGCCGCGCAGCTCCCCCGCCTCCAGCAGCCGCTCGGCCCGCTCGCGCCACTCCGGTCCGAAGACCTCGTCGTCCTCCTCGGTCAGCGGCAACTCGTAGGCGGCGGCGATCAGGTGCCGGGAGGCGATCTGCTCGTTGCCGTGGTCGAGGATCGCCGCCTCCACCGGCCGCCCGAGGAACTCCTCCGGGTGGCGGCAGAAGAACTGGTCGAGCGCGTCCGCCCCGGCGACGTAGACGGCGAGGCCGCGGCGGCGGCGCCCCGCCCGCCCCCACATCTGCCGCAGGCTGGCGACGGTGCCGGGGAAGGTGACGCAGATCGCCGCGTCGAGCTCGCCGACGTCGATTCCCAGCTCCAGCGCATCGGTGGCAACAACCGCCAGTAATTCGCCGGAGGCGAGCCGCGCCTCGACCTCGCGCCGCTGCTGCGGGGTGTAGCCGCCGCGGTAGGGGGCGATCCGCCGCGCCAGCTCCGGCTTCCCCCGCCGCTCGAGGTTTTCGCGGGCGAAGCGCTGGATCAGCTCGATCCCGCGGCGGCTTTTGAGGAAGCAGATCGTCCGCACCCCGTGGGTGACCAGCTCGGCCAGCAGGTCGGCCGCCTCGGAGAGGGCCGAGCGCCGCGTCCCGCTCGCCTCGTCGATCAGCGGCGGGTTCCACATCGCGATCTCGCGCCCGGCGCGCGGCGCGCCGTCGTCGTCGACCAGCTCGAACGGCGTCCCCACCAGCCGCTCGGCGAGGTCGACCGGGTTGGCGATCGTCGCCGAGGCGAGCAGGAAGCGCGGCTCGGAGCCGTAGGCGCGGGCCAGGCGCCGCAGCCGCCGCAGCACGTTGGCGACGTGGGAGCCGAAGACGCCGCGGTAGGTGTGCGCCTCGTCGACCACCACCCACTCGAGGTTGGCGAGGAAGTCGCCCCAGCTCTTGTGGTTGGGCAGGACCCCCATGTGCAGCATGTCGGGGTTGGTGAGGACGAGGTTCGAGCGACGGCGGATCGCCGGCCGCTCCTCGCGCGGGGTGTCGCCGTCGTAGATCGCCTCGCGCAGGCCCGGCGGCCGCAGCTGCGCCAGCTTGCGCGCCTGGTCCTGGGCGAGCGCCTTGGTCGGGTAGAGGTAGAGCGCCCGGTTCTTCGCCTGGGCGGCGATCCCGTCCAGGACCGGCAGGTTGAAGGCGAGGCTCTTGCCGGAGGCGGTGCCGCTGGTGATCACCAGGTTCGAGTCGGCGGCGAGCTCGAAGGCGCGCAGCTGGTGGGTGTAGAGGGAGTCGATCCCGACCCGCCCGAGCGCTTCGGCGAAACCCGGGTGCAGCGCCGCCGGCAGCGGCGCCGGGCGGGAGCGCCGCTCCTCTTCGGCCGACTCGGCGACGATCCGCCCGTCGCGCCGCGCCGGGTCGATCGCGATGGCCCACTCCGAGGAGAGCAAGCTCCCCCCGCGCGCCATCAGTCCTCCCTCCCTCGATGGGCCGAAAACCGCCCTATGTATCCGGAAATCGTCCCGTCGGCATCAGGGGGACGGCAGATTTCGGCGGCGAGGCGCATCGCCTGCAGCGAGCTGCGGTCGTGGATGCGGAGGACGTCGGCGCCCTCGCGCACCGCCAGCGTCACCGCCGCCACCGTCCCCCACTCGCGCTCGCGCGGCGACAGCCGTCCCTCCCACGAGCCCGCCAGCACGGCGCCGACGAAGTCCTTGCGCGAGAGCGAGACGTAGAGGGGCAGGCCGAGCGCGCGCAGCTCGCCGAGCCGCCGCAGGATCTCCAGGTCCTGCTCGGGACTGAGGTCGAAGTCGAGTCCAGGGTCGATCGCGATCTGCTCCTCCGCTACTCCAAGCTCCCGGGCCAGCTCGACTCTCCCCTCGAACCAAGCCCGCAGGTGGTCGACGACGTCGTCGTAGGAGCGCCAGGGCCGGTCGACCCGCGGCGGTCCCTCGATGTGCATCAGCACGTAGCCGCAACCGCTCGCGGCGACCAGCTCGAACATCTCCTCGCAGCCGCCGGAGATGTCGTTGACGACCGCCGCCCCCGCCGCCAGCGCCCCGCGCGCTACCTCAACCGAAAAAGTGTCCGCCGAGACCGGAAGGGCATCGTCGTTTCCAGACTTTTCCTCGCTATAGGAGGGAAAAGGGTGGAAACGATGCGGGAGTTCGGCGACTAGGCCTTCTACGGCCGGGACCAGGGCCGCGGCCTCGTCCTCGGGGGGGACCGGCGGGCCGGCTTTGGCGGCGACGGCGCCGACGTCGAGCATCTCGAAGCCCGCCTCGGCCAGCGCCAGGCCGTCGGCGATCGCCTGCTCGGGGGTGCCGCTGCGGGCGCCCTCGAACATCGAGTCGACGGTGACGTTGACGATCCCGGCGCCGATCGGCCGCGCCAGGTCGAGGGTCCTCCCGGCCAGTCTCCAGCTGCTCACCGGGCGAGCTTACGCCCTGCCCGAGCCCGACCGGCTCAGCGGCGCCGCTCGGCGAGGACCGGCACCGTCGTCAACCGGCCGCCCTTGCCGAACGAGCGGTCCGGGGTGCCGTCGGCGAGGTAGCGGCGGAGGAAGAAGCGGCTCGATTGCGGGCCGGTGAGGAGGCCGCCGACCAGAATCGTTCCCTGCGGCCGGGCGATGACCGCGTAGGCGACTTCCTTCGCCGGGCGGCCGTAGCGCTTGCTGTCGACGCTGGGGCTGACGAGCCCACCGCGGCCGAACCTCTTCGCCAGCTTGCCGTCTTTGCCGAAGCGGGCGAGGAGGAGGCTGGCGCAGCCGCCGCTCCCGCAACCGTGGCTGCTGCTGCCGGCGGCGTAGATGCTGGCCTTCGCCCCGAGCGCGAGGTCGTTGGCGACGTTCGTGTGGCCGCGGCCGAAGCCGACGCTTTCGAAGCCGCGGTGTCCGAAGCCGCCGTCGAGGAGACCGTCCGCGGTGTAGCGGGAGACGACCAGGTCGGTGTTCGCTTCACCGGCGACCAGCAGCTTGCCCCGCTGCCAGGCGAGGGCGTTGGCCGTTTCCGGGGACGGGCTCGCCGGGAAGAAGTTCGATTCGACGAGGCCGGCGCCGCCGCCGAAGCTCGGGTCCGGCTCGGTCACGAGGCCGCCGCCGAGCGGGTCCTTCGTGAGGCGGGCCAGGGCGGCGTGGCTCTTCGCTTCCAGCCGCCGTTCCGCCACCGTGCCGGCGGCGATCACCGAGCCCCCGGGATCGAAGACGAAGTCGTTGATGAAGGTTTTGGGCTTGTCGCTCTCGCCGTTCGTCATCCCGCCCGTCGGTTCGCCCGTGCGGCCGTTGGAAGTGATCCGGTAGAGCCAGCCGTACCAGTGTTCGCTGGAGTCGTTGAGGTAGCCGGTCATGCCGCCGACGAAGATCGCCCCATCTCTGTCGACCCTGATGCCGGTCGGATAGTAGGACGAGCTGGCGCCGGCGTAGAGAACGCCGCCGCTGCCGAAGGTGCGGTCGAGGTTGCCGTTCGGCTGCAAGCGCGTCACCCCGCCTTCGCCGCCGACCGGCGAGGTGAGCAGGATGCGCCCGTTCTCCTGCAGGGCGATCGCCGTGAACGGCCGCTGTTTCGGCAGCAGGACGACGCCGTCGCCCCCGCCGAAGCTGCGGTCGAGCCCGCCGCCCGGCAGGTAGCGGACGACCGCCGCGTACTCCCGCCCCCCGCTCAGCCCGCCGCTGTAGCCGGCGCCGCCGGCGACGAGGAGCTTGCCGTCCGGCTGCACCGCCATCGCGAAGTTGCCGACCGAGGCGTGGGCGGCGGCCGGCGCCAGCAGCAGCGCAAGCGTTACCGCTGCCGTCGCCCAGAGCCGCCCGATTACCGCATCCCTCCGCATGGTCGCTACCGTAACCCCCCTCTTGGGGCTGAGTTGCGTCTACACCGACCTCGACGGGACCCTGCTCGGGCAGGGCAGCTCGCTCTTCCGCGACGCCGAGGGGGGCTTCTCGCTGGCGCAGGCGCGGGCGCTCGAGGCCTGCCACCGGGCCGGGGCCGAGGTCGTGATCATGTCCGGCCGCCGCGAGCCGCAGGTGCACGAGGCCGCCCGCCTGATGGGCCAGACCTCCTACATCTACGAGGCCGGCTGCGCCTTCGCGATCGACGGCGAGACGACGCTGATGACCGGCGAGATGGCGCCGAACGAGGACGGGACGATCTACGAGCAGATCGAGGAACGGGAAATCCCGAAGCTGCTCTTCGAGCACTTCGAGGGGCGGCTCGAGTACCACTCGCCCTGGCACCACGGTCGCGTCCTCTCCCACCTCTTCCGCGGCAAGGTCGACGTCGACGAGGCCAACGCGCTCCTGGGCGAGCACGGCTCAGACGACCTGCGCCTGCTCGACAACGGCGCGATCGGGCGGCCGATGCCGGCGATCGAGGGCCGCACCCACGCCTACCACCTGGTCCCGTGCCTGGTCAGCAAGGCGGCGGCGGTGGCCGGCCACGCCCGCGCCCGCGGCTACGACCCGGCCGAGTGCATCGCCGTCGGCGACTCGGTCGAGGACCTCGAGGTGGCGAGCGCCGTCGGCCGCTTCTTCGTCGTCGCCAACGGGCCAGAGCACGACGCGGGCTTACGGGCGGCCTTGCCGAATTGGGACAATGTCACCGTCACCGAAGGCAGCATGGGCGACGGCTTCTACGAGGCGGTCGTAACCTCGCTGATGGAAAGCCGGCCCTAAAGGAGAGCTTGTGTCGTCTGAGAACGCGACCGTCGCGGAGCAGGAGTACCTCGAGATCATGTTCTGGCTGGAGGAGGCCGGGCTGCCGATGACCGGCGCCAACATCGCCCGCGCGATGCAGCTCTCGCCGCCGACGGTGCACGAGATGATCGGCCGCCTGATCGACGACGGCTACGTCGAGCGCAACGCCGACAAATCGCTCGCCTTCACCGAGTCCGGGCGCGAGCACGCCAGCTACATCGTCCGCCGCCACCGGATGATCGAGCGCTTCCTCACCGACGTCCTCGGCATCCCCTGGGACGAGGTGCACGAGGAGGCGGAGCGGATCGAGCACGCGATGTCGCCGGTGCTGGAGGAGCGGATGCGGGCGGCGATCGGCGACGCCACCACCTGCCCCCACGGCCACCCGATCGTCGAGGGCGTGCGCGAGCAGGGCTCGCTGCTGGCCGACGTCGAGGTCGGCGCCGAGGTCGTCGTCCTGCGCTTCGAGAACGAGGCCGAGGAGCTGCTCCACTACCTCAAGGCCGCCGGGCTCGACCCGGGCCTGGAGGGGAAGGTCGAGAGCTCCGACGACGAGCGCGTCGTCATCGCCTCCGCCGACGGCAAGCACGAGGTCAGCCGCAGCGTCGCCGAGACGGTCTCGGTCCGCGCCGACCCGGCGCCGGCGCCGCGGGCGGCGATCCCCGAGCAGCTGGTGCTCTCGAGCGACCGCTACGGCCGCTAGCCCGGCACGCTCATCGTCATGATCGGCGCCCCGGTCGGGGTCTCGCTGCCGCCCTGCGGCTCCTCGGTGACCATCACCGTCTCGACCCCGCTCATGTCGGCGATCGTCGTTTCGGCGTGACCGTGGCGATCCGGAACGAATAGGGCCGGCACCGCTTCGACCTTCCCTTCGCGTTCGACCCATGCCTCCAGCACCTTGTCCGAGGGAAGCTGGCGCACCCCTTCAAGCTGGAGCGTGCCACCCTCGTCTTCGCTGATCATCTTCACCGTGATCCCGTCGACCTGACGGACGATGGTGCTGGCGCCGCCGCCGGAGCCGTCTTTGCCCACCTCGTAGCCGACGATGCCCGCAACCAGCAGGGCGAGGACGGCGAAGCCCATCGCCGGCTTCAGGAACCAGCGCCGGGTCCGGGTCGGCTCCCCGGCCCGGTCCGACCCGGCCGCAGCCGGGGCAGCGTCCGCCCGCACCTCCGCCATCAGGCTCGCGCGCAGCTGGGGCGGCGGCTGCTGCCGCTCGACCGCCTCGGGCAGCGACTGCACCGCCGGGGTCAGCCAGCGCAGCTCCTCCTGGCAGCGCTCGCACCCCTCCAGGTGGCGCTCGAGCCCCTCCGCCTCGTGCGGCTCCAGCGCCCCCAGCAGGTAGGCGGCGAGGTCGTCGCTCCAACGGGTGTGATCGGCGGTGTTCATACGAGTCCCTCCGCGAGCTCGCCCCGAATCTTCTCCAAACCGAGCCGCATCCTCCCCTTCACGGTGCCCATCGGCAGGCCGAGGATCCGGGCGATCTCCGAGTGGCTGAAGCCGCCGAAGTAGGCGAGCTCGATCACCTTCGACTGCTCCCCCGGCAGCTTGCCGAGGGCGCCGCGCAGCTCGGCGGCGGTCTCGCGCCGCAGCGCCTCCTCCTCGGTCCGCTCCCGCGCCGGCCGCTGCTCGAGCGCCGAGTCGTCGTCGAAGTCCAGTTTCGGCGCCCGACCAGCGCGGCTGCGGAGGAAGTCGATCGCGCGGTTGCGGACGACGCTGAGCAGCCAGGAGCGGACGCTGCCGCGGGTCGAGTCGAAGCGGGCGCCGCTGCGCCAAACGGAGATGAAGGCCTCCTGCGTCACTTCCTCGGCGGCGGCGCGGTCGCCGACGATCCGGTAGGCGAGCGAGTAGGCGGCGCCGCCGTGGCGGTCGTAGAGGACCTCGAACGCCTCGGGGTCCTGGCGACCGACGAGGGGCATCAGCTCCTCGTCGGCCAGCCGCTCCGCCTTCTCTCGCTTGACCGCCATTCGCACTTAGGTCATACCCGCTCGCGCTCAGGCGAGGAAGGGTTCGACCGCCTTCAGGACCTGTTTTTCGTCGAGCGGCGGGTCGAAAGCGGCGGGGGAGGGTTCGGCCCCGTTCTGCAGCCGGATCGCCGCCGCGTGCCGCGCCTCGACCTGGACGATGCCGCCGGCGGCGGCCAGCACTTCCTTCGATTCGATCATCGGCGCGGCGCCGTTGTAGGCGCTGACGCCGGTGTCCTCGAGGGTCTGCGCCAGCTTCAGGAAGCCGGCGGTGCCGCTGTAGGGGAAGTCGAATTTCGGCTCCGCCACCGGCTTGCCGCCGAGCTGCTTGACCGTCGCCGCCAGCGCTTCGACGTGCTGCTGCTCGTCTTCGGCGAGGAGGTTGACGAGGCTCTTCAGCTCGCCGCTCGCTTTCGCCCGGCTCTTCGCTTCCTCGTAGAACTTCGCCTCCAGGTACTCGAGGGTGAGGGCGAAGTTGAGGATGCCGACGTCGCCGCCGCCGGACGCCGACAGCGCCCGCCGCACGTAGGGGCCGACCGCGAGGGCGCCGTAGGCCGCCCCCACCGCCAGCGCGCCTTTGGCGAGCACTTCACTGCGAGTCTGCTGCGCTTCACTCATCGCTTCTTCTCCTTTCGTCTCGCCGCGGCTCAGCCGACGAGGAAGGGTTCGACGGACTTGAGGACGGTCTTCACGTCGGCCGGCTTGGCGAAGGCGCCGTCGGGCGTGATCGATTCGCCCAGCAACGTGTTGAGGACCGCCGCGTGGCGCCCCTCGACGCTGTGGATCGCCAGCGCCGAGGCGAGAACTTCGGGGCTCTCGATGTTCGCCGCCTGCCCGAGGTAGGCGGCGGCGCCGAGGTTCTCCACCGTCGCCGCCAGTTCCAGCACCGACTTCGCGCTTTCCAGCGGGAATTCGGCTTTCGGTTCCGCGGCCGGCTTGCCGCCCAGCTGCTTCACCGCCGCCTTCAGCGCTTCGACGTGTTCGGCCTCCTCCTGGCCGAACTTGCGGATCGTCTCCAGGTCGGCGCCCTTGAAGAGGCCGCTCTTGACGACGTCCGCGTAGAAGGCGGTCTCCAGGTACTCGAGCGTGAGGGCGTAGTTGAGGATGCCGACGTCGCCCTTGCCGAACTGCGCGGTTTCGCTGGCGGCGCCGGAGCCCATCTTGGTGGTGCCCATGGTCGTGTCGCCGTCGTCGCCGCAGGCGGCGAGGAAGGCCGCGAGCGCGGCTGAGCCGCCGCCGGCCGCGAGCAGCCGGCGCCTGGATAGGGGTTTGACGAGTTCCTTGCTCTCAGCCATCGGGGGGATCGCCTCCTGGTCGTTTACCTGCCCACCCCTACGGGGAGCGCGGGGCCGTGGATCAGAATCCACCGATGGCAAGCAGAACGCGTGGGGCGGCTTTGCTGGTGCTGGGATCGATCGTCTCGGTCCAGTGCGGCGCCGCCCTGGCGACGACCCTGTTCGAGGAGATCGGGTCGGCGGGAGCGGTCTTCCTCCGCGCCGGGTTCGGCGCCCTGGCGCTGCTGGCGCTGACCCGGGGAGCGCCCTTGCGCACGCGGCGGTGGCCGCACCGCGACGTGGTCCTGCTCGGGGTGGCGGTGGCGAGCGTGAACCTCTTCTTCTACGCGGCGCTGGCGCGGCTGCCGCTCGGCATCGCCGTCACCCTCGAGTTCGTCGGCCCGCTCGGGGTCGCCCTCTTCGGCTCGCGGCGGCGGCGGGACCTGGTCTGGGCGCTGCTGGCGGCGGTCGGGATCGTGCTCCTCTCCGACGGCAGCGGCGGCGAGGGGGTCGACCCGCTCGGGGTGGCGCTGGCGCTGACCGCCGGCCTGTTCTGGGGCGCCTACATCGTCCAGAGCGCCCGCGTCGGCCGCCTCGGTCCGGGGATCGGCGGGGCGACGATGGCGGCGGTGATCTCGACCGCGCTCGTCGCCCCGTTCGGGCTCGTGCAGGGAGGCGGCGAGCTCCTCGACCCCTCGGTCCTGCTCGCCGGTGCTGCCGTCGGCGTGCTCAGCACCGCGGTTCCCTACACCTTCGAGATCGAGGCGCTGCGGCGCCTGCCGCAGTCCGTGTTCGGGGTGCTGATGAGCCTCGAGCCGGCGGTAGCGGCGGCGATCGGCTTCCTGGCGCTCTCGCAGGGCCTGGGACCGGTCGAAGTGATCGCGATCGGCCTCGTCGTCCTCGCCTCGGCGGGGGCGCTCCGCTCCGCCGCCGGATCGCCGCCGCACGACTGAATGTGGACACATGACTCGACCACTTTGAGCAAGGTTGCTCATTGCGGTGGAGCCGGCTAAAGTCGCCGCGTGCCAGTCGATCGGGCAGGGAGGCTGCTCGGCCGCCGCGTGCTTGCTGCCGCGGGGGCCGCTCTCGCCTGCCTGTTCCTCTGGCCCGCCGTGGCCGCGGCCGAATCGTTCGTCGTCAACACCACGGCCGACGAAGCCGACGCCTCCGTGGGCGACTTCACCTGTTTCACGGCGGCCGAAAAATGCTCCCTCCGCGCCGCCCTGGAAGAGGCCAACTCCTCGGCCGGGGAATTCGACGAAATCGGCTTCGAAGAAGAAGTCTTCAAGGGCGACGGCGGCAGCGTGATCGCGCTCGGCAGCGCCCTGCCGACGATCACCGACGGCATCCGGCTCGCCAGCCGCGAATGCGAAACCGAAGCGGGGGTCCCGGGTCCCTGCGCGGAGGTCGACGGCGTCGCCAGCGCCCCGCTGCTGAACATCGTAGGGGTCGAAGAAGCCGAAATCGAAGCGCTCGCCCTGACCGGCTCAGAAGCGGGGATCGCCGCCAAAGCGTCGCCGCGCCTGCGGGTCCGCGCCAGCTGGCTCGGGGTCGGGTTGGACGGCGGCGCCGGCGGAAACGAGAGCGGGATCCTGCTCGGCCCGGGCTCGAACGGGAGCCGGATCGGCGGCGAAGGGCCCGGGACCGGAAACCTCGTCGCCAACAGCACCGGCACCGGCCTCGACATCCTCGGCGCCAGCAACGTCAGGGTCCTCGGCAACGTCTTCGGGCTCGGGGCGAGCGGCGGCGAACCGGCGGCGAACGGCACCGACGTCGCGATCGCCTCCACCGAAGGCGCAGCCGACGCGGTCGGCAACGCGGTCGGCACCCGGGTCAGCCCGGCTGCGGCCGCCAGCCCGGAGTGCGAGCTCGGCTGCAACCTCGTCTCCGGCTCCGGCTCGAACGGGGTCGACCTCGGCGGCGAAGGCCTCCTGCGCGACCCGCCGGTCGCGACGACGATCGCCGGCAACCACTTCGGCCTCGACAGGTCCGGCTCGGCCACCGTTGCCAACGCCGGCGCGGGCGTACTCGTCGGCGCCGCTCCCCAGACCGTGGTGGGGGGAGCGAAAGCCGGCGACGCGAACCGGTTCGCGGGAGGCTCGGCGGCGGTCCTCGCGGGGCCGGAAGCAGCCGACCTGGTCGTCCGCGGCAACCTGATCGGGCCCGGCGCCGCCGGCGGGACGGTAGCGGCGCCCGACGACGGGATCGTCGTCAACTCAGAAGGCCTCTTCACCGCGGCCGTGGAAGCGCTGGTCCTCGACAACGAGATCGGCCTCGCAGGCGGCGCCGGCATCGCCCAGCAGGGGTTCGGCGCGACGATCTCCGGCAACGTCATCCGCGGCGCCGAAGTCGGGATCGAAGCCTTCGGCTTCGACGAAGGGCACGGCAGCGTGATCGCCGGCAACCTCGTCGAAGGCGCCGCGGCCAACGGGATCCTGATCGCGAACGACGCCAACGAAGTCCTCGGCAACGAGATCGCCGGGGCGGCCGAGGCCGGGATCCGGGTCGAGGGGGAACCGCCCTTCGGCGTCTTCGAAAACGTCATCGGGGACGACGCCGCCGCCGGGGAAAACACGATCGGGAACGGCGGCGGGCCGGCGATCGAGATCGCGAACGCGGAAGGGACCCAGACCGAAGTCGCCCGCAACCGGGGCGCCGGGAACGCCGGCCTCTTCATCGACCTGGTCGCCGCCAACCCCGAAACCGAACCGAAAGGACCCAACAGCGGGATCCTGCCGCCGGCGATCGCCGCCAACGAAGCGGGCGCAGCGGGGACCGCCGAACCCGGCGCCTCGATCAGGGTGTTCCGCAAGCAGACCTCCCTGCAGGGCGAGATCGAGTCCTTCCTCGGCCAGACGACCGCAAACGAAGAAGGGGAATGGTCGCTCGCGTTCCCCACGGCGCTCCCGGCCGGAACCTTCGTCGCGGCGACGCAGACGAACGACGGGGGCGGGACCTCCGAGCTGGCGATCGACGCGGTCTCCGCCCCCACCCCGGGAGCGGAGCAGGGGCCGGGCCAGCCGCCCGCCGGACCGCGTCGGGACAGAACCCCGCCGCGGACGGAGATGCTGGGACAGCCGAAGCGGGTCTCCCACAGCCGCAGCGTCCGCTTCGTGTTCGCCTCGAACGAGCGGCGCTCCCGTTTCCAGTGCAGCCTCGACGGCGAGAGGTTCCGCACCTGCAAATCGCCGCAGCGGTACCGGGGGCTGCAGCCGGGGCCGCACGTGTTCCGCGTGCGGGCGATCGACCGGGCCGGGAACGTCGACCCCACCCCGGTGAAGAGGAGGTTCAGGATCCTTGCCTAGGCGGTCGGCACTGCTCCTGATCGCGTGGCTGGCGCTGGCGCTGCCGGCGGCCGCCCCCGCGGCGCAGGTGGTCAACGGCGGCTTCGAGTCGGGGACCCTGGCGGGCTGGGAAGCGCGGCGGGCGCTGGGGGCCGGCAGGTGGTTCGCCTACAAGGGCACCGAAGCCCCGATCGGGGGGCAACGCGGAGCCGACCCGGTGCAGGCGCCGCCCCAGGGCGACTACGCGGCGGTCGCCGACCAGGCCAACCCGGAGACCCTGCTCCTCTCCCAGGACCTCCATCTCGAGCCGGGCTCCGACTACCGGCTCAGCCTGCTGGCCTTCTACGACTCCTACGCCGGGATCGCGATCCCCTCCCCCGAGACGCTCTCGGTCGACGAAGAAGCGATCGGCTCCCAGGCCAACCAGCAGTTCCGGATCGACCTGATCAAGCCGGAGGCACCGCCCGAATCGGTCAGCCCGGACGACGTCCTCCTCACCCTCTTCCGCACCAAAGCCGGCGCTCCGCGAAGGATGAAGCCGACCCTCTTCAGCGCCGATCTGGCTCCGTTCGCGGGGCGGACGGTGCGGCTGCGAATCGCGGTGGCGACCACCGAGGAAGTCCTCAACGCCGGCGTCGACGCGGTCTCCTTGAGCGCGGAAGGGGGCAGGGGCGGCGGCGCGGGAGAACGCATCAAGATCGGGAAGCGCCGGGCGAACGCGCGGCGCGGAACCGTGCGGCTGTCTGTGCAGGTCCCTTCGGAAGGCCGCTTGACCGCGCTCGACCCCGGCGGCAGGGTGAAGATCGCGAGCAAGGGGACCGGCGTGGGCAGGGAAATCGTCCTCCCGCTCCAGCCGACCGCCAAGGGCCGGCAGATCCTCGAGCGCGAGCAGCGGATGCAGGCGAAGATCCGGCTGCGCTGGACGGCAGGCGAGGGATCTCGCGAAATCGTCCGCGTCCCTGTGGTCTTCAAACTCAGAAAACCTTGAATATAGTCACTCACTTCCAGTCATAGGCCGCCCCGACAGGCGGCCGTTTTCGAAAGGGAGAGAGATGAAGAACCAGCAACGGCTGGCGATCGTGGTGGCCGTCATCGCATGTTTCGCGCTCGCGCTTCCGGCCCTGGCATCCGCCGCGGTCTGGAAACACAAAGGGGTCAACCTGGCGAAATTCGTCGAACTGGGCCTGCCGGGCGGCGAAAACTTCGAAACCGAAGTCAGCGGCGAATGGAGCGGCATGAACTGCGAAGTGAAAGCCACGATGACGACCGAAGGCGGCAGCACGGCGAAAATCACCAAATACGAAATCAAAAGCTGCGCCAAAGGCTTCGGGAAAATGGCCAGCTGCGAAGTGAGCGTGAAGGAAGCGAAAGGGCTGCCGTGGACCGTCGACGTGAAAACCACTGACCTGGTGATCACAAACATGCGCGTCAGGCGTACCTTCAAAGCCGGCTGTCCGGTGACCGAACTCGACAAAACGTTCCCCGAAATGACAGTCACCCTCAACACCCCCTCCGCGATCACCGAAATGGAATTCAGCGGCTCGCTGACGGGATACAAAGCCTTCGGCTCCTGGAAAGTCGAAGGGACCAACTCCGGTACATACGGGATCGGTTGATGCACCTCCTCCCGCCGGGGCAGCGGTGCTCCGGCGGGAGCCCCCTCTTGGCGGCAGCGCCTAAGCCGGCGAACCGGCCCGCAGCCGCTCAAGCGCGGCGGCGATCCGCGAGACGCCCTCGGCGGCGCGGTCGGCCGGGACCGGGGCGAAGGAGAGGCGGAGGCTGTTCTCGCCGCCCGCGATCATGAAGTCGGGGCCGGCGACGAAGGAGACGCCGTCGGTTTTCGCCGCGGCGAGGAGGGCGGCGGTGTCGGTGCCCTCGGCGAGGTCGAGCCAGAGGAAGTAGCCGCCGTCGGGGACGACGAACCCGGCCTCGGGGATCTGCTCCCGCAGGGCGGCGACGAGGGCGTCGCAGCGCGCCTTCAGCTCGCCTTTGACGAACTCGATGTTGCGGTCGAGCTCGCCGCTGCGGCAGAGCTCGAGGACGATCGCCTCGGCCAGCATGTTGGGCGAGATGTAGGTCTCGTTGGCCCTTTTCGCCAGCTTCTCGATCTCCTCGGCGGGACCGGCCAGGTAGCCGACGCGGACGCCGGGGCTGACCGTCTTCGAGAAGGAGGAGGCGTGGACGACCTTGCCGCCCTCGTCGATCGAGAGCATCGTCGCCAGCGGCTCGCCCTCGAAGGGCAGCTCGCGGTAGGGGTCGTCCTCGAAGATCCAGAAGTCGTGCTCGGCGGCAAGCTCCACCAAACGCCGGCGCTTCTCGAGCGAGAGCGTGCAGCCGGCGGGGTTGTGGGCGTTGGGGATGACGTGGGCGAACTTGATCGGTCCCTCATCGAGCGCCGCTTCCAGCGCCGCGACGTCGAGCCCGTCCGCCTCCAGCGGCACCGGCACCAGCTCGACCCCGATCTGCTGCAGGAGGAGCAGGGTGCGATCGTAGGTCGGCTGCTCGACGACCACCCGGTCGCCCGGTCCCAGCAGGTGCTGGAAGAGCATCGCCCCCGCCTCCAGCGAGCCGTTGGCGATCATCACCTGCGAGGGATCGAGGTGCCCGTGCCGCTCGGCCACCCACCGGCAGAGCCCCGGATGGCCGATCCCGACCCCGTAGGAGAGGGCGGTTTCCCAGTCGGAGGCAAGCGCCCGCGCCGCCGCCTCCCGCACCTGCTCGTGGGGAAGGATGTCGGCGCTCGGGGCGCCGCGCGCGAATGAGATCGTGTCGCCTGCCATGCGCCCCCGACCCTAGCAACGCGCCGCGGCCGCAAGATCCCCGGCCATTGCGCCAATTCGCCGCGAAACGGGCGCCAACCGGGGGAGAACTACGGGCGTGTCTGAGCTTGACCCTCATATATGACGGGAAAGCTCAGACACGTCCAGCGGGAGCGGGGGCTGGAGGCGTTGGCGACTCGGCAGCACGGCGTGGTCTCGCATGCGCAGCTCTTGGGTTTGGGATTTGACGAGCAGTGGATCGAGAGGCGGATCTGGGAGAGGCGACTGGTGGCGGTTCACCGCAACGTGTACGCGGTCGGCCACCGGCGCCTCGCGCTGCGCGCGCCTTGGTGGGCGGCGTTGCTCGCTTACGGTCCAGGCGCGGTCCTCAGTCACCAGTCCGCCGCGATCCTCTGGGGGATTCGGCGCCCGCGACGGGGGGTAATCCATGTCACCGCACCGCGCGGGCGTCAAGGAATCGAACGCCGGAAGGGGATCTGGGTCCATCGCTGCAAGCTCGCTGCAGAGGACCGGACGGCTCGCGACGGGTTTCCCGTCACCACCGTCGCCCGCACGCTCTTTGACTTCGCCGAAGTCGCCGCCTTTGACGCCCTCAAGGGCGTGGCCGAGGAGGCTGACCGGCTGAAACTGCTGCGCTTGCGCGAGCTGGAGGAGGTCTGCGAGCGCGGTCGTGGGCGCCGGGCGTTGCGGCCCGCGCGGCGGCTGCTTGCCGAGCTGCGTCCGCCCGACGAAGGGCGTTCGCCGCTGGAGATCCGCTTCGCCGTCTTTGTTCGCGAGCACCGCCTCCCCGAGCCAGTCCAGAACGTCCACGTCCTCGGCCATGAGGTCGACGCGCTGTGGCCGGCGGCGAAGCTCATCGTCGAGCTCGACAGCTGGGAATACCACGGCCACCGGGCCGCCTTCGAGCGCGACCGGGCCCGCGACCCGAAGCTGATGATCGCCGGCTACCGCACGATCCGCGTAACCCATCGCCGGCTCGACCGCGAAGCGGCTCAGCTGGCCGCGGAGATCCGACAGCTGCTAGGCGCTTAAAGCGAGCGCAGCGTCTCGGCCGCGATCGCGGCCGTCTCGGTCGGGCTTTCGCCGACCCGCACGCCCTTCGCTTCGAGCGCGTCTTTCTTCGCCTGCGCGGTGCCGGAGGAGCCGGAGATGATCGCGCCGGCGTGGCCCATCTGCTTGCCGGGGGGCGCGGTGAAGCCGGCGATGTAGGCGACCACCGGCTTGGTGACCTCGGCGGCGATGAACTCGGCCGCCCGCTCCTCGGCGTCGCCGCCGATCTCGCCGACCATCACGATCAGCTCGGTCTCGGGGTCGGCCTCGTAGAGCTTGAGGACGTCGATGAAGTCGGAGCCGACGATCGGGTCGCCGCCGATGCCGACGATCGAGGAGTTGCCGGTGCCGGCCTGCTTCAGCTCGTTGCCGATCTGGTAGGTCAGCGTCCCGCTCTTGGAGACGACGCCGATCGGGCCCGGGTCGAAGAACTGCGCCGGGATGATCCCGACGTTGGCCTTGCCGGGTGAGAGGACGCCGGGGCAGTTGGGGCCGATCAGCCGCACCCCCGCCTCCACCGCCTTCCAATAAGTTCGAAGCATGTCGAGGACGGGGATCCCCTCGGTGATCGCGATCACCGTCTCCACGCCGGAGTCGATCGCCTCGTCGATCGCCGCCGCCGCGAAGCGCGCCGGGACGAAGATCATCGAGGTGTTGGCGCCGGCCTCGGTGACGGCGTCTTTGATCGTGTCGAAGACCGGCACGCCCTCGACGTCCTGGCCGCCCTTGCCGGGGGTGACCCCGGCGACGAGGTCGGTCCCGTAGGCCTTGTTGCGCAGGCCGTGGAAGGAGCCCTCGCGACCGGTCAGGCCGGAGACGGCCAGCTTGGTGCCCTCGTCGACGATGATGCTCATGCGGCGCTCCCGGCGAGCTCGACGACGCGGCGGGCGGCGTCCAGCATCGTCTTCTCCTGGTGCAGGTTGGGCAGGTCGGCCTCGGCGAGGATCTTCAGGCCCTCCTCCGAGTTGGTCCCGTCGAGGCGCACCACCAGCGGCACCCCGAGGTCGATCTGGCTGGAGGCGGTGACGATCCCGTTGGCGATCTCGTCGCAGCGGGTGATGCCGCCGAAGATGTTGAAGAGGATCGCGCTGACCTTCTGGTCGGACTTGATCACTTCCAGCGCGTTGACGATCGCCTCGGCTTTGGAGCCGCCGCCGGCGTCGAGGAAGTTGGCCGGGGCGCCGCCCGCCTGGGCGACGACGTCGAGCGTCGACATGCAGAGGCCGGCGCCGTTGGCGAGGATGCCGACGTTGCCGTCGAGCTTGACGTAGGTGAGGCCCTTCTCCTTCGCCATCTGCTCCTGCGGGTCGTCGACGGTGTCGGCGATCTCGGCCAGGTCCTGGTGGCGGAAGAGCGAGTTGCCGTCGATCGTCACCTTCGAGTCCAGGGCGACGACCTCGCGGCCGGCGGTGACGATCAGCGGGTTGACCTCGATCAGGGTCGCGTCCTCCTCGCGCGCCACCTCGGCCAGCCTCACCAGCACGTCCGCTGCCTCGTCGAGCGCGTCCTCGGCGAGGCCGGCGTCGGCGACGATCGCGCGCGCGGCATCCGCGGTGAACTCTTTGGTCGGGTCGATATGGCGCTTGACCAGAGCGTCGGGGTCCTCGGCGGCGACCGCCTCGATGTCCATGCCGCCCTTGGCGGAGACCATCGCCAGCAGCTTCTTCTCGCCGCGGTCGAGGATGACCGAGGCGTAGTACTCCTCGGCGATGTCCGAGCCGCCCTCGATCCAGACCTGGTCGACCCGGAACGGCCCCTCGCCATGAGGGCCGACGATGTCCATGCCGAGGATCGCGTCGGCGTGCTCGCGCGCCTCCTCGGCGCTCTGGGCGATCTTGATCCCGCCGGCCTTGCCGCGGCCGCCGATCAGGACCTGCGCCTTGATCGCGCAGGGGTAGCCGATCCGCTCCGCCGCGGCGACAGCGTCGGTGACCGTGCCGGCGACCTCGCCGCTGGGCACGGCGATGCCGTGCTTGGCGAAAAGCTGCTTGCCCTGGTACTCGAGAAGGTCCATGGAAAAAGAGTTCGCGCCGGGGGCGCGGCGGCGCAGACTACCGAATGACATAATGCGCCGCCGCCATGGCCCTTCCCAGCCTCAAAAACATCAAATGGGTGACCGCCGATTGCTACGGCACCCTGATCGATTGGGAGAAAGGCATCGTCGAGGCCTGCAAGAAAGAGGCGGCCAAAGACGGCTTCAGCTTCGACGAGGAGCCTTTCCTGGCGCGGTTCATGGAGGTGCAGGCGGAAATCATGGCCGGCTCCTACGAGCTCTACGCCGAGGTGCTGCGCCGCACGATCGTCAAAGTCGCCGGTGAGATCGGCTGGGAGGTCGAGCCCTCGCGGGCGCAGTTCCTGCCCAACAGCGTCGCCTACTGGCTGCCGTTCCGCGAGGCCAACGCGGCGATGGACCGGCTGGCGAAAAAGTACGAGATCGGGATCGTCTCCAACATCGACGACAAACTGCTGGGGATCTCGCGCCGCCACCTGCGGACCGAACTCGACCTCGTCGTCACCGCGCAGCAGGTGCGCAGCTACAAGCCGGACCCGACCCACTTCAAAGAGTGCGCGCGGCGGATCGGCGGCAAGAAAGGCTGGCTCCACATCGGCTCCGACTACACGACCGATATCGCGCCGGTGCTGAAAATGAACGTGCCGGTGATCTGGGTCAACCGCCACGGCGAGAAACTGGAAGGGCGCAAAGCCCCCAGCGCGACGGTGAAAAACTTCCGCGAAGCCGTGAAAAAGCTCGGCGCGTCCTGAGCGTCTTCTAGCTTTCAGGCCGCAACTCAGGCGTGAGGCGCCGGTTTCGGGGTAGTCGCCCCCGACCCCACTCCATGCATATGTTCGTTCCCCACTCCAGTTCTTCGCGGATCCCTGCGCGCCTGGCCCTCGCGGCGGGCCTGCTCGCCCTGCTGGTAGGCCTGGTCTTCGCCAGCCAACCGCGCGCCCGCGCGGCCGAACAGAAGCCCAGCTTCGTCGTCATCCAGGTCGACGACGGCACGCTCGACCAGCTCTACGCCACCTTCAGCCCCGGCGGCGTCCCGATCCAGGCGATGCCGAACACGCTCTCGCTGATCGCCGGCCGCGGCATCGCCTTCAACCGCTACTACGTCCCCTACCCCCTCTGCTGCCCCTCGCGGGTCAGCCTCCTGACCGGCCGCTACGCCCACAACCACAACGTCCGCGGCAACGTGCCGCCCAACGGCGGCTTCACCGGCTTCAAGGCGCGGCAGGCCTACAGCCACAACCTCGCCCCCTGGCTGCAGGCGGCCGGCTACCGGACGATCCACATCGGCAAGTTCCTCAACGGCTACGGCGACGAACCGTTCGACGAGGGCAAAGACGTGCCGCCGGGCTGGAACGCCTGGCACAGCGTCCTCCGCGCCGACACCAACCACTACTTCTACGGCTACACGCTGAACGACAACGGCACCCTCGACGGCCCCTTCGGCGACCCCGGCAGCTGGGAAACGCGCGAATACGGCGAACGCGACGACTTCGGCTGCCCCGCCGCGCCGCTGAACGGCAAACCCTGCTTCTACGAGACCGACATCTTCAACCGCATCGCCTGGGAAGAGATCTCGGGCACCTCCCCCGAACAGCCCTTCTACCTGCAGCTCGACTACACCGCCCCGCACGGCGACTTCCGCCGGCCAGCCGGTCCCGAGCCCGCGACCCGGCACTACAACCTCTTCTCCGGCGCCCCCTACCCGCACGGTCGCTCGGAAGGGTTCAACGAGGGCAGCGTCAACGACAAGCCCCGCTTCATCCGCGAAGCGCCCTACCTCTCCCTGCAGGAGATCCACACCTACCGGGTCTACTACCAGAAGGCGCTGGAGTCGCTGCGCTCGGTCGACGAAGGGGTGAAACTGATCGTCGACACGCTCGGTGGCCTGGGCCGGCTGCGCAACACCTACATCGTCTTCACCTCCGACAACGGGTTCTTCTACGGCGAGCACCGGCTCACCGGCGGCAAGTTCCTCGCCTACGAGCCGGCCACCCACCTGCCGCTGCTGATCCGCGGGCCGGGGATCAAACCCGGCACCGCGACCGGCGAGCTGGCGGCCAACATCGACCTCGCCCCGACCCTGCTCGAGCTGGCCGGGGCGAGCGCGGACAAAAGCATCGACGGCCGCTCGCTGGTCCCGTTCATGCGCGACCCGAGCCTGCGCACGCGCCGCCCGATCCTCTTCGAGTCCTTCGTCGAGACCAACGACGTCGAAGCCAACGGCCAGCCCGGCGCGGCGCCGGCCGAAAGGCCCGCCGCCCGCGCGGCGCGCGCCGCCGGCCGGGGCGGCGCCACCGCCTCGATCGTCGCCCCGCCCAAGGACTACGAGGGAATCCGCCTCGGCCCCTACAAGTACATCGAGTGGCCCGACGGCGAGAAAGAGCTCTACGACATCACCAAGGACCCCAACGAGCTCAACAATCTCGTCCGCGTTCCCAACCTCTTCCCGATCCGCGCCTTCCTCCATGCCCAGCTGATTCGCCTAGAGGCCTGCGTCGGCCGCACCTGCCAGGAAGTGGCGCCGAAATTCCCGCTGACCAAGGAGCAGCAGCGCAAGGTCGACAAGGAACGGCGCGAAGAAGAACGGCGCAAACAGAAAGAACGCGAAGAAAAACGGCATCACAAACGCCGCGGCTGAACAGCCGTAGCTATTTGATGACGGCGAGGGTGTCGCCGCTGGAGACGGCGGCGCCTTCGGAGATCGGGAGCTCCTCGACTTTGCCGGAGCGGTGGGCGGTGATCTCGTTCTCCATCTTCATCGCCTCGATCACGCAGATCAGGTCGCCCTCGTTGACCTCGGCGCCCTGCTCGACCGCGACTTTGAGCACCGTGCCCTGGAGCGGCGAGGGCAGGGCCTCGCTGGAGGCGCTGGGACCGCTGCCGCCTTTGCGCTCGCGCTTCGGCGGCTTCTTGCCACCGGCGGCCGGGGCGGCGACGCCGCCCGCCGGGGCCTCGCCGATCACCTTGACGTCGAAGAGCTTGCCCGAGACCTCGACCTTGTAGTCGCGGCTGACGACCTCGCCGCCGTCCTCCGAGGGCTCCGGCGGCTTCGCGTCGGCCGGTGCGGTCGACTTCAGCCACTCGCGATCCTCCATCAGGTCGCGGCAGGTCTCTCCCTTCGCCCACTGCTCCGTGGCGAGGATCGCTTCGTGGAAGGGGATCAGGGTGGTGAGCCCACCGGAGTCGTATTCGCCGAGCGCGCGCAGCATGCGCCGAGTCGCCTTCTCGCGGTCGACGTCCCAGACGATCAGCTTGGCCACCATCGGGTCGTACATCGGCGTCACCTCGGAGCCGCCCTCGACGCCGGAGTCGACGCGGACACCGGGACCGGAGGGCTCGCGGTAGGAGTCGCCGATCGGGCCGGGGGCGGGGGCGAATTTCTTGTGCGCGGCCTCGGCGTTGATCCGGCACTCGATCGACCACCCGTTCAGCCTCACGTCCTCCTGGGCGATCGAGAGCGGCTCGCCGGCGGCGACCAGGATCTGCTCGCGGACGATGTCGATGCCGGTGACCATCTCGGTCACGCAGTGCTCGACCTGGACGCGGGTGTTCATCTCGAGGAAGAAGTACTCGTCGCCGACCTGCATGCCCTCGATCGTGCCGGCGCCGCGGTAGCCGACGGCGGCGGCCGCGTCGGTGGCGATCTTGCCGATCCGCTCGCGCATCTCCTCGTCGACATGCGGGCCCGGCGCCTCCTCGATCACCTTCTGGTGGCGGCGCTGGATCGAGCAGTCGCGCTCGCCGAGGTGGATCACGTTGCCGTGCCCGTCGGCCAGGACCTGGACCTCGACGTGGCGCGGGTCCTCGAGGTAGCGCTCGATGTAGACGCGCGAGTCGGAGAAGAACTTCTCGCCTTCGCGGGCCGAGCCCTCGAAGGCCTCTTGCAGGTCGTCGGGCGTCATCGCCACGCGGAAGCCCTTGCCGCCGCCGCCGCCCGCGGCCTTGCAGGCGACCGGGTAACCGGCTTCCTCGGCCTGCTTACGGGCCTCGTCGAGGTCCTTGGCGACCTCGGTCGAGCCGGGGACGATCGGCACCCCGGCCTGCTCCATGATCTCCCGCGCCTGCGTCTTCGAGCCCATCGCTTCGATCGCCTCCGGCGGCGGACCGATCCAGGTGATCCCGTACTCGGCGCAGGCGCGCGCCATGTCGGCGTTCTCGGCGAGGAAGCCATAGCCGGGGTGGATCCCTTCGGCGCCGGCCTCCTTGGCGGTGTCGACGATCTTCTGGATGTTCAGGTAGCTCTCGGCCGGGACCGCGGGGCCGATCAAGTAGGCCTCGTCGGCCTCGCGCACGTGGGGGGCGTCGCGGTCGATCTCCGAGTAGACGGCGACCGAGACGATGCCCATCTCCTTCAGGGTGCGGGCGACGCGGATCGCGATCTCGCCGCGGTTTGCGATGAGGACCTTCTGGAACACGGCGGCGCAGTCTATTCAGAGCGGCGGGAGGAGGGTGGGGACACCCCCGCCCGGACAAACGGCTGCCTGATGAGGCCGCCGTTTTGTGTATCCGCCCGTTCGGGGGTGTCCCCACCCTCCTCCACGAAAGCCGACTAGGCTGCGCCGTCGTGCTTATTGAGCTGCAGAGTCATTCGACGGTTTCCGATGGGCAGCTGGTGCCGGCTGAGGTCGTCGCCGAAGCTGCGAAGGCTGGGGTTACGACCCTGGCCCTCACCGACCACGACGCGATCGCTGGGGTTGGGGAGGCGCAGGAGGCGGCTGAGCAGCTGGGGGTTGAGCTGGTGCCGGCGATCGAGATGTCCTGCGTGCACGAGTACGCGGAAGACCTGCACATCTGCGGTTATTGGGTCGACGTGGCGAAGATCGCTCCCGCCTGCGAGCGGGCGCAGCACGAGCGCGTCACCCGGGCCGGAGAGATCGTCGCGAAGCTGCGCGAGCACGGCTTCGACCTGCACCTCGAGGACGCCGTCCGCGAAGCCGGCGACGCCCTCTCGATCGGTCGCCCCCACATCGCCCGCGCCGCCGGCGCGACCGGCGACCTCGGCCCCTTCTTCGAGGAGTACCTGGTGCCCGGCGCCAAGGCCTTCGTCCCCCGCCGCTGGCCGAGCGCCGAGCAGGCGATCGAGCTGATCCGCAAGGCCGGCGGCATCGCCGTCATCGCCCACCCCTACTGGGACATCTCCGCGCCGAACGAGGTCGACGACCTGATCCGCTCCCTCGGCGCCGACGGGGTCGAGACCTACTACCCGACCCACACCAAGGAGCAGACCGAACACCTCCTCGAGCTCTGCGCAGAGCTCGACCTCGTCCCCACCGCCAGCTCCGACTACCACGGCCCCACCCACAGGACCTTCGCCAAGTTCGGCGCCTACGACACCTACGGCCTCGGCGAGCCGCAGGTGCCGGCCAGGCCCTGAAACCACCAGCGGGGCCTAGTTGCCCTTGGTGATCGCACCGCGCGGGATCGTCGTACCGCAGCACGAGATCTTCATCCTCGGTCCCTCCTTTCCGTTCAAAGCACCCTCGAGCGAACCCAGGAGACGAATCTCTCCTCGCTCAACGTTCCGACCGCCAGGGCCCTGAGCAGGCTGGCGATCTCCACAGCGTCCTCATGGGGGCGGGGCCATGGGAAACCTCCCCTCTCCAGCATCTCCCGCATGCACTCGAAGGCCACCGCCTCGTTCCCGTGGGGGAAGGGCCGGTTGCGGATCAGGCGGGAGCAGCAGATCGCCGCCCGCTCGACCGGGTCGGCGTAGAGCTCGACCCCACCGTCGCTGGCAAAAGGCGCCGCAAGCGCTGACTCGACTCGCCAGAGCGAGACCGTTCGGTGCAAGCGCTCAGCGGGTTCCCCCAGCACCGCTTCCGCGATCAGCAGCAGATCCACGAACCCCAGCCGTTCCCGCATAGCCACTTTACGATACCAAACTTAAATATTAAAGGTATCAAGCTTTTGATCTTGATACACTGACCGCTGACCGTGTCAATAGGGTTTGATCAATGAGCAGAGCTGAGCCCACCTCTACGAAAGCAATGAGCCTTCGCCTCCCCGAGGACAAGGCAGCAGAGCTTGCCGCCGTCGCCCGCACGGACGAGATGCCGGTCTCCGAGGTGGTGCGCGAAGCGATCGACAACCACATCGCCACCCGCCGCGCGGACAGCGACTTTCAGAAGCGCCTCAAACAGCGTTTGGAAGAAGACCGCGAGGTCCTCGAACGCCTGGCGGAATAGCTCAGCCTTTCAGAGCTATCCCGGCGGCGCCCGAGCAATAAAGAGGGCCGGAAGGTCCTTCCCAGGGACTTCAGCACGCCGAAGGCGGTGCCCCTGGGAAGGAGCTCTCCGCCCCTCTCAAAAGCGCTTCGAACTAAGCGGCCGCGGCCTCTTTGGCCGGGATCAGCCCCCGCTGCTCGAGGTAAGCCAGCAGCTTCTCCGCCGACTCCTCCGGGGTCTCGCTCTCGGTATGGCAGATGAACTCCGGGTTCTCCGGTGCCTCGTAGGGGTCGGAGACGCCGGTGAATTCCTTGATCTCGCCGGCAAAGGCTTTCGCGTAGAGGCCCTTGACGTCGCGCTCGGCGCAGGTGTCGACCGAAGCCTCGACGTAGACCTCGACGAAGCGGTCGCCCATCAGCTGCCGGGCCTCGTCGCGGATCTCCTTGTAGGGGGAGATCGCGGCGGTGATCACCGGCACGCCGTTGCGGCTGAGCAGGTCGGCGACGAAGGCGATCCGCCGGATGTTGGTGTCGCGGTCCTCTTTCGAGAAGCCGAGCCCCTTGGAGAGGTTTTCGCGGACGATGTCGCCGTCGAGGATCTCCAGCTTCGAGCCGCGCTCGAGCAGGTGTCCCTCCAGCAGTCGGGAAATCGTCGTCTTGCCGGCTCCGGAGAGCCCGGTGAACCAGAGGGTGAAGCCCTTCTCACCAGCCATGCGTCGTCAGTCCTCCTTGTAAGCGTCGATCAGGATGTCGGCGACCTCGTCCCGGGAGAACTCGTGCGGCGGCCTTTCGCCGTTGCCGAGCATCTCGCGGACCTTGGTCCCGGAAAGGAACAGGTGCGCCTCGTTGTCGTGGGGGCAGGTCTTGCCGGAGGCGAGACCCTCGCACTCGTTGCACCAGAAGGTGTGCTCGAACATCAGCGGCTCGATCCCGAGCTCGTCGATGTCGATCTCGTCGAAGATCTTCTGCGCGTCGTAGGTGCCGTAGTAGTCGCCGGCGCCGGCGTGGTCGCGGCCGACGATGAAGTGGGTGGCTCCGTAGTTGCGGCGGACGATCGCGTGCAGGACGGCCTCGCGCGGGCCCGCGTAGTGCATCTTCGCCGGCTTCACCCCGAGCACGACCCGGTCGTTGGGGTAGTAGTTCTCCATCAGCACCTCGTAGCAGCGCATCCGCACGTCGGCGGGGATGTCGCCGGCCTTGGTCTTGCCGATCAGCGGGTGGATGAAGAGCCCGTCGCAGGTCTCAAGCGCGGCCTTGGTCAGGTACTCGTGGGCGCGGTGGATCGGGTTGCGGGTCTGGAAGGCGACGATCTTCTTCCAGCCGCGCGCCTCGAAGTCGGCCTTGTGCTCGGCCGGCGTCTTGTAGCGGCGCATAAAGGCCTCGTCGTGGTCGGGCAGCGCGTCGACCTCGATCGGGCCGGCGACGCAGCGGCTGCCCTCCTCGTAGATCGCGGCGACGCCGGGGTGGGCGTCCTCGGTGGTCCCGTAGACCTCCCGCGCCTCGCGCTCGAGGTCGCGCTCGAAGATCTCCTCGACGGTGATCCGCCCCAGCGGCTTGCCTTCGTCGCTGGAGAGCTCGACGACATCGCCGACCTCGCACTCGAGGTCGGTCGGCAGGGTGATCGGGATCGGCCAGTAATCGCCGTCGGCGGTCCGCATCTCGCTGCAGACGCGCTCCCAGTCGGCGGAACCCTGGAAGCCGGTCAGCGGCGCAAAGCCGCCGTTGCCGATCATCTCGAAGTCCGCGGTTGCTCGCTCGGAAAGGGTCAGGGACAACTCAGCCATCGTCTCGCTCATCTCACCTATCGGGTCGGGGGAAGGGTTACCGGTTAAGGGCGGCTTGCCGGCGGCCGCTAGTTGATCCCGCACTCGGTCTTTGCAACGCCCGCCCAGCGGCCGTCGCGCAGGTCCCCACCCGGTTCGACCGGCTGGGTGCAGTGGGTGCAACCGATCGAGGGGTAGCCACGATCGTGAAGCGGGTTGTACGGGAGGTGGTGCTCACGGATGTAGTTCCAGACGTCGCGCTCGGTCCAGTCCGCAAGGGGGTTCAGCTTCCAGAGGTTGAAGCGCTTGTCCCAGCCGAACTTCGGCGTCTTGGAACGGCTGCTGGAGTCTGCCCGGCGGACGCCGGCGACCCAGCAGTCTACGGAAGAGAGAGCTTGGCGCATCGGCTCGACCTTGCGCAGGCCGCAGCAGGTGTCGGGGTCGCGGTTCCAGAGCTCGGGGCCGTGCTCGGCCTCCTGCTCCTCCAGGGTCAGGTTGTGGAAGCGGTCGAACTCGATCCCCAGCGCCTCGGCGAGGCGGTCGCGGGTCTCGTAGGTCTCCTCGAAGAGGACCTCGGTGTCGAGGTAGAAGAAGCGCGCCTCGGAGTTGACCGTGCTCGCCAGGTGCGCCGTCACCGAGCTCGTTTTCTGGAACGAGCAGGCGATGTAGTGGCGCTCGCCGAAGTTCTCGAACATCCACTCCAGGGCCTCCTGCGCCGTGCTCTCCTCGAGCTTGGCGGCGATCTCCTCGTGGTCGAGGTCGGCCGGTGTAGGGACGGTGCCAGACAGGGTGACGGGAGGCGGCTTCATCGCGCAGGCGCGATCAGATCGCGCACTCCCCCTCTCCACGCACGACCTCGTACGGGCTCGAGCGGTTCCAGTCGATGAACTCCTGCATCGTCTCGAGGCTGAACTCGGCCGGCAGGGTCAAATCCTTGGCCGCAGCTTCGAAAGGCTCGGCGCCGACCCGCTCGGCGAAGGCGTTGAACTCCTCGCCCTCGTTGCGCTCGGCCTCGTACAGGCGCACCCAGCGCTCGACCGCCTCGGGGACCCGTTTCGCCGGGAGCCGCGATTTGAGCCGCTTGCCGAAGGCGACCTCGCCGCCCTCGAAGTTGCCGCCGATGTGCGGGATGTAGGCGGGCATCTGGCGGCCGCCGACTTTCAGCGAGGCGCCGTAGAATCCGATGTTGGCGATGTGGTGCTGGCTGCAGCCGTTGGGGCAGCCGCTCATTTTGATGTGGATGCGCTTGCTCAGCTCGTCGCTGATCTGCATCTGCTCGACCCGCTCCTTGATCGCCCGGTTGAGGCCCATCGAGGCGGTGATCCCGAGTTTGCAGCTGTCGGTGCCGGGGCAGCTGACCACGTCGGTGATCTCGCGGGCGCCGGCCTCGTCGAGGCCGAGGGCGCCGAGCTGCTCCCAGACGTCGTAGAGCGCCTCGTCGCGGACCCAGCGCAGGACGAAGTTCTGCTGGACCGTGCTGCGGGCGTTGCCGCCGGTGTACTCGCGCATGATCTGGGCGAGGCCGCGGAACTGCTCCGGGGTGAGGTCGCCGCGGGTGACCTTCACCTCGACGGTCGAGAAGCCCTCCTGGCGCTGCGGTTTGACGTTGCCCTGGAGGAAGCGCTCGAACTCGGTGCGGTCGCCGTTCGGGGAAGACGGGGCGAGCGGCGGCTCGGGGGCGGTGGCCTCCTCGTTGTAGTCGAAGCTCATGCGCTCGACCAGCTCGGGGCCGAATTCGCGCTCGGCCACCCAGTCGCCTTCGAGCTCCTCGTCGACCAGCTCGCGGAAGGCGTCCATCCCGATCTTGTCGACCAGGACCTTGATTCGGGCACGGGCGCGGTTGACGCGCAGCCACTCCTGGCGGTCGAAGATGCGGAAGACGGCCTCGGCGACCTTGAGGTAGTCGCCGTTGTCGGCCTCGACGAACTCGTAGAGCGTCGGGGCGACGCGGGCCATGATCGAGGTGCCGCCGCCGACCCGGACCTCGAAGCCCTTGACGCCGTCGCGTTCGCGACTGAGGAAGGCGATGTCGTGGATGCCGCTGATCGCCCGGTCCTCGGCGGAGCCGGTGAAGGAGGTCTTGATCTTGCGCGGCATCAGCTGGGTCGTCGGATGGCGGACGAAGTAGCGGACGTAGGCGGTGCCGTAGACGGTGGGGTCGAAGATCTCGTCGGGAGCGACGCCGGCCCAGGGGTCGCCGGTGACGTTGCGGACGGTGTTGCCGCAGCCCTCGCGCGAGGAGAGGCCGGCTTCGGCGATCTCCCGCAGCAGCAGCTCGGTGTCGCGCAGCGGCACGTGGTGGATCTGGATGTTCTGGCGGGTGGTGATGTGGCCCTTGTTCAGCGGCGCGTACTTCTCGACGACGCTGGCGAAGGTGTCCATCTGCTCCGGCGTCACCCCGCCGAAGGGAAGCTTGATCCGGATCATCTGGACGTCGGGCTGGCGCTGCCCGTAGACGCCCTGTTTGAGACGGAAGCCGATGAACTGGTGCTCCTCCAGATCGCCGGCGAGGAACTGCTCGGCTTCGTTGTCGAAGTCGTCGAACTCGCGCTCGATGATCGGGATGATGTGGCCGGGGACGTTCTCGTAGGCCTCCGGGTTCTCCAGGGTCCCGACCCGACCCTTGCCCCGCTGCACCTTGTTCTCTGCGACGGCTACCTCCATGAGGGAAAGGTAGCAAACCTGATTGGGATTCAGGTATTAAATTTCTTGATCGGTTGGAGAAGCGGCCTGAAGCGGCTCGGAATGCGGATTTCGATCAGCTGTGGGACGGTTTTTTCTGCGCCTGGAGGATCGCCGCGGCCTCGCCGGAGTCGGCTACGTAGCCGCCCTCCGGCTCCAGCGGCAGGTTCTCCTCGCTCCAGCCGACGATGCCCTCGGTCAGCTTGACGGCGTCGAAGCCGGCCTCGGCGAGGGCGGCGGTTGCCATCGAGGAGCGGTTGCCGCCGCGGCAGTAGATGACGACCGGGCGGTCACTGTCGATCTCGCCGGTGCGCTGGGGTATCTCCGGGAGCGGGATGTGGGTGGCGCCGGCGATCCGGCCCGCCTCCCACTCGTGGTCGGCGCGGACATCGACCAGCTGCGCCCCCTCGTCCAGCATCTTGCGGGCCTCCTCGCGGGAGACCTCGCGGGGCTCTCCCCCCGGCTGCGGTGCGTCTGCCATCAGTCGACCTCCGTTCCCTCGATCAAGAAGGCGACGCGGACGTGGGCGCGGTACTCGTCGAGGTTCTCGCCGCGGATCCCGGTGGAGACGATGTCGACGGCGCGGATGTTGCGCAGCGAGCCCTGTGCCTGCTGCAGCGCCTGTTTGGCGGCGTCGTCGGTCGAAGTCTTGGAACTGCCGACCAGCTCGATGATTTTCACGACAGCCATGCGGATCCTCCTCGTAGGTCCTCGATGGTCTCCTTGGCGCTGACGCCCTCCAGCAGGGCCGCCCGCTGCCAGGCCGGCGTTTGCGACCGCCCCGGCGCCGGGGCGGCGAACTCGGCCTCGAACTGCGCGATCGCCGCGGCAACAGCCGCGGCCTCGTCCCCGTTGGCGGTCTTCCGTGCCACGAACCCAAGCCTAGTCCAGTGACTCGGTCAGGCGGCGCGCAGCTCCCCTCGGCGGCGGTCGAGCAGGGCGGCGAGGTTGCGGACGACCGCCTCGGGTTCGCGTTGCAGACGCGGCCGGGTGATCCGGACGATCTCGATCCCGAGCAGCTTCAGCTCCTCCTGGCGGAGGCGGTCGCGCTCGAAGGCGGCGCGGCTGCCGTGCGTCTCGAAGAGGTCGAGTTCGACCGCGAAGCGGAGGTCGGGCCAGTAGGCGTCGAGCTCGTAGCCGGCGACGTTGAAGTTCATCGAGGGGGCGGGCAGGCCGGCGGCTCGGATGAGGCGCCGGAAGCGTTGCTCGAAGCGGGAGCGGGTGAAGGCGGGGTCGGGTTGGTAGAGCGCAAACGCGCGCCGGAGGCGGCCGCGGCCGCGGTGTCCGCCGGCGCGATCGAGAAGAGCTTCGATCGCGTGGATATCGAGGAGGTCCAGTTCTTCCGCCCGCTCGAGGTGGCGGTCGAGTTGGCTCGGCTTCGAGCGAATCGCCAGGTCCAGCAGCGTGCGCGGCAACGAAGTGACCGGGATGCCCTCGCGCTCTCCCCGGTCCTCCTCGTCCAGGATCGACGAGAAGTGGACCCGGAACTCCCGCTTCGCCCGCCGCCGAATCGGCGCGGTGACGTCGATGGCTCCCGGCGCATAGCGATAGACCCCCCACAGATAGGCCGCCGACCCATGACTGGCCACCACCGGCCAAACAACCTCATCGGTCTCGTTAGCTTCCGCCCCCAAGATCCCCGCCCAGCAGTGGCTGTACCAACTCAGCCGCCGATGCCCGACCGCGTAAACACCCTGGTGAAGTCGATGCAGCCGTCCCGCTTCAGCCCACTCCAGGATTACTCCGTCCGCATAGCCCAACTTGAGTAGCTGCGCCATCGAAACCACGCCGTGCTGGCGGTTCGCAAGCGTCGCCAGCGACTGATGCGATGCCGGCGTTCGTCCTTTTCCATGCATATGCCTAGGAAAGGACGAACGCCGCAGTGGTTCGCCCCCCGCGCTGGTCCCGCGGCGCGCAATTTGCGCGAGGCGGGCGGAGTTAGCCGTGGAGGCCGGGGACGGGGTCGCCGTATTTGACGAAGGCGCAGTTGTAGGGGGAGGGGTCGAACTTGTCGGTGATCGCGCGGCCGGCGGGCTCGCCGGTGCCCTCGGTTTCCCGCGTTTCGACCTTGCCGCCTTTGCCGCGGACCCTGATCTTCTTCGGCGGGCGGCCCTTGCCGCACTGGATCGAGAAGTCGCGGACGCCGTCGCGGGCGTCGATGATGTCGTCGCCGCCGTTGCCGTAGTAGCGGTCCTCGCCCGGCTGGCCGAGCATCGCGTTGGGACCGCTGTCGCCGATCAGGACGTCCCAATCGAAGGAGCCCTCCATGTCCTCGTTGGAGTCGTCGAGGCGGACGGAGTCGCAGCCCTTCACCGTCGTCACCCAGGCGGCGTTCTGCGGGAAGGAGATGATCAGCAGGCCCGGGTGGGCCTGGGTCTCGGCAAAGGAGGCGTCGTCGCGGCCGGGGCCGCCGTCGATCGCGCCGCCAGCGCAGCCGCCGCCGGCCGCCAGGAGGTCGCCGCTGCCTTCGCCGTAGAGGAAGGTCGGGCCGGGCAGCCCGCCGACGAGCCCGTCCGCGCCGTCGCCGCCGTAGAGGCGGTCGGCGCCGGGGCCGGACTCGACCAGGTCGTCCTCGGGGCCGGCTTTGATCGTGTCGTTGCCGAAGCCGCCGGCGAAGCGGACGCTGCCGATCGACTCCAGCGACCCTTCGACCCGGATGCTGTCGTTGCCGGGGCCGAGGTCGGCCATCAGCCACCGGCCCGGCCCGTTGGCGGCGCAGGAGACGGTCATCGCGGAATGCGGGGCGTGCGCGCAGCCGGAACCGATCGCCATCCCTTTTTTCGCGGTGATGCTGAAGGTCTGGCTCGCGTCGTCGAAGGCGACGACGAACTGGTCGCGGCCGCCACCGCCGATCACCTGCAGCCCGGCGCCGCCCCCCGGGGTCGAGTTGAGTTCGACGTAGGCGGTCGCTTTCGGCGGCGCTTCCCTGCCGCACGAGGTGGTCCGGCCCTTGGCGCCCTCGCAGCCGTCCGTCCCCTGACCGCCGTCGATCGTGTCGCGACCGCCGCCGCCGACGAGATGGTCGTCGCCGGGGCCGCCGTCGATCGCGTTCGCCTGCGGGCTTCCGATCAAGGTGTCGCGGAAGGCCGAGCCTTCGAGGCTCTCGAAACCGAAGAGCTTGTCGTGACCGTCGCCGAAGGCTTTGTGCCTGCGCAGCGAGACCCAGACGCCGCTGCCCTTGCCGCCCGCCCGCGCCGTCGCGAAGGAGGCGATGTCGCCCTTCCCCGCCCCGCCGGACATGCGGTCATAGCCGTAGTCGCCGTGGACGAGGTCTTCGACTCCCGGGCCGCCGTTGACGATGTCGATCCCGAGGTCGCCGGCCACCTCGTCGCGCGACCCGGCGCCGCCGAGGATCTTGTCGTCGCCGAGGTTCCCGTTCACCTGGTCCTCGTCGCCGGCGCCGCCGTCGACCTCGTCGTTGCCGCGGCCACCGTGCATCTCGTCGGTTCCCGGCCCACCGCAGATCAGGTCGTTGCCGAGGCTGCTGAAGATCACGTCGTCGCCGTTGCCGCCCCAGATCACGTCGCGCTCCGGCGTCCCCCGGATCACGTCGTCGCCGTCGGTACCGACGATCTTCGCCAGCCGCCCCTGGCAGCGCGGTTCCTCGTCTTTGGGAGCGACCGCCGCGACGGCGCTCACCGCGAACGCGGCGAGCGCCAACAGCACGAGAACAATGGCCCCCCTGAATCGCCTCACGAAGGCTGGATCATCTCAGGCGCTGCGGATCAGCTTCTTGTTGACGAACTCGTCGGCGCCGTAGCGGCCGAGCTCGCGGCCGAAGCCGGAGCGCTTGAAGCCGCCGAACGGCAGCTCGGGACTGTCGGCTCCGACCAGGTTCACGTAGACCATCCCCGCTTCGATCCTGTCGGCGACGCGATCGGCCTGCTCCTTGTCGGTGGTCATCACGTAGGAACCGAGGCCGAACGGGGTCTGGTTGGCGAGATCGACCGCCTCCTCCTCGGAGCTCACCCGGTAGACCTGCGCGACGGGGCCGAAGAACTCTTCCTGCGAGGCCTCGTCGCCGGGCTTGATCCCCGTCAGGATCGTCGGTTCGAAGAAGTTGCCGTCACGGCTGCCGCCGACGAGGACCTCGGCGCCGTTGTCGATCGCCCGCTTGACCTGGTCCTCGAGCCGGTCGGCTGCCGTCTGCGAGGAGAGGGGGCCGACCGCGGTGTCCTCGGCGGTCGGGTCGCCCGGCTTCGCCCCGCTCAGCTGCTCCTTGAACTTCTCCAGGAACTCGTCGTAGAGCTCGTCGACGACGATGAAGCGCTTGGCCGCGTTGCAGGACTGGCCGGTGTTGTCGAGCCGCGCTTCGGCCGCCGCCTGCGCGGCTTCGTCGAGATCGTCGGTCCCGAGCAGGATGAAGGGATCGGAGCCGCCGAGCTCGAGCACGACCTTCTTCAGGTTGCGCCCGGCGACCTCGGCGACGGCGGCGCCGGCGCGCTCGGAGCCGGTGACCGAGACGCCGTGCACGCGCGGGTCGGCGATCACCCACTCGATCTGCTCGTTGGTGGCGTAGACGTTCTCGTAGGCGCCCTCGGGGAAACCGGCGTCGTCGAACATCTGCTGCATCGCCTCGGCCGATTCGGGGCACTGCGGCGCGTGCTTGAGCAGGATCGTGTTGCCGATCACCAGGTTCGGCCCGGCGAAGCGGGCGACCTGGTAGTAGGGGAAGTTCCAGGGCATGATCCCCAGCAGCACGCCGAAGGGGCTGCGGCGGATCACCGCCGTGCCCTCGCCGCCGAGCAGCTCGATCGGCTCGTCGGCCATCAGATTCTCGGCGTTGTCGGCGTAGAAGCCGTAGATTTCGGCCGAGAAGTCGACCTCCATCAGCGCCTGCTCGATCGGCTTGCCCATCTCGCGGACGACGATCTCGGCCAGCTGCTGGCGGCGCTCGGAGTGCAGCTCGCCGACCTTGCGGACCAGGGCGGCGCGCTCTGCCACGGTGGATGAGCCGGGCCAGGTCCTGGAGGCCCGGTCTGCCCGGTCGATCGCCGCGCGGAGCTCGTCGTCACCGATCTCCGGGTACTCCTTGATCGTCTCGCCGGTGGCTGGGTTGACAACCGCGTAAGTGCTCATTCAGTTCCCCCCGTGGGTGCTCATTGCCAAGTTCGTTCTACCCCTTCAAGGTCCGTTCCAGCCCCAGCGCGTCCTCGACGGACACGTAGTCCATCCCCACTCCCTCCGCCACCGCCGGATGGGTGACCTGGCCACCGGCGACGTTGACCCCGAGCCGCAGCCCGGGATCGCGGCGGATCGCCTCGGCGACCCCGTGGTCGGCGAGCGCGAGCGCGTAGGGCAGGGTCGCGTTGGTGAGGGCGTGGGTGGAGGTGATCGGGACCGCGCCGGGCATGTTGGCGACGCAGTAGTGGGTGATCCCGTCGACCTCGAAGGTCGGTTCGCGGTGGGTGGTCGGGTGCGAGGTCTCGAAGCACCCGCCCTGGTCGATCGCGACGTCGACCAGCACCGCCCCGGGCTTCATCAGCGCCAGCTGTTCGCGGCGGATCACGTAAGGCGCCCGCGCCCCGTGCACGAGCACGGCGCCGATCACCAGGTCCGCGTTCGGCAGCATCTCCTCTACCGCCAGCCGCGTCGAATACACCGTCGAGCAGCGGCCCCCGAAGGCGACTTCGAGCTCGCGCAGGCGGTCGATCGAGCGGTCGAAGACGAAGACGTCGGCTTCCATCCCGATCGCGATGAAGGCCGCGTTCATCCCGACCACGCCGCCGCCGATCACCATCACGTTGGCGGCGGCGACTCCGGGCACCCCTCCCAGCAGGATCCCCCTGCCGCCCATCGGCTTCTCCAGCATGAAGGCGCCGGCCTGGGTCGCGATCTTCCCCGCCACCTCGCTCATCGGCGCCAGCAGCGGCAGCCGCCCGCGCGCGTCCTCGACGGTCTCGTAGGCGATCGCGGTGACGCCGGCGCCGCACAGGCCCCGCGTCTGCTCGGGGTCGGGCGCCAGGTGCAGGTAGGTGAAGAGGAGCTGACCCGGGCGCAGCATCTCGATCTCCTCCGGCTGCAGCTCCTTGACGTGGAGTATCATCTCCGCCGCGCCGAAGACCTCGGCCGCGTCGGCGGCGACCGTCGCCCCCTGCGCCTCGTAGTCGGCGTCGGCGATCGCGCTGCCCTCGCCGGCCCCGGCCTGGACCAGCACCTCGTGCCCGTGCTCGCTCAGTTCGCGCACCCCGGCGGGGGTGACCGCGACCCGGTACTCGTCGGACTTGATCTCGGTCGGAACGCCGATCCTCACGTGACCAGCTCCCGCGCTCGCAGCGCCAGCCAGAACTCGATCCGGTCGTGGGCGCGCGAGAGGTCGCGCCCCGTCAGCTCTTCCACCTTGCGCATCCGGTAGCGCAGGGTGTGGCGATGGCAGTAGACCTGGCGGGCCGCCCGCTCCCACTGGCCGTTCTGCTCGATGAAGGCCTCCAGCGAGCGCAGCAGCTCGCCGCCGTACTCCTCGTCGCCGCGCTCGATCGGCCCGAGGACGCTGTCGCAGTAGAGGTTGAGCGCGTCGTCGTCCTGGATCGAGAGCAGCAGGGTGAAGGCGCCGAGGTCCTGCCAGGAGGCGACCTCCGGCGCCGAGCCGTTGCCGAAGGCGGTCGCTTCCAGCGCGCAGCGTGCCTCGTGGAAGGAGTGGCGCAAACGCTCGGGCGCCGCCGGACGGCTGGCGGCGGCGCGCACCGCCCCCCGCTCCTTCGCCAGCTCGCGCCGCACCTCGGTGGCGACGTCGATCGGATCGCGGTCGGCGCAGTCGACCACCGCGCAGAGCAGCTCGCGGCCGCCGGTCGAGTGGGGAGCGACGACCGCGGAGCAGGCGTCCGCTGCGAGCGCCGCTTCCAGCGCCGCCGCCGCCTCGCCGGGGTCGTCGAGCTGGAAGACGAGCACCGCGGCTTCCTCGCCGATCCCGAACGGCTCGAGCCGGCGGCGCAGCTCGGTCGGGTCCATCCGTCCGCCGAGGGCGGCGGCGAGGACGTCGCCGGCCAGCCGCCGCTCGGTCTCGCGCGCGACCCGGCGGCGCATCAGCTCCAGCGCCACCACCGCGACCGACTGCTGCAGGATCAGGCGCTCGAAGTCGCCGAGGCCGCCGGAGTCGCGGACGATCACCACCCAGGCCTGCGGCGGGCCGCCGCCGGGGGAGATCACCGGGTGCGCCAGCGCCCGTCCCGTCACCGACGGGTGCGAGGGCACGAAGGGGTGGCCGTCGCCGGCGTGGCTGAGCGCTTCCTTGCGGATCGCGGCGATCGCCTCGGCGGAGAGCTGGCGGCGGAAGCCCTTCCCCGCCAGGCGCTCGCCGCGCCCGTCGAGCACCGCCACGGTCCCGCCCACCGCGGAGGCGACGGTGGCGGCGATTTCCTCCAGCCCCCGTTCCTCCAGCACCAGCCGCTCGAGCCGGCGCTGCACCGCGATCCCCCGCTGCAGCACCTCGTACTGCTCGTTGACCAGGCGGGCGAAGGCCTTCTCGGTGATCGCGATGAACGGGACCGAGTAGGGCACCTCGAAGAGCGGGAAGTCACGCTTTTCCGCCTCGTCGACGAGCGCTTTCGGCAGCGATTTGTGGCTGAACCCGGTCCCGAACCCGAGCCCGGCGAGGTTGCGGTCGGCGAGGATGCGGATGAAGGCGCGCTGTTTGGCGGCGGTGTCGAGCGGAATCCCGGTCGTCAGCATCAGCTCGCCGCCGGAGAGCCAGGGGGTCGGGTCCTCGAGCTCGGAGATGTGGACCCAGCGGACCGGGGCGGCGGCCCCGTCGGCGCCGGCCGCCAACTCGAGGTCGAGTTCGTCGAGCAGGCTCTGGACGGTGAGCATCGCCGCTCCTATCGGACGACCTGCTCCCACGCCTCGGTGAGGACGGCGTGGAGGACGTCGTGGATCTCTTCGAACTGCTCGGTGTCGGCGATCAGCGGCGGTGCCAGCTGCACGACCGGGTCGCCGCGATCGTCGGCGCGGCAGATCAGCCCGCGCTTGTAGAGCTCGGCGGAGAGGAAGCCCCGCAGCAACCGCTCGGACTCCTCGTCGTCGAAGCTCTCCTTCGTCTCCTTGTCTTTGACCAGCTCGACCGCGTGGAAGTAACCGGCGCCGCGCACGTCGCCGACGATCGGCAGGTCGTGCAGCGACTCCAGCATCCCCCGGAACTCGCCCTCCTTGCGGAGCACGTGGCCGCAGAGGTCCTCGCGCTCGTAGACGTCGAGGTTGGCCATCGCGATCGCGGCGGCGACGGGGTGGCCGGCGAAGGTGAAGCCGTGGGCGAAGGAGGCGTTGCCCTCCATGAACGGCTCGGCGACCCTGTCGGAGGCGACCACCCCGCCCATCGGCGCGTAGGCCGAGGTCAGCGCCTTGGCGATGGTGATCAGGTCGGGGACGTAATCGAAGCGTTCGCAGCCGAAGTAGTGGCCGAGCCGGCCCCAGGCGCAGATCACCTCGTCGGAGATCATCAGCACGTCGTACTGATCGCAGATCTCGCGCACCCGCTGGAAGTAGCCGTCGGGCGGGACGAAGCAGCCGCCGGCGTTCTGGACCGGCTCGAGGATCACCGCGGCGACGGTCTCCGGCCCCTCGAAGACGATCCGCTCCTCGATCGCGTCGGCCGCCCAGAGCGGGTCGCGCTCCTCGGGCCAGCGGTAGATGTTCGTGTTCGGGACGTGGCAGCCGCCCGGCGTCAGCGGCTCGAACTGGCTGCGCAGGTCGGTGATCCCGGTCGCCGAGAGCGCCCCGAAGGAGGTGCCATGGTAGGCGACCTCGCGGGCGATCACCTTGTGCTTCTGGCCTTTGCCGTGGATGCGGTGGTAGTTGCGGGCCAGCTTCAGCGCCGACTCGACCGCCTCCGAGCCGCCGGAGGTGAAGAAGACGCGGTTGAGATCGCCCGGGGCCAGCGCCGCGATCCGCGCCGCCAGTTCGATCGCCTTCGGATGGGCGTAGCTCCAGAGCGTGTAGAAGTCGAGCTCTTCGACCTGGCGCGCCGCCGCCTCGCCGTACTCGGTGCGGCCGTGGCCGGCGTTGACGCAGAAGAGGCCGGAGAGGCCGTCGAGGTAGCGGTTGCCGTGCTCGTCGTAGACGTAGCAGCCCTCGGCCCGGGTGATGATCGGAACCTCGTGGTCGGGCCCGTAGGCGCCCATCCGCGAGAAGTGCATCCAGAGGTGGCGTCGCGCCATCTGCTGGAGGTCGGTTCCTGCTGGGGCCTGCGACGCAGTGGCCATCGGACTCTCCTCTTCGGTTACGACGTTATGGACAAAGCTAGAGCCAGAATCCAACATTGGCAAGTGGTCTTTGGGTCAAGGACTGGAGATCCACTTATACACCAGGTACAAACTGCTCCTGTGCTTTTAGGACATTCGCCCCTTGCGCGTTGATCCAGCGGGGCTTACCTTCGCGATTGGGTAGTCAGAGGTTCTGTGGGTACTGAACCGAGAGAGGGGGTTGATAGATCGGCAATGGACGTTCACGTTCACGGAGAGACCCCCAGCGTCGAGCTGCGCAATGTGACCAAGCGCTTCGGCGAGCTGGCCGCGGTCGACGACCTCAGCCTCGAGCTGAGTCGCGGCGAGTTCTTCACCCTGCTCGGCCCGAGCGGCTGCGGCAAGACGACGACGCTGCGGATGATCGCCGGCTTCGAGCAGCCGAGCGAGGGGGAGATCCGGATCGAGGGACAGGACGTGGCGCAGCTGCCGCCGCACAAGCGGCCGACCAACACCGTCTTCCAGAGCTACGCCCTCTTCCCCCACCTCAGCGTCGAGGCCAACGTCGCCTTCGGCTTGAAGCGGAAGAAGGTCGCGAAGGACGAGATCGCCGAGCGGGTCGAGGCCGAGCTCGAGCGGGTCGGCCTCGCCTCGCACGCGAAACGCAAGCCCTCGCAGCTATCGGGCGGGATGCAGCAGCGGGTCGCCCTCGCCCGCGCGCTCGTCAACCTGCCCAAGGTCCTCCTCCTCGACGAGCCGCTCGGGGCCCTGGACCTGAAACTGCGCAAGGGCCTGCAGGTCGAGCTGAAGCGGATCCAGCGCGAGGTCGGGATCACCTTCGTCTACGTCACCCACGACCAGGAGGAGGCGCTGACGATGAGCGATCGGATCGCGGTGATGAACCGCGGCCGGGTCGAACAGGTCGCGTCGCCGGAGGAGGTCTACAACCGCCCGGCCACCACCTTCGTCGCCGGCTTCATCGGCGTCTCCAACCTGATGCCGGCGACCGTCACCGCCAAGGACGAGGTCCGGCTCGACCAGGGACAGACGATCTCCACCCCGACCGACGGCTTCTCCTCCGGCGACCGCTGCCACGCGGTGGTGCGGCCGGAGAAGCTGCGGGTCGAGCTCGGCGAGAACGGCGGCTCAGCGGCGGGGCAACCCCGGGTCGAGGGAATCGTCGCCAGCTCGCTCTACCTCGGCACCTCGACCCAGATCGCCGTCGACCTCGGCGAGGGCGTGCGGATGACCGTCCTCGTCCCCAACGCCGACGAGGCCGAGCGCCAGCGCCTGCCCGGCGGCGGCGCCCGCGTCGCGCTGAGCTGGGAGCCCGAGCACATGCACCTTGTTCGCGAGTCCCCCAACGGGGTAGCCGCGGAAAGCAACGGCGCCGCCGGCGCCGCCGACCAGTCGCAACTGGAAACGAGCCACGGAGGTTGAACCCGAGATGGTGAGCAGCGAGAAGGATCAACGCAGGATCTCGACCATCGTCGCCCTCGCGGTCGCGATGGCGGCGCTGGCCCTCGGGCTCGCCGCCTGCGGCGGTGGCGGGGGCGGCGCCAACGACTCAGGCGAAACCACGGTCGCCGCAGGCGGGGAAGCCAAAGGCGAGCTGACGATCTCCAACTGGCCCGGCTACATCGACCCCGGTAAGAACGGCACCGTCGCCGAGTTCGAAGACAAAACCGGCATCAAGGTCAACTACATCGAGGACATCAACTCGAACGATTCTTTCTTCGGCAAGCTGCAGCCCCAACTCGAACAGGGCGAATCGGGTGGACGCAGTGTCTTCGTAGCGGCCGACTACATGGCCGAGCAGATGCATGACCTCGGCTACCTGCAGGAGATCGAACGCGACGACCTGCCGACGGTCTTCGAAAACCTCCTGCCCAGTCTGCAGAGCCCGGCATTCGATCCGGAACGCAAGTTCTCGGTGCCATGGCAGGGCGGTATGACCGGAATCTGGGTCGACACCTCGAAGGCGCCGGAGATCAAATCGGTCAACGACCTCTTCGACCCGAAATACAAGGGCAAGGTGACGATGCTGGACGAACTCCGGGAAACGCCGGCCCTGGTGATGCTCGCCGAAGGAGTCGACCCCGCCAAGGCCAGCGCCGACCAGTGGCTGGCGGCAATCGACAAAATCAAGGCCGCCGCCGACTCCGGTCAGATCCGCCGCTTCACCGGCAACGACTACACCGAGGACCTGACCGCGGGCAACATCGTCGCCGCGATCGGCTGGTCGGGCGACGCCTCCTTAATCGAAAACGAGAACGCCGAATGGCGGATGCCGACCGAGGGCTGCGTGAGGTGGTCGGAAAACATGGTGATCCCGGTCGGCGCCCCCAACACGGCCGCGGCGCTGGCCTGGATGAACTTCGTCTACCAGCCGGAGGTCGCAGCCGACATCACCGAATGGGTCGAATACATATCCCCCGTGGAGGGCGTCAAAGAGATCCTCGAAAAAGAGGGGTCGGACCTCGCGAAGAGCGAGATCGTCTTCCCCACCGATGAGTTCACCCGCAACTGCACGGGACAGAACACCCCACCGGAACTGGACCGGGTCAACGAGGCCTGGCAGAACGTGCTGACCGGCTGAGTCATGGGGAGCTGGAGCAAACGCCTGGTCCCGTACTGGCTTCTGGGACCGGGCCTGCTCTGGCTCCTCTTCTTCTTCGTCGTGCCCATGTACTTCATGGGCGAACTGGCGCTGTACTCGGGGTCGCTGACGACCGGCGGGTTCGAATTCACCTGGGCCTGGTCGAACTTCCCCGATGCGCTCTCCGGGCACGGGGAGCAGATCTGGCGCTCCTTCTTCTACGCCGGCACGGCGACGCTGCTGTGCCTCCTGATCGGCTACCCGCTGGCCTACGCGATCGCCTTCAGGGCGGGGCGCTACAAGTCGCTGCTGCTGTTCGCGGTGATCGCGCCGTTCTTCACCACCTACCTGATCCGCACGATCGCCTGGAAAACGATCCTCAGCGACGACAGCCCGGTGGTCAGCGTCCTGCAGACGCTCTCGCTGACGCCTGGCGACGGGCGGGTGCTGGCGACCTCGGGGGCGGTGATCGCCGGCCTCACCTACAACTTCCTGCCGTTCATGGTCCTGCCGCTCTACGCCAACCTCGAGCGGCTCGACCTGCGGCTGGTCGAGGCGGCGAAGGACCTCTACTCCTCCTCGCGCACCGCCTTCCTCAAAGTCACCCTGCCGCTGACGATGCCGGGGATCGTCGCCGGCGTCCTCCTCACCTTCATCCCCGCCTTCGGCGACTACATCAACGCCCAGCTTCTGGGCGGGACCGGGCAGGCGATGATCGGCAACGTCATCCAGTCGCTCTACCTATCCCAGCGCGACTACCCGGAGGCGGCGGCGCTCTCGTTCCTGATGATGGCGCTGATCCTCGCCATCGTCCTCGTCTACATCCGCTTCGCCGGGACCGAGGCGTTCATGGGCGACGAAGACGAGGAAGCGGCTTGAGATGAGCACGCCGGCGCGGGCATGGGCCTGGTTGCGGCGCAACGCGCTGCCGATCTACGCCGGCCTCGCGGTCGCCTACATGCTGATCCCGATCGCCGTGATCGCCGTCTTCTCCTTCGGGGCGACGCCGAAAGACAAACTCACCTTCGGCCTCGACAACGGCTTCACCACCGAGTACTGGCGGACGATCTTCTCGATCCCGGAACTCAACGACGCCCTCTCCACGAGCCTGCGGCTGGCTTTCTTCTCGACCCTGATCTCAACCGCGATCGGGACCGCGATGGCGATCGCCCTGGTCCGCCACCGCTTCCACGGCAAGCGCCTCGCCAACCTGCTGATCGTGATCCCGATGGCGACGCCGGAGGTCGTGATCGGCGCCTCGCTGCTCTCGATGTTCATCTACTACTCGTTCGCGCTCGGCTTCACGACCCTGCTGATCGCCCACGTGATGTTCTCGATCAGCTTCGTCGTCGTCGTCGTCCGCTCGCGCCTGATCGGCTTCGACCGCAATCTCGAGGAGGCCGCGGCCGACCTCGGCGCCAGCCCAATCACCACCTTCCGCACCGTCACCTTTCCCCTCCTGGCCCCAGGAATCATCGCCGCCGCCCTCCTCGCCTTCGCCCTCTCGATCGACGACTTCGTCATCTCCAACTTCAACTCGGGAACGACCGTCACCTTCCCGCTCTACGTCTACGGCGTCAGCCTCCGCGGCATCCCGGTCCAGGTGAACGCCCTGGCGACCCTGCTCTTCCTCATCGTCGTGATCGCCGTCGGCCTCGTCCTCTTCCAGCAGCGCCGGGCGGAACGGATGGCGGCGGTGCAGCCGGAGCCCGAAGCCGGCGGGCCGATCCCGCTGCCAGGCACGGCAGCGGCGCAGTAGAACTCCCCGTACGTTGTTCTGGCTATAAGCGAACAAAATGTTCTATTTTGAGATTAGGAGAAAATAGAACAATTTGTGCTATCTTAGCCACATGCCCGGGAAGGTCTACTCCGAGCTGATGGAGATCGCCAACGAGAACTATGGCTTCATCACGCCCGATGACGCCCGCGGGGCCGGCGTCAATCCAATGAACCTGGTTCGCATGGCGGAACGCGGCCAGCTCGAACGCCGGGGCAACGCCCTCTACAGGTTCTCTTTGACTCCTCCCGGGCCCCTTGACTCCTATATGGAAGCCGCCCTTTGGCCACGCGGTGTCGAAGGGGTGATCTCTCACGAGAGTGCCCTCGATCTCTACGAGCTGAGCGACGTGAATCCCCGCCGGATCCACATCACGGTTCCACGTGCTCACCGCATCCGCCGCCAGGTGCCAGCGGTTTTCCGGATCCACCATGAGGACCTTCGTCCCAGCGACGTCGGCCATCTCGAGGGAATTCCGGTCGTCACCCCTGAGCATGCGATCCGTCAGGCTCATAGCGCCAAGCTGGGCCCTGCGCTTCTAGCCCAAGCGATAGACCACGGCGAGCAGAACGGGCGGCTCACTCTTCGTCAGGCACAAAGATTGAGAAAAGAGATCGGTGTTGCCCCGGGCTCAGGGACCAGGCGTTGACTTCCGAGTTCAAACCGCCGCGGCGGACTCCCACCCGCAAGAACCATCTCGAACGGCTGGCAGGCGAGTACGGCCGCGCCCACGGCCTCCCGATCGAACGAACCCGACGCTGGCTCTCAATCGTCTCCTTCGCTGGAGCTTTGGAAGCAGTCCAGGCCAATGGCGAACCGCGCTTCCTGATCAAAGGAGGGGCCTCGATGGAGTTTCGCCTCGGGGCGGGAGCCCGTACGACCAAGGATGTCGACGTTGTTTTCCGCGGCGACCCGGAAGAGATGCTGGACGCGCTCGAGGAAGCTTTTGAAAAGCCCTACGGTGGCTTCTCGTTTCGCCGCAAGGGGCCGATCGAAGACATTCGCGACACCGGCAGTCGCCGCCTTGCAATACAGGTCGAATTCGCTGGCTCTAGTTGGCAAACCCTGCAGCTGGAGGTAGCGCGTCCCGAAGCGGCCGAAATCGAACTCGTTCCGTTAGCTATCGGCATCGCCGACTTCAAGCTAGACGGTCCCTCCCGGGTCGCCTGCCTGTCGGTGCGCTACCAGATCGCACAGAAGTTGCATGCCGTCAGCGAGCGTCCTCCTGACCGAGAAAATCTTCGCTTCTGGGACCTGATCGACTTGATTCTTCTAGCTGAGATGTTGCCTAAGGACCTCAGGTCCCTTCGGGAAGCCTGCGTTCAGACTTTTGAGGCCAGGGGCACCCATGAGTGGCCACCAGAGCTGGCGGTCCCCCCTTCCTGGGCAGAGCCATACGCCGCCGCGATCGAAGAGATCGATCGAGAGCTGCCGCCAACGGTTGAGGTGGCAGCCGAGGAGGTCTGCGCTTTCATCGCCGAAATCGACGCCGCTAGGTAGAACCAAAAGTGAAGTCAAGGTTTCTCAGCGGCCGATGTGAAAGCCGATCAGCTTGGGGACCTTGGCCACGGCTGAGGAGATGCGGCCTGGCTGACGGCCGGCCAGCTCCGCTTCCTCCTTCTTGAGGATGCCGAGGCGGATTGCCTCGCCGCCCAGCCAGTGGAGGGGCTCGGGGGGGAGCCATGGCGTCTTCGCGTCGACGAACGGAAGGCGGGTGTGGTCGTCCTTTTTGCCTAGAGCCAGTGAGGCCAGGGTGCGGCCGACCATGTTCGAGGGGCCGACGCCATTGCCGGTGTAGCCGGCGGCGGCGAAGGCGCGGCCGTGGGCGAGTGTCTGGATGCCCGGGAGGTGGGTCGGGGAGGCGTCGATCGGGCCGCCCCAGGCGTGGGTGAGGCGGCGGCCGCGCAGCTGCGGGAAGTACTCGTGGAGATGCTGGCTGGAAGCGGCGATTACGTCGGGGTCGAGCTCGGCGCGGCCGTGGGTGCGGGCGCCCATCGCGATCCGGCCGCCGCCCCAGCCGAAGGCGATGCGGCCGTCGCGGGTGGTGCGGAAGTAGTGCAGGAGGGCGCGGGAGTCGGTGATGCAGTCGCCCCCCGTCCAGCCGATCTCCTCGAGCACGTCCGGCACCGGCTCGGTGAGGACGATGTGGGAGGAGGCGACCGTGAGGCGGCCGCGCAGCGGCCCGCGCCGGCCCTTGGCGGCGCTGCCGATCGCCAGCACGCCGCGGCCGGCGCGCACCGAGCCGGCGGGCGTCCGCGCCTCGACTCCGTCGCCGGTCACCTGGAACGAGCGCACCGGCGAGGACTCGAAGATCTCCACCCCCGCCGCCAGCAGCTTCTCCCGCAGGCCGAGGGCGAGGCGGGCCGGTTGCACCGTCGCCGAGGTCGGGGAGACGGCGCCGGCACGGAAGGCCGGCGAGCTGCAGCGCTCCGCCACCTCGGCCTCGCTCAGCGGCCGCAGCATCTCCGGCACGCCGAGCTCGCGGCACGCCCCCACCGCCCGCATCCAGGTGCCGTCGTGCGCCGGCGCCGTCGAGACCTGCAGGTAGCCGGCGGGGCGGAACCAGGCGTCCACCTCCTGCTCCTCGCAGAAGACGCCGATCCGGGCCACCGCCTGCTCCGCGGCCTGCGCCACCCGCAGCGCCGGCGCGTCCCCCCAGCGCTCCCGCATCGTCGCCAGCGAGAACCACATCGCGTTGCAGAAGCCGCCGTTGCGGCCGCTCGGCCCCCAGCCGCAGAGCGACTCGGACTCGAGCAGGACCACCCGCGCCTCCGGCTCCAGCTGCCGCGCGTACCAGGCGGTCCACATCCCGGTGTAACCGCCGCCGGCGACGACGACGTCCGCCTCGCGCGGCCCGTCCAGCGCCGGCCGCGGCTCGACCTCCCCCGCCTCCTCGATCCAGTAGCCAAGGCGCGTGTGCTGCATCCCAGGATTCTCCCAGCCGCCGAACACCGATCCCTACACTCGCTTGGATGTCAGGAGACGGTCAGGACTCCACTCCTTACGTCGACGCCCTGCTGGCCTACGCGAAGCTCGACCCCGCCCGCTTCCAGGTCCCCGGCCACAAGGGCGGCATCGGCGCCGACCCGGCGATGGTCGAGCTGGTCGGCGAGGTCGGCTTGCGCAACGACATCCCCTCGGTCACCGAAGGGGTCGACATCGGGCCCGAACCGACGCCGTTCCAGCAGGCGCAGCAGCTCGCCGCCGAGGCCTGGGGAGCCGGCCGCACCTGGTTCCTGGTCAACGGCGCCTCGCAGGGCAACCACGCCACCCTGATGGCTCTCGCCCACGGCGGCAACCGGGTGGTGGTCCAGCGCAACGTCCACTCCTCGGTGATCGACGGCCTCGTCCTCAGCGGCATGCGCCCGACCTTCGTCGCCCCCGAGCTCGACCCGGAGCTGGGAATCGCCCACGGGCTGACCCCGGCCTCGCTGGCGGCGGCGCTCGACGAAACCCCGGAGGCGGTCGCGGCGATGGTCGTCTCCCCCACCTACTTCGGCGCCTGCGCCGACGTCGCCGCCCTGGCCGAGGTTGCGCACTCGCGCGGGGTGCCGCTGGTGGTCGACGAGGCCTGGGGCGCCCACCTCCACTTCCACCCGGAGCTGCCGCCCGACGCGCTCGCTTCGGGCGCCGACCTCGTCACCTCCTCGACCCACAAGATCGTCGGCAGCCTCACCCAGTCGGCGATGCTCCACGTCGGCCGCGGCGGGCGGATCGACGACGCCGTCGTCGATCGCTGCGTCAGCCTGGTCGAGACGACCAGCCCCAGCGGCCTCCTCTCCGGCTCGCTTGACGCGGCGCGGCGGCAGGTCTACGTCCACGGCGAGGAAATGCTGGGGGAAACGTTGTCGGCGCTGGCGAGGATCCGTGAGCAGATCCGGGAGATCCCCGGCCTCGAGCCCCTCGACGAGCGGCTGGTCGGTCGGCTCGGAGTTGCCGGCTGGGACCCGCTGCGGCTGGGGATCGACGTGCGCGGGACCGGCTCCAGCGCCCAGCGCCTCTGGAAAGCCGCCTTCCAGGTCAGCGAGATCGACCTCGAGCTCTACTCCGGCAACGTCGTCGTCGCCATCTTCGGCGTCGGCGAGCGGGCGGAGGCGGCGGGCGAGCGCCTGGTCGCGGGGCTGCGCAAGGCGGTCGACAAGCTCGAGGAAACGCCGGGGGCGCCGGACCCGAAGCTGGCGCCGGCGCCGCCCTGGGGAGAGCTGGTGCTGACCCCGCGGGAAGCCTTCCTCGGGCCGCAGGAGGTGGTGCCGTTCGACGCCGCCGCCGGCCGCATCGCCGCCGAGGGTCTCGCCGCCTACCCGCCGGGGATCCCCAACGTCCTCCCGGGCGAGCGGCTGACCCCGGAGACGCTCGACTTCATCCGCGAAAGCCTCGCCCACGGCGGCTACGTGCGCGGTGGCTCGGACCGTGAGCTGAAGACGCTGCGGGTCTCTCGCTAGCTTGTCCGCATGGCCAGCTTCGACGCGATTGCCGACCTGCCGCTCGAGATCGAGTCCTGCGAGTTCGAGGGGCTGGAGATCGACCTCGGCTCGATGGAACGGATGACGACGATCGTCAGGTTCCGCGGCGGTGGCCAGGAGGGGATCGGCGAGGACGTCGTCTACGACGCGATCGACCACATCGCCCAGCAGGACCATGGGCCGCCCGAGGGGCTGACCGGCAGGTTCACCTTCGCCGAGCTCTCCGAGCGGCTCGACGGCGTCGACCTCTTCCCGGCGGGCGAGCCGGTGCGGGAGAGCATCTCCCGCGACTACCGCCGCTGGGCCTTCGAGTCGGCGGCGCTGGACCTGGCGCTGCGGCAGGCCGGCACCAACCTCGCCGCCGCCCTCGGCCGCGAGCCGCGGCCGGTGAACTTCGTCAACTCGATGCGCCTCGCACCCTTCGAAGAAGGGGCGCGCTCTTCGGTCGAGCCCCTGCTCGCCCGCCTCGCCGTCTACCCCACCCTGCGCTTCAAGCTCGACCCGGCAAACGACTGGGACGAGGAGCTGATCGCGGCGCTGGCCGCGACGGGGGCGGTCGACTCGCTCGACCTCAAGGGCTTCTACAAAGGAACTCCGGTCGACGTGGAGACCGACCCCGAGCTCTACGCGAAGCTGATCGAGACCTTCCCCGACGCCTGGCTCGAGGATCCCGACGTGACCGCGGAGACGAAACCGCTGCTCGACCCGGTCTCCGACCGCGTCACCTGGGACGCGCCGATTCACTCGATCGCCGACATCGAGGCGATGCCGTGGTCGCCGCCGAAGGTGGTCAACGTCAAGCCCTCGCGCTTCGGCCCGATCCGCAACCTCTTCGCCGCCTACGACTACTGCGAGGAGCGGGGAATCGGCGCCTACGGCGGCGGCCAGACCGAGCTCGGCCAGGGCCGCGGCCAGATCCAGTACCTCGCCTCGATCTTCCATCCCGACACCCCCAACGACGTCGCCCCCGGCGGGTACAACGACCCCGCGCAGGCGACGAAGCCAGGGCTGCCGAGCAGCCCGCTCGAGCCGGCCATCGAGGAGATCGGTTTCCGCTGGAGGCTCTAGCCAGGCGCCGAGCGCTCGGTTAGCGTGGTCGCTCCAGCCAGTCAGAAGGAGCCGACATGTCCGACAAATTCGCCGACGCCCTCAACGAGCAGATCGCCAACGAGTTCGCCGCCTCTCAGCAGTACGTGGCCGCCGCCGTCTACTACGACGCCGCGACCCTTCCCCGTCTCGCCGCCTTCTTCTACCGGCAGGCGCTGGAGGAGCGCGAGCACGCGATGATGATGATCCGGTACCTGCTCGACGTCGGCGAGGAGGTGCGGATCCCGGACATCAAGGCCCAGCAGACGAGCTTCGCCGACGGCAGCGCTCCGGTGCGGATGGCGCTGCAGCAGGAGCAGCGGGTGAGCGACGAGATCTTCGCCCTCTTCGAGCTCGCCCGCGAGCTGAAGGACTACCGCGCCGAGCAGTTCCTGCAGTGGTTCGTCAAGGAGCAGGTCGAGGAGGTGGCGCTGATGGGCGACCTGCTCAACGTCGTCGAGCGCTCGCGCGAGAACCTGCTGCTGGCCGAGGACTACATCGCAAGGGAGAAACTGGGCGAAGAGGGCTCGGACCCGACGGCGCCGCCGGCCGCGGGGGAGTAGGCAGACGGCGCCTGAGGTCAGCTCCAGATGCCGCTGACGACCAAGTTCCCGATCAAGATCACCAACAGCGCAACGCATCCGTAGTAGAGCCGATCGACTCGATTTTCGAGCCGGTCGAAGCGGGCATCGACTTGGTCGAACCGGGCGTTTATCGCGACGATCAGTTCTTTCATCTCTTCGCGGGTGACCATTTTCTCGAAGCGCTGGTCCACGCGCGCGAAGCCTTCCCGCATCTCCTTGAAGCCGTCGTCCATGCGCCGGCTGAGTTCGTCGAGCCTGTCGTCGTTCCATCTGTCCATCCGGGTCTCCATCTTCAGTGCCTCCATGATGGCAGAACTGTAGACAGAAAGTTGCGACGCGTTGCGCGCGGAAAGTAAATTTTCGGTGCCGGAACTGTGGCGACTTCGTCTCCTCAGCCGAGCCAGCCGGCGCGGCGTCGCATCGTCTTGATCCGCCGGAACTCGGCGATGTCCTCGCGCAGGGCAGCGGGCGCCGGCGCCGGCAGGAAACGGGCCGGAAGCGGCGACTCGGCCACCTCTCCTTCGCGCCTGCTGACCCGGTAGGCACGGGCGCCGCGGCGGGCGGTGAGAGCCGAGGGGGTCCCTTCGCCTTCCCAGAGCAGCCCCGCGTAGTCGTCGAGCCCGTAGCCGCTCGGCATCCCCCCGCCGACCGCGTCGAGATAGGCGGCGCGGCGCTCGGGTTCGTTGTTGTAGTGGACGCAGAGGCTGCCGGTGAGGAGGCCGAGGCCGGCCGCGGCCAGGGGCTTGCCGGAGGACTTGGTGATCCCGGCCTCGAACCAGCACATCGCCCCGGCGCTCTGGCCGGCGAGAACGATCCCCTGGCGCCAGGCGAGGCTGAGGATCGAGGCGATGTCGTGGGCCTCCCAGACCGCGAGCAGGTTGAGCAGGCTGCCGCCGCCGACGTAGATCAGGTCCTGGTCGAGGAGGTGGTCGCGCAGCGCCAGCGGCCGCCGGCCGAGGCGGAAGAGGGAGACGTCGGAGGGTTCGCAGGAGCGCTCGCCGAAGGCCGAGTAGAAGCTGGCGATCTGCTCGGAGGTGTCGCCGCTCGCGGTCGGCAGGATGCAGATCCGCGGCCGCTCGCCGCCGCGCTCGATCGCCAGCCGCAGCAGCAGCTCGCAGACGGCGCGATCCGGCGGGCGGGAGCTGAACTCGTGGCCGCCGAGGGCGAGGATCCGGCGCACCGGGGTCGCCGTGGTCGGAAGGCGCCCGTTGACGCTCATCAAGCGGCGGGGGCGGTCGAGAGCGCCTCCGGCAGCGGCGCGGCGGGAACCGCCCCCCGGTCGCCGAGGTAGGTGGTCGCGATCCGCATCTCCACCACCCGCGAGCCGGCGACGTCGAGCCGGTAGCCGCGCGCCTCGGGCCGGGAGGCGATGACGCGGCTCAGTTCCTCGCCGCTGAAGTGGAGGGCGGCGCCGTCCTCGGCGGCGTAGCCGCCGCGCATCCCTTCCCGCAGGAAGCGGTGGTAGGACTCGCCGCGCTTCGACCCGCGCTCGTAGTGGACGCAGTTGCTGAACGGCAGCAGCCCCAGCCCCCGCAGCCGTTTCGGCTCCCCGTGGAAGCCGGTCACCGCCTCGGCGAACCAGCAGAGCGAGCCGGCGGAGAGGCCGCAGAGGACCACCCCCGCTTCCCACGCCTCACGCAGGATCGAGTCGATCCCGTGGGCGCGCCAGACCCCGAGCAGGCTGACGACGCTGCCGCCGCCGACGTAGATCAGGTCCTGCGAGAGGAGGTGGCGGCGCAGGTCGCTCGGCCCCTGCTCGCGCCGGAAAAGCGAGATGTGGCTGGGCTCGCAGCGGTGGGCGGAGAAGGCGCGGTAGAAGCGGACGATGTAGTGGTCGGCGTCGCCGCTGGCCGAGGGGAGGAAGCAGACCCGCGGCCGCTCCGCCTTGGTCAGCCCCAGCACGTAGTCGTCGAGGAGCGGGTTCCCCGACTCCATCGAGAAGCCGCCGCCACCGAAGGCGACTATCTGCCGCGCTGCCATCTCCATAGGAAGATGTTCGCCGCGGCGGCCCGGTCAGTCGTTGTACAGCGGTCCGAACTTCAGCCCTGGACGCTCGCCCCCGCGTACAGCAGGCGCAGCCTGTTGCGGGCCCGGTGCAGCCGCACCTTGACCGTTCCTTCCGGGATGCCGAGGCGCCGGGCGATCATCGCCTGCGTCAGGTCCTCCTCGTATTTCATCTCCAGCAGGAGACGGTCGCGTTCGCTCAACCGCTCCAGCGCCGCGTGGATGTCGGCGAGCTCGACCGCCGCCAGCACCGCCTCGTCTTCGGCCCCCTCGCTGTACTCGATTGTCGCTGTCGGGTCCGGCCGCACCCGCGCGTGCTGGCGGAAGGCCTCGTTGCGGACGATCGTCGCCAGCCACTGGTTGCGCCGGTCGGAATCGCGCAGGGTCGAGCGTCGACGCCAGGCGCGCAGCAAGGCATCCTGAGCTATGTCTTCGGCTTCGCTCGGATTGCTCGCGTAGCGATACGCCATTCGAAGACAGACCCTCTGTGCCTCACCCCACTCCCAGCCATCGTCGTTCCCGCGGCGATGCCTTATCGAAGTGCTGATTGAACGAACCTACATAAGCGGTGCACCAAATTGCCAATTTTGAGTCGGAAACTGTTCTGAACTTGCGCAGGTCTTGAAAACGTGGCCAGGGACAAGGGAGGGAGGCGACCGCGGTGGGCGGAGATCGCCTACGAGGCGATGGCTCCCGTCTACGACGACTTCACCTCCCACCATGACTACGACCTCTGGCTCGGCCGGGTGATGCCGAAGCTGGAAGAGCACGGTATCCCCGGCAGGCGGTTGCTCGACGTCGGCTGCGGGACCGGCAAGAGCTTCATCCCGATGCTGGAGAAAGAATGGGAGGTAACCGCCTGCGACATCTCCCCCGCGATGGTCGAGGTTGCGCGCGCGAAGGTCGGCGACCGCGTTGATCTGCGCGTTGCCGACATGCGGGAGCTGCCGGCCTTCGGCGAGTTCGATCTCGTCTTCTGCATCGACGACGCGGTCAACTACCTTCTCGACCTCGAGGAACTGGAGCAGGCGCTGAGTGGGATGCGCCGCAACCTCGGCCCCGCCGGCCTGCTGATGTTCGACGCCAACACGGTGGCGGCATACCGGACGTTCTTCGCCGAAGAAGTCGCGATCGAGCGCGACGGCAAGCGGTTGATCTGGAAGGGCCACAGCAGCCCCGATGCCCCGCTCGGCACCACCGCCGAGGCGAGCTTCGCGGTCGAGCCGCTGGACGAGTCGGCCGGTCCGCCGATCCCACCGGAGCTGCACCGCGAGCGCCACTTCCCCGAAGCGGAGGTGCTCGAAGCGCTCGAGCGGGCGGGACTGGAGTGCCTCGACGTCTACGGGCACCACCACGACGTGGTCCTGCAGCAGCCGCTCGACGAGGTCGAGCACGCCAAGGGCATCTACATCGCCCGCGCCGCCGAGGGCTCCCGATGAAGGTCAGCGGCGTCGACTTCGCGGTCGTCTTCGTCGACGACTATCCCGCCGCCGTCGAGTTCTACCGAGACGTGCTCGGGCTCGAGCACCTCGACTACGGGAAAATCCCCGGCGGCGAGTTCGAGACCGGCAGCCTCACGCTGCAGGTCGTCGAAGCCTCGGCCGTGGGCCGCGAGTTCGAGGCGAGTGGGCACCCGATCGCCCTCCACGTCGACGACGTCGAAGCCGCCCGCTCCGAGCTCGAGGCAAAAGGGGTCGAGTTCCTCGGCGAGACTTTGGACACCGGGGTCTGCCACATGGCCCCGTTCGCGGACCCTGCCGGTAACGCTCTCCTTTTGCACAAGCGCTACGCGCCGCGCAACTAGGGAGCCGGCGTCAGCCGGGCGAAGTAGCCGAACCAGTTGCCGGAGTGCTCGGCCAGCTGAAGACCGGCCTCAGCTCCCATCCGCTCCAGAGCGGCACGGGTGGTGAAGTGGGGATCGCCGAAGAGCTCGCCGACGACGAGGCGGCCGTCCGGCTTGAGGACGCGGCGGATCTCGCGAAGGGCCGCGTCGCTCTCGGGGATCTCGCCGAGAACCGCGGTGAGGACGACGGCGTCGACCGAGGCGTCCCCATACGGAAGCCGGGTCGCGTCGCCCTGGGTCGGCACCAGGTTCGAGAGCCCGCGCTCGCCGGCTGCCCGCATCACGTGGTCGAGGAACTCCTGCTGCAGGTCGAACAGCTCCAGGGTCCCCTCCGGCCCCACCCACTCCGCCATGTCGAGGCTGTAGTAGCCGGTGCCGACGCCGATCTCCAGCAGCCGCTCGCCCGGCTGCGGCCGCAGCACCGAGCGCAGGCGCTCGCGGGTGATGATCGGGTGCGGAGCTTCGACCCAGAACCGCTGCCCGTAGGGACAGGCGGAGGGGTTCTTCCGCCACCACAGAGCCGCGGCCAGCGTCGCCGCTGCCGCTGCGCCGAGCAGGTGGCGCGGCCTCATCGCCTCAGCTGCCGAGGCCGAAGCCGACCCGGTGTTCGCCGGACTCGATTCGGACGAAGGAGACCTTGCCGAGGTAGAGCGCGATCGTCCCCTCCTCGGTGTGGAGGTCGTACCAGCCGCCCTGCTCGAGCCGCGAGCGCAGGTCCTTCAGGTCCTCGTCGGTGAGCCGGGTGGAGATCACCTGGCCGCCCTCGAAGCCGATCTCGACTCGCTGCGCCTCAGCCATCAGTGTCCTCCCGCGGGTTCGACGATCTCGGTCAGCACCCCGCCGGTGGAGCGGGGGTGGAGGAAGGCGACGCGGCTGTCGCGGATCCCGACCCGGGGCTCGGAGTCGATCAGCCGCAGGCCGGCGGCGGCGATCTTCTCCAGGGCGGCGTCGATGTCGTCGACCGCGTAGGCGACGTGGTGCAGGCCGGCCCCGTTCTTGGCCATGAACTTCCCCACCGGGGTGTCGGGGCCGAGCGGCGCCAGCAGCTCGACGTGCCCGTCGCCGACGTCGAGCAGAACCGCCTCGACGCCCTGCGAGGAGACCGTCTCGCGGTGGGCCAGCTCCATCCCGAAGCCGTCCCGGTAGAGCTCGATCGCGGCGTCGATGTCCTCGACGGCGACTCCGATGTGGTCGATCCTTCCGAACAAGGGGGCGAAGTCTATGCGCCCTCGGCCCGGAGGATCTCCTCCAGCGCCGCGATCCCGACCTCGAGTTGCTCCGGGGTCGGCTCCTTCGTCGCGAAGTGGCGCTGGATCTCGCGGCCGGGGGTGTGGAAGGCCTCGGCCAGGGGCTCGCCGTGGTGGCGATCGCTCCAGGCGAACATCTCCACCGCCAGCGAGGCGCCGCCGAGCCCCACCCCGGCACGGGCGGCGGCGCTCGGGTTCTCGACCAGGCGCTCGAGCAGAACCGTGCCGCCGGCGGAGAGCAGCATCATCGGCACGATCAGGTTGGAACCGCAGCGGTCGTGCTCCTTCGGCACCGCGGCGACGTCGGCGGCACCGCGCTCGTAGGCTGCGATCGCCTTGTGCTCGACCCCGTGGTAGGCGGCGAGGTCGCGGTCGGTCAGCGCCACCAGCGCCGGCACCGCCCCGATCGCCTGCACGATCCCCTCCCGCAGGGCGGTCGCCGGCGCCCGCTTGCGCAGCAGCGAGGTCGCGACGATGGTCGCCGCTGCGGCGGTCAGCACCTTTCCGTCCTCGAACGGCAGTCGCGCCGCCGGCAGCCGCCGGCGCGCCAGCGGCAGCACCATCATCGCCTCGGCCAGTTTGACCGGCCCCCGCAGCCCCGGCATCTTCGCGACCAGCCCGGGAGCCAGCTCCGGCTTGCGCTCGGAGGCGACTTCGATTTGCCCCGCGCGGTCCCGCACCGCCGCCGCCCAATGGGTCGGGCCGTGGATCAGCAGCCCGTTGCGGAGGGCCATGCCACCGAGGCGGAGCTTTTCGGGCGCGACGTCTGCCACGCGTCCACGATAGGCGATCGCGGTCGCTTACAAGTGAGGGCGCCGAGCCCAGTCCTCTCGACGCCCTCGTCCCTGCTCTGCAAGCCCGGCCGGAGCCCCCCAAATCAGGATTTCCGGCCGGGTTGTCGGCTCTCCCTGGCTTTAGCTTGGGAAGCCATTTCCGAAACCCCATCGGCTCGGGGAAGTTGCGCCTTTGCTTTACGGCTTGTCTAATTTTTTCCTCAACCGCTCCAGGCGCTCTCCGAGCTCCCCCTCGAAGCCGCGATCGGTGGGTTGGTAGAAGCGCCGATCGCGCAATCCCTCCGGCATCAGCGGCTGGTCGCCGACCGCCCCGGGCTCGTCGTGGGCGTAGCGGTAGCCCTCGCCCCGGCCGAGCTCGGCCGCGCCCGGGTAGTGGGCGTCCCGCAGGTAGTCCGGCGGCGTCTGCGCCCCGTTTGCCCGCACCTCGGCCCGGGCTGCCGAGAGGGCTTTATAGGAGGCGTTCGACTTCGGGGCAAGGGCGAGGTAGACCGTCGCCTGGGCCAGGTTCAGCGCGCACTCGGGCAGCCCGACCCGGTCGACCGCGCGGGCGGCGGCGTCGGCGACCAGCAGCGCCTGGGGGTCGGCGTTGCCGACGTCCTCGGAGGCGAGGATCACCATCCGGCGGGCGATGAAGCGCGGGTCCTCGCCGCCCTCCAGCATCACCGCCAGGTAGTAGAGCGAGGCGTCGACGTCGGAGCCGCGGGTGGCCTTGATCCAGGCGGAGACGAAGTCGTAGTGGCGGTCGCCCTGACGGTCGTAGTCGAGCGCCTTGCGCTGCATCGCGTCTTCGACCGCGGCGACGCCGACCTCGCCGTCGGCGCGCTCGACCGCCCGCTCCAGGGCCGAGAGCGCGACCCGCGCGTCGCCGCCGCTGCGCCGCGCCAGCATCGCCAGCGCCTCCTCGGTGACGGCGGGTGGGTCGGCGACCCCCCGCTCCGGGTCGGCCAGCGCCCGCCGCAGCAGCGCTTCCACCTGGCCCGGCTCGAGCGGCCGCAGCTCGTAGATCTGCGCCCGCGAGAGCAGGGCCGAGTTGACCTCGAAGTAGGGGTTCTCGGTCGTCGCCCCGATCAGCGTCAGCAGCCCTTCCTCCACCGCCGGCAGCAGCGCGTCCTGCTGGGCCTTGTTGAAGCGGTGGATCTCGTCGAGGAAGAGGATCGTCGGCCGCCCGCTCCCCTGCCGCCGCTCCCGCGCCCGCTCGATCACCCCCCGGATCTCCGCTTTGCCCGCGTTCACCGCCGACTGCTCCTCGAAGGCGCCCCGCGCCCCCGCGGCGGCGATCCGCGCCAGCGTCGTCTTCCCCGCCCCCGGCGGCCCGTAGAGGATCGCGCTGTGCGGCCTGCCGCTTTCGATCGCCGTTCGCAGCGCCGACCCCTCTCCCAGCACATGCTCCTGCCCGATCATCTCGTCGAGCGAGCGCGGCCGCATGCGAACGGCGAGCGGGGCGTCCCTCGGCAGCTCCTCCCTCTGGACCGGCGTTTCCCCGCCCGTGTCGAACAGCTGCTCGTCCACCACACGGGGAGTATGAGGGAGCCGGTGGAGGGGTCCGCCGGACCCTCCCCGCTGTTGTCCGGCGGACCCCTCCACCGGCTCCCTCCAACCGCCCTACAATCGACAAATGGCAACCACCGAGGCAAAACCCGCAGCCCTGTCCACCTCGACCCTCGAGTCGTTCAACCCCGCCACCGGCGAGCTGGTCGGCTCGGTGCCGACGATCGTGCCCGAGGAAGTGCAGGGCGTGGTCGACGACGTGGCGCGGATCCAGCCCGCCTGGGCGGAGCTGCCGGCGAAGACGCGCGCGGCCTACATGAAGCGCGCCGCCGACGCCCTGCTCGACGACATCGACGAGATCGCCGAGCTCCTCAGCAGGGAGCAGGGCAAGCCGCTGGCCGAGGCCTACACGATGGAGCTGCTGCCGACGGTCGACGCCCTGCACTGGTGCGCGAAGGCGGGGCCGAAGATCCTCGCCGACGAGAAGGTGGCGATGACGCAGGCCTTCGCGCTCTCCAAGAAAGCGCGCTTCAGCTACGAGCCGATCGGGGTCGTCGGCGTGATCGCGCCCTGGAACTACCCGTGGTCGATCCCCTTCGGCGAGGTCGCGATCGCGCTGATGGCGGGTAACGGGGTGGTGCTGAAGCCGGCCAGCCTGACGCCGCTCCTGGGCGAGCGCATCCGCGACGTCTTCGAGAAGGGCGGCCTGCCGGAGGGCCTGGTCCGGGTCGTCCACGGCGGCGGCCGGATCGGCGACGCGCTCTGCCGCTCCAGCGCCGGCAAGATCTTCTTCACCGGCTCGGTCGAGGTCGGCCGCAAGGTCGGCGAAGTCTGCGCCTCGGAACTGAAGGGCTCGGTGCTCGAGCTCGGCGGCAAGGACCCGATGATCGTCTGCTCCGACGCCGACATGGGCAACGCCGTCTCCGGCGCCGTCTGGGGCGGCTTCGCCAACGCCGGCCAGACCTGCTCGGGAATCGAGCGCGTCTACGTGATGCGCGACGTCGCCGACCGCTTCGTCGAGGGCGTCGTCCGCGAGACCGAAAAACTGCGGGTCGGGGACCAGCTCGAGTGGGATACCGAGATCGGGGCGATGACCTCCGAGGAGCAGTACGAGATCGTCTGCGACCTGATCTCCGACGCGGTCGCCTCCGGCGCCACCCTGCGCTGCGGCGGGCCGACCGAGCTCCCCGGCTTCTCCGGCAAGTTCGTCGCCCCCGCCGTCCTCACCGGCGTCACCCACGAGATGCGGATCATGCGCGAGGAGATCTTCGGCCCGGTCCTGCCGATCGTCGTCGTCGACTCCGAGCAGGAAGCGATCGACCTCGCCAACGACTCCGAGTTCGGACTCGGCGCCTCGGTCTGGACCAAGGACCGCCAGCGCGGCGCCCGCATCGCCCGCCGCGTCGAGTCGGGGATGGTCTGGGTCAACGACCACTCCTTCAGCCACGGCACCTGCCAGTGCGCCTGGGGCGGCGTCAAGGACTCCGGCCTCGGCCGCTCGCACTCCAAATTCGGCTTCTACGAGTGCGTCAACATCAAGCAGAACGTCTGGGAGCCGGGCCTCACCCGCGACTTCTGGTGGCACCCCTACGACCGCACCCTCGGCGAAGCGGTGCAAGCGTCGGCAAGGCTCCTTTACGGCAAAGGCGAGACCCGGGCGAAAGCCCTGCGCGAGGGCGCAGGGCCGCTGCTGAAGGTCGGCCGCCGGCTGATGCAGAAGCGCCGCTAGCTCCCGAAACCGCAAAAACCCGTATACAGCACGGGTTTTTGCGGTTTCGCGTAAGGCTCGCCTCAGCCGCCGGCGATTTCCACCGTCTTCGAGACGGCGCCGAGGCAGCGGTAGATCGGCCCCGCGGTCGCCTGGGTCACCGGCTTCACTTCGGCGTAGACCTCGGCTGGGAGCTTGAGGTTTTCGTTCAGTTCGTCGAGGTCGGCGCGCCAGTTGCCGTTCGGCTTCGACTCGGACCGGCTGAGAACGCCGTTGCCCTTCTGCTTGAGGACGACGATTCGCTCCCCGACGCAGTTCGGGTTCGCCGATTTGACCTTGCCCTGGTAGCCGGAGGCGCCGATCGTGATCGTCGATTTCACCTTCACCGTCTCGCCCGGCTGCGGCGCGGCCACCGCGCTCGTGGCCACCGCCAGCACCGCGACAAGCGCCAGCGCCACGACCCGATTCCTCTTCCTCATCCAACCCTCCTTGTCTTGACTGATTGCGCCCCCTGGAGGGCGGCGGCAGCCTAGATGAATTGGGAGGCATCAGAATCCGAGCCGATGCCGCCCGCGCAGGAGAAGGCCGAGCCCGCGATCGCCGTCGCGGCGCTGCGGCGCGACTACGGCGACCGGCCGGCGCTCGACGGCGTCGACTTCGAGCTGCCCGCCGGCGCCTCGCTCGTCGTCCTCGGCCCCAACGGCGCCGGCAAGACGACGCTGCTGCGGATCCTCGCCACCCTGCTGCGTCCAAGCGGGGGCGAGGTGGCCGTGCTCGGCTGCTCGCTGCCGGACGAGGCCTGGAAGCTGCGCGGCCGGATCGGCTACCTCGGCCACGAGCCGCTGCTCTACCGCGATCTCAGCGGCCGCGAGAACCTCCGCTTCCAGGCCCGGCTGCACGGGATCGGCCGCGAGGCCGCCGAGGCGCGGATCGAGGGGCTGCTGCGCGGCGTCGGCATGGAGCGGCGGGCGGACGAGCGGGTCGCCGAGCTCTCGGCCGGGATGCGCCAGCGGCTCTCGATCTGCCGTTGCGTCCTGCACGAGCCTGAGCTGCTGCTGCTCGACGAGCCCGACTCCAACCTCGACGCCGAGGGCCGCGAGCTGGCGCGCGAGCTGATCGGCCCCGCCACCGGCCGCAACCGCGTCGTCGTCACCCACGACCCCGATCGCCACCTGCCGGAGGCCGACCAGGTGCTGCGGTTGGGGATCGGCGAGACGGCGGTGGTCTCATGACCCCCTCCCGGACCGCCTTCGCGGCGATCCTCGCCAAGGACCTGCGCTCGGAGCTGCGCACCCTGCAGTCGCTGCCGGCGATGGCGCTCTTCGCCGTCACCACCTTCGTCATCTTCCGCTTCGGCCTCGACCGCACCAGCCTCTCCGGCAGCCTCGCCGCCGGCGTCCTCTGGGCGACCCTGCTGTTCGCCGCCGTGCTCGGGATCAACCGCCTCTTCGTCGCCGAGCGCGAGGAGGGCGGCTTCGACGCGATCCGGCTGGCGCCGATCGACCGCACCGTCCTCTTCGCCGCCAAGGTCGCGTCCCTGCTCGTCTACCTGGTGGCGCTGGAGCTGGTCACGGTCCCGATCTTCGCGATCTTCTTCCTCGGCGACGCCGCCGGCCTCGGCCCGCTGGTCGCCGTCCTCCTCCTCGCCGACTTCGGCCTCGCCGCCACCGGCACCCTGATCTCCTCGATGGCGGTCAACTCGCGTGCCCGCGACCTGCTGGTGCCGCTTGTCCTGCTGCCACTGGCGGTGCCGCTGATGATCGCCGCCACCGGCGCCACCGACCCCCTGCTGCAGGCAGGCGGTCCTTCATACGATCGCTTCGGCACCTGGCTGATGGTCCTCGGCCTATACGATTTGATCTTCGGCCTGGTCGGCTACGCGGTTTTCGACTTCCTCCTCGAGGACTGACCGGGCGCCACCAGCCCACCCCTCCGGAGCATGTACGGCAAAGGACTCAGACCCCTCTCGATCGCGACCGTGTCGATGGTGGCGATCTCGCTCTCCCTGGTCTTCTTCTACGCGCCCCTCGACGCCGACCAGGGCTTCGTCCAGAAGATCTTCTACCTCCACGTGCCGCTGGCGATCGTGGCGCTGGTCGGGTTCGTCGTCGGCGGCGTCTTCGCCGTCCTCCACCTGCGCTCGAACGACCGCCGCTGGGACGCCTACTCCTACGTCTCGATCCATATCTCGGTGATCTTCGGCGTCGCGGTGCTGATCACCGGCGCGATCTGGGCCAAGGCCTCCTGGGGCCACTGGTGGGTCTGGGACGAGCCGACCCTGGTCAGCTTCCTGATCGTCTTCCTGCTCTACGCGACCTACTACCCCTTCCGCTACGCGATCGAGGACCGCGACCGCCAGGCCCGCTACGCCTCCGTCTTCGCCGTCACCGCCGGCGCTTTCGTGCCGCTCAACTTCATGGCGGTGCGGATGGCCGAGAGCCTCGTCCACCCCCGCACCTTCGCCACCGCCAACGGCGGCCTGCCCGGAGAGATGATGTTCACCTTCCTCTGCTCGCTGGCGGCGATGGCCCTGCTCTGGACGACCCTGGTCAAGTTCGAGCTGACCGCGAAGAGCGCCTCCGGCCAGGTAAAGCGCCTGCGCCGCGCCCTCGACGCGCCGGTCTCCGGCGGCAGCTCGCGGATCGCCCCGGAGGTGAGCTGATGGAGCTCCTCTTCGCAGCCCCCGCCCTGCCGCTCGACGAGGCCGGCAAGTACGTCGCCGGCGCCTACGTCGTCTTCGTCGTGCTCCTCGTCGTCTACGTCGCGATCATGGCGGCGAAACTGCAGCGGATCGAGCGGGAGCTGGGCGAGGTGGCGGAGATCGCCGAACGCAACAAGGAGAGCAAGGCCGCCCCCGGACGCGAAGCGGAGGAGGCGGCGCCCCGTGTCTGAGCTGCTCGCCCTCGGCGTCTCCCACAAGACCGCCCCGCTCGACCTGCGCGAGCGCCTTTCGCTGACCGAGGGCCGCGCCGTCAGCGCCCTCGCCGAGCTGACCGCGGCCGGCGGCATCCACGAGGCGGCGGCGATCTCGACCTGCAACCGCACCGAGCTCTACCTGATCGTCTCCGACCCGGTCGAGGCCGAGTCGACCGCGCTCGGCGTCCTCACCCGCCAGGCGGAGATCCGCCCGACCGAGCTGCTCGGCCACCTCTACTCGCTGCGCGCCAGCGACGCCGCCCGCCACCTGCTGCAGGTGACCGCCGGGCTCGACTCGATGATCCTCGGCGAGGCCGAGATCCAGGGCCAGGTCAAACGCGCTTATGAGCTGGCGATGGTCGAGGGCGCAACCGGCCCGATCCTCAACCGCCTCTTCCGCGGCGCCCTCACCGCCGGCGGCCGCGCCCGCGAGGAGACCGGGATCAGCCAGAAAGGCGTCTCGATCCCCTCCGTCGCGGTCGAGCTGGCGCGGCGGGCGATCGGCGATCTCTCCGACCGCCGCGTCCTCGTCGTCGGCGCCGGCGAGACCGCCGAGCTGGTCGCCAAGGCGCTGGTCGCCCGCGGCGTCGCCACCGTCTTCGTCGCCAACCGCCACTACGACCGCGCCATCGGCCTCGCCCAGCGCTTCGCCGGCACCGCCGTCCGCTTCGAAGAGCTGCCCGAGCAGCTGACAAGCGCCGACATCGTCGTCTCCGCGACCAACTCGCCGCACCACATCGTCGAGCGCGACGGGCTCGAGCACGTGATGGAGGCGCGCCCGGAGCGACCGCTGCTGGCGATCGACCTGGCGGTGCCGCGAGACATCGAGCCGGCCTGCCGCGAGATCCCCGGCGTCACCCTTCACGACATCGACGACGTGCAGCAGATCGTCGAACGCAACGCGAGCGGCCGCGAGGCCGAGGCGCGCCGGGCCGAGCAGATCGTCGACGCCGAGCTCGACCGCTTCGAGCGCTGGCTCGCCTCGCTGGAGGTGGTGCCGACGATCAGCGCCCTGCGCGAGCGCGGCGACGAGGTCGTACGCCGGGTCCTGGCCGAGAACGAGGGCCGCTGGGAGGACCTCGGCGAGGCCGACCGCGAGCGGCTGGAGAAGATGGCGAAGGCGATCGTCTCGCGGCTCCTGCACGACCCGACCCTGCGGATCCGCCGCTCGGCCGGCTCTGAGGAGGCCTACTTCTACCTCAGCGCCCTGCGCGAGCTGTTCGGCCTCGACGTCGAAACCGAGCCCGAGGGCGAAGGTCGCGACAACGTCACCGAGCTGCGCCGCAAGAAGAGCTAGCGATGCGGATCGCCACCCGCGGTAGTGCGCTGGCGCTGACGCAGGCGCGCTGGGTCGCCGACCGGCTCGGCAGCGCGGAGCTGGTCGAGGCGAGCTCGGACGGGGAGCCGGGGGACAAGTCGCGCTTCGTCCGCGGGGTCGAGCGGGCGCTGCTCGCCGGCGAGGCGGAGATCGGTGTCCACTCGGCCAAGGACCTGCCGGCCGAGATGCCGGAGGGATTGGAGATCGCCGCGGTGCCGCCACGCGAGGACCCGGCCGACGTCTGGATCGGCGCCGGCGACTCGCTCGAGGACGCCCCGGAGGGGGCGCGGGTCGGGACCGCCAGCCTGCGCCGCCGGGCGCAGCTGCTCGCCGCCCGCCCGGACCTGCGGGTGGAGGAGCTGCACGGCAACGTCGACACCCGCCTGCGCAAGCTCGAGGAGGGCGAGCTGGACGCGATCGTGCTCGCCGCCGCCGGGCTGCGCCGGCTCGGCCGCGAGGCGGAGATCGGTTTCGCGATCCCAGCCGACCGGATGCTGCCGGCGGCCGGTCAGGGGGCACTGGCGCTGCAGGTACGCGGCGACGATACGGCGAGCAGCGAGGCCGCGGTCGCGATCAACGACCTGCGGGCGATGCGCGAGCTGACCGCCGAGCGCACCGTCGTCGCCCTGCTCGAGGCGACCTGCGCCAGCCCGCTCGGAGCGCACGCCCGCATCGAAGGCGAGCGGATCGCGATCGAGGTCTTCGTCGGCCTTCCCGACGGCAGCGAGTGGTTGCGCGACCGTCTCGAGGGCGATGCCGAGCAGCCGACCCTGGCCGGGGCGGAACTCGTCCAGCGGCTGCTCGGCGCCGGTGCCCGCGAGATCCTCGACCGCGCCGAGGAGATGGGATGAGCGCGCGCGCTGGAGTGGTCTACCTCGTCGGCGCCGGGCCCGGCGACCCCGGCCTGATGACGGCGCGGTCGCTGCAGCTGATCGCCGCGGCGGACAAGGTCTTCTACGACCGCCTGATCCCGCCCGGTGCCCTCGACGGCGCCCGCCCCGACGCCGAGCTCGTCTACGTCGGCAAGCAGCCCGGCGTTCCCTCGGTCCCGCAGGAGGAGATCGGCGAGCGCCTCGTCGAGGCGGCGCGGGCCGGCCGCAGCGTCGTCCGCCTCAAGGGCGGCGACCCCTTCGTCTTCGGCCGCGGCGGCGAGGAGGGCGAAGCGCTGCGCGAGGCAGGGGTCGAGTTCGAGGTCGTCCCCGGCGTCACCGCCGGCGTCGCCGCCACCGCCTACGCCGGCATCCCGGTCACCCACCGCGACGACGCCTCCGCCGTCGCCTTCGTCACCGGTCACGAGGACCCGGAGAAGGAGGAGAGCGCGCTCGACTGGGAGGCGCTGGCCCGCTTTCCCGGCACCCTCGTCTTCTACATGGGGGTGAAACGGCTGGCGGAGAACGCGGCGGCGCTGATCGAAGCGGGCCGCAACGCCGAGGAGCCCGCCGCCGCGATCGAACGCGGGACCTGGCCAGGGCAGCGCACCGTCGAGGCCAGGCTGGGAACGATCGCCGCGGCGGTCGCGCGGGAGAACGTCAAGGCGCCGGCGCTGATCGTCGTCGGCGAGGTCGCGAAGCGGCGCGAGCAGCTCGCCTGGCTCGAGCGCCGGCCGCTGCACGGTCGCCGCGTCGTCGTCACCCGCGCCCGCGCCCAGGCCAGCGGCCTGGCGGCGACGCTGCGCGAGCTCGGTGCCGAGGTCGTCGAGCTGCCGGCGATCCGGATCGAGGCGCGGATCGAGGCGCCGGAGGTCGGCGATGCGATTGCCGCCCTGAGCGAGTACTCGCTCGTCTGCCTCACCAGCCCCAACGGCGTCCGCCTCCTCTTCGAGGCGATGCAGGCCGCCGGCCGTGACGCCCGCGCCCTCGCCGGCGCGACGGTCGCCGCGATCGGCCCCGGCACCGCCCGCGCCCTGGCCGAGCGCGGGATCGCTGCCGACGTGGTTCCCGAGCGCTTCGTCGCCGAGGCGCTGGTCGAGGCCCTCGCCGAGGTCGAGGTCGAGGGCCGCCGCGTCCTCGTCGCCCGCGCCGCCGAGGCCCGCGACGTCCTCCCCGACGCCCTGCGCGAGCGCGGCGCCGAGGTCGACGTCGTCCCCCTCTACGAGACGGTCCGCGAGGAGCCCGATCCCGAGGAGGTCGAGGCGGCACAGAGCGCCGACTACGTCACCTTCACCTCCTCCTCGACCGTCACCAACCTCACCGCCGTCCTCGGCGACCGCTTCCCCAGCGGCGCCCGCATCGTCTCGATCGGCCCGATCACCAGCGAGGCGGTCCACGCCGCCGGCCTCGAGGTCGACGTCGAGGCCGAGCGCCACGACATCGACGGCCTCCTAACGGCTCTGCTGGATGACGTTCGGTAGCCCCCACCGGCACTTCCGCAGCACCGACTCGACCAACACCCGCGCCCGCGAGCTCGCCGCGGCGGGGGCGCCGCACGGGACCGTCGTCACCGCCGGCGAGCAGAGCGCCGGCCGCGGCCGCCAGGGCCGCACCTGGACCGCGCCCCCCGGCAAAGCCCTCCTCTACTCAGCCATCGTCCGCCCCCTGGAGGAGCGCCACGTGATGCTCCCCCTGGCAGTGCCCTTGGCAGTTTGTGAGGCGGCTGAGCAACTGAACCCCAACCTCGACTGCAAAGTCAAGTGGCCGAACGACATCCACGTCGAGGGTCGCAAGCTTGCCGGAGTACTGATCGAGGCCCGCCCCCAAGACGGCTGGGCAGTGATCGGCATCGGCCTGAACCTCTCAATCGAAGAACACGAGTTTCCTCCCGAGCTTCGAGCAACGGCGATTTCGCTCTTCCCCGGCGATCGACGGACCCGGGAGAGGGGGTCCGCCGGACCCTCCCCTCAGTTGTCCGCCGGACCCCCTCTCCCGGGTCCGCTCAACCAACGCCTGAACTACTGGGTCCAAGCAGAGCCTGATCGAGTCCTCGCTACTTGGCGCGAGCGCGACGCTCTACGCGGCCGCGAGGTCGCCTGGGACGGCGGCTCAGGAATCGCCGACGGCGTCGACGACCGAGGCTACCTCGTCGTCGTCACCCCCGACGGCGACCGCATCGCCGTCGGCACCGGCGAGGTCCACCTCACCCGTTTCTGACTCGACCGCTTTGCGGCGCCGGGAGCGGTTCGACTTCGCCTTGGCCTCGGGAGCGCCACCGTTCTCCCCCTGCGCGTCTTTGCGTTTGCGCTTGCGCCGGCGCTTGCCTTTCGGGAAGTTCTTCAGCAGCTCGCGCGCCACCGCCGACGGTTTCCGCGCCATCCGCATCCGCGCTCCGCGCAGCACCTCCTCGCCCTCGGGCGTGTGCGAGACGGCCGCCGCCAGCAGCGCCACCGCCAGGCGGCGGTCCTGTTTGCGCGCGGCGTGGACGAGCCGGCGCGCGTTGCGGCCGTGCGCCCGGCCCGAGGAGTTGACGAGCAGGCCGAGCAGGCGCTTCGTCTCCGGCCAGCGCTGCACCGCGTACTCCTCGTGCAGTTCCCGGGTGTAGGAGGCGAGGCGCCAGACCCACGCCTGCGCCTGGTCGCGGCGGCCGATCCGTTTGTCGGCCAGCGCCTGCAGCAGCGTCTTCGTCCCCGCCCGCTTGTCCTCGCGGCTCCAGGTGCCGACGATGTCGATCGCGTCGTCGAAGGCGTCGCCGTCGCCGAGATCGGAGATCTCGCTCAGCGCTTTCAGCCGCAGTTGCGAGTTGCGGTTGCGCTGCACGCAGGTGAGCAGGAAGCGCCGGCGCAGCTCCTTGCTGCGGTCGTTCTGCAGCATCGCCCGCGCCCGCCGCCAGCCCTGGGTGTTGACCCGCGCCCCGGCCAGCGCCGCCCAGGCGTGCTGCTCGGGATAGTCGAGGTTCTCGACGGCGATCCGCCAGATCTCCCGTTCCAGCACCTCCATCCGCTTCTCCTCGTTCTCGGAGACGGGGACGATCCGGCGCTCGACCCGGATTTTGCGCCCGCGCCCGCGCCGCACCGGCCCGACGACGATCGCGCCGCCGCGGTAGACGTCGCGGTCGAGCAGGCTGTGGAGGGTGACGATCGTCTCGTCGTGGGTCGTCGCCGGGTGGACGAAGTCGAGCACGATCCCCGCCTCCTTGCCCGGCGCCCGCCGGGTGACGCGACCGACCCGCTGCTGGTAGATCCGCCGCGAGGCGGTCGGCGCCAGGTGCATGCAGATCGTCGCCCGCGGGCTGTTCCAGCCCTCGGCCAGCAGCATCGCGTTGCAGAGGACGTCGACGGTGCCGCGCTCGAAGCCGGCGAGGATCTCCGCCAGCTCGCGCTTCGGCGTCTCCCCGGAGACCGCCTGCGCGTTGATGCCGGCGTCGCGGAAGGCTTTGGCGACGTTCTTCGCGTGCTGGACGCCGGCGGTGTAGACGACCCCCGGGATCTTGCGGAAGCGCGAGCGGTAGAGGTCGGCGATGGCGACGTTGAAGGGCTCCTGGTCGAGCAGCGCGGCCAGCTCCTCCTGGTCGAAGTCCTGGTCGACCTCACCTTTGCGCAGCGGCACTTTGGCGATCGTCCGCACCCCCGGGCCGGGCGGGATCCGCAGGCACCGCAACGGCGCGATCACGCCGCGGCGGGCGGCCTGGGCGAGGTCGAAGCGCGAGGTCTGGGTCGGGAAGAGGTCGGTGACGTGGCGCGCGATCAGCGCCCCGGTCGCGGTCATGCCGATGTAGACGGGGCCGGTCCACTGGCGGATGCAGGCGCTGGTTTTCTCGCCCAGAGCGGTGTGGGCCTCGTCGCAGATCACGACCGAGTAGGCGTCGGAGATCTTCTTGTGGTTGCGGACGAACCACTGGTAGGTCTCGACCGTGACCGGGCCGTCGGGGTCGTCGCGACCGTCGAGCAGCGGCGGCCGCAGCCGCTCCTTGTAGCCGCGGTCGGAGATCTCGCCGATGAACTGGTCGACAAGGTTGCGGCGGTGGGTGAGGATCAGCACCCCGCCGGTGCGGGTCGCCTCGACGAAGCCGACGGCGGCGACCGTCTTCCCCGCTCCGGTCGCGTGCTCGAACCAGAAGCGGCGCTCGGCGCCGGGGTCTTCGGGGGCCTCCTCGACGACCTCCTCGTCCTCCTCGGAAGGCTGTTCCTCCCAGTCCTGCGGCTCCTCGTCGGGAGCCATCTCCTCGTCATCGTCGAGCTCGCCGCTGCCGTCCAGGTCCGCCGCAGGAGCCTCACCGCCGTTGCCGTTCCCACTCCCGCTCTCCACCGCGTCGGCCCCGACGACCTGCTGCTGGCCCATCAGCTCAGCCAGGGTCCCGGAGAGGGCGTCCACCTGGTGGGGATTGAGTTCGGCCCCGTCGCGGAGCTTCGGCGGCTCATCGGCGAGGAAGCGCTCCAGGCCCAGCAGCAGGGAGAAGTCACGGCGCCACTGCATCGAGGGGTGCTCGGCGCCTGCGTCGAGCTCCTTCAGGGCCGCGTCGAGGGCGCGCCGGCGCGCCGTTCCCGGCGCCAGCGCCTCCGGTCCCTCGCCGTCGAGCAGGAAGGGCTCGCGGGCGAATGCCGCCGCACGCTCGATGTCGGCGCCTGAGGGAACTGCCGCGTCAGCGGCAACGTCGCTGGTCTTGGCCATAGATGGCTTCCGGGCTTCCGTCCGCACTTACCGGACAGACGGCTGGACAAAGTGAACGAGGCGGGGGCTCGACTGATGGTCTCCCCCGAGTACTCAATGCGATCCGCGAGCCGCGAACCGAACGTACGTATTGTACCCATGCAGCGGATGCGTGCGCGACTCAGACCACTGCCGGCACTGGCCCTACTGGCGCTGGCGCTCCTCTTCGCGAACGGCTGCGGAGGCTCCGAAGGCGGGGACTACGGCGGCTCGCACCCCGACTACGCCAAGGCCCTGGCGGGATCGCCGCCGCCGCTCGCCGCCCTCCACAAGCAGGGCAACGAGCTCCTCGACGGGGGCGCCTCCGCCTACGAGAAACGGATCGCGGAGCTGCGCGGCTACCCGATCGTCGCCAACGTCTGGGCTTCCTGGTGCGTTCCCTGCCGGCAGGAGTTCCCGGTCCTGCAGAAGCTCTCGGCCCGCTACGGCAAAGAGGTCGCCTTCCTCGGCGTCAACTCCGAAGACTCCGACGACGCCGCCACCACCTTCCTCCGCGAGGTCCCGGTGCCCTACCCCAGCTACACCGATCCCGGCAAAGAGATCTTCGAGTCGATCGGCGGCGTCGGCTTCCCCGACACCGCCTTCTACGACCGCTCCGGCGACCTCGTCTTCCTCAAACAGGGTCCCTACCGCGACGACTCCGAACTGGAAGCCGACGTGCGCCGCTACGCCCTCGAGAGCGGATAATCGAATCCCGGTGGAACTGTTCGTCCTCATCGCGATCGTCGGCTTCGGGCTCCTGGCAGCCGAGCTGCTGCTGCCGACCGGCGGCATCCTCGCCCTGCTGGGGGTGGTGGGACTGACCGCGGCGGGCCTCGTCGCCTTCGGCTCCGACAGCGACGCCGCCGACTACGCCGGCGGGGCGCTGATCGCACTCGGCGTCATCTCCGGGGTCACCTTCTACTTCGTCACCCGCAAGGTGCTGGAGGCGCACCGCAACGAGCGCGTCCGCACCGGGACCGAGGAGATGGTCGGCGCCGTCGCCGAGGCGCGCAGCTCGATCGATCCCACCGGACGGGTCTGGCTCGGGGGGACGATCTGGAGCGCACGCCTGGCCGAGGGAGCGAGCCCGGTCCGGCAGGGGGATAAAGTCACGGTCGAGGCGGTCGACGGGCTGACGCTGGTAGTGCGCCCGGAACCGCAGGCCGCGGTCCACTCGAGCGAAGGAGCCGGTTGATGGAGGCAGTCGCAGGAGTTCTCATCGTCCTCGCGTTCTTCGCGCTGATCGCGCTGGGCTCCTCGGTGCGGATCCTGCGCGAGTACGAGCGCGGGGTGATCTTCCGGCTCGGGCGCCTGATCGCCCAGAAGGGGCCGGGCTTGATCCTGCTGATCCCGCTCGTCGACCGGATGGTCAAGGTCGACCTGCGGACGGTCACCCTCAACATCCCGCCGCAGGAGGTGATCACCCGCGACAACGTCCCCTGCCGCGTCAACGCCGTCGCCTACTTCCGCGTCGTCGACTCCAACCGGGCGGTGGTCGAGGTCGAGAACTACCTGATCGCCACCTCGCAGATCTCGCAGACGGCGCTGCGCTCGGTGCTCGGCAAGGCCGAGCTCGACCAGCTCCTCGCCGATCGCGAGCGGCTCAACGAAGAGCTGCAGAAGATCATCGACGAGTCGACCGAGCCCTGGGGGGTAAAGGTCACCGCGGTCGAGATCAAGGACGTCGAGATTCCCGAGCAGATGCAGCGGGCGATGGCCCGCCAGGCGGAGGCCGAGCGCGAGCGCCGGGCGAAGATCATCAACTCCGAGGGCGAGTTCCAGGCGGCCCAGAAGCTCACCGACGCCGCCGACATCATCAGCACCAACCCGGCCTCGCTGCAGCTGCGCTACCTGCAGACGCTGCTGGAAATCGGCACCAACCAGAACACCACCGTCGTCTTTCCGCTGCCGATGGACGTGCTGGAGCCGTTCGTCGGCAAAGGCGCGGCGGGGCGCGCCGCAGGCACCGAGCGACCGCCTCGGCCCCCGGCATCCCCGCAGCCGCCGGAGCCGCCTGCGGTGGACGAGCCCGACGTCGGCGACCTCCCCCCCTCCCGCTCCTGAGCTCTCCCGAGGTACGCATCGACCAGCTGACGGGGCTGAGGACGATCCTCGCTCCCGGTCGGGCCGCGCGGCCGGACAGCTTCTCGGGGCGGGCGACCGAGCCGAAGGGGCCGGAGAACTGCCCCTTCTGCGAGGGCCGCGAGGAGCGAACGCCGCCGGAGCTCTACGCGCTGCGGCCCGACGGCGGCGCTGCCGACAGCCCCGGCTGGAAGACCCGCGTCGTGCCCAACCTCTACCCGGCGCTCGATGACCCATCGCGTGGTTCCTTACGGACGGATGGCGGCCAAAAGGAACCACAGGTCGGTGGTCCTGAAGCCGACGCAGGCTCGTTCGCCTCCGCCGGCGATCCGTTGCTGGCGACGAAACGCGCCGGCGAACCGGATCTCTTCTCCTCGCGCCCGGCCGCGGGCGCGCACGAGGTGCTGATCAACTCGCCACAGCACCTGACCGCGATGGCCGAGCTGGACGAGGAGCAGTTCGCCGCCGCCGTCGCCACCTGGCGCGAGCGGATGCGCGCCCACCCCGACGCCTCCCACCTGCAGCTGATCGTCAACGAGGGAGGTGGCGCCGGCGCTTCGCTCGAGCACACCCACGCCCAGCTCTACGCGCTCCCCTTCGTGCCCGCCGCGGTCGCCCGCGAGCGCGAGCGGGTCGGCGCCTACGGCGAACGCACCGCCGGCGGCGGGCTGCTGAGCGACGTCCTCGTCGAGGAGGTGCGCCGGCAGGACCGCCTGGTCGCGATCGACGACGAGGCGGCGCTGATCTGCCCCTGGGCCTCGCGCTCGCCGTTCGAGCTGCGGGTGATCCCGCGGCAGGAAGCGGCGCGCTTCGAGGAGGGCGAGGGCGGGGCGGCGATGATCCGCACCGCGATGCGGGCGCTCGCCAAGCTCTTCGACGGACCGCCGGAGCTGAACCTCTGGGTCCGCACCGCCCCCCGCGGCGCCGACCGGTTCCACTGGCACGTCGACATCGCTCCCCGGCTGACGATCAAGGCGGGCTTCGAGCTCGGCACCGGCGTCGACATCAACGTCTACCCGCCGGAGCGGGCGGCTTCGGACCTGCGCGAGTGCCTCGGGGTCTGAGTAGGGTGGCCCGGTGACGCCGAACCCGCGGCCGATACCGCGCTTCATCGCCGACACGACCCAGGAGGGCATCGCCCACGGTCGCTTCGCCGAGCGCCTGCGAGAGGAGTTCGCGCAGGCGTGCGCGGCCCTCGACGATCTGCCGGCGGGGGCGGAGGTGCCCGCCGAGGTCGACTGGTTTCCCGAGCGCGCCTGGGGCGGGCGCGTCTGGGTTCCCTGCTCGGCCCGAGCCGAGAGCGAGGAGGGGAGCCTGGAGCTGTTCGGCCACGTCTCCTACGTACAGCCGCTGGAGGGAGAGCCGAAGGACTTCGCCGCCAAGGCCGACTTCACCGACGTCCTCGCCGAGGACAACCCCGAGTGGCGGATCGACCTCAACGACGACGTGATCGGCCGCTGGCGCGGGGAGAACGGCAGGGCCGGCGCGGTCACCCTGGTCTGGGGCCGCCCCCTCGTGCGCGGTGCCGTCGCCGCCACCGCCGTCCTCGACGGCGAGACGGTCGACCAGGAGGTTGTCTCCCAGGACCGCTTCACCCTGATCGCCCTCGACGCCCTCGAGGGCTACGGCGACGACGTCTTCATGGAAGTGAAGCTCTGGAGCCAGCGGGCGATGGAGCTCGCCTCCGAGACCCTCTACGCCTGACCGAGAACCTCGATCGGGAGGTCGAGTCCCGAGCGCGCCAGCCGCGCATCGAAGGTGAGCAGACTTTCGCCAAGCATCAGCGCCAGGGCGACGTAGAGGCCGTCGTAGAAGGTGAAGTTGTCGCGCAGGTCCCAGGCGACGTGGACCAGGTTTTCGGGCTCGACGCGGCGCAGCGGCAGGTCGTCCAATTCCCAGAGCGCCTCTGCCGCATCCTCGGCATCCATCCGCCCCAACCGAACCTCGCGGCGCAGGGTGTGCCCCACCTCGGCGTCGATCAGATGCGGTGCCCAGAGCGCGTGTTCTTCATCGGCCAGTCGCGCGTCCACCGTCCCCGTGGGGTCTCTCCTGCAGAGGAGTTCGACGATGACGGATGCGTCCACGACAGCCATCAGTCGCCGCGCGCTTCGCGGATGATGTCGACCATCTCCTGGGTGGTGGAGGTCGACCTCCTCCCGCTCGCTTCCCTCCGCGCGACGATCTCCGCGATCGTCGACTTCCGGGTCCGCAGGTCGAGCTCCCGCTTGATGTAGTCGGACATGCTCATCCCCGCCGCCGCAGCCCGAATCTTCAGCTGCCGGTGCAGGTCGTCGGGCACGTTCCTGATCTGGATCATCTTGGACATGTGCAGCACATTATCCCGTGCGCCGGACATGTTCACTGCCTCTGCCGTTCTCATGCAAGCGATCCTGCCCAGCCAACTCGCACCTATGGCGCGCACTCTGTGCCAACTTCGACACCCCTTTGCCAACTAAGCGAGAATTCAGCCCCTGCCCCGATAGCTCAGCTGGATAGAGCGATCCCCTCCTAAGGGATAGGCCGCTGGTTCGAATCCAGCTCGGGGCACTGCTTCTATAGCTCGCCTCCCTTTGGATCTTGATGTTTCCGAAAACGATGTCCTCGGTACCAAAACGGTAGGGTGCGAGCTACTTCTTAAAAGAGAGTGATTAATGGGAATTCTTGCCGACCTCCAACGAGAAGCAGAAAGACAGCGGCGGGCCCAGGAACGGGAACAGCGTCAGCTGCAAAGGGAATACGAACGTGCCCAGCGGGAGGTCGAACGGCAAGCTGCTCGAGAAGAGAAGGAACGGAAAAAACTCTATGTCGAGCAGCGAGAACGAGAAACGGAACAACAGAACCAGGCTCTACATCGGCGAATTGATGAACTCGAAGGTCTGCTGGTAGCGACCCTTTCGGTAGACGATCACATCGATCTCGCTTCCCTCAAGCAGAAGTTTTCTGAACCTCTCTTCAACGATCGGGGCCTTAGCCAGCCGGAGCCGGCACCCGAACTCGAAGAAATCGAGCCCCCTGGCACCTTTGCCGCCTTGATCCCAGGCGCCAAAGCCAAGTACGAAGCAGCAGTCGAAGCCATACGAGCTGAGCACGCAGATGCGAGGGGAGAGTGGGAAAAACGAGAGGCGGAACGCGAGAAAGCGCTCGCCAGGGCTCAAGCGGTGCATGGGGAGGAGGTAGCCCGCGAACGCCAAACGGTCGAGGCGGCGAACGCCGAGATCGATCGCTTCGAGGAGAAACTCGATGCTGGCGATCCTGGAGCGGTGGTCGATTACCTTGGGATGGTCTTGGAGAAGAGTCGGTACCCGGACGACTTCCCAAACGCCCACAAGCTGGCTTATATCCCTGAGAGCAAGCAAGCAGTGATCGAGCAGGACCTGCCGGAGTTTGACCTGATTCCCGAAGCCAAAGAGCACCGATACGTGAAATCGCGCGACGAGATCACGGCCAGCAAGCGGGCAGAATCCCAACGCAAGGCGATCTACGCCAGCGTCATTAGCCAGATGGCACTACGCACCCTGCATGAGATCTTCGAGGCAGATCGCCGCCAGCATGTGGAGACGACTGTCTACAACGGAGTCGTCGACACGATTGACAAACGAACGGGACAACCAGCTCGGGTCTGCTTGATCAGCGTGAGAACTACGCGGGATGCCTTCGAAGCTCTTCAGCTGGACCGGGTCGATCCGCAGGAGTGTCTGAAAGGACTCGGCGCTGGAGTATCTACCAAACCAGCGGAGCTAGCGCCGATCCGGCCCGTCCTCGAGTTCAAGATGGTTGACGATCGATTTATTGACGAGAGCGATGTTCTTTCTGATCTTGATCAGCGGCCCAACCTTATGGCTCTTAGTCCCTCTGAATTTGAGTCTCTGATCACGAATCTCTTCGAAAAAATGGGCTTGGAGACGCGTCAGACCCGTCCTTCGCGGGATGGCGGAGTCGATTGTGTTGCGTGGGACACCCGGCCAGTGATGGGTGGAAAGGTGGTAATCCAGGCGAAGCGCTACGGAGGAACCGTTGGCGTCAGCGCCGTTCGAGACCTCTTCGGCACGGTGCACAACGAGGGAGCGAGCAAGGGAATTCTGGTCACTACCAGTGGCTATGGCAAAGCTTCGTTCGAGTTTGCCGAGGGCAAGCCGCTTGAGTTGCTAGATGGCAGCAACCTCCTGTACTTACTGAGCGAGTATGCCGGGGTTGAGGCACGGATTGATCCTCCTGAAGATTGGGTCGATCCGGAGGGCGCCGAGATGAAAGAGGAGCCCGCTGCGTCTTAGTCCATAGTGCTCTCCCGCTGCAGGCTTTCTCCCGAGAACCTGCAACTTTTGACCTTCTGCCTTGCTTGTACCGAGAGTGCAGACCGTGATTTCGCGAGGCCGCCGCAGCTCGATGCTCCTCCTCCTGCCCTTGGTGGCGGCGCTGCTTGCCCTGAGCGCCGTCGCGTCCTCCGCCACCGCCGCTACGCGGTCGGTCCACTTCGACGGCCGCGCGGTGCAGGTCCCGAGTAACTGGCCGGTCCTCCGTCTCGCCCAGCACCCGCGGATGTGCGTGCGGCTGGACCGGCGGGCGGTCTATCTCGGCACTCCCTCCGCCAACCAGCGCTGCCCCGCCGAGGCGATGGGGCGGCGGCGGGCGATCCTCGTCGAACCCCGCGGCGGCGCCGGTGCTTCCGCCCTGCGCACGGCGCCGCGCCGCGCCACCAGCTTGGCCGGGGGGAGCGTCTTCACCGGCCTCGGCTTCGACGCCTGCACCGCCCCCTCCTCGAAAGCGATGGCGGCGTGGGCAAGCTCCCCCTACCGCGGCATCGGCGTCTACATCGGCGGCATCAACCGCGCCTGCTCGCAGCCGAACCTGACCGCGAGCTGGGTCGCGGCGCAGACCGAAGCCGGCTGGCACCTGATCCCGACCTACGTCGGCCTGCAGGCGCCGACCAGCAGCTGCTCCAGCTGCGCCAAGCTCACCTCCAGCCAGGCCACCGCGCAGGGCATCGCCGCGGCAGAAGACGCGGTCGAGGAAGCGGGTGCCGTCGCGATGGGCCCCGGCAGCCCGCTCTACTTCGACATGGAGTCCTACAGCCAGACCTCCAGCGCGACCGCCGCCACCCTCGCCTTCCTCGAGGCGTGGACGAACGAGCTGCACGCGCTCGGCTACCTCTCCGGCGTCTACAGCAGCAGCGCTTCCGGGATCGAGGACCTCGCCGGCCAGGTCGGCAGCGGCTACGAGCTCCCCGACGCGATCTGGATCGCCAACTGGAACGGGCAGCAGAACACCTCCGACCCGGTGGTGCCAGCCAACGCCTGGACGGCGCACCAGCGCATCCACCAGTACCGCGGCGGCCACAACGAGACCTACGGCGGGGTCACGATCAACATCGACAACAACTACCTCGACGGGCCGACGGTCGGCTCCGCCACGCTGGTCAGCGGCGACAACCCGGTCGGCTACCTCGATCTCGCCAGCTCACCCGCGCCGGGCCAGGTGCGGGTCCGCGGCTGGGCCTTCGACCCCAACGCTCCCACCGAACCGCTGGCGATCCGCCTCACGGTCGGCGGCAAGAGCGGCACCCCGGGCGCCGCCACCTACGAGCTCGGCACCGTCGCCACCCGCTCCCGCCGCGACGTCGCCAGCGAGTTCCCCGAAGCCGGTCCCCGCCACGGCTTCGACCTCAGCCTGCCGATCGTCAAGTCCGGCCGCCAGCGGGTCTGCGCCTACGCGCTCGATCGGGAACCCGGCGAAGACCGCCTGCTCGGCTGCAAGGGTGCGACGGTCCCGGTTGCGCTCCGCCTCTCCCACCTCAAAGACAGCGGCAAGCGCGTGCGCGTGCGCGTCGCCTGCCTCTGGCCGGCAGGCACCGAGTGCCCCGGGCAGATCCTCCTCCGCGCCCGCTTCCGGGTGCCGGTCGCCAACTACCGCGGCCGCGGCCCCCGCACCCGCCCGGTGAGCCGGGTGGTCGGCCGCGGCGCCTTCCACCTCACCGGCGGCGGCGCGCAGACCCTCCGGATCCCCCTCAGCGCCACCGGCCGCGAGCTGCTGCGCCAGCGGGGCTGGCTGAAGACGCAGGTGGTGGGGGCGATTCCCGGCGGCCGCCGGATCGCCGTGCTGGGCCTCCGCGGCTAGTCGCGGTCGGGGCGCTCGGGGTAGATCTCGTCGATCGTCGTCAGCGCCCGGTAGGGAGCGCCCGCGGCGGCTTCGATCTTCTCCGCCCCACCGGCGAGCCGGTCGACTACGGCGACCACCCCGGCGACCTCGAGGCCCTCCTCGCGGACCCGCTCGATCGCCTTTGCGGTCGAGCCGCCGGTGGTGACGGTGTCCTCGACGACCAGGCAGCGCACCCCCGGCGCGACCGGCCCCTCGACCCAGCGCTGCAGCCCGTGTTCCTTGCGCTCGCCGCGGACGAAGAAGGCGACGAGGTCGGCCCCGGCGGAAACGGCGATCGCGGCGCAGGCGGGCGGGATCGCCGCGGTGGCCGGACCGCCGACCGCCTCGGCTCCAACCTCCGCCGCCGCCGCCGCGATCAGCTCGCCGGCGGCCCGAAAGCCCGCCGGCCGCATCAGCGTGCGCCGGGCATCGACGTAGTACTGCGCGGTCGCGCCGCTGGCCAGCGTCACTTCGCCGAGGATCAGCGAGTGCTGGCGCAGCTCGTCGAGCAGCGTCCGCTTGGCGGCGTCGAGATCGGCCACGGCGGGCATCCTAAGCGGCGAGCGTCTCGGCGAAGCCTTGCCGCCAGCTCGGGTGCGCCGGCTGCCAGCCGAGCTCGCGCTTGGCCTTGGCGTTGGAAGCGCCGCGCATCTCCAGCGCCGCCGAGACCAGATCCTTGCCGGCGACCAGCCGTGCCAGCCAGGCGGGGACGCGTCGCGGCGGCTTCGCCCCCAGCACCTGCGCATAGGCGGGCGCCCACTCGTGCAGCGGCGCCGGCTCGTCGTCGACGACGTTGTAGACGCCGGGGGAGCCGTGGTCGAGGGCGGCGACGTAGGCTGCCGCGGCGTCCTCGACGTGGATGAAGGAGAAGGTCCCCTCGCCCTTGCCGACGACCGGGTTGCGCCGCTTCAAGGTGTCTTCGGCGATCGTGCCGCCGCGGTCGTAGTAGGTCCCCGGCCCGTAGAACCAGCCGAAGCGCAGCACGACGCCCTCCGGCTGCCCCGCCTCGAGCACTTGGGTCTCAAGCGAGACCAGGGCGTCGCAGGCGGCGGCGAAGCGGCCGGGAGGATCGCGGAAGAGCGGCGCCTCCTCGTCCTTCACCCACTCCCCCTCGGGCTCGTAGAAGAAGGCGACGCTCTCGGCGACGACCCGCCGTGCCCCGGCGGCTTTCGCCGCGGCCACCAGGTTCCGGGTCCCCTCCCGGCGGACACGGTTGGTCGCCGCCAGGTAGTCCGATTTCGGATTGAACCGCGGCGGCAGCGCCGTCAGCGCGTGCAGCACCACCTCCGGCCGCGCCACCGCAACCGCCTCCCGCAACGCCTCCGCGTCGAACGCGTCGCAGACGACCGCCTCAGCCCCAGTCTCCCGAATCTCCGCCGCCCGCTCCTCCCGCCGCGTCATCCCCACGACCTCATGCCCGGCCGCAACCAGCTGCCGCACGGTCGGCCGTCCAACTACTCCACTAGCACCTGCAACAAAGACCTTCATGCGCCCTCCTTCATCAGATCGGCGCGTTCTTCCGTCGCCGGTCAGCTACCAGATGAAAATATCCTCGCCGAAGAAGATGCGGTTGTAGATCTCGGGCTGGTCGGCGATGAAGGTCCGCAGGCAGCCGTGGCTGGCGGGGTAGTCCGGGACCGATTCATAGCCGTGGACCGCGTAGCCGCCGTAGAAGTAGAACGAGTAGTACATCCCGTGCGAGTTGTAGCCCGGTTCCTGGCGGATGAACTCGAAGTGGCCGGTGACGGTGGGGGTCGAGGACTTGCCGGAGGAGATCGGGTAGATCGCGAACGGCTTGTCGCCCTTGGCGAAGACCAGCACCTGCTTCGAGAGCGGCGCCTCGACGTGCTCGCCGGCACCCGGGTGGCGGACCTCGTAGCCGCCCTTGCCGGAGAAGGCTTTCTTCACCAGGCCGGCACCGGCGCGCATGCTGCGGGTCATGTCGTTGACTTTGCGGTAGGCGAGGACGCCGCGGGCGGTCTTGCCGCCGAAGCAGCGCCCGTCGTTGGCGATGTAGCCCATCTTCCGCATCGCCTTCTTGAAGCCGACGACGACGTCGCCGCACTGGCCCTGGTGCAGCGCCGGGAAGCTCACCTTCCAGCTCTTCCGCACGGTGCTGTCAGCGCCCAGCTCCGGCGTCGCCACGTGCTTGGCGGCGACCGCGTACTTGCCGTTCTCGCGCACCTCGATGCTGGTCCGGAAGGTCCCCTTGTTGCCGGCCTTGCGGACCGGGAGGTTGCGGCTGAAGAGGATGCGGCCGTCGAGGTAGAAGGTCACCTGGACCTTCTCGCCGGCGACGAAGGGGGCGAGCGTCCCGCTCACCGGGACCGTCTGCATGATCTCCGCCCGCCCGTTGTCCAAGTTGCCGACCTTGACCTTCACCGTCGCCTCCGGCGTCGGGGTCGGCTGCGGCGCCGGCTTTTTCCCAGGAGCAGCCGCAGCGCCGGCGGGCAAAGCGAGGATCGCGACAACGGCGACCAGAGACGGGAGGCGGCGATTCACGGGGGCGAAATCCTACTGAGCCAGTAGGGCGACAGAGTTGTTCAGCATGTGCAGCAGCATCCCGGGCACGATCGAGCCGGTCTTTTCGTAGAGCAGGCAGAAGATGAAGCCGAAGGCGATCAGCGGCGGCACCGCGCTGAGGCCGGTGAAGGCATGGAGAAGCCCGAAAACCGTCCCCGCGATCAGCGCCGCCGGGAGCCGCGGCAGGCGCTCCCGCAGGCCGCCGAAGAGCATGCCGCGGAAGCAGATCTCCTCGGCGATCGCGGCGGCGAAGACGATCAGCAGGACCTGGATCGGGACCGGGCCGAACCCCTCGGCGATGTCCTCCTGTTCGGGTTCGAGGATCAGCGCCGAGTAGAGCACCGCGAAGAGCAGGTAGGCGCCGACGGCCGCCGCCATCCACTTGATCGCCGAGGGGCGGAAGCTCCGCACCCCCAGGCGCTGCAGGCTCTCCCGCAGGGACTTCGATCCACGGGAGCGGGCCACCCCGAGGGGCACCAAGAGCAGGCCGAGGACGAGGCCGACCTGGGCGATCACGTTGCCGGCCGTCGTCAGTTCGCCTTCGTCGGTGAAGGCGACGGCGGGAATGCCGAGGACGAGGCCGACGACGATCGCCAGCACCGCCCCCAGCAGCGCTCCGGACGGGCCCCAGTTCGAGGGCGGGAAGTCCCGGCGGGCAGGTTCGGCGACAGGTGGGGTGGCTAGGTTGCTCTCCATGTCGCCCGCAGTCTCACAGGTCTCGCGCACGACCCGGACCCGGCTGCGCATCCTCCGCCGCCTCGGCTTTCTCGCGATCTTCCTCGTGGTCGCGATGCTGGCCCTCAGCCAGTTCACCGAGCTGCAGCGGCTGGCGAACGGCATCCTCGCCTCGACCGCGCTCGTCGTCGCGGTCGTCGGCTTCGCCGCTCAGCGCACGCTCGCGAACATGATCGCCGGCATCCAGATCGCCGTCTCGCAGCCGATCCGGATCGGCGACCGGGTCAGCTTCGAAGAACGCGAGGGCCGGGTCACCGACATCACCCTCTCCTACACCTACATGGACCCCGGCGACGGCAGCTCGGTGGTGATCCCCAACCAGCTCCTGGTCGAAGGGATCGTCCACAACCACTCGACCGAAGACACCATCGCCTGACGGGGAGAGGGGCGAAGTACCCTCTGGTCGATGACGCAGCGCAACCGGCGACGCCAGCGCCGTCACGGGGGAATCGGCGCCAAGCTGCTGCTCGCCTTCGGCGGCGTCTTCGTCCTGCTCGCGATCGCCGCGATCGCGATCGCCTCCTGGGTCCTCGACGTCGCCGCCGACGCCCCCTCCCTGCGCAGCTGCAAACCGATCGACCGCGGCGGCAACACCGTCCTCTACGCCGCCGACGGCTCCAAGCTCGGCATCGTCGCCTCGCCCGAAGTGCGCTCGCCGGTCTCGATCGAGCGGATTCCGAGGAGCGTGCAGCTGGCGACGGTGGCGATCGAGGACCAGCGCTTCTACCAGCACGACGGCGTCGACTACGAGGGGATCCTGCGGGCGGCGGTGAAGGACCTGGAAGCGGGCGAAGCGGTCGAGGGCGGCTCGACGATCACCCAGCAGCTGGTCCGCAACCTCTGCATCCGCAACCCCGAGCGCACGCTCGAGCGCAAGATCGTCGAGGCGGAGCTGGCGGTCGAGTACGCCGAACGCCACACGCGCCGCGAAATCCTCGGCTCCTACCTCAACATCGCCTCCTACGGGACGGTGGAAGGGTCCACCGCGGTGGGGGTCGGCGCCGCCGCGAAGATCTTCTTCTCGAAGCCGGTCTGGAAGCTGAAGCTGCCGGAAGCGGCGCTGCTGGCGGGGCTGCCGCAGGCGCCCTCCGAATACAACCCGCTGCTGAACCCACGCGGCGCGAAAGCGCGCCGCGACCAGGTGCTGGAGCAGATGGAGAAGCTCGGCTACATCAGCGCCTCGCGCGCCCGGGCGGCGAAGGCGAGCGGCCTGCGGGTGAACCTCGACGAGAGCTACTTCGAGCACCGCGAGCCCTACTTCTTCGAATACGTCGAAAACCAGCTGATCGACAAATACGGCGCCCAGAAAGTGCGCCGCGGCGGCCTCGAGGTGCAGACCACTATCGAGCCGGAGCTGCAGCAGGTCGGGCTGGAAGCGATGCGCTCGGCGCTCCCCTACTCGACCGACCCCTCCGCCGCGTTCGTCTCGATCGACCCGCGGGGCGGCCAGATCCGGGCGATGGTCTCCAGCTCGCAGTACGACCAGAGCCAGTTCAACCTCGCCGCGCAGGGGCACCGGCAGCCGGGCTCGACCTTCAAGACCTTTGTCCTGACGACGGCGATCAAGCAGGGGATCGACCCCTACTCGACCTACTACACCTCGAAACCGCTGGACCTCTACCTGCCGCAGTGGGGGCACTGGACCGTCGCCACCGCCGACGAAGGGTATTTGGGCACCGTCAACCTGCAGCAGGCGACGGTCGCCTCGGACAACACCGTCTTCGCCCAGCTCGACCTCGACGTCGGGCCGCGGGCGGTCGCGCATACGGCGGAGGCGATGGGGATCGTCAGCAAGCTCGACGGGATTCCGGCCGAGGGGCTCGGCGGCCTGCGGATCGGCGTCTCGCCGCTGGAGATGGCGAGCGCGTACGGGACCCTCGCCGCCGGCGGCATCCACCGCCAGCCGGTCGCCGTCGAGAAGGTCGTCTTCCCCAACGGGCACGTCGACCGACCCGAACCGTCGCGGCCGCAGCGAGTCCTCTCCGAACCGATCGCCTGGGAGGTGACGCGGCTGCTGCACGACAACATCACCGAAGGCACCGGCACCGCCGCCTACACCGGCTGCGCCGGACAGGCCGGCAAGACCGGCACCACCGACGAATACACCGACGCCTGGTTCGCCGGCTACCAGCCGAACCTCTCGACCGTGGTCTGGGTCGGCTACCCGGAATCGAACGACGTCTCGATGACGAGCGTGCACGGGATCACCGTCTTCGGCGGCACCTTCCCGGCGGAGATCTGGCACGCGCTCTACGCGGGGGCGGGGGTGCCCTGCGAGGAATTCACCGAACCGGAGGGGCGGGTCAGCTGGGCCCCCTACTACGGGCGCTACGCGCGCTCCGGCCCGAGCGACGACTCCGACCTCGGCGGCGCGGGAGGCGGCGGCAGCGAAGACTCGCCGCCGCCTGGGTCGGCGGCGGTCGGCGGCTACGACCCGAACGCCTACGCGCCGGGGGCGGGACAGGAACCGCTGCCGGCACCGCCACCGCCGCCATCCCCGCAGAGCGAAGTCGACGGCGGCGACTCGGCGAGGTAGCGGTATCGACCCGGGGCTCGCCTATGGCCTCGTCTGGGCCGGCTTCCTCGCGTACCTGGTGGTGCTGGCAGCGGCGCCGCGGCTGGGGCGGAGGGCCGTCTGGGCAGCGATCGTCGTCTTCGTCGCCGGCTTCGCCGTCGCCCCGGTCCTCCTCTCCCACGACGTCTACAGCTACGTCGACTACGCCCGGCTCGGGGTCCGGCACGGGCTCGACCCCTACGTCCACCCGCCGCTGGCCGCGCCGCAGGACCCGGCCTACGCCGAGGTCACCTGGACCGAAGCGACCAGCGCCTACGGCCCGCTCTTCACCCTCGCCACCTACCCGCTCGCCTGGCTCCCGGTCGGGGCCGCGGTGGCGGTCCTGAAGGCGGTCGCCGCCCTCTCGGTGCTGGGCATCGCCGCTGTCGTCTCCCGCCTCGCCGCCTGGCGCGGCGTCGACCCGCTGCGGGCGGCCGCCTTCGTCGCCCTCAATCCCCTTGTCCTCGTCCACGTCGTCGGCGGCGCCCACAACGACGGCCTGACGATGCTGCTGGCAATGCTCGCCGTCGCCGCCGTCCTCAGCGCCCGCGAGCTCTCCGCCGGCGCCGCCCTCATCACCGCCATCGCCACCAAGGCCTCCGCCGCCTTCCTCGCCCCCTTCGCCCTCCTCGGCACCAAGCCCCCCACGCCGACGGGACGAAAACCGGATACATGGGGCGGTTTTCGTCCCGTCGGCAGGCTGTTGCTGGGAGCTGCCGGGGCCATGCTGGCGATTGGAGTGGCAGCGTGGCTCGCCTTCGGCTGGGACTGGCTGAGCGGCTTCGGACTCGCCGGGGAGAACCAGGACCGGACCAGCTACATGAGCATCCCGATCGCCGCCGCCCGGCTGACGGGCCTCGACCCCGACGCCGTCCGCCTCGCGGCAGCGGTCCTCTTCGCCGTCGCTATTGCCTACCTGCTCGCCTGGACCTGGCGCGGCGGCGATTGGGTCCGGGCCGCCGCCTGGGCCGCCCTCGCCCTCCTCCTCGCCACCTCCTGGCTGCTCCCCTGGTACCTGATCTGGGTTCTGCCCCTGGCGGCGATCTCCCGGGACCGCCACCTGCAGCTGCTCACCCTCGCCCTCACCGCCTACCAGCTGGGCGCGCGCATCCCGCTCTGAGGCGAGCTCAGGCCCCCCGCGCCGCCGCCTGCCGCTCCGCCTCTTCCTCCTCGGGGGAGGGATGGAGGATGCCGGTGTGGACGCTCCACCCCTCTCTGCGGCCGAGCGCGGTGACCGCGCCGACGTAGATCAGTTCCGCCACCGTCATCACCCCGCGCACGGCGATCGCGATCAGCGACCCCAGCGCGAAGCTCTTGCTCGGCAGCGCCGCCTTCACCGCCCAGGCGAAGGCGGCGTCTTTGACGCCGAGGCCGGCCGGGGCGACCAGCGTCACCAGCGCCGCGAAGTAGCCGATCGCCTGCGCCGAGCCGACCAGGAGAACGTCCTCGAAGGGGATGTAGGTGACCGAGCGGGCGACGCAGTAGAGGCCGAGGGCGACGACGATCCAGTTCAGCGAGTAGAAGGCGATCAGGGAGATGACGCCGCGCAGCGAGATCACCGCCGGCAGCGGTTCGCGCCCGAACAGCCGCAGCGCCTTGTTCGCCAGCGGGCCGAAGACCTTCGGATGCAGCAGCACGATCGCCGCCGGAATCAGCAGCAGCACCGCCCAGCGCAGCGGCTGCCCCTCCAGATCGGGGTGCTGGATGATGAAGTAGGACGCGACCACGACCGCCGAGGTCGCGGAGACCGCCTGTTCGTAGACGATGCTGGCGATCGTGATCCGGCGCGGGATCCCGGCCCGTTCGGAGAGCAGCACCCTTCCCAGCACGTAGAGCACGCTGCCGGGGACGTAGCGGGCGAGCAGCGGCTGCCCCCAGGCGACCTGGGCCCGCCCGAACCCGATCGGATAGCCGAGGAACCGCAGCGCCAAATCCCAGCCGAAGGCGCTGAGGACGTAGAAGACCGGGAGGATGATGATCGCCGGGACCAGCCAGCCGACGTGGAAGTGGACGCCCTCGTCCTGGATCTCCGCCCATTGGTCGATGACCGTGAGCACGAGGAAGCCGAAGATGAGCACGGCGAGGCCGATCTGGAGGGCGAGGCGGACTTTGCGACTGCGGGGCGGCTTTTTCCCGACCCGCGATCCGGCCTCACCCACCCGGTGCAGGAATGGTTGGCGGCGCTCCACGTCCGTCCGCACCTTAGTGTCTGGGATAGTCGGGTGATGGGCGAGTTCGAGTTGCTGGCGAAGCTGCGCCAGCGCCTACCGCAGGATGGACCCCGGATTGAGCTCGGCAGCGGCGACGACGCCGCCGTCACCGTTCCCGCCGGCGCGACGGCGACTTCGGTCGACGCGCTCGTCGAGGGGGTCCACTTCCGCCGCGGCGACGGGGGGCTGGAGGCGATCGGCCGCAAGGCGCTCTCCACGGCGCTCTCCGATCTGGCGGCGATGGGAGCGGAGGCGGGCGAGGCCTACGTGGTCCTGGGCGCCCCCGCCGACTTCGCCGAGGAGGACTTCCTCGCGCTTCTCGACGGCCTGCTCGCGGTCGCCTCGGAGACCGGCACGACCCTCGCCGGGGGCGACGTCACCCGGGCGCCGGCGCTGACCCTGGCGGTCACCGTCGTCGGGCACGCGGCCCGGCCGGAGCAGCTCGTCAGCCGCGGCGGGGCCGAGCCGGGGGACCTGCTGGTCCTCACCGGCGAGATCGGCGGTGCCGCCGCCGGCCGCCTCCTGCTCGACGACGCCGCCGTGGCCGCAGCCGTTTCCGAGGCCACGGCCGAGCGCCTGCGCGGGCGGCAGCTCGATCCCACCCCCCGCCTGCGCTCCGGCCGCGCCCTGGCGGCGGCAGGGGCACGGGCGATGATCGACCTCAGCGACGGCCTCGCCGGCGACGCCGGGCACCTCGCCCGTGCCAGCCGGGTGGCCTTGCGAATCGACGCCGGCGCCCTCCCCCTCGCCAAGGGAGTGGCCGAGATCGCCGCCGCCACCGGGCAGGATCCCCTGCAGCTCGCCGTCTCCGGCGGCGAGGACTACGAGCTGCTGGCCGCCCTCCCCGCTGCGAGCCTCAACGAGGCCTCGAGCAGGCTCGGCGAAGCCACGGAGACGACCCTCACCCCGGTCGGCGAAGTGGAAGCCGGGGAGGGGGTGGAGATCAGGCTGCCCGGGGGCGGACTACTGACTGCCCGTGGCTATGACCATTTTGCGGGCCCGTAGCGTGGATCCCCGTCAGCAGCTCCTTGACGCCACGGCGGCTCAGCATCGCCATCGCGACCTGCGCAGGGTCCGGCTTGTAGGCGCCGGCTTCAACCAGAGATTTCAGTTCTTGGGGCTCCATGGCCTTCGCGGTCATTATCGGCCCCGCCACCCAGATCCTTAGTTCTTAGTACTCGCACATGCGTCCAGAGGGAAGCGATTACTACCCTTGAAGCAGTGCCGAACGGATCTGCCCGCATTCTCCTCGTCGACGACGAGCAGTCGATTCAGACTTTGCTCAGCTACCCCCTGCGCAAGGACGGGTACCACGTGACCTCCGCGCTCGACGGCAACGAAGCGCTCCGACGCTTCGAGGAAGGGCGCTTCGACCTGGTCATCCTCGACCTGATGCTGCCCCAGATGGGCGGCGTCGAAGTCTGCCGGCAGCTACGCTCGCGCAGCCAGGTCCCGATCATCATGCTGACCGCCAAAGGCAGCGAGACCGACAAGGTCGCCGGGCTCGAGGTGGGCGCCGACGACTACATCACCAAGCCCTTCTCGATGCGTGAGTTCCGCAGCCGCGTGAAAGCGGCGCTGCGCCGCTCGCGGATGGCGATCGAGGCGAAAGAGGAGACCGGCGGCACGATCGAGTGCAGGGACCTGACGATCGACTTCGACCGCCGCATGGTCACCCTCGAGGCGGAGGAGGTGCGCGTCACCTACGTCGAGTTCGAGATCCTCGCCGCCCTCGCCCACTCCCCCGGCCGCGTGCTCACCCGCGAGACGCTGCTGGAGCACGTCTGGGGCGACTCCGACTACCGCGACCCCCGCACCATCGACGTCCACATCCGCCACCTGCGGGAGAAGCTCGAGCGGGATCCGAAAGAGCCGGAGTACCTCTTCACCGTGCGCGGGGTCGGTTACCGGTTCCGGGAGTAAACGCTCGATGCGACGGCTCAGGTCCCCCTTTTTCGGCGGTCGCATCACGATCACTTGGATCGTGATCGCGGCCGTTGCCGCCGAGGGCATCTATCTCTACACGGTCGCGATTGGGATGGCCGCCATCCACGATGGCTCAGTCAAGATCCAGATCTTGGCCGGCGGCGCGATTGTGGGCCTGTTGGTGATCCTGATCGGCCGAAGCTATGTCCGGACCTACACCAGCAACATCAGGCGGCTCCAGGAGGCCGCCCGCAAAGTCGCCGACGGGAACTTCGAAACGAAGATCCCGGTCGCCTCGGTAGGCCCCCTAAGGCCGCTCGCCCGCACCTTCAACGAGATGCAGCGCCGCCTCGCCGAGCTCGACAGCGCCCGCAAGCAGTTCATCGCCAACGCCTCGCACGAGCTGCGGACGCCGATCTTCAGCCTCGGCGGCTTCGTCGAGCTGCTCGAAGACGAGGATCCGAGCCCGGAGGAGCGGGCGGAGTTCGTGCGGACGATGCGCCAGCAGATCGAGCGGCTGACGAAGCTGACCACCGACCTGCTCGACCTCTCCCAGCTCGACGCCGGGGCGGTGGTGATGCGGGCCAGCACGGTCGACCTCACCGCCCTCGCACGCGAGGTGACGAAAGAGTTCGGCGCCCGCGCCGAACTGCGTGGATCGCGCCTGCAGCTGCGCACCCCGAAGCAACCGGCGATCGCCCTCGCCGACCCCGATCGGGTGCGGCAGATCATCCGTATCCTGCTCGATAACGCCCTCTCCCACACCCCCGAGGGAACCGACGTCACCGTGACCACCTACTCCGCCAACGGCCGTGCCGAGCTGACCGTCTCCGACGACGGTTCGGGCATCCCCCAGCGCGTCCAGAAGCGGATCTTCGAGCGCTTCTACACGGCGGACAAGGCCGGCGGCTCCGGCCTCGGCCTGGCGATCGCCACCGAGCTCGCACAACGGATGAAGGGCGAGATCACGATCAGCTCCAGCCGTCGCTTCACCGCCTTCACCCTCGATCTGCCCCCCGGAACCCGCGAGGCGACCCCGGCCCGATCCTCCGGCGCTCTGATGAGGGCCGGCGCGTGAGGCCCCTCGGCGCCCTGCTCGGGCTGCTGCTCTGCCTTGCGCTGATCGCCGGCTGCGGGTCCTCGGGCGACGGCGATCCGGGGCCGACCGCTCGCTCGGAAGCGGTGGCCACGGCGCCGGAACCGACGCCCCAGGTGGCGATCGAGACCTCCAGCCCCGGCTTCGACGCCGCCCAGATCTTCGAGGAGGCAGCACCCGGGGTGGTGACGATCCGCTCGCTCTTCGGCCAGGCCGGCGCTGCCGAGGGCTCGGGCTTCGTCCTCAACACCGACGGGGAAATCGCCACCAACGCCCACGTCGTCACCGACGAATCCAGTGGCGATCGCAAGCCGGCCGAGCAGGTGTACATCGAGTTCCAGGACCGCAACGTCGTCCCCGCCGAGATCGTCGGCTTCGATCCCTTCGTCGACGTGGCGCTGCTGCGGATCGAGCCCAAGGGCCTCGCGCTGCACCCGCTCGAGCTGGGAGACGACAACGAACTCCACGTCGGCCAGCCGGTGGCGGCGATCGGCAGCCCCTTCGGCGAGCAGCAGTCGCTCTCGGTCGGGGTCGTCTCCGCCACCGACCGCTCGGTGCGCTCGCTGACCCAGTTCGAGATCGCCGGCGCGATCCAGACCGACGCCTCGATCAACCCCGGCAACTCGGGTGGACCGCTGCTCGACGCGGGCGCGCGGGTGGTCGGGATCAACCAGCAGATCGAGACCAACTCCGGCGCCAACGACGGCGTCGGCTTCGCCGTCCCGATCTCCGCGGTGAAGCGCTCGATCGCCCAGCTGCGCGAGGACGGCGAGGCCGAATACGCCTACATCGGCGTCTCCAGCCAGGCCCTCTATCCCCAGCTCGCCCGCAAGCTCGGGCTCGACACCACCTTCGGCGGCCTCGTCTCCGAAGTCGTCTCCGGCGGTCCCGCGGAGGAAGCCGGGATCGAGGGTGGGAACGACAAGCTCAACTTCCAGGCGGGGCAGTACCGGACGGGCGGGGACGTGATCCTGCAGGTCGACGGCCGCGACATCGTCGGTCCCGACGACCTGGCGGAAGTGATCGCCGTCCACCAGCCCGGCGACAGGGTGACGCTGACGATCCTCCGCGACGACGAGCGGAAGCAGGTCGAGCTCACCCTCGGCAAGCGCCCCGACAGCTCCTCTGGCTAGACCCCGCCGGCGGCTGGACGCCGTGTCGCCGCCCATCGGTGTAGAACTCCAGCCTTGCTTCAGGAAGTCGCCCTCGGCAACAAGACCCTCACCGACTACACCCACATCGTCGGCAAAGAGCTGACGGAGCAGATCCGCCAGCTCTCCGAGCCGCTGAAGGGGAAGCGGGTGCTGCACGTCAGCGCCACCGCCTTCGGCGGCGGCGTCTCCGAGATCCTCTACACGCTGGTGCCGCTGATGCGCGACGTCGGCCTCGACGCGCACTGGCACGTGATCTTCGGCAAAGAAGAGTTCTTCAACGCGACCAAGCTCCTGCACAACTCGCTGCAGGGCGCGGAGGAGACGCTGAGCGACGAGCAGTGGGAGATCTTCGACGAGATCAACCAGATGAACGCCGAGGGCCTGCAGGGCGAGTGGGACGTGGTCATCGTCCACGACCCGCAGCCGATCGGCCTCCGGCGCGGTGCCACGGCGAAGGGCGGGCGCTGGATCTGGCGCTGCCACATCGACCTCTCGACCCCGAACCCGGCGCCCATCTCGCGCCTGCTGCCGATGATCGAAGAGTACGACGCGAGCGTCTGGCACCTCGAGGACTACGTCCCGAACGGGATGGGCAAGCACCGCGAGGACGTGCGGATCATGCCGCCGGCGATCGACCCCCTCTCGCCGAAGAACATGGCCTTCTCGCCCGAGGACGCGGCCTTCGTCTGCCGCCAGTTCGGGATCGACGTCGACCGCCCGCTGATCACCCAGGTCTCCCGCTTCGACCCGTGGAAGGACCCGATCGGGGTGATCGACGCCTACCGCGAGGTGACCGAGCAGGTGCCGGAGGCGCAGCTGGCGATGGTCGGCTCGATGGCGACCGACGACCCCGAGGGTCTCGAGTACTTCCAGAAAACCTTCGAATACGCCGACGGCGACGAGGACATCAAAATCCTCAGCAACCTCAACAACGTCGGCGCGATCGAGGTCAACGCCTTCCAGTCGCAGTCGGACATCTGCCTGCAGAAGTCGATCCGCGAGGGCTTCGGCCTGACCGTCACCGAGGCGCTCTGGAAGGGGCGGCCGACGGTGGCCGGCAACGTCGGCGGCATCCCGCTGCAGATCGAGGACGGGGTCAGCGGCTTCCTCGTCGACTCGCCCTCCGAGTGCGCGGAGCGTTGCCTCGAGATCCTCCGCGATCCGGAGCTGGGCAAGAAGCTGGGACGCCAGGGGAAGGAGCACGCGCGGCGCCAGTTCCTCACCCCGCGGCTGCTCCGCGACTGGCTCACCCTGCTGACCGACCTCGAGAGCTGACGCCCGCCACCCCTTAGTCTCTGCGGCGTGAGCACCTCGCCGCTGATCATCGTCTCGAACCGGGGCCCGCTCCAGTTCGAGCGCGACGAAAACGGGGAGCGGACGGTCCGCCGCGGCGGCGGTGGCCTGGTCACGGCGCTCTCCGGCCTGGTCTCCCACCGCGACGCGCTCTGGATCGCCTCGGCGATGAGCGACGAGGACGTCGCGGTCTCCGAAGAAGCCGGCGGGCCGATCGAGCAGGAGCTGGACGGGATCGCGTACCGCGTCCGCCTCGTCGGCAGCGACCCCGAGGCCTACGACCGCTTCTACAACGTGATCGCCAATCCGATCCTCTGGTTCATCCAGCACTACCTCTGGGACATCTCCAACGCTCCCGACATCCGCCAGCAGGAGATCGACGCCTGGGATTACGGGTACCAGACGGTCAACCGCGACATCGCCGAGGCGGTCCTCGCCGAGATCGAGGGGCAGGAGAGCCCGCTGGTGATGCTGCACGACTACCACCTCTACACGGCGCCGGGGATGATCAAGGCCGAGCGTCCCGACGCCTTCCTCCACCACTTCGTCCACATCCCCTGGTCGCAGCCGGACAGCTGGAGAATCCTGCCGACGCGGGTGCGCAACGCGATCTTCGAGGGGATGCTGGCCAACGACATCATCGGCTTCCACACCCACGCCTACTGCATCAACTTCCTCCGCTGCTGCGACGAACTGCTCGACGACGTCGAGGTCGACTACCACGCCGCCGAGGTCCGCCACGCCGGCGGCAAGACCTGCGCCCGCGCCTACCCGCTGGGAATCGACGCCGAGCGGCTGAAGCGGGCGGCCACCTCGCCCGAGGTCGCCGAAGCCGAGCGCGAGGTGCTCGAGCGGCGGCGCCAGCACCTGATCATCCGGGTCGATCGTGCCGACCTCTCGAAGAACGTGCTGCGCGGCTTCACCGCCTTCGACACCTTCCTCACCCAGCACCCGGAGTTCCGCGAAAAGGTCACCTTCATCGCCCACCTGCAGCCCTCGCGACAGGACGTGCCCGAGTACGCCGAGTACCTGGAGCGGATCGAGGCGCTGGTCGCGGTCGTCAACCACCGCCACGGCACCACCGACTGGATGCCGATCGACCTGAAGATCTACGAGAACTTCCACGACGCGGTCGCCCGCTACAAGCACTTCGACCTGCTGATGGTCAACTCGCTCTTCGACGGGATGAACCTGGTCGCCAAGGAGGCCCCCGCGGTCAACACCCGCGACGGGGTGCTGATGCTCTCCGAGAACACCGGCTCCCACCAGGAGCTGATCGACTACGTGATCTCGGTCAACCCCTTTGACATCCAGGAGCAGTCCGACGCGATCCACCGGGCGCTGACGATGGACCCCGAGCAGAAGCGCCGGCGGGCGGAGGGCCTGCGGCAGATCATCTTCTCCCACAATCCGGGGGACTGGGTGGACGACCAGCTGAAGGACATCGAGGCCGTCCGCTCCACCGCGGCCTGAGGGGGGCGAGTTCACAGCCGCCCGCGCCTTAGAAGAAGGTGCGCGGCGTTCGAGTTCGGTGGACAGGGGTGGCTAAAGGGGTGGCGGTCGCCGTCGCCGCGCTGCTCGCCCTGCAGGCGCTGCCGGGCCTCCTGCGCCCGCCGGAGCCGCCGCCGCTGGAAGCGGACGTGGGGCTGCCGCGGGTTGTGCCGGAGCCGGAGCGGCTCCACTTGCTGCCTCGCCGGGCGGCGGGTCCTGTCTCCGATCGGGGGCTCTCCCTGGCGGGAGAGTCCTCCCGATCGTCGCCACCCGCCGCAGGGGCGCGGGTGATTGGCGGCGAGGTGCGGAGGGCACCGCGGCGGCGACGGAAAGGGGGGCGTCCACCCACGCCTGCTCCTCTGCCGCCGCCGGTAGCCACTGTGCCGCCGGCGGAAACCGTGGCACCGGTGCCTGCGCCGGCTCCCGCGGCTCCCGGCCCTCCCGCTCCGCCCAGCGACGGCTCCGAGGAGTTCGCGCCGCGTTAGTGGGCGGAGCTGGCGGCCTCCGGCGCCAGCTCGCCGCTATAGTCCTTCGCCGTTTTGGCCGCACCACGCGAATACGAGCTGGTCTTGATGCTGGACCCACAGCTGGATGCGCCCGCGCGCGACGCGCTGGCGCAGGACGCCCGTGGCCAGATCGAGTCCTCCGGCAGCCTCAAGCACGAGAACGACTGGGGACTGCGGAAGATGGCCTACGAAATCAACCACCGCACCGAGGCGGACTACCGCTGGATGCGGTTCGAGGCCCCCAGCGAGCTGCTGGACTCGCTCGACCACAACCTGAAGATCGCCGACGGCGTCCTCCGCTTCCGCATCTTCAAAGTCGATCCCGGCGCGCCGGTGGTCGTCCCGCCCGCCGTGACCGCGGCCCCGGGGCCGCGGGAGCGCAGCGCCCAGGGCCCCCGCGAGGACCGCGGCGAGTCCGGCGACGAGACGGACGAGTAGCAGCCCTTAACCGGCGCTGTTTGCGGGAACCCCCTGTCCCAGGGGGGCGAGTAGAGCCGGCTGCCTCCTTAGACTGGAACCCAGACAAGCGAATCCAGAGGAGTGAGTTCAATTGGCAGCGTCCAACGTCAACGTCGTGGTCATCACGGGGAACCTGACCCAGGATCCGGAACTGCGACATCTCGGAAGCGGCACCGCGGTATGCGAGTTGAGGGTCGCTGTTAACAGCCGCCGCAAGGACCAGAGCGGCAACTGGGTCGACAAGCCCAACTACTTCAACGTCACCGTCTGGGGCGCCCAGGGCGAGAACTGCGCCCAGTACCTCTCCAAGGGGCGTCCGGTGGCGATCGAAGGCCGGCTCGACTGGCGCGAGTGGGAGGCCAAAGACGGCGGCGGCAAACGGCAGGCGGTGCAGATCATCGCCAACACCGTCCAGTTCCTCGGCTCCCGCGACGGCTCCGGCGGTGGCAACGGCAACGGCAACGGCGGTGGCGGCTTCGCCCCGCAGAGCGACGTTCCGGCCGACCAGAGCGACTTCGAACCGGCGCCGGCGGGCGGTGGCGGGCCCGCCTCGGAAGACGACATTCCCTTCTAGTCGTCCCTACAGGGCGCCGCAATGCGGCGCCCTGTAGCATCAGCCGCCGAAATGGCACGAGCAACTGAGTCTTCATCGCGAACCGGAGGCCGCCGCGGCAGGCGTGGTGCCGAGCGTTCGCGCCCGCGCAAATACACGCGGGTCAATTCCGAAGTCGTCGATTACAAGGACCTGAACCTGCTGCGACGCTTCCTCTCCGACAAGGGGAAGACGCGCGGGCGCCGGGTCACCGGACTTTCCCGCCGCCACCAGCGCCAGCTCTCGGTGGCGGTGAAGCGGGCGCGCGAGATCGCCCTGCTTCCCTACGTCGGAGAGCGCTGATGGCGCAGGCGATCCTGCTGCAAGACGTCGAGTCCCTCGGCGAGCGTGGCCACGTCGTCGACGTCGCCCCCGGCTACCTGCGCAACTACCTGATCCCCCGCAAGCTGGCCCAGCCGGCGACGGCGGGGGCGCTGGAGGAGGCGAAACGGCGGATGGCGGCGGCCGAACGGGCCGAGGAAGCGCGCGCCGCAAGGGAATCGGAGGCCGCTGGGCTGCTGGGCAAGACCGTGCTGACGATCCACCAGCGCGCCGGCGAGGACGGCAAGCTGTTCGGCTCGGTCGGGCCGAAAGAGATCACCGACGCGCTGCGCGAGGCGCGCGACCTGCGGATCGACAAAAAACAGGTCCAGCTCGAGCAGCCGCTGCGCGAAATCGGCACCTTCATGGTCGAGATCCAGCTCAAAGACGGCACCACCGCGGCCGTGAAGACGATCATCAGCGAGGAGAAATAGTCCCCCTTCGTCGTCGCAGGTCCGGCTGGGTCCGCTCCGACCGAGCGACCGTCGGCCTCGCCGCCGTTGCCCTGGGCGCCGCCGGCACCGTCATCGCCGGCCAGTTCAGCCGCATGTTCGCCCGCCGCGCCGGCGAGGCGCACGACCCCGAAGCGCTGCTCGAATCGGCTCCCGCCGCCGCCGCCGACACCGTCGGCGTCGCCGTCCGCGGCTACGTCGAGGCGCCGCGCTACGAAACCGTCCTCTTCAACCTCCTCGCCGGCTTCCTCGGCTCCTTCGCCCTGGTGCGGATCTCGACCTGGGCGATCCGCGACGGACGCGGGCCCTTCCGCAACGTCCACATCGGCGGCCGCCACATCCACCACTTCGTGCCCGGAATCCTGCTCGCCTTCAGCTCCGGCACCGCCGCCCTGCTCACCGACGACGACGAGCTCGAGCAGAAGCTGGCGATCCCGATGGGGGCCGGCTTCGGCCTCACCTTCGACGAGGCCGCTCTCCTGCTCGACCTGCGCGACGTCTACTGGACCCGCGAAGGCCTGCTCAGCGTCCAGCTCAGCCTCGGCGCCACGGCGATCCTCAGCATCGCCATCCTCACCCTCCGCATGCTCCGCCGCGGCGAGCGGCGCCAGGAGCAGGAGGGCCTGATCCCGCCCGCCCAGCACCACCAGCTCTCCTTCGGAACTGCCGCATAAACGTCACCGAAGCGTGAATTCTTTTTGACGGCTTTTGCATAGAAGCCGCACATAGCCGCTCCCCACCTCTGGTTTGCTTGCGGAGCGCCCCGCTTCGCCCCCGCTTCCGCCGCGCGGGCACCTATACCTGAGAGTCGATGCCGCAGCCGCCCACCACCCACGTCCCCCCGCAGAACATCGAGGCCGAGGAGTCGGTGCTGGGAGCGATGCTGGTCGCCGAGCCGACGCTGACGCGGGTGATCGACGAGGTGAAGCTGAACGCGGCCGACTTCTACCTCGACAAGCACCGGCTGATCTTCGCGGTGATCCACGACCTCTACGCGGCCTCGAAACCGGTCGACGAGCTCAGCGTCAGCGAGGCGCTGACCCAGCGCAACAAGATCGACGAGGCCGGCGGCAGACACTACGTCTCCGAGCTGGCGGCGAAGGTCCCGGCCGCCGCCAACGCCAAGCACTACGCCGAGATCGTCCAGCAGAACTCGCTGCTGCGGCGGCTGCTCACCGCCGGCCAGGAGATCCAGGGCTGGGTCAACGAGCGCGACGGCGAACCGCGCGAGCTCTCCGAGCGGGCCGAGAAGCTGCTCTTCGAAGTCGCCCACAAAGAGCAGGCGAGCGACTTCAAACTCCTCGCCGACATCCTCCACGACGAGGTCGACCGCCTCGAGAAGCTCTCCACCGGCGAGACCGAGCTGACCGGCACCCCCTCCGGCTTCCGCGACGTCGACGCGATCACCGGCGGCTTCCAGCCGGGCAACCTGATCATCGTCGCCGCCCGCCCGGCGATGGGGAAGAGCGCGCTGGTCGCCAACATCGCCGAAAACGTCGCGGTCAAGAAGCAGCAGCCGGTCGCCTTCTTCTCGCTCGAGATGTCGGAGGTCGAGCTTGCCCAGCGGTTCATCGCCTGCCGCGCCCGCATCTCCGGCGACAAGCTGCGCAAGGGGCAGGTCTCCAAACGCGACTGGCCGAAAGTCCTGCGCGCCTGCAACGAGCTGGAAGAGGCGCCGCTCTGGTTCGACGACTCCTCCGACCTCGGCATCCTCGACCTGCGGGCGAAGGCGCGGCGGCTGCACGCCCAGGAACAGGAGCGCGGCGGCCTCGGCCTGATCATCCTCGACTACATCCAGCTGATGCGCTCCGACGACCACCGCGCCAACCGGGTCGAGCAGGTCGGCCAGATCAGCCGCGGGCTGAAGATCCTCGCCCGCGAGCTCGAGGTGCCGGTGGTGGCGATCTCGCAGCTCTCGCGCGCGCCCGAGCAGCGGACGCCGCCGAAGCCGCAGCTCTCCGACCTGCGCGAGTCGGGCCAGATCGAGCAGGACGCCGACGTCGTCGCCTTCCTCTACCGCGAGGACTACTACCGCGATCCCGAAGACGAGCCGGACGGCCTCGCCGACCTGATCATCGCCAAGCATAGGAACGGCCCGATCGGGACCAAGAAGCTGGTCTTCCTCGACCGCTACCCCAAGTTCGCCGACCACGCCCACCAGGAACCGCCGATCGAGCAGCCCGCCGGCGAAGCGCCGCCCTTCGAGGACGCCGCCGCGGCCGGCCCTGACTTCTGATGCCGGCGATCGCGCGCTCAGAGCCCTTCCGCGAGCAGGCCTGCCCGCTCGGCGTCTGCGACGGCTCCGGCTGGATCCTCGGCCCCGAAGACGTCGCCCGCCCCTGCGAGTGCCGGACCGAGCGGCTCAACCGCGGCCGCAACCGCGGCGTCGCCTCGGCGATCCCCGCCCGCTACCGCGGCGTCTCCTTCGACCGGCCGCCGGTCGCCGACATGGCGCGGGACATGACCACCCGCCACGTGGTGCAGGCTGCGCGCGACTACGTCGAGAAACTCGACGAGAACCTCGCCCAGGGCAGGGGGGTCTGGTTCATGGGCGACACCGGGACCGGCAAGACGACGCTGGGAATGCTGATCGCGAGCGAAGCGCTGAAGGCCGGCAAGTCGGTCGGCATCTACTTCACCCCGAAGCTGCTGACCCGGATCCGCCAGACCTACCAGGAAGCCGACAACGAGAACGCCTACGCCCAGTTCTTCGAACGCGTCACCTCCGTCGACCTCCTCTACATCGACGACCTCGGCTCCGAGCGCCACACCGACTGGGTGGTCGAGCAGCTCTACGCGGTCGTCAACGAGCGCTACGAGAACCAGCGGCCGATGCTGGTCACGAGCAACGCCGGCGGCGACATCCACAAGGGCCAGCAGCAGCTCGAGGACCAGATCGGGCGGCGCACGGTCTCGCGGCTGATCGAGATCTGCGGCGATCCTCTGCCGCTGTTCGGCTCCGATCACCGGTACCGAGCCCGCGCCGCCAGCTGAACCCCGTCAGAATCCCCCGCGGCATGCCAGGAGTGGTCATAGTCGGAGCCCAGTGGGGCGACGAGGGGAAGGGCAAGGTCGTCGACCTGCTCGCCGAGCGGGCTACCACGATCGTCCGCTTCCAGGGCGGCAACAACGCCGGCCACACGATCGTCCGCGGCGGCGAGGAGTTCAAGTTCCACCTGATCCCCTCGGGCATCCTCCACGCGGACAAGACCTGCGTGATCGGCAACGGCGTCGTCGTCGACCCGCGGGTGCTGCTCGGTGAGATCGACGGCTTGAAACGGGCCGGCGTCGGCGTCAACAACCTCCGCCTCTCCGCCAACGCGCACCTGATCATGCCCTACCACGTGCTGCTCGACACCGCCGGGGAGACGAAGCTGGGCAAGCTCTCGATCGGCACCACCCGGCGCGGGATCGGGCCCTGCTACGCCGACAAGGCGCTGCGGCTGGGGATCCGCGTCCAGGACCTGCTCGACGAGAAGATCCTGCGGACGAAGATCCGCGCCGCCCTGGAGCCCAAGCAGCAGGCGCTGCGCGAACTCTCGGTGCAGCGGCGCAAGCAGCTGAAGGAGGCCGGCGAGGAAGCGAAGCCCGCCGAGGGCACGGCCGCGGTCCCCGACCCCCGCCTCGACCTCCACGCGCTGGTCGAGGAACACGTCAGCTACGGGCACCGGCTCGAGCCCCACATCGCCGACACCGCGCGGCTCTGCTGGGAGGCGCTCGACCGCGAGGAGACGGTGATCTTCGAGGGCGCCCAGGCGACCCTGCTCGACCTCGACCACGGCACCTATCCCTTCGTCACCTCCTCCAACCCGATCGCCGGCGCGGCCTGCGTCGGCGCCGGCATCGGGCCGAAGGACATCGACGAGGTCTGGGGGATCGCCAAGGCCTACGCGACCCGGGTCGGCGCCGGCCCCTTCCCGACCGAGCTCTTCGACGAGGTCGGCGAGCAGATGCTGCAGCGGGGCCACGAGTTCGGGACGACGACCGGCCGGCGGCGGCGCTGCGGCTGGATGGACCTGGTCGCGCTCCGCTACGCGGTCCGGCTCAACCGCCTCGACGCGCTGGCGATCACCAAGCTCGACGTCCTCAGCGGCATCGGCCCGCTGCGGCTGGCGGTCCGCTACCGCTCGAAGGAGGGAGCCGAGCTCGACACCTTCCCCTACCACCAGTCGATCCTGCACTCGGCGACACCCGAGTACGAGGAGCTGCCGGGGTTCGATCTCGACCTCACCTCCTGCCGCACGGCCGCCGACCTGCCGGCGGAGGCGCGCGACTACCTCGGCTTCATCGCCGACTTCGTCAGGGTGCCGGTCAGGCTGGTCGGCGTGGGGCCGGATCGTGAGCAGGTCATCTGGTTCGATTCCTGAAGAAAATCCTGCGCAAACCCGCTGCTAATGCGGGTTTTCGCTTGACAAATTCAGCAACGGGCCAGATACTCCGTCCACCCCCGGGCGGGTACCCGGGAATCAACCAGGCGGGAGCAGCTCGATCGTCGGACTGAGGGGTTTATGCCTTTCTCACCATGTCGTCCGACCATCGCGCCCTCTCGCCACCACAACAAATCCAACGTTCAAGGTTTTAGATGAAAAACAGGGAGGGATCGATGTTCTCGAAGCTCCATGACCGACTGGGCACCGCCGGCCTCATTGTGGCCGTCGTCGCCTTGGTTGCTGCTCTCGGCGGTACTGCGTTCGCCGCAGCGAAGCTCAACCCCACGCAGAAGAAGGAAGTCAAGAAGATCGCTAAACAGTTCGCAGGTAAGCCGGGTGCCAAAGGTGCCACCGGTGCCGCCGGCGCAGCTGGAGCCAAGGGCGACAAGGGCGACAAGGGCGACACTGGTGCTGTTGGCCCCAAAGGCGCAACCGGCCCCAAAGGCGCCACCGGTGCCAAAGGCGCCACCGGTGCCAAAGGCGCAACCGGTGCCAAAGGCGCCACCGGCCCGGCTGGCCCGTCCTGCCCCGAAGGCCCCTGCTTCCTGCCCTCCGAAGCCACGGAGACCGGCACCTGGGGTGGGTGGGGAGAAGCCGAATTCACCTTCTTCCCGGTCAGCTTCAATCTTCCGCTGAAAGAAGCTCCGGAAGGGGTCTACGTCGAGGAACCGGGCGTCGAACAAGTAGCCAAATGCCCCGGTATCGAAGAAGGGGTGCCGCTCGCCGAACCCGGCTTCCTCTGCGTGTACGGAGCCCAAGGAGTCAACAACTTCTCTGGCTTCTTTGACCCAACGTCGACGAGCGAAGCTCCCGGTGTGGCCCCCTCGGGGACCATGATCCTGGCCTTCAACTCGTCAAGTCCGTCGTCTGGACCAGGGCTCACCTTCGGCACCTGGGCCGTCACCGCGGAATAAGCCTGCAGCTGCTTCGGCGGCTCTAGGTCTCAAAGGCTGTGCCCTTCGGGGCACAGCCTTTTTTGTTGGGCGCAGGGCCTAGTCTTCCTCCAGCAGCCGCAGGGCCTCGTCGAAGCCGCCGGCCCGCTGTTCGATCAGGCGCGCGGCGATCTCCACTTCCCAGAACTTGGCGCCTGCGACCCAGGCACGACCGAGGTAGTCCCAGGCGGCGATCGTGGCGCCGACGGTGGTATTGAGAGCGTCGGCAAGGCGCTCCATCAGCTCCTGGAACTCGCTCTGCATACCGCGGATCACCACCTCTGGATCCGCCTGTCCCATCTTCGTCTCGGCAATTACCGCGTGGCCGGTGCGCACGCCGAAGAACCAGGCCTCATGGAGATACGACTCCATCGCCGCCAGCTGATCCCGGTCGAGATCGAGCGTCTCGGCGCACTCCTCGGCAAGGGGCGTCAGATCCTGTTCCTTCGCGCTTTCAACCGCAGTCGACAAGCTGTCGCTGCCCGAGAACATCGCCGCCAATCTAGATAACTGCGTTTAATCGAGTCTGCCTAGTTGTACTACGGGGGTACCCGGAGCGCAACCGGGCGCCGGGCGACAGATTGGACGGGAAACAAAAGAAGAGGGGGCGGCTGTCGAGCCGCCCCCTCTCAGGCACTGCTTGTGCTCGAGTAGAAGCCTCGAGCGATGCGTTCCTCAGGTCCCGGTGCAGGTCCGGATGATCGGAGCCGAGGCTTTGGTGCCATCGGAGAAGATGGCGGTCGCTTTGGCCTGGAGCTTGCCGTCCGGGCATTTGGCCAGGAGGACGCCTTTCTTGTTGATCGTCAGGTTGAACGATTTGACCGAGCCGCTGCCGCCGGCGATTTTCGGAATCGTCGCGATCGATTTCAGCCCGTAGCGGCCGTTGCTGACTTTCTTGATTTTCACGGTCGTGACGATCGCCCCGGTCACCGGCGCCGAGAAGTAGGCGTGGATGTAGAGGGTCGTCGTGCTGCCGCTTTTGCCGCCGTTGAAGACGAGCAATTTACTGTTGACGAGGATCGGTTTCTGTTCCGGGAACTGGACCTCGACCGTGGTCTGACCGGTACCGATAATCGCTTTCTTGCAGGCTTTTTCAGCGGCCTTGGTGTCGCGGGACTGCAGCTGACCCGCCTTGCAGACCGGCACGCCCTTGACGTTGATGGCGCCGTTCTTGTCCGTTTCGACGACTGCTTCCTTCAGCGCCGGCGGATGCGTGCCATCTTTGGTCGAGATGTTGCCGGAGGCCGTGAGGCTAATCGGTGCAAGCTTTTTCTTCGGCAATTTGCTCGGGCTGAACCCGCCGTTGAAGGTGAAGACGAGATTGCCAGCTTCGACCGTCACCGGTTTGTTGGCGCCGGTGGCGATCCCCGCCACGCTGACGGCGATCAAGGCCGCAAGGGCCATCGTCAACATCAGGTACTTACGCATATCCCTATATCTCTCCTTTTGCGGCCTGCCCGTCACCCGGGTCCGATGCCGTCGGACTTTTACTTGAAACGTCTTTCCAGCGGGTCAAACTACCACCCTCTGCCTCTTCGTAAACACGCCAGGCCAGGAAAGAGAGCGGCTTTGCCCAGCCGCTAGGAGTGGAGCTTCGCCAGCCGCGCGCGCTCGCGCTCGGCGGCCGCGCCCTCGGGCCCGAGGAAGGGGAGGGTGACCCAGAACATCAAGTCCGGCAGGCGACTGGGAAGCCGTCCGACCGCCCCGTGGAGGATCTCGCTGTAGAGGAGCTCGTTGATCCCGCCTGCGATCGAGAGCGCGGTGATCCCGGGGAGTTCGACCGAGGTCTCGGAGCGCCCGGCCTCGAGGAAGCCGGTGAACTGACGCAGCGCCGCGTCGCGGCGGGAGAGGGCCTTTGGCCCGGCGGCCAGCACCTCGACGATCGCGAACCGCGCCTCGTCGGGATGACTTGCCAGGTGCTCGAGCAAAGCGTCCAGGGCGGCTTCCATCCGCTCCGCCCACGGGGCTCCGGGCTTCTCCTCAAAGGCGTTTGAAGCGTCTCCAAGGAGATTTTCAAGCAGGACGTCGTAAGCGGCGAGAAAGCAGTCCTCCTTGCTCTCGAACAGCTCATAGAAAGTCTTGCGCGAGACACCGGCGACGCCGATCACGTCGACCACCCGCGTCTCCGGGTACCCCCGCTCGGAGACGACCTCGATCATCGCCTGATGGATGCGGTTGCGCTGGGACTCGGCTACCGCCTCCCTCGGCAAACCGTGTCTTCCCCGAGGCAGCCGCTCGCTTGACTTTGCCGAGCGTCTACTGGAAGCCACCAGCAGACTGTAGAGCAGCGATGCGACCGGTGCGCGATTTTTGTCCTAACCCCACCGGACAGGCGCCGGGGGAGGTCGGGCAGGCGAGACGTTCGCCTGCCCGAAAAGCGTCAGATCCCGGCGCAGGCTTCCATGTTGAACTGCGTGGCGAGTTTGTTGGCCTTGTCGAAAGATCCCACGGTTCCCTGCAGCGCGCCCTGAGGGTCTTCTTCTATCTTCCGCACTTCTGCTTCGAAGGCCTTGACCATCTCTTCGGCTTTGGCCTCTTCTCCCTCGGGCGTCCCCAGATCCCCAAGTTCTTCGGTCATCTTGGCGATCGGCGGCAAGGCAGCGGTTTTGACGATCGTTTCTTCGGCCTTTTTCCCTTCGGCCCCTTCTTTTTCAAGCTTGCGGTACGTGTCGGTAAGCGCCTTCTGCTGATCGGCGGTCGCGCGGGAACAGATCGCGTTCCCCTTCTGGCTGAATTCCTCTTTGGTCAGCGACGAATTGTCGTCGCCCCCGCCACATCCCGCGACGATCGCCAGGATCGCCACTGCTGCGGCCAACGATGCAATGAGTCTTCTCGACACGATCTCTTCCTCCCGCCAGGTTTGAATGGTTGGAAGAATCTATTGCATACAAGAAGCCGAGTCAATGCAAAAAAGCGCGGCGGTCAAAGACCGCCGCGCTCTTGCTTCGTTCCAGGACTTCGCCTACGGGTAGACGCGTTCTGAAGCGACGAGTTCCGTGTCGATGTTCTGAACGGTCTCGTTGGTGCCTGCCGGAGACGGAAGGCCCGACTGGCTGTTGACCAAGCCGTTGATGCTGATCGGGATGAACCCGAAGAGCGTCAGGACGCAGCCGCTCGCACCAGGCGCGGCGAACGAGTTGTCGACGGCGGTCGCATTTTTCAGTGTAGATACGCCGGTGGCGAGATCTTCCGCGAATTCCGCCTGTTTGCCGCTGATCGGTTTGTTAGGCAGCGGCGGGCTAGTGGTGCCTTCGGTCAGGCTCAGTTTGATCGGATTAGACGTCGAGCCCACGTAGCAATTGTTGCCAAGAACGGGGTTGATCAGATGCACCCGGATCGGCAGCGAAAGAGTTTCGCCGAAGACCGGCGGGCCCACCAGTTCGGTAACCGCCTTGAGCTGGAGCGAGTCGATGTCAAGGAAGTTGACGAGCCAATCCAAGCCGGTCAGGCCGATGACGCCGCCCGGTACCAGCTGCTCAGCTTTCGAAAGCCCGCCTTTCGAGTTCCAGGTGAAACCACCGAGTTCGGCGTTGACGCCCCCGACGAGGGTCATCGGTTTCGTGATCGGCACGTCTTTGCTGCCCATCTGGAAATGGCCGCTCTTGATCACAGACCTGATGCAGCCCGCAATGGCCGGGTTTTCCGAGGGGCTCGGGCAGCCGGCGAACCGTTCATAACCCGGAGCCGGGGTGGTCGCCGATGCGACCGGCGCCGCCATTGCCATTGCCGCCAGGGCCGCGATAGCAGCCGGAAGCAGCTTCCGTAAATGCTTCTTCATATCTCTCTCCCTTTGGTGGACTGGTAGAAAGGGTCCGGAATAAGACCCTACGTCCAACCTATCTGATTATTCAGGGGAAAGTCAAACCAGCGGACCAGGCAGACGTGCCCTTTTCAGGCCCTATTTCCCGCCCCCGCCTTTGCCCTTCTTCCCCTTGCACCCCGAGGGCTTCAACCGCGGTTCGGTGAAGTAGGGCCTGCCGTTTTGCCCGGTGAGGTTGAGCTTGGTGCGGAGCTTGCCCTTGCAGATGTTGCGGTTGTTGACCAGGAGCCCCCGTT
>Ga0247774_1000003_pt1 | contig 182649 bp, 171 predicted proteins | sample UWRJL001104B6_FD_179933 | JGI IMG/M metagenome (GOLD analysis project Ga0247774, IMG submission 179933) | Plant litter microbial communities from Arlington Agricultural Research Station in Wisconsin, United States - UWRJ-L001-104B-6 | ecosystem: Environmental > Terrestrial > Plant litter >...
GGGTTCTTCGGTGGTGGTCGTCGGTTCCGGCGCCGTGGTCGTTTCCGGTGGCGGTTCGTCCCGGGGGCCGCCGTTGCCGGCGGGCGCCTGCAGGGCGGGAGCCAGCGTGTCGCCGGCCGAGACCGATTCCGAGGCGATCCCGATCTGGCGGCTGGCCAGGTTGGCGGCGGCGATCGCGACGCCGATCGCGATCGCGAGCCCGACCAGTGCCAGCAGCACCCACTTCGCGGTCGCCGGCATCCTCATGCCCGCACCTCCGCCGGGGGCAGCTCGATCGTCGCCGCGAGCCCGCCGCCCTCGCGGTTGCGCAGCCGCACCTCACCATCCCACTGGCGGGTCAGCTCGCGGGCGATCGCCAGGCCGAGGCCCGTTCCCTTCGGTCCGCGGCGGCCGGCGCTGCCGCGGCTGAAGCGGTCGAACACGATCTCCTCCTCGCCCGCCGCGAGGCCCGGGCCCTCGTCGAGGACCGCAATCCGACCGGGCCCCGCCTCGAGCACCACCCTGGTTCCTGCCGGCGAGTAGGTGAGGGCGTTCTCGACCAGGGAGTCGAGCGAGCGCTCGAGGTCCGGTGCCGCGCACCAGCCGCTGGCGGCGCCGTCCCCGGGGGCGACCTCGATCTCGATCCCGCGGTCGGCCGCCGCCGCCCCCCAGCGCGCCGCCGCCCCCCGCGCCGCCGCGCGCAGGTCGATCCGCTCACCCGGCAGTTCGTGCTCGCCGGCGCGACTGAGGATCAGCAGCTCGTCGACGATCAGCGAGAGACGGTCGATCTCCCCCAGCGCCGCGTCGAGCTCGTCCTCGACCGGGGGGTCGGCGCGGAACCTGTCGGCCAGGCCCTCGAGGCGCAGGCGCAGGCCGGTCAGCGGCGTGCGCAGCTGGTGCGAGGCGTCGGCGACGAAGTCCTGCTGCACCCGCAGCAGTCGCTTGATGCGCTGCGTCATCTCGTTGAAGGCGCGGGCGAGGGAGCGCTGCTCGCTGCTGCCCTCGACCGCGACGGCGGTGTCGAGGTCGCCCTGGGCGACGCGGCGGGCGGCGAGGTCGAGGCGGTGGATCGGCCGCGCGATCTGCTGCGCGATCAGCGCCCCGGCGACGACGCCGAGCAGGAGCACCACCCCCGCCAGGGCGGCGACGTCGAGGATCGAGGTCTTCACCGCGCGGTTGACCGCCTCGATGCTCTGGGTGACGCGGACGGCGCCGCTGGGTCGACCGCGGTCGAGGATCGGCACCGCGGTGGCGAGGATCTCGGTCCCGAGCGTTTCGCTGTCGCGGGTGATCTGCTCCGCGTGCCCGCGCAGCGCCGCTTCCACCTCGGGCCGGTCGCCGTAGTCGCGTCCCGCCGGCGCCGCGGCCGAGTCGGCGAGCAGGCGGCCGCGGGAGTCGACGACGATCACCCGCCCACGGACGCCGGCGGCGGATTTGGCGGCGATGCGCCGCAGCGGCAGTCGCTGCGGAGGGTCGACGAACTCGGCTGCGCTGATCGCGACCACCTCGGCCTGGTTGCGCGCCTGGCTCTTCACCTCGGTGTCGACGCGGTCGCGCAGGCTCAGCGCCAGCGGCACGCCGAAGGCGATCAGCGCCAGCAGCAGGACGTAGGTCAGGGCCAGCAGGAGGGTGGCGCGGAGGCTTACGGTTCCTCGTCCCCCGGTGCGGCGAAGCGGAAGCCGACGCCGCGGACCGTCTCGATGTAGGTCGGGTCGGCGGGATCGTCGTCGAGCTTGCGCCGCAGCCAGCCGATGTGCACGTCGAGCGTCTTCGTCGAGCCGAACCAGTTGGTGTCCCAGACCTCTGACATCAGATCCTCGCGCTTGACCACCCGGCCGGCCTTCCGCATCAGCACCGCCAGCAGGTCGAACTCCTTGCGCGAGAGCTCGATCTCCTCGCCGCGCAAGCGGGCGATCCGCGCCGCCGGGTCGAGCTCGACCTCCCCGACCCGCACCGGCTGCTCCTCGGCGGCAGAGCCGTTCTCGCGCCGGGCGCTGCGGCGCAGGACCGCGCGGATGCGCGAGATCACCTCGGCGGCGCTGAAGGGCTTGACCACGTAGTCGTCGGCGCCGAGCTCGAGCCCGACGATTTTGTCCATCTCGGTGCCGCGGGCCGTCAGCATCACGATCGGGACGTCGGAGCGGCGCCGCAGCTCGCGGCAGACGTCGCGGCCGTCGCCGTCGGGGAGGGCGAGGTCGAGCATCACCAGGTCGGGAGACTCGGAGTCGGCGAGCTGGATCGCCCCCGCGGCGGTGCCGGTGACCAGGGCTTCGAAGCCCGCGCGCCGCAGGGCCTCGGCGAAGGGCTGGGAGATCGACTCCTCGTCCTCGACGACGAGGATGCGGCCACCCGGTGACTGGGTCGTCATGAGGCAACTGTAGGGCCTGTTCGGGCCCTGCCAAGCGTGGCCGCCGAGGTTTTGCCAGGGCTTTACCCGGTGCTTTCCGGCCCTTGAGGGGGGCGGCCGCACACTGCTCTCACGACTTTTCGACCTCAGGGGGAAGCGTGAAGAACGTCAAGACCAAAATCGCAGCCGTGGCCACCGTGATCGCGCTCGGCGGGTTCACCGGGCTCGCCCTGAGCCAGGGGGGCAAGGCGCCGACCAAGCCGGTGGCCGACAAACCGGCGGTTCGCACCAAGGTGATCCGGCGGACCATCCACGTCACCAAGCACGCGAAGCCGAAGCACCCGCCCGTGGCGGCCCCGGTGGAACCGCAGGTCGCCCCGGTGACCACCGGCTCCAGCGGCAGCAGCGGCGAAAGCACGGCGGTCACCACCGGCTCCAGCGGCAGCGGCAGCGAAAGCGCACCGGTGACGACCGGCTCCAGCGGCAGCGGCAGCGAAAGCGCCCCGGTGACCACCGCCAGCAGCGGGTCCGGCGGAGGGTACGAGGAGGAGAGCGGCGACGACGACGGCGGCGAGAGCGAGATCGAGCACGAGGGCGGCGATGACTGAGTCGCGACGCCACCGGCGGCCGCCGGCGAGGCTGGTCTTCTGGAGCTCGGTCCTCCTCTTCGCGGCGCTCTTCGCCCTCCTCACCTACCGCTTCGGCGCGGAAAGCGCGACGGGCAGGCAGGCGGCGCGGGCGGTGCAGGTGCGGAAGGTGATCAAGCGTCGGGTGGTGACGACGATCGTTCCGGGCTCGGGCGCCAGCACCGTCAGCAGCGGGCCGGTCAGCTCCTCCTCTTCCCTGGCGGCCGGCTCCGAACCGGTGGTGACGAGCGCCTCCTGATGGGCGGGTACGACCTCACCTTCGAGGCGATGGGCAGCCATGTGCGGCTGCTGATCGGCGAGCCCGGACCGGGGATGGCGCCGGCCGAGGTTGCCGCCGCGCAGGGGCGCCGCTTCGTCGAAGACTTCGACGCGACGCTCTCGCGCTTCCGTCCGGAGAGCGAGCTCTGCCGGCTCAACGCCGACCGGCGCGAACGGGTGCCCGCCTCGACGCTGATGCGGCGGGCGGTCGCCGCCGCCCTCTTCGCCGCCGAGCGCAGCGAGGGACTGGTCGATCCGACGCTGGTCGGCGAGATCGAGCGCGCCGGCTACGTCTCCTCGCGCGCCGGGATGGCGGGCCTGCCGCTGGCCGAGGCGCTGGCCGAGGCTCCCGAGCGCCGCCCGGCGGCGCCCCGGCCCGAACGGCGCTGGCGCGAGCTCGAGGTCGACGACGAAGCGGGGGAGATCGTCCGCCCGCCGGGCCTGGGCTTCGACACCGGCGGCACCGGCAAGGGGCTCGCCGCCGACATGCTGGCCGGCAGCCTGCACGGCTACTCCCGGTTCGTCGTCGACTGCGGAGGCGACATCAGGATCGGCGGTGCCGACGCGCTCGTCCATCCCTACGAGGTCTTCGTCGAGCACCCGATCAGCGGCGAGCGCGCCTACGTGCTGCGGCTCGGTTCCGGGGGCGTCGCGACCTCCGGGATCAACGTGCGGATCTGGCGCGGGGAGAGCGGACGCGTCGCCCACCACCTGCTCGATCCGGCGAGCGGAGAGCCGGCCTGGACCGGCCTGGTCGGTGCCACCGCGCTCGGCGCCACCGCCCTGGAAGCGGAGACGCTCTCCAAGGCGGCGCTGCTTTCCGGGCCCGAGCGGGGCCGCCGCCTGCTCGGCGACCGGGGCGGCCTGCTCGTCCACGACAGCGGCCGGGTCGAGCTGGTCGGGTCCCTGGCCGTGGCGCCGCGCGTGCGCCTGCCGGAGGTGGCGCGGTGAACGCCGTCGACGTTGCCGAAACGCTTCACAGCCACGGCTGGTGGCTGGCCAGCCGCGCCGCCGGCCTGGTGGCGCTGGTCCTGGTCACGGTCTCGGTCTTCCTCGGGCTGGCGATGGCCGGCAAGGTGATGCGCCGGCCCGGCCTCTCGAAGAAGCTGATGGCGCTGCACGAGCAGACCGCCCTGGCGGGGCTGGTCGCGATCGCGGTTCACGCCATCGCCCTGCTCGGCGATCCCTGGCTGCACCCGGGCGCCGCGGGGGTGGCCGTCCCCTTCGTGCTCGGCTTCAAGACCCTCTACACCGGGCTCGGCGTGATCGCCGCCTACCTCGCGGCTCTGCTCGGGCTCAGCTTCTACCTGCGCAAGCGGATCGGTCCGAAGCTGTGGCGCAAGGCGCACCGGGCGACCGTCGTCGTCTATGCGCTGGGACTGGTCCACGCCCTCGGCGCCGGCAGCGACGCCACCGCGGTCTGGTTCCGCTGGTGGGTGATCGCGACGACGCCGCTGATCGGCGGCCTGTTCGTCGTGCGGGTGATCGAGGGGCGTGCGAAGAAGAGAGCCGGCGCAGGGCCGGCGCCAACGGCGAAGGCGTCCGGCGGCCGGGCAAAGGCGCAACCTCCCGTGCCCGTCGGTCCGGTCCAGCAGGGTGCGCGCGGGTGAGCGTCGCTTGGACAAATAAATAAATTTTCTTGATTAAAACCTTCCGGCGGGGTAGGACCTGGCGCTGCAGGGACGTTCCCTGCCCACGCACACCAACGGAAGGAATGAAATGAATCGCATCTACAAGGGCGCCTTGACTGCCCTCGCCGTCGGCCTGCTGATGGCCGTCGCCGCGGGCGCCGCCCAGGCGACGCCCGCGTTCACAGCCGGCGCCTACCCCGCCACAGCCGAAGGGGCAAGCCTCGACATGGTCATCGGGACCGAGGGAGGACCGATGGAATGCGAATCCACCAGCTTCGACGGGACCCTGAACGGAGCCTCCTCGACACTGGTCCTGCGGCCGTTCTACAGCCGCTGCGTCATCTGGGGCGGCTTCATCAGCTACACGATCAACAACCAGGAATGCAACTACGTGCTCCACGCGACAGAAAAACAGGGCGCGGACCAGTACGGAGCGCACTTCGGGATCAGCTGCCCCGCCGGGGGGATCCTCTGGAGCGCGGGCACCTGCACGGTCGAATTCCCGCCGCAGGAAGGCCTGACAACGGTCCAGGTCGACGACGACACAGGAGCTCCGAACCGGATCACACCGGCGTTCGAAGTCACCGGTCTCAAATACAACGTGACCAAAGACGGCTTCGCTTGCCCGTTCAAAGGGACGGGGACGAAGACGGACGGCACGATCACCAGCGGAGCGTTCTCCCTCAAAGCGGTCAACCCGAGCAAAACGACCGAAGAGCGCGGCTTGACGGTGAGCGGGGAATAGCCACCCGCGACTGAAATCTCCCCTGCGTGGGCGCTTTCTTGCAGGGTCGGGAGGGCGGAGGAGCCACCCTGTACCTGCAGAAGGCACCCACGCATGGCGAGACTGAAGAAGAGAAACCAGGGCCCTGAGGAGCCGCGGCGCCCCCGCGGGCGCCGCGCGCCGATCATCGAGCTGAGCGACGTCACCAAGGTCTACCCGGGCGGCCACATGGCGCTCGACCGGGTCAACCTCTCGATCGGCCGCGGCGAGTTCGTCTTCCTCGTCGGCCCGACCGGCTGCGGCAAGTCGACGCTGATCAAGATGCTGATCCGCGAGCTCGCCGCCACCGAAGGCTCGGTCAAGATCGCCGGCCGCGACATCGGCGAGCTGCCGGAGAAGAAAATCCCGCAGCTGCGCCGCAACATCGGCACCGTCTTCCAGGACTTCAAGCTCCTGCCCGACCGCACCGTCTACGACAACGTCGCCTACGCCCTGCAGGTGATCGGCGCCAGCCGCGCCGAAATCCGCGAGCAGGTGCCGCAGACGCTGCGCCTGGTCGGTCTCTCGACCAAGCTCCACAGCTACCCGGACGAGCTCTCCGGCGGCGAGCAGCAGCGCGTCTCCGTCGCCCGCGCCTTCGTCAACCACCCGCCGCTGCTGCTGGCCGACGAGCCGAGCGGCAACCTCGACCCGGTCACCTCGATCGGGATCATGCAGCTGCTCTACCGGATCAACAAGGCCGGCACCACGGTCGTCGTCGTCACCCACGACCGCGAGATGGTGGACAACATGCAGCGGCGCGTGATCGAGCTCTACGAGGGCCGCGTCGTCCGCGACGAGGTCAGCGGCGGCTACACCGAGGAGTCGACGACCGAATTCGGCCTGCGGATGCGGGCCGAGATGGGCGTCGGAGCCGACGGCGGCACCCAGACCAACGGCCACGCCGACCACGACCACCTGAGCTGATGGGCCGGATCGTCTTCTTCTTCCAGGAGGCCCTGCGCGCGCTGAAACGCAACGGCGCCCCGAGCCTGGCGGCGATCGTGACCACGGTCGTCACCGTCGTCCTGCTCGGGATGCTGATCCCGATCTTCCAGACCGCCCAGGGCAAGAGCGAGGAAGTGCGCGACCAGCTCAACGTCCAGTACGCGCTCTACGACGACGCGACCAAAGCCGAAATCGCCCACCTGCGGGGGCAGCTCGAAGGCATCCCGCACGTCGCCGAAGTCACCTTCATCAGCAAGGCCGAAGCGCTGGCAACGCTGAAGGAAGACCTCAAGGACGAGACGATCGTCGAACAGCTGCACACCAACCCGCTGCCCGCCAGCTTCGAAGTCAAAGCCGACGATGCCGCCAACCTCCCGTCGGTGGAAGAGGCCGTCTACCCGAACGGCCCCGAGGGCAAGCCGATCGCCTCGATCATCAGCAACCCGTTCGACCGTCAGCAGTCCTCGGAGGAGATCGAGCAGGTGACGAGCGCGCTGAAGATCGTGCTCACCGTGATCACCGCGCTGCTGGTCCTCGCCTCGCTGATGCTGGTCGGCAACACGATCCGGCTCTCGATCTACACCCGCCGCCGCGAGGTCGAGGTGATGCGGCTGGTCGGCGCCACCCGCTGGTTCATCCGCTGGCCGTTCATGATCGAGGGCGTGGTCGTCGGTTTCGCCGGCGGCCTGCTGGCAATACTGATCCTGTGGCTCGGCAAGATCACCGTCGTCGATCCCCTCAGCGATCGGGTCGGCGTCCTCGCGGCGCAGAACAGCTCGACCCTGGGTTTCCCCGCCCTGGTCGCGATCCTCTTCGCCGCCTCGATCCTCGTCTCGACGATCGGCTCCGGCGTCACCCTGCGCCGCTTCCTCAAGGTCTGAGGCCGGCGTGAGAGCGCGCGGGGCCGTGGCCTTCGCGGTGGCGCTGGTGGCGATGCTGGCCGCCGGGCTCTGGCTGGGCGGCCACCCGCGGGCGCTGCCGGACCCGGTCCGCGACCTCTTCGTCGACGAACCGTCGGGGCTGGTCGCCGAAGCGGCGGAAGCGATCGAGGACAGCTACTACCGGCCGGTGGGGGAGCAGGAGCTCGGCAACGCCTCGCTGCAGGGGATGGTGAGGGAGCTGCGCCGCCGCCACGACGACCGCTTCACCGAATACTTCTCGCCGGAAAGCCTCGAAAGCTTCAACCAGCAGATCGAAGGCCGCTTCTCGGGGATCGGGCTCTCGGTGATCGGGGTGAAGAAGGGCCTGCGGGTGGCGCAGGTGTTCCCCCGCTCGCCGGCGGACGAGGCCGGGATCGAACCCGGCGACACGGTCGTCTCGGTCGAAGGCGAATCGATCGCCGGCGAGAGCAGCACCGAGGCGACGAAGAGGATCAAGGGCCCGGAAGGGACCGAGGTGACGATCGGGGTGCGCGACGGCAGGAGCGGCAAGGTGCGCGAGCTGACCCTGACCCGGGCCGAGGTGACGCTGCCCAACGTCAGCCGGAGGGTCGAGAAGGTCGACGGGCGCAAGCTCGGCTACGTCCGCCTGCTCGCCTTCAGCGAAGGCGCCCACGCGCAGCTGGCTCAAGCGGTGGAGAAGGTTGAGAAGGAAGGGGCGGAGGGGATCGTCCTCGACCTCCGCCACAACCCCGGCGGCCTGCTCGAGGAGGCGGTGCGCTCCGCGAGCCTGTTCCTGCCGGAAGGGGAGGTGGTGGTCCGGACCGACTCCCGCAGTGAGGGCAAGAGCGTCCACAGGACCGGCGGAGGACGGATCACCTCGCTGCCGCTGGTCGTCCTGATCGACCGCGGCACCGCCTCGGCGGCGGAGATCCTAGCCGCGGCGCTGGCCGACGACGGCGACGCGGAGATCGTCGGCACCCGCTCCTTCGGCAAGGGCGTCTTCCAGGAGGAGCAGTCGCTCGCCAACGGCGGCGCCCTGAAGCTGACGGTCGGCGAGTACTTCACGCCGGATGGCACGAACCTGGCCGAGAGCCACGGCATCCACCCCGACGTGAAGGTGCGTGACGACGCGGCGACGCCAGCGGACGAGGTCGAGGAGCGGGGCTTCGGGGTTCTGGCGGGACAGGTCGCTCCCTGATGCCTGGCCGCGGTCGGCGCCGGCGTCAGCGCAACCGGCGTGACGATCGTTTCCACCCTTTTCCTCGCCATAGCAAGGAAAAGTCTGGAAACGATGATGCTCGTGGGGGGCGGTTGGCGCGGGGGGTGGTCGAGGAGATGCTGCGGGAGGGGCTGGGGTTTCGCGGTTTTCGGCCGACGGTCGAGGGGGAAGCGCGGGAAGCGGCGGATTGGGCGGAGCGCGAAAGCGGGCCGCGGCGCGACCTCACCGCGCTCGCGACCTTCACCGTCGACCCGGCGACCGCGCGCGACTTCGACGACGCCGTCTCGGCCCAGCGCGAGGGCGACGGCGCCCGCGTCTGGATCCACATCGCCGACGTCGCCGCCCACGTCAAGCCGGGCTCGCTGCTCGACCAGGAGGCGCGCCGCCGCGGCAACAGCACCTATGTGCCGGGGGCGGTCGAGCCGATGCTCCCGCACGCGCTCAGCAGCGAAGCCTGCAGCCTGGTGCCGGGGGTCGAGCGGCTGGCGGTGACGACCGAGATCGAGCTCGGGCCGGGCATGGAGCCGCGCAAAGCCCGCTTCTACCGCAGCCGCATCCGCTCCGACGCGCGGCTCAGCTACGACGAGCTGGATGAGATCTTCGCCGGCCGGGTGCAACCGCCCGGCGAGGTGGCCGAACCTCTCGCCGCCGCCCGGGAGGTTGCCGCGGGCCTCGGCGAGCGTCGCGCCGCCACCAGCCTCGACGTCGAATCCTTCGAGCCCGAGTTCCGCTTCGACGCGGAGGGCAACGTGGTCAGCGCCCACGGCGTCGCGCAGACCGAGGCCCACCGCCTGATCGAGCGGCTGATGATCCTCAACAACGAGCAGGTCGCGCAGCTGCTCGAGCGCGAGCGGGCGCCGGCGATCTACCGGGTGCACGCGCAGCCCGACGCGGCCCGAATCGAGCGCCTGCTGGAGCAGCTGGCGGCGCTGGGGGTGCCGACGCCGCCGTTGAAGCAGGGGCTGGCTCCGCGCGAGGCGGGGCGGGTGGCGGCCGAAGCGAGCCGGCTGGCGCGCAAGGAGGCCGCCCGACGCGGGCACGGGCTGGAGGCGTATACCTCACTCGTGCTGCGATCCCTCAAGCAGGCCTACTACAGCGAGCGGAACATCGGCCACGCCGGCCTCGGCAGCCCCGCCTACTGCCACTTCACCTCGCCGATCCGCCGCTACCCGGACCTGGTCTGCCATCGGGCGCTGCTGGCGCTGCTGGGCGAGGGCGAGGAGCCGCCGACGCTGGCCGAGTGCCGCGCCGCCGCCGCCGACAGCTCGGCCCGCGAGCGCGAGTCGGCGCAGATCGAGCGCGCCGCCGACGACGTCTGCGCCGCCTTCCTGCTCGAACGCGAGCTGGGGGAGCGGGGGCTGGATGCGGTCTTCGCGGGCGAGGTCTCGGGCGTGATCCGCTCCGCCGCCTTCGTCTCCTTCCGCGGCGAGCTCGGCGACGTCTACGAGGGGATGCTGCCGGCGCGGCGGCTGCCGGGGGAGCGCTACGAGCTCGACCGCGCCGAGGTGGCGCTGGTCGGCCGCGGCTCAGGTGCCAGGATCAACCTCGGCGATCCGATATCCGTCCGCGTCGCCGGCGTCGATCCGCCCCGCGGCCGGGCGGAGCTGGAGCCGGCGGGGGAGCCCGCATGAGCAAGAAGAGCAAAAAGAAATCGGCGAAAAGAGAGCCCGCCTCCGGCGACGTCGTCACCAACCGCCGCGCCCGCCACAAATTCGAGCTGGTCGAGAAGATGGAGGCGGGGATCGTCCTGCGCGGCTCGGAGGTGAAGGCGCTGCGCGGCGGCAAGGCGCAGATGACCGACGCCTACGCGGTCGTCGAGGACGGCGAGGTTTGGCTCCGCAAGCTGCATATCCCGCCGTATGAGTTCGCGGCGGTGGACGCGCACGCGGCCGAGCGGCCGCGCAAATTGCTGCTGCACAAGGCCGAGATCGAGCGCCTGATCGGCAAAACCGCGCAGAAAGGGCTGACCCTCGTCCCAACCAGGATCTATTTCAAAGGGCCGCGGGCGAAGGTGGAGCTGGCTTTAGCGCGAAACAAGGAGGGTCGCGACCGGCGCCGTGAGATCGCCGACCGCGACGTTCGCAGAGAGGTCGAGCGCGAGTTCAAGGGAAGGATGCGTTGAGGTTGAAAACCCCGAAGTACATGCAAGGATGCAGGGCGATGCGGAGCAGGAAGAGCCTCACCGCCGTCTTCGCTGGGATCATCGCGGTGCTGATGGTGGCTCCCGCGCAAGCCGGCGCCGACTCGTTTCCCGAAGAAGCGAGCGACTACGTCAGCGACAACACCGTCTACTTCGTCGCTGCCCTCCTGGCCGCGATCCTCCTTCTGCTCCTGATCGTGCGGATCAGCCAGCGGCGCAGCAAGGAAAAGCAGCAGAAGCAGGGCGGTCAGCCCGCTGCTGCGCCCGCCGGCGCGCCGGCGCCTCCGCCCGGGGTGCCGCCGACCGCGACCCCGCCCCAGACCGCCGAGATGGCGGCTGTGCCCGCCGCCGCGCCCGCCGCTCAGCCCGCGCCCCCGCCCGGGGGCTCCGTACCTCCGCCCGGTCCGTCGACGCCGCCGCCCGCCGGCGCCGCGGTGCCGCCTCCGGCGAACGAGAGCGCCAGGGACCGCAAGCGTCGCCAGCGCGATGAACAGCGCCAGAAACGGGCGCAGATGCGCGAGGCGCGCAAAGCCGAGCTGCAGCGCCGCAAGGAAGAGCGGGCGCAGCGCAAAGCGCAGAAGAAGGGGGGCGCCGTCCCCGCGGCCGCCGCACCTGGGGCGCCGCCGGCAGAGGCGCCGAAGGAGAGGAAGTTCTTCGGGATCAAGATCGGCACCGGCAAGCAGAAGCGCGAGGCGGCGCTGGCCGAGCAGCGGTTGGCCGCTGCCCGCGCCGCCAACGAACGTGCCGTCGCCGAGGCGCAGGCGGGTGGCCAGGTGCCCCCGTCGGGACAGCTGCCGCCCTGGGAGGAGGCGACGACGGTGCAGCCGCAGACCGGGGAGCTCTCCGCGGTTCCCTCGGTGCCGCCGCCCCCGGTTCCGGGAGGGATTCCGGCGCCAGGCGAATACGACCCGACGCTGGCCGAACAGCGGGTGCACGACAAAGTCTCCGAGGTCCGGGCCGAGAGCCAGCGGATCGGCGCCGAGGCCGACCGCCGCCTGGAGGAGGCGGAGCGCCTGCAGCAGGACGGTGCGCCGATCCAGGACGCCCAGGCCGGCACCCCGCCGGCGCCCCCCGTCGACCTGCGCACCGCCGAGCAGCGCCTCGAGGGCGAACGGCAGGCGCGCGAGCGGGCGATGAAAGAGGCCGAAGAGCGCCTGCGCCAGGTCGAGGAACGAACCAGGGCCGCCGAAGAACGGGCCGCCGAGGCGAAACGGCTCGAAGAACGCCAGGCCGAAGAGGCCGCCCGCGATCAGCGCCTGGAGGAGATGCAGCGCAGCGTCGCCGCAGCCGAAGAGCGGGCTCGCGAGGCCGAACGCCGCGCCGCCGAAGCCGAGCAGGCGGTTTTCCGCTCGGTCCAGGGCGGAGGCGCCTCACAGGTCGGAGGCGCACCGGTGCCTCCCCCGCCGCCCGAGCCGCCGGCGCCGCAGCAGTCGTTCGCGCCGCCGACCCCACCGCCTTCACCGGCCGAAACCCAGCCGATCCAGTCGGTGCCCGCGCCTCCACCGGCGCCGGAGCCGCCACAGCAGCAAGCGCCTCCTCCGCCTCCTCCGCCGGTCGAGCAACCGCCCCCGCCGCAGCCGCCCGCGGCCGAGCCCCCGGCTCCGGTGGCGACGCCGAGCTTCAGCGTCCCGGATCCTGCCGCCGCGCCCCCCGGCGCCCCGGGTGGCGGCGACCAGATCAACCTCAACAGCATCACCTTCGAGCAACTGCGCGAGCAGAACCTCTCGGTGACCCAGGCGACCCGCCTGCTCGCCCATCGCGAGCGGCTCGGGGGCTTCAAGTCGGTCGACGACCTCGACCAGGTGGCGGGGTTCCCGCAGGAGCTGCTGGACGATTTAAAGAATCGCTCAACGGTTTAGGGAGACGGGAGAGGGGTTCGGCGGACAACAGCGGGGAGGGTCCGGCGAACCCCTCTCCCGTCTCCGTCAAGCGCTTTCGTACTTCTCCAGCAGCTTCAGCCAGATCTCGCTGCGGGAGGGGTAGGGGGGGACCGCGTGGCGCAGTTTGGAGAGGGGGATCTCTCCGACGATTGCGACGGTCGCAGCCTGGAGGAAGTCGGCGGTCTCGAAGCCGGTGAAGGTGGCGCCGACGATCGTTTCCCTCTGCCGGTCGATCACCAGTCGGGAGGTGCCGCCGGTTTCCTTGCCCTGGAAGCTGGCGCCGGGGGTGCCGTCGGTGGGGACGTCGACGGCGCGGGCGTCGATTCCCGCCTCGCGGGCCTGATCCAGCGTCTTGCCGGCGGCGGCGACCTGGGGGTCGGTGAAGGTGACGCGGGGGGAGCCGGTGCCTTCGGCGGTCGCGGCCACGTCGCGCCCGAGCAGGTTCTCCGCCGCGACCCAGGCCTGGTACTTGCCCATGTGGGTGAAGAGGGCGCGGCCGTTGACGTCGCCGATCGCGTACAGCCAGTCGCGGCCGCCGGCGCGCATGCGGTCGTCGGTCTCGAGGAAGCCGTGGTCGTTCGTCTCGACGCCGGCCGCCTCGAGGTCGAGCTCGCCGGTGTTGGGGACGCGCCCGACCGCGACCAGGATCTCCGCCGCTTCGACGGTCTCGCCGCCCTTCAGGGTGGCGACGACGCATCCGTCCTCGCCGGCCCTGACGCCCTCGACCAGCGACCCGGTGCGGACGTCGACGCCGAAGCGGTCGCGCAGCGACTCGGCGACTTCCTTCCCCGCGAACGGTTCCTCGCGCGAGAGCAGGTGGTCGCCCCCCTCGACCAGGGTCACCTCGGCGCCGAAGCTGGCCCATGCCTGCGCCAGCTCGCTGCCGACCGGTCCCCCGCCGAGCACGATCATGCTCTCCGGCACCTGCTCGGCGGTGGTCGCGTCGCGGTTGTTCCAGGCCCTGACCCCGTCGAGCCCGTCGATCGGCGGCATCGCCGCCTTGCTGCCGGTGGCGACGATCACGGCGCGGTCGGCGCTGAGGAGCGCGTCGCCGACCCGGACCCGGCACTCGCCCTCGAAGCGGGCGGCGCCGCGGAAGAGGTCGATGCCACGTTCTTCCAGCCAGGGCAGCTGGCCCGAATCGTCGCGGTCGTGGATCACCTCGTCGCGGCGAGCGAGGACCAGGTCCGGCTCCAGCTCTCCGTGGCCGGTCGGCACGCCCGGGATGCGCTTGGCCTCGGCGAGCACGTCGGCCGGCCGCAGCAGCGCCTTCGAGGGCATGCAGGCGTAGTAGGAGCATTCGCCGCCCACCAGGTCGCGCTCGACGATCGCCACCTTCAGACCCGCGTCGGCCAGGCGGCCGGCGCAGACCTCGCCGCTGGGGCCGGCGCCGAGGACGATCGCGTCGTAGCTGCGCTCGTTTGAGGCGGCCATTCCCGACACCGTACAATCAGTGGGCATTCCAAGCACGGGGGCGACAGGCTTCGACGTGGTCGACTCGTGCGAACGGTTGCAGGTCGAGGTTGACGGAGGCCTCGTTAAACCCCGTCACAAACCAATACGTGCGGACCATGAGTTCGCCCTCGCCGCTTAGTTAGAAGCTAAGCGCTGTGAGAGTCGGTCCTTCCCCGCCCGCGGGAAGGGGCACCGGCTTCAAAAGCGGGCTTACCCAGGCGGATCGCCCCGTCCATCAGGGGAAATCGAAGAGGGCTTTGTCTCCCGCAGTGCCCGCTGGCGCGGACCCCGGGAGACGAGAATCAAGCGCCAGCTAAACCTGTAGACACCCTCGCACCGCGTCCGCGGATCCGAGTTCGAATCTCGGCGCCTCCACTAGACGGTCGAAGTTCGAACTCCCCTTAAAGGGGGGTTCGGGCTTCTTCTCGCTCGCTTTTTGTAGGTCTTCCTCAAGCTCGTCTGCGAGCGCCTGGCCGAGTTCGTCGGTCAACTCCGCTCCGCCGACTCCCGTGGGGTAGATCAGCAGCTTCTTGAAGAAGACCTGATTGAGCCGCCGCCGTGCAACCGAATCGACCTCTGCGTAAGTGGCTGCGGCGTCCACCAGCAGTTGATGAAGCGCCTCCAGCCCCTCCTCTGACTTCTCGATATTGGCTCCGGCGCGATCCAGCTTCGCCTCGGCTCGCCTGATCTTGTCTTCAAGTTCGGCCTGCTTGACCTCAAGCACGTCCAGCGGGACGGCTTTCGGGTTTGCCAAATGGCTGTCTACGAGTTGCTGCCGTTGGGCTCGGAGCCCGGCAAGCTCTTTCTCACAGCGGACGACCTCCTGCTCGCGATAGCCGACCATCTCGTTGAACTGCTGCATCAGGCGCGGCTTCAACTCGGCAAGGCGCTCGGTGTCGAATTTGATGTCGGATTCGTAGTAGTCCGTGACGAACCGCTCGACGCGATCCGCAGGCAGATACGGCATGTCGCAGTTCTTTTCGCGGTGGCGACCCATGCAGACGAAGTAGTCGTAGTAGCCGCCAACGCCTTTGCAGCGCGTCCACAAGAGGGTCCGGCCGCAATGGCCGCAGGCGAGGACGCCCTTCAAGTAGTGGTCGTGGGTGCGGGATCGAACCTTGGCTACGCGACGGGCGGTCAAGACTTGCTGGACGCGATCAAAGACGTCCTTGGAGACGAGCTTGGGGTGATTGCCCGGATAGCGAGCCCCGCGAAAGGTGACGACCCCGATGTAGTACGGATCGCGCAGGATGTGGTGGAGCGCCGCGACTCCGACCTTGTCGGATTTCTGGTTCTTGCGTTTGGAGCGATTGCGAAGCCCGCGTTCGTAGAGAAGGTCGGCTAGCTGGCTCAACGGAAGCTCCCCCGTCGCATATGCCTGGAAGCCCCAGCGAAGGTGCTCCGCTCGGTCGGGATCGAGCTTGACGGTGCGAATGTCGTTCGCGCCGTCCCAGTATTTGACGTTCAGGTAGCCGAGTTTGGCGCGGCTGGGGGTGCCTCCCAATTCCGCCTTCTTGACCAGCCCCTCGCTGATCTTGCGCCCATCGTCGCGGGAGCGATAGGCGTTGACGGCTCCAAGGATGCTCATCGCCAGCATCCCCTGTGGCGTCTCGTCGATCTGCTCGGTGCAGGAGACGAGCTTCACGCCGAGGTTGCGAAGCTCGGCAACGGCCGTGAATTGGGTCAGCTCGTCGCGGGCGAACCGATCGAGGCGGTAGACGATGAAGTAGTCAATGTCGCCCTGCTTCTCGATGTACCGCAGCGCCTCCCGCAGCGCTGGGTACATGCCGCGTGAGGCCGATTGCGCTGGAGCGATGAACTCTTTGACGAGATCGGCCTCCAGTCGCGCTGCTTTGTCGCGGCAGCCCTGCCTCTGTAGCTCGATGGAATAGCCCTCGTCGGCTCCATCGCGCTTCGTCTGTCCATCGCTCGACACCCGCAGGAGACAGATCGCTTTCACCGCACCGCCTCCGGCTCAAGTAGGCCAAGCTGATCGAAGCGGTAGCGCATGGCGGGGGCGCTGACCCGGAAGCGGCGAGCGAGGACTTGGGGATCGCGGAAACCCTCGTCGTAGAAGCAGCGCTTGAGCCAGGCGCGCGGCATCGTCAGACACGCGGCGAAGTAGTCGGCCGCCCGTTCGGCGGCTTGCTCGGCCGTGCCGAAACGCGAGTCCTTGTAGATCGCCTCCCGCATGGGGTGGTCGATCAAGTGCTTGAGTTCGTGGGCGAGCGAGAAGACCTGACGCCCTCGGCTGTCGTTGCTGTTGATGAGGATGCGCCACTTCCCGCGCTTCCAGCGGATCGCGCCGGAAAGGTGGCGAGCCGGGAGGTAGTGGACTTCCACGCGAGGCAGCGCGGCGACGGCTTCAACCGGGAAAGGCGGCTCGGTGATCCGCAGCTGCGAAATGAGGCGGTGCGCCTGGCGTTCTGCGATGGACTTCGCCTCCCACGGTCGCAGCGCCCGCTGCGGGCAGATCAGGCGGCATTCGGCAATCGGGCTTTTCACTTACGCCCCTTCCGCTTCTTCGACCGAGCTTCCAAGACGTCGAGTTGGTCGAGCAGTCGCTTGGCTTCCGCCAGCTTCCGATCTGAAACATGGCGATAGCGAGCGCGCAAGTACGGCTCGGTCTCAGGCGCTCCCGCGACTCCATACCCCGCCATCACGACGAGGTTTTCGTAGCTCGTCTGGAGAACGCGAGCCAGCTTTTCCAGGGACGCCAGCTTGGGCAGTCCTTCGCCGTCTTCCCACCACTTCACCGTTGACGAGCTGAACCCCGTCTCCTTGGCGACCGTGTACATCGAAATGCCGAGTTCCTTACGGCGCTTGGTGAGGTATGCGGCAAATTCAGCGTGCTTCTTACTCATTTGGCATTCGATTCTTCGAATCAATTTTCTCGCTGATTGGAAGCGGCTGCAAGAAGCCAACCAATGAAAAGCGGGGCGACCTGAACGCATGAAGTTGTGTCCAGGCCGCCCGCATGACTACGCCTTGAGGGCTTTGATCTTGGACTCGATTTCTGCCTTGCGGCCTTTGGCGCTGTCTTTCAGCGCTTCGTACTCCGCTCCGGCCTCGTCGGCCCGCTCCCTCGCGGCGTCTACCTCGTCGTCGATGGCGTCGCGAGCTTTCTCCAGCGTGGCGATGGCTTGATCCACCGCTCCGTCCGGGGTCGTCTCCTGAACGCGGGTCCGGGTGATCCCAAGCTCCTTGCGGGCTTGGTATTCGGCCCCGCGGATCGAGCTCGGCTTCATGTCGAACTCTTTGCCGACGATCACCTGGGCGTCTTTCTTGGTGACGCCCTGCTCCTTTACGACCGCTTCGACGCGCTCGTAGATTTCCTGGTTCTTGCTCTTGTCGCTCACCAGAAACCTCCTTGGGTAGTGGATGGCTGTGGCGGCGGGCAGAAAGGTGTTCCCTTCCGCTCGCCGTGGAGCCGTCCACCGCCCTCTGCTTTTCAAGGTCCGCATCCCGACCTCCGTAGTCGCCGCCTGGCGAGACGGGAGAAGGTGGGATTCAGTTCGATGCCGAGGAAGTCGCGATTCAGTTTTTTAGCGGCAACCAACGTCGTCCCTGTGCCAGCGAAACAGTCGAGGACGACCCCCGGCCGACTGGGCGCGAAGCAGTCGCAGCGGCGTAGCTCGCCCGTCTTGCGGACCTGGATCACGCCTTCGCTGGTGCGGCGTCGGACGATCCGCGTCGGCCGAATCCAAGAGCGGTCGCATTGCGTGCAGATCCGCTCGGGGGCGCAGCTGAGTATGGGCCGCTCGATCAGCGCCTCGGGGAAGGTGGCTTGGTGGCCGAGCCGGTCGACGGCGGTAGCCATCGTCCATACGTCGCCGGGGTTCTTGCCGTGAGGGTTGCCGACCTGTCCCGCTGCGCGGAGCTTGCCGAGCCCGTCGTTGTGGCCCTGATAGAGGCGGCCGAGGCTGGATGGTGAGGGCTGGCCGATCCGACTCGCCGAGCGGTGCGGGACGCGGATCGCGTCGAGGTCGAAGAAGTAGCTCGGCTCCTTGGTCGCGAAGATCACCACCTCGTAGGTCGGGCTGAGGCGGTCGCCCGCGCTCTGCGGCATCGGGTTCGTCTTGTGCCAGATCGCGACGTTGCGGACGATCCAGCCGTCCTCGGCCAGCGCCAGCGCGACCCGCTGTGGCGCGAGCAGCAGGCCCTTGGCGGGCGCACCCTGGCGAGGGTGGCGGGAGTGGGCGTCGCCCAGGTTCAGCCACAGCGAGCCGGTCGGTTTCAGCAGCCGCCGGACCCGGCGCAGGATCGCCCGCAGGCTCTCGACGTACTCGGCGACGGTCGGCTCCTGGCCGAGTTGACCGGCGCGGCCGTAGTCGCGAAGCGCGCCGACGTAGGGCGGGCTGGTGATGCAGGTGTCCACCGACTCGGGCAGGAGGCCCGGCAGAACCCGCCGAGCATCGCCGGTGATGATCGTGTTTCGGGGCAGCGTCTTCACGACTTGCCCCCGATCAGCACGTCAACGAGATCACCGGCGAGGACGACCTGCCAGAGCGGCCACGTCTCGGTCGGCTGGCCCGCGAACAGATCGACCAGGACCGCCTTTCGCGCATCAGAGGGAACGGCGAAGACGACGCGGGGGAAGTAGCCACGCCGCTGTTGCTCGCGGCCGGATTCCCAAAATTGTCTGTATGCGCGCAGCTTCACCGCCAGCGTCGAGCGCGACTCGGTGTCGCGGTCGATCTCCACGAAGGCGGCGCGTTCGACCTCGCCGACCCCGAGCCGCACGAAGGCGTCGGGCTTGAGGTGGGCGGTTGCGCCGTGGGCGCTGGTGAAGCGCCGCCAGGACAGAGGCTCGGCGTCGAAGTCGAGCACTTCCACCGCTCCGGCCTGCTCGCGCTCGCAGAGGCCCGCGAAGACCTCGGAGACGGCGAGCCGGTGCGCGAGGAAGGAGAGCGAGGGCGTCCAGGGCCGCCGCCGATGAAAGCCGCCGGCAGGGCCGCAGGAGGAAGCGAGCCGCTGGCCGATGGCATCCAGGGACCAGACCGCCGCCCGGGAGCCAGCGCGGACGCCGCCGACCTGGCGCTCCAGCTTGACGACGACCTGGCGGGCGGCGAGCGAGCCGAGGAGCGCGGGAGCCTGGCGAGCTGCGGACCTTGGCGTCAGGTCGGCGAAGTGGATGCGGCGTAGCTGCTCGGTGGTGGCGACCCGGAGCCGATCCAGGGTGTCGATGATGGCCCGCTCCCTGGGCGTCAGGGTTTCCTCGAGGTGGGCGAGCCGCTTCTTGCTGGCATAACGGCGGGTCATCGTTTTCTCCACTGTTCGGGGGTAACAGTCGTTGCGCGATCCGAGCCGCGCCCGGCATCAGGGCTTGCGATCCGCCCGCGCCTCGCAGACGCGAAATGAAGGGCGGGCCGAATCATGCGGCCCTCCGTCGCTCGCCAACTGGGGTACTCCTGCGGGAGCCCTGGACGCGCTTTCGGATCGCGGCATCGACGTCGGCGGCGCTCTTGCCGTAGCGCCCTCTGGAGGCGGCGCGGACCTTCTCGGCAGAGCCGAGCGGATCGGGAGCCGGACGGGTGCGGATGCTCGCCGGAGGTGCGACGGCCGAGCCGACCGAGACGGCCGCGTAGCCCTCAAAGGGCCCGAGCCCTTGGAGGTCGTCGGCGATCAGGTAGGGGCGGAACTCTCGGGCAAAGGTGGATGCGTCGGCGGCGGTCGTCTGCATGACGAGCCGCGACCGGCAGTTGGCAAGGACGGCCTGGCGAGTCTCGGGGTCAAGCTGGGCTAGGTGCTGGTGGGCGAGGACCCAACCGACCTTGTACCCCCGGCTCTGCGCGACCGCTTCGGCGAAGACCGGCGACAGCGCGGCGAGGTCTTGGAACTCGTCGCACATCACCGTCGCGGGGCGGCGGTCCTTCGGCGCGAGCGCCGCGCGGGCCTGGATCGCCGTCCAGAGCCGGGAGACCATCGCCGCCCCGATCAGGGCGGCGGCGTCCTTGCCGAGTAGCCCCTTGGCGAGGTTGACGAGAACGATCTTCCCGTCTTCCAGGGCAGCGCCCAGGTCGAGCCCGTCGGCCTGGCCGATCACGGCGCGGACACGGCGACGAAGGGTGTAGGTGCGGAGCTTGTTCGCCAGCGGCGCGATCGCCTCGCCTTGGGCGGCCGCAGACAGCGAGCCGTACCAGGCCCAGAACGACTCAAGCACCGGCTCGTCCAGACCGCCGACGAGCTTTTGGCGGAAGGCCGGGTTCGTCAGCAGCGGCTCGACCTCGCAGAGGGTGAAGCCGCCCTTTGCGGTGAGCGTGGTCAGGCAGGCCCGCAGAATGTCCTCGGATCGCGGGCCGAGTCCGGCCGCGCCGTAGCGGGCGCGAAGCTCGGCCACGACGTGATCCACGATCAGGTCGGACTCGCCCGAGCCGCCAATCAGGTTGAAGCCGACCGGCTCGGCGTCGGTCGGGTCGAAGACGATTACATCGTCTTGCCGCTCAGGCCCGATGCGGTCGAGAATCTCCGCGACCGTATCTCCCTTGGAATCAATGGCGATGAGGCCGGGGCGGGACTTCGCCGCCATCAGCTGCACGGCGAGGCCGGTGCAGACCGTGCTCTTGCCCGCGCCGGTCGGGGCGCAGAGGTGCAAATTCCGCCGCGCCTCGGCCTGGGTGACGGCGACGGGCCGGCTCGACCCCGCGACGGTGGAGTCGCCCAGGACCAGGCCGCGCCGGGGCACGTTCGCCGCAGGGGGTAACTCGCGGCTGCCCGCGAGCGTCAGGCCGGGAAGCTCGGGGGCGTCGACGGGAACCGCCCAGGCCGCCGCAAGCTCATCGGCACCGATGATCGAGCGGCCGGGGCTCATCCGCTCGATCCGGCCCGCGACCGCCTGGCTCGGCAGCAGCCGCCTCACCAGGCGAGCATCGGAACCGTTCAGCGCGTGGAAGGAGCCGAGCAGCCGCGTGATCAACTGGCGAGAACGAGGAGCGGAGGGAGCCGCAACCGCTGCCCTGATCGCGACGGCGAACCTGGGCTCGACCGGCTCGGGCTCGGCTTCCTCGCCGCGCCAGGACGCGATCCACCGCGCCGCCGCCCTGGCGAGCGGGTTGGTAGCGGTCGGGGTGATGACGTATTGGAGGACTGCCCGCTCGTCTGAGCCGAGCGGTTGCAGGCTCGCGAGGATGCCCGCGCCTGCGCTGGCGATGGTGTCGGTGCGAAGCTCGCCCCCGCCCCTGGCCTGTAACTCGCGGGCGAGGGTGAGGCTGCCGGTGGGCTCGGCTGACTCGTCGTCAACACGAAGCCCTGGGATCGCTGCCCGGAGCGAGCCGGTGACGTACTCGGCGCGGCTCGCGGGCATCGTCAGGACATGACGGATGCCTTCAGCCGTCGCCCCTACCTCAAGCGTCACCGACGGAGCCGGACCGAGCCGCCACCACGGCGGCAGCAAGCCCGACAGCGACCGCGCTGCCGCGATGGACTGCTGCGGCGTCAGCGCTCGGGGAAAGGTCAGCCGGACTACGGCCGTGGGGTCCGGCCCGGAGAGCCGCCGGACGGCGACGGCGAAGTTGCCGACCAAGGTCAGCAGGATCAGCGTTTCAATCACAACCGACCTCGGGCAGGTCTTCGTCGGCGCCAACTTTGTGCATCGCATGAGCCAGCAGGATCGCGATGTACGTGTCCCAGTCTGGCTCTTTGCGTCGTATGCCCTTCACGATCAGTTGGCGCGTGTCGTACTGAGGTGTGGGAGACGAGTCGTCGCGCTGGTTGGGTTTCTTACTCATAGTTCGATATTTCGAATGCCTTTTCAGACTCACTCGATTTTTCGAACGGGTCCAGCAAGCAGCAGCGGGTTTGCGGAAATCGGTGCGTGTCGTTCATGCCACCAACGTCAGCACCCCCTTTGAGCAGCGAGACATAAACCCGCCACGGTCAGGCACGGTTTGTAACGATCCATGGGTGACTCGTCCGCGCACCGAACGCCGCCGCAAGGCGCTGCTTGCCGCCGCCAAGCAGGCGGTCCGCGAGCGGTACGCCGAGTTCGATCTCGGACTCGATGACATTGCAATCGACGTAGGCTGCTCCACCCGGCAGCTTCAGCGCGTGTTTGCCGAGCTTGCCGACGAGAGCTTCCGCCAGCATCTGCTCCGGGTGCGTATGGACAAGGCCCGTCGGCTGCTCAGTCGAAGGAAGGGAGGCCTCACCGTGCGGGCCACGGCCCCCCTGGTCGGCTACAGAAAGCCGAGCGGGTTGAGGCAGGCGTTCCTGCGGTTCTACGGCATGAACCCTTCTGAGGTCCAGGTACCGCTCGACTACGACGAGCTATGGAGACGGAAAGAGGAGCGCAACATGAAAAAGCTCCGAGAAAGGCAGGATGTGCGTTCCTCGGAGCGGTAGTGGGCGGACCCGTTAACGGTCGGTGTGAAGCCATACGGAGGTCGGAGACGGGAGGAGTTGTAGAACCGCCTCCGATCACTCCGCAGGCTATCGGCGCTCAAGTCCTCACACCCGGCCTCTCGTCGAAAGGTGACGGGCAGAAGATGGCTCACCGGGACAATCGGCTACTCATCTCGACAAGGTAGCCGCTGTCGGGCTGGTTCCGTGAGGAACGCAACCTTATGGTGAGCGCTCACACCGAAGTGTTTAAAGGTCCGGTACTCCAGAATGCGGCCGCTGGGTCACGGCGTCAATAGCGATGTCCCAAAACGCGCGGCCGGACCCTGCGGAAGTGTAGGCTGCAAAACGAAGCCCGGCATCATCTCGACAAAGAAGGGCCGGGCCTCGTAAACGACATATCGCCGGACTCTTTTGCTCCCCAGGGGGACGCGCAGAAATCCGGGTAACCTGGGAAAAATAACAGAACGTCCCGGTTGCGCCCGGACGCTTCGGTGCGATCCCTCGGCGAGCAGGTCCGGCAACTTCCGAAAGGAGTTGTTTTGGAATCGCTTACCCCCTGGGGTCGGCCGAAAAGGCCCACCCCTGCGCTGACGCGGCGGCTGGAGCGGCAGATGCTCGCCCCTGCCCGCCGCATCGGAGAGGAGCTGTCAATGGTGGCGGTCACCGAGCCGCCGCCGCCCGTCACGATCTGGCACCCGCCGGAGGGTGGCACCTGGATCGCCGCCTACCACGACACCGATCCCATAGCGGCAGCGCGGGGCGGCCTCCGTGCCCCCGAGGCGGAAACCAAGCGCCTCAAGCGGCTACATGAGGCAGGCGTTCGGCCGGACGTGATCCTGATCGGCCACCAGCTTGAGAAGCGCTGGCAGCCCGGCGACCCGGTTCCCACCGCCTACCTCCCCGGCGAGCAGGCGGCGCTCAGGCGGATACTGAACGTGCAGACGGCCGCTTTCGGGATCGGGTGGGATGTGCTTCGCGCGATGGCTGGACTCGGCGTCGGCGTCGGAGCGGCTGCGGTTCTCGGGGCCGCCGCGTTCGCTGGCGCGGCGGTCGATCCGTTCGTACTCGGCGGCGCCGTCGACAAGCAGCGCGGCCTGATCGGCTGGGCCTACCTGGGAGGCTGGCATGAGTCGGCCGCCTGAGCTTCCCGATGCTGGAGAGGAGTCGGCATTCGCCGACTTCCTTGCCAGCCTGCGCCCCTATCCGCCCCCACCGGGATTCGGCTCCTCGCTGCTCTTTGCAGCCGGGGGATCGCTCCTCATGTTCATTGCGGCGGTGGCCTTGGGGCTGCTGCCGTCCTCGGTGGAGGGTGACGGCTTCCACGCCGTCTTCGCTTCGCAGCTCGGATCGCTCCTCGAGGTCTTCCGCGTCCTGCGGGGGCCGTTCATCGTGGGCGGCCTGGTGGGCTTGGCGGCAACGGGAATCGTCGGCCTGCGGCGACGGCTCGGGCCGCTCACCGAACTCGTCCTTATCGCCCTCCCGGCGATCGGCCTCGCAACGCTGCTGTGGGCGGTGGCCGGTTGGCTGGTCTTCATAGCCGTCAGCGGGATCAACTTGGCCCTGTGGACGCTCACGGTAGGGCTGGCGGCGGCGGCCATCGTCTCCCTGCTTCGCGGCGAGGTCGCCGTCGCCGTGGTGGCGGCGGTTGCGACGATGGCCCTCGCTTCGTGGCTCCAATCCGCAAGCGACTCCGCCCCGGAGAGCGGCGTCCCCGCTCCGGGGATCAGCCGGGCGGTCGAGCCACAGCAGCCGCAAGCGGCACCGGCCCCGCCCCGCGCATCGCCGCATACGGCAGATCGCCAGCGGCGAGACGCGCCTCGCCGGGCACTCGCCCCGCGGCGGCTTGAACTCGAAGGACGCATGGACGCCGAGTACGCCCGGTGGCGGGAAGTCCCGTTTGCGCCGCCCTGCGGGCAGATGCGAGGGACCGAGCTCGGTTCCCTGCAAGAGGAATTGGGTGAGATGGCCCGCGCCCTTCGCAGCGCCGAGCAGGCGGGCCGAACCGGCACCTTCCGAAAGGCCGCGGGCGACCTCGACCGCGTGACCGCCGAGCGCAGGCGCGCGCTGGCCGACCCCACCGGCTTCTATGAACGCTTCGGCCGCTGCCCGTCAGGCCCTGGCGCAATGGCGCTTCTGTGGTGAGCGGACGGGGTGGCGGCGCATCGCGCCGCCGTCACCCCGTCGCTTTGCAGCGCTGGGTCAGCGAGGCGCTTTGCGTGTTGCCCGCCATCGTGAGCGTGACTTTGTTGTGCAGCGTCCCGGTGGCGCATCGCCCGCTCAGGTATCCAATTTTCCGGCCGCGCTCGCTCCACGTCCTTCCGATCTGAAAGCGAAAGGAAACGGTCAGCCCCCCGACGAGCCTGGCAACCGGGATCTCGACGCTGTGGCCGCTCGCCGCTCCACGGCCCAAGAGTACGGCTGGTCCCAGGGGGGCGGGCACGAACGTATAGCTAAGGACGCGACCCGATCCGCTGTTGAACAGCAGCATCGGCAGCGTCAGGTCTTGCGGCCCTGATTCTGGATACTGGAAGCGCTGGATTACCCGGCCGCTGCCGACGAGCGCGTCCTTGCACTTCTGCCGTGCCTGGGCCGGGGTCTTGTTGGTTATTTCTCGCGGCCTGCACGTCGGCCGGTGGGCCCCCCGAACGGTTAGCTGCCGGTCGAGTTGCACCGTCACCGACCTGACTTCCTCGGGCTGTTCGGCCTGGGCGATGCTGCCGGCGACGGTGACCGCCACCGGAGCGCCGCCCTGGCTCGGCAGCTGGGACGGCGTGACCGTGAGGCTCGCGTCTGAGAGCGATGCGGCGCCCGCGATTCCCGCCCCCAGCAGCGCCACCGCCACACCTAGCATCGTCGCGCCGATCCAGTTCCTCGCCCCGCTCGATCCCCCGCTGCCTTTAGTCACCGCATACCCCCTCAGTTCGGTACCTGTTGAGTCCCTTAAGCCGGGGTACTTTAGACCGTGGCCTTATGAACCGCAAACAGCAAGGCTCTCGCCCCCAATGGCACGCACGCGCTCGCAGGCATTCGGGGACGCGCTCAAGGAACTGCGGGAGGAGCGCGGCCTGAGCCAGGAAGCGGCCGCCCTCTCCTGCCGCATCGATCGCTCCTACTTCGGCAAAATCGAGCGTGCCGACAAGGTGCCGACTCTGACGACCGTCTGGAAGATCGCGGACGGCCTGGGGACGCAACCCTCGGACCTGCTCGCCCGCACCGAGCGCCTGACGCGCGAGTAGCGCCGCTACGGGTACAAGTCCCCGCCCCAGCGCAGGTCGTCGGCGACCGGGCGGTAGATGCGCGGCCCGCCGTAGACGTCGGTTCTGAAATCGAGCAACACCAACGGCGCGGGGACGAGGTGTCGGCTCGGCTCCGGCTCGATCACCCACACCTGGCGGAGGGCGTTGGGCGGACCGGGACCGCCGACCCGCCGCGCCAGCCCGGACTCCAGGGCTGCCTTCACCACCTCGTCCGTGTCGAATTCGTCGGCCACCAGGCGACGGTCAAGCTCCTGCCAATGCCGAAGCGCTCGGGCCGAATTGTCGCTCACGATCCACCCGCCTTCATCGCGGGATGAAATTTGGGCATGGGGTCTGCACCAGAAGTGAAGCTATGGATCGAAATCCGCGTTGGCAATCAGCGATCTCGGAAGCTGATCCACTCGCCTACCTCGATGCAGAGGCGGGACGCCGCGGCCGACTCGAAAGCGACCGCAGCGCCGCCGCTCTATTCCGCGAGCTTTTCGAAAAGTTCGCGGTCTTCGTCCAATCGTTTCCTGAGTCGCACCTTGAAGTCCTGATCGGAGCGGCGGGAGACGATGTATTGCTCCATCGCCTCCCGCATGGCCTCGGACATTGAATTGCCATCGGCGCGTGCAACTGCGGCAAGATCGACCGCCATGCTTGTCGGCATCCGAAGGGTCACGGCTTTACTGTCCATCACAGTCCACCCAGCCCGAGAGCCGCCCGGCCCCAAGACACTTCGTCGACCAGCGACGTTGCCTCGTAGAAATGCTCGACCGAGCCGCGCCGCTGCTGTTCGGCGACGATCTCGACCGCGCCATGCTCGGCCAGGACGCGGACGTGGTAGCCCACGGTGGAGACGTGCTTGTTGACCGGAACCGTCAGTTCCTTCGGGCTCCGCATCTCCTTCGCCTCGACGTAGAGCCGCAGCAGCCGCTTTCGCAGCGGGTGCTGCAGGAGGAAGTGCAGGACCTCCTCGGCGGTGGTGGGCTTTTCCTTAACGGCCATCGATCCCTCCTCCCTGAACGGAAAAGCTGCCCGACCGGCTGGGAGCGGGGACGGTCCACTCGATCCCGGCAACCAACTCCTCGACTCCAACGGCCAGGGCCGATGCCAGTTTGACCAGCGTGTCCGCGCGCGGAAGACGCTGGCCGATCTCGATGTAGCCGACGTGGGTTCGGTGCATGGACGCCAGATCGCCGAGTTCTTCTTGTGAGAACCCGGCTCGGCGACGAGCCTTGAACACGTTGCGGCCGAGCCGCCTGGCAGCCGCTTCGTCCCGGAGTCTGCCGTCCATCAGACTTCCTCCAGGGAGTAGAAGTGAACTGCGGTCCTCGTTGGGAGAAGCAGATCGCCTCGCCGGTGAATCAGGCCGACTGCGGCCAGGTCGCGGACGGCCCGCTCGATCGCGTCCCGGTCGCCGAACTTGGTCGAGCAGACGGTCAACTCCCGGATCAGCTCCTCGAGCGTGAAGGTGCCGGGGTGGTAATCGAGGACTTCACGGAGAACCCGCTGTTCTTCGCGGGTGTCTCTCGCGTCGGTGGTCATGGCGCACGGCTCGCCGCCGCCACTAGGCTGGTCATGCATGGGAAGACCCCTTCCTGTGCCGGCCCCGGGGGCGTTCTAACCGCCCGCCGGGGCATTGAATTGTCTGGATTGGCGGCACCGTAGAGCGAGCCGGGAAGCGGGCGCAACTAGCGATTTGCAGCGATGCGCTGTATGCGCGGCTCCGGCAGTGGTCCCCCAACTCGCGATTCAAACGAGCTAGCGAGCCAGGTCGAGCAGACTCGACTGGTTCCCAGACGATACGTGCGGATCTTCAACGGCCCGTCAACGGATATTCTCCACGGCGAGGCGCAAATGCGACGTGCATGGAAATGGATGCCGCCGAAGGACCGGCTGCGATACATCTACGTGCCGCTTGCGGCGGCGGTACTCGGCGCGTTGGTAGCCGTCGGTACTGTCCGCGCCCTCAACAGTTTCGATTCGCATGAGGCGAAGGTCAGAGTTGTAGAGGTCGTGCCAAATGAGGTGAAGGAGGGATACGACCGAAAGCCGTATTTATCGGTAAAGCTGAGAAATACTGGTGATCGCCGCGCAGTTCTGACTCGCCTTCACACGACGATCTATCACGCGCAGTTCATGCTGGGATGTCAGCTGCTCGGTGGGAGTGGGACGATTGAAACCGGCCGTTACTCAGTCAAGCTCCCCAAAAACTCGCTTCCGGGTCATCGCGTTGGAGCAGTTCTAAACCAAGAGATCGGCCCGGATGAAGTGGACAGATTCGGTGTGGTCTTTGAGACTCCCGGCTTGGAATACGGGATGCAGGTTATGTTCGAAATCGGTCTTAGCGTTGAGATGGACGATTCGGACCGACAAATTTCTTTAGGAAGGTTCTTGGTCATGACGCCGCAGCCATTGATCCCTTGGAACTGGGCATCCTGGTTTGCAGGACCACGAGAGGGTCGGAAGCTAGCGCACGAATTCCACACCCCCGATCTTGCTCATACCTTCGCCTGCTACCGAACGAACATCAGCGGGTTCGCGCCATTTCTAAAAAGCTCCGCTCAGCGCTCCAAGCGGACGGCTGCGCTCATTGACTACGTGCAAGGGCTGGACCAGCCTTAGCTTGCAGGTAGAAAAATGGCAGAGTTCACACCCTCAGAGGAGCAGGCGGCAATTCTGGCGCACCAGCCGGGCGAGCACGCCTGCGTTCTCGCTGGACCTGGGACGGGAAAGAGCGCGACGATGGTGGCCTGGCTAGGCGAGCTTCTTAAACAGGAGAACCCGCCGAAGCTGAAGCTGCTGACCTTCACCCGCGCAGCCACTGCCGAGCTTGCCGGGAAGGTACTCGACCACGAAGTGCTAGCCGCTGAGAAGCCGAGCACGGTGCATTCGTTTGCAATCTCGGTGCTCCTGCGCAACCCAGGAGCCGGAGATTTCCCAGAACCCCTTCGCATGGTTGATGATTGGGAGAGGGACCAGATCGTTGAAGCCTCGCTCGCTCGGCGCGCGAAAGTGAATAAGAGCCACATGCGTCGCCTGCTGCAGGAGATGGCCGCTGCCTGGGAGTCTCTGAACGAGCAGGAAGACCCGAAAGTCGATCCGGAGGAGCGAAAGCGGTTCCTCGGGGTCTGGAACGAGCACCGGATCGTCTACGGCTACACGCTCCCTGCGGAGCTGCCGTACGCACTCTTGACCGCTCTCAAAAACCATCCGGATCTGGAGGGCATTGACTTCGACCTGCTGATCGTCGACGAGTACCAGGACTTAAACGCTTGCGATCTCGCGATGCTGAAAGAAATCGCTGCCCGAGGGTGCGCCGTAATAGGTGCGGGCGATGACGATCAGTCGATCTACTCCTTTCGGAAAGCTGACCCCGCCGGCATCCGAAGGTTCGATGAGGACTATCCAGGCGCTGCGACGTATCCGCTTTCCATCTCGCGTCGCTGCGGTAGGCACATTCTCGATTGGGCGTCCTACGTCATCGAGGGCGATAGGGACCGGCCGGAGAAGCCGCGTCTTAGCTGTCCAGGCGAGACCGACGACGGCGAGGTTGCCCTGCTCTCCTTTGCTGGTCACAAAGCCGAGGCGAACGGCATCGCGAAGCTCGTCAAGCAGCTTGTCGAGCGCGATGGCCTGGCTCCCGAGGAAATTTTGATCCTGCTGCGGGGTGACCACAACGGCCAGTTCAGCGGCCCCATCAAGGGGGCGTTGGAGAAAGAGGGAATCCCCTGCTCCGACTCCGATGCGGTCAAGCGTCTTCTGGCTGATCCGAATAATCGCTGGGTTCTTGAGGTCATGCGTTTGACCGAGAATTCGGAGGACTCGATCGCTTGGGCCTCGTTGCTGCACTTGACCAGCGGCATCAGCAACTCGTTTGTGGACCAGGTCTACGACGTGGCCAGGACCAAAGGGATTTCATTCTCGGCTGCGTTGATGCAGCTGCGGGCCGAGGGCTTTCCTGGTCTTCCGGCTCCTTCTGCCAACAAGGCTGAGACGGTGATCGCGGACGTCACTACCTGGCTGGATGCCATCGACCTGCCCGATGAGACGCCAGAGGGTGGATGGGGGCAGTGGATCATCGAAGTTGCTGGGGACGGGGTGGTTCCGGTTCCCAGCGATGAGTTGATCGAACTGCTCGGGGAGCTAGACGGGCTGATGGAGTCGGCTCAGTCGATCGGCAGATACCTGGGGCAGATCGCCCCGCTGGGGAAGGACCTCACTTCCGGCAAGAGCGAGGGAGTCCGCGTAATGACGATGGCAAGTTCGAAGGGCCTGACGGTTCGGGCAACCATCGTCGCTGGGGTGGAGAGCGCCATCATTCCTAAGCAGGAGGCGCCAATAGATGAGGAGCGGCGATTGCTCTACGTCGCCATGACGCGGGCGACCGAGTATCTGTTTGTGACTTGGGCTCGCATCCGTCGAGGTCCGACCGCCCGCTCTGGAAAAGGCCAGACCAACTTCAAACGGCATCACTGCCGATTTCTCGACGGCGGCACGGTCCAGTCCCAAGACGGCAATAAATACCTGGATCAGCGCTAGGCCCTGGCAAGGCCCTCCCGAAGCCAGCGAATCTCGACCTCCAGGGTTTCCAGCAAGATGCCGTAGGAGCGGGACCGGGCAAGCTCTGCTCGCAGCACGTCGTTTAGGTGGCGGTCGTCCAGGGTGCCTTTGCGCATCCCGCGGATTGCCCTCATCAATTCGGCCCGGTCGCTCTCAAGGACCTCAATCCGCTCCTTGGTCCGTTCGATTTCGAACGTCCGGGAGGGCTCATCCGTTCTCATGGCTGCCTCCTCCGCCGCGCCTGGCGCGGTCTTTCTGGGTTTCGGCGAGAAGAGACTCGATCCTCGCTAGGAAGTCGGAGTTCGAAAGTCGTCCTGCCAACTCCATCGACGAGACGGAGCCCTTGGGCTCCGTCTCGCGCGAACTTCTCAGCTGGTTTCATCGGCGTCGTATCCTCTGGGAATGCAGGAGTGGATACGACGCCGAATCGTGACGCTGCTCGAGTTCCTTCTCTGCACTGCCGTGCTTGCAGCGGTTGCCGAGTGGCAGGTGCCGGCATCGGTCCAGTACGTCGCCCTCGGCGGCGTTCTGCTTTTCGCTTATGCGCTTCTGGACGGCAGAAGCGCGACGGGCGTGCTTGCCTTGGGGCGCCTGGCGGCTCGGTTGCGGCACGTCTCCGGGCAGTTGCTCTTTCGCGTGCGGCTCGCCGTGATGCTCAATTCGCCTGTGCTTCGTCAGCCCGAGATGCGGCTCGCGCCGTCTCCCGCCCCCGGGGCCGAGTGGAGCCCTTTCGGCGAGCGGGACTCGAGCAGCGAGCCGGAGGAGGAGACGCCGGCGCTAAACGACGCCTGTTGGTGCGGCAGCGGGAAGAAGTACAAGAAGTGCCATGGCCGCGACCTTGTTTCGGTCAGGATCGACCCGAGCAAGGTGTACGCGTTCAGGGCTCGGTCGCTCTCTTAGCCGGCCGGCACCTCTGGATCGACGTCACCCGGCGCCGACGCGATGGCGCGGCACCGAACCGCCGCCCTCCTTCTGGGGAGTACTTGAATCCCCCTCTATAGAACTACGGGCGCGCAGAACGTTTGCTCTGCCGCGTGGCCGGGGGCAAGGATCCGCAGCGGGAGCTCGGGTGGGCGGTTAGGAGGCTTCGTTTCGAAGCCGACCTCACACAGAACGCCCTGGCCAAACGGGCGCAGCTCCACCCGAGCCGCGTCTCCCGCATCGAGAACGGCAGGGACAACCCCAGGTGGGGGACGGTGAGGCGACTGGCCGCCGGTCTGGGCGTCAGCCTCGGGGAGCTCGCTGCCCTGGCCGAGGATTTCGAGCGCCGGCGGGAGTAGCCGTCCTCCGCTTCGGAGCGTCCTGCGCGCGAGTTTGAGGGAGTCAGCGCGCCGGGCAGTCGCAACCGATGGAGGGAAGAGGGAAGAGGATCCTGCTCTCGCTGCTCGTTGCTGTTGCGATGGCAGCGGCAATCGCCGTGCCGGCGACCGCGGGCGCCAAGCCGAAGCCCGAACTGCCGCCGGTCGACACCTCGCAGGCGGGCGCCTGCGACTTCATCGCCCAGCCGCACAGCCCGCTCTGCATGCTGCCCTTCCCCAACGACTACTTCACCAGGAGCGACCCGAGCAGCCCGACCGGGCGGCGGATCGACTTCGAGAACGCGGGGATGCCGACCAACGTGTTCGGCCAGCCGATCCAGGCCGCTCCCTACAACGCCGCCGACGGCTTCAGCCAGGGGGCGACGATCCTGCTGAAGGTGCCGGGGATCGAGACCCCGGCCGACGTGCGCGCCACCGGGGCGGTGCCGATCGAGCACATCGGCCGCTACCGGCGGCCGAACGCGCCGGTCGTGGTCATCGACGCCGAGAGCGGCAGGCGCTGGCCGATCTGGGTCGAGATCGACTAGGTGCTGCTCGACGTCGCCTTCGGCGACCACCAGGTGACGATCTACCAGGCCGACGTCGAGGCGCGGACCGTCGGCGCCCGGGCCCACCGTCCCGTGCTCCACCCCGGCCGCTGGCCCGACACCGACGTGCTCTGGGGCGTGCCGTCGATCGCCGCTACCCCTACGCCGGGTCGGCGATCTACTACTGGGACGCGGGACCGGTCCGCGAGGATCCGCTCAACCCGGGCACCCAGATCGGCACCGAACCGCCGCCCTACGAGAACGTCCCCAACCGCACCGGCCAGGACCCCCACGGGGCGCCGCGAGCGACCCCCGCTACTCGATTGGCTTCTCAGGCCCGTGAGGCGCTGGGCGGGATTAGAATGCTCTGGAGATGGTCGCCGGGACGGTTGTCACCGAATGGATTTCTGCCTTTTCGAGTTGCGTCGGTGCGATCGCGACTGCTTACCTGGCTGGGCAAGCCGCATATAAAAAAATCTCTTTTCTTGTCATTTAATTCTGCAATCGTCTGCAGCCCAGGTTCCCCTTAAACGCTCGCGCTGCTTCGCATGGACCGCTACGTCGCCTTCCTGCGCGGGATGAACCTGGGGGGGCGGCGGATCGAGAACGAGGAGCTGCGGCGGCACTTCGAGGAGATCGGGTTCGAGGAGGTGGCGACCTTCCGGGCCAGCGGCAACGTGATCTTCGCGACGCCGAAGCGGGAGGCGGAGGAGAAGTTGGCGCGGCGGGTCGAAGCGGAGCTGGGGGGGCGGCTGGGGTACGAGGTGCCGGTCTTCCTCCGCAGCGTCGAGGAGGTGGCGGCGATCGCGGCGCGGAGGCCGTTCGCGGCGAAGGCCGTCGCCAAGTCGAAGGGCAAGCTGCAGGTCTCGTTTTTGGGGAGGAAGCCGAGCGCGGCGGCGAGGAAGAAGGCGCTGGCGCTGGCCACCGACGAGGACCTGCTTGCGATCGAGGGCCGCGAGCTCTACTGGCTGCCCAGCGGTGGCATCAGCGAATCGGACCTCGACCTGAAGGCGATCGACGCAGCCCTCGGCCCCTGGACGATGCGAACCATGGGCACGATCGAACAGATCTCCGCGAGGTACTGCCAGCGCTTCCTAGATTTGTCCCGCATGGCGACACAAACGCAGGAAGCGCTCAAGTCCTGAGGTCGGCCCTGGGGAGTGCCGCCACCTCGGCGTCGCGGCTGACGGCGGCGATCTCGTCGGGCAGGTTGGCGAGCTGGACGTTGGCGACGAACTCCATCTCGTCGCCGAGGGGGCGGAAGAAGTTGTCGTAGTGGGTGGGGACGATCGCGCGGGGGTCGAGCAGGGGGAGGACCCGCTGCCAGTAGTCGCGGGTGAAGCTGCGGCCGGCGACGCCGGCGAGGAAGACGTCGACGCCGCGCTCGCGGACCGCGTCGTCAATCAGGTCGGCGCTGCCCTGGTGGTAGAAGCAGAGGCCGGCGACCCGGATCGAGATCCCCCAGACCTGACCGCAGCGGTAGGCGCTCGGGCAGAGCGAGTCGAGGTGCTCGCAGCTGAGTTCGCCGTCATAGGGGACGGCGTGGCCGAGCAGCAGCTTCGAGTGGACGCTGGGGGTGAAGCTGACCTCGAACGGCCCCAGCTCGTAGACGCGGTAGGGCTCGACCTCGACCGCGCGCTCGGCGAGCCCGTGCAGAGCCATCAGGTTGACCAGCGAATGCGAGCCGTAGGCGTCGCAGTCGAAGCGGGCGGCGATCGCCGGCGCGTCGACGGCGTGGTCGAAGTGGGTGTGGCCGACGAGGACGCCGACCACCTCATCAGCCGGTCGTACGAAGCGGTCGAGCGCCACCGGGTCCGGCAGCGCGGTGCGGCGCAGGACGAGGTCGCGGAAGGGAACCCGGGAGAGGTAGGGGTCGACGAAGAGCGTCTGCCCCTCGCAGGTGAGCCGGTAGCCGGAGACGCCGAGCCACTCGACCTCGAGCCCGGCGGGGAGCGCCAGCGGCCGCGCCTCCAGCTCGCCGAGCGCCTGCGTGTCGGCCCGCGCCGAGGAGCGGCGCGTGGCGCGCGCCCTGGCCAGTTCGGCGAGGTGTCCGAGCGGTCCCGTCATCTCCCTGGCAGAGGGTACGCGCCGGCGACACGCACTTGTCCCCGGTATGCGGGGACAAGTGCGTGGTCCTCCCACTACCTTGGTTTCTGCAATGGCGATCGCGACCGCAACCTCCCTCGACGTCTACGTCGGCGGCAAGCTCCTCTTCGAGGAGGTCTCCTTCAAGCTCGAGCCCCGCGAACGGATGACCCTCTCCGGCCGCAACGGCGCCGGCAAGTCGACCCTGCTCCGGGTGCTCGCCGGCGAGCTGGCGCCCGACGGCGGCTCGCTGGCGGTGCAGCGCGGGGCGCGGGTCGCCCTCCACGACCAGCGGCCGCCGCGCGCCTCGGAGATGACACTCGGCGAGTACGTCTTCTCCGGCCGCACCGACATGCTCGAAACCGAGGCGAAGCTGGAGCGGCTGGAGGCGGAGATGGCCGGCGAGGCGAGCGAGGAGACGATGCGCGCCTACGCCGCCGCCCAGCAGCGGCTCGAAGCCGGCGGCGGCTACCGCTGGCGCGACGACGTCCTCGCCGTCCTCCGCGGCCTCGGCTTCGACGGCGAGGAGGCGAACCGCTCGCTCTCGACCTTCTCCGGCGGCGAGCTGACCCGGGCCTCGCTGGCCCGCGCCCTCGCCACCCGCCCCGACCTGCTGCTCCTCGACGAGCCCACGAACCACCTCGACATCCCCTCGCTGGAGTGGCTCGAGCGCTACCTGGTCGAGCTCGACGCCGCCGTCGTCCTCGTCGCCCACGACCGCTGGTTCCTCGAGGCGGTCGGGACCTCGGTGCTGGAGCTGGAGGCGCAGCGCGCCCGCTTCTTCGCCGGCCCCTGGCACGCCTGGCGCCAGGAACAGGCGAAACGGGAGATCGCCCTCGGCAAGGCGATCGAGCGCCAGCAGGCGGAGATCGCGCGGATGGAACGCTTCGTCGAGCGCTTCCGCTACAAGGCGACGAAAGCGCGCCAGGCGCAGTCGCGGGTGAAGATGATCGAGAAAGCCAAGCGCGACGGGCCGGTGGCCGAAAAGCGCGACGGCCGCCACCTGCGCTTCCGCTTCAAGCCGCCGAGCCGGCCGGGGCGGGTGGTGCTGAAAATGGTCAACGGCAGGCTCGAGGTGCCGGGGCGGACGCTGCTCGACGGCGCCAACCTCGAAATCGAGCGCGAGGAACACGTCGCCCTCGTCGGCCCCAACGGCGCCGGCAAGACGACCCTGATCGAGACCCTCGCCGGCCAGCGCGTGCCCGCCGCCGGCAGCGTCCGCACCGGCCACAACGTCAAGATCGGCTACCTCTCCCAGCACGCCGAGACCGCCGCCGGCAGCGGCACCGTGCTCGACGCGGCCAAGCGCGAGACCGGTCTCAACGAGAACCAGTGCCGGGCCCTGCTCGGCGGTTTCCTCTTCTCCGGCGCCGAGGTCGAGAAGCAGCTCTCCGACATCTCCGGCGGCGAGCAGCGGCGGCTCTCGCTGGCGATCCTCGTCGCCTCCGGCGCCAACGTCCTCATCCTCGACGAGCCGACCAACCACCTCGACATCGAGAGCCGCGAGGCGCTGGAGGACGCGCTGACCGAGTTCGAGGGGGCGGTGCTGCTGGTCTCCCACGACCGGGCGCTGCTGGAGGCGGTCGGCAGCCGCACCCTCGTCTGCGAGGACGGCAGGCTGGAGAACCATCCGAGCGGCTGGGCCGAGTACCAGCGGCGGCGCGACGAAGCGGAGGCCGCGGCGGCCGCGGCACTGAGGCCGCCCGCTTCCGGCGGCAAGAAGTACAGCGCCACCAAGCCGGCGCAGAAAGCGGCGCGCAGGGCGGCGAAGCTGGAGGAGCGGATCGAGCGGGCCGAGGCGGAGCTGCGGGCGCTCGAGGACGAGCTCGCCGACCCCGCCGCCTGGTCGAGCCCGGGCCGGGTCGAGCGGGCGACCAAGCGCCACGAAGAGGCGAAGGCGGCGGTCGAAGAGCTCTACGCGGAGTGGGAGGAGGCTCAGGCCGCTGCCGAGGCCTGACCGGCGCATCTCGGCGTCCTCGGTCGCTCACGTGCAGAGCACGCTTCGCTCCCTGCGTCCTCGATCTGCTTGGTCAGGCCTCGGCAGCGCAGATCACTCGGGTGCCCTTGGCGGGCGCGAGGGTGATGTTGCGGACCCGGACCCGTTCGGGCTTCGGGCCGGCTGGCCGCAGCTCGGTCCGCTCGACGAACTCGCGCAGGATCGTCCGCATCTCGTATTCGGCGAAGGCGGCGCCGATGCAGCGGCGGACGCCGCCGCCGAACGGGATCCAGGCGTAGTTGTCGGCCTTGCCGTCGAGGAAGCGCTCGGGCCGGAACTCGTGCGGCGCGGGGAAGATGTCCTCGCGGTAGTGGAGGGCGGCGATCGCCGGCAGCACGAAGGTGCCGGCGGCCAGCTCGTAGTCGCCGATCGTCGCCGGCGCCTTCAGCTTGCGGGCGACGTCGACGATCACCGGTCGGGCCCGCAGCGTCTCCTTGACCGTCGCGTTCAGGTAGTCCTCCTCGCCCGCCGCGAGCGAGTCGCGCAGCTTGGCGAGGACGGCGGGGTTGCGGACCAGCATCTCGACCGCCCAGGCGAGCCCGGTCGCGGTCGTCTCGTGCCCGGCCCCGAGCACCGTGACCAGCTCGTCCCGCAGTTCCTGGTCGCTCATCGGCTCGCCGTCCTCGTCCCGGGCGCCGAGCAGCAGGGAGAGGACGTCGTCGCGCTCCTCGTGCCCCGCTTCCGCGCGCCGCAGCTTGATCTCCTCGTAGATGAACTCGTCGAGCGCTTCGCGCGAGCGGACGAAGCGCGGCCAGGGGCTGCCGGGGCCGAGGTTGCGGCGCAGGATCGGGAACGAGGTGATCACCCCGACCCGCTTGGCGAAGTCGTCGATCAGGTGCTCGAAGCGGGCGAGCCGGTCGGTGTCGTGGACGCCGAAGACCGCGCGCATGATCACCGCCAGGGTGATCCGCTGGGTGTGGGGGCGCATCGCGAACGGCTCGCCGACCGGCCAGCTCTCCATCTCCTGGCGGGTCATCTCGACGATCAGCTCGCCGTAGCGCTGGATCCGCTCGCCGTGGAAGGGCGGCAGCAGCAGTTTGCGCTGGCGCATGTGGGGCTCGTCGTCGAGGGTCAGCACCGAGTTCGGTCCCAGCGCCGGCTCCAGCACCGTCGCGTTGGCCTCGCCGGCGTGGAAGTCGGCGGGGGAGCCGGTGAAGACGGCTTTGACGAGATCGGGGCGGGCGACGTAGACGATGTGGCCGAAGAAGGGGAAGCGGACGGTGAAGATGTCCCCGTAGCGCCGCTGGTGGGCGGTGAGGAAGCCGAGCGGGTCGCGGGCGTAGTTGACGGCCTGCGCGATCGCCGGCAGTCGCGAGCCCGGCGGCAGCGCCTGGCGGCCGAGCGCGCGCGGGCGGGGGAGGGTGGCCTGCTCCATCGCCATCAGCTTAGCTAAGACTGGCTGGGCAGCCAGTTTTGTCGTGGAGGGCTTCCTAGAAGACGATCGTGCGGTCGCCGTCGAGGAGGACGCGGTCGTCGAGGTGGGCCATCACCGCGCGGGCGAGGACCAGGCGCTCGATGTCGCGGCCGATCCGGATCATGTCGGTGACCTCGTCGCGGTGGTCGACCGGCTCCACGTCCTGGGCGATGATCGGGCCGGCGTCGAGCTCGGCGGTGACGTAGTGGGCGGTGGCGCCGATCAGCTTCACCCCGCGCTCGTAGGCGCGGTGGTAGGGGTCGGCGCCGACGAAGGCGGGCAGGAAGCTGTGGTGGATGTTGATCGCCGGCGCGCCGAGGTCGCCGAGGAAGTCCTCGGAGAGGATCTGCATGTAGCGGGCGAGGACGAGGAGGTCGACCCCGTCGAGGAGCTCGAGGATGCGCCGCTCCGCCTCGGCCTTCGCCTCCCGCTCGACCGGGATGTGGTGGAAGGGGAGCCCGACCGATTCCACCTGGCCGGCGTGGTCGGGGTGGTTGGAGATGACCGCGACCAGCTCGCCGCCGAGGTCGCCGTTGCGCCAGCGCCAGAGCAGGTCCGAGAGGCAGTGGTCCTCGCGCGAGACCATGATCGCCACCCGCCTGGTTTGGGTCGTCTCGTTGAACCCGTAGTCCATCTCGAAGGGCTCGCCGATCTCCCGGGCGAAGCGCAGCTCCAGCGCCTCGCGCTCGGCGTCCGGGACCCGGTCGAAGACCATCCGCATGAAGAAGCGGCCCTCGGCGCTGGAGTGCTGGTCGACGTCGACGATGTTGAGCCCCGACTCGGCGAGGAAGCCGCTGACGCGGGCGATCAGGCCCGGGCGGTCCGGGCAGGCCAGCAGCAGTCTCGAGGTCGGCGCCTCTGCCATCCGTCGATCATCGCGGATAGGCTGCGGTCGATGCGGCTAGGAGCGATTCCCGACGGGCTGGTGGAGCGGATCGGGCTGCTCCTGGGCAAAGTGCCGACGCCGATCGGCGAGGCGATGTACTCGATGCCGGTGGCCCGCTCGCTGCAGGTGGCGCAGCGGACCGGGATCCTCGGCGCCCTCGCCGAGGGGCCGCGCGACCCCGCCGAGCTGGCCGAGCACCTGGGGCTGCAGGCGGCGGGGACGGTCCGCGTCCTCGACGTGATCGCCAGCCTCGGCCACGTCAAGCAGAACCCGGACGGGCGCTACGAGATGACCGCGAGCGGCCGCAGGTGGCTCGACCCGCGCTCGGACACCTACCTCGGCGACTTCCTCGCCGACACCTACCACTACTGGGACTGGTACGCGGGGCTCGAAGACCTCGTCCGCGAGGGCAAGCACGTCGAGCTGCACGAGAAAGCGCCGGACGATCCCTACTGGCAGTCCTACATCCGCGGTCAGTACCAGCTGGCGCGGCTCTCCAGCGCCGAAGTGGCGAAGGCGATCCCGCTCGCCCGCGGCGCCCACTCCATCCTCGACGTCGCCGGCGCCCACGGCGAGTACTCGATGGCGCTCTGCCGCCGCCACGAGGGGCTGCGGGCGACGATCGTCGACCTGCCCGGCAGCGCCCGGGTGGGGGAGGAGATCGTCGCCGAGGCGGGGATGGGCGACCGCGTCCGCCACCTCGTCGGCGACATGTTCGAGGTCGACTACGAGGGCCCCTACGACGGTGCGCTCTGCTTCAACATCGTCCATCACCTCTCGCCGGAGCAGGGGCGGGCGCTGTTCCACCGCATCCGCGCGGTCCTGCGGCCGGGCTCGCCGCTCTGCATCCTCGACCTCTACGACCGGCCCGGCGGCCAGCGGGCGAACCTCGCCTCGATCCTCGGTCTCTTCTTCCACCTCACCTCGGGCGCCGACACCTACACCGTCGACGAGGTCTCCCGCTGGATGCGCGAGAGCGGCTACGGCAGCGTCGACGTGAAGTCGTTCCGGACCCTGCCGGACCTGCGGCTGCTGATCGCCAAGGCCGTCTGAGCCGCCGCGCAAGCGACTGCCCAGATTCGCATTATGTGACGGCGGCCACACAAGAAAGCGGCGCGAACCCTCACGGTTTTGCGCTTGCTCACAAAACACAAACATTTCACCCCGATTTTGCTCGCCCTCCTCGCCTTCCCGGCGGCCGCGCTGGCTGCCGGCGGAGAGGACAAGGCTGCCGGCCCCAGCATCGGTCAGGCTGAGGTGGCGCCGCTGGCGCCGCTGCAGCAGCCGGTCGATCGCTTCCACCGCGTCGTCAAGACGATCGCCGCCGACATCCGCGCCGAGGAACGGGCTCTTGCCCTTAAGCGGGAGCGCGAACGCGAGGAACGCTTCGCCGCCCTCGGCGTCTCGATGGCGACGCTGGAATCGATCGCCTCCTGCGAGTCCGGCGGCGATCCGGCTGCCGTCTCCTCCGACGGCTCCTACCGCGGCAAGTACCAGTTCGACTTCGGGACCTGGGAATCGGTCGGCGGCAGCGGCGACCCTGCCGCGGCGCCCGAGGCCGAGCAGGACTACCGCGCGGCGCTGCTCTACGCCCGCTCCGGCTCCAGCCCCTGGCCCATCTGCGGCTAGGGCTCGAATTCAGCGAACGCTGAAAAAGTGACGGTTTCGGGGGCGGGTATCCGTACGATGCGCACGATGGCCGAGGAGTCGATAGCCGCTGGAGAGGAGCAGGTTCCGGCCCCCGACCCCGGCGGACCGCAGCGCAAGCCGCCGCAGGAGGCGATCGCCGAGGCGCGGGTGCGGGCGCCGACCCGCGGCAACCGCAAGCTCGAGAGCTTCCTCAGGGCGGTCAACGAGGACGAGCAGGTGCGGGCCTGGTGGTACATGACCCAGGTCCAGTCGGAGCGGCTGGGGATGTCCGACCACTCCTGGGTCCACATGCAGATCGTCCTCAACATCGCCCTGCGGCTGCTGCGCCTGCTGCTCAAAGCCGGGGTCGAGCCGGCGATGGTCGCCGACCACGGGATGCGCGACCGCGACGCCGAGGTGGTCGTCGCCGGCGGCGCGCTACTGCACGACGTCGGCATGTCGATCCACCGCGCCGACCACGAGGCCTACTCGCTCTTTCTCGCCGACGGCGCTCTTCGGCGCCTCCTCGCGGATATCTACCGCGAGCCGGAGCGGACCGTCGTCGCCTCCGAGATCCTCCACGCGATCATCGGCCACCGCCGCCGCGGCGAGCCCTACACGCTCGAGGCCGGCGTCGTCCGCGTCGCCGACGCCCTCGACATGGCCCAGGGCCGGACCCGGCTCCCGCTCGAGTCCGGGCACGAGGGCATCCACTCGATCTCCGCCGCGGCGATCGACGAGGTCCGCATCGCCGCCGGCGAGGAGCGCCCCGTCCGGGTCGAGATCGAGCTCAACAACTCGGCCGGGATCTTCCAGGTCGACGACCTCCTCGCGACCAAGATCCGCGGCACCCCGCTCGAGGGCCGCCTCGAAGTGATCGCCCGGGTGGAGGGGGAGACCGAGAAACGGTTGCTCAGCGGTTTTCGGCTCTCCTGAGCTGCCGGGTGGTGGTCGCACTGCGGCTCGAGGCCAAAAAAGCAAGAATCAAAGTAGCGGGGCCCATCGCCCTGTGAGGGATAGGGCTACCAGTCAAAGCCCCCGATGGGCCCCGCTCTCCCGAGTCTAACCTTAAAGTCGGTTTAATGTGACACCGATTGGTGCAAACATCAGACCGATCGATGTCAAATCGGGTGACACTTCCCACTGGCTAATTAGCCAGCACAGCGCTCGCAGAGGCCGCGGAGGACGACGTCGTGCTCGGCGATCTCGAACGGCATCTGCTCGGCCACCTGCCCGATCGCCCGCTCGAGCTCGCGGTCCTCGAACGGCTCCATCCGCCCGCAGCGGCGGCAGATCGCGTGGTGGTGATGGTGGCCGCTGGGATCGACCCGCTCGTAGCTGGCGATTCCCCGCGCCGCCTCGAAGCGCTGCACCAGCCGCAGCTCCTCCAGCAGTTCGAGGGCGCGGTAGACGCTGGCGCGCCCGACTCGGACCTGGCGCCGGCGCAGCTCGTCCTCCAGCTCCAGCGCGGTAACCGCGCAGCTGTGGCCGGCGAGGGCTTCGACCACCGCGGTGCGGGCGCCGCCGCGGCGGTACCCGGCCTCGCCGAGGATCGCCAGCGCGTGCTCGGACCAGGCGGTGTCGACGGTGGCGGCCATCATCCGATCGTAGCCCCCGCCGCAGCCCGTTTCGGCCCGCGCCCGATCGAGAGCACGTGGCCGGCCGGCACCGAAAGCAGGTAGGCGGCGACGATCGCCAGCGCCACCGAGGCCCCGGCGGCCGTACCGGCGTAGTAGGAGAGGTAGAGGCCGGCGATGCCGGCGAGGACCGCGGTGGCGACCGCGATCCCGAGCATCGGCACGATCCGCTCGCCGAGCTGGCGCGCCACCGCCGCCGGGCCGACGAAGACCGCGACGACGAGCAGGTTGCCGAGACCCTGCACGGCGACGACGATCGCCAGCGCCAGCAGGACCAGCAGGGCGACTTCGGTCGTTCCCGGCGCCGCGCCCAGGGAGCGCGCCGCATCGCGATCGAAGCCGCCGGCCAGGAGCCGCCCGTGCAGCAGCAGGAGCGAGGCCCCGACCACGACGACCAGGGCGGCGGCCGCGGCGAGGTCGACGTCGGAGGGGCCGAGGATGTCGCCGAACAGCACCTCCTGGATGCCGGGGGGCGATTCCGGGGAGAGGGCGAGCAGCACCCCGAGCCCGAACATCGTCGTCACCACGACCCCGATCGCGACCTCGCGGCTGAGGCCGGGGACGCGGGCGACGAGCGCGATCGCCAGGGCGGCGACGACGATCGCCGGGGCGCCGCCGAGCAGCAGCGGCGCCCCGGCGATCGCGGCGAGCACCAGCCCCGGGAAGATCGAGTGCGCCAGCGACTCGGCCGCGTAGGAGAGCCGGTAGAGGACGACCCAGCAGCCGAGGGCGCCGCCGGCGATGCCGAGCAGGGTCATCTCGGCGATCGCGCGCCGCATGAACTCGTCCTGCAGCGGCTCGAGCATCAGTGGTGGTGGGGCGGGAGGATGACGCGGCCCCGGGGTCCCGGCAGCTCGACGATCGAGCCGCCGTAGGTGGCTTCGAGGACGGGGAGGTCCAGCGCCCGGTCGGGGGGGCCGACGGCGACCTGGGTGCGGTTGAGGCAGAGGACGCTGTCGGAGCGGCGCGCCTGCTCGAGGTCGTGGGTCGCGATCAGCGCCGCCCGGCCTTCGCCGGTCAGGGTCTCGATCAGCCCTTCCAGGCGCTCGGAGCTGGGGCGGTCGAGGCCGGAGAAGGGCTCGTCGAGGAGCAGGATCTGGGCGTCCTGGACGAGGCTGCGGGCGATCAGGACGCGCTGGCGCTGGCCGCCGGAGAGCTTGCCGAAGGTCTCACCGGCGAGGTCGCCGAGCCCGACCCGGCGCAGGGCGTCCGCCGCGACCTCGCGCTCGCGCCGCCCCGGCCGGCGCCACCAGGGAAGCCGCGAGAGCGCCCCCATCGCCGCCACGTCGAGGGCCGAGACGGGGTAGTCGAGCTGCGAGCGCTCGGTCTGCGGCACGGTGCCGCAGCGGGCGGCGACGCGGAGCTCGCCGGCCAGCGGCGCCAGCTCGCCCAGCAGGGTGCGCAGCAGGGTCGTCTTGCCGCCCCCGTTGGGGCCGAGCAGCGCCATCCGCTCCCCGGCGTGCAGGGAAAAGGTGACGGCGGAGATCGCCGGCCTGCCGTCGTAGCCGGCGGCGAGCTCGGTGGCCTCGATCAGAGTCCCGGCCTGCATCCCCGTTCCCCGTCGGTGAGGCCGCGGACGATCGCGTCGGCGTTGGCTTCCTCCATCCCCACATACGTTTCCGCGCCGGAACCGTCGGGACCGAGGGTGTCGCCGTAGAGGGTGTAGTCGGTCGAGGCACCGGTCTGGCGGGCGATCGCGTCGGCCACCTTCGAGCTGAGCGAGCTCTCGGGGAAGATCGCCTCCACCTTCTCGGCCTCGATCGTCCGCGCCAGCTCGCTCAGGTCCTGGGCCGAGGGCTGGGCCTGCGTCGTCTGCGAGGGGACCACCGCGCCGACGACCTCGATCCCGTAGCGGTCGGCGAAGTAGCCGAAGGCGTCATGGTCGGTGACGAGCTTGCGCTGGGGGGCGGGCACCGAGGCGATGCACCTGGCGATGCCGCGGTCGAGCGCCCGCACCCGCGCCAGGTAGGCGTCGGCGTTGCGCCGGAACTCGGCTTTGCGGGCGGGGTCGGCGGCCGCCAGGGCGCGCTCGATCTCCCCCACCGCGGCCTCGGCGTTGCGCGGGTCGTGCCACCAGTGCGGGTCGTACTGCGAGGCCTCCTCGCCCGTCGACTCTCCGGGGAGGCGGACCGGCACCTCGGCGCCGAGGTCGACCACTTCCGCCTCGCTGCCGCCGTCGGAGACGATCTGGTCGATCCAGGCGTCGAGGCCGTCGCCGCTGGCGAAGACCAGCTCGGCGGCGGCAGTGTCCTCGACGTCGGAGGGCCGCGGCTCGTAGTCGTGCGGGTCGGTGTTCGGCTGCAGGATCTGGTCGACCTCGACCGCTTCGCCCCCGACCTCGCGGACGAAGTCGCCGAGCTGGGTCGTCGTCACCACCACGTCGAGCTTGCCGGAGTCGCCGCCGGCGACGCCACCGCATCCGGCCGCGAGCAGCGCCAGCGCCGCCAGCGCAGCGGCGACCGGCGCGAGGCGCGGTAAGCGCCGCAGGGTCCGCGCGGCCGCGACCGCGAAGAAGGCGGCGCCCGCCACGCAGGCGATCGTCGCCCCGGGGGGAGCGTCGGTCTTGACCGAGATCCAGAGCCCGACGGTGCCCTCCAGCGCGACCAGGGCGATGCTGAGCAGCTGCCAGCTCACCAGCCGCTCGGTCACCAGCCGCGCGGTCACCGCGGGGACGAGGAAGAGGGCGGCGACGAGCAGCGCCCCGACCACGGTCAGCGCCGCGGTGACCGCGAGGGCGACCAGGCCGAGCAGGACGGCGTCGAAGAGGCGCGGGTCCGGTCCGGTCGGGTCGGCGAAGGACGGGTCGAAGCCGGCGCGCAGCCAGTGCTGGCCGATCAAGAGGGTGGCGAGGAGGGTGGTGGCGGCGGCGACGGCGGCGAGCAGGAGGTCGCCGCCGTCGACGAGGAGCAGGCTGCCGAAGAGCAGCGTCTCGATGTTCGAGCCCGAGCCGAAGACGTCGCTGGCGAGGATCACCCCGCCCGCCAGGCAGCCGACGAGGACCAGGGCGGTGACCGCGTCCTCGCCGTTGCGGCGCCCGCGCAGCCCGGTTGCGCCCAGGGTGAAGAGGATCGCGGCACCGAAGGCGCCGAGGGGGGCGGCGAAGCCGAGGCCGTCGGCGAGGACGAGGCCGGGGAAGGTCGCGGTGCCGACGGCGTGGGAGAAGAAGGCCAGCCCCCGCATCACGATCCAGGTGCCGAGCAGCCCCGCCGGGATCGCCAGGATCAGCACCTCGATCAGGCCGCGCTGGACGAAGGGGAGCTGGAAGGGCTCGAGCACAGCCGAAAGAGTAAACGAGAATGAATCTTGTTTACGTTTACGCCGTCTCGGCCGGCTCGGCATGCGGCAGCATCACCTCGGCCGCGTCCTCCGCGCTCAGGTCCGGGTAGAGCGTCCGGATCACGGCGATCGCCACCGCCCCGCCGAGCAGCTGCACGACGACGAAGGCCGGGACCGAGGCCGGGGCGATGCCGGCGAAGGTGTCGGAGAACATGCGCCCGACGTCGATCGCCGGGTTGGCGAAGCTGGTCGAGCTGGTGAAGAAGTAGGCCGAGCCGATGTAGGCGCCGACCGCCGCGGGCGCCAGGTCGCCGCGCTCGCTCCGCGCCAGCGAGAAGATCACCAGCAGGAGGCCGAGGGTCGCGATCACCTCGGCGAACAGGTGCGGCGGCGAGGCGCGGTGGGTGGTCGCGATGCTGATCGCCGAGAGGTCGAACATCAGGTTCGCGGCGACCGCCCCGGCGATGCAGCCGGCGACCTGGGCGGGGACGTAGGCGAGGGCATGGCGCCAGCGCAACCCGCCGAAGGCGGCGTCGACCAGCGAGACCACCGGGTTGAAGTGGGCGCCCGAGACCGGGCCGAACATGAGGATGAAGGTGAACAGGCCCGCCGCCGTCGCCGCCGCGTTCTCGAGCAGCTGGAGGCCGGTGTCGCCGGGCGAGAGCTGGGCGGCGGCGATCCCCGAGCCGACGACCGTGGCGGCAAGGAAGGCGGAGCCGAGGAACTCGGCGAACAGGCGACGGGGCAGCGGCACGCTCATCGCGGCGATCCTATGCATTGACATCCATAAGTTCAATAGATATATGTAAATGGATGACTGTAGACCTGGAGCTCGCCCCGAAGACCAAGCGACCCGCCGGCGAGCCCTGCTGCGAGCCGGTCGTCCACCCCGACGTGGAGCCCGAGCGGGCGGAGCGGATGGCGGCGGTCGCCAAGGCGCTCGGCGACCCGATCCGCCTCCAGCTCGTGGACGTGCTGCGAAAGCACGCGGGCGAGGTCTGCGTCTGCGAGCTGGTGCCGCTGTTCGACCTCTCCCAGCCCACCGTCTCCCACCACCTGAAGGTCCTGCGCGAGGCCGGCATCGTCGGTTCCGAGCGGCGGGGGCTGTGGGCCTACTACTACGTGATTCCCGAGTCCCTGGAGGAGGTCTCCGCATGGCTGGGCTGACCGAGCCCCCTGGCGACGGCGAGGAAATCCGCGAGGCGGTCCGCTCTCGCTACGCCGCCGCGGCCGAAAGCGTCACCGCGGAGGCCGGTGCCTCGTGCTGCGGGACCGGCACCGTTCTCGGCGACGAGGAAGCCCAGGTCTTCGGCGCCGACCTCTACGGCGAGGGGGAGCGCGGCGAGCTTCCCGACACGGCGACGATGGCCTCGCTGGGCTGCGGCAACCCGACCGCCGTCGCCGAGCTGGGCGCCGGGGAAACCGTGCTCGACCTCGGCTCGGGGGGCGGCATCGACGTTCTGCTCTCGGCCCGGCGGGTCGGCCCGACCGGCAGGGCCTACGGACTCGATATGACCGACGAGATGCTGGCCCTGGCGCGCGAGAACCAGCGCAGGGCCGGGATCGAGAACGTCGAGTGGCTGCGGGGGGAGATCGAGGCGATCCCGCTCCCCGCCGAGTCGGTCGACGTGGTGATCTCCAACTGCGTGATCAACCTCTCGGGGGACAAGGCGCGGGCGCTGGCCGAGGCGGCGCGAGTCCTGAAACCGGGTGGGCGCTTCGCCGTCTCCGACGTGATCGCCGACGAGGGCATGGAGCCGGCGACGCGGGCCGAGATGGCGCAATGGACCGGCTGCATCGCCGGGGCCCTGACGCGGCGCGAGTTCGAGCGGGCGCTGTTGGACGCCGGCCTGGAGGACGTCGAGATCACCGAGACCCACCGGGTCCACGGCTGCGCCGGCTCGGCGATCATCCGAGCCCGCAAGCCGGGCTGAGGCGACGATGGCCCACGCGCTCTTCGTCTGCCTCCACAACGCCGGCCGCTCGCAGATGAGCCAGGCGCTGTTCGAGCGTGCCGCCGGCGGCCGCCACGAGGGCCGCTCGGCGGGCACGACGCCCGGCGAGCGCGTCCACCCCGAGGTCGTCGCGGTGATGGACGAGCTCGGGATCGACCTGGCCGACCGCAGGCCGAAGCTCCTCTCCACCGAAGATGCCGAATGGGCCGACGTCGTCGTGACGATGGGCTGCGGGGACAAGTGCCCCTACGTGCCCGGCGTCCGCTACGTCGACTGGGACCTGCCCGATCCCAAGGGTCAGCCCGTCGAGGCGGTTCGCGCCACCCGCGAGGAGATCGCCCGGCGGGTCGAGGCGCTGGTCGAAGAGCTCGACCGCGGCTGGCGAGAAGCTTCCCTCAGTTAAAGCGGGCCAGGTCGCTGCGGCGCTGTTCCTTGCGCTTCTCGAGCCTGTTCTGGATCAGCGAGAGGACGATCACCAGGGCGGCGAAGAAGCCGATCACCCCGAAGCAGAAGAAGGTCACCGTCTTGTCGGTGGTCGGGCCGGCGAGGCCGACGCCCTCGTCGGCGAGCGCCGCCGGGGCGGCGACCAGGATCAGGGCCCAGATCGAGAGCAGGGCTGCGGCGGTGCGCTTCACGGGGCGGGAATTTAGCGCACCTAAAGGCGGCGCTGCATAGGATGCGCCGCGATGTCGAGCCTCGAGGCACTCCTGCTGGGGATCGTCCAGGGGCTGACCGAGTTCCTGCCGATCTCCTCCTCCGGTCACCTGATCCTCGTTCCCTGGCTGCAGAGCTACACGTTCCTGCAGGAAAACCCGGAGTTCAACAAGACCTTCGACGTCGCCCTCCACGCCGGCACCCTGATCGCCGCGATCGCCTACTTCCGAGTCGAGGTCGTGGTCCTGATCCGCGGCTTCGTCCAGGCGGCGCGCCAGCGGGCGATCCGCACCCAGGAGCAGCGCCTCTCGGTCGCGATCGCGATCGGCACCGTTCCGGCGGTGATCGCCGGCGGCCTCGGCGCCAGCTTCATCGACGAGCACCTCGGCGAGCCCTGGATGATCGCGCTGCAGCTGATCCTCTTCGGCGCCCTGCTCGGCTGGGCCGACAAGATGCCGCAGCGGCGCAACCTCGGCGAGACGACCCTGCGCGACGGCTGGTACGTCGGCCTCGCCCAGGTGCTGGCGCTGGCGCCGGGGACCTCGCGCTCGGGCATCACCATCACCGCCGGCCGCTGGCTGGGGCTCGACCGCGACGCCGCCGCCCGCTTCTCCTTCCTGCTGCTGATCCCGGCGGTCGCCGGCGCCACCGCCTACAAGGCGTACGAGTCCCTCAGCGAAGGGCTGCCGCCGGGGGTGGCGACGCCGATGGTGGTGGGGACGATCGCCGCCGCGGTCTCGGGCTACATGGCGATCGCCTTCCTCCTGCGCCTGGTGCGGACGACCAGCTACCGCCCCTTCGTCCTCTACCGCTACGCGGTCGGAGTGGCGATCCTGCTGATCATCGCCACCGGCCTGCGCCCGGCGACCTTCTGAGGGCGCTTTCGGCTCCCACTTGCCGCAAATTCGGGGTGCGCCTGCGGCGAGCTGTGAAAATCCTGTGAACGCAGGGGATTAACGCCCCCTCCGCCGCATACAATGCGCCTATCCGAATCGCCGTCCTTGACACTGACAGCGGCTTCGTCACCGTTCTCGCCCGCCGCGCCGAGGCAGCCGGATGGCATCTCAGCCAGAAGACCGGCCCCGTGCCGCCGCGAGACCTGGTTGCGATGAAGCTGAACGGGCTGCTGATCGACCCGGCCGTGCTGGGCGACGAAGCCTGGCCCTACCTGGAGCGGGTCGCCTCGATGCTGCCCGACCTCGGCCTCGTCGTCTGCACCGGCCGCTCGACGGTCGCGCAGCGGGTGCGCGGCCTGCGCCTCGGGGTCGACGACTGGATGACGAAGCCGTGCCATCCCGAGGAGGCGATCGCGCGCCTCGAAGCCGTCTCCCGCCGGCGCCGGCGCGGCCGCCAGGAGCACGAGGCCTCGCCGCTCGCGGTCGGCGAGCTGGAGATCCGCCCCGACCGCTTCCAGGCCTTCGTCGGCGAGGAGGCGCTCGACCTCACCCGGCGCGAGTTCGAGCTGCTCTACCTGCTGGCCGAGGAGCGCGGCCAGGTGCTCGAGCGGGAGCAGATCTACCAGCGGGTCTGGGGCTACGCGATGGCCCACGGCGATCGCTCCGTCGACGTCTTCATCCGCAAGCTGCGCAAGAAGCTCGAGGTGCTCTCGCCGCGCTGGACATACATCCACACCCACTTCGGGATCGGCTACCGCCTCGACCCCGAACCGGCCGGGGTCGTCACCGAGGAGCTGCACGCGGCCGAGCCGGAGGCGGTGCCGCAGCCCGATCCCAAGGGCGACGCCGCTTCACAAGGCGTTCACAACACCTTTACCGCCGGATAACCGCTGCCAGCCGACTCGTCGCCATGCTCGCACGCATGGGACGGCTTGAGATCAGGCCTGAGGAGCACGCGGCGCTCGTCGACGGCCAGCCGCTCTGCCTGACGGTGCGGGAGCTGCAGCTGCTGGTCACGCTCGCCGAGCACCCGCAGCGGATCATGACCCGCGAGGAGCTCTTCGCCGAGGTCTGGGGCGGGAAGCCGCGCAGCGACGATCGCTCGGTCGACGTCTACGTCAGCCGCCTGCGCGCCAAGCTCGGCGAAGCGTTGCCGGAGGCGCGACTGATCCACACCCACAACGGGATCGGCTACCGCTTCGCGCCCGAGGGCTGACGGGCGCAGCCACATCTCGGGCCGCATTTACATCTTTTTTACATGCTCGACACAGGCGCGTAACAAGGTGTCGGTCAGCCGCTGCGAGGGTGGCGCCAATCCATGAATCGACCCGAAGGAGAAAGAGTGACCAGCTCTAAGTGGCTTGCGGTGATTGGCGCCGCGGCGATCCTCGTCATCGGCGTTGCCGCCTGTGGCAGCAGCGACGACGAAACGGACAGCGGCAGCGGTGGCGGAGGCGACCTTTCCGGCTCGATCCGCATCGACGGATCCAGCACCGTGGCGCCGCTGACCGAAGCGGTCGCCGAGCAGTTCATGGCCGAAAACTCCGGCGTCCGCGTCACCGTCGGCACCTCCGGCACCGGCGGCGGCTTCGAAAAATTCTGCGCCGGCGAGACCGACATCAGCGACGCCTCGCGCGAAATCGAGCCCGAAGAGATCGAAGCCTGCAAGAAGGACGGCGTCGGCTTCAAGGACGTCCACGTCGCCACCGACGCGCTGACGGTGATGATCAACAACGAGAACCCGGTCTCCTGCCTCACCGTCGACCAGCTGGCAGCGATCTGGGGGCCCGACTCCAAGATCGGAAACTGGAGTGAGATCCCCGGCCTGGAAGAGGAATTCGACGAGGAGCTGGCGCTGTTCGGCCCCGGCACCGACTCGGGCACCTTCGACTACTTCACCGAATCGATCAACGGCGAAGAGGGCGTCAGCCGCAAGGACTACAACAACGTCGGCGAGGACGACAACGCCACCGTCAAAGGCGTCGAGGGCTCGCCCGGCGGCATGGGCTACGCCGGCTTCTCCTACTACGCCGAGAACGAAGGCAGCCTGAAAGCGCTCGAAGTCGACAACGGCGAAGGCTGCGTGGCGCCGTCGGTCGAAACCGCCCAGGACGGCAGCTACGCGCCGCTGAGCCGGCCGCTGTTCATCTACCCGAGCGAGAAGGCGCTGCAGAAGCCCGAGGTCAAGGCGTTCGTCCAGTACTACCTCGAAAACGCAGGCTCGGTCGCCGAATCGCTCGGCTTCGTGCCGCTGACCGAAGAGCAGCTGGCGGAATCCGAAGAAGCAGCCGAAAAGATCGGCCTCTAGCGACGTGCTCCAGGCGCAGAGCAAGCGTTACGGAGAGCGGGCAATCAAATGGTTGCTCGCTCTCTGCGCCGTTCTCTCGGTCCTGACCACGACCGCGATCGTCATCTCTTTGCTCGGCCCGACGATCGGCTTCTTCGAAATCGTCTCGGCGAAGGAATTCTTCTTCGAGGTCGATTGGACGCCGCAGTTCCAGCCGCCCAGCTTCGGCGTCCTCTCGATCGTCGCCGGCACCCTCAACGTCGCCCTCTGGGCGATGCTGTTCGCGATTCCGATCGGGCTCGGCTCGGCCGTCTACCTCAGCGAGTACGCCTCGCCGCGGGTCCGCAAGACGATCAAGCCGGCGCTCGAGGTCTTGGTCGGCATCCCCACCGTCGCGATCGGCATCTTCGCGGTCAGCTTTCTCCTCCCCCATCTCATCGTCCCGCTCTGGCCCGGGGACTTCCTCGGCGGCGCCGAAGGCAAGCCCTTCATGGCGCTGGCGGCGTCGCTGGGCATCGGCCTGATGGTGGTGCCGATCATCGCCTCGCTCTCCGACGACGCGATGAGGGCGGTGCCGCGGGGATTGCACGAGGGCGCCTACGCCCTCGGCGCGACCAAAGCCAAGGTGGCGACGAAGGTGGTCTTTCCGGCGGCGCTCTCCGGGATCGTCGCCTCGATCGTGCTGGCGATCTCGCGGGCGGTGGGGGAGACGATGATCGTCGTCATCGCCGGCGGCTCGACGCCGAAGTTCACCCTCAACCCGGTCGAATCGATCCAGGCGATGACCTCCTACATCGCCACCACCGCCACCGGTGACATCTCCACCGGAACGGTCGACTACAAATCCGTCTTCGCGGTGGGGGCGGTCCTCTTCGTGATGACGCTGATCATGAACGTGGTCAGCATCCGCCTCGTCCGCAGGTACCGCGAGGTGTACGAGTGATGGAGGCCGGGGGCGCGAGCGCGTCGCGAAACCGGCTGGCCGTCGCCGGGGCGAGGGCGACGACCGAGGCGATGCTGCGCGATCAGCCGCGCGGCGACGTCATCCGCAACACCGTTTTCGCCGGCCTGCTCCTGCTCGCCGTGGCGATCGCCCTCGCCGGGCTGGCGGCGCTGCTGATCCAGGCTTTCGTCAGGGGGTCCTCCGCCCTCAGCCTCGACCTGCTCAACAACCCGCCCTCGACCGCCTTTCCCGACAAAGCCGGCTACCGCCCGGCGATCCTCGGCTCGCTGGAGCTGATCGCCGGAGTGGTCCTCTTCGTCGTCCCGGTCGGGGTCGGCGCCGCGATCTACCTCGAGGAGTACGCCGACAAGACCCGCTGGTGGAACAAGCTGATCGAGGTCAACATCCAGAACCTGGCGGCGGTCCCCTCGATCATCTACGGCATCCTCGGGCTCGCCTTCATCGTCCGCGGGCCGCTGGACCTCGGCTTCATCCTCGTCGCCGGCTCGCTGACGCTGGCGCTGCTGGTGCTGCCGATGGTGATCATCGCCTCGCGCGAGGCGCTGCGCGCTGTCCCCGACTCGATTCGCCAGGGGTCGCTGGCCCTCGGGGCGACGCAGTGGCAGACGATCCGCAGGCAGGTGCTGCCGGCCTCGATCCCGGGGATCGCGACCGGGGTGATCCTCGCCGTCTCCCGCGCCCTCGGCGAGACCGCGCCGCTGCTGCTGGTCGGGGCCACCGTCTTCGTCACCTTCGATCCGACCCCGTTGGGCACCGACGGCTACTCGGCGATGCCGGTGCAGATCTTCAACTACGCGCTGCGGCCCCAGGACGAGTTCCAGACGTTGGCCTTCGCGGGGGTGATCGTGATGCTGGTGGTCCTGCTGGCGATGAACTCCTTCGCGATCTGGCTCCGAAATCGCTACGAGAAAAGGTGGTAGGTGAGTGTTGACCGAGCAGATCCCAAAGATCTCGGTGCGTCCTGAGTTCCGCTCCAGTTCGACTCCGGAGGCGAAGGAGAAGGTCTTCGAGCTGAATGGCGTCGACGTCCTCTACGGCGGCGTCGCCGCGGTCAAGGACATCTCGATGGAGATCGGCCACAAGGACGTGACCGCGCTGATCGGCCCCTCCGGCTGCGGCAAGAGCACGCTGCTGAGGTGCCTCAACCGGATGAACGACCTGATCCCGAGCGCGGAAGTGCAGGGCGAGCTGCTCTACCACGGCGAGGACCTCTATGGCCCGAGCGTGGACCCGGTCCAGGTGCGGAAGCTGATCGGGATGGTGTTCCAGAAACCGAACCCGTTCCCGAAGTCGATCTACGACAACGTCGCCTTCGGCCCCCGCGTGCTGGGCCGCAAGGAGAACATGGACGACGTCGTCGAGAGGGCGCTGCGCGGGGCGGCGCTCTGGGACGAGGTCAAGGACCGGCTCAAGGACAACGCCTTCGGGCTCTCCGGCGGCCAGCAGCAGCGGCTCTGCATCGCCCGCTGCATCGCGGTCGAGCCGGACGTGATCCTGATGGACGAGCCCTGCTCGGCCCTGGACCCGATCTCGACCGGGAAGATCGAGGACCTGATGATCGAGCTGAAAGAGCAGTTCTCGATCGTCATCGTCACTCACAACATGCAGCAGGCGGCGCGGGTCTCCGACCGCACCGCCTTCCTGATGGTCGAGCTCGACGCCGACGAGCACAACCGCTGGGGCCGCCTGGTCGAGTACGACGCGACCGAGAAGATCTTCACCAACCCCGCCGACAAGCGGACCGAGGACTACGTCTCCGGGAAGGTCGGCTGATGCCCGAGAGCGTCCGCGTCCACTACCAGGAGGAACTGGAGAAGCTCGAGGCGAGCGCGCTCGGCGGGCTCGACCTGGTCGGGATCGCACTCGCTCGCACGATGGAAGCGGTCGAGAGCCAGGACGTCGAGCTGGCGCAGGTGGTGATCAACGACGACGACCGCATCGACGGCCGCTACCTGGAGGTGCACCAGAGCCTGATCACGCTGCTGGCGACGCAGTCGCCGGTGGCTACCGACCTGCGGCTGATCTCGGCCCTCCTGCACGTGCTGAAGAGCATCGAGCGGATGGGGGACCAGTGCGTGAACGTCTGCAAGGTGATCCCGCTGACCGGCAACTACGCCCCGGCCGATCCGGAGATGGTCGAGCTGATCCTGAAGATGGGGGCGCACACGCGGACCCTGATCGTGCAGGCGAAGCGGGCCTTCGAAGAGCGCGACGTGGAGATGGCGCGCGACCTCGTCCGCCGCGACGACGCCGTCGACGAGCTCAACCGCGAGTGCTTCCACCTGGCGCTGCAGATCGGCGACGACGCCGACAAGCGCGAGTGGGCGATGACGATGCTGCTGGCGGCGCGGGCGATCGAGCGGGTGGGGGACAACGCGGTGGACATCGGCGAGCAGGTCGCCTTCGTCGTCACCGGGCTCTTCCGCGAGTTCGAGGACGCCTCGCATCCCTCCTGAGCGCGGTTGAGATCCGGTCCCCCTGGGAACATGCGGGGGATACCCGTGACTCTCTGCGCCGCCATAGATATCGGTTCCAACACCACCCGGCTGCTCGTGGCCGAGCCCGTCGACGGGCAGCTGAAAAAGGTGATGGAGCAGCGGGCCTACACGCGGATCGGCAAGGCGGTCGATGGCAAGGGCCGGATCGCTGCGGAGAAAATCGAGGAAGTCGGGGAGGTCGTCGCGACCCAGGTGCGGCTGGCGCGCGAGCTCGGGGCGGAGGAGATCCGCGCCGTCGCCACCGCCGCGGTGCGCGATGCGCGCAACGGCGAGGAGGCGGCGGAGGCGGTCGGCGCCGCCGCCGGGATCCCGATCGAGATCCTCCCCGAGGAGGAGGAGGGACGGCTCTCCTTCATCGGCGCCACCAAGACGCTCGGCCACCCCGTCGAGGGACTGGTCGGGGTCGTCGACGTCGGCGGCGGCTCGACCGAGGTGATCCTCGGCACCGTTCCCGGCGGCGCCCAGAGCGTGCGCTCCTGGCCGGTCGGCTCGGGCAACCTCGCCGACGAGCTGATCACTTCCGACCCGCCCTCGGCGGCGGAGATCCGCCGCACCCGCGACCGCATCGACGACATCTTCGAGGGGGAGGAGATCGAGCGCCCGGCCCAGGCCGTCGCCGTCGGCGGCTCCGCCACCTCGCTGCGCCGCCTGGTCGGCGCCGTGCTCGAGTACGAGACGCTGGAGCGCGGAATCCGCGTCCTCTCCGGCGACCCCGCCGCCGAGGTCGCCCGCCGCTTCGAGCTCGACCCCACCCGGGTCCGCATCCTCCCCACCGGCATCCTCCTCCTCGAGAAGGTCTCCGACCTCCTCGGCCAGCCCCTGCAGATCGGCAAGGGCGGCCTCCGCGAGGGAGTCATCCTCGACCTCCTCAACGGCAGCTTCGAGGGCTCGCCGGCGCAGGTCGCGGCTTAGCCGAAGTCTTCGATCAGGGCGCGCCGCCGTTCCTCGCGAAGGCGATCGAATTCTTCGGCGTTCCTTTCCGTCGCTTCCCGGTTGCGAATCAGCTCTTCAGCTTGCGCTGGCTCGTACTTCACGAATTCCAGCGCAGTCTCGAAGTCAAAGACAGTGGAGCCGTCGGCGAGGCGCCAGGCCAAGTCTCTCCGTTCCCGTTCGGTCATCGCTTCGAATCTACCTCCAGTTGTGTGTTGTCACGGTGGTTGGCTTCCCTCAAGAGCCTGATTTCGATTCGGGCGGTTTTGAGTCCTTCGGCGAGCGAGACGTTGGTTTGTTCCATTGCTCTGACCGCCGCCTCAACTCGCTCTACCGATTGATCGGCTTTCTCGGCAAACCTTGCTCCTCGAGTCGATATCTCCGTAGGCAGGCGCCCCCAGGCCAATGCCGAAAAGGCGGGGGTGATCAGCAGGAGACTGCCGTAGAAGATGAGCAGGGCAATCTCCAGGCGGTAAAGAGCCACTTGGCCGATGGCAACAGTTGGCAAAGCCTCAGGCACCGGTGCCAAAACGGATCCCATGAACGCTGCGCATAAAGCGGCCACGACTAGCCACCGGACAACGTTGCGCGCGAGCCCTCCAGGCATATCGAATTAAGGGAAGGCATCGGAAATCTCTCCCCCTCGGGGTCACCGGTTCTCCGGATTTGCCGTCTTTTCAGCCGGCGGCGTTGAAGATCGATTCGTCGAAGCCGGTGATCGCCGGTTCGGCGGCGTAGCCGATCTTTTCGAGGCCGAAGAGATCCTCGATCGTCGCCAGCAGCGAGAAGTGGTTGAAGTAGGTCTCGCTGGTCGTTCCCGGTTCGACGAAGGGGGAGATGAGGAGGAGTCCGACGCGACCGCCGCCGCCGGTCGGCTTCACCGGGCCGCTGGCCGGCGCTTCGGTTGGCGGCGGCAGGTTGGGGAAGGCGGGGCTGATGCAGCAGCTGCTTGTGTCCGGGGCTTCGACGTCCTGGGGCGCCTGGGACGAGGTGATGGCGATGATGCCGCCGTCCTTGTAGGCGAGCGATTCTTTGATCTGGGGAACGACGGCTTCCAGGAACCGGTCCGGCGGGGTCGCCGGGCTGGGGGAGAGGTAGGCGAGGGCCGGGAATTTTTCCGCCGGCGCCTTCAGGTCCGCGGCCAGCTGGGGCAGGTCGGCGACCGCTTCCGCGCATTCGGGGGCGTCGAGGATCGCGTGGAAGTAGAGGAAGGGATTCGCCGTGTCGGGAGGCGGGTTGGGGCAGCCTTCCGACCCTTCGAGGTAGGCCTTCCAGCTCAGGTCCGCTTCGGTCAGCTGCCCCATCAGGGTCTTGGTCGCGGCCGGGTAGACGCAACCGTCGCCTTCGACCTGCCCTTCGGCGCTTTCGGACCCGGGGAGGACGTCGCCATAGGTGGGGCACCCGGCCGCCGTCGCCGGGGTCGGGCCCTGTCCGCTCAGCAGGGCGACCTCGTTCGCCAGCTCGCCGTTGGCGACGGCGAAGTAGTTGGCGAGCAGCTCGCCCTGCGCCGGCAGCTCTTCCTTGAGAAACGGCGAGGTCGAGCTCTCGCCGAAGGTCTCCTCATAGCCCGCCGGGCCCAGCACGATCGCGAAGACGTGTTTGGCTTCCGGCAGGCCGGTGGGGAGCTCTTCTTCGATCGGGACGGAGGGCGGTTCCGGTCCGCCCGCCGGCGGTTCGTCGGCGAGGGGCGCTTCCAGCGGGATCGAGGAGGGGGTGGCGAGGGGTGCCGCCGCTTCGCCGCCGCCGGCTTCGGGTTCCGGTTCGGCGCTGGTCGGTTCGGGGGCGGGTTCTTCTGCCGGCGGGGCCGGCGATTCGACCAGGATCGTGCTGGCGCCGGCGTTGCGGGCGAGCTGGTTGGTCGCCGAGCCGACGATCACCCCGAGGGCGAGCATCAGCAGCACGGCGGCGCCGAGCGCGCGGGGAGAGGGCCGGAAGCCCGACTGCTCGCCCTCGCTCGGTTTTCTGTCGCCTTCAGCGCCTGCCACCGCGGCGCGAGTATCTCCGCGGACCGCTGCAACGTTGTGAAAATTCTGAGTCCGCTTTACAACTCTTCAACATGAGCACCCGGGGGTGGCGCGGATGATGCTCGCGTGTCCGACGCCTGCCCCAGCTGCGGCTCACCGCTCGCGCCAGACCAGCGCTACTGCGTGCGCTGCGGGCAGCGCCGCGGCGACCCCCGCCTTCCCGTCATGGACGCCGTCAACTTCATGGAAGCCTCGCGGCGCCCGGCGCCGCAGCAGGCCGCCGTGGCTTCGGCGCCGCCGTCGGGTCGGCACCGCCTCCTCTCGGCCAACGCCTCGATGGTCGCGGCCGTCGCGACCCTGGTCCTGGCGATGGGCGTAGGCGTCCTGATCGGCCGCTCGGGCAACGGCGCCAGCACCGCGGCCAGCCCGGCGCCGCAGATCATCCGCGTCGGCGGCGGGACCGAAACCGCGAGCACCGCGACCGCGGGCGGCAAGGCCTCCGCCACCGGCGGCAAACAGCCGAAAAAGGCGAACGTGAGCAAGGCGAAGGAGAAGGCCGCAACCGGCAAGAGCGGCGCCAGCAAGGCGACCGAAGAAGTGTTCGAACCGGCGGCCGGGGTCAAGATCGCCCCGCCGGAGCAGAAGCTCGGCGGCGAATGCGATCCGAGCGTCGCCGGTTGCAGCGACGACGGCGAGTTCGAAGGGACGTTCTTCGAATGACGGCCGGCCCGGAAGCGGCCCCTGCGGTCGACCTCGCCCGCCGCCGCGAGCAGCTGGCGGCGCGGGTGGCGGAGCTGCAGTGGGACCTCGGCGGGCTGGTCTACGAGATGGCCGTCCGCAACAGCATCGACGTCGAGGTGATCGTCAAGCGGGCGGTGCTGCTGCAGGACGCCGATGCCGAGCTGGGCGAGGTGGAGCGCATCCTGCGCGTGGAGGAGACCGGCGCCGCCGGCGCCTGCTCCGGCTGCGGCGCCCCGCACTCGACCGGCGCCACCTTCTGCTGGCAGTGCGGCAGGCCGCTGCTCGCCGAGGTCTCCGGCGACGAGATCCTCAAGCGCTAGCTGGGTCTCAGCCGAAGCGGCCGCTGACGTAGTCGCGGGTCCGCGGGTCCCGCGGCGAGGCGAAGATCGCCTCCGTCGCTCCGACCTCGATCAGGGTTCCGACCGGCTTCTCGCCGCCGGTCTCGAGGCTGAAGAAGGCGGTGCGGTCGGCGACGCGCGCCGCCTGCTGCATGTTGTGAGTGACGATCACGATCGTGAAGCGGCCTTTGAGGCTGTGCATCAGCTCCTCGATCGCCGCGGTGGCGATCGGGTCGAGCGCCGAGGCCGGCTCGTCGAGGAGCAGCACGTCCGGCTCGATCGCGATCGCCCGGGCGATGCAGAGCCGCTGCTGCTGGCCGCCCGAGAGCCCGAGGGCGCTGTCCCGCAGCCGGTCCTTGACCTCGTCCCAGAGGGCGGCGCCGCGCAGCGCCCGCTCCACCCGCTCGTCGAGCCCGCGTCGCATCCCGAGGTTGCGCGGCGCCCAGGCGACGTTGTCGTAGATCGACTTCGGGAACGGGTTCGGCTTCTGGAAGACCATCCCGATCCGCCGCCGCACCTCGACCCGGTCGACGCGGTCGCCGTAGACGTCGCGGCCGTGGTAGAGGACTTCGCCCTCGATCCGGAACCCGGAAACCGAGTCGTTCATCCGGTTGAGGCTGCGCAGGAAGGTCGTCTTGCCGCACCCGGAGGGTCCGATCAGGGCGGTGATCTGGCCGCGCGGAATCGCCAGGTTGACCCCCGCCAGCGCCTGCTTGGCGCCGTAGGAGATCGAGACGTTGCGGGCGTCGAAGACCGGCTCCGCCTGCACGGAGGCGGGCAGGGTGGGGGCGATCGCAGCGGCGGTGGCGGGGTCGCCGGGCCGGATCCGCAGGCGGGAGGGGACGGCTTGGGTCATGAGCTCAGCTTTCGTTTGCTGCGGGCCAGCAGCGCCCGGGCGCCGAGGCTCGCGAAGAGGATGAAGGAGATCAGCAGCAGCGACAGCCCCCAGGCTTCGGTGAAGCCTTCGGGGTTGCCTTCTTCGGAGAGTTTGTAGATCCAGACCGGGACGTTGGGCAGCGCTTCGAACGGGTTGAGCGAGAAGTGTTTGGGGTCGAAGGTCGGCGTCGCGAGGATCAGCGGTGCCGTCTCGCCGGCGGCGCGGGCGACGGCGAGCACGGTCGAGGTGACGATCCCCCCGAGCGCGGTCGGCAGCACCACGGTCAGGACCGAGCGCCAGCGGGCGACGCCGAGCGCGTCGGAGGCTTCGCGCAGCGAGGCCGGCACCAACAGGAGCACCTCCTGCGAGCCGCGGGCGATCAGCGGCAGCTCGATGATCGCCAGCGCGACCGAGCCGGCGAAGCCCGACTGCTGCTTGTGGTCAACCAGCAGGGCGAAGACGAAGAGGCCGAGGATGATCGAGGGCAGGCCGTTGAGCAGGTCGAGGGTCAGGCGCAGCGGGGCGACGGCGCGCGAGCCGGCGTACTCGGTGAGGAAGAGGGCGATGAGGACGCCGATCGGCATCGCGATCAGGGTCGCGACCAGGGCGATCACGATCGTCCCCAGCAGCATCGGCCCGACGCCGGTCGGGTAGCCGGTGAAGACGAAGTCGAGGTCGATCGCCTTGGCGCCGCGGGCGACGACGGTGTAGACGATCAGCGCCAGGACGGCGATCGCGGCGACCGCGGCCGCCGTGGCGGCGAGCTCGGCGACCCGGCTGACCGCCTGGCGCCGCCGCAGGTTGCCGCTCGGGATCAGCGGCGCGGCCGGGTCGAAGGCGGTGCCGGCGCTCACTTGGACACCGCCCCCGCGTAGGCGAAGCGCCGCCCGATCCACTGCGCGACGAGGTTCGAGGCGAGCCCGATCACCAGCAGCATCACGCCGAGGTAGAAGAGCGAGGCCTTGTGCAGTTCGGTCAGGGCGCCGGGGAACTGGAGGGCGATCCGCGAGGCGAGGGTGTCGCCCGGTTCGAACAGCGACGCCTGGATTTCCGAGCCGGCGCCGATCACCTGCGAGACCGCGATCGCCTCGCCGAGGGCGCGGCCGAGCCCCAGCAGGCAGGCGGCGACGACCCCGGAGGCGGTGGTCGGCAGGACGATCCCGCGCACCACCTCCCAGCGGGTGGCGCCGAGGGCGCTGGCGCCGTCCTTCAGCTCGGCCGGCACCGAGGCGAAGAGGTCGCGGGAGATCGAGGCGATGATCGGGATCACCATGATCGTCAGGATCAGGCTGGCGGTGAAGACGCTGAGGCCGGTGGTCTCCTGCGGGCCGAAGATCGGCAGGAAGCCGAACAGGCGGTGCAGCGTCGGCTCGATCTGCGACTGGAGGAAGGGAGCGAGGACGAGCAGGCCCCAGAAGCCGAGGATGACGCTCGGGATCGCCGCCAGCAGCTCGACCAGGGGGCCGACCACCCCGCGAACGCCGCCCGGCGCCAGGAGGGTGAGGAAGAGGGCGATCGCGATCGCGATCGGTCCTCCCAGCAGCAGCGCGAAGCTCGAGGTGACGGCGGTGCCGAAGAGGACCGAGCCGGCGCCGAAGGTGCCGAAGTTGGGCTGCCAGGTCGTTTCGTAGACGAAGGCGAAGCCGAACTTGGAGATCGCCGGCGTCGCCCCGGCGACGATCTGGTAGCCGACGAGCGCGATCGTCGCGCCGGCGGTGAGGGCCGCCAGCAGGCAGATCCCGAACAGCGCCCGGTCGGCGAGCCGGTCGAGGCGCCGGCGCAGGGGGCTGACCCGAGCGCCGCGACCGGCGGCGCGAACGGTGGGGGAGGCGGCGGTGCTCATTCGCGCGCCAGGGTATGTAGTCACATTCGCGCGTTTGTAACAGTGTTGTTACTTCGCGGGTTTACGGGATTGAAACAATTTCGCGACCTGTTCCGGACAGGCTGCGGGTGTGAAACCAAACTCGAAAGGACCCGCATTGCTTCGGAATAGGTTGCTTGCTGCGCTGATCGCGGTGGCCGCGATCGTCGGCGGCACGGCTTCGGCCGTGCCGGCTGCCTCGGCCGCCGGCCTGACGGGAGCCGGCTCGACGCTGGTCGCTCCCCTGATGGCGAACTGGATCAGCAACTTCGAAATCAAAGAAGGAATTCCCGTCAAATACTCGGCGGTGGGCTCCGGGACCGGGATCGCGCAGATCACCGCCCGCACCGTCGACTTCGGCGCCTCTGACGCGCCGCTGACCCCCGAACAGGCCTCGGCCTGCCGCGACTGCGTGCAGATCCCCTGGGCGCTCTCGGCGACCGGCGTCGGTTACAACATCCCGGGCGTCAAGAAGCTCAAACTCACGGGCAAGCTCCTTGCCGGGATCTACTTCGGGCGGATCACGAAGTGGAACGACCCGAAGATCAAGCAGGTGAACCCGGGGGTGAAACTTCCCGGCCTGACGATCACCCCGGTCTTCCGCAGCGACGGTTCCGGTGACACCTACGCGTTCACCAACTACCTGTCGAAAATCAGCAGCGCCTGGAAGAGCGAAGTCGGTTACGCGACGACCGTCGGCTTCAAAGCCGGTGTCGGTGCCAAAGGCAATGCCGGCGTCACCGCGACGGTGACCAAAACGCCGGGAGCGATCGGCTACATCTCGGCCTACTACCTGATCGCCGCCGGCGTCCACGCCGCCGCGATCCAGAACAAGGCCGGGAACTACGAGCTCCCGAACATCCCCAACATCGCGAGCGCGGCTTCGACCGTGAAAAAACTGGGGCCGAGCAACGCGATCAGCATCACCGACCCCCCGAAGAAGGCGACGATCGCCTACCCGATCTCGACCTTCACCTACATGATCGTCCCCCGGGACGCTCCCCAGAAGGGGTTCCTCGCGCAGTTCGCCAACTACTGCCTGACGATCGGCCAGAAATACGGCGCGGCGCTCGACTTCGCCCCGCTGCCCAAGGTCGTCAAACAGGCGGGCCTGAAAGCGGTCGCCTCCCTCTAGGCGGTTCCCCAGACGACCCAATCGCCGCGCCGCCGGGGTGAGAGCCCCGGCGGCGCGGTTGCGCGCTTAGCCGAATTCTTCGCGGAGGGCCAGTTTTCGACGCTCGCGGACGCGTTCTTCCTGTCCCTTCGCGAATTCCTCTTGCATGCGAACCAGCCTTTCGGCTTCAGCCGGTCTCCGCCGCACGAGTTCGAGTGCCCCCTCGAAGTCGAAGACGTTGGAGTCCTTGGCGAGACGGTGCGCCAGGTTTCTCTCTTCCCGCTCGGTCATTGATCCGAATCTACCCCCTGTTGCCTACTGTCACTTCCGACGATTTCGTTCAGCCGCTCGGTCTTAAGGAAGTGGCCCTGGAAGTTCTCCCCTTTTTCACATCTTTTCTCTGCTCGTAGCGAAATCTGTCGGTGACACAGACAGCTTGAGAGAGGGAGAGCACCGATGACTTCCCGCGTTGACATGCATTGCCACTCGACCGCTTCGCACTTCTCGAAGCTGGGCGTCCAGCGTTCGCTGGGGCTGCCGGAGTGCGCGACCCCGCCGGAGGAGGTCTACGAGCTCGCCAAGCGGCGGGGGATGGACTTCGTCACGATCACCGACCACGACACGATCGACGGCTGCCTCGAGCTCGCCGATCGTCCCGACTGCTTCGTCTCCGAGGAGCTGACCGCCCGCTTCGCCGGCGAGCCCCAGGCGGTGCACGTCCTCTGTTACGGGATCACTCCCGGAGACCACGAGTGGCTGCAGGCGCATTCCGGCGACGTCGAAGCCTGCGCCGCATACCTTCACGAGCGGGGGATCGCCTGCGCCCTGGCGCATCCCTTCTTCAACGTCGCCGCGCCGCTGACCCGACGCCACCGGCGGCGACTGGCGGAGCTCTTCCCCGTCTGGGAGGTCCGCAACGGCTCGCGGGCCGCCGAGCTGAACATGCCCGCCGCCGTCTACGTCGAGACCCACGGCGGCACCGGCATCGGCGGTTCCGACGACCATGCCGGCGTCGACATCGGCCGCACCTTCACCGAGGCGCCCGCGGCCGCGACGCCGGAAGAGTTTCTCGCCCACCTGCTCCGCGGCGACGCCGAAGCGAGTGGGGAACAGGGCAGCGCGGCCAAGTGGACCCACGCGGCGATGGCGCTGGCGACGCGGGCGCTGACTGGGACTGAAGACGAGGGACCGAACGCAGTTGTCCCCGGTATGCGGGGACAACTGCGTTCGGTCCCTCCGGATCCGGGCGCCGTCCTGAAGATGGCCGAACGGGTGATCCGCGAGGGGACGGCGCGCGAAGGGAAGATCGCCGCCGACGTCGGGCCCGAGGACGCCCGGGCGCTGCTGGACGCCTGGCTCGACGCCCTCGGGCTCGAGGTGCGCGGGCGCGGGCTGATCGCCTACCTCCAGGAGGACGGCTTCTCCCACGCCGACCTCTACCGCCGCGCCCGCCGCATCCACGACCGCCGCCTGCGCGAGGCGGTCGACGGCGGCATCGGCGCCGTCGCCGGCGGCGACTTCCCCGGCGCCGTCAACGGCCTCTTCGCGGCGCTGGTGCCCGCGGTCCCCTACGCGCCGGCGACCGCCTTCCTCGGTGCCGAGAAAGCGAAGCTGCGCGACCGCCGTGGCGAGCGCCCGCGGGTCGCGGTGATCGCCGACGGGATCGGCTCGATGCACGGCGTCACCCACACGATCGAACAGATCCGCGAGCGGGGGGTACCCGGCTTCGACGTCGACATCGTCGGCACCGACCCCGGGGTCGACCGCCGCCTCCCGGCAGCCACCGAGCTGGAGATCCCCTTCTACGAGGGGCTGAGCCTCGGCGTTCCCGGCCTGCCGGACCTGGTCGAGACGCTCGCCGAGGGCACCTACGACCTCGTCCACGTCACCGCCCCCGGCCCGGCCGGGATCGCCGCGACGCTGATGAGCCGGATCACCGGGGTGCCGCTGATCGCCAGCTACCACACCGAGATCGCCACCTACGCCGGCATGCGCAGCAGGGACGAGGCGCTGGAGGCGCTGACCCGCGCCGGTCTCGGCGCCTTCTACTCCGCCCCCGGGGCGGTCCTCTCGCCCAGCCCCTCCGCCGATGCCTCGGTGATCTCCCTCGGCGCCGACCCGGAGCGGCTCGGGCGCTGGGAGCGGGGGGTGGACGTCCACCGCTTCGACCCCGCGAAAGCCGACCCCGCCGCCTTTCCCGGCGAGATCAAGGTCCTCTACGCCGGCCGCCTCACCCGCGAGAAGGGCGTCGACCTCCTCGCTGAGAGCTTCCTGCGCGCCCACGAGCGCGACCCGCGCCTGCACCTGCTGCTGGCCGGCGGCGGCCCCGAGGAAGGCGAGCTGCGCGAGCGCCTCGGCGAGCGCGCCACCTTCCTCGGCTGGCTCGCCGGCGAGGATCTGCCGCGCGCCTACGCCAGCGCCGACGCCTTCCTCTTCGCCAGCAGCACCGACACCTACGGCCAGGTGATCCTCGAGGCGGCGGCCAGCGGGCTGCCGATCGTCGCCGTCGCCGAGGGCGGGCCGGCGGCGCTGATCGAGAACCGCCACACCGGTCTCCTCTGCCGTCCCGACGCCGACCACCTCGCCGGCACCCTGCTGCGGCTCGCCTCCTCGCCGGAGCTGCGCCGGCAGCTCGGCGACGCCGCCGCCCGCGCCGCCCGCGAACGCTCCTGGGAGCGCTCGATGGGACAGCTCGCCACCGGCTACCGGCGCGCCCTCGACGGCGCCGCCGCGGCGCGGTCGCAGACCCTCGCCCGTGCCGCCTGAGCCCGGCGATCAGCCAGGGGCCCCTCAGTACGATGGGTCGATCGACGATCCCGCCCTCTACTTCAACCGCGAGCTCTCCTGGCTCGACTTCAACCAGCGGGTTCTCGAACTCGCCGAGGACCCTGAGGTACCGCTGCTGGAGCGGGCCCGCTTCTGCGGGATCTACGCCAACAACCTCGACGAGTTCTTCATGGTCCGGGTCGCCGGCCTCTTCGACCAGCTCGACGCCGGGATCGAAGCCCGCGGCCCCGACGGCCTCACCCCCAAGGAGCAGATCGACGCGATCCAGCGGCGCGTGCTCGAGCTCGACGACCGCCTCTGCGAGTGCTTCAGCGGCAACCTGCGGCCGGCCCTGGAGGAGCGGGGGATCCGGATCGTCACCCTGGAGACGGCGAGCGCGGAGGAGCGGCGCGAGATCGACGCCCGCTTCGAGCGGCAGGTATTTCCGACGCTGACGCCGCTGGTGATCGGCCTTGGCCGGCCCTTCCCCTACATCTCCAACCTCTCGCTCAGCCTCGGCGTCCTCCTGCGCGACTCCGAGAGCGGCAACGAGATCATCGCCCGGATCAAGGTCCCGAAGGAGCTGCTCGGACGCTTCCTGCCGCTGGGGGACAGCGGCAAGGACTTCGTCCCCCTCGAGGAGGTGATCGCCGCCAACCTCGACGCCCTCTTCCCCGGCATCGACGTGATCGACTACGGCTACTTCCGGGTCACCCGCGACGCCGACTTCAACGTCTCCGACGAGGCCGACGACCTCCTGCAGGCGGTCCAGGACGAGCTCCGCCGCCGCCGCTTCGGCGAGGTGGTGCGGCTCGAGGTCGCCTCCGGGATGAACCCGAAGCTGCGCGAGCAGCTGGTCGGGGCGCTGCGGCTGGAAGACCGCGAGGTCTACGACGTCGAGGGGCTGATCGACCTCGCCGACCTCGACTCGATCGCCGACGTCCCCGGCCACGCCGAGCTGCGCTGGGCGCCCTGGACGCCGGTGACGCAGCCGCGCCTGCAGGGCGAGGACGACGAACCGGTCGACATGTTCGCCGAGATCCGCCAGCGCGACCTCCTCGTCCACCACCCCTACGACTCCTTCTCGAGCTCGGTCGAGCGCTTCGTCGCCCAGGCCGTCGCCGACCCCGACGTCCTGGCGATCAAGCAGACCGTGTACCGGACCAGCGACGACTCGCCGCTGGTGCCCTCGCTGATCCGCGCCTCCGAACGCGGCAAGCAGGCGGTCTGCATGGTCGAGCTGAAAGCCCGCTTCGACGAGGAGGCGAACATCCACTGGGCGAAGTCGCTGGAGGAGGCCGGCGTCCACGTCGTCTACGGCATCCCCGGGCTGAAGACGCACGTGAAGGCGATCGTCGTCGCCCGCCGCGAGGGCGAGCAGGTGCGCGAGTACGTCCACGTCGGCACCGGCAACTACAACCCGACGACCGCCCGCCTCTACACCGACCTCGGCCTTTTCACCGCCGATCCCGACCTCGGCGCCGACGTCGCCGAGATGTTCAACTTTCTCACCGGCTACGGGCGGCCGGCCGAGTACCGCAAGGTGCTGGTCTCGCCGACGACGATGCGGGACCGGATCATCGAGGAGATCGAGCGCACGGCCGCGGCGCAGAAGGCCGGGGAGGAGGCTCGGATCGCCCTGAAGATGAACGCCCTGGTCGACGCCCGCTGCATCCAGGCGCTGTACGAGGCCTCGCAGGCGGGAGTGCGGATCGACCTCAACGTGCGTGGGATCTGCTGCCTGCGGCCGGGGGTGGAGGGGATCTCGGAGAACATCCGCGTCTGCTCGATCGTCGGCCGCTTCCTCGAGCACTCGCGCGTCTACGCCTTCCGCCGCGGCGAGGAGACGCGGGTCCTGATGGGGTCGGCCGACCTGATGCCGCGCAACCTCGACAGCCGGGTCGAGCTGGTGGCGCCGGTCGAAGACGCGGCGCTGAAGGCGGAGCTGCTCGACGTGCTGGAGCGCTCGCTCGCCGACAACGTCAACTCCTGGGAGCTGGACGCCGACGGCGGTTGGACGCGCCGGCAGCCGGACGGGGAAGTGCGCAACGTCCAGGAGGAGCTGATGGCACGACATTCCGCACGTGCCGCAGAGCATCTGGCCGCCTCTCCCGCCTGAGACGCCCGGCCGCCCCTCGTCTCACTAGGATGCGGCGCAGTGGCGCGCTTCTCGCTCCTCCCTCGCGACAGGACCTTCTTCGACCTCTTCATCGAGGCCGGGCAGAACACCCTGCACGCGGCCCGTCTGCTCGACGAGATGATGAATACCTGGCCGGAGGCGGGCGGGCTCTCGCGGGAGATCCTCAAGGCCGAGCAGGAGGGCGACCGGATCACCCACGAGATCATCAAACGGCTCAATTCCACCTTCGTGACGCCGATCGACCGCGAGGACATCTACGCCCTGGCGACGCAGATGGACGACATCGTCGACTTCACCGAGGAGGCCGCCGACTTCCTCGGCCTCTACAAGATCGAGGCGCCGATGGAGCAGGCGCAGGCGCTGACCAAGGTCCTCGTCGCCTCCTGCGAGCAGCTGGCGATGGGCCTGGAGAACCTGCCCTCGTTCAAAGAACTCGACAAATACTGGATCGAGATCCACCGGCTCGAGAACGACGGCGACCGGATCTCCCGCGACGCCGTCGCCTCGCTCTTCTCCAACGGCATCGACCCGATGGTCGTGATCCGCTGGAAGGACATGTTCGCGGTGCTCGAGGAGGCGATCGACGCGACCGAGACCGCCGCTCAGATCCTCGAGGGCATCGTCATCAAAAACTCGTGACGAGGCAGTGAGCGCGGAAATCATTCTGTGGATCGTCATCGCCACTGCGCTGGCGTTCGACTACACCAACGGGTTCCACGACACGGCGAACGTCGTCGCCACCTCGATCTCGACCGGTGCGGCGCGGCCGCAGGTGGCGATCGCCTTCGCCGCCCTGCTCAACTTCCTCGGCGCCTTCATCTCGATCAGCGTCGCCGCGACGGTCGCCAAAGACGTCGTCAACGCCGACGTGATCACGCCGACGATCGTCTTCGCCGGCTTGATCGGGGCGATCGCCTGGAACCTGATCACCTGGTACTTCGGCCTGCCCTCGAGCTCCTCGCACGCGCTGATCGGCGGCGTGGTCGGCTCGGCGGTGGCGGCGGTCGGCTTCGACGCGGTGATCGCCGAAGGGCTGGTCGGCAAAGTCCTGATCCCCGCCGTGGTCGCCCCGGTCCTTGCCTTCCTCGTTGCCGGCATCGCGATCGGGATCTCCTACCGGGTGGTGGGAAAGCAGCGACCGGGGATCGTCAGCCGTGGTTACCGCTACGGGCAGATCCTCTCCGGCGGTCTGCTGGCGCTGGCGCACGGGACCAACGACGCGCAGAAGACGATGGGCGTCATCACCTTGGCGCTGATCGCCAACGGCAACCTCGGCCCCGAAGCCGACCCGCCGTTCTGGGTGATCGCCTCGGCGGCGACGGCGATCGCCCTCGGCACCTACAGCGGCGGCTGGCGGATCATCAAGACGACCGGCACCCGGATCATCAAGATGGACGCGGCGCAGGGCTTCTCGGCGCAGGGGGCGGGCGCGGCGGTGATCCTCGCCTCGACCCACTTCGGCTTCCCGCTCTCGACCACGCACGTGATCAACGGCGGCGTGATGGGGTCCGGGGCGGCGAAACGGCTCTCGGCCGTGCGCTGGGGCGTCGCCGGCAACATCTTCGTCGCCTGGCTGCTGACCTTGCCGGCGGCGGCGGCGATCGGCGGTCTCACCTACGGCTTCACGCGGATCTTCGGGACAGGTGCCCTCGGCCCGATCCTCGTCGCCCTGATGGCTCTGTCGCTGATCGCGGTTGCCTTCGCCCGGCGAGCCCAGCGCGGGGCGCCCGTCACGGCGGCCGGCGGATGATCGCCACCATCGTCCACACCGACGAACTGCTGCAGACGGTCGCGGCGGCGTCCGTGGCCGGGATCGGCGTCACCTTCGCCTTCTCGGTGGGGATCTGGGGCGCGGGCCAGTTCGCCGAGTTGAGCCGCAGCGAACGGCCGGTGTTGGCAACGGCCGCGGCGCTGGTGGCGATCTTCGCGCTCGCCTGCGTCGCCGGTGCGATCGGCGTCGGCATCATCGTGATGACCGACAAGTAGGGGCCTCGAGTCAGCTGAGGGTGTTGGCCTCCATCCACACCCGCCAGATGGCGCCGACGGCGACGGCGAGGAGGAGGATCCAGAGCAGCGTTCCGCCGCCGCTGGCGAAGAGCTTGTCGCTGCCGGCGATCAGCAGGGCGATCAGCCCGACGGCGCCGTAGAGGACGGCGCGGCGGCCGTCGCTGAGGGTCGCCAGCGTCAGCTGGTTCTCGCGGCTGATGGTGTAGGCCATCCAGGCGATTCCGGCCAGGAGCGCCATCGTCAGGGCCGTGATCAGGGCTTCGGCGAGGTTGTCGCCGCCGGGCAGGAAGGCGACGACCAGCGCCAGCAGGAGGATGATCGCGACGTTGCGGGCGGTGCGCACGCCCTCAGTTTACGAAGGCGTTCGTGAACCGAGGCGAAGAATTTGCAAACTGCGCGCCACGGTTGCGGTTTGCCTCGGCACGGTTGGTCCATGCCATCGGGAGCCGGGGAAGCAGCGCACGGGGAGGAGGGGACCGCTTCGGTTGAGCTGGTCGCGGCGGTCCCCTTCCTGCTGCTGGCGGTTCTGGTGGCGGCGCAGCTCGCGCTCGCCGGCCAGGCGCTCTGGTCGGCGGGCGTGGCCGCGCGGGCGGGGGCGCGGGCGGCGCTGGTCGGCGGGGACGCCTCCGGCGCGGCGCGCTCGGCGCTCCCGCCCGCGCTCCGGAAGGGGGCGAGGGTGGAGGAGGGGGACGGGGTCTCGGTGCGGGTCGAGGTGCCGCGACTGATCCCGTCGCTGCCGGAGCTGCGGGTGGGCGCCCGCAGTGGACTGGAGCCCGGCGATGGGTGAGCGCGGGCAGGCGACGGTGGAGCTGGTGGCGGCCTTGCCGGCGCTGCTGCTGGCGGCGCTGGTGGCGTTGCAGCTGCTCGCCGCGGGGTACGCGCTGACGCTGGCGGACGGGGCGGCCGAGGCGGGGGCGCTGGCGCTGGCCTCGGGCGGCTCGGCGGCGGAGGCCGCGCGCGAGGCGCTGCCGGGTTGGGCGGAGGAGGACGTCTCGGTCGCGGTGGAAGGCGGCGAGGTCTCGGTGCGGCTGCGGCCGCCCTCGCCGATCGAGGCGCTCTCCGAGCGCTTGGCGGTCAGCAGCAGCGCCGCGGCGAGGCCGGCGCGATGAGCCTCGTCAGCCCGCTGGGGGAGCGTCCGGCAAGCGTCCTCAACCCCCTCGCCGAGGGCCCGATCGTGCTGGCCGCGGCGGTCGGGCAGGCCGAAGGTTCGCGCGGAGCCGCGGCGGCGCTTGCCTGCGCGGGGGCGGATCTCGACCAGGCGGGGCTGTTGGTGGACGTCGGCGGCAGGGCGCCGCGGCCGACGCTGATCGCCTCGGCGGCAGCGCAGGAGCTGGAGGAGCGGTTGGCTTCGCACCTGCCGCTGGCGCGGGTCGCCGCCCGCGGGCAGATCTGCCACCTCGCCGTGCCGGCCGACCCGGACGGGCTCGATGCAGCCGCGGCGGCGGTGACGGTGGCGCGGGGGGCGCTGGCGGCGGTCCACGTCCCGCCGGAGCTGTTCCAGGCGGTGCTGGGCGGGGGGTCGAGCCTGCGGCCGTCGGGGGCGCTGCTGCGCGCCGACCTGCGGAGCGACCGAGCTCTGGTGGCGCTGACGGTGCGGGATTTGATCGAGCGGGAATTGGCCGTCGGCGTCCTCAAGCGCCGGCTCAGCTGGGTAGCCGAGCGGCGCGCGCTCTTCGGCGTTCTCCCGGCCGGATCGCCGGGCGGCCTGCCCGAGCGGTTGGTGCGGAGACTTTGCGGGCCGACGGCATGAAGGGAAGGGACGAGTCCGGGCAGGCGCTGATCCTGGCGCTGGGCGGCTCGCTGGCGCTGATCGCCGCGGCCCTGGCGCTGGTGGCGATCGCGGGCGCGGTCACCGGCAAGGGCCGGGTCCAGCGCGCGGCCGACCTGGTCGCGATCTCCGCCGCCCGCTCGATGCGAGACGACCTGTCGAAGCTGCTGGCGCCGGCACGGATGGCGGGCGGGCGGGCGAACCCGGAGCACCTCGGCAAGGCGGCTTACCTGGCGCGGGCGCGGGCCGCGGCCTTGGCGGCGGCGCGGGCCAACGAGGTCGATCCCGATCGCGTCCGCATCCACTTCCCCGATGCGGAGTCGTTCGCCCCCGTTCGTGCCAAGGCCGCGATCGTCGCCGGCCTGCGGGAAAGCGGCGGCCAGCGGGTCGAAGCAACGGCCGTGGCCGAAGCGGCCGCTCCCTACGGCGCGGCGTCCGGTGGCGCCACCGGGATGGCGAGCGGCGGCGGCTACGGCGGGATGCTCGTCTACCGGGACGGCGAGGGCATGCGCCCGGACGTCGCCGCCGCCTACGACCAGATGGCGGCAGCGGCTCGCGCGGACGGAGTCTTTCTCGCCGTCGTCTCCGGCTTTCGCTCAGACGCCGAGCAGGCGGAACTGTTCGCCGCTCACCCCGATCCGACCTGGGTCGCGCCGCCCGGCCAGTCGTTGCACCGCTGCGCGACCGAGTTGGATCTCGGGTCGTCCTCCGCTTACGGATGGCTGGCCGCCAACGCCAGCCGCTTCGGCTTCGTCCAGCGCTACTCGTGGGAGGCCTGGCATTACGGCTTCGACGCCGGTCCCGCGCCCTGCTCGGTCGCGGGCGAAACTGTGAGCGAGGGCGGGGAAGGGGCTTCGGCCGTCTCCTTGGGCACCTTGCCATCGTTTGTGCCGTCGCGGTACCGCGAGCCGATCCTCCGCTCGGCCGCCCGCTGGAACGTCCCGCCGGCGCTGATGGCGGGGCAGCTGATGGCCGAGTCCGGCTTCGACCCGAATGCCGGCTCGCCCGCCGGGGCTCAGGGGATCGCGCAGTTCATGCCGAGCACGGCCGCCGCTTACGGGCTCACCAACCCCTACGACCCGGTCGCGGCGATCGAGGCCGAGGCCCACCTGATGTCGGACCTCCTGCGCCAGTTCGGCTCTCCCGAACTCGCCCTCGCCGCCTACAACGCCGGCCCCGCCCCGGTCGAAGCCTGCCACTGCATCCCGCCCTACCCCGAGACCCAGGCCTACGTCACCCGCATCCTCGCCCTGATTGGCGGCGCCGGGGCGATCGCGATGCCGAGCTTCGAAGTGCGATTAGTGGCTTAAACAACGAAGTATCACGCGTGATACATTGGAGGTATGGAAACAGTGAGTATTAGAGAACTACGCAATCAAGGTGGAGAGATCGTCGATCGCGCCGCCAACGGGAAACGGATAACGATTACCCGGGGGGGTAGGCCTGTCGCCGAATTAGTTCCCCTTCACAATGCTTTGCCAGCCGAGGTCATCCTCGAGAAGTGGCGTCGTTTGCCTCCTATCGACCCGGTTTCTTTCCGTGCCGATCTCGACAACGCCCTCGACTGGGAGCTATGAGCATGACTCGTACGAGGCACCCGCGAGGAGTCCTCGACACCTCGACGATCATTCTTCTCGACCGTATATCGGACACCGCGATGCTCCCAATCGTGCCGTTCATCACTGCGATTACCTTGGCCGAGCTCAGCATGGGCCCACTGGTGGCAACGAGCCAGGTCGAGCGTGCCCGCCGGCAGGCCCACCTACAGCAGGCTGAGGCTGCCTTTGTCCCCCTTCCCTTCGATGTAGATGCTGCGCGGGTGTTCGGCAGCGTTGCAGCTTCGTTGTGGCAGGTGGGTCGCAAGTCGGCCGCTCGCAGTAAAGATGCGATGATCGCGTCGATTGCGCTGTCAAGTGAACTGCCGGTCTATACCTGCAATGCTCGCGACTTCGAAGGCATCGAGGGGCTCGAGGTGGTCGCTGTTCCGGTACCGAGCTGACGATGCCGAAGCCGACGCTGCTCGTCCAGATCAGCGACCTTCATATCGGGGGCAATGAGAACGGGATCGACCCGATTCCGCGCCTGGAAGCGGTGATCGAGGCGATTCGGGCGCTGCCCAACTGGCCCCAAGGGGCGCTGGTCTCCGGAGACCTGACCGATGATGGCGCCGCCGACGGCTACGGGTTGGCGCGGGAGCTGCTGACCCGGCTCGACGTTCCCCTCCACGTCCTGCCGGGCAACCACGACGACCGCGAGCGCATCCGCCAGGCGTTCGGCCTGCCGGGCATGGGGGATGAGCCGATCAACTACTCGGTTGACGTGGGGGACCTGCGCCTGGTCGCTTTCGACTCGGTGGTTCCGGGCCAGGACCCGGGTGACTTCCCGCCCGATCGGCTTCGCTGGCTCGACGAGGAGCTGCGGGCGAGTCCCGCGCGGCCGACCCTGCTGGCGATGCATCACACGCCGCTGACGACGGGGATCCCGGAATGGGACGAGATCAACCTGCTGGCGCCGCAGCGCGAAGCGCTGGCGGAGGTGGTCGCCCGTCATCCACAGGTGAAGGCGATCGTCGGCGGTCACCTGCACCGAGTTGCCGCCGCTGCGCTGGCTGGTCGCCCCGTCCTCTCGGTTCCCAGCACCTACTGGCAGGTGCGGCCCAATTTCGAGCGCGACGAGGTTACGCCGCTGGACTCCCCTGGCTTCGCGATCCACGTTCTGCGTGACGGAGAGCTCTCCTCACAGGTCGAATCGGTCCCCTTCTGAGGTTCGTTCAGCGGGTGGGCGCCGCGGTCGGCGCCAGGTGCTCGTGCACGAACCGGACCACGGCGGCGCCCTCGCCGACGGCGATCGCGCAGCGCTTGATCGAGCCGGAGCGGACGTCGCCGGCGGCGTAGACGCGGGGGGCGCTGGTTTCGAGCAGCCCCTCGGCGCCGACTTCGGAGCCGGTGAGGATGAAGCCCTTGGCGTCGCGGGCGACGGTGTCGCCGAGCCAGTCGGTGCAGGGGGCGGCGCCGAGGAAGAGGAAGAGGAACGAATAGGGGAGACGGGTGCCGTCGGTGAGGGTCACCGCTTCGAGCGCTCCATCCGCCCCGTGCAGCTCGGCGATTTCGCTGCGGTCGCGGACGTTGACGCCGTAGCGGTCGAGCTCCTCGATCAGGTAGCTCGACATCGTCTCGGCGAGCTCGGCGCGCCGGTGCAGGAGGGTGACGAGGGCGCCGCCGCGGGCGAGCCAGACGGCGGCCTGCCCGGCGGAGTTGCCGCCGCCGACGACGCCGACCCGCTGGCCGCCGCAGATCTGCGCCTCCGGCGGACCGGCCGCGTAGAAGACGCTGAGGCCCTCGTACTCCGCGAGGTCGTCGACCGGCAGCCGGCGGTATTCGGCGCCGGTCGCGATCACGACCGCGCGGGCGGAGATCTCGTTGCCCTCCTCGAGGCGGACCAGGTGCCGCTCCTCGCCCGGCTCCAGCGCCTGGGCGCGGTAGGGGGTCGCCGTCCGCGCGTTGAACTTGCGCGCCTGGGTGACGGCGCGGCTGGTCAGCTCGGTGCCGGTGATCCCCGCCGGGAAGCCGAGGTAGTTCTCGATCCGCCGCGAAGTTCCCGCCTGGCCGCCGAGGCCGGTGCTCTCCACGACCAGCGTGTCGAGGCCCTCCGAGGCGCCGTAGACGGCGGCGCCGAGCCCGGCCGGGCCGCCGCCGATCACCAGCAGGTCGACCTCCTCGCGCGGTTTCAGCTCCAGCCCGATCCCCAGCGCCCGCGACAGCTCGCCGTCGCTGGGGGCGTGCAGCTCGCCTCCCCCCGGCAGCCGCACCACCGGCATCTCCCGCTCCTCCAGCCCCTCGAGGACCCGCGCCGCCTCCTCGTTCTCCTCCGGCTCGAGCCAGGTGAAGGGGAGCCGCTGGCGTTTGGCGAAATCGACCAGCTCCCGCGTCGCCCTCGAGTCGCGCGAGCCGACGATCTCGACCCCGATCCCCTGCCGCTGCTGCAGCAGCTCGCGCCGCTGCACGAAGGCGGAGAGGAGGATGTCGGAGAGCGGCGCGTCCTCGAGCAGCAGCTTGCGCAGCTCCTCGCGCTCGACCGCGATGTAGCGCATCGGCTCGGTGACTACGGCGGTGAGGAAGACCGCCTGCCCGGTCAGCAGGTTGAGCTCGCCGAGGAAGCCGGAGGCGCCGTGGCGGACGATCTCCTGGCCGGTCGGGTCCAGGACCGCCGCCTCGCCCTCGAGGATGACGATGAACGGGTAGGTCTCGTCGCCGATCCGGAAGAGCTCCTCGCCGACCTCTGCCGTCCGCTCCTCCCCGTGCTGGGCCAGCGTCGCCAGCTGGCCGCTGGAGAGGACGCGACTGGTGGGAAGGGGCACGCGTCAAGGCTACTCCGCCCGGGTAGCTTCCCTACGACGTCAGCGACCGAAAGGACGAGATGCGCAACCCCTTCACCCACAAGAAGCTGAACGAGGTCGAGGATTCGGCGGCCGCCCACGGCTACGGCGACCGGATGGAGGCCCGCTTCGCCAGGGGCGACCTCGAAGCCGAGCAGACCGGGTTCAGCTTCCACCGGCTCAAGCCCGGCAAGCGCCAGCCCTTCGGCCATCGCCACGATGATGCCGAGGAGGTCTACGTGGTGGTCCGTGGCGACGGCCTGCTCAAACTCGACGACGAGATCATCGAGGTGGAGACGCTCGACGCGATCCGCGTCTCGCCCGAGGTTATGCGCGCCTTCGAAGCGGGCGACGAGGGTCTCGAGGTGATCGTCTTCGGCCAGCATCACGAAGGCGACGGCGAGATCGACCCGGGCTTCTGGAGCGAGTGAGGCGACCGCGATAGGCTGCCCGCCGATGGCACCCACCGAGGTACAGGGAGTCGAGGGCATGAAGTCGCTGGCCGGCCAGGAGGTCGGCCCGAGCGAGTGGCGCACGATCACCCAGGCGGACATCGACGCCTTCGCCGAGCTCTCCGGCGACCACCAGTGGATCCACGTCGACCCCGAGCGGGCGAAGAGCGAGAGCCCCTACGGGACCACGATCGCCCACGGCAACCTCACCCTGGCGACGGTCGACGGCTTCCGCACCGAGCTGATCTCCTCCACCGGCTTCGCCCTCGGGGTGAACTACGGCTGGAACAAGATCCGCTTTCCGGCGCCGGTCCCCGTCGACTCCCGCATCCGCGCCAAGGCCGAGGTCGTCTCCGTCGAGGAGAAGGGCGGCGGCTGGTACGAGGTCGTCACCCGCTTCACCCTCGAGGTCGAGGGCGGCGAGAAGCCCTGCTTCGTCGGCGACAGCGTGACGCGGGTGATGGCAGCGGCTTAAGCGGTCGCTGCTCCTGCTTCTCCTTCGCCAGCCCGCCACCGCCGTTCCAGCTGGCGCATCATCTGCGGGTAGACGATGAGGTGCCGGAACGGCTTGATCGCCGCCATGTAGGCATTGCCGAAGAGGCCGTTGGGCTTGACGTAGACGGCCATCTGCCCGCGGTAGCCGCCGCTCCCGTCGGGGACCCAGGAGAGGTGCAGGACGCCATGGACGGTCTTGTTGACGATCTCCGCCGCCCACTCGTCGTCGAGCAGGTAGACCGGGGTGAAGGGGAGGGCCTCGAATTCCGGTCCGGTCGGACCCTCGCGCAGATCGGCCGGGAGGCGGTCGCGGAGCAGTTGCCGTCTCGGCAGGGACTCGGAGTCGGGGTCGTCCCAGCCGAAGATCTCGCCGAGCTTCCAGCGGATCGCCCAGAGGGCGCGGGCCACGCGGGAGGGCGTTTCCCCGCTGTCGCCCGCGGCGACGATCTCCACCAGCCGGGAGAAGTCGTCGGGGCCGCCCGGCGTCGGCAGGGCCCAGACGTCTTCGAGGCGGAAGTCCCGGGTCAGCTCGTGGATGCGCCAGGGCCGGGAGGTCTGCTCGGAGTTGGGGAGGCGCATCGTCACCTCCGCCAAGTTAGCTTCCGGCCAGCTCGATGACCTGCCGCTGTGCGGCTGGCAGCGATCGTTCCGCCCGCGAACCCATGACCCGCCGCCACAGCGGTGCCAGCGGGCCCTCGATGTAGATCGTGTTGACGAGGCGGCTGCCGCCGTCCGCCGTGGGCTCGACCAGGTGCCGATGGCCCATCCGCGCTCCGGGCAGCCGCGCCTCGTCGGTGAAGAGGCGCCCCGGCTCGAACTCGACGACCTCGAAGCGGAGGCGCAGACCGGTCTTGAAGGCGATCCGGGCGCTTGCTCCGAGCGACAGCGGGCCGTCGAGCTCGGCGCTCTTCAGCTCTTCGTTCCAATGTGGCCAGGCCGTGGCGTCGGCGTAGGCCTTCTCCCAGACGTCCCCGGTCGAGGCGGCGCCTTCATGAGTGCTGGTCGTCTCCCATCGGCTCATCGCGAAAGTTCACAGCGGGGCGACTTTTCGTCGCTATACAGCGATAAGTCGCCCCGCTGTGGGTGGGCAGGGCCTATTCGACCTTCAACGTCCCTTCCATGCCGCCCTGCCGGTGGCCCGGGACCGAGCAGTAGAAGGTGTATTCGCCCGGTTTCAGGTTGGCGGTGGTGGAATCGGAGCCTTCGGCCAGGACTTCGGTCTCGGCGATCGTTTCGCCGCTTTCGTCTTCGATCGCCACGTCGTGGGGGACGGGGGAGGAGTTGGTGAAGTTGACGGTGACTTTGCCGGCCTTGGCGGTGGCTTCGTCGGTGGTGAAGGCCAGCGCACCGCTCGGGTCGGCTTCGATGTCGAGGGCGGCGCCGGAGCCGGCGGTCCCGCCTTCGGCTTCCTTTTCGCCTTCGCTGCCGCCGTTTTCCTGCGCCGGCGGAGCTTCGCTGGTCGTGTCGCTGGTGGTGTCGTCGCCACCGCCGCAGGCGACCAACGCAAGGGCCGCCAGGAGGAGGGCGAACAGGGCTGCGAATTTCTTCATTTCATTCCTTTCCCGCTAAGGACTGGGCCAGTCGGAATCTAGCCGCGATACGTACCCGGCCGCCACCCGGTTCAACGACCGTGGAACTCGGGGGTGCCGCCGCTGAAGAAGGTCTCGACCCCGTTGCGGAGGTCTTCGGTCGCCATCGAGTCGGCGATTCCGTGCCGCTCCAGCTGCAGGTGGTCGTTGATGCTGTTCTCGATGCTGACCCCGCAGAGCAGCTTCGCCATCCGCACGTAGTGGGGTGCCTTCTTCGCCAGCTCCTCGGCCTTGACCCGCGCCCGCTGCATCACCTCTTCGGCGCCGACGACCTCGCTCACCAGGCCCAGCTCCTGCGCTTCCTCGGCGCCCAGGTTCGGGTCCTCGAGCAGCAGTTCCAGCGCCTTGCTCGGCCCCACGACCCGGGGCAGGAAGTAGGTCATGCCGCCGTCGGGGGAGGCGCCGATCCGTCCGTAGGCGGGGGCGAAGAAGGCGGTGGCGGCGGCGATCCGGATGTCGCAGGCGAGGGCGAGCGAGAAGCCGGCCCCGGCCGCCGGCCCGTTCACCGCCGCGATCACCGGATAGGGGATCCGCCGCAGGTCGATGATCGCCTGGTGCAGCGCCTCGGCTCCGCGCCGCACGTCGGAGGGGAGGTCGATCTCATCCGACTCGACCCCTTTGCGGAACCAGGTGACGTCGCCGCCGGCGCAGAAGGCCTTGCCGGCGCCGGTGATGATCAAGCCCCGCAGCGGCGCCTGGTCGGCGAGCCAGGCGAAGGCGACGATCATCTCGCCGATCATCTCCGGGCTCATCGCGTTGAAGGCGTCGGGGCGGTCGAGGGTGAGGGTCCCGATCTCCCCGTCGATCTCGATCCGAAGGGTGTTCAGCTGCGGCGGGTTGATGGTCTCGCTGGTCATCGCGTCTCCTGGTTGGCGTCCGGGGTTTGGCCGAGTGGCCAGCAGCCTACCCTTAGACCGATGGCCAAAGGCAAGGACAACGGCGCCCTCGGCAGGGCCGAGAGGATCGCCCAGCAGCGCAAATCGCTGCCCGACCAGCCCGGCGTCTATCTCTTCTACGACCGCGCCGGCGAGCTGCTCTACGTCGGCAAGGCACGCTCGATCCGCAAACGCATCTCCTCCCACTTCTCCGGCGGCGACACCCGCCTGACCTCGCGGATCGACCGCATCGAGTCGCTGGTCACCGCCAACGAGGCGGAGGCGCTGCTGACCGAGCAGAGCTTCATCAAGCGCCACCGGCCGCGCTTCAACATCCGCCTCCGCGACGACAAGTCCTACCCCTACGTCGCGGTCAGCCTCGACGAGGACTATCCCCGCGTCTACTTCACCCGCGAGAAGCACCGCTCCGGCCGCGCCTACTTCGGCCCCTTCTCCAGCGCCAAGCGGGTGCGGGAGACGCTCGACCTGCTCGGCAAGCTGTTCCAGTTCCGCACCTGCGAGGGGAAGGAGCCGGGCCGGCGCTCCGGCAGCCCCTGCCTCGATTACTACATCAAGCGCTGCGGAGCCCCCTGCGTCGAGTACATCTCCAAGGAGGATTACCGGCGCAACATCGAGGCGATCGTCGACTTCCTCTCCGGCCGCTACCGCCAGGTCGAGCGCGAGGAGGAGGGGAAGATGAAAGCGGCGGCGGCGGCGCAGGAATTCGAGCGGGCGACGATCCACCGCGACCGGCTGAAAGCGATCCGCTCGCTGTTCGAGCGCCAGCGGGTGGCCGGGGCGACGATGGGCACCGCCGACCTGATCGGGGTCGCGGTCGAGGGGCAGGACGCCAACGCCCAGGTCTTCCAGGTCCGCGACGGGGTCCTCGCCGAGCGCCAGAGCTTCTACCTCGAAAACGAGGGCGAACGCGAGCCGGCCGAGGTCGCCGAGGAGTTCATCTCGCAGTACTACGCCGCCTCGCCCTCGATGCCGCGGACGATCATCGTCGGCCCCTACCTGCGCGAGCGGGCCGGGGTATTGGCCGAGGCGCTGAGCGAGCGCCGCGGCGCCCCGGTCGAGGTCCGCGCCGCCGAGCGCGGCGACAAACGGCGGCTGCGCGAGCTGGCCGAGCGCAACGCCCAGCTCGCCCTCGACCAGGACCGGCTGCGCCGCGAGCACCGGCGCTCGCGGCGGGTCGAGAGCCTGACGGCGCTGGCCGAGGCGCTGGGAATGGAGGAGCTGCCGGTGCGGATCGAGGGCTTCGACATCTCGACGATCGGCGGCGAGCACACCGTCGCCTCGATGGTCGTCTTCGAGGGCGGGGCGACGAAGAAGTCCGACTACCGCCGCTTCAAAGTCCGCGGCGACCTGCGCACCGACGGCGTCGGCAACGGCGGCCCCGACGACTTCGCCTCGATGGAGGAGGTGCTCTCGCGGCGGATGGCGCGCTACCTCGAACAGGCCGACCTCTCCCCGCACGACCGCAAACGCGACGCCAGCTTCTCCTCGCTCCCCTCGCTGATCCTGATCGACGGCGGCAAAGGTCAGCTGGCGGCCGGGGTGCGGGCGCTGCAGCCGTTCACCGAGCGCGGCGTCACCGTCGTCAGCCTCGCCAAGCGGTTGGAGGAGGTCTACGTCCCCGGCCGCTCCGCGCCGCTCGACCTCGCCGCCGACTCGGAGGCCTCGCGCCTCCTGCAGCGGGTGCGTGACGAGGCGCACCGGTTCGCGATCGAGCACCACCGTGGCCGCCGCGACCGCGGCATGCTCGCCGGCTCGGTCCTCGACGGCCTGCCGGGGGTGGGGCCGGCGCGGAAGCGGGCGCTGCTGCAACACTTCGGCACGCCGGAGCGGTTCCTCGCTGCCACCCGCGAGGAGCTCGAGGCGGTGCCCGGCCTGCCTGGCAAAGTAGGCCGCGAGATACACGAGCAGCTGAACCGAACCAACTGAGGAAATCGATGGCGGAGCGGGTGGAGACGAAGCTGGAGGACGCGGGCGGCGACGGCCGCCTCCCCAAGCAGGTGACGCTGGTCGTCATCACCGGCCACTCCGGGGCCGGCAAGTCGGAGGCGATAGCCGCCTTCGAGGACGGCGGCTACTTCTGCGTCGACAACCTGCCGCCGCGGATGATCGCCGGGCTGGGGGAGCTGTTCCGCCACGAGGGCAGCGGCGTCGAGCGCGCCGCGGTCGTCTCCGACGTGCGCGGCGGCGAGTACTTCGACGAGCTGCTGCAGGTGCTCGCCGACCTCGAGGCGGAAGGGCTGCGGCCGATGGTCCTCTTCCTCGAGGCCGACGAGGAGACCCTGCTCGACCGCTACAAGGAGACCCGCCGCCGCCACCCGCTGGCGCCGGAAGGGCGGATCGTCGAGGGAATCCGGGCCGAGCACGAGCTGCTGGCGCCGCTGCGCGAGCGCGCCGACAAGGTGATCGACACCAGCGACCTGACCGGGGCGGAGCTGCGCCGCCAGATCACCGAAGAGCTGCTGGGGCAGGAGGAAACCGGCAAGCTCGCGCTGACCCTGCTCACCTTCGGCTTCAAGAACGGGCCGCCGCGCGACGCCGACCTGACCCTGGACGTGCGCTTCCTGCCCAACCCCCACTACGACGACGAGCTGCGGCCGATGACCGGCCTCGACGAGGAGGTGCGAGCCTACGTCGAGCAGGGAACCCAGGCGGGCGAGTTCTACGGCCGCCTGCTGCCGCTGCTCGAGTTCCTCGTTCCCGCCTACGTGGCCGAGGGCAAGAGCCACCTGACGATCGCGGTCGGCTGCACCGGCGGCCGCCACCGCTCGATCACCGTCGCCGACCGCATCCGCCGCGACCTCGCGGCGCGCGAGGACGTGATCGTGAGGGTGAAGCACCGAGACGTAGAGCTTGGTTGAATCGCTGGTCCTTGGCTGAATCTGTCATCTCCATCAAGGGCCTCCGCAAGAGCTACGGCGGGACGGAGGCCGTTCGCGGCATCGACCTCGAGGTGAACCGCGGCGAGATCTTCGCCTTCCTCGGTCCCAACGGAGCCGGGAAGACGACGACGGTCGAGATCCTCGAGGGCTACCGGCAGCGGAGCGGCGGCGAGGTGACGGTGCTGGGCTCCGACCCGGAGCGGGCCGGGCGCGAGTGGCGCGAGCGGATCGGGATCGTCCTCCAGGGCGGTCGGCTCGACCCCTACCTGACCGTGCGCGAGTCGCTCGACCTCTACGCCGGCTACTTCCGCGCCCCGCGGCCGAGCGAGGAGGTGATCTCGCTGGTCGGGCTGGAGGGCAAGGCCGACGAGCGGACCAGCCGCCTCTCCGGCGGCCAGCAGCGCCGGCTCGACGTCGGCATGGCGCTGGTCGGCGACCCCGAGCTGCTCTTCCTCGACGAGCCGACGACCGGCTTCGACCCCTCCGCCCGGCGCCAGGCCTGGGACGTGATCGCCGGCCTCCGCGACCTCGGCAAGACCGTCTTCCTGACCACGCACTACATGGACGAGGCGCAGCGCCTCGCCGACCGGGTGACGATCATCGCCGCCGGCAAGATCGTCGCCCGCGGCACGCCGCAGGACCTCGGCGAGCGCGAAAGCGGCGAGACGACGATCCGCTACCGCACCGGCGGCCAGGAGATCGTCCTGCAGACGACGACCCCGGTCGAGACCCTGAACGAGCTGACCGCCGCCGCCCTCGCCAAGGGCGAGGAGCTCGAGGGCCTGGAAGTGACGCGGCCCTCGCTCGAGGACGTCTACCTGGAGCTGACCGCCGCCGCGGAGATCAACGGGGGCGCCGAGTGAACGGCCTCGCCCTCGTCGGCCACCAGTTCCGCTACGACCAGAAGGCCTTCTGGCGCAACCCGGCCGCGGTCTTCTTCACGGTGATGTTCCCCGTGGTCGTCTTCCTCATCCTCGCCGTCGTCTTCAACGGCGAAGTGGTCGACGTGCGGGGCGGGGTCGAGGCGACCACCTACTACGTGCCGGCGATCATGTCGCTGGCGATCATCTCGGCGACGATGCAGACGCTGGCGATGACCCTGGTGATCGCCCGCGAAGACGGCCGCCTCAAGCGCGGCCGCGGCACCCCGATGCCGCCCTGGGTCTTCATCGCCGGCCGGGTCGGCAACGCGATCGTCGTCGCCCTGATGATGCTCGCCCTGCTGGCGGCGATCGGCGGCGTCCTCTTCGGCGTCGAGGTCCCCTGGGAGCGCCTGCCGGCGATCCTCCTCGCCCTCGTCGTCGGCGCCGCCAGCTTCTGCTGCCTCGGCATCGCCCTCACCGCCGCGATCCCCTCGCAGGACGCGGCGGCGGCGATCGTCAACGCCCTGCTGCTGCCGCTCTACTTCCTCTCCGGCGTCTTCATCCCCGAAGACCAGCTCCCCGACGGCGTGATCGCCTTCGCCGACCTCTTCCCGGTTCGCCACTTCTTCGACGCCTTCTTCGACGCCTACGTCCCCGCCGGCGGCCCCGCCGTCTCCTGGGACAACCTCGCGATCGTCGCCCTCTGGGGCGTCGCCGGGCTCCTGCTGGCGATCAGGTTCTTCCGCTGGACCCCACGGTCGGGCTGAGCCGGGCGACTTTCCCGGGGGAAGCCCCGATAGCCTCCCCTTTCCATGCTCCACCACGTCCTCCTGGAGGTCGGCGACCTCGACCGCAGCGCCGCCTTCTACGACTCGATGCTGGCGCCGCTCGGTTGGCGGCGGCATTTCGAGCAGGATCAGACGATCGGCTGGGGCATCGCCAAACCCGTCTTCTTCGTCTCCGCCAAGCACGACCCGGCGCCCGGCTTCGGCCTGCTCAGCTTCTCGGCGCTGGGAATCGTCGCGGTCAAGGCGGCCTGGGAGAATGGGGTGAGAGCGGGCGGCGTCAGCGTCGCCGATCCCGGCGAGCAGCGCTCCCACGGCTCCGGCTCCTATTCCGCATTTCTCAAGGACCCGGACGGGTACGAGATCGAGATCACCATCGGCTCCGACTAATCCGGAGCCGGAAGCGCCGAGTCCATAGGATCGGCTTCCCCAAACGAAATCAGGAGGAATTGGTTCATGGCTGTGAAGGTCGGCATCAACGGTTTCGGCCGCATCGGGCGCAACGTCTTCCGCGCCGCCAAGGAGGCGAACGCGGACATCGACTTCGTCGCGGTCAACGACCTCGTCGACACCCCCACGATGGCCCACTTGCTCAAGTACGACTCGATCCTCGGCCGCTTTCCCGGTGGGGTCGAGGTGAACGGCGACACGATCGTCGCCGGCGGCGACGAGCTCGAGGTCCTCTCCGAGCGCGACCCCGCCCAGCTTCCCTGGGGCGACCTCGGCGTCGACGTGGTGATCGAGTCGACCGGCTTCTTCACCAAGCGCGAGGACGCCGCCAAGCACCTCGAGGCGGGCGCCAAGAAGGTGATCATCTCGGCTCCCGCGACCGAACCGGACGTGACCGTCGCCCTCGGCGTCAACTTCGACGACGCCTATGACCCCGCCACGCTGGCCAAGGTGCTGCACGAAGCGTTCGAGATCGAGCAGGGCCTGATGACGACGATCCACGCCTACACCGCCGACCAGCGCCTGCAGGACATGCCGCACAAGGACCCGCGCCGCTCGCGCGCCGCGGCGCTCAACCTGATCCCGACCACGACCGGCGCCGCCAAGGCCGTCGGCCTGGTGCTGCCGGAGCTGAACGGCAAGCTGAACGGGTTCTCGATGCGCGCCCCGGTCCCCACCGGCTCCGCCGTCGACCTCGTCTTCACCACTCCGAACCCGGTCGAGCCGGACCAGATCAACGCCGCCCTGAAGGCCGCGGCCGAGGGCCCGATGAAAGGGATCCTCGCCTACACGGAGGACCCGATCGTCTCCACCGACATCGTCGGCGACCCGCACTCCTCGATCGTCGACGCGTCTTCGACGATGGTGATCGGCGACGGCCGCATGGCCAAGGTGATCAGCTGGTACGACAACGAGTGGGGCTACTCGAACCGCTGCGTCGAGCTGGCCGGCAAGGTCCTGCCGTAGCCCGCCGCGGCGGCCGCCGATGAGCTTCGCGAAGGCAAGTGTCCGCGACGCCGAGGTAAAGGGCCGGCGCGTCCTCGTCCGGGTCGACTTCAACGTCCCCCTCGCCGACGGCGAGGTCGCCGACGACACTCGAATCCGGGCAGCGCTGCCGACGATCGAACTGCTGCGCGAGCGGGGTGCGGCGCTGATCCTGATGTCGCACCTGGGACGGCCGCAGGGCGAACGCGACCCGGCGCTCTCGATGGCGCCGGTGGCGAAGCGGCTCGGCGAGATCCTCGGGATCGAGGTGAAGCTGGCGGCGGGGGTGATCGAGGGCGACGTCGACCTCACCTGCGGCGCCCTCGGCCCGGGCGACGTGCTGCTGCTGGAGAACGTGCGCTTCGAGCCGGGGGAGACGAAGAACGACCCGCACCTGGCCGAAAGCCTCGCCCAGCTCGCCGACGTCTACGTCAACGACGCCTTCGGCGCCGCCCACCGAGCCCACGCCAGCACCGCCGGCGTCGCCGACCACCTGCCCGCCTACGCGGGCCTGCTGCTGGAGCGCGAGGTGACCGAGCTGACCAAGGTCGTCGAGTCGCCGCGGCGGCCGCTGGTGGTCGTCCTCGGCGGCGCCAAGGTCTCCGACAAGGTCGGCGTGATCGACCGCTTCCTCGAAGTCGCCGACCGGATCCTGATCGGCGGCGCGATGTGCTTCGGGTTCTTCAAGGCGCAGGGGATCGAGACCGGCAACTCGCTGGTCGAGGGTGTCGAGCTGGCGAAGGAGGCGCTGGAGCGGGCCGAGGGGTCCGACTGCGAGCTCCTGCTCCCGGTCGACCTCGTCCTCGGGCGCGAGTTCTCGGCCGAGACCGAGCGCAAAGAGGGCGAGGGGGTGGAGGTGCCGGAGGGCTGGATGGGCCTCGACATCGGCCCCCGCACGGCCGAGGCCTACGCGCAGGCGGTCGCCGAGGCCGGGACCGTCCTCTGGAACGGCCCGATGGGGGCCTTCGAGCTGGAGCCCTTCGCCGCCGGCACCCGCGCGGTCGCCGAGGCGGTGGCGCAGGCGCCGGGCACCACCGTGGTCGGCGGCGGCGACTCTGTCGCGGCGCTGAACCGGTTCGGGCTCGAGGACGAGGTCGATTGGGTCTCGACCGGGGGCGGGGCCTCGCTGGAGCTGCTGGAGGGAAAGAAGCTGCCGGGCGTGGAGGCCCTGCTCGATGCCGAAGAGGAGACCGTGAATGCCTGAACGCACCCCGTACATCGCCGCCAACTGGAAGATGCACAAGACCGTCGCCGAGGCGGCCGAGTTCGTCGACGCGCTGCTGCCGCGGATCGCCGCGACCCAGAGCGACGTCGTCATCTGCCCGCCGTTCACGGCGCTGACCGCGGTGGTCGAGCGGCGCTACGGCACCGCGGTCAAAGTTGCCGCGCAGAACATGCACGAGGAGGACTCGGGCGCCTTCACCGGCGAGGTCTCGGCGCCGATGCTGGTCGAGCTCGACGTCGAGGCGGTCGTCCTCGGCCACTCCGAGCGCCGCCAGTACTTCAACGAGACCGACGAGGCGCTGGCGCGCAAGGTGCCGGTGGCGCTGGCGGCCGGGCTCGAGCCGATCCTCTGCGTGGGGGAGAGCGAGGAGGCGCGCGACGCCGGCGAGACCGAGGAAGTGCTGGAGCGCCAGCTGCAGGCGGACCTCGGCGGCCTCGAGGCGGGGCAGATCGAGAACGTCGTCATCGCCTACGAGCCGATCTGGGCGATCGGCACCGGCCGCACCGCGACCCCGGAGCAGGCGCAGGAGGTCTGCGCCTTCATCCGCGACGTGCTGCGGGCGCGCGGCGCCGCCGCCGACCGGGTGCGGATCCTCTACGGCGGCTCGGTCAAGCCGGGCAACGCCGCCGAGCTGCTGGCGCTCCCCGACGTCGACGGCGCCCTGGCCGGCGGCGCCAGCCTCGACCCCGAGGAATTTGCCGCGATCGTCGAGGCTTCATAGCGGCACCATGAGCCCCCTGGTCCCCTCGCTCGCCCTGATCATCCTCGACGGCTGGGGGCTGGCCGAGCCGGGGCCGGGCAACGCGATCTCACTCGCCGAGACGCCGGTCTTCGACCGTCTCTGGGGCGAGTTTCCCCACACCCGGCTCTCGGCCCAGGGCCGCGACGTCGGCCTGCCGGAAGGGCAGATGGGCAACTCCGAGGTCGGTCACCTCAACCTCGGCGCCGGCGCGATCGTCAAGCAGGACCTGGCCCGGATCGACGACGCCGTCGCCGACGGCAGCTTCTTCGACAACGAGGTGCTGCTCGCCACCTGCGAGCGCGCCCGCAACAGCCCGCGCGGGCGCCTGCACCTGCTCGGGCTCGTCTCCGACGGCGGTGTCCACTCCGGCTGGGAGCACATCGAGGCGGCGATCGAGCTCGCCTCCCAGGAGGGCGTCCCGGACGTCGTCTTCCACGCCTTCACCGACGGCCGCGACACCTTGCCCCACGGCGGCAAGGGTTACCTGGAAGAGCTGGAGCGCTGGCTGCGGGCGGCCGGCCGCGTCGCCACCGTCAGCGGCCGCTACTACGCGATGGACCGCGACACCCGCTGGGAGCGGACCAAGCTCGCCTACGACGCGATCGTCCACGCCGAGGGACTGCACGCCCCCAGCGCCGCAGCGGCGATCGCCGAGTCCTACGAGCGCGGGGAGACCGACGAGTTCGTCAAACCGACGGTGATCGGCGACTACGACGGCGCCGCCGAAGGCGACGTCGCGCTCTTCGTCAACTTCCGCCCCGATCGGGCCCGGCAGCTGAGCCGCGCCCTTGCCGAACCCGGGTTCGACGAGTTCTCCCGCGCCGGCGCCGCGCCGCTCGACCTGACGACGATGACCGAGTACCGCAAGGGCTGGCCGTACCCGGTCGCCTTCCCCGAGCAGCGGCCGCAGACGACGCTGGCGGAAACGATCGCCGGCGCCGGCGCCAGCCAGCTCCACGTCGCCGAGACCGAGAAGTACGCGCACGTCACCTACTTCTTCAACGGCGGCCGCGAGCAGGAGCTGGAGGGGGAAGAGCACTGCCTGGTCGACTCGCCGCGCGACGTCCCCACCTACGACCACAAGCCGGAGATGAGCGCCGCCGCGGCGGCCGAGGCCTTTGTCTCCCGCTGGAGCGCCGGCAGCTACCGCTTCGGGATCATCAACTTCGCCAACCCCGACATGGTCGGGCACACGGGCGTGATCCCCGCCGCCGTCGAGGCGGTCGAAACCGTCGACGCCCAGCTCGGCAAGGTCGTCGAGGCGGTCACCGCCAAGGGCGGCACCTGCATCGTCACCGCCGACCACGGCAACTGCGACCACATGCTCGAGCCCGACGGCTCCCCCAACACCGCCCACTCGCTCAACCCGGTCCCCCTGATCGTCACCACCAAGGGGATCGACCTCCGCGCTGGCGGCATCCTCGCCGACGTCGCCCCCACCGCCCTCGACCTCCTCGGCATCCCCCAACCGGAGGCGATGACGGGCCAGTCGCTGGTCGAGTGACGATTGGCGAGTTGAGTCGGCTATAGGCGCCATAACTCGCCAACCGTTGAAATGAGGCAAGACGAGAACAGGCTGCGGTTCGAAATCGGCGCCCGTGACGGCAGCGCCCGCGCGGGGGTCATCCATACCGCCCACGGGCCGATCGAGACGCCGGCTTTCATCCCCCTGGCGACGAAGGGGACGGTGCGCGGGCTCGAGTCGGCGGAGGTCGCCGGGCTCGGCTACCAGCTGATCCTCGGCAACACCTACCACCTCTTCGTCTCGCCGGGGCCGGAGCGGATCGCCGCCGCCGGCGGCCTGCACGGCTTCATGAACTGGGAGCGGGCGCTGATCACCGACTCCGGCGGCTTCCAGGTCTTCTCGCTCGCCCATGGCGGCGTCGCCAACGAGGTCAAGGGCAGTGGCCGCTCAGGGGGAGAGCCGGGTTCCCGGGTCGAGATCAGCGAGGAGGGCGCCCGCTTCCAGTCCTACCGCGACGGCTCCGAGCTCTTCATCTCGCCCGAGGTCTCGATGAGCGTGCAGGCGGCGCTCGGCTCCGACATCGCCCTCGTCTTCGACGAGTGCACCCCATTCCACGCCGACCGCGAGTACACCGCCCGCTCGACCGAGCGTACCCACCGCTGGCTCGACCGCTGCCTCGCCTGGCACGAACGCGAGGGGCCCGAGCGCCAGGCGGTCTTCGGGATCGTCCAGGGCGGCACCCACGAGGACCTGCGGCGGGAATCGGCGCAGTGCGTCTCCGAGGCCGGGGTGGACGGCCTCGCGATCGGCGGCACCCTCGGCCGCGACAAGGCGGAGATGGCGGCGGTGCTGGCGATGACGGCGCCGCTCCTTCCCGAGGAGGCGCCGAAGCACCTGCTCGGGATCGGCGAGGTCGACGACCTGCTCGGCGGCATCGCCCTCGGCCTCGACGTCTTCGATTGCGCGGTGCCGACCCGTCTCTCCCGCCACGGCGTCGCCCTCGCCCCGGACCCCGAGAACCGCTTCCGCCTCGACCTCCGCAAGAGCCGCTGGGTCGGCGACCGCGACCCGATCGTCCCGGGCTGCCCCTGCCCCGCCTGCCAGCGCCACGACCGCGACTACATCAGCTACCTCTCCCGGGCCGAGGAGCTGACCGCGGTCCGCCTCATCGTCCTCCACAACCTCACCTACATGCGCGAGCTGACCACCGGCGCCCGCCGCGCGATCGAGGCTGGCTCCTTCGACGCCTACCGCACTGCCGTCCTGGGCGGTACCGCCCCTTGGGCCGCTTCTGCTTGGCCAGGCAAACCTCATATGTGAGCGGGTGCCCTTTTCGCTGGGCACTTTCCGAATAGCTCGCAGAAATACGAAGGGGTAAATCCGGGTTCCCTTTGATTTGCAGGAAGAACTTCCTATTGCTGCTTCGCGGATCGCTTATCGGGCATTCAAAAGACAGATCCTCTTGATCAATCTGGTCGTCGTCGGTTACAGATAGCGGCGCAAGCCGGGGCCGGCAGACGCGAAGTCCGCCGACCCCCGATAAACGGCCCGGCGGGAAGGGCCTTGCAACATCCTCCTGCTGGGCTCAAGTGAAAGGTAAAGCATGAAAAAGGCAATTTTGCTTGCCCTGGCCGCAGCCAGCGTGATGATGTTTGCGCTGCCGGTTGCCGCCTCGGCAAACACGTGGGACATGGACTGGGGCAACCACGCCGAACCGCTCCCGTTCACCATCAATCAGGAAACGACGACGAACCTGACAACCAAAGGGTCCACCGTCACCTGTACGAAAGTCACGGGATCAGGCAGCTACACCACCACAACGACAGGTAGTGTTCAGCTCACGTTCCACGGGTGCAAAAGCTCCGGCGTGAACTGCACGACGTCGGGTCAGTCGGCAGGGACAATCAAAACGACAGTACTGCCCTTCCACAACGTCTATGCGGAACACCCGACACCGGAAAACAACAACACAGTGCCGGGTATCCTGATCACACCTGGTGAAGGCAACCACTTCGCATCCTTCGGTTGCACATTCTTCGGCATCGGAGCCCACGTAGTCGTCACAGGCGGCGGCGGTAACGGTGGCGGTGTTATCGGCGAAGTTGAGAAATGCGGGAAACTGACTGAAAGCTTCCTGAAATTCGAAAAAGATGCAGAAGGAAATCAGACACTGCGGAAATGGACAAACAAAGAATATGACCTCGCCGCGGATGTGAACGGCGCCGAAGAAACAGCGGTGCAAGAGGGCACAGGCGCCATCAAATTCCCGGAAGAAGTAGAAGCAACATGCAAAAGGTGATGTGCTGAAGCCCAGGCACTAGCACCAAGAGGTTGACGCCGGGGCCGCCAAGTGGCGGCCCCGGGTCATCTTTGGAGGAAAGTGCAACGGCTGGAAGCGAGCGCAAAGATACGCGTGCGAAATCTTAGCTCACTGTCAAGAGCAGGCATAAAGAAGGTGGGTTACTAAGAAATGAGTATTTTTGCACTTTCCCATGCACCTCTTCCATTTGGCCCCGCTAGGGATAAAGAGGTACTTGTTTGGTACGCCAAATGGTTGGTGGCTCAGGGCCTAGGGCAACTGAGCGTCTTCAAAGTCTTGGGAGGGGAGCAATGGGAGTAGCTCGGCTGAGCCGTTCGCTTCGTATGGCCGTGGCGCTGATCGGGTGCCTGGCCTGGGGGGGGATGGCTGTGCCAGTCGTCGTTGCCGCTGAACCGCCGGAGTACGAAAAGAGCTTCGGCCCCGACGGCACTGAAGCGAGCGGGTTCGGTAGAGCGGCTGCGATTGCCGTGGACGAAGGCGCCGACGTTGTCTACGTGATCGGTCGCCAGGCCGGAGAACTAACCAAAGGAACGCTTTTCAAGTTCGACCTCGAAGGGAATCCGGTCGACTTCGGTGGCGCCGCCCCTTACATCTCTGGCAATGAAATTACTGGACTCACCCTGTTTTCGGGCAATGGGAAAACCCAGGTTGCGGTCGATCAGGACAGTCACGACTTCTACGTGACGAGCGGCAACTCAATCAAGGCGTTTCATCCAGATGGAGAAGAAACCGAATTCACGGCTGGGCCCGGTGAAGGAACTAACTCAATCGGAGGCTTTGGACAATTGACCGGGCTGGCGGTCGACGTCAACGGCGCAATCTATGCGAGCGACAACACCAACAGCATAGTGAAGATCTACAGCCAGGATGGGAAACCGATCACGCAGTTCTCTGACGGCAGCATTGTAGGTCCCGCTAACCTGGCGGTCGACACCAACGGGAACGTTTACGTCAATCGCTGGAAAATTGAAGTTCTGAAATACATTCCTTCGGCATTCCCGGTCACTGGGTCGACTGCTTACAGCACGGTCGAATCCGAACCTGTCGATTTGGGCTCCCATAGCGTCGCGGTGGACCCAACGAACAACGACCTCTACGTCACCCACAACCTGACCGATCCCGGCATCGTCCGGTATGACGAAAATGGGAAACTACTCGCTGCCTTTGCCGGCCCGGGTGAAAAAGGCGAATTGTTTCTCTCCGAAGGTGTGGCGGCGATCGACGGCGAAGAGGGGAGGGTCTTCGCCACCAATGCACCCTCGGAAGGCCTTTCGCAGGTGGAGATCTTTCCATACCAACAGTATGTTGGGCCGCCACTGGTTGGGGCTGCCTACGCAAGCGAAGTAACCTCCGACTCCGCCGTCCTCAATGCGCAGATCAACCCGGGCAGCTTCGAGGCCACCTATTGGTTTGAGTACGGACCGGCGGACTGCTCGGTCAACGTATGCGCCAGCATCCCGCTGGGGGGCGAGAGCATCGGAGACGGCGATAGCCTCGTCGCGGTGTCTCAAGCCATCTCGGGCCTGCAGCCCGGTACGGCCTACCACTACCGTGTCGTTGCCGGAAACGAAAAAGGGTCAGAGGTCGGACCGGAGTCGGGAGATCATGTCTTCACTACCCAGACTGACGTGCTCGACTTCCAGCTGAGCGACTCGCGGGCGTGGGAGATGGTGTCGCCGCCGAACAAGCACGGCGGTGTTCTGCTTGGCAACTGGCCCGGGTTGATCCAAGCAAGCGAGGACGGTAACGCGCTGGCCTACCTCAGCAAAGGGCCGGTCCTCGCGGCTACCGGAGGGAACCGCAGCCTTGAACCCTCGACGACGCTGGCGCGGCGAAGCGCGAGCGGGTGGAGCTCAGAAGACGTCATGCCGCCAAACGAACAGGTGACTCCGATACCACTGGGCATGCAAGGCGAATACAAGCTGTTCAGCCCGAACCTCGAGCGGGCGCTGCTCGAACCGCTGAGCGGCACGCCCCTGTCGCCTGAGGCCTCCGAACGCACCCCGTATGTGCGCGAAAACACCGACCCACCCCTCTATACGCCGCTGGTCACTGGCAAAGAAGGCTTTGCCAATGTTCCCCCGGGAACGGAATTCGGCGGCGATGCTGCCTTCCCCAAGGTGAGGGTTGCGGGGGCAACTCCCTCACTGGAATACGTTGTGGTCAGGTCGCCTGTTCCCCTAAGCGGGCCAGAAGATCCCGCCGGCAGCCTTTATGAGTGGACGGCGGGACAGCTGCGTCCAGTGAACGTGCTGCCGAGTGCTGAAGGCGGAGGAATGATCGCTGCCAACAACTTGGTTGGCTCTGGCTCCGGATCTCAAAAGCACGCGATCTCAGACGACGGCTCGAGGGTGTTCTGGAGCACCGGCTTTTACTCCCTGGCCACGGGCAACTCTCTCACCGCCCTCTACATGCGCGACACCGCCGCCGAAGAAACGGTGCGGCTCGATGTCGTCCAGCCCGGGGCAAGCGGCGCCGGCACGCCCCGACCCACCTTCCAGGGAGCCAACCCCGAGGGCACGGTCGTCTTCTTCACCGACTCCCAGCAGCTGACCGAAGACGCGAGTCCGGCGGGCTTCGACCTCTACCGTTGCGAGATCCCGGCAGGATCACCCGTCTCGGGCTGCAGCACGCTGACCAACATCACGGCCCCGCTCGAAGGCTCGGGGGAAAGCTCAGAAGTCCAGGGCATCCTCGCCGGGATAAGCGAGGATGGTTCGACGGTTTATTTCGTTGCCAAAGGGGTGCTTGACGAGAATCCCAACGCAGAAGGCGACACTGCCACCGTAGGGGAGCCGAACCTCTACGCGTGGAGCGGCTCCGGGGTGCGCTTCATCGCTAGGCTCGCGCCCGAAGACTCCCAAAGCTGGGGAGTTTTCAACGGCAGCGCGGGGGTGACGCCGGTGCTCAACGCGGGAAGCTCGCCAAGCGGGCGTTACCTGGCGTTCATGTCGCAGCGCAGCCTGACCGGCTACGACAACCGGGACATAGCAAGCGGCGAACCCGCGCAGGAGGTGTTTCGCTACGACGGGGTAGAAGATCGGTTGGATTGCGCGTCCTGCAATCCAAGCAGCGGTGTTCCTGTCGCATACTTCGACTCCGAATATGACGCGGAACCACCCCTGATTGATCCGCGAGAGCTATGGAATGAACGACTGCTGGCGGCCGTTCTCCCTCAGCCTTCGATAATCGAAGTCGGCAATCTCTCCCTCTACCGCCCTCGCTTCATGCTCGACAACGGCCGCGTCTTCTTCAACGCCTTCGACTCTCTTGTCTCAGGCGACTCGAACGGCGAGTGGGACATCTACCAGTACGAGCCGACCGGAGTAGGCGGCTGCAGTGCCTCTTCGGGTGATGCTGGCACCGCGAAAACGGCCGGCGGCTGCGTCTCACTGATGTCCTCGGGCACCGCAAAAGAAGAAGCGGCTCTGCTCGACACCAGCGCCACCGGCGACGACGTCTTCTTCCTCACCAGCGCCAGGCTCGCCGTGACCGACGTGGACGACGAGCTCGACGTCTATGACGCCCGCGTCGACGGAGTGACGGCGGTAAAACCGCCGGTCACCGAATGCAGCGGCGAATCGTGCCGGCCGCTCGTGGTGTCGCCAGCGCAGGTGAGCCCCCACGGCAGCGCCGCCTTCAACGGCCCCGGCAACCTCGAGGAAGGAAAACCAGGCAAAACCTGCCCGAAGGGCAAGCGCAAGGTGCGCCAGGGCGGCAAAGTGCGCTGCGTCCCCCGCAAACACAGAAAACAGAAGAAACACCAGCAAGCAGGCTCGGGCAAGGGGCGGGGCCGATGAGGCGCTTCGCCAACCCCCGCCATCCCGCCTCCGGATCGACGAAAGAGCCGATGAAAATGTCAAAGCGCCTCGCCCTCGCCCTGCTCTCCTCCTGCGCCCTCGCAGCTCTGCTGCTGCCGGCCACCCCGGCAACGGCCGCCTCCTGGTGGCAGGTCCTGCCCGGCAGCCGCCCCACCAACCTCTGGGAACCGACCACCTCCGAACAGGAAATCGAAACCAAAACCGGCAAAATCGGCCCGCTCGAAGGCGGGGCGATCAAGATGGAAGTCGGCGGCGAGGTGGTCGGCTGCCTGGGAACCCTGGACGCCCTCGGCGAAGCGGCCTGTGAAGAAGAGACCGGCTTCCCGCCGACCAAAACCGCGGCCAAACTGGAGACGCTGCTCGAGTCCGTCTACGGCACCCCCGCCGTGGAGGTGACCGGCGGTCCCTTCGGCGGCGAACCCTTCCTGGTCACCGCAGAGCGCCGCGGGGTGCTGGGGATAAAGCTCACCCCGATCGTCGGCTCCTCCAAAGCCACCGTCCTCGCCCAGGGCGGCAGCGGGCGCCTCGTCCTGACGATCACCAACCTCGGCGACGATCCGGTTGATGCGACGAAAACCCCAGTCACCGTCCTCGACGAGATGCCCGAAGGGGTCGAAGCGACCGGGGTGGAAGCCTTTGCCGGCGCCCAGGGAGGCGCCGGCCCGGTCGACTGCGCGGTCGAAGCAGCCGGCCTCGTCTCCTGCACCTTCGAAGACGAGCTCCCCTCCTACGAGGCGATCGAAGTGGAAATCCTCGCCAGTCTAATCGGCGAACCGCCGGTCGCCGGCGCCCCGGGCAAAGTGACGGTCTCCGGCGGCACCGCCCCGACGGCCTCCGCGGTCCAGGAAGTCGAAGTCAGCCCCGAGAAAACCCCCTTCGGCTTCGAATACTTCTCCGCCCAGGCCGAAGAAGCGGGAGGCGCTCCCGCCACGCAAGCCGGCGGCCATCCCTTCCAGCTGACCACCACGATCCAGCTCAACTCCGGCAAGCTCAACCCCGGCACCACCCGCCGGGACACCACGGTCGAACAGCCGGCCCTGCCGCGGAACCTGCGCTTCCCCCTGCCAGCCGGCCTGGTCGGCGTCGCAGCGGGAATGCCCCAGTGCGAGATGACCAAGTTCTTGAACGGCAACGAAGGCGCGCTGTGTCCCGATGAGAGCGCGATCGGGGTCGCCTCGGTGACGATCATCGAAAGCTCGAACTTCGGTCTGGTGCGCGCAGCGGTGCCGCTGTTCAACCTGCCGCCGGCCCCGGGTGAACCGGCGCGATTCGGGTTCATGGTCGTCAAGGTCCCGCTGGTGATCGAGACCGAAGTCGACCCCGACAACCACTACCAGATCATCGCCAAGGCCAGCAACGCCCCGCAGGCCGCCCAGTTCCTCTCCAGCACCGTCTCGATCTGGGGGACCCCCGGCGACCCCCGCCACGACAACTCCCGCGGCTGGAACTGCACCGATTCCAGTGGGGAATCCGATCCCTGTGTGCGGCCGCCTGGTCTCGGCGAAGTGGCCTTCTTGCGCCAGCCGGTCTCCTGCGTCACCCCACTCGACTTCCATGCGGAGATCGAACCGTGGAACACCCCCTTCGGCAGCGTGGTCGAGGAGGCCGAAGAGGTCGATCCTCCGATGGGCGGTTGCAACCAGGTGCCGTTCGACCCCGCCATCGCCGCCTCGCCGACGAACCCGGCTGCCGGCAGCTCCAGCGGCCTCAACTTCCGCCTCGACATGCCGAACGCCGGTCTCCTCAATCCGAAAGCCAAAGCTGCCGAAGGGCAGGCGAAGAAGGTCGAAGTGACTCTGCCCGAGGGAGTGACGGTCAACCCCTCCCAGGCAAACGGTCTCGGTGCCTGCACTCCTGCCGACTACGCGCGGGAGACCGTCAATTCAGCACCCGGCGCAGGCTGTCCGGAGTCCTCGAAGGTCGGCAGCATCGAGGTGACGACGCCGCTGATCGAAGAGGAGGCCCACGGCTCCGTCTACGTCGCCGCCCCCTACGACAACCCCTTCGACTCGCTGCTGGCGCTGTATGTAGTGGCGAAGATCCCCGAGCGGGGGGTCCTGATCAAACAGGCGGGCAAAGTAGAGCTCGACCCGGTGACGGGGCAGCTCACCTCCACCTTCGACGACCTGCCGCAGGTCCCGTTCGAGACCTTCGACTTGCATTTCAAGGAAGGCGATCGAGCACCGTTGGTGATGCCGAGCTCCTGCGGCACTTACGACATCGTCGCCAGGTTCACGCCCTGGCACGCCTCGGATCCGAGTAGCCCCCTGCCGAGCGAGATCGTGACGAGAACCACCTCCTTCACGGTCGACTCGGGCCCCGGCGGCTCGCCCTGCCCGAGCGGGACGCCCCCGTTCAAACCCGAATTCCTCGCGGGGACCGAAAACAACGCCGCCGGCAGCTACTCGCCCTTCCTCGCCCGCCTCACCCGCAACGACACCGAACAGGAGTTCAGCCGCTTCTCGATCAAGCTGCCCAGGGGCGTGATCGGCAAGCTCGCCGGCGTCTCCTTCTGCCCGGAGGCCTCGATCGCCGCCGCCAGGGCCAGGACCGGCCCCAACGGCGGCACCGAAGAGCTCGACAACCCGAGCTGCCCGGCCTCCTCGCAGATCGGCCGCACCCTGGTCGGCGCCGGTGTCGGCCCGGTCTTGAGCTATGCCCCGGGCAAGATCTACCTGGCCGGGCCCTACCAGGGCTCAAAGCTCTCGATCGTCGCGATCTCCACCGCCAAGGTCGGTCCCTTCGACCTCGGCAACGTGGTGATCCGCCAGGCATTGCGGGTGGACTCCGAAACCGCCGAGGTGACCACCGACGGCACCTCGGAGCCGATCCCCCACATCCTCCAGGGCATCGTCGCCCACATCCGCGACATCCGCATCTTCGTCGACCGCCCCGAGTTCGTCTTGAACCCGACCAGCTGCGAGCGAAAGACGGTCTCGGCGAGCGTGCTCGGCTCCGGCCTTGACTTCGGCTCGCTGATCGACGATCAGCCCGTCGACGTCTCCTCCCCCTTCCAGGCCGCCGATTGCGCCAGCCTCGGCTTCAAGCCGAAGCTCTCGCTGCAGTTCCTCGGCGGCACCAAGCGCGGCAAGACCCCGCGCGTGAAAGCGGTGCTCACCGCCCGCAAAGGCGATGCCAACATCGGTCGTGCCCAGGTCACCCTGCCGCGCTCCTCTTTCCTCGAACAGAGCCACATCAGGACGGTGTGCACCAGGGTTCAATTCCGCTCTGGCGCCGGCAACGGCGAGGGCTGCCCGGCGGGCTCGGTCTACGGCCGCGCCACCGCGACCTCGCCGCTGCTGGACGAGCAGCTCTCCGGCCCGGTGTTCATGCGCTCCTCAGACAACGAACTCCCCGACCTCGTCGTCGCCCTGCACTCGAGCAAGGTCGACATCAACCTCGTCGGCCGGATCGACTCCCTAAACGGGGCCCTGCGCACCACCTTCGACGCTCCGCCCGATGCTCCGGTGAGCAAGTTCGTGCTCGAAATGCAGGGCGGCAAAAAGGGCCTGATCGTCAACAACACCAACATCTGCAAACGCAAGCAGCGGGCGATCGCCGCCCTCAAGGGCCAGAACGGCCGCCGCTATGACTTCAAGCCGGTGGTGAAGGTGAAGTGCGGGGGGAAGAAAGGTAAGAAGGGCGGCAGGCGCAGGTAGGGGCTGGGAGGCTTCGCTATTCGGTGTTGTCCCGAACCAGGGCCTTCACTTCTTCGACCACCTTGTCGACGGTGTCGCCGGCGACCCGGCTGACCTTGACCCCGGCCGCCTTGTCGGTGGTGACGATCACCGCGGTGGCGACGACGGCGGCGACCAGGACCAGCGCCACCGCTGCGAGGACGAAGCGGGCGAAGCGGGAGAAGAAGCCGCGCTTGGGCGGCGCGGCGGCACGCGGGGGCGCGGCCGGGGGTGGGGCGGGGGCGACCCGCGGTTCGGGCCGCCGCGTCTGCGATTGCGCCGGCCGGTACTCGGTCTGCGCCGTGTCGCGGCCCATGTGCCGGGTCGCGGCGGTGTCGCCGCCGAGGACGTTGGTCGCCGCGGTCCCCTCTTCCAGCGGCAGCGTCACGTCGCCGCCTTCGAGTCCCAGCCGCAGCCCCGCGGCCAGCTCGTCGGCGCTCGCGTAGCGCCGGTTCGGGTCGCCCTCCAGGGCGCGCAGCACCGCCGCCCCGAGCGTCTCCGGCACTTCGCTGTTGTAGGTGTCCGGCGGCAGCGGCTTCTCGTTCTGCTGGCGCACCGCCAGCTCGGCCAGCGAGGAGCCCTCGTAGGGCAGCCGGCCGGTGAGGAACTGGTAGAGGACGACGCCGAGCGCGTAGACGTCGGTGGCCGGCGTCGCCTCCTCGCCGCGCACCTGCTCGGGGGCCAGGTAGGCGGCGGTCCCGACCACCGAGCCGACCTGGGTGATCCGGGTCTGCTCGACCGCCCGCGCGATCCCGAAGTCGGTCAGCTTGACGATCATCTCGCCGCCGCCGACGGGACCGCCGACGATCATCAGGTTCCCCGGCTTGACGTCGCGGTGGATGATCCCGCGCCGGTGCGCGTAGTCGAGCCCGGCGCAGGCCTGGATCCCGATCTCCGCCGCCACCTCCGGTTCGACCGGGCCCTGGCGCTGCAGGATCTGCGCGCCGGAGCGGCCCTCGACGTACTCCATGACGATGTAATGGCGGTCCTGGTCGACGCCGGTGTCGTAGACCTGGACGATGTTGGGGTGGATCAGTTTCGCCACCGCCAGCGCCTCGCGGCGGAAGCGGGCGACGAAGCGCTCGTCGTCGGAGAGGTGCTCGGCGAGGATCTTCACCGCCACCGTCCGCTCGAGGATGCGGTCGGTCGCCTTGTAGACGTTCGACATCCCGCCGGTGCCGAGTTTCTCGCTGGTTTCGTAGCGACCCGAGAGGGTGCCCGCGCCTGCCTCCATCATTCGACTCCCACGCTAGGACCTACACCGCCCGAGGGCGCGGTTTCTTCGGGTTCGGGTTCAGCCGGCGGCGTTCCTTCGCCCCCGCCTTTTTCTTCGCCTTTGCCGTTCGACTGCGGCGGCAGTTCCGGCCCTTCGTCGCCTTCCTTCGGTTCGGCCGGTTCCTTGCCTTCCTTTTCAGGCTTGTCCTTCTTCGGCTTCTCGTCTTCTTCCACTTCTTCGGCTTCAACGTCGGTTTCCACCGTCGGTTCCGTTTCGGTCGTTTCTTCTTCGCAGCGGCTGACGACTTCGCTCAGCCGCGCCGTCCCTTCCTGCAGCGCCGCTTTCAGCTTCAGGTCGACCCCCTGCAGTTCTTCGACCTCGGCGGTCACTTCGGCGACCGCGTCTTCGGCGCCGAAGCAGTCGCCGGCGCTGGCCAGTTCCTCGACCTCGTCGAGGTTCGATTCGATCTGGTCGGCGGTCGTCCCCGGCAGCAGATCGGCGTCGTTGCCGCTGCCGCAGGAAGCCAGCGCCACGGCGCCGGCTGCGCCGAGGAGAAAAGCGAGGAAAAGCGCGCTCAGGCGAGCCATGGTTCGAGTCTAGAGAAAGCCTTGGGATCGATATTTGCCCTGCATTTTGGGATCAACGGCCGACCTCCAGGCGCTCGGCGAGGACGCTCGGCAGGCCGGCGGCGAGGATCGCCGCCGCGGCCCCTTCGATGTCGTAGGGCACCCGGTGGTAGCGGGCGAGCCAGCGCTCGGTGTCGAGCTCGAGCCAGGCGGCGCGCGAGTCGCCGTCGCGGGGCTGGCCGACGCTGCCGGGATTGAGCAGCCAATCGCCCTCGGCGATCTCGATCTCGGCGCCGTCAGCCGCCTGCGCCCCCTGCGCGTAGCCGGGGCGGGAGCCGGGCGCGCGGACGAAGAAGAGCGCGATGTGGGAGTGGCCGATCAGCCCGACCCGCTCCTCCTGGGCTTCGAACCCGGCTTCGGCCTGGTCGGTCGCCAGCACGTACTCCCAGATCGGGTCGCGGGGGGAGGCGTGGAAGAGGCCGACTCCCTCCCGCGAAGCGGTGGGGCCGAGGCCGGCGAGGAACTCGAGCGTCTCGTCGCTGACGTTCCCCCGCGTCCATTCGACCGCGGCCGCCGCCGTCTCCGAGAAGGTCGAGATGTCGAGCGCCCCCAGCAGCGCCAGGTCGTGGTTGCCGACCAGGCAGGTGCTGCAGCGCTCGCGGACCAGCGCCGTGCAGGCGTCGGGCTCGGCGCCGTAGCCGACCATGTCGCCGAGGCACCAGACCTCCTCGACCCCCGCCTCCTCGACCGCGGCGAGGACGGCCTCGAGGGCGTGCCGGTTGGAGTGGATGTCGCTGAGGACGGCTGCGCGCAAGCGGGGAGCGTACCCTGGCCGCGCCCCGGTCCATACGATTGCCCTGTGACTGCCACCGATTCAGTCAGCGCCCTGCGGGGCGCGGTCGAGGCCGCGGCGCGGGCCTTGCGCGACGGCGAGCCGACCGAGCCGCGGCCGACCCTGGAGCGCCCGCCGAAGCCGGAGCTGGGCGACTACAGCTCCAACGCGGCGATGCTCCTCGCCGGCTCGCTGAAAGACAACCCGCGCGCGGTCGCCGAGCGCCTGCGGGGCGAGCTGGAGGCCGACCCCGAGCTCGCCCCCGACCTCGAGAGGATCGAGGTCGCCGGGCCGGGCTTCGTCAACTTCTTCCTCGCCGACTCCTGGTACCTGCGGGCGCTGGCGGGTCTGCTCGCGGCCGGGGAGGACCTCGGTCCGAGCCCGACCGAGGCGCCGGAGAGGGTCCTGGTCGAGTTCGTCTCCGCCAACCCGACCGGCCCGATCCACGTCGGCACCGGCCGCAACGCCGCTTACGGCGACTCGCTGGTGCGGCTGCTGGAGGCGGCGGGCCACGAGGTCGGGCGCGAGTACTACGTCAACGACGCCGGCAGCCAGATCGGCCGCTTCGCCGACTCGATCGCGGCGCGGATGCGGGGCGAGGAGCCGCCCGAGGACGGCTACGCGGGTGAGTACGTGAACGAGATCGCGGCGCGGCTGCAGGCGGAGGGGGTCGACCCCGCCGACCGCGAGGCGCTGGAAAAGCGGGGGATCGAAGCGGTGCTCGAGGGCGTGCGCGGGACGCTCGAGCGCTTCGGCGTCCGCTTCGACAACTGGTTCTCCGAGCGCAGCCTCTACGCCAAAGGCGAGGTCGACGAGGCGATCGCCGAGCTGGAGAAGCGCGGCCACACCTACCGCAGCGAAGACGCGCTCTGGCTGCGGACGACCGAGTTCGGCGACGACAAGGACCGGGTCCTGATCCGCTCCAACGGCGAGGCGACCTACCTGACCCCGGACATCGCCTACCACTGGGACAAGCTGCAGCGTGGCTTCGAGCGGCTGATCAACGTCCTCGGCGCCGACCACCACGGCTACGTGGCGCGGGTCCGGGCCGCGATCGCGGCGCTCGGCGCCGATCCTTCCCGCTTCGAGGGGCTGCTGATGAGCCTCGTCCACGTCGTCGAAGGGGGCGAGCGGGTGCAGATGTCGAAGCGCAGCGGCGACTTCGTCACCCTCGACGAGCTGCTCGACGACATCGGCGTCGACGCGGCCCGCTGGTTCATGCTCTGGCGCAGCCACGAGACCACCGTCGACCTCGACCTCGAGCTCGCCCGCAGCCAGTCGAGCGACAACCCCGTCTACTACGTCCAGTACGCGCACGCCCGCATCGCCAGCATCCTCCGCAAAGCGGGGGAGGGGGCGGAGCCGGCGGTCTCCGCCGGGGCGAGCGGGCGGCCGCCGCTGGAGGCGAGCGAGAAGGTCCTGGTCAAGCGCCTGCTCGAGTTCCCGGAGGAGGTGCGGGTGGCGGCGGAGCGGCGGGCGCCGCACCGGATCTGCGCCTACTCGACCGCGGTCGCCGCCGACTTCCACGCCTTCTACCGCGACTGCCAGGTGGTCGGCGCCGAGGGCGAGGGGGTGGAGAGCTCGCGGCTGGCGCTCTGCCTGGCGACGAAGCGGACGATCGCCGCCGCGCTCGGGCTGCTGGGGATCTCGGCCCCAGAGCGGATGTGATGCCGGGCCGCTCCAGGCTCCCTGTCCTGGCGGAGATCTCCGGACCGGCGGAGGCGCGGGGCTGGGCCCTGGGTCGAGGCGACTTCGCCAGCCTTGCGGCGGCGCTGCCGCAGCTGGCGCCGCGGCGGGCGGTGCTGGTCGCGGGCGAGGGGGAGGAGCCCGCGATCGCGGCGATCGCCCTCGCGGCGGCCGCGGCGGCCTCGGGCCGGCGCACGGTCCTCGTCGACTGCGACCTCAGCCGGGCGCGCCTGGCAGCGCACCTCGACCTTGCCCCGGCGCCCGGCGTCCACGAGTACCTGCGCTGGGAGGCCGAGCCGGCGGACGTGCTGCAGCCGGTGGCGCTGTTCGGCCAGGCGGCCGCCGGGGCGAGCGAGCCGCTCGTCTGCATCTGCAGCGGCCGCCCGGCGACCAAGGCCGAGACCCTGCTCGGCCTGCAGAGCTTCTCCCACATGGTCGAGAAGCTGCGCGCCGCCTACGAGCTCGTCCTCGTCCTCGCCCCGCCGGTCGAGGGCGAACCAGCCGCCTGCCTCGCAGTTGCGCATCAGGTGGAGGCGGTTGTCGCGGCGCTGCCGGCCGACGCGGGCGACCGGCATCTCCGCAAGGCGATCCGCCGCCTGCCGGTTCCGGCGCTGGGGGCAATCAAGCTCTCAGGTCCTTAAATCGGTGCGACTTTTCCTCGATATATGAGGATAAGTCGCACCGCTGTGGCCTCAGAGGTCGTAACGCGCTAAGTCGGCGTCGAGCCGGTCGGCCTCCTCGCCGCTCGGGCCGCGGGGGCGATCCGACGTCTCGTCCCGGCCGCGGGAGCCGGCGCCGCGCCAGCGCGCCACCCCGAAAGCCAGGGCGATTGCGGCGAGCAGGAAGGCGACAATCGGCACCACGTAGGCGGAGAGACTGAAGCCGGAGCCCTGCGGCAGCGCCAGCACCTCGTTGCCGTACTCGGCGACGAGGGCGTCCTTGATCTGCTCCTCGCTTTTGCCTTCTGCGATCAGGCGGGAGATGAAGACCTTCTCGCGCTGGGCCTGGGGCGATTCGGAGAGCTGCAGGAGCGTCCCGCAGACAGTGCACATCACCTCTTCTTCGATCTCCGCCAGCGTCACCTGTCGTGCGGCGGTGGCCGCGGGCGCCAGGACGGCAAGCGCGACGAGGAGCAGGAGGGTCAGCCGTGCCTTCACGACTCGCCCTTCGGCAGCAGCGGCGCCACTTCCTCGCTCAGGTACTCCTCGCTGACCGGCCCGCGGACGAGCAGCCGCACCTTGCCGGCGGGGTCGACGAGATAGTTCTCGGGCACGCCGGTGGTGCCGAAGTCGTCGCCGGCGTCGCCGTCGCCGTCGCGCAGCTGCGGGTAGGAGAGCCCGTACTGACGCACGAACTCGCGGCCGTCGTCGCTGAGGTCGCGGGTGTCGATCCCCACCACCGTGAACTGCGGGCCGCCGTGCTGCTGCTGGAAGCGCTCCAGCGCCGGTGCCTCCTCGCGGCAGGGGATGCACCAGGAGGCCCAGAAGTTGACCAGCACCCAGCGCCCGCGGTAGTCGGCCAGCGATTCGGTGCCGTCGCCCTCGAGGCGGGGAAGGGGCGCGTCCGGAGCCGGGTCGCCCACCGTCACGCCCGCGGACCCCTTGCTGACGAGGCCGAAGACGAGCAGGCCGATGACGGCTCCGACGGAGAGGACTGCGATGGAAGAGCGAACGCTCACGGACCGTGAAGACTAGATCCCAGGAGACCCCGGCGGCCCGCTCACGCCCTAGAATCAGCCCCCGCGCGGACGTAGCTCAGTTGGTAGAGCGCAAGCTTCCCAAGCTTGAGGTCGCGGGTTCGACCCCCGTCGTCCGCTTTCACTCCAAACTTCTTGACTAAAGAAGCCTGCGGGTCGATGCTTCTCCTGCGGCGCTTGCCGCCCGAAAAAGGAGGATTCAGATGATTCGCAAGCTCGAGACCCTGGGGATCGCCATGATCGCCGTGTTGGCGATGAGCGCCCTGGCGGCGCCTGCCGCAGAGGCCGTTCCCTCGTTCACATGCTCGGCATACCCGTGCAGCGCGACAGGCGACACCGTCTCCCAACCCGAAATCTTCACAACCGAAGCGGGCACGATCGAATGCGACGGGCATTTCGAAGGCTCCTTGAGCGCTGCCAGCTCGACAATGACCTTTTCCCCGAGCTACTTGAATTGCCTCGGGTTCGGCTTTCTCAATGCGTCCGTAGATGCCGAACTCTGCACCTACGTGCTGCACGCCACAGAACAAACCACATTCACTGCCTGGAGCAGCCATTTCGATATTTCCTGTCCCTTCAAAGAATCGATCAAAATCGTCGCGGGAACCTGCAAAGCCGAAATCAAAAGCCAGACCGGCTTGACATCGGTCAGGCTTGAAAATGCCGCGGGTTCCATCGCCCTGAAGCCCAACGTTTCGGGCATCTCCATGACCGTGACCCAGGATGGCTTTGGCTGTCCGTTCAACGGCACTGGGACCAAGACCGCCAGCTACCACAACGTCAACGGCGTCCTCGTCTACCGCAACTTCGGAGGCACCATCTCGATCAGCGGGTCGTAGTCGCACCTACGCATTCCTGGATCTTCGAGGGGCCGGTTCTCGGCCCCTCTTTTACGCAACCCGGCTCTGCAGCTGCTCGGCGCCGCGACCGTAGAGCCGGTCCTTGGCGGCGAGCAGCGCCCGGTCGGCGGCGGCGAAGAGGGCCTCCCCGTCGAGCTCGTCGCTGGTGCCGATGCCGAAGGAGACGCCGATCTCGCCGTCGCCCAAGCTGGCGCTGCGGACCTCGGCGGCGATTCGCTCGACCCCGATCCGCGCCTCTTCGGTGGTCGTTCCCGGCATCAGGATCGCGAACTCGTCGCCGCCGATGCGGAAGCAGTCGTCGGCCAGGCGGGAATCCTCGAGGATCCGCGCGACGGCGCAGAGGATCTCGTCGCCGGCGGGATGGCCGAGCCGGTCGTTGACTCCCTTGAAGCCGTCGAGGTCGAGCAGGCAGAGCGAGACCGGTCGGGTCGCGCGGGAGGCGCGCGAGAGCTCGACCGGGAGGCGCTCCTCGAAGGCACGGCGGTTGAGGAGCCCGGTGAGGGCGTCGCAGCGGCTCTCGCGCGAGGCGGCCTCGTAGAGGTTGGCGTGGGAGAGCTGGGCGGCGATCAACTCGCTGAGCAGCTCCAGGGTTTCGACGTCGCCGGTGTCGAAGTGGTTGGCCTGCGGCGCGTAGACCTTCAGCACCCCGACCGTCTCCTCCTGGTGGCAGAGCGGCACGCAGAGCATCGAGGCGGCGTTGACGCGCCGGCAGGCCTCGGCGTCGACCCGCGGGTCCTCGCCGGTGTCGTCGCTGCGCAGCACCCGTCCCTCGCGGACGCAGCGTCCCGAGAGGCTGGTCGCCACCCGCAGCCTGGTCCCGAGGTAGGGGGTCGCCTCGCCGCTGGTCACCGCGTAGACCATCTCCTCGCCCTCGGCCAGCTCGATCACCCCGGCGCTGGCGCGGGTCAGCTCCTGCGCCCGCCTGGCGATCAGCTGCATGGTCGCCTCGGGGTCGAGGTCGCTGGCGGCGATCTCGGTCTGGGTCTTGATGATCGCCCGCAGTCGATTCGTCGAGCGCTCGCTTGCCATGCCTCATGATCGACAGCGGAGGCCCCTTGATTTAGGGGCGGGAAAGTGGTCGGCTAGTCCCACTGGATCTCAACCCGGAAGAGGAGGACGGTCATGTACGCACGGGTTGCACGTTGGGAAGGCGCCAGCGCCGAGGCTCTCGAGCAGTCCGCAGCGGGGATTCGCGCCGACGCGGAGTCGGGCCCGCCCGAGGGGGTGCCGGCGAAGAAGCTGCTCCTGCTGCAGGACAAGGAGGGCGGGCGCACGATCGCGATCACCCTGTTCGAGAGCGAGGACGACTACCGGCAGGGCGACGAGACGCTGAACTCGATGAGCCCACCCGGTGACGGGATGGGGACGCGAGTGGGCGTCGACAAATACGAGGTCGCGGTCGAACTGGAGGTGTAGCTGGTTCAGGCGAGCGCGGAGGCGTGCTGGGGCTCCTGCTCGGAGTCCTCGCGCCTCGTGCTCCCGATTCTCCCTTCCGAGATCGGCAGGCGGTAGAAGTGCTCGGTCGCGCCGCGGACCTGCCGCTCCCGCACCAGTTCGATCAGGCCGGCTTTGGCCAGCTCGGTGACGTGGTAGTTGGTGTTGCTGAGCGGGATCTGCAGCTCGCGGCTGAGATCGCTGGGGGATAGGACCCTGCCGCCGTCGATTCCGAGGATTTCGAGGATCGAGACCCGCAGGGGGTGAGCCGTGGCTCGAGCCAGTCGCTCCCAGTTGACCGGGACCGAAGAGCCGTTGCGCATGTACCCATTTTGCGGGCTGTTTGCAGCGGAATCGCGGTTTGCAGGATGACCGTTGAGGGAACGTCCGTTTTGGGTTGGCATAGAAGGATATTACCCAAAATTATTGACTCAAGTCATTAATTTCGGGTAGGTTATTCGTCGAAAATGCTTATTGGGAGGAAAATTTGATGCGTGGTCGCGCTGTCGTCGCAGTCCTGTCCTTCTGCCTGCTGGCGCTTTTGCTGCCGGCGACGGCGCTTGCCGGAGGTACCGAAGAAATCATCGCGCCCAGCGACCCGCATGACCCCCAGGTCGACTCCGGCTGGCAGGCAGGGACCTGCAACACCGAAGCGCCCGACCCGGGTGCCCTGGGGGCGGAAGTCTGCTCCGTGGAGACGCCGGAATGGTTCTTCGAACAGGCCGCTGGCCATCCCAACTGGGGGTTCACCCAGTTCATCGTCAAACACAGCGCTGGGACGCTGGGGCAGAAACCGGAAGCGGAACTGGCCCGGGTCCGGGTCGACCTGCCGGTCGGTCTTAATGTCAACCCAGGCGCGACCGAGCGCTGCCCGCTCGCCACCTTTGAAGCCGACCCCGCCACCTGTCCGCCGGAATCGCACGTCGGAGACAGCTACGTCACCGCCGCCGACCCGTTGCTCGGCAAAGAACTTCCCCTCCACGCCGAGGTCTACAACGTCGTCCCGGTCCAGGGGGAGAGCGCGCGGTTCGGGCTCAACCTCGCCGGGAACAACGTCTATCTCGAGGGGGACGCCGACTGGTCCGGCAACTACCACGAGGGCTTCACGATCGAGGTGCCGAAAGTCCTGCCCGCGGCGCTTGAAGGTTTCATCCTCAAAAACCGTCTGGTATTCGACGGCCGCGCCGGGGACGGCACCTTCATCACCACTCCCAGTACCTGCCTGGGCGAAGCCTTCACCGAATCCGGCAGCGTCTACTCCACCTACTTGCTCGCCGCTTCCTACGAGCAGCTCGAACAGAAACCGCCCTACGAAGGCTACGTCTTCCCGCAGGACGCCGAACCGCCGCTGGAGTCGCCGATCCCGCCCGGGACCTCGCCCAAAGAATGCGATTCGATCCCCTACGACCCCTCGCTCGCGGTCGACCCGGGCACCGCGGAGACGAACTCCCCGGCCGGGGCGACGATCGACATCGACATTCCGCACCTGACCCTCGCGGAGAGCGAACAGCAGACTTCGACGACGAAGGAATCGAAGGTGACGTTGCCCCTCGGGATGGGCCTCAATCCCTCGGCCGCCAACGGCCTGCAGGTCTGCACCGACGCCCAGTTCGGCAAGGGCACGCGCAACCCGGTCGCCTGCCCGGGGGCGTCGCGAGTGGGGTCGGTGACCATCGACTCGCCGGCGCTGCCGACGAAAGAGGACGGCGAAGAAGAAGAGGCCGAAGGCCCGGCGCTGAAGGGACCGGTCTACGTCGGCGAGCAGCTCAGCCGGGACCCCGCCTCCGGGAACCTGTACCGGATCTTCATCAACGCGGTTTCGGAGCGCTACGGGATCGACGTCCGTCTGGTCGGCAAGGTCAGCGCCGACCCGCAGACGGGTCAGCTCACCACCACCATCTCCGACACCCCGCAGTCCCAGGTCGAGAGCTTCGAGGTGAGGCTCGACGGCGGGGCGAAGGCGACCCTCAGCAGCCCGCCGACCTGCGGTCCGAACGAGACGACGGCGGTGATGACGCCCTGGTCGGGCAATCCCGCCGCCTCCCCCAACGACGCCTTCACCCTGACCGGCGCCCCGGGCGGCGGCAAATGCGCGAAAACGATGGCGGAGCGGCCGTTCGGGCCGTCGTTCGCCGCCGGCCCCGAGAGCTCCAAAGCCGGCGCCTTCAGCCCCGTCTCGGTCAAGATCGCCCGCGGCGACGGCCAGCAGGAGCTGAAGGGAACCGACATCGTGCTGCCGCCGGGGATGACCGGCAAGCTGCGCGGCATCGCCTACTGCCCGGAGGCGGCGCTCGCCGCCGCGGCGGGCAGGGCGGGCAAGGAGGAGAGCGCAAGCTCCAGCTGTCCGGGTGAGAGCCAGGTCGGCACCGCCGCGGTCGCCGCCGGCACCGGTTCCACCCCGCTGCAAATCACCGGCAAGGTCTTCCTCTCAGGCCCCTACCACGGGGCTCCACTCTCCCTGGCAGTGGTCACCCCCGCCACGGCCGGCCCGTTTGATCTCGGGACGGTCGTGGTGAGGGTGGCTCTGTTCGTCGATCCCGAGACGGCGCAGATCCGCGCCGTCGCCGACCCGATCCCGCACGTCTTCGGCGGCACCCTGCTCAGCGTCCGCTCGATCGACCTGAAGATGGACCGGCCCGACTTCACCCTCAACCCGACCAGCTGCGAGCCGATGGCCACCACCGGCACCCTCAACGGCGGCGGTGCCGATCCGGCCAACCCCGCCGCGTTCAGCTCCTTCGGGGTCAGCTCCCCGTTCCAGGCCAGCGACTGCGGCGCGCTCAAATTCCGCCCCAAGCTCTTCACCAAGCTGATCGGCGGGCGCAAAGCGATGCGGCGCAACGGGCACCCGGCCTTCCAGGCGGTGCTGATGGCCCGCGGGGGAGACGCCAACATCAAACGGACGGCGCTGACGCTGCCGCACTCGCAGTTCCTCGACCAGAACCACATCGGCACGATCTGCACCCGCGTCCAGCTCGCCGCCGCGGACTGCCCGGCCCGCTCTATATATGGATACGCCTGGGCGGAAACGCCGCTGCTCGACGACAAAGTCGCGGGGCCGGTCTACCTCGTCGCCTCCGACAACGAACTCCCCGACCTCCTCGCCGATCTGAAGGGGCAGGTGAGCGTGCGCCTGCGCGGCGTCATCAGCTCCTCGAAGGAGCGGATGAAGACGGTCTTCTCGAACGTCCCCGACGTCCCCGTCAGCAAGTTCGTGCTGCGGATGAAGGGCGGGAAAAAGGGCCTCCTGGTCAACTCGCGCGACCTCTGCATCCACCCCAACCGCTCCTTCCTCAGCTTCAAAGCGCAGAACGGCAAGCGGGTGAAGGTGAAGAAGCTGCCGCTGCGGACGCCGGGCTGCAAAGGGGCCAAAGGCAAAGGCGGCAAAGGCGGTCGGTAGGCGAGGAGGCGGGGGTGCCCTTCCTGGGAGCTTGGGGCATGGAGCCGGGCCAGCGGCGCCCAGGGCGCCAGCCGAGGGCACCGTTCCCGGCGGAAGTGCTCCCAGGAAGGGCACCCCCGCCTCCTCCGCGCCACGTAGCAGCGGGCCGACTCAGAGTGCAGGCGCCCAGAATCCTGTGGTTCCTTTTGGACGCTATACGTCCAAAAGGAACCACAACTTTGCTGCGGCAGGCGATCTTCGAGAACCACGGGATCTTCTGATCTGCCGGGTGCTCGATTGCCCCCGCGATTAAGGCTCAAGACACCTGGGTACCGGCCTGTTCAGGTGAGGAAGCCAGTCGTGAAGATCCTTTCGCTTGCGGTTGCGCTCGGCCTTGTCCTGGCCCCTTCGGCCTGGGCGGGGGAAGTTGTGTTCACGCCGCAGAACAACCCGCCGAACTCCGAAGACGGGTGGCAGGCGGGGACCTGCAACACGCCGACCTGCGCTCCCGACAGCCCGAAAGTCGAGTTCTTCGAAACGGCCGCCGGCCACCCGCCGTTCGGGATCACCCAGTTCATCGTCCGCCACAAAACCGAACTGACCCACAAAGAGCCGGAAGTCAACATGAAGACCCTGCGGGTCGACCTGCCCGTCGGGCTCAGCGTCAACCCGGGGGCGACCCCTCAGTGCACCGAGGAACACCCCGGCGACTGCCCGCTCAGCACCCGGGTCGGCGAAAGCATCGTCCTCGCCTCGCCGGAAGTGCCGCTGCTGCCGCCGGTGCCGATCACGGCGCAGGTCTACAACCTCAAACCCAAGCCGGGCCAGCCGGCCCGCTTCGGCTTCACCGTCGAAGCGGTCCCGGACCTGCCGGTGCTGCCGCCCAGCGACATCTTCCTCGAAGCGGACGTTGCCTGGGAGTCCGACTTCCACGAGGGCTTCACGATCCAGGTGCCCAAGGTCTCGGGGGTGAAACTGCTCCAGAACCGGCTCATCTTCGACGGCAGGGCCAACGTGGCGCCGGGGATCGGCCACTTCCTCACCGCGCCCAGCACCTGCTTCGACCCGACCAGTCCCGCCTACGAACACACCTACTCCACCTACGCCCGGGCCGATTCGCTCGAAAACCCCGACCCGGCCTTCCCCAGCGGCTCCCCCTTCGTCGAGTCGAAGCTGCCGCCCGGCACCAGCCCCAAAGGCTGCGACACGATCCCCTTCGACCCGACGATCGGGGTCGACCCCGGGACGAAACAGGTCGACTCGCCCGCGGGGGCGACCACCGAGGTGAAACTGCCGATCGAAGCGAGCGCCACCGGGCAGGAAACCGCGACGATGAGGACCGCGCGGGTGACGCTGCCGGCCGGCATGGGCCTCAACCCCTCCGCCGCCAACGGCTTGGCCGCCTGCACCGACGCGCAGTTCGGCAAGGGGACCCGCAACCCGGTCGCCTGCCCGCCCAGCTCGAAGATCGGGACGGCGACGGTGGAGACGCCGCCGCTGCCGGAGGGCCCGCTGACCGGCAACGTCTACGTCGGCGAGCAGAAGAGCCGCGACCCCGAATCGGGGAACGAGTACCGGATCTTCGTTCACGCCGCCTCGGATCGCTACGGAGTCGATTTGAGGTTGATCGGCAACGTCGTCGCCAACGCCAAAACGGGACAGCTGACGGCGGTCTTCGACGACCCGGCCAAGCAGGTGCAGCGCGGCGGCAACTCGGACAACCTCCCCAACGGCCTCCCGCAGGTTCCCTTCACGACCTTCCGGGTCAGCATCGACGGCGGCGCGAAGGCGGCGCTGAGCAGCCCGCCGACCTGCGGCCCCAACACCGCCAACAGCCAGCTGACGCCGTGGTCGGCGCAGTTCTCCGGCAAAGGCCCGGCGACGCCCTCGAGCCAGTTCGACCTCGCCTCGCTGCCCGGTGGTGGACCTTGCCCGAAGACGATGTCGGCGCGCCCCTTCGCCCCCGGCTTCAACGCCAAGCCGAAAACCGACGTGGCGAAAACCTTCACCCCCTTCTTCACCAACATCACCCGGCCGCAGGGGCAGCAGGAGCTGAAGGGGCTCGACGTCACCCTGCCGCCGGGGGCGACGGCGAAACTGAAGGGCGTCCCCTACTGCCCGCCGAAAGCGATCGACAGCGCCGAGGAGCGCTCCGGCAGAGCCGAGAAGAAAAACCCGAGCTGCCCGGACGAGAGCAGGATCGGGATCGCCAAGGTCGAGGCGGGCACCGGTCCCTCGCCGCTGCAGATCGAGGGCACCGCCTATCTCGCCGGCCACCACAAAGGTGCCCCGCTTTCGATCCTGGTCGTGACCCCGGCGATCGCCGGCCCGTTCGACCTCGGCAACGTCGTCGTCCGGGTCCCGCTCTTCCTCGACCCGGAGACGGCCCGGATCCACCCGAAGACCAACGCGATCCCCGACGTCTTCGGCGGCACCAAGCTCGACATTCGCTCGATCTTCCTCAACGTCAACCGCCGGGACTTCACCCTCAACGGCACCAACTGCCGCAAAGGGGAGACCGCCGGAGCGATCTACGGCGGCGGCGCCGATCCGCTCAACCCGAACGCGTTCTCCGCCTTCAAAGTTGCCGAGGAGTTCAGGGCGACCGGCTGCCGCAAGCTGAAATTCCGCCCGAAGCTGAACATCCGCCTCTTCGGCGCGACCCGCCGCGCCAAGCACCCGAAACTGCGCGCCGTCCTCAAGGCGCGCGGCAAAGACGCCAACATCCGCCGCGCTTCGGTGGCGCTGCCGCACGCGCTCTTCCTCGACCAGGCGAGCCTCGCCACCGTCTGCACCCGGGTCCAGTTCGCCGAAGGCAAATGCCCGAAGCGCTCGATCTACGGCCGCGCCCGCGCCTTCACCCCGCTGCTCGGCAAACCGCTTGAAGGGCCGGTCTACCTGCGCTCCTCCAACAACACGCTGCCGGACATGGTCGCCCACCTCGAGGGCCAGGTGACCGTCGATCTGGTCGGGCGCATCGACAGTTTCCGCGGCGGCATCCGCACCACCTTCGGCCGCGTCCCCGACGTGCCGGTGACGAAGTTCGTGATGACTTTGCCGGGGGGCAAAAAAGGTCTGCTGGTCAATTCCACCAACCTCTGCGCCAAGCCGGTCAAGGCGATCATCCGGATCAAAGGCCAGAACGGGAAGAAGGCCAACCGCAAGCCAAAGCTGCACACCCCCTGTGGAAAAGGGAAAGGGCGTTAGCGTCAGCTTTGACATCAAAAGATGTCATGTCACAAAACAGTGTCACGGTTAGAACACGAGTAACTTGAAAGACCAGCCGAGCCCTGTATGGTTTTTTAGCGGGAGGGAAGTCAAGGGCGCTTCAGGGGGCGTCCTCGTTAAGGGTAAAAACGAGGAGGAATGTGATGTCAAAGCGCTCGCTTGCGCTGCTTCTCATGTGTCTCGGGGCTCTGCTCGCCATGCCCGCCATGGCCCAAGCGGACACGGGGAACATCGTTGAACCACAGGGGCAGACCCCCGAAACCAAAAATGGATTCCAGGCCGGTACCTGCTACTCGGACGAACCGACCAAATGCTCGTCCGAAACGCCGGAACTGTTCTTCACCCAGGCGGGTGGTCATCCGCCGATCGGGTTCACGCAGTACATAATCCGGCACGCCACGGTTGTGCCGGGAGTGGTGGAACCGATCGAAGAGAAAGAAGGAGAGGTTCCTCCTTACGCCAGCCGCACGATCAAAACCCTGCGGGTCGATCTGCCGCCGGGGTTGACCGTCAACCCCCAGGCGACGGAAAAGTGCTCGCGGGCCGCGTTCGAAACGAAAGTCGAAACCGAACCGGGCAAATTCGCGCAGGTTCCGAACTGCCCGAAAGGTTCGATCGTCGGGCGCGAGGAAGTGACCTTGGTGGTGAACACCGCCAATGCCGTACCGAATCCTCTGGAACCGGGCAAATTCCTGCCGAAAGGCTTTGTGGTCGCACCGGACCCGGCCAAAGGCACCAAAGTTCCGGTCTACAACATCGAGCCGGAGCCGGGTGAACCCGCGCGCTTCGGTTTCGTGATCGCCTTCCAGAAAGTCGTCTTCCTCGAAACCGAAGTTGCCTGGGAGAACGATTTCCACGAGAGCTTCACGATCCCGCTGCCCGAACCCTCGGCGCCGTTCTCCACCCTGAAAAGCCGGTTGGTGAACTTCGGTCAGGAAGCTGGGAACGTCGAAGGGGCCGGGAAAGGAAACGGCACGTACATCACGACGCCGACCACCTGCTTCGACCCCAACCAGTTCCCGACGCTCTACTCGACCTGGTTCCGGGCCCATTCCTACGGCGAACCGAACCCGACCTTCCCGGCCGGCTCGACGCCGTGGGAGGCGAAACTGCCGCCGGGGATCGAATCGACGGGATGCGATCTGGTTCCGTTCGACCCCGCCGTCAATGTCGATCCGGGGACGAGCGCAGTCGACTCGCCCGCGGCGGCGACCGTGGAGACGACGCTTCCGTTCGATCCCGAAAAAGAAGGCGGGGAAGTGCGGAACGAAGGCAAAGAAGGGATCTCTCAGTCTCACGTCCGCAAAGCGGAGATCTCCCTTCCGAAGGGCATGGGCCTGAACCCCTCCGGGGCGCAGGGTCTCGTCGCCTGCACCGACGCCCAGTTCAAGAAGGGTGTGCGCACCTACGAGAACGAATGCCCGGCTGCCTCCGACATCGGTGACATCGAAGTCGACTCGCCGCCGCTGGCGGAGCCGCTGCTCGGCAACGTCTACGTCGGAGAGCAGAAGAGCAGCGACCCCGAATCGGGCGACCTGTACCGGATCCTGCTCGAAGCCAAGAGCGAAAAAGAGGGAATCGCCGCTCGTCTCGTCGGCCGCGTCAAGGCCAACAAAACGACCGGCGAGCTGACTGCGGAAATCTACGACGACCTGAGCGGTGAGTTCACCGACCAGCCGGCGGGATTGCCGCAGGTGCCCTTCGAATCGATCAGGGTGCACTTCGACGGCTCCAAAGAGGTCCTGACCAGCCCGCCGATCTGCTCGGCTTCGAGTACGAGCAAGTTCGAACCGTGGGCACGGCCCGGGACCTTCGCCGAACCGAAATCCAGCGTCACCCTGACGACGGACCCGACCGGCGGTGCCTGCCCGGCGACGATGGCGGCGCGGAAGTTCTCGCCGCTCTACAAAGCCAAGGTCGACAGCAGCAAAGGCGGCGCCTACTCGCCGTTCCACGTCAACATCGGACGCCGCGACGGCGAGCAGGAGCTCAAGGTCGTCGACGTCACCCTGCCGAAAGGGCTGACCGGCAAACTGGCCGGGATCCCCTACTGCTCGGAGGAGGCCATCGCGTCTGCCACCGGGAAGAGCGGCAACGCCGAGAAGGCAAGCCCGAGCTGCTCGGGCGAAAGCTTCGTCGGCAAGGTCACGACCAAGTCCGGCACCGGCGCCAACCCGCTGCAGCTCAGCGGCAACGCCTACCTCGCCGGTCCGTACAAGGGCGCTGCGCTCTCGCTGGTGACGATCACGCCGGCGGTGGCGGGCCCGTTCGACCTCGGCACCGTGGTCGTCCGGGTGGCGCTCAACGTCGATCCGGAGACCGCCCAGATCCACGCGGTCTCCGACGTCATCCCCGATGTCTTCGGCGGGGTGAAGCTGGACATCCGCGCGATCGATCTCGACATCGACCGCAGCCAGTTCATGCTCAACCCGACGAGCTGCGCCGCGCAGGCGACGACGGGGACGATCAACGGTGGCGGCGCTGACCCGACCAACCCGGCCACGTTCAGCTCCTATCCCGTCAACGATCCATTCCAGGCGACCGAATGCAACAAGCTCGCCTTCAAGCCGAAGCTGAAGATCCAGCTCTTCGGCGGCACGAAGCGGAACAAGTATCCGCGCCTGAAGGCGACCCTGACCGCGCGCAAAGGCGATGCCAACATCGCCCGCACCGCGGTGACGATGCCGCGCTCGCTGTTCCTCGAACAGGGGCACATCGGCACCGTCTGCACCCGGCCGCAGCTCGCTTCGCACACCTGCCCGAAGGCCTCGGTCTACGGCAAGGCGTGGGCGAAGTCGCCGTTGCTCAGCAAGAAGTTGCAGGGGAAGGTGTACCTCGTCTCCTCCAACAACGAATTGCCGGACCTGCTGGTCGACCTGCGTGGCCAGGTGGAGATCTACCTGCGCGGCGTGATCGGCAGCGGCAGCACCGGGGGCCTGAAGACGGTCTTCCGGGCGGTGCCCGACGTGCCGGTGAGCAAGTTCGTCCTCAACATGAAGGGCGGCAAGAAGAGCCTCCTCGTCAACTCGGTCAACACCTGCGCCAAGCCGCAGCGGGCGATCGTGAAGATGAAGGCTCAGAACGGCAAGAAGAAGAACAACAACAAGTTCAAGCTCCACATCGCTTCCTGCGGGAAGAAGAAGGGCAAGAAGTAAGAGCAGTAACAGCAAGCAAGCGCGCGCACCGGCGTGGATGGCCGAATAGCCTCCGCGTCGGTGCGTCCGACGCTTTCAGTCCTGATCGTCGCCTACGACAGCCGTGACGATCTGACCAAGACCCTGCCCGCCCTGCTCCCCGAGCTGGAGGAGGGCGACGAGCTGATCGTCGTCGACAACAAGCCCGGCGACGGCAGCGCCGAGGTGGTGCGGAGGCTGGCGCCCGCGGCGCGGCTCGTCGAGACCGGGCGCAACAGCGGCTTCGCCGGTGGCTGCAACGCCGGGGCCGAGGCGGCGAGCGGCGACCTGCTCGTGATCCTCAACCCCGACGCGGCTCCGCGGCCCGGCTTCGGCGCGGCGATCCGCCGCCCCTGGCTGCAGGGACGGGAGTGGGGGGCGTGGCAGGCGCTGGTCGCCGACGGCGACGGGGAGCGGGTCAACTCGGCGGGGAACCCAGTCCACTTCACCGGCATCGTCTGGGCCGGCGGGCACGGACGGCCGCTCGCCGAGGCTCCCGCGGCCGGCGAGGTGCCCGCCGCCTCCGGCGCCTGCCTGGCGATCCCGCTCTCGCGCTGGCGGGAAGTCGGCGGCTTCCCGGAGGAGTTCTTCATGTACCACGAGGACGTCGACCTCTCGGTCCGGCTGCGGTCCGCGGGTTGGCCGGTCGGGATCGAGCCGGCGGCGGTGGTCGCCCACGCCTACGAGTTCGGTGCCAACGAGGACAAGTGGCGCTGGCTCGAGCGCAACCGCCTCGCCTTCCTGGTCAGGACCTATCCCGGAGCGCTGCTGGCGCTGCTCGCCCCGGCGCTGCTCGCGACCGAGCTCGGATTGCTGGCGGTTTCCGCCGGCGGTGGCTGGGGGCGGCAGAAGCTGCGCGCCAACCTCGAGTTCCTCCGCTGGCTGCCGCGGCTGCTGCGCGAGCGGCGGCGGGTCCAGCGCCAGCGCACCGTCGGCGCCGGCGAGTTCGCCGCCTGGCTCACCCCCGACCTCGACTCGGAGCTGATCTCGCCGCTCGTTCGAACCTGGCCGGTGCGGCTGGTCCTGCGCACCTACTGGCGCCTCGTGCGTCTGCTGCTGCCGCGCTAGCTCGACTGGGTGATCGGGCGGATCAGGATCTCGTTGACGTCGACGCCCCTGGGCTGCTCGAGCGCGTACATCACCGCCCGCGCGATGTCGTCGTCTTTGAGCGCGTAATCGCCGGGGCGGTTGTCGAAGAAGGGCGTGTCGACCATCCCCGGCTCGATCAGGGTGACGCGGATGCCGTGGTTCTCGTGCATCTGCCGCAGCTCCTGCCGCAGCGCCTCGCCGATCGCGGTCGCCGCCCACTTGGTCGCCGAGTAGAGCGAGCCCGGCAGCACCCGGCGGCCGGCGATCGAGCTGGTGACGAGGAAGTGGCCGTCGCCGCGCTCGAGCAGGTGGGGGAGGGTGGCCCGGATCGTCAGCGCCACCCCGTAGACGTTGGTCAGGACCATCGAGCGCCAGTGCTCGGGCGACTCCTCGAGGAAGCCGCGGCTGGCGCCGAAGCCGGCGTTGGCGAAGACGGCGTCGATGCGGCCGAAGCGGTCGAGCGCCGCGGCGGCCATCGCCTCGACCTGCTCCCACTCGGTGACGTCGCAGCGGACCGCCAGCGCCCGCTCCTCGCCGCCCAGCTCCGCGGCGAGCTTCCGCAGCTCCTCCTCGCGCCGCGCCGCCAGCACCAGCCGGTACTTCGAGGCGGCTGCCCTGGCGGTGGCGGCGCCGATGCCGCTGCTGGCGCCGGTGATCAGCAGAACGGGGTCCTCGGCCATGCGGGAATTGTCCCAGGTCGCCGGATTGCGATAATCCCAGCTGCCTGTGGACCCTCAGCGGAAGCGGAAGATCCGGCTCGTCGCCGCGCTCAGCGTTGCTGTGCTGCTGGCGGTGGCCCTCATCTACACCTCGTTCTCGGCCTCGACCGAGGCGAAGGAGCCCTCGCAGCTGATCGGCGCCGCCCCCGGCACCAGCTACGAGATGACCGGCCGCGTCGTCAAGGGCTCGGTCCAGCGCGAGGGCAGCGGCATCGCCTTCCGCGTCGTCGACCGCGACGGCGGCGGCAGGAGCCTGCCGGTCACCTATGACGGGACCGTCCCCGACCCGTTCCGCGGCGGCCGCGAGATCATCCTCACCGGCAGCGTCGAGAACGGCGTCTTCGTCGGCGAGCCCGACACCCTGATCACGAAGTGCCCGTCGAAGTTCACGACCAAGTCTGATGTCTAGCCTCGGCAGCGCCCTGCTGGCGCTGGCCTTCCTCACCGCGATCTTCGCCGGGGTCGTGGCCCTCCTCGGCCGCGAGGGCGACGAGCGCCGGCTGCAGATCTCCCGCCGCGCCGTCTACGGCTTCTGCGCGCTGCTAACCGGCTGCGTCGCGATCGTCGAGCTCGCCTTCGCCGGCGACGACTTCTCCTTCAACGTCGTCGCCCAGCACTCCTCGATCGAGACGCCGGCCGGCTACAAGCTGGCGGCGATGTGGTCGAGCCAGGAGGGCTCGCTGCTGCTCTGGGCCTGGGTCCTCTCGATCGCCGCCGCGGTGGCGCTGTACGCGACCCGCGACAGGCTGCGCCAGATCGTCCCCTGGGCGACCGCGGTGATGATGGGGGTCGCGGCCTTCTTCACCGGGCTGATGATGTTCGCGCCGGGCGTCGACCCGTTTGCGACCACCAGCCCCACCCCCGCCGACGGGGTCGGGCTCAACCCGCTCCTGCAGCACCCGAGCATGATGATCCACCCGCCGATGCTCTACTCGGGCTACGTCGCCTTCACGGTGCCGTTCGCCTTCGCGATCGGGGCGCTGGTGACGCGGCGCCTCGACGCCGAATGGATCCGCGCCACCCGCCGCTTCGCCCTGATCGCCTGGACCTTCCTCGGCTTCGGCCTCCTGCTCGGCGCCCGCTGGTCCTACTCCGAGCTCGGCTGGGGCGGCTACTGGGCCTGGGACCCGGTCGAGAACGCGGCGCTGATGCCGTGGCTGCTCGGCACCGCCTTCCTGCACTCGATCATGGTCCAGGAGAAGCGGGGGATGCTGAAGGTCTGGAACGCCAGCCTCATCGTCGGCACCTTCTCGATGGCGCTGCTCGGCACCTTCCTCGTCCGCTCCGGCGTCCTGCAGTCGATCCACGCCTTCGGCGACAGCACCGTCGGCCCTTACATCCTCGCCCTGATCGGGGTGGTCCTGATCGGCTCCACGGCGCTGATCGTCAGCCGCCTCGACGACCTCCGCTCGGAGAAGCGGATCGACTCGCTGGTCTCGCGCGAGGCGGTCTTCCTCGTCAACAACCTGCTCCTGGTCGGGCTGACCGCGGTGATCTTCTGGGGGACGTTCTTCCCGCTGATCTCGGAACTGTTCACCGGCGAGAAGGCCTCGCTGGCGGCGCCGTGGTTCGACCAGTACACGACGCCGCTGGCGATCCTGCTGGTGCTGTTCGCGGGAATCGGGCCGCTGCTCGCCTGGCGGCGGGTCAGCTGGGAGTCGGCGAAGCGGGTCTTCCGGGTGCCGCTCGCGGTCGCCGCCGTGGTGACGCTGGCGCTGGTGCTGCTGACCGACGCCGGCGACAGCCTCTGGGCGCTGGCGCTGTTCGCCTTCGCCGCCTTCGCCCTGACGGGCCTGGCGCAGGAGTTCTGGGGCGGGGCGCGGGCGCGGCAGCAGCTCGTCGGCGGCTCGACCGCGGCCGCGATGGGGGGGCTGGTCAGCCGCAACCGCCGTCGCTACGGCGGCTACATCGTCCACGCCGGCGTGATCGTCCTCCTGATCGGGATCGCCGCCTCCTCGAGCTTCCAGACCAAACGCGACGTTCAGCTGCGGCCGGGGGAGAGCACCGTCGTCGACGGTCGCGAGATCACCTACGTGAGACCCACCGTCGCGGTCGACGAGCAGAAGATCACCGTCGGCTCGGTTCTGCGGATCGAAGAAGACGGGAAGGTCGTCGGCTACCTGCGGCCGAGCCGGCGGTTCTTCCGCCCCACCGGGCAGCAAACGGGGACGATCAGCAGCTTCTTCGCCGGCGAGGCGACCAGCGAGGTCGGGTTGCGGGCGGGGCCGCTGAGCGACCTTTGGATCTCAGAGGAACCCGACCTCAGCACCGTGCAGCGGCGGGTGCGGGCGGCGGAAGCGGGGTTTGAAGCCTGCATCCAGGGCGCGCCCGGCACGCCCGAGCAGTGCAAAGCGCTGGGGGCGCTGATGCGCGCCGCCGCCGCCAACCCGAGCCTGCGAGCACGGGCGCTGGCGCAGATCTCCGAGCTGCAGGCGATCACGGCCGAACGGGTGGCGAAGAGCTACCTCGACGACAACGCCCAAGCGACCTTCCGGATCATCGTCGACCCGCTCGTCACCTGGATGTGGATCGGCGGCCTGATCGCCTTGGCGGGGGCGCTGATCGCCCTCTGGCCGACGCGCGGGCGGCGCCGCGGCGCCCTCGTCCGCACCGAGGCCGACGCGCGCAAGGAAGCCAAGTACCGGGAGATCCGCGACGCCGAGCTCGACCACGCCGCCGGCAAGCTCTCCGACGAGGACTTCGCGCTGCTCGACGCCGAGCTGCGGCGCGAAGCGCTGGAGATCCTCGACCGGGACGGGGGGGAGGGTGGCGGCAACGGCAACGGCGCGCACCCCCGCGAGCCGGAAAAGGTCAAGCAAGGCTAGACTTCCTTCCCGTGTTCGCGTTCTTCGGCGTCATCCAGGTGATCATTGCCGTCGTCTTGATCTTCCTCATCCTGCTGCACTCGGGGAAAGACGCGGGGCTCTCCGGTGCCTTCGGCATCGGAGGCGCCGGCGGCAGCGGCGTCGGCGGCGGCTCGATGGTCGAGAAGAACCTGGACCGCGCGACTGTGTTCTTCGGCATTCTCTTCGTGCTGAACACGTTCCTGCTGCTGAAGATCTAGAGCGGCGGGAGGACGGAGGGAGGACCCCTCCGTCGCAAATTAGTGGAGGCTCCTCCGGGGTCCTCCCTCCGTCCCCATGCCCGCGGTTGATGCTGCGGACAATTTGTGCTGCCCTGTAGGTCTACTTGACACGTCTTGGATCTGTGTAAAGATGGGAGACGTACTGTGGGCGGCTGACAAGGAGGGTCTGTGGAGGCACACGCGGAGCACGTGCATCACCACCACCACGACGACGTGGAGGTCAATCCGGCGGAGTGGACCGACGGCAAGCGCTACGCCTGGCTGCTGGGGATCGTCGTCCCGCTCTCGCCGTTCTTCGCCTGGCTCTACTGGACGCTGACGGACTTCGGGGGGATGTGGTTCATCGGCCCGTTCCTCGTCTTCGTCGTCTTCCCGCTGCTCGACATGGCGATCGGGATGGACTCGACCAACCCGCCCGACAGCGTCCTCAAGTTCCTCGAGCAGGACCGCTACTACCGCTGGTGCACCTACCTCTTCATCCCGATCCAGTACGCCGGCCTCGTCTTCGCCTGCTGGATCTGGGCCAGCGGCGACCTGACGACCGTCGAATCGATCGGGCTGGCGCTGACGATGGGGGTCGTCGGCGGGATCGCGATCAACACCGCCCACGAGCTCGGCCACAAGCGCGCCAGCTCGGAGAAGTGGCTCAGCCGCGTCGCCCTCGCCCAGACCGGCTACGGCCATTTCTTCATCGAGCACAACCGTGGCCACCACGTCAAAGTCGCCACCCCCGAGGACCCCGCCAGCTCCCGCCTGGGGGAGGGCTTCTGGGCCTTCCTGCCGCGCACGGTGGTCGGCAGCCTGCGCTCGGCCTGGGGGATCGAGGCGGCCCGGCTCGACCGCCTCGGCACGCGCCGCCTCAGCCTCCACAACGACGTCCTCACCGCCTGGGCGATGACCGTCGCCCTCTTCGCCGGCCTCACCGTCGCCTTCGGCCCGGTCGTCCTGCCCTACCTGCTGGTCCAGGCGGTGATCGGGTTCTCGCTGCTGGAGGTCGTCAACTACCTCGAGCACTACGGCCTGCTGCGCCAGAAGCGCGAGGACGGGCGCTACGAGCGCTGCCGTCCCGAGCACAGCTGGAACAGCAACAACGTCGCCTCCAACGTCCTCCTCTACCACCTGCAGCGGCACAGCGACCACCACGCCAACCCGACCCGCCGCTACCAGGCGCTGCGCCACGTCGACGAGGCGCCGCAGCTGCCGACCGGCTACGCCGGGATGATCGTCCTCGCCTGGTTCCCGCCGCTCTGGCGGCGGGTGATGGACCCGCGCCTGCTGGAGCACTACGGCGGCGACGTGACCCGCGCCAACATCCAGCCGCGCAAGCTCGGCCGCGTGCTCGAGCGCTACGGGAGGACCGCGTGAGCGCCTGGAGCTGCCCCAGCTGCGGCTACGTCTACGACGAGGGAGCCGGTCACCCGCGGGAGGGATTTCCGCCGGGCACCGCTTGGAGCGAGGTCCCGGACGACTGGCCCTGTCCCGACTGCGGCGTTCGCGACAAAGTGGACTTCGAGCCGGTCGCTCCCGACGCCTGACCGGCGCCGCTGCGACGATAGGGGCCATGCCGAGCGGGAGGACCCCCTATCAGGAGGCGGCCCGGGAGCTGCTGCGCCAGACCGTCTTCGACGCCGCCCGCGACCAGTTGGGCCGCCAGCCCTGGTCGGAGATCACGATGGCGGACATCGCCAGCGGCGCCGGCGTCAGCCGCCAGACCCTCTACAACGAGTTCGGCAACCGCAACGAGTTCGGCTTCGCCTTCGTCATCCACGAGGCCGAACGCTTCATGGACGACGTTGAGGAGGCGGTGCTGGCCCACCGCGACGACCCGCGCGCGGCGATCCTGGCGGCGCTCGAGCACTTCCTCCGGGCCGCAGGCGAGGATCCGCTGATCCGCATCCTGCTCAGCGACGACGGCACCGGCGGCATGCTCCCGTTCGTCACCACCCGCGGCCTGCCCGTCGTTCAATGGGCGACGGCGCGGCTGGTGGCGGTGATCGAAGAGGGCTGGCCCGAGGCGCCGGAGGCTGACGTGAAAGTGCTTTCCGAGAGCCTCGTGAGGCTCTCGATCAGCTACGTCACCACCCCGGGGGAGTCCGCCGAGGAGGCGGCCAAAGCCGTGGCCGAGCTGCTCGGCCCCTTCATCGACAAGGCGCTGGGCACCGCTGCCGACTGAGCAGGACCATGGAAGCGGTTCCCGAACTTTGGCAGGTGGTCGACATTCGGTGTATTTGGGCGTCATTCGATGGAGGGCAGGGGAGTCAAGGAGAGGAAGTCGCTCGTGGTTGGCAGCGCCGTGCTCGCGCAGCGTCTCCGCCGGCGACGGGGGGAGATCGAACGAGCCCTGACTCACGCCTGTGCGACCGATGAGGGCGAGGGCATCCAGGACCCCGCGTACTGCACACAAACAGATGCGACGTTTGCCGCCGTCACCGAGTACTACCTCGCCTGCATCGAAAAGGGGGAAGACGCCTGGAGCCTGATCCCTTCGGCGGCGATCGAGCAGGCGCGGGCGGCGGCGCGACACGAGATCGCCCTGGATGACTTCCTGATCGGAGTCATCGCCGCTCAGACCCTGCTGAACGAATTCGTCCTGCAGGAGTCCCGCGAGCTCACGGGCGACAGCCTCAGCGGCGCGCAGGCGCTGCAGGGATCGGTCCTGCTCCGCTTCGCCTCGGAGCTTGCCCGCGAGTACAAACGGGAGGAGTGCCGGCTGCGCCAGTCGACCGTCCGCCGCCAGAACGCTCTCGTGAACCGGCTTCTTTGGGGGACACCGGTCGCCAAGCACGAGTTCGGCTACTCCCTCGAGATGTGGCACGTCGGGCTCGTGGTCGATGGCGCTCGCGCCAAGGATGCCACCCGAGCCTTGGCGGAGATCCTGGGAACCGCCCTCCTTGCCGTGCCGCGGGACAGGGGGACGGTATGGGCCTGGCTGGGCAGCCACCGCAGGATCTCCTCGCAATCGGTGCGGGATGCCCTGACTGCAAAGCACGGCTTCCGCGCCAGGTTCGCGATCGGCGAGCCGGGGAGGAACGTGGAGGGATGGCGCTCTACGCACTTCGAGGCCAGGGCGGCCCTTGCAGTTGCGTTTCGCACCTCGGCGACCGTCACCTGCTTCGCCCAGGTCGCTCTCGAGGCGATCGCTTTGCAGACGCCGGACCTCGGCCAGTCGCTGCGTGCCACTTACCTGGCTCCGCTGACTGAAAGCCACCGCAGGGGCCTGGTTCTTCGACAGACGCTGCGAGCGTATTTCGCCTCCGGTCGCAACGCCTCCTCCGCAGCGGTCTCGCTCAGTGTCAGCCGCAGGACGGTTGAAAACCGTCTGCGCATCATCGAGCAGAAGCTGGGTCGCTCGCTGACCGCGTGCGGCGCCGAGTTGGAGCTTGCGCTTCGACTCGAGGATCTGGATCAAAGTTGAGCTGAGCCCCTTGCGGGTCGCTCCTGAGTTCGCGAACCGCGAAATCTCGCCTTCGGAGTTTGTCCAGGTTGACCCCTCCTGCTTCGTCTTCCCGCTGGTACCTATTGCTCATAGAGATTTACGCCATTCAAGGCAAGGGTCACCATTGGGAGGAACCGGGGGGAATGGGCGCTGCTTCACTCAAGCCGATCGCAGAGATCACCTCAGCGGGACGCGGTACCCGCCCCGCGGTCGTGTGGCGGCCGAAGAGGGAGCTGGCCAGGCACGAGTGGCTTGTCGTGGGAAGGCGGTTGGGGGGGATCAGTCGCTGCAACCAGTGGTGGCTGGGCGATTGGGTCCGCTACGGAAGCGAAAAGTGGGGCGAAAAGTACACGCAGGCGGCCAAGATCACCGGCTATGACCCGCGGAGCCTGGCGAACATGGCTTCGATCGCCGCGGCCTTCGATTCTTCACGACGTCGTGACGATTTGACCTGGAGCCACCATGTGGCCGTCGCTGCCCTTCCGGAGCAGGAGCAGGAGCGGTGGCTCGACCGTGCCGCCGCGGAGAACCTGTCGGTGGCGGACCTCCGAACCGAGCTGCGTGCCGCTCCCAAGCAGGGTCGGCGTGCCTTGAGCGGGGAGGAGGCGGAAGCGTCGCATCGGGAATTCGAGCGACAAGAGCATGAGCCGGAGATCCTCTGCCCCCAGTGCGGATACCGCCTGGTCCAGGAGGACCTCGGGTAGGCGCGTCTCGCATGCGCGTGGCTCAAATCCCGGTTCGGAGGCCTCGTCTCGTTCTGGGCGTGGTGGTTGTCGCGGCCCTCTTGGCGGGACTCCAGGGACGCACCGCCCCGGATCACCTGTCGAACAACCCGGCCGATTTCACCAGCTGGCAGTCCGAGAGCTTCAAGACCGCTCGCCAGCTCGGAAAGCCCAGGCGGAAAGGATGGCCGGGCCCGCCGAACATCGTGGTCTTCGTCGACGTCGAGGCAGTGGCCTTTCGCGTCCACGCCAGGTTGAAGGACCTGCCTCAGGTCCGTTCGGTCGTTCCGCGAATCGCCGCCGGGCGGAAGAAGGATCGGTTCGCGATCGTCGGCTGGCTGCGCCGGGACCTCCCGGAAGGTCCCGCGGCGCTCGAAGTCGCGCAGGCGCTGGAGCGTCCCGGGGTCAGGGTGGGGGGGTTCGCGCTGGTCCGCCAGGAGTTCACCGAACAGGCCGAACGCGATCTGCGTCGAGCCGAGCTGATCGCGCTGCCCCTGCTGCTGATCGCCGGCCTCTGGCTGTTCCGGAGCTTTGTCGCGGCCCTGTTGCCGGTCCTGGTCGGGGGGTTGACGCTGATGATCACCTTGGGCTGCATACGGGCGCTGACCGAGTTCGTCTCGCTCTCGCTCTTCGCCCTGAACATCGCCATGGCCCTGGTGCTCGGCCTGGTCGTCGATTACTCGCTGCTGGTGATCTCCCGCTTCCGCGAGGAGCTGGCAGCGGGCCGCTCCCCCGGCGATGCCGCGAGCGCGACGATGGCCACCGCGGGCAGGACCGTGGCGATCAGCTGCGGGGCGATCAGCGCCGCCGCCGCCTCCCTGCTGGTGTTCCCGATTCCCTTCGTGCGGTCGGCCGCGATCACCGGCATGTCGGTCCCCCTCGTCGCCGGCAGCGTCAGCCTGCTTGCGCTGCCCGCGCTCCTTGCGCTGCTGGGCGATCGGGTCAACGCCCTGGCTCCGGCCGCCTGGGAGCGGAGCCTCGACAAGACCTCCCGGCCGCGGTCCGCGGGCTTCTGGTACCGGCTGGCGCGGTTCGTGATGCGCCGGCCGGTTCCGGTGGCCCTGGCGTCGGCCGCGGTGCTGGTCCTCCTGGGGCTTCCCGCCCTGGGGATGCGGTTCACCGGCTTCGACATCACCTCGCTGCCGCCGTCGTCGGACGCTCGGGCCTTCGTCGAAGAGGCGAAGCACTTCAAGAACCCCGGCCTGGGGGAAATAGGGCTGGCCATCCACGGCGGCCCGAAAACCGCCAAAAAGGTGTCGGAGCGAGCTGAACGCCTGTCGCGGCGAACGGGCCTCGCGATTCCGGCTCCGTACGGGTTCAAGCACACCCCCCGGTTGTGGCAGCTGAACCTGAACCCGACCAACCCGACCCTCTCCAGCGAGACGAAGGACTTCGTCGAGCGGCTGCGGGCGATGGACGCGCCGATGACGGTGACCGGCGACACCGCCGCCTTCATCGACACCGCTCGAGCGCTGGAGCGCCACCTTCCCTACGCGGCGGCGATTCTCGTGATGGTGACGCTTCTCTTCTTCGGCTTCGCCACCCGCTCGGTGGTTCTGCCGGTCAAGGCGGTGCTGATGAACCTCCTCGCCCTTGCCGCGACCTGCGGCTTCCTCGTCATCGTCTTCCAGGACGGGCGCTTTCAGGAGGTGCTGGGATACGAATCCCAGTACGCCCTGGTCCTGGCCCTGCCGATCGTCCTCGCCGCGGGTGCCTTCGGGCTGCTCACCGACTACGGCCTGTTCCTCCTGATGCGGATCAAAGAGGCACGGGAGGAAGGCCTCCTGGATCGAGAGGCGATCGCGCTGGGACTGGAGCGGACGGGCCGGATCATCACCGCGGCGGCGTTCCTGTTCTGCCTTGCGGTGGTGCCTTTCGCCACCTCCGAGGTGCTGATGCTCAAGGAGGGGGTGCTGGGCATCGCGACGGTCGTGGTGCTCGACGCCTTCCTGGTGAGGCCGTTCCTGGTGCCGAGCCTGATGGTGATCCTGGGGAGGTGGAACTGGTGGCCCGGGGCGATCCCGGCGCCCGACGAAAGCGCCCTCGGGCACCCCCGTTACGCGACCTATGCCTTTGCGAGCTCGAAAGGTACAACCGAGTCGGTGGCTCCAAACGAGAGAAAGGAACATCATGGGTCACAAACTCAAGACGTTAGGAATAGGGCTGATCGCGATTCTCGCGCTTAGCCTTGTTCCCGCTTCGATATCCGCGGCCGCGCAGTTCACAGCGTCCGCATATCCCGCTTCCTTCGAAGGAACGGGAGCCAAAGGGAAGGGAACATTTGTAACCGAAGGGGGCACGGCGACCTGCAGGGGCACGGCCTCCGGAACGCTGAGCGAAGCGTCCAGCACGGTGAAAGTCGAAAACGTCACTGCTACCGAATGCGAAGCCTTCGGCTTCGTCAATGCGACGGTCAACGTCAATGGATGCTGGTCGGTGTTCCATGTGGAAAAAACCGGAGGAGGCCTGTACCAGGGTCCCTCCGACCTCGAATGTCCCACGGGCAAAGCGATAGTGACCACGGCGAGCACGTGTGAATTGCAGACCTTCCCGCAAAAAGGCTCGTCGACCCTCGAATACAGAAACAACAAAGAAGGCTACGTCGAAGCCATAGTGATCGCCTCGAACGTCACCTACACCGTCACCAAAGACGGCTTCGGGTGTCCGTTCGGCGGCACCGGCGTCAAAACCGGAGGGAAAATCGTCCAGCACGAATGGACCCCCATCAAACGCGAAGGGGGCGGAACGACCAGCGTCAGCGGCTGAGGCGATGCCTTTGCGGATCACGGCGATCAGCGGAGCGAGGCCGGAGAGGAAGACCTTCGGCCTCGCTCCGCATTTGGCTCTCGATGCCCTCCTGCCGGAGGGCATCGCGGCGGTTGCGACCCGTGGGGAGATCGAGGCCCCCCTCTTCCCGGAGGAGGAGCCGGCGCTGCGCCATGCGGTGGAGGCGCGGCGGCGGGAGTTCAGGACCGGTCGCGCCTGCGCGCGGGAGGCGCTGGCGCGGCTGGGCTTGCCGCCGCAGGCGATCCCGGTGGCCGCCGGCGGTGCGCCGGAGTGGCCGGGCGGGGTGGTCGGGAGCATCGCCCATTGCGCTGGCTACCGAGCCGCCGCGGCCGGGTGGGCGGCGGACTTCGACGCGGTCGCGATCGACGCCGAGCCCAACCGGCGGCTCCCCGCCGGGGTGCTGGCGGCGATCGCGCTGCCGGTCGAGCGGGGGCGGGTGGGCCGGCTCCTGCGCGAGGCCCCCGGCGTTTCCTGGGACCGCCTCCTGTTCAGCGCCAAGGAGGCGGTCTACAAGGCGTGGTTTCCCCTGACGGGAGCGAAGCTGGGGTTCGACGACGCGGAGATCGCGTTCGACTCGCGGACCCACGGCTTCTCGGCGAGGCTGCGTTTCCCGCGACCGGGGCGAGCGCGGGGACGCTCGATCGTCCACGGGCGATGGGCCGTCGGCGGGGGGATCCTCGCGACGGCGATCGCGCTGCCGGCGACCGTGGGGTGACGGAGCCGGCATGGCGCTCGACCGCCGGCCCACGATCCCGCCGGGAAGCCACAGGCCCTGGCCGGAGATCCGGCCCGAAGACGTCCGCGCCGTATCCGCGGTGATCGAGAAGGGGACGTTGTCGGGGGCGCGCCTCCCCGCGGTGGTCGGCCTCGAGAAGGAGTGGGCGCGCCGTTGCGGGGTCCCGTACTGCGTCGCCACCAACAGCGGGACCGCGGCGCTGCACTGCGCCGTGGTCGCGGCCGGGCTGGAGCCCGGCGACGAGGTGATCGTCCCCGCCCTCACCTTCGCGGCCTCCGCCTTTGCCGTCGCTCAGCATGGGGCGGTCCCGGTTTTCGCCGACGTCGACCCCGAGACCTTCAACCTCGACCCCGCGCGGGTGGAGGAACGCGTGGGCGCGCGCACCCGGGCGGTCATGGCGGTCCACCTGCACGGCTTGCCGGCCGACATGGACGAGCTCGGCGCGATTGCCCGGCGACACGACCTCGAGCTGATCGAGGACGCCGCTCAGGCCCACGGCGCCGACTACCGGGGCCGGCCCGTCGGCTCCCTCGGCGACAGCGCCGCCTTCAGCCTCAACGCGACCAAGGGGCTGGTGGGGGGAGAGGGGGGACTCTTCGTCACCGCCGACGAGGAGAGGGCGCGCGCCGCGCGGCGCCTTTGCGTCTTCGGCGAGGACGTCGAGCGGCGGGTGGGCCCCGGTGGGGTCGACTACTGGTCGCATGGGTTGGGTTGGAACTACCGCTGCGCCCCGATGGCGGCGGCGCTCGCGCGTTCCCAGCTGCGCCGGCTCGACGAGACGATCGCCCGGACCCGGTCCTCGGTGGAGATCCTCGAGCGGGGGCTGGGCGAAATCCGCGGCGTCGTTCCCCCGCGGGTTCCCGGGGATCGCACCTGCGTGTGGCACAAGTACCGGGTTCGGCTCGAGCCCGAGGCGTTGGGGTGGACGGGCCCGCCCGAGCTTCTGCGGGACCGGGTTCTCGCCGAGCTGCAGCGCGAGGGCGTCGCGGCGTCCCTCTGGCAGCGGGTCCCGCTGCCCGCTCACCCCGCCTTCCGCCGCGGACGCCTGCGGCCTTGGGCGCCCGGGGAGGGCGACGGAGACCTTCCGCCCTTGGATGCGGAGCGGTTCCCGGTCACCCGCCAGGTGCTCGCGACCTCGTTCCTGCTGGGCTCCGAGCGCCACCCGATCTGCGCCCAGGAGCCCGCGCTGATGCACGCCTACGTGGAGGCCACCGCGAAGGTGCTCGAGCGCCTGGGCCGCGCCGTCAGCTGACCGCCTCGGCGGTCGCCCGCGGAAGGGTGCGGCAGACGGCGTCCAGCGCCCGGCGGACCGCCGGCGTCCCGAAGGCCGGGTGCCAGCGGTCCCACACCCCGTCGGTGACGACGAGGACCGCGCAGGCGGCGACTTCGCGGTGCGCGGCAAGCGCGTAAACCGCGGCCGCCTCCATCTCCACGGTTACCGCGCCGCGGGCGCGGGCCGCCGCGACCGCGGCGGGCACCTCCCGGAAGGGGGCGTCGGTCGTCCAGGTGGTGCCGATGCGAGCCTCGACGCCGCCGGCGCGGAGGGCTTTGGCCAGGTCCCGGGCCAGGCCGGGGGAGGCGGGAAGCAGCTGTTCGCCGGAGGACGAGTAGTGAGACGAGGTGCCGTCGCCGGCGATCGCGTCGCCGGCGACGACGACCGTTCCCGGGGGGACGCCGGGCACGAGGCTGCCGGCGATTCCGACGGTGACGAGGGTGCGGGCGCCGCCGGCAACCAGCTGGTCGAGCAGGAAGGCCGCCGCTGGCGCCCCCGTGGGGAGCCGGGTGACGCCCAGCTCCGCCGCCTCGTGGTAGGGCCACTCGGCGTCGTAGGGCCAGTCGCGCCGCCGCCGCCCTCCCGCCGCCCTGGCCAGGGCCGAGCCAAGGCCCGCCCATCCGATCAGGGCGACTGGAGCCACTTCGAGCGCGGCGGGCGGAACCCCCTGCTCGCGCAGGTATGCCAGGTAGCCGGCGGGGGTGACCAGCGGGTCGCCCGTGCTCAAAGAGTGCCCATGCACGCCCTGACGGCGGCCTGTGTCCAGAAGAAGTTGCGGAAGTACTCGTCGCCGACCACGGTCGTCCGCTCCATCAGTCGCAGCGAGTCCTGGGGCGGCGCGCTGGCTTTGTGGGCGACCCCGGCGTTGTCCCAGATCACCATGTCGCCGCGCTGCCAGCGGTGGCGGTGGGTGAAGTCGCCGTTCTCCACGTGGTCGGCGAGGCGCTCGATCAGAGCGAGGGCCTCGCCGCGCTCCCACCCCTCGATGCCCGCCATGTTGCCGACGTTGATGTAGAGGACGGGTTCTTTGGTCAGGGGGTGGAGGCGGACGAGCGGGTGGCGCGTGCCGGTGGCGGAGGAGCGGGCGAAGAGGCCGCCGCTGCGCTCGGCGCCGGGGGCCGGCCGGGAGACGCCGACCAGCGTCTCCACCTGCTCGCGCAGGTCGTCGGGGAGGGCTTCGAGGGCGGCGGTCATGTTGGCGAAGCTGGTGTCGCCCCCGCTCGGGGGAACGGTGACGGCGCGGAGGATCGAGACCGCCGTCGGCCGCTCGTGGAAGTAGCCGTCGGTGTGCCAGTAGAGGCCCACTCCCCTGTAGCCCTTCCTGCTGTCGTTCGAGACGCGGAAGATGTACTCCTCCTCTGCGGCGACGGTGCCGTTCCCCGACTGCACGGGGAAGCACTCCAGCTCCCCGAAATGGTGGCTGAAGCGCACCTGCTCGCCGGCGCTGATGTCCTGGTCGCGGAGGAGGAGGATGCCGTGACGGAGGAGGAGCGCCCCGAGGTCGAGCGCGGTCTCGCCGTCGACCTCGCGCACGTCGAGGTCGAGGATCTCAACGCCTAGGTGCGGACTCAGCGGCCTGGTTTCCACCCTTCGAGTTTTCCTCCAAGGCGCCGAAAAGCAGAATTGCCAGCACCGACTCGGCCAAGCCGTCGATCCCGAGCAGCTGGTTGGCGGGCCCGTCGTAGAAGGCTCCGTGGCAGACCAGGCCGATCCCGGTGGCAGCGGCTCCCAGCGCCAGCGTCTGCACCACCTCCCCCGCCTCGATCAAGGCGTACCGGTAACCACGCTCCCCGTACTTGTCGACGCTGCGGCCGAAGCGTGCGGTCAGGATCAGCGCCCCTGCGGCCCCCTTCGCCTGCCCCGGATCGAGCACCAGCGACTCCAGCGCGCTTGCGATGTCCCCGGCATCCCGGCGCGTGGCGGCGAGGGCTCTATCCGTGGGTCGGTAGTGGTAGACGCCGGCTGGCAGGCCGGTGACCCTCGTCGCCGCCGGATAGACCTCGATCGGGTAGAGGCCCCCCGCGGACGCCGCGGTGCGCAGGGCCAGGGGCCCACCGGGAACGTCCAGCTCTCCCGAGCAACGGTACGTGCCCAGGACCGCGCCGAGCTGCTCGAAGGGGACGGGCCGGTCGGCAAAGCTGCGCGTCGAGCGGCGAGCGTCCAGGGCGGCGTCGAGGGTCACCGCGGAGCAGGTGGGCGAGGCCGGCAGCCTGAGGTCGTATTCCCCCGCTCCGTAGCGCTTGCCGGGGTCGGTCCGGGCCTTGCGGTCGGCGGCGGTCACCTTCGCCGCGGGCCTGTACCGCTCGACCCCACGGGCGAGGCTGGATGCTGCGTGGAAGTCGCGGTAGGGGAACGGAGTCATCGGCGGCGATCAGGGGAACGGATGAGGTCCTGTGAAGAGGGGTCGATCGAGCCATCGCCGGCCGCCGAGATGCGGTGCTCCCGCGTCATGGTCCAAAGGCCGGAGCTCGGGAATCACCACCCGCATCACGCAGACGCCGACGTCGCGCACGTCGAGCGTCGTGCAGTCGACCGTCGCGGCGTGCCGCGAGAACTCCCCAAGCGCGGCGACGAGCGAAGCGAGGGAGCCGTCGGCCACGTCGTCGAAGCGCCGCTCCAGGTCGGCGAGGTCGAGGGCGCCGGCGCCGGGGTCGCTGCCGAAGAGGAAGGGGGCGCCGGCCGCGAGCTCCGGCCGGAGGGCGAAGGCGGTGGACTGCGAGGCCAGCGAGTGCAGGTCCTCGCCGGGAAGGCCGGCGAGCTCTTCGCCCAGCCTCGCGATCAGCCGGTTGATTCCGAAGAGGCTGAGGCAGGCCTCCTCGAGCGCGAGCCGGAGGGCGCGCCGCGGCTGTGCCGCGGCCCCCGCGCCGATCACCGCGGCCGGCTGCCTCGGCACCTGGCCCTGGAGGACGACGACGATCACGGGGAGGGGGATGTCCTGCGTGATCAGCCTTGCCCGGCAGCTCATCCCCGTCGAGCGCAGAGCGGCGACCAGCGTCGCCTCCGGGCTGCGGCCGAGGCTGTCGAGGTCGACCAGGGGGGTTGCCAGCCGGTGGCGCCAGACGAGCATGAACGCGTCGCGCTCCACCACCTCGAGCAGGGCGGAGGCGGTGGCGCCGTGCCGGTCGGACCCGGCGGCGAGGCCGGTCGAGATCGAGGTGGTGATCCGCGGCTCGCCCGGCTCCCGGCGGTGGGGCAGGTGGACGAACGGAGCCGGGACCCATCGCGGCTCTCCGCCTTGCAGCGCGCGGCCGCGAACCCAGGGGACCGGCGTCTCCCGCTCGAAGCGCTCGAAGGGGAATCCGGGGGCGCGGTACTGGCTCTCGCCGAACAGCGCGAAGGCCTCCGGGGGAGTCGCGTCCTCGTCCAGCTGCCGCCAGCTGGCGCGGCGGAGGGTCCTTGGCGGGAGGGCGGCGCAGTAGCGCTCGATCGACTCCCCGATCGCCTTGATCGTCGCGACGTCGGCGTCGAGCGCCGCGCCGCCGCCCTCGTTCACCCCCTGGACCCTCTCGTTCCCGATCAGCCGGGCCGGATGGCTCTCGGCGACCCGTACCGGCGGATCGCCCGCCTCGAGCCGCGGCATCGCGACGGTCCTGACGATCCCGACGCGGGGATCGACGGCACGGGACAGTCGCACGAGCGTCTCCGCGGGGTCGAGCGACATGGCGGCTAGGGCGCTCCGGCGCTCCAGAGGGCGCCGCAGGCATGGCATTCCGGGACGCGCAGGAGCGCGTGGCGGCGGCTGCCGGGCGAGGTTGCGCTCAGCTCGTAGAAGTGGCCGACGGTCGCCGGGGGCGCGAACCGCCCGAGGAAGCGGGTCGCCTCCGCGGCCGCCTGCGCCGCCAGCAGGTCCTCTTGCGGCGCGAACGCCCCGATCGCGCCCGGAGCGAGCTCGGGCCAGGCCCCGCCGGCGCGGACGTTGGCCTGCTCCCGGGTCTCCAGGCAGGCGAAGCAGGCGGTCTCGCCGGGGAGGACGAGGGGCCCAAGCCAGGATCGGGTGCCATGGGCGGCGGCTCTCAGCCATGGCCTTCGGCTGCGCAGGGCGAACGCGTTCAGCCGGGAGAACCAGCCGCGGGCGGGGATGTCGGCGCAGGCGACGAGGAGATCCGCCGCCTCGCTTTCCTCCAGCTCGGAGACCTCGAGCCGCGCGACCCGCTCGCAGCCGGCGGCGCCCAGCTGGCGCCTCACCCGCTCGGCCAGGCGCTCGGGACCGACGACCTGCACGGTGGCCGTGGCGAGCCGCCGGGCGATTGCCAGCGGTCGAGGGGTGAAGGCGCTGAGGAACAGGAGCCGGTCACGCTCGGCGCCGCCGGTGCCGTCGAGGTCTTCTCCCTCGAGCAGCAGCCCGAGCGCACCCAGCGTCTTGAGGAGGAACGTGACCGCCGCCGGTTCGACGCCGGCCGGCAGATCGGCGCCGACCGACTCGAGGTCGTGTTCACCGGTGAGCCGGCCTGCGACCGCGCGGAAGGCAGCCGCGAGGAGAGGATGGCGCAAGGGGTAGAAGGTCTCGACGGCGCGCAGCTCGAGCAGCCCGTCGCCGACCTCGACGGGCTTCACCCAGGGCACCAGCAGCGGCCTCCGCGGGAGGGGGGTCGAGGCGTAGCGGGCCAGGTCCGCGAGCGCGGTCGACTCGCTCACGCCCGCCGCCCCCGGTCAGCTGCGCTCGGATGCCGCGACGCGCTGCGCGCTGCGTCCGTAGGCGGCTTCCACCAGCGCGTTCAGGAGCCCGGCCTCGCCGGGCGAGAGGTCGAAGCCCGCCCCCAGGTATTCGGGGTCGTCTCGCACCTGTGCCCTGAACCCCTCGTCCTTGACGATGCGCTCGAGAACTCCCTGAAACTCCTCCGCTGCCATCTCGCGCTCCTAATTCCTCGTTGGCTGAAGCGAAGGTGACACTAGACGCGCCTTGGACCGCCAGTCAAAACCCGCACGACACCTGATCACCAGTGCGCTCCCTTACATCAACGGGGTGAAGCACCTGGGGAATCTGGTCGGTTCGATGCTCCCGGCCGACGTCTACGCGCGGTTCCTTCGCGCCCGGGGCGAGCGCGTCCTCTTCGTCTGCGCGACCGACGAGCACGGTACCCCGGCCGAACTGGCGGCGGACGAAGCGGGGCTCGAGGTGGCCGAGTACTGCCGCCGGCAGCACGAGACACAGGCGCGCCTCGCCGAGCAGTTCGGGCTTTCCTTCGACGTCTTCGGACGCAGCTCCTCGCCTCGGAACAAGGAGCAGACCCAGTACTTCGCACGGCGCCTGGAGGAGGAAGGCTTTCTCGAAGCTCGCTCGAGCCGTCAGGTGTACTCCCCGGCGGACCGCCGGTTCCTCCCCGATCGCTACATCGTCGGCACCTGCCCCCACTGCGGCTGCGACCGGGCTCGTGGCGACCAGTGCGAGAGCTGCGGGAGGCTGCTGAATCCCACCGAGCTGGTCGACGCCCGCTCGGCGATCTCCGGCAGCCGGGACCTGGAGGCAAGGGACAGTCGCCACCTCTTCCTCCTGCAGTCGAAGCTGGTCGGGGAGCTGCGCGCCTGGCTCGGCGAGAAGGGGGACTGGCCGCTGCTGGCACGCTCGATCGGCCTCAAGTGGCTGGACGAGGGCCTCGACGATCGCAGCGTCACCCGCGACCTCTCCTGGGGGGTGCCGGTCGAACAGGCGGGCTTCGAGAACAAGGTGTACTACGTCTGGTTCGACGCGCCGATCGCCTACATCGGCGCCACTCGCGAGTGGGCCGACGCGCGCGGCGAACCAGATGCCTGGCGGGAGTGGTGGTGTGGATCCGCCGACGCGCGATACGTCCAGTTCATGGCCAAGGACAACGTCCCGTTTCACACGGTCGGTTTCCCCTGCACGCTTCTCGGCTCGGGGGAGGACTGGAAGCTGGTCGACTTCCTCAAGGCCTTCAACTGGCTCACGTTCTACGGCGGCAAGTTCTCGACCAGCCAGGGGGTCGGGGTTTTCATGGACCAGGCGCTGGAGCTGCTTCCGGCCGACTACTGGCGTTACTACCTGATCGCCAACGCGCCGGAAGCCGGCGACACGAGCTTCTCCTGGGAGACCTTCGCGCTCGCCGTCAACAAGGACCTCGCCGACACCTTCGGGAACTTCGTCAACAGGTCGCTGACGTTCGCGCAGCGGCACTTCGGAGCCGAGGTGCCGTCGGGAGGGGAGCGGGGAGCAGCCGAGGTGGAGCTGCAGGGAGATCTGGAGCGCCGGCTGAGCGCGTACGGCCGGTGCATGGAGGACCTGGAATTCCGCAAGGCGATCGCCGAGCTTCGCGCCATCTGGAGCCGCGGCAACGCCTACTTCGACCGCAAGCGGCCCTGGGTCGCGATCGAGGAAGACCCGGACGACGCGGCCCTGACCCTGCGCTACTGCGTCAACCTCGTCTGCCTCTTCGCCCGCCTCGGCCTCCCGGTGGTGCCGTTCACCGCGAACACCCTCCTCGACGCGCTGGGCGTACCGGGCCCCGGTCGCACCTGGCCGCTGGGGTTCGGTGCCGAAGAGCTCGGACCCGGGCATCGGTTCTCCGTCCCGCCCCTGCTCTTCCGCAAGGTCTCGGAGGCCGACGTCGAGCGGTGGCGGCAGCGCTTCGGCGCTGCCAGCGTCAGTTGACCACGAAGCCCGTCTTCGAATCCTCGAACCGCAGGCGCCAGGCCGCGACGGCCGCGAACGCCACCGTGAAGAGGAGCATCATCGCCGGCGGCAGCAGCACGCTTTCGCCGCGATCGAGAATCGCGTTCTGGTAACCGCGCATCGCCCAGTACTGGGGGATGAGGGGGGAGATCGCCTGGGCCCAGGCGGGGAGCGTCGAGTACGGCATCAAGGCACCGCCGATGCAGGCGCCGGCCAGTCCCCCGACGTAAGTGACGGCGTTCGCCTGCATCACCGTCTGGCAGGTGGCCGTGACCGCGAAGCCCAGGGCGATGAGGAGGAGGGCGAAGGTCGCGGCGACGAGGACGAGCTGGCCCCAGGACCCGTGCACCTCCAGGCCCAGCAGGATCCCGCCCGCGCCGAACAGGAGAACGAACTGGGCGCCTGCCTGGAGCAAGGGAGGGATCGTCTTCCCGCACATGATCTCGACGGTGCTGGCCTGACTGGCCCGCAGCCGCTGCCACGTCTTCCAGGCGTGCTCCCGGTAGAAGCCGTAGCCGACGCTGCCGATCAGGACGGGGCCGAAGGTCACGGCTATCCCCGGCACCGCCTGCTCGGCGCCGGTCGCGCTGGGGACTCCGCCGGTCAGCGGCGTCGCCTGGAAGGCGGACTTCATGAAGACCATCCCGATCAGCGGCATGACCGCGAGCGCCAGGATCGCGAAGGAATCGTGGCGCAGCAGTCGCAGCTCCTGGCGCGCGATCGTCCAGCTACGCCCGGGCATTCCCACTCCTGCTGAGGGCGCCGTTGGAGTTCCCGTTGGCGGCGAAGGGGCGACCCGTCATCGTCAGGTAGACGCTTTCCAGGTTCGGCCCGACGAGTTCGATCCTGGAGCGGCCATGGCTGCGGATCAGCCCCCGCACCGAGTCGCGGGCGACGATCCTCCCCCGGTCGAGGATCGCCACGGAGGCGTCCAGCTCTTCGACCTCGGCCAGGTAATGGGTCGAGTACACGATCGCCGCGCCGGCGTCCGCCAGCCCGCGAACCACCTCCATCAGGTGCGCTCGCGCCTCGACGTCGACCCCGGCCGTCGGCTCGTCGAGCAGGAGCAGGGAGGGGCTGTGCATCAGGGCCATCGCGGTGTGCAGCCGCCTTCTCTCCCCGCTCGAGAGAGTCTGGGCCTGGCGGTCGAGGAGCCTGGAGAGCTCGAACGCCTTCGCGACCTCCTCGATTCGCCGCCGCAGGTCACCTTTGCCGAGGCCGGCGAGGGACCCGAAGAAGCGAAGGTTGTCCCGGGCCGAGAGCACCGGGTAGACCCCCGTCTCCTGCGGGGCGACCCCGAGGTGGCGACGCGCCTTCTGGGGGTGCGCGTGCGGGTCGACGCCGTTGATCCGCACCTGACCCGAGTCGGGTTGGAGCAGGGCGGCGACGATCGAGACGAGGGTCGTCTTGCCGGCGCCATTGGGTCCCAGCAGGGCGACGATCTCACCTGCCCCGATCTCCAGGTCCACCCCTGCCAGGGCGGTCACCGAGCCGTAGCTCTTGCTCAGGTTTTCGATGATCAGCGGCTCGCCCATGTTCCCTTCCCCTGCTTTGGCGGCGAGAAGCTTAGGGGTGGTCAAGGAGAACAGAGCAATTGTGTAATCACCTCGTCTCGCCGTTAGCCTCGCCCGCCCATGGAGTTTTCAGGTGAAAGCGAACAAGGAGGACCAGATGAATCTCCAAGGCGTTCTCGATCGACTCGTTACCGATGAGAGGTTTCGGGAGCAGGTGCAGAACGACCCGGACGCTCTCGGTGCGGGTTTTGACCTCGCGCCGGGTGAGGCTGGACTGCTCACCGCGGTTACGGAGGCGGCTTATGGCCTTTCCAGCGATGTGCACTTCCAGCACCGGATGTGCGCGGTCGCGGCGTAGTTATCCCGGGGGCGGGGGGGTGGTGTCCACGGACGTGCTGTCGGACGCCACCCCCAGCCGCGTGGGCAGGACTTGCAGATGAAGGTTCTGCTCGTGAACATGCCTTGCAGCTCCATCCGCCCCCCGTTGGGAGTGGGACTGCTCAAGGCCCATTTGACCGGCGGGGGGCACGATGTCGCGGTCTTCAACGCGAACGTCAACTTCGCTCGCAGGGTGGGGGTGCGCTTCTACCATTACCTGGCCGAGGTGGCTCCGGTCGAGGCGCTGCTCGGCGAGCACCTCTTCGCCAGCTGCCTCTTTCCCGGTCAGCCGGTCGACCCCTACCTCGACTTCCTGACCGCCAGCTTCGGCAGCGAGTTCCCGGCCGCCGCTCGCGAGCAGTTGGGGCGGGCCCGGGACCAGGTGGACCCCTTCCTCGCCGAGTGCCTCGAGGTCGTCGAGCGAGACGATTACGAGTTGGTGGGGTTCACCTCGAGCTTCACCCAGAACATGGCCTCCCTCGCGCTCGCGCAGAGGGTGAAGGCGCGCCGACCCGAGGCGTTGATCGCCCTCGGCGGGGCGAATTGCGAGGACGAGATGGGCCTGGCTCTCCACCGCAGCTTTCCCTTCCTCGACCTCGTCTTCTGCGGCGAGGCCGACATCAGCCTGCCGAGCTCGGTCGAGGCGCTCGCGGCGGGCCATCCGCTCGATTCCGTGGAGGGCGTGATCTGGCGTGACCCGGTTGACGGGGGGAGCAGGTACACGAGCCTGTCTCCTCGCAGGGTGAGGAACCTCGACGAGCTGCCCTACCCCGACTACGACGATTTCTTCTCGCAGTCCGCCCGGTTGCTGCCCCGGGGATCGCGCGTCGCCGGAGTCCCGATGGAGACGTCGCGGGGCTGCTGGTGGGGAGAGAAGCACCACTGCACGTTCTGCGGCCTCAACGGCCTCTCGATGGCCTTCCGCGCCAAGAGCCCGGAGCGGGCGCTGGCGGAGCTCGACTACCTGCGGGATCGCTACCGGGTGAAGGACATCCAGATGGTCGACAACATCCTGGACATGCGTTACGTGAAGAGCTTCCTGCCGATGCTCGCGGAGCGCGCGGTGAAACCGGCTCTCTTCTACGAGACGAAGGCAAACCTGACCTGGGAGCAGTTGGTCGTCTTCCGGTCCGCGGGGATCCAGGCGATTCAGGCAGGGGTGGAGAGCCTCGACACGCGTGTGCTCAAGCTGATGGACAAGGGCACGACGGGGATCCGGTCGATCGAGCTGCTCAAACAGTGCCGCGAAGTCGGCATCTGGCCCCACTGGAACATCCTCTACGGGTTCCCCGACGAGCCGGTGGACGCATACGAGCAGATGGCGCGGAACGTCGAGTGGCTGCGCCATCTGGATCCACCCAACGTTTGCACGCAGTTTCGCCTCGATCGCTTCAGCCCGCTCTTCCTGCGGGCCGAGGAGATGGGGATCACCGCGGTTCGACCGGCCAGGGCCTACGAGCTGCTGTACGAGCTCCCCGAGGAGGACGTGCGCGGCCTCGCCTACTACTTCGACTTCGACTACCGCGATGGCCGCGACCCCGCTGCCTACACCGAGAAGCTCCGCGCCGCCGTGTCGCGGTGGCAACAGGACCAGCTGGGCGACCTCACCTTCATCGCCGGCAAAGAGCTGACGACGATCGTCGACACCCGTGGTGGAGAGAGGGAAGAGGTGCGGCTGGAGGGGGTCGAGCGCGACCTGTACCGGTTCTGCGGCAAGGCCAGGACGCTCGCGAAGCTGGAGGAGAGGTTCGGCTCCGAGCTGGACCCGGCTGGACTCCGCGCGGTCCTGAGCGCCTGGATCGAGGCGCGCCTGATGATCGAGCTCGACGGTCGCCACCTGGCCTTGGCGGTCGATGCCGAGGCCGCCCGCCACTGGCGCCAGCGGCGTAAGCCGAGCTGGCAGGAGGTGCTCGACGAGTCCCTGGGGCCGGATCGCTCCGAGCCGGCCCCGGCCGGCTTGTTCTCCGGTTCCCGGCGCGGACGAAGCACGGCCGGTGCCCGGTAGGTGGAGCGGTTACTGGAGACCCCCGAGTACTTCGACGCTTTTGGCTTCGACCCGAGGTGGCACGAGAGGTGGATGCGGATCTGCCGGATCTACTTCCGCTGGCTGCGGGTGCAGGTCGAGGGCTTGGAGAACGTCCCCTCGTCGGGGCCCGCCCTGTTCGTCGGCAACCACGCCGGTGCCCGCATGCACGAGATTTACTCGCTCCAGTACGCGGTCCACCGCCTGCATCCGGCGGAGCGGATCGTCCGGCCCCTGGTGGGCTGGCAGATGGGGAAGTTCATGCTCGCCGGCCACTTCACCTTTCAGTACGCCGGGGCCGTCGTCGAACACCCCCGCAACGCGGACCACCTGCTGCAGCGCGGCGAACTCGCCCTGGTCTACCCGGAGGGCTCCTGGAGCACGGCCAAGTCGTTCCGGGAGCGCAACCGGATATGCGCGCCGGAGCGTTGGGGCAACAGCTTCGTGCGAACGGCTCTGCGCAACCGGGTGCCGGTGGTGCCCGTCGCCGCCCACGGGTTCGAGGCGGCGGTGCCCACGCTCTGGCAGTCACGGCTCCTCGGCCGCTTCTGGCGACTGCGGATCGGCACGCAGCCGGTCTACCCCCAGACGTTCTTCACCTTCGGCCATCCCCAGGCCGGGGGCCTGTTCCCGTTTCCGGTCAAGTGCCGGCTCTCGATCGGCCGGCCGATCGACCTTCGCGATCTCGCGCCTGCCGGCGGGGTCGGCACCGAGGCGGACATTCGGGGGATCTCCCTCCAGGTGAGGAGCATCATCCAGCGCCGCCTCGACGAGATGTCGGCGCAGCGGCGCCGCTGAAAGTTGCCAACTGCCAGCGGCTCGCCCTTCAATGCACCAAGGGATTTCGACCAAGGAGCATTGAGATGGGGACCGACCAGATAAGCCCGACGCCGGAGCAGCTTGCCGAGGCGCTGCGGGAGTCCATGAAGACGGCCGAGCGCCTGCGCGAGGAAAACCGGCGCCTGCTTTCGCAGGCAAACGAGCCGATCGCGATCGTCGGCATCGGCTGCCGCTTTCCGGGCGGCGTGCGCAACCCGCGGGAGCTGTGGGAGCTGCTCACGGCCGACGTCGACGCGATCACCGAGTTCCCCGCGAACCGCGGCTGGGACCTCGACGCCCTCTACCACCCCGACCCCGATCACCCGCGCACGAGCTATGCCCGCGAGGGCGGGTTCGTCGAGGACGCCGACAAGTTCGACGCCCCCTTCTTCTCGATCGGCCCGCGCGAGGCGATGGCGATGGACCCCCAGCAGCGGCTCCTGCTCGAGGTCGCCTGGGAGGCGCTCGAGAACGCTGGAATCGATCCGAGCGACCTGCGCGGAAGCGCGACCGGCGTCTTCGCCGGCATCGCCGCCACCGGCTACGGCCTCACCGCCAACACCCCGGAGGAGCTCGAGGGCCACATGCTGAACGGGACGACGACCAGCATCGCCTCCGGCCGCATCGCCTACACCTTCGGGCTCGAGGGGCCGACGATGTCGGTGGACACCGCCTGCTCGTCTTCGCTGGTGGCCCTCCACCTCGCCTGCCAGGCGCTGCGCCAGGGGGAATGCTCGATGGCGCTGGCGGGCGGGGCGACCGTGTACGGGACCCCCGGCATCTTCGTCACCTTCTCCCGCCAGCGCGCCCTTGCTCCGGACGGTCGCTGCAAATCGTTCTCGGCCGACGCGGATGGCGTCGGCTGGGGCGAGGGGGCGGCGATGCTGACCCTGGAGCGACTCGAGGACGCGGAACGCACAGGGCACCCGGTGCTGGCGCTGATCCGCGGCACCGCGACCAACCAGGACGGCGCGAGCAACGGGTTGAGCGCGCCCAGCGGACCCGCCCAGGAACGGGTGATCCAGGAGGCTCTGCGCAGCGCCGGCCTCTCACCGGCGGACATCGACGTGGTCGAGGCCCATGGGACGGGGACCGTGCTCGGGGACCCGATCGAGGCGCAGGCTCTGCTGGCCACCTACGGGCAGCAGCGCCGGAACGGCCCGCTGAAGCTGGGATCGCTGAAGTCGAACATCGGCCACACCGTTGCCGCGGCGGGAGTGGCGGGAGTGATCAAAGCCGTGCTGGCGATACGGGAGGGCTGGCTCCCCCGCACCCTTCACGTCGGCGAGCCGAGCCCGCACGTGGACTGGTCGGAAGGAGACGTGCAGCTGCTGACCGAGCCCCAGCCCTGGCCTCGCGGAGAGCAGCCCCGGCGGGCCGGCGTCTCCTCCTTCGGCATCAGCGGCACCAACGCGCACGCGATCCTGGAGGAAGCGCCGCCCGAGCTCGCGAACGGCGAGCGGTCTCCCCGCCAGGACGGTGCCGAGGGGCCGCGCATCCTGCCCTTCCTGATTTCCGCCAAGAGCGAGGAGTCGCTGCAGGACCAGGCTCGGCGACTGCACGCCCACCTGGAGGAGAACCCGCAGCTCAACCAGCTCGACCTGGCCTTCTCCCTGGCAACCAGCCGCGCCCACCTGGACCAGCGTGCCGTGTTCGTCGGGTCCACCCGCAACGAGCTCCTGCAGGCCCTGGACGCGCTTCGCGCCGGCGCCGCGGGGGGAGGCGTCGTCCTGGGGTCGCTCGGAAGCGGCAAGACCGCCTTCCAGTTCACCGGTCAGGGGGCGCAGCGAGCGGGGATGGGAGCCGAGCTGCACCGTCGCTTCCCGGCGTTCGCCGCCGCTCTGGACGCGGTCTGCGCCGAGCTGGACCCCCAGCTCGAGCGCCCGCTCAAGGACCTCATGTTTGCGGCCGAGGACACGCCCGAGGCGGCGCTCCTCGACCGGACCGAGTTCGCCCAGCCCGCCCTGTTCGCGCTCGAGGTCGCCCTCTTCCGGCTGATCGAGACCTTTGGGTTGACTCCGGACCTGCTGATCGGGCACTCGATCGGGGAGGTGTCCGCCGCCCATGTCGCCGGAGTGTTGTCCCTGGCCGACGCGGCGACCCTCGTCGCCGCTCGCGGCCGGCTGATGGGCGCGCTTCCTGCCGGCGGGGCGATGCTGGCGGTCGAGGCGTCGGAGGAGGAGGTCCGGCAAACCCTGCTGGACAACGGCAACAGCCTCTCCATCGCCGGCCTCAACGGGCCGATGGCGACCGTGGTCTCCGGCGGAGCCGAGAAGATCGAGCTGTTCGAGGAGGTCTGGAGCACGCGGGGGCGGAAGGTCACGCGCCTGCGGGTGAGCCACGCCTTCCACTCCCACCTGATGGAGCCGATGCTGGAGGAGTTCCAGGCCGTCGTCGGGACTCTCGACTTCCAGCCCCCGCAGATCCCGATCGTCTCCAACGTCTCCGGTGAGATCGCCGGCGAGGAGCTGGCGCAGCCGGACTACTGGGTCCGTCATGTGCGCTCGCCGGTGCGCTACGCCGACGGCGTCGCGGCGCTCGAGCGGGCCGGCGTCAGGCGTCTCGTCGAGCTCGGCCCCGACGCCGTTCTCTCCGCCCTGGCGCGGCTGTCGCTGAGCCCGGAGGTGCAGGGAGAGGCGCTTGTCGTTCCCGCCCTCCGCGCCCGCGGCGAGGAAGAGGAGGAATTCCTCAAGTTCCTGGGCGCTCTGCATGCCGATGGTCTCGAGGTTCGCTGGGAGACCTTGTTCGAGCCCACCGGAGCCCGTCGGGTGGAGCTGCCCACCTACGCGTTTCACCAGCAGCGGTACTGGCTCGCGTCACGGGAAGGCATCGGCGACGTCAGCCTGCTCGGCCAGGCGCCGACCAGGCACCGCCTGCTCAGCGCCGCCGTGCGAGAGGCGGGCGATCGCGGTTGGCTTTTCACCGGTCGCCTCTCGCTGGAGGAGCAGCCCTGGCTCGCCGACCACGCGGTGATGGGCTTCGTGCTGTTGCCGGGGACGGCCTACATCGAGCTGGCGCTCCTCGCCGGTCGGCGGGTCGGAGCCGAGGTGATCGAGGAGCTGACCTTCGAGGCCCCGCTGATGATTCCGGAGGAGGGGGCGGTGCAGCTGCAGGTGGTCGTCGAGGAACCGGATGGGGAGCAGAAGCGCCAGCTGGCGATCTACTCGCGACCGGAGGGCGAGAAGGGCGCCGAGGAAGCGGCGTGGACGCGCCACGCCAGCGGCACGCTCTGCTCCGAGGTAGAGGCCACGAGCGATCGAGAGGACGAGCCGTTGCAGGGCCCCCTGCCCCCGGAGGGGGCGGAGGAGATCGAGACCGAGGGCCTCTACGAGCGCCTGGCCGAGGCCGGCTACGACTACGGACCTGCATTCCAGGGTCTTCACGCCGCCTGGCGCCAGGGCGACGCGCTCTTCGGGGAAGTCGCCCTCGAGGACCGGCAGGCGCGTGAAGCCGAGGACTTCGGGGCCCACCCCGCGCTCGTCGACGCCGCCCTGCACGTCGCGCTGCTGGCTGCTTTGACGGCGGAGGAAGGGAAGCTGATCGTCCCCTTCTCGGTCCGGGGAGTGCGCCTGCATCGCGAGGGAGCGGCGGCGCTGCGGATCCGGCTCACCCAGCCCGAGGAGAGCACGCTGGCCCTGGAAGCTCGCGATCACGACGGCTCGGAGGTGCTGAGCATCGAGGCGCTGGTGGCGCGTCCGATCGACATGAACGCCCTCCAGAGTGCGCGGGGGGCCGTCCACGACTCTCTCTACAAGGTCGGGTGGCAGCGGATCGCGCTGCCGGAGCCGAGCGGGGAGCATCGCTGCGCCCTGCTCGGCCACGGCAGCTTTCCCGGCGTCGAGGAGCGCTATGTCGACCTCGACACGCTGGCGGCGGAGGTGGAAGAAGGCGCCTCCGCGCCCGACTGCGTGCTGGTCGACCTCTCTGCGATGGGATCGTCGCTGGAGCTGATCCCGGCGGCGCATGAGAAGGTGCGGCGCTCGCTCCAGCTGCTGAAGCTGTGGCTGGCGGAAGACCTCTTCGCCTCCGTGCCCATGGTGTTCGTCAGCCGCGGCGCGGTGAAGGCGCGGGAAGGCGAGAAGCCGGAAGCGGCCGCCGCCGCCGCGTGGGGGCTCCTGCGCAGCGCCCAGTCGGAGCACCCGGGGCGGTTGATCCTCCTCGACCTCGATCCCGCCGACGAGAGCTTCGAGGTGGATTGGCCGGCGCTCTTCGCGAGCGGGGAGTCGCAGCTCGCGATCCGCGAGGGGATGGTCTACGTGCCGCGGCTCTCGATCGTCGAGAGCGGCGAGTTCCTCACTCCCCCCGATGACCCGGCCTGGCGCTTGAGAAACGAGGCCCCGGGCACGCTGGACTTCGAGCTGAAGCCGAATCCCCCCGCCACCGAGCCGCTCGTGGAGGGCCAGGTGCGGGTTGCGGTCCGGGCCGCCGGACTCAACTTCCGCGACGTCCTGATCTCCCTCAGCAACTACCCGGGCGAGGCTCCGCTGGGCGGAGAAGGAGCCGGGGTCGTCACCGAGGTCGGGCCGGGGGTCGACGACCTCGCGGTCGGCGACCGGGTGATGGGGGGCATCCCCGACGCGCTCGGCAACCTCGGCGTCACCCACCACCTCGGCGTGGTGGCCCTGCCCGAGGGGTGGTCCTTCGCCCACGGGGCGGCGGTTCCGATCGCCTTCCTCACCGCCATGTACGGGCTGATCGACCTCGCCAGGCTGCAAGCGGGCGAGCGGGTGCTGGTCCACGCCGGCGCCGGCGGCGTCGGGATGGCGGCGGTGCAGCTGGCCCGGCATCTCGGGGCGGAGGTGTTCGCGACCGCAAGCCCCTGGAAGTGGAAGGTGATCGAAGAGCTCGGGCTCGACGAGGACCATCTCGCTTCCTCCCGCGACCTCGGGTTTCGCGAGAAGTTCCTTGCCGCGACCGGGGGCGAGGGGGTCGACGTGGTGCTCAACGCGCTCGCCGGCGAGTTCGTCGACGCCTCGCTGGACCTCCTGCAGGGCGATGGTCGCTTCGTCGAGATGGGGAAGGCCGACGTGCGCGACGGCGAGGCGATCTCCGCTTCCCATCCCGGCGTCGGCTACCAGTCGTTCGACATCATGGAAGCCGGCCCCCAGCGCCTGCTCGAGCTGACGGACGAGATGATGGGCCTCTTCGCGAGCGGAGCGTTCCGCCTGGAGCCGATGACGACGTGGGACATCCGTCGCGCAAACCAGGCCTTCCGCTTCCTGCGGGACGGCCGCAACGTCGGCAAGGTGGTGCTGACGGTCCCCCGAGCGCTCGACCCGGAGGGAACGGTCCTCGTCACCGGCGGCACCGGGGCGCTGGGGGCGGTGGTGGCTCGCCACCTCGCGGCGAACGGGGTTCGCCACCTGACCCTGGTCAGCCGGCGCGGGGCCGAAGCGGAAGGGGTCACGGAGCTGCAGGCGGAGCTGGCCGAGGCCGGCTGCGAGGTCCGGATCGTCGCCTGCGACGTCGCCGACCGAGCCCAGCTGGAGGAGGCGATCGCCTCGATCCCGGAGGACCATCCCCTGACCGGGGTGATCCACGCCGCCGGCGTGCTCGACGACGGCACCGTCGAGTCGCTGACCGACGAACAGCTCGAGCGGGTGCTGCGGCCGAAGGTCGACGCCGCGGTTCACCTCCACGAGCTGACCGAGCACCTCGACCTCTCGTTCTTCGTGCTGTTCTCGTCGGGCACGGCGACGCTCGGGAACCCCGGGCAGGGCAACTACGCGGCCGCCAACGCCTTCCTCGACGCTTTCGCCCAGCACCGCCAGGCCCAGGGCCTGCCGGCGCAGTCGCTCGGCTGGGGCCTGTGGGCGCAGGAGGAGGGAACCGGGATGGGCGGCGGCCTCGACGAGGCCGCGCGCGGCCGCCTCCGCCGCGTCGGCATCGTCCCCCTCTCCGACGAGAAGGGGCTGCAGCTGCTCGAGGCCGCGCGGCAGACCGACGAGCCGGCCCTCGTGCCCGTCCACCTGGACCTCGCCGCCCTGCGGCGGTTCGCCCGGGCGGGGATCCTGCCGCCGCTGCTGCGGCGGCTGGTGCGGGCGCCCGCCCAGCAAGGGCGTTCGCGGGAACGCTCGCTGGCGCGGCGGCTCGCCACCCTGCCGGAGTCGGAGTGGGGCGAGGCGGTCCTGCAGACCCTGCGCACCGAAGTCGCCGCGGTGCTCGGCTACGACTCGCCCGAGATGATCGACCCGCAGGTCGAATTCAAGGATCTCGGCTTCGACTCGCTGGCCGCCGTCGAGCTGTACAACCGGCTCTGCCAGACGACCTCGATGCGGCTGCCGACGACGATGGGCTTCGATTACCCGACGCCGGAAGCTGCCGCCGAGTACCTCTGCGGCGTGATCCGAGCCGAGACAGAGAGCCGGGCGGGGGAGGCGCAGGCGGACGCCGACGCGGACGCCGAGCCGCAGGCGACTGTGGCGTCGGCGAGCTAGGAGCTAGCGACGGTCTTCGAGGGCGAGCTCGACCAGGCTGGCTGCGTCGAGCTCGTCGATCGCGCTCGGCGCTTCCGCGCGGGCCGCGGCGGGACCGTCCTTGCCTTCGAGCGCGAGGCGCAGCCTGCGGGCGACGTCGGCCGGCGTCGGGTGGTCGAAGGCGAGAGTGGCGGGGAGGCGGAGGCCGGTGGCGCGGTTGAGGGCGTTGCGCAGGTCGACGGCCGCCGCCGAGTCGAAGCCGAGGTCCTTGAAAGGGCGGTCGGGCGCCACCGCCGCCGGCGAGGCGAGCTCGCGCGCGGTCGCCACCTCCCGCAGCACGAGGTCGAGCAGGACCTGCTCGCGCCAATGGGGTGAGGCAGTGGCGAGATCGGCAAGCAGGCCTTCCTCGGGCGCGCTCTCCGAGGGCGACGGAACCTCGGAGCGGATGACGTCGCCGTATACCTCCGCCCGGCCGCCGACGATCTCTTCGAGAGCGCCGGTCAGCACCGGCCGGGGGCCGACCTCGACGAAGGCGTCGTATCCGTCCCTCAGCAGGGCTCGGATCGCGGACTCGAAAAGCACCGGCTGGCGCAGGTTGCTGCTCCAGTAGCCGGCGTCGAGTCCGGTCGAGTCCAGGCGGTCGCCGGTGACCGTCGAGTAGAAGGGGATCGTGCCGCCTCGCGGCGAGATCTCCGCCAGCTCCGCCATGAACCAGTTGTGGATCGGCGCCATGCCCGCTGAGTGCGCGGGCACCGGGATCGACATCAGGCGCCCTTGGATGTCCTCCTCCGCGAGCTCCTCCAGCAGCTCCTCGACCGCCCCTTCCTCGCCGGTGACCGCCGTCCAGGAGGGCGCGTTCAGGCCCGCGATCGAGAGGCGACCGCCCCAGCGCGCGATCCGCTCTTCGACCGCTTCGGCGGCGAGTGGGAGGGAGGCCATTTCACCCCTTCCTTCCAGTCGCAGGCAGGAGCGGCCCCAGCTGAACGCGACGCGAGCGGCGTCCTCCAGCGTCAGGGCCCCGCAGCTGGCGGCCGCGGCGATCTCGCCGACGCTGTGCCCTACCACCGCGTGCGGCCGCACGCCGAGCGAGCGGCCCAGCTCCGCCAGCGATGCCGTCGTCGCGAAGAGGACGGGCTGGCTCACGTCCAGCCGAGCGAACGGCGGGCCTCCGGGCTTCCCGCGCAGGACGTCCTCGAGCGACCAGTCGACCAGCTCGGCGAGGGTCGTCTCGCAAAGTTGCATGTGCCGCCGGAAGGCGTTATGCGAAGCGAGCAGGTCGAGGCCCATTCCCCTGTACTCGGAGCGCAGGGGCGGGAAGACGAAGACGACCCGCGCGGAAGCGGGCAGATCCGGCTTGCCCTGTCGGAGATCCGCCACGAGGCCCAGGGTAGGAGCGGCACCGAGCCGCTCCAAGGTCGCCGGTCGAGCTTGGGGGATCGGCCCGGCCGGGGCTAGCTTCGAGCGATGTTGCTCAACGTCCGCCGCTGGGGCCCGCCGCAGGCAAGCGGCGTCGTCTGCATCCATGGGGTGACCCAGCACGGCGGGGTCTTCGAAGCGCTGGGAAGGCGTCTCGCCGAAGCGGGGCGTGCGGTCGTCGCGGTGGACCTCCGTGGCCACGGCAGCTCCGGCCACGAGCCCCCGTGGGACGTTCGCACCCACGCGAGAGACGTCCTCGAGGCGCTGGAGGCTTGCGGCATACGGCGGGCGGCCTGGATCGGGCACAGCTTCGGTGGGCGGGTGGCGGCGGCGCTCGCCGCCGCGGAGCCCGAGCGGACGGATTGCCTGGCACTGCTCGAGCCCGGCCTGCGGGTCTCCCCCGAGCGGGCCCTGCGCGGGGCGGAGCTCGATCGGCTGGACTGGAGCTTCGAGACCCCGGAGGGAGCGGTGAACGCGCTGCTGGGAAGCGCTGGCGTCGTCGCCGCTTCGAAGGAGATGGTCATGGCCTACGTCCGGGGGGACGTCCAGCGCGGCGCCGACGGTCGTTATCGCTTCAGCTTCTGCCCCAGCGCGGTCGTGACCGCCTGGAGCGAGATGACGCTTCCGCCCCCGCCGATCGCGACGGTGCCGACCCTGCTCGTCCAGGCCGAGGCCTCCGTGCCGGACCCGGAGCTGGAGCCGCGCTATCGCGCCCAGCTGGGCGAGCGGCTGAAGGTGGCGAGGGTGCCGAACGGACACAACGTGCTCTGGGAGTCCCCGCGGGAGACGACGGAGGCGATCGAGGGCTTCCTGCGCGCTGAGGGCGGGGACGACGATCCGGTTCCCGGCTACGTCGGCGACGCCGGGACCTTCCAGCCGCTCCTGTAGGCCGGACCGTGGCGACCTACTTCGTAACGGCGACGCCGCCGACGCCGAACGGGGACCTTCACGTCGGCCACCTCTCCGGGCCCTTCCTCGCCGCCGACGTCTTCTCCCGCTTCCAGCGGATGCGGGGGAACCGGAGCGTCTTCGCCACCGGCAGCGACGACCACCAGAGCTACGTGCTGACGGCGGCCCAGCGGGAGGGACGAGACCCGGCGCGGCTTGCCGACGACTATGCCGAGCGGATCCAGGGAACGCTGAGGGCGGCGGGGATCCGGGTCGATCGCTTCACCCGCGCCCTCGGGGATCCGGTTTACCGAGGGGTGGTCCAGGGTTTCTTCGGCGAGCTGGTCGAGCGGGGGCTCGTTGTGAGGAAGCGGCACCGCGTCCTGCGCTGCGAGGACTGCGAACGTCTCCTCTTCGAGGGCTTCGCGCGCGGCTGGTGCCCCCGCTGCGGCGCCGAGACCCCCGGCCACCTCTGCGAGATGTGCGGCTGGGTCAACGACCCCGCGGACCTGGTCGAGCCGACCTGCAGCCTCTGCCGGGGGGCGACGAGAACGGTTGAGTGGGAAGGGCTCTTCCTCCCCCTGGAGCCGCACCGCCGCCGCCTCGAAGGCTTCTGGGCGACGCGGACGAGCTGGCGGCCCCACCTGCTGGCCTACTGCGAGGCGATGCTCGCTCAGCCGTTGCCCGACTACCCGGTCAGCCACCCGAGCGGGTGGGGGGTGCCGGTGCCGGTCGAGGGCCTCGGTCAGCAGGTGATCAACGTCTGGCTGGAGATGTACGCCGGCCACGTCCACGCGGCGCGCACCACCGCCGGCTTCGAGGGGTCACCGGGCTCGCCCGGGTTCACGCTGGTCCAGTTCCTCGGCCACGACAACAGCTTCTACAACGCGGTCCTGCACACCGCCGTCGCCCTCGCGCTCGGCGGAGACTGGCCCGTGCCCGAGCACGTGATCACGAACGAGTTCTACTTCCTCGAGGGCAGGAAGTTCTCGACCAGCCGCAACCACGTCGTGCCGGGGCGCGACGCGGTGGCGATGGTGGGGCCCGACTCCCTCCGCTGCCACCTGGCCCGAACCAATCCCGAGCGCTGGCAGACCAGCTTCTCGCCGGAAGCGCTGGTCGCGACCGACCGCGACGAGGTCCAGGGCGTGTGGACAGGCGCGATCGAGGCGCTGCTGCGCCTCGCCGAAAGCCCCCTCGCGGGCGAGGGAGAACCCGTCCCCGACCTCCGGTTCGCCGCGCTCTTCGCTGGGGCGAGGGAAGACCTGGAGCGGTGCTACGACCTCGATGCCTTCAGCCTCAGGCGGGCGAGCGCGGTCCTGCTCGAGCTGGCGATGGCGGGCGGGGACTTCGCGAGCCGTGCGCTGAAGTCGGAGCCCGGCCCCGTGCCGATCTCGAAATCCGCGGATGCGGCGTTCTTCCTGCGGGGCCTGGCTCTGCTCGCGGCGCCGCTGCTGCCCGGCCTCAGCCAGGAGATCTGGGAGAGGCTCGGAAACTCCGGCGAGGTGGCAGAAGAAGCGTGGCCGAGGGGGAGGGACTGAGTGGCATGACCGCTTAGAAGTGCATGTCAAGCCTCGATGTAGCTGCTAGCGTCTCTGAAATGACGCTACATGGGCCAGGAGACGAGGTGGGGGTGCGGGAGCTGCACGATCGCCTCAGCGAGTATCTGGAGAAGGTAGAGCAGGGGGCTGAGGTGATCGTCACCCGCCGGGGGAAGCCGGTCGCGCGACTGAGTCGTATCGAGTCGGCTCGGCCTTTCGAGGACCTGGAACGGCGCGGGCTCGTGCATTGGCCGAAGAAACCGAGGAAGCCCCGGCGAGCTGAAATCAAAAGCAAGGGCCCGGTTTCGGACCTGGTGGCCAAGCAACGACGTTGATCCTCTACTACGACACTTCCGCTCTGGTCAAGCTTCTGATTCCCGAGAAGGGGTCGGATCTCGCCGAAAAGCTTTGGAACAGCGCCTATCCCGGGGTCTCGAGCGTCCTCGCCTATCCGGAGGGGCGCTCTGCCTTGGGAATCGCCTACCGAACGGGCAGACTGCCCAAGCAGGAATACCGGCGATCTCTTCAGGTCTTCGAAGACCTCCGTGGGGAACTCGTCTCGATCGGAGTTGACGGCCAGCTGGCGCAGGTGGCAGGACTCCATGCTTCGGAATTCGGTCTCCGCGCCTGCGACGCGGTCCATTTGGCAACGGCCCTCGACCTCGGCGGAGAGGAAGTCGTGTTCGTAACGTGGGACGAAGATCTCCGGCGGGCGGCGAGCTCTGCGGGTCTCGGCACCGCCGGTTCTGCGGGATGGTGAGCGCATCTGATGCGCCCCAACCCCCTGTTCGCGTCTGAGGACCCCGAGCTGGTCCGGCAGCTCGTTCGCGAGCATCCGTGGGCGACGCTGGTGACTCAGACCGGCAACGGCCTGGCCGCCTCCCACTACCCGGTGCTGCTCGACGAGAGCGATCCCGGCCTGACGCTGCTCACCCACCTGGGCCGGCCGGACGAGGAGGTCCTGGAGATCGAGGAGGGGGAGGTCCTCGTCATCGTCCAGGGCCACCACGGCTACGTGTCCCCGGGCTGGTACTCGCCGGAGGAGCTGAAGGTGCCGACCTGGAACTTCACCGTCGCCCACCTGCACGGCCTGCCCCGGGTCCTCGGCGAGGACGAGAACTTCGAGGTGCTGACGAGGTTGGTGGAGCGCTTCGAGGGCCGCCTCGACCAGCCCACCCACCTCGACCCGGACTACGCGCCGATCGCCAAGGGGACGGTCGGCCTGCGGATCCCGATCGACCGCTTCGAGCTGAAGCGAAAGCTCGGCCAGAAGAAAGCCGAGGAGACCCGCCGAAACGTGATCGCCGCCCTGCGCGAAGCGGGCCCGTACCAGCACCTCGCGCTGGCGGAGGAGATGGAGCGGGAGCTGGGTAGGTAGGGGGAGCTTGGGCGATGGAGGACCGCCATAACCCGCGAGGCCGGTCGGGCGGAAGGGCAGGGGGCGCCGGGTATGACCTCCAGGACCTCTATGTCGCGCTTCAGCTTGCGCATCTGTTGATCGACGGCGACGGACCGCGGGGGACGAGCGAGGTCATCTGGGAGAAGAAGGCGATCGACGCCGGCCCCGATGGGCTTCAGAGCCTTGCGGTCGACGACGTCGTGATTGTGCGAAGCACCGGCAGGCGGGTTCACGTGGAGGTCAAGGCGACCGGTCCGGGCGCTCGGTGGTCGATTGAGAGCCTCATAAGAGCCGAGGTGATCCAACGCTTTTGGCAGCAGTGGCAGGCGGGGCCGCTCGATTCCGCTCCTGATATCGGCTTGCGCTTGGCGACCGGTGCGCCGGCGCCGGAGCTGGCGCTCGTAGCCGATGCCGCCCGCCGGGCACGAACCGTCGCCGAGCTCACGGGTCCGGACGCCTCCAAGGCGACGGCCGAAGCGGTTGAACGGATCGCTCGGGCCTTGGAGGCACCCGTCGACGACGCCCTGCTCGCGTTCCTGCGGGGAGTCGAGGTCGAGGCGCTCCCTCCGCCGCGAGAGCTGGAGCTGTGGATCTCACGGGCTCTCTCCGCGGCGGAGCCGGCGGCCACCGAGCTTGCGGCCCTGCTGGTCGCGATCGTCCACCGAAGCAAGGAAGCCGGCGCCGATGGACGAGCTTGGCATGACCGCGCCAGCCTCGTCTCCCAGCTTGCCGCCGAGGGTGCGCCGGAAGAGCTGCTGCGTCTGGTGGGGGTATCCGCGAAGCCTCTCGCCTCGCGCCTGCTTGAGCAGTTCCGGGCAATCGAGTTCACCGGTTGCGCTTCCGTGATCGAGGCCCTCGACGGCGAGCTGCGGACCTCTCCGGGTGGCTACGTGGAACTGCGGGGCGGGTCTGCGACCGGGAAGACGGCGCTCCTGGCCGAGCTTGCCGCCAAGAGGAGCTGGCCGATCCATTTCTGCCACGTGGCTCCCGCTGCCGCTGACTTCCGCTCTTTCCTGATCGCCGTCCTCGAGGAAAAGGGAGGAGCCGCCGCCGTACCGCCCGGTATCGCTGCTACGCCGACGGGGATCTCGGTACCGGCGTTGCTCGAAGCGTTGTCCGGGCTGGGGGGCGAGGAGGGGCCGACCGTAGTCCTGGTCGACGACGTCGACGCGGCACTGTCGGACGGGGCGGAGACCGCGCTCTTTCTTCCTCCGCGCGTTCCCGATGGGCTCTTCCTGGTGGTTTCGACGGCCGGCAAGGAGCCGCTGGCCGGACTGGATCCGCATGGCGTGGCGACGATCCAGATGGACTCCCGGAGCGACTCCCTGGACGACCTCGCAACCTACCTCCGGGCCCGCTTCGCCGCCGACCCACGCCTCGTGCCGATCGCCGCGGGGTGGGAAGGCGACCTGCCGCAAGCGGTCTTTGAGGCGGTCGACGGGAACTGGTTGCATGCCGTCCTGGTTCTCGACGACCTCGCGAGTGGCCGTACGAGCCCTGAGGAGGTAGCGCGGATACCACGCGGCCTCGATGCCTATTACTCGGCTTGGTGGGGGCGCTGGCGCGCCAAGGTGGGGGGGCAAGCCTGGGCCTCGGCGGCGCTTCCCGCTCTTGCGGTCCTGGTCTGCATGGGCGATCCGCCCACCGTCGCCCAGGTGGGCGAAGCGGCAGGGGTCTCCTCGTCTGTCGTGTACGACTTGATCGGCAACGAGTGGGAGCGATTCTTCCTTCTGGTGGATGACCGGGTGGTCTGGCGATCCAGCAGCCACCGCGACGTGCTCGAGGCCTCGCGAGAGCCGCCCTTCGCCGTTGGGTTTGCCGAGATTCTTCGCAAAACCCACCTGCGCCTGGGGGGTATCGGGGTGGAACGCGCCCTGGCCTCGACCGAGGACGCGGACGTCGACGTGGTTGCCTACGGGCTCCGCTATGCGGTCACCCATCTGCTTCGGGCCGGTGCCAGGGAGCGGGCCGCCGACCTTGTCCTCGGTCAAAGCGATGCCTGGGCCTCCGCTCACTCTCGAGTGGAGTCCGGGAACGATTTCCGCAGCGACATCGTCCGGGTTTGGGAGGCCTACGCTGCAAACCCGGAGCCCGGCTCGGAGTGCGTCGTCGCCCGTCTCCTCAGGACCCACGCCGCAATCTACGACGCCGCCGAGGGTGCTTCCGTCTATCTCATCGGCGCCGCTTTAAAAGCCGGTCTGATCCAGCGCCATCACCTCAGGATCCTCGCCGGGGCGACCACCGAGGAGCTCCATGCGCTGGCGTTGCTTACTTTCGCCCAGCCGGATACCGAGGAGGGCCGGTCGACTGCGCTTGCTCTGCTCGACCAACAGGTGGCGGCGAAGAGCCCGTTTCTCGGCGGGATCTTTGTTCATTCCTCCCGCGAACGGCAACGGCGTTTGCTTACCCAGGCGGCGTCGCTTGCGCCCAAGGAGCGGGGGCGGGTGATCGAAGACGTCGTCGAGATCTGGGTGCAGGCGCACGTCCTCTACACATGGGATTGGGGGGAGCTGCTTTCTCCGGTCGCTGCAGTCGACGACGAGATGGCCCGCGAAGCCGCGGCGAAGCTGGTCAGCCTTCTACCGCTCCACCAGCTGGCGATCGAGCAATGCCGCACCGCCCTGGAGCCGTGGCTCGAGCCGGACGTCTACGACCGGCGGATGGCCCTTCTCTATCTCCAAAGCAAGGAGCTGGAGCGGGACCTGGCCGCCAAGGACGGGTTGATCGAGGCGATAAACCGGGCGAGGCTGCTGGCGCGCGGCGAGGTGGATCCGGAAGGCCTTCGGCAACTGGTCGATCTGGTGAAGGACGTGAAGGAGAAGGAGTCGGAGATGGTTCCGCTCTATTTCGTCACGCAGACGCTCGACGGGCTTGCGTCTGTCGCCGATTCGGACCCGGGCGAGATCGACGAGCAGGGTTGGAGTGCGATCTGCAAGGACCTGCGCGACCTTGCCAGGAGGCTTGCCGAAGGGGCTGGGGAATGCAGCGTCTTCGACCCTGACTCGGGCAGGTGGTTGTTCGGTGGCCATGACAGCACGGAGCCCGGGGACTATCTGGCGGCCTTCGAGGGAGACCAGGTCGCCTTTGCCGAAGAATTCGTCGAGGCCCGCATGCGAACGGACTCGCGCGGTTCGTTGATAGTCGGAGATCACTTCATACATAGAGCGCGGGCTCTGCGCGGGATCCTTCCCTGGCTCCCGAACCCCGACTCTCTGATCGAGAGGATGCTGGAGGACGCCGGCGAGGAGGCTTCTCCCTTGCTGCGACGGTCGATCGTCACGCCGTTGTTCCCGGTTCTCCGGGGGGAGTCCCTGCGCCGCGCCGTCCAGGTCACCACCGCCGGCTTCGCGGGTCACGAGGCCAACGTCCTCGGCTTTAACTTGGCGACCTCCGGAGAGGGGGAGGGAGATCTGCCCCTGGGCGGCGCCCTCGCGCCCTTGCTGCGTTTCCGCTGGCTGGCCGCGCGCGATGACCTCGGCGAAGACGAGATCGTCGAAGCGCTGAAGCTGATGCCCGATGACTTCGGCATGGCCGAAATCGCGAAGATCGGTCGCAGCACCGCGAGCTTCATCGACGGCGGCGGACATCACCAGGACATCACCTCTGCCCTGGTGGCACCGCTCCAGTTCTCCCCCATGAGGCACCTGGGGCAGGTGGAGAGGCTGGCTGCTCAACTTGGCTGGAGTCGCCGGGAAGAGGTGGCTCGAGAGCTCCTCGAGCAAGGGAGGCACGCGCTCGCCGCCAACGTCTTGGAAAAGGCGACGGGGGCAGGCGTGGAGGGTGACGTCACCGAGGCATTGCTGGACTTCGTCAGGCGTTGTCTCGCCGACGGGGCGGCGGAGGCGGCGCTGTCGCTGTTCGAGATGGCGACGATTCACGGGGACGTGAAGGACTCGGAGGTGGAAGCGGTAGCCGACGCTCTCTTCGAAGCCTTCGCGAGGGCGTGCGACTACGAAGGCATGGTCCAGGTTGCCGCTCTGGCCTGGGAGGTAACGGGGACGCCCTCTTGGCGGTCGCTCATGGATGAGGCCGTCGACCTGGTTCGTCGAACCCCCCTCCCGAACGATCACGTCACCTGCGTGCAGATTCTCCTGGCCATCTGCCGCGCCGGTGTTGAGTCAATCCCGCGTTGGCTGCTGGACGAGGTCACAGAGAGCGAATGGCTGATGCTCCTGAGCGGCGCCGGCAAGGCCTTCGCCAAACAGCGAGAGGGACCCCAGCGCGATCTGATCGTCTCCCTGCTCGGGCTCAGCGCCTGGCAGATGGCCGGGTTCATGATGATGGCGTGGAGCCCGCGGGTCCAGGAGCTACTGGAGGGAAAGGAACCCTCCGGCTGGGTCGAGTTCGAGGAGCTGGCGAAGATCGAGCTGAGGGAAGAGCCGCGGAAGGCCGGTGGAGGTGGCATCGACGACCTCGAGTTGCTGCTGGCGGCCTTCGAGGCAAATCCCGGCTCGTCCGATCTGCGCTCCGTCCTGGAGGAACTGGGAGGGTTGGAGGCGCTGAACGCCGTCGGCTGGCTGGCCGCCCTCGGCCTGGTCTTCGCAGAAGACACCCTGATCGAGGGACTGCGCGGCGCTGGCTACGAGGAGGAGGCGATCGACCTGGCATTGCGGCGTGCGAGGTCGTTCGACGAGATTTCCAATTCCACTCCCGAAGAAGAGGATGGGGAAGGCCGACTGCAGTGGTCCTCGGTCACCTCGGAGACGCTCGACGAGGCCTGGAAAAACACCCATGATGGATTCGCGGCCGTCGTCTGGAGGAGCGAGCTCGCCAGGCTGTTGGGGCGAGACTGCCCGGATGAGTTCTATGGCCCGCCGACGTTCGCCTTGATTGGCTGAGGGCAGTCCAGCTATTTATGCGGCTGAGAGGAGTCGAACCTCCACGGGTGTTTCCACCCACAAGGCCCTCAACCTCGGGGTTGGGGGCGTTTTCATTTATCTACGACTCTCTCAGGCACGTTGGAGTGCCTTGAGGTTACGCTAGTTCGCGCTTAAGAGGTCCGCGAAACGGTCCGCAGTTCTCGGCAGGCCGGGGGCCGCTGTGCATCCTGCCGGGGCCAGCATTGCGGCGTCGCCGTTTCGGGTCGCGCGTGTGGCGAACGCGGCGTTTTTCTGGTGGAGGCCGTCCAAAAAGCTGAGACCCCAGATGGCTAGGCCTCGTCGCTGCTCGACATGCCTAGTTGAGCCGTGAGTAGGCCGAAAGGGAAGCTCGCGAAATCGGATTGGCAGGTTGCTCGCGAAATCGCGTAGGCAGGAAGCCCCGTTTTCAGCGCGAGCTAGAGCGGGATGAAAGCGCTGGGCCCGGCAAGGACCAAAGGGCTCGAAGTGGAGCCTCAAGCGTTGACGGAATTATCAATAGCTATCTCGATATTCCTGAGTATTCTTAAGATGGCCATGCAGAGTGAAAAAGGGGATGCCATGAACTCCAACGCCAATTTCTGGAAGTTCTCGAGGCGATATGTCCAGCTGATCCCTCGATCCCGCCTGATGCTGGGCCTTTTAAGTGCCCTGATCGCACTCGTGGTCACTGCTGCGCCCGCCTCTGCTCTCAACTTTGGAGTCGCCTGGCGTAATTACAGTCTTGGAGACCTTGAATATGTCAAGCGGTCGGGTGCCACTGTTTACCGGGTTGACCTTAACTACACCTGCACCAGCGGCGGGAAATGGGGCAGCTTTGACAGTGTCGTGGAAGCCGCATGGCAGCGCGGAGTCACCATTCTGCCTGTCTTGATCCGTTCAACCCCGACCTGCGAAGGACCGGATCAAAAAGCGCGATTCCTCACCCCCGCCGACCCCGACTGGAATTCCTGGTGGATCTGGACCAAGCAGGCGGTTGAACGCTATGGCGTCAACGGCTCCTTCTGGGTAGGGAAATCAAACTCAAAGCCGATCACTGCCTGGGAGGTTTGGAATGAGCCAAACCTCCCAGTGAACAATCCGCTGCTGGGTGGTGAAGAAAAAGTCCAGCCGGAAAACTACGGCAACTTCCTTGTCGCGACGGCGGCGGCGGTTCAAAAAGGCGCAGAAGAACGGAAAGCACCTTCGCCTACCGTCTTGTTCGGTGGCCTCTTCATGACGGGCGGAGGCGAATACAACTCATTCCTGGAAAAGGCCTACAACGTTCCGGGCGTCTACTCGAGCTATCACGGTCTCTCAATTCATCCCTATCCCTTTGCCGCCAAAGTCAGCGGACTGAAAGCCGAGATCGAAGATGTCCGCAAAAAGCTGAACAGCCTTCCGTGGGGGCCCAGTAGGACGCTATGGATCACGGAGATGGGTTGGCCTACGCCGGAGTCGATCAATCTTGGCGTCAAAGAATCTGAACAGGCCACCTTGCTTGCCGAAGCTTTCAACTGGCTAAAGGGGGCAGCGCAGGCGAACCTAATTTCACTGGTCACCTGGTACAACCTCCAAGATTCGGGTGCGGGGTCCGACTGGGACGAACACATGGGTCTGCGGCGCCTGGATGGGACCTACCGCCCGGCTTGGTTCGCATTTCAGGAACAGGTGGGAGCCCCCCGGTGGCCGACCCCGGGACCCCGAGTTCGTGCAGCCTACCCAGACGCTAGCCAGGCCAATTCGATTTCCGGTTGGCAGTTCGGATCGGAAAGCGGCTGGCAGCAGATGTTCCTATGGGGCCATGAAGTCGCCCCCGGAACTCGACCGGCGATCCTCTGGTACGACGAAACGCCTCACGTCTTCTACGTCGACGCGAGCCGGGGAAACCAAATCACCGAATGGTCCTGGAACGCGATCACCGGGTGGCAGCAGCGCTTCTTGGAGACCGATCCAGTCGCCACCGGCTCTAGTCCATCCGCGGTGATCGTCAAAGGCGTGCCGCAGCTCTACTTTTCAGATGCTGCCACCAACAGGGCGATCTCTGCCCTGGTCTTTAACAGCGTTACGAACAGCTGGACTCAGACGAGGTTCTACGGAGATCCCGTCGCGGTCAACAGCAGCCCTAGCGCGATCGTGAACAGCAGCGGCAACGCGCAGGTCTACTTTGCCGACGCGGCCAAGGGCAACACGATTGCCGTCTGGACCTGGACGCCGACTGCAATCGTCCAGCAGTTCTTCTACGGAGATCCCGTCGCGGTCAACAGCAGCCCTAGCGCGATCGTGAACAGCAGCGGCAACGCGCAGGTCTACTTTGCCGACGCGGCCAAGGGCAACACGATTGCCGTCTGGACCTGGACGCCTACCTCCCTTGTCCAGCAGTTCTTTTACGGTGATCCAGTCGCAGCCGGCAGTAGTCCGAGCGCGATTAGGAACAACAGCGAGGCCCAGGTCTACTTTGCCGACGCGGCCAAGAGCAACACGATTGCCGTTTGGACGTGGGGTCCAACCTACCTCCGCCAGTCTTTCTTTTACGGGGATTCTGTGGCTGCCGGCACGAGCCCGAGCGCGACGCCTAACGGCGGCCAGCCACAGGTGTATTTCGTAAACGCCTCCACCAACAACTCCTTGGCCCTTTGGCAATGGGGGGCAACGTTGGATCAAATCCGTCTATACGGGCACCCTGTCACGACGGGAAGTAGCCCCGGGACGTAGCGGGCAGCGACTAGGGCGCTGCGGCAACCACTTCCTCGCTGAGTGATCGCCGGGTGGGTTGTAGGGCCCCCGACGGCAAAGGCCGTCGCATTAGTCCGTACGCTCAAACGCCTGGTCGCGCAGGACTATCTCAGCGGCTCGGATCATCGTTCGTCTATGGGGCGGCTCCTCCAGGAGCGGGTCGGCACCGCGGCAAATGATCGTCCGCTTGATCGCCTGGCGGAGGATCGTGTCCGCGTGGCGGAGGTGATGCTCTCCGTCATCGAACCCCCAGTCATCGCCATCCGCGCTATCCACCACGTCTCCGTGCGAGATGCGGTTGCGCAGCAAGCTGAAGCTCTGAAACCACCATTCGAGGTCCGTTAGCTGAGCTGTTCGCTCTTTGCCGTTGTGCTCAGTCCAGTGGCGGGTCCGGCGCTCTGCATCTGGGTCGTCCAGCAGCGAGGACAGGCTCTTTCGCTGCCTCCTCGTACTCGCTTCACCGCCGAGGAGCGTCTCCAGGGCACTTCGATAGGCCAGGGTCCTGGTCCTGTCGTTAACGTCTTCGCTGTTGCTCCACGTGAGGTTCAGCCAGTCGATCGCCAGTGCCAGGCGACGCGCATCGGCGCTGTCCTCCGCGAGGGCCTGATGGAGGGCCGTCGCATATTCGTGGTCGAACGCGAAGAAAAGCGGCTCAGGCAGATTCGCTGGCGGATGGATCTTCGGTAGCGGGCGGCCGGGTTTGGAGGAGCGCCACTGGAGAACGGTGACCATCGCGCCGGTGCGAATGGCGTAGGAGGGCTCCCCGGTAAGCGGGTGCCCGAACATCTTCGCGTTCTCAGCAGTGGCCGTGGCATGTCCCGCGTTCCCCGAGTCGTCCGTGCCGATCAATACCGGGTTTGCGTCGATGGTGGCGGCGAGGATCGCGCCGTGCAGGATGGGGAATTGCTTTCGCTCGAGCGCATTGGAGCCGATCCGGGAATCGCGCGGTACGACCAGCGCACCAAATGGCTGGCCCATGCTGCTGATGCGGTAGGCGGTACGGAGTCGACGTACCTCGTTGAAAACAGCCTGGGTGGTTGCGTGTCGCCGCCGAAGATCCCGGAACGGAACAAGAACATAGGGGCCAACCTGGCACTCACTGGCAAGCGGCAGATAGGGCAGGAGCCAGACATCATTCACTCGGTCGAAGTTCAGACGACCGTCCGGACGACTTCGCCCCGACGGCATATCGAGCACGGCGCTCATACCATTGAAGGCATGTCGCCTTCGGGGGGTGCGGGAAAGTTGCCGCCGAGCCATCTCTCTGCGCGAGTGCCGTGGCACGACACGGACTGGACCGGCCGTGTCTGCATCGCGCCCGCTGAGAACCACAGCTGCACGGTCCTGGGTCGCATCAAAGAGGAGAAGGACTCGGACTCCGAGGAGCAGGTTCGAGGACTGCCCTGGGCAGAGCTGTCCCAGCGACAACTGCCTCCTTGTCTGTTGGAGCGTGGCGGATTCATGCGCCCAGCTGCCCAGACGATCATTCGCAGGCATCCCTACTCAGGGGGTTGGACGAAATCGCACGAGCATTTTGCGGAGACGCCGTTTCGGCTAGAGCCCTACAGCGTCGAGGCCCTGCCGTTCCGTTGGGTGATGCGCAACGAAGTCGAGACGATCGCCAACCAGTGGGACATCGAGTACGACCACTCGCTCGAGGACCGGGCCGATCAATACATCGAGACCCGGGAAAGGACCAACTGGGTCCAGGACCACCGCAACCAGCGTGTCCTCCTCGACGCGTTCTTCTCCAGTCTCGTTCCCGGCCGCTCCCTCGTCTTCCTCTACGCCAAGGACGTGCCGCTGCTCGAGGATCGCCAGCCCGGCGGCCGGGTCCTGGTCGGAGTGGGGAGGGTGATGGAGGAGATCCGTCCGGCCGCGGAATGGCAATACAGCTGGAATGGTCCGGTGAAGTCGATCTTCTGGGAGCGGGCCGTGAAGCATTCGATCCGACCCTCTTTCGCCGACGGCTTCCTCCTGCCCTACCACCAGCTGCTCGCCGCCAAGTCCCTCCGCGGCACTGAGCTCGAGGAGTTCGTCGCCCTGGCTCCCAGCGACCATTTCGCAGAGTTCTCCTATGTCTCTGAGCGGGTCAGCGGCGACGGAGCGATCGCCGCGCTGGCCGAGCTCACCAGGGTGGTCGATCTTCTGCCGGAGGTGGTCGACGGTCCTTGGGAGAACGCGCGACGTTGGTTGGAGGAGAGGCTCGCCGAGACCTGGGAGGCGCGTGGCGCATATCCGGGGCTCGGCAGCGTCCTCGCCGGCGTCGGCATCGAGCGTGGCCCCCTGATCGCTCACCGCGTGCTGGAGTCCCTGCCTGATGAGGAGGGCGATCCCTGGCCGGCGCTCGAGCAGGCGATGAGGAATGGCGGCACCGGCCCCGCCAAAGGACTGGTCGGACGTCCGGCGAGCAAGGTCTGGACGCGCATTCTGGCCGACGCGGAGCGCTATTCGGCCCTCCGCCTCGCCGCTCGCTTTTCACTCACCGTCGAGCAGGCGCGGCGCCTGCTGAACGCGAAAACGCGCGCAGTCTCCGACCAAGAGCTGCTGGAGAACCCATACCTCCTCTACGAGTTGGATCGAAGAGAGCAGGACCCCGTCGGCCTCACCACCATCGACCGCGGCCTCTTCCCCCACAGCGCCAGGGCTCGAGGCACCCTGGCCGATGATCCCTTACCCGAGCCGGTCGAGGAAGCCGGAGACGACCGGCGGGTGCGGGCCGCGACGATTGCCACGCTTGAGCATGCGGCCGAGGAAGGGCACACGATCCTCGACGAGCCGACCTTGCGTCGCCGCATCAGCGTCTCGCCGCTCGATCCGACCTGTGACCCGAACGACGAGCTGTTCGAGATCGCAGCTGAAGACTTCCCACCGCGCCTTGTCGAGAAACAGACGGAGGGCGGGGAGAGCCGCGCTTGGCAGCTGGATCGCCTGGCCGAAACCTCCGCGCTGATCGCCGACGAGGTCCAGCGCCGGATCGAGTTGGGGCCGATCGAGGTCGAAGGCAAATGGCGCCGGGCGATTGACACATCGATCGGACAGCCGATGCCGCCCGAGTCCGACCCCGGCTTCGATCTCGAGGAGGCGGCGCGAGAGGAGAAGGCCCAGGCGCTGAAGATCCTCGCCGAATCGCGGATCGGCGCTCTCGTCGGCCCGGCCGGAACCGGCAAGACGACGATGCTGAAAGCGCTCTGCTCCGACCCGCTCCTCGCCGGAAGGGTTCTCCTGCTGGCCCCGACGGGAAAGGCGCGGGTGCAGCTCGGCGAGAAAGTGGCGGAGGCCCGGACCCTGGCCCAGTTCTTAGGGAGGGCGGAAAGATGGGACTGGCACCGCGGGTACTTCCTCAACCCGCGCGGGCAACGATTGGGCGGCTTCACCACCGTCGTCGTCGACGAGGCTTCGATGTTGACCGAGGAGATGCTGGCGGCGCTGCTCGAAGCAGTCAAAGACCCCCTTCGGATCATTCTGTGCGGGGACCACCGGCAGCTCCCGCCGATCGGCGCCGGTCGTCCCTTTTCCGACCTCCTTTCTCACTTGGACGATCTTGCTTCGGACTCTCCCGGCGGCGGCGGAAGGGCCGAGCTGCGGGTCGGTCGCCGCCAACGCCACGAGGACGGGGGTTTCGGGCAGCGCAGCGATGTCGCGGTTGCGGCAGCGTTCGCGACGACTGCGGTGCCGGCGGGCGCCGACCAGGCGTTGGCGCGGGCCGTCGCCGGGGAGGGGGACGACTCCCTGACGGTGGTCAGCTGGAAAGACGAGGAGGACCTCGAGTTGAAGCTTGTCGACGCTCTGTGCGCCGATCCCGAGTTGAGCTTGGACGGCCGCGACAAGCGCGCCCTGATGATCTCCCTCGGTGCCGTGGAAGTCGACAGCAACTGGCCCGAGTTCCACGCTGGGAGTGGGGGAGTCGGGGCGGAGCGGTGGCAGATTCTCAGCCCGGTCAGGTCACGGGAAGGAGGAATCACGGGCCTTAACGAGCTGGTGCGCAGGACCTGGCGGCCGGGGGATGCGGCTCGGCAGCGCAACGATGAGCGGATGCCGAACCCGCTCGGCGTGGACCAGGTGCTGGTGGGGGACAAGGCAATGTGCCTTGTCAACCGCAAACGAGGGGCCTGGGACGTCGCTGCCGAGACGAAGTTAAGCGGAGAGGTGGCCAACGGCGAGGTCGGAATCGCAGTCGGTTGGCCTCCGAACAAGAAGGGCGGAAAGGGCAACCGCAGGCGGACTAAGAGCGAGGGCCTGTGGGTTGAGTTCTCTACCCAGGTGGGTCGGCGATTCACCTTCTGGGAGAACGAGATGAACAGCAACCGCGAGGGGGCGGGTGAGCTGCTCGAGGTCGCCTATGCGATTACCGTCCACAAGTCCCAGGGATCTCAATTCGAGCGCACCTTCGTGGTCGTTCCCGTTCCCTGTCCACTGCTATCCCCGGAGTTGCTCTACACCGCCCTCACTCGCCACCAGGGCAAGGTCACCTTGCTCGTGCAGGGAGACCCGATGGCCCTTCTCGAGCTCGCGGACCCGTCGCGATCGGAGACCGCGCGCAGGCTCACCTGCCTGTTTCGCCCGCCCCAGCCTTTCCTCGCCCCCGCTGGCGCGCTTATCGACGGTGCGCATGTACATCGATCTGCCGCGGGAGAGCTGATGCGGTCGAAGTCGGAGGTGATCGTGGCAAACATCCTCCGATCCCTGGACGTGAACTATTCCTACGAGGAGCTCCTGAAGATGCCGGACGGCTCCGTGAGGGAGCCGGACTTCACCATTCGGCGAGCAGACGGCCCGCCAATCTACTGGGAGCACCTGGGAATGCTCGACCTCGCCGGCTACCGAGCGGACTGGGAGGCGAAGCTTGCGTGGTACTCGAAGCACGGCATCGAGCCATGGCAGCGCGGCGGGGGGGCGAACGGAACGCTCGTTTGGTCCGAGGAGGGCGCAGGCGGGCATATCGACGCCCAGACGATCGAGTCCCTCGCGGTCGAGCTGTTCGGCGCTGGATAGCGCAGCGCGGAGCGGGCTGAGGGCTCCGACTTGCTAAGCCTCGCTGCGGACGAGGAGAGAAGTCAGATACTCGACGGCGGTAGCCGCGAGAAGGACGCTTGCGCGTGCCTCGGCAGAGCCGAGCTTCTTGCCCTGCCTGTGATGGCCGGCGCTGCTCAGGTCACTAAGGGTCTTCCAGAGGTTGTCGAGAAGGGCGATCTGAGGGGAGTCGACGGCCAAGCCGAGTTGCTTGGCGACTCGGGCTGCAACCGTCTCGCCGTTGGCGCCGAGATGATCTCTGATGGCGTCGCGCAGATCGCGGCAAGATTGGATCGCTCCGCGATAGTCGCCTGCGTCGTAACTCAGGCGAGCGGCATCGATAGCGCCTGCGGCCTCCGTCCCCAAGGCCTTTGAGGCGGCGGGCACCCGCACGGCGATGAGCCGGACCTGATCAGCTCCAAGCCCCGGGAGGACCTGGGTCGCCCAATCCTCCCGGCGAAGGCGCGTTTCGAGCGGTTCGATCTTGGCTTCCCAGAGCGGCCAGAGCTCTGAGGCCATGCCGGTTGCGGCAGGCAGTGGGTGGTTCGTGGGACCCGGCCGGGGAGCGTTGCCGGTTTGAACCACCCAGGCCGCAGCGATCTTCAGGCGTAACCCGAGCGGAATCTCCTCGTCTCCGAGTCGCTTCGCGTGATCCTCGAGTAGCCGAACCTGCTCAAGGGAGAGGGGGAAGCGGAAGTCCACCCGGTGTTCAACCGGGCTTCCCGGAATCGAGATCCAGATGCCACCCCGGCTGTTCACGCTCGAGACGCGGGCCGGGGAGCCAATCACGCGACCAAGAGCCACCTCGCCGCGTTCAGGTAGCACGAGATCTGCTTCCAGCTCGGTGATCGCGATCGTTTGGGTCTCAGGCCGCGGGTCGAGTTGCAGCGAGGCGGGGACGAGGAGTGCGGGGCTGAGGCATCCCCCTTCGCCTCGAACCGACGCAGGGTCGACATGGAGCCGCCCGACGCGGAAGTTGCCCAGCAAGACGTCAACTCTGCCGTCCATCGACTGTAGGTTGAAGCACCTTGGAGGCGGATGTTCGGCAGCTATCTCTATACGGTCAGGTGACGGCCCCCCGGCTTCACATCGATGAGCCCCCATTCGCCAGACTCTCTTCAGGAACTTGAAGCGGGCCTCCAACGAGCCCAGACTGAGCGGGACGCGCCCCCACCGGCCGGAGAGGTGAAGCAGGTCCTCCCCCTGGCGGCGTACCTTGACGAGCAAGCCGTCGCGGCTCGTTGGCAGATCGTTTCGCAGCTCAGGCAGGACCACCGACGCCTCTACAACCGATTCGGCAACGAGCGGTTCCTCGCCGAAACGATCACCGATCTCGTCGACCGAACCGAAGGAGAGGTCGGTTGGAAAGCCCTGCTGGATGAGCTTGAGCGATTCGTCGACGAAAGCTCAGAGTGGCTCGTTGCCATACCGCTGGCGAACGCGACTACTCAGGGCTATGCGGAGATTAGCGACCGGGTTGGGCTGGCGGAGGTTCAGCAGGCTGAGGACTGGGATCGAAACAGTGGGTCTCCCGTCGACCGGATGACGATCTTCGCCCACCTCAACGACCACATCGGACAAACCGCCAGATGGCATAGGCCGGATACCCATACCGGGCCCCTCGACGGACGCAGAACCGCAGAGCTGGTGATGGTGGAGCAAGGGGCGGAGCCCGTCGCGCTCAGCGTTGCACGGACCAAGGCTCGTTACGCGCTCGGGCTGTGGTGTCTGCTCGTTCCTCCTGACTGGCGACAGCTTTGGCCGGCGCTGGCGGACTGGGAGCCGCGGCCGTACATGGAACGAGGGATCGCTCGCAAGCCTTATGAACCAGGCAAGTGGACCGGTGGAAGCCAGGCTCACGGGCGTCACATCACCCATTACCAGGAGTACGAAATCCCCAGACGCCCGGACATCCTGCGCGCCCCCTTCGAGGCGATGGAGCGCGCTGGCGAGAACGGCCTCGCCGCGCGGGCATCGCTCAGCGCTGCCTGGTCGCTCTACGTCTCTGAGCGATTGCCGGGGGATCTCGAGCGCACCGACCGGCTGATGCACGTGCTCGCAGCAATCGACGCGCTTTGCGACGTGGGGGAGGGGCCGACCGGTCGCGGCGCGGCCCGCTGGGAGCGGTTGACCCAGCGGCTGAAGGTTTGGGAGCAGATCGAATCCTCCTATTCGCGGCAAGAGATTCAGGACGCCAAATCGCTGACTCGGGACCTGCGCAATGTCGCCACTCATGGCAGCGACGACACGCTCGTCAACTTGGGGTATCCACCAGAGCTGATTCGGTTGCTGCCGGGGCATCGGCAACGGTCAGGCGAGGAGCTGAGCCTCGCCCAGACGGCCGCGGTGCTTCCGGTCATCTCGACCGCGGTGCAGCTCGCCGCGAAGCGGGTCGCTCAGCAAGGGATCGAGTCTGGTTGGGATGACGACGCGTTCCTCGGGAACTTCTCGGACACGTGAGGGCCACGTCGTCGGCGAGGTCAGTTGGATATGTCCTACGGGACTGACTAGATGACTACCTCCGGACCCAACTTCCTCGCGCGTTCGGCGGTGCCAGTTCGCCTCCAGCAGGCGGGCCGCGCCGCAACTACCCCCAGCCCTGTCGTGCTCGTTTCTGGCCCGGCGGGAATCGGCAAGACCTCGCTCCTGGATCTCGTGGCCGATCGCAGTCAGGGGGCGCTGCTGCCGCCCGTCTGGCAGCTGGCTCGCAGCGAGGATCTCGACCAGGTGGTTTTGCGGGGCCTCGGTATCGCCTTGTCCCAGATTGTCGATGAGGAAGATGTGACGGCGGTCGCAGACCGTCTACGGGCAGCAGTGGCGGCACTGGCTCCGCGGGTTGGATGGGAGGTCGCAGCGGGCTTCGGGATGAGACTGCTCGACGCCGCCAGCGGAGGGCTTGCCTCGGAGTTGCGCACCCGCCTGACGCCTCTGCGTGAGGAGTTCGCCGTCCAGGGCGCCGCTGGCATCGCCGCAGCGTTGGAGGGGGTGCTGTGTCCGGATCCACTCGCCGTTGTCCTCGAGTTCGCGAGGGCGACGGAAGCAGCTGCCGGAAACCGCCCGGTCGTGTTGCGCATTGACCAGGCACAGCGGCTCAAGGAGGACGGCGTTCGCCTCCTCGCCGACCTCGCCGAACGTTCGCCAGAGGGGCTTCGCTTGATTCTCGCTTGGAGTACGAAGCACGAGCCAGATCGAGTCCGGCTTGAGCGACTCCTCGCCGACGCGGTGGGCTGCCTCGAGATAGCGCTGGAGCCACTAGATCAGGCCGAGTTGCGCGCCTGGGCGCCACCCGGCCTCGCGGTCGCCCCCGAGCAGGTACTGGCACTGACCGGCGGCAGCCCGCTGGTGATCGACGATGCCACCCGTTTCGGCCTCCCCGATACGAATCGGGACGTCATCGGCGAGCTCGTTGACCGCGCTCTCGATCGCCTTGATATTGAGGTTCGCGACGCGCTCTGCCGAATCGCCGTCTTCGGACAGCGTCCTCCCGAGCCGGTGCTTCGGGCTCTTGCCGAGCCTGCTGACTGGCCGACGGTGGAAGCCCAGCTTCGCCAGCTGGGCCTGCTTTCGGGCGGGGGGGATGCGCATGGCTGGCTCCATGAGCTGCGCCGAGGCGTCATCGTCGATGCGCTGCCCGAGGATCTACGACCTGCGTTGGCGCGCAGGGCCTACGAACTACTTCGCCCATATGCCGAGATGGACGATTCGTGGCAACTCGAGCTGTTGATGCTGGCCCGCCAGGCCGCGCAAGCCTGGGAGCCCGATACCCCGGAGCGCCGCGTTCTCGAACTTGACTGGGACCAGGTCGCTACCTTGGCCGCTCACCTTGAGTTGGCGCCCGCTTCTCTACCCAGAGTTGGTGCCGTCCAGCTGCTGCGTTACGCGAGGAACAGCTGGGAAGGCTCGGCTCAAGTCGATGCTGCCCTTGAGAGCTTGGTCACTTCGGAGGAGCTGTTGACCTTTGGGGCAGATCGCTATCCGCTGCTCGTCAAACGCGACCCGTCGGTCGACGATCTCACGGCGTTGCTCTGCGGTCGATGTATCGAGCGCCTCGGTCGCCGACCGGTCCCCGACCTGGCGGGCAGCATCGTCCTCTGGGGCGTTCGCGAGGCTCTCGGTAGCCCGCTTGAGCGTTTTGCGAGGGTTGGTGATGCGGACGTGCACTCCCTCGTGCGTCTGGCCGACGCCGTTCTTCCCGACCATGCCCGGGACGACCCTCCCCTGGCACTTATTGCTGCACTTCGCTTTCGCGGGTCCTCGGTCGCTCTCGTCGCCGCTTATGAATCCGAAGCTGAGCGCGATACAGCGCTGGCCGCGCTTCGCGATCTTCACCTGCCCCTTTTCGGCAAGCAGTTATTCGTCGAGCGTGCCATGGCATTGCCATCGGCTCCCACCGCATCGGCACGTTGGCTGCGGGCGGTTGAGCGGGCATTGGGCGCGGAACGCGATGGGATCGACGACGTGCGCGAGTCGAGTCCTCCGCCGAGCCTGGCGGACAGCGTGCACCGCAAATTCCACACCTACCAAACCGTCTTCGCACTCGCTTCTCAAGAGGAGCAATGGGCGATGGAGTTAGACAGGCGCATGGCGCTTGTTTGGACCACCCAAGGCGACTGGCTGGTAGAGGCGGAGATCCACGGTGGGCGCGACGGAGTCACTTCGACCCGGCTACCTTCGGCCTTCGCCGACGATCCGCTGAGCTACTTCCGTTTCGAGGAGGCCCTGGCGCTGTCTCCAGAGGAGAAGCTGGTCGGCCCCCGTAGTCGCACGCCTCCGAGGATTAACGACCTACCGGAGGTCGAGGCGCTTGAGCAGCTTGAAGAACGTGCCGCAGCCTACGATGGCACCCTGCCGCGAGTCGAGATCTCACTCGACCCCGTTTCCTTGCGGGCACGCTTGGAGGCTGCCTTGAAGCTCGAGCTGCAGACCGCGACAGCGCTCGCCGAGCGACTTCCTTTTTTGGAGGGCAAGCCGAGACCCTCGCCGTTGACCCTGGTTCTGGTCATTCCGTCGCACGCCAACGCCGAGGGCTGGGACTGGCGAGGTTCGCCAGCCTGCGCCTTCTACTGGCGCCAGAGCGAAGTGACGAGTGTCGATGTCGTGGCCTTAGACCGGCTCGGTACTCCCTTTGAGCAGGCCGCCGTTGAGGTGCTGGAGGGGGCTGGTATGAAGCTAGACAAAAGCCTCCTTCACTACGGCTGGTCGCGCTTGGACTCCCAACTTGCCTCTGTCCTCGGTTATCGCATCGAGTCGATCAACCTAAGCTGGACTTAGAGTTTCGAGCCTCCGAGAATGCATCGTCCACGAGTCCGCTCTCGTCATCCCCAGGTTCGTAGTCCGCGTAGATCAGCGTCGTCCGGTAGTCACGGTGCCCCATCCACGCCTGCAAGACCCGCATCGGCACGCCAGCGGCGGCGATCCTGGTGCCGAAGGTATGGCGCAGATCGTGAAAGCGGACCTCCCGCACCTCGGCCGCCTTCACCGCCTTCTTGAAGCGGCGCACCAGAGGGCCGTGGGGGAGGACCTCGCCGCTCAGCGGGTTGGCGAAGACCAAGTCGTCCTCGCCGGAGAAACGGGACTGCTGCAGGTGCGCTCGCAGCTCTGCCTCGACCTTGCTCGACAGCGGAACCGACCGTTCGCCGCTGCGGGACTTCGGCGTCGACCAGTGGCCGCGGGTGTAGTTGCGGCGGACCCGAATTCGCTTCGCCTCCCAATCGACGTCGCGCCAGCGCAGTGCGAGCAGCTCTCCCTGGCGCATTCCGGTCATCGCTGCCGTGAGGAAGATCGCCCTGTCGGTCGAACCGAACGGCACGCCGGAGGCGTCGACGGAGACGATCAGCGCGTCGAGATCCCGCTGGTTCAGAAACCGGATCTCCGAGCATTCCCGCACCTGCGGCCGGCGCACCGAGCAGCAGGGGTTGTCCTCGCACCAGCCGTTGCGCACGGCGAAGGTGAAGACCTGCGAGAGCAGCTTGAAGATGCCCAAGCGCGTATGCGCCGCTAATCCGGCCTCGGCCAGCGCCGCCATGAACTCCTCGATGTCTCTCTTCTGCACCCGGTTGACCACCAGCTCGCCGAACCGCGGCAGCAGGTGCGCGCGGAGGATCGCCCGGTAGTTGTCGAGGGTGGTCGCCTTGCGTTCGAGCGCTTCGAGATCGCGAAGCATCAGCTCGACGACGTCTGCGAACGGCAGGGTGGAGCCCCTCGCCGGCGGTCGCTCGCGAACTATCCGGCGACGCAGCTCGGCCTCGGCCTCGGTGCGGTTCAAGCCGTGGTTGGTCCCGCGCCGGCGTTTCGGTCCCAGGCGGCGGTTGACCCGTCGCCCGCCCAGATACCAGCGGCCGTACCAGACCTCGTGGCCGTTCGCCCCTCTGTGGGCATAAAGGGTGCCGGTGCCATGGGCCCGGCGGCTTCTCGTGGGGCGGCTCATGTCTCCTCCTTAGAGGCGCCCCCGGAGGCAGAGATTCGCAGTCTCCGGTCACATATGAAGAAGGCTCCTGCAGCACAAAGCTGGCGGTCTTGTCCTGCGTAGGGAATCCCCTCGTTCACGCATGGGAACTCGTCTGGAGATCGCGAGGAATGCCGCGTTACTGCCGATTTGGACCGAAATGGTCCGTAGGAGTAAGAGGCGCGATCTTTCGCGGCCTCGGCGAAAACGCTCCTTTTGCAGGACCTACGAAGTGCGGCTGAGAGGAGTCGAACCTCCACGGGTGTTTCCACCCACAAGGCCCTCAACCTTGCGCGTCTACCAGTTCCGCCACAGCCGCTCGAGGGCGAGGGATTCTAGATGTTTGCGTGCGGGGAGGTCCGCGGCTTGCGGGCGTCCGGGGGAGGCGGTAGCCTGCGAACAAGTGTTCGAAGGCGATTTGCGGCTCTTTTACCCTGGTGACCCGGCAGCGGAGGAAAACGGAACGACGATGGAACTGGACCTGACCAAGAGGCAGAAGGAGATCTTCGACTTCATCCGCAAATACGCGGCGAAGACCGGCTATCCACCAACGGTCCGGGAGATCGGCAAAGCCGTCGGCCTGCACTCTTCCTCAACCGTCCACGCCCACCTCTCCAACCTCGAGAAGCTGGGCCTGGTCAGGCGCGATCCCTCGAAACCGCGGGCGATCGAGTTGCTCTTCGACAAGGCGAAGCGGACGATCAGCCCCGGCAATGGGCTGCCGCTGGTCGGACAGGTCGCCGCCGGTGCGCCGATCCTGGCCGAAGAGAACATCGAGGAGTACCTCGAGATCCCCGACGTGATCGGCGGCGAGGACGGCGACTACATCCTCCAGATCCGCGGCGAAAGCATGAAAGACGCCGGCATCCTCGAGGGCGACTACGTGATCGTCCGCCCCAGCGACGACGCCGGCAACGGCGAGATCGTCGTCGCCCTGATCGGCGAGGAGGCGACCGTGAAGCGGATCTACCGCGAAAAGGACCACATCCGCCTGCAGCCGGAAAACGAGGAGATGGAGCCGATCCTCACCACCGAGGCGCGGGTGCTGGGAAAGGTCGTCGGCGTTTTCCGCAAAGTCTGAGCCGCCTAAGGCCAGCGACCCGACTGAATTAGCTTCTTGTAGCGCCGCTGTTTCCGGCGCGCGTCCCATAGGAGCAGCGGCAGCAGCCGCATCGCGAGGCGCGGGAAGATGTTGACGAGCCGGAGCATCGGGCCGCGCCAGCGAGGGACGATGAGGATCGGGCGGGGGCGCTCGGTCAGCTTGCCGACCTCCTTCGCCACCTCCTCGGCGGTGAGAAGTCGCCCGGAGAAGGAGGGGGCGGTGTCGAGGTCGTCGAGCTTGTCTTCCAGCATCGGCGTCCAGATCCCGTCCGGGCAGACGGCCGAGATATGGACCCCCTTGCTGCCGGTGCGGCGGAGGTCGAAGAAGGTGCCGAGGGTGAAAGCCATCGCCGCGTGCTTGCTGGCCGAGTAGGCGACCTCGCCCGGCGCGGCGACGAGGCCCGCCAGCGAGACCACGTTGACGACGTGTCCCCTGCCGGTTGCCCGCATCGGCCCGAGCGCCGCGATCGTCCCGTTCATCAGCCCGGTGACGTTGACGTCGAGCATCGTCTGCCGCAGCTCGGCGCTCTGCTCCCAGGGCGGGCCGGGGAAGAAGACGCCGGCGTTGTTGACCCAGAGGTCGAGCGAGCCGGTGCGGCCGATCGAGTCCGCCAGCCCGCGACAGGCCGCCTCGTCGCGGACGTCGAGGGCAGAGCCCCTCGCCTCGCCGCCCAGCTCGGCGGCGACTTGGTCGGCGGCGCCGGCGTCGACGTCGGTGACGTGGACGCGGTAGCCGCGCTGGACGAGCTCAGCGGCGATCGCGCGGCCGAGGCCGCTGCCGGCGCCGGTGACCACCGCCGTTCGCATACTCGCCACCATAGCCGCCGCACCCTTGGCTGGACGGGGTCGCCGAGCTACCCTTGACGGGCGGGCCGAGCGGACCGCGGGGGGAGAGAAAACCCCTCGAGGAAAGTCCGGACACCACAGGGCAGGGCGGTGGGTAACGCCCACCCGGGGAAACCCGCGGGAAAGTGCCACAGAAATGACACGGCCGATGGCGCGGCCTCAGCTGAGTCGCGTACAGGCAAAGGTGAAATGGTGCGGTAAGAGCGCACCGGCGTCGCGGTGACGCGGCGGCCAGGCAAACCCCGCCCGGTGCAAGGCCAAGCAGGACCGTCGACCCGGCTCGGCGAGGTCCAGGTAGGCCGCAGAGATAGATGGCCGCTCAAGACAGGATCCGGCTTACAGGCCCGCTAAGGAAAAAGCCTCCATTCGGGGGCTTTTTCTATTGCTGCGAAGGGGTGTCTGAGCTTGACCGTCACATGCGAGGGGAAAACTCAGGCACCCCTGCCGGGGACCTGTGCACCGTTTTCTGTCTTAGCGTTTGCTAATCTGCCGCCAACTTCCGCTGAATCTTCGCCTACATAACGCGAGGAGCGGGGGACCCAATCAGTTGGGGCGAGTCGCGGCAACTGCCGCGTAGCGCAGCTCTTTCAGCGCGAGCCCGTCAGCTAACCCCGCAAGCGCCTGGAAAGAGATGCAGACGATCAACCAAACCTCCCTGCGCTGGGCGCTTGCCCTGGCCGCCTTCCTCGCCCTCTTCGCCGGGCTCGCGACCGGTGCCCGCGCGGCTACCGGCGGCGCCGGCAGCTACACCGCCAGCGCCCCCAACGGCGAGGAGCTCGCCTTCGGGGCCTGGCGCTACGGCGGCGCCAGCTGGTACGGACCGGGCCTCTGGGGCCGTAAAACCGCCTGCGGCCAGACGCTGCGGCCGCAGACGATGGGGGTCGCGCACAAGACGCTGCCCTGTGGCACCACGGTCAAGTTCGCCTACCACGGGCGCGCCGTGGTCACCCAGGTGATCGATCGCGGCCCCTACGTCCACGGCCGGGCCTGGGACCTGACGAAAGCGGTCAGCGACGCGCTCGGCTTCGAAGGCGTGGGCCGGGTCCGCTACGCGATCGCCCTCGAGTACGCCCGCCGCTGATTCCGCCCTCTCCAGCCGCTCCGCGGGCTAGGCTGCCGTGTTCAGGCAGGGTCCGAGAACGAGAGGAGCAGCGTTGATGTCGAGGTTTTCGCAGGGAGCAGTAACCGCCGCCGGGATGCGAAGGGGGCATTGGCTGGTTTTGGGACTGGTCGCCTGCTCGCTCCTGCTCCTCGTCAGCCTCACCTCGAGCAGCGACGCGGCGAAGGCCGTGAGGACGACGGTGATCCTCGGACAGACCGCCACCGAGCCCGATCCCTCCTGCCCCGACCTGCCCTGCCAGGCGATCGGCAGCGTCACCGGGTTTCAGGTCAACAACGGCCAGACGCGGCTCCCGTTCCTCGTTCCCCACGACGGGACGATCAAGGCCTGGACGCTGACCCTGGCGCAGCCGACCAACAGCCAGCGGGCCTTCTTCAACGGCTTCTTCGGGACGCCGCCGCAGGCGCGCCTGGCGATCCTCCACCGCGTCCCCGGCACCAACCCGCCCCGCTACACGCTGCGGCGGCAGGGGCAGGTCCAGGTTCTCTCGCCCTACCTCGGGCAGACGGTCAAGTTCAGCGCCAATCTCAAAGTCGAAAAGGGCGACATCGTCGGCCTCACCGTCCCCACCTGGGCCCCGGCCTTCGCCCAGGACCTCAGCGCCGACAACGTCTGGCGCGCCAGCCGCGAACCCGGCACCTGCAAAAACGCCACCGACATCCGCCAGGGCGAGCCCCAGGAAAAGGTCGGCACCCGCGCCACCTACGGCTGCAAATACACCACCGCGCGGCTGCTCTACACCGCGACCCTGGTCGAGGCGCGGTAGCCCCCAGCCGCTTACGCGACTGGGGGGAGCGCCCGCGGACCGCCCTGGTCTTTGGGCAGCGCTGCCGCGCTGGCGATCAGGCTCTGGAACTCGTTCAGCGCCAGGTGCCCGACCGCCTCGAGGATCTCCTCGTCGGTCCAGCCGATTTCACGCGCCTCCTCGTGGAGGTGGAGGGGCGGGGGGCCCTCCGGGTCCAGCGTCTCCTTGAGGAAGGTGAGCAGGGCCGCCTCCTTCGGGTCGGCGGAGGTGAAGCTGCGGGCTTTCGAGACCTCGTCGAGGCCCAGCCCGGCCCGGCGCGCGGACTTCGCGTGCTGGGCGATGCTGTAGTTGTCTTCACGGTGCTCGGCGACAGCCAGCGCGATCCGCTCTCTCGTCGCCTGCGGCAGGACGCCGCCGCGGAGCTCCGAGCGCATCCGCGTGTACGCGCGCAGAACAGCCGGTGCCCCGGCGAGCACGCCAACGAACTTCGTTACCGCGCCGCCGGCGGCCTGGATGCTCTTGATGAGAGGAGCGCTCTCGTCAGGCGCCGTCAGCTCGTCGTGGATCTGAAATCTGCTTACTGCGGTTTTTACCGTCAACTCGGTTCTCGCTTCTGGCTCTGCTATCGGGCGGCATTTCGCTTTACAGAGCCTTTATCTGGCCTTTACTTTACTTTTAGCCGCTTACTTACTTGACGTAAGTTATACCTAGTTAACCCGACGCTTTCAAGCCGTTACGCCGCTCTTTTCTTTACCCGTATTACGGCTTTCCGCACCCGTTTGGTTCATTCGCCTATCGTTGCGGCCTTCCCCAGCCAAGGAGGCAAGCAGGCATGGCCGAGCAACCCAGCAGCGCCGCCGACGTAATCCAGCTCGTCAAGGACCATGACGTCCGCTTCATCCGCCTCTGGTTCACCGACGTCCTCGGCCAGCTGAAGAGCTTCTCGGTCAACGCCTCCGAGCTGGAGGACGCCTTCGAAGGCGGGATGGGCTTCGACGGCTCCTCGATCACCGGCTTCAACCCGATCGAGGAGTCCGACATGCTGGCCGTGCCGGACCCGAGCACCTTCGCCCTGATCCCCTGGCGGCCCGAGGACGACGCGGTGGCGCGGATGTTCTGCGACATCCAGGTGCCGGGCGGGGGTCCCTACGAGGGCGACCCGCGCTGGATCATGCGGCGGGCGCTGAAGCGGGCCGAAGAGCTCGGCTTCGACGCCTACAACATCGGCCCCGAGCTGGAGTACTTCTACTTCCGCTCCGCCAAGCCGGCGGGCGGGGTGCCCGAGCCGCTCGACGAGGGCGGGTACTTCGACCTGACCACGCTCGACGCCGGCTCCGACCTGCGGCGGGAGACGGTGCTGGCGCTGGAGAAGATGGGGATCCACGTCGAGTACACCCACCACGAGGTCGGCCCCTCCCAGCACGAGGTCGACATGCGCTACAAGAACGCGCTCGAAATGGCCGACGACTGCATGACGTACCGGATCGTCGTCAAGGAGTACGCGATGAAGTACGGCTACCACGCGACCTTCATGCCGAAGCCGCTGTTCGGCGAGAACGGGTCGGGGATGCACGTCCACCAGTCGCTCAGCCGCGACGGCAGGAACGCCTTCTACGACGAGGAGGACCCGTACTACCTCTCGGCGACGGCGAAGTCGTTCATCGCCGGCCAGCTCAAGCACGCGCGCGAGATCTCGCCGCTCTTCGCGCAGTGGGTCAACTCCTACAAGCGCCTCGTTCCCGGCTACGAGGCGCCGGTCTACCTCGCCTGGTCACGGCGCAACCGCTCGGCCCTGATCCGGGTGCCGCTCTACCACCCCGGCAAGGAGTCGGCGACCCGGGCCGAGCTGCGCTGCCCCGATCCCGCCGCCAATCCCTATCTCTGCTTCGCCGGGATGCTGCAGGCGGGGCTGGAAGGGATCGAGAAGGGCTACGAGCTGCCCGAGCCGATGGAGCAGAACCTCTACCACCTCTCCCAGGACGAGCTCGCCCACCAGGGGATCGAGCAGCTGCCGGCGACGCTGGGCGAGGCGATCGAGGTGGCGGCCGAGTCGGAGCTGGTCCTGCGCACGCTCGGCGAGCACACCTTCCGCCGCTTCGTGGAGATCAAGCGGCAGGAATGGGACGACTATCGCGTCCAGGTCACCCCGTACGAGATCGAAAACTTCCTTCCCATCCTCTGAGCAAATTCAGCGAACGCTGAAAAGGGGCCTCTATAGGGGCAGGAATTCAGCGTTCGCTGAGAAGTTTCCGCAGCTCGCCGGGAGCGGTCACCGGCAGCTTGCAGGTGAAGTTCTCGCAGACGTAGGCGGCGGGATTGCCTTCGACGGTGGTGCGGCCGGCCAGTAGCGGCGGTTGCTCGGTGCCCTCGGGACCGCCGGCGAGGACGAGGTGGGATCTGTGCCTCTCGCGCACCACCATCGCGAGCTCGTTCAGGTCGTCGCCGACCAGGGCGACCTCGCGGGTGGGGGAGAGGTTGAAGTCGAGCGCGCGCAGCAGGTGGGCGAAGGCGTCGGGATGTTCGACCGCGGGTTTGCCGAAGAGGGCGAAGACCCCCTCTGCCTGCTCCGTGTAACGGCGCTCGCCGGTCAGCGCCGCCAGGCGCAGCAGGCCCATCGCGGCGGAGCTGTTGCCGGAGGGGATCGGGTGGTCGCCGACCTCCTTGCGGCGGGCGATCAGCTCCTCGTGGTCGGAGGAGGTCGAGTAGAAGCCGCCTCGCTCCGCGTCGCCGAAGCGCTCGATCGTCGTCTCCGCCAGCGATTGCGCCTCCTCGAACCAGCGTGCCTCGAAGCTCGCTTCGTACAGCGCCAGCAGCGCCTCGAGCAGGAAGGCGTGGTCCTCGAGATAGGCGTTGAGGTGGGCGCGGCCGTCCTTGTAGGTGCGCAGGAGGTTGCCGTCGGGGCCGCGGAGCTCGGTGAGGACGAACTCGGCGCCGCTGCGGGCGGCTTCGAGGTAGTCCTCGCGGCCGAGCACGGCGCCGGCGTCGGCCAGCGCTGCGATCGCCAGCGCGTTCCAGGAGGCGAGGCACTTGTCGTCGAGGCCGGGCCACACTCGCTGCGAGCGGGCTTCGAACAGCGCCTGTCGCGCCTCGGCCAGGCGGGGCGGCTCCTCCGCGACGGCGCCGCCGGCGAGGTGGAGGACGTTGGCGCCCTCGAAGTTGCCGCGCTCGCTGACCCCGTAGAACTCGATCGCCGACTCGCCCGCCTCGCCCAGCACCTCGCGGATCTGCGCCGGCGTCCAGACGTAGAAGCGCCCCTCCTCGCCCTCGGAGTCGGCGTCGAGCGCCGAGTAGAAGCCGCCCTCGGGGCCGCGCATCTCGCGCAGCATCCAGTCCAGCGTCTCTTCGCAGACGCGGCGGTAGCGCTCGTGCCCCAACTGCTGCCAACCGTGCAGGTAGGCGCGGGCGAGCAGGGCGTTGTCGTAGAGCATCTTCTCGAAGTGGGGGACGAGCCAGATCGCGTCGACCGAGTAGCGGGCGAAGCCGCCGCCGAGCTGGTCGTAGATGCCGCCGGCCAGCATCCCGTCCAGGGTCAGCTCGACCACCTCGGTCTCGCCGCGGGCGAGGAGCAGCTCGAGCGCGGAGGCGGGCGGGAACTTCGGGGCGCCGCCGAAGCCGCCGTGGCGGCGGTCGACCGCCGCCAGCAGCCGCTGCACCGCCCCCTCCAGCGTGTCCGGCCCCGGCAGCTCACGCGGCTCGACCGCCCCGATCGCCCCCAGCCGCTCGCGCACCGCCGGTGCCCGTTCCCGGATCTCCTCGCGCCTGTTCTCGTAGGCGTCGACGACCGCTTCCATCACCATCCGGAAGCTCGGCATCCCGCGGCTCTCGTCCGGGGGGAAGTAGGTGCCGCCGTAGAAGGGGACGCCGTCGGGGTCGAGGAAGACGGTCATCGGCCAGCCGCCGTGGCCGCTGATCGACTGCACCGCCTCCATGTAGATCGCGTCGACGTCGGGGCGCTCCTCGCGGTCGACCTTGACGCTGACGAAGTGTTCGTTCATGTAAGCGGCGGTCTCGGCGTCCTCGAAGGACTCGCGCTCCATCACGTGGCACCAGTGGCAGGCGCTGTAGCCGACCGAGAGCAGGATCGGCCTGTCCTCCTCGCGCGCCCGCGCCAGCGCCTCGGCCCCCCACGGGTACCAGTCGACCGGGTTGTCCCGGTGCTGGAGCAGGTAGGGGCTGGTCTCCTGGGCGAGGCGGTTCGGCATCGCCCTGAACCTACCCGGCAGACAGCAAGTCAAGTATTCGCCGCTGGCGCTCGCTGAAAGTTGGGTCTATCTGCCGGTTTTCGCGAGAGGGGGTGCGCCGGGCCGGGTAACCGATTACGGTCAACCTCTTGATCGGAAACAGCGGCAAGTCGGGTCAGCCGGATCCGGCGGTGGATGCAGCGCTGGCAAAGCTCGCGCCCGAGGACCGGGCGGCGGTGCAGGGTGCGCTCGAGCGGGCCGAGAAGACCGAGGCCGAACTCCGCTACCTCGCCGACCACGATCCGCTGACCGGGCTCTTGAACCGGCGCCGGTTCCGCTCCGAGCTCGACCAGCACGTCTCCTTCACCGCCCGCTACGGCGGTCGCGGTGCGGTGATGGTGATCGACATCGACGGGCTGAAGGAGATCAACGACCGCCACGGCCATCGGGCCGGCGACACCTTGATCCGGCGGGTCTCCGAGATCCTCCGCGAACGGGTGCGGGCGACCGACCTCGTCGCCCGACTCTCCGGCGACGAGTTCGCGGTGCTGATGGCGCAGACCGACACCGCCGGCGCCCTGCAGCTCGGCGAGGACCTGCGCAGCCAGGTGGCCGAGGGGCTGCCGCTCAACTCCGAGATCGGCGGGGCGACGATCAGCGTCGGGATCACGATGTTCGGCAGCAAGGAGGGCGGCGCCGCCGAGGCGGTGCTGGTCGCCGCCGACCAGGCGATGTACCAGGCGAAGGCGGAGGGGCGGAACCGGATCATGCTCTTCCACGCGCCGGGCGAGAGCGAGAGGGTGGTGCGGACGCAGACGACCACCGCCAGGATCCGCGACGCCCTCACCCACAACCGGCTTCGCCTCGCCACCCAGCCGATCCGCAGCCTCGCCTCCGGCGGGATCGAGCGCTACGAGCTGCTGCTGCGGATGACCGGCGACAGCGGCGAGCTGCTGCCGGCCTCCTCGTTCATCGAGGCGGCCGAGCGCTCGGGGATGGTGCAGGAGCTCGACCGCTGGGTCGTGGCGCAGGCGCTGCAGCTGATCGGCGAGCGCGAGCGCGCCGGGGCGCCGGTCTCCCTCCACATGAACATCTCCGGGGCCTCGGTCACCGACCTCTCGGTGCTCGAATACATCGAACGGCGGCTCGACGAAGGCGAGGCCGACCCCGCCCGCTGCACCTTCGAGATCACCCAGACGGCGCGGGTCGAGGACTACGAGACCGCCGCCGGCTTCGCCGACCGGTTGACCGAGTTCGGCTGCGAAGTGGCGATCGACGACTACGGCGCCGGCTTCGGCCCCTTCGCCTACCTGAAGAAGGTTCCCTTCGACGTGATCAAGATCGACGGCACCTTCATCCGCGACATGCCGCGCAACGACGCCGACCAGCTCGTCGTCAAAGCGATCGTCGAAATCGCCCGCGGCCTCGGCAAGCGCACGATCGCCGAGTTCGTCGAGGACGAGGACACGACCCAGATGCTGCGCGAGTACGGCGTCGACATGGCCCAGGGCTACCACCTGGGGCGACCGACCGACGCCGAGGAGCTAGCCGCCGCGTAGCTGCGCCCGCTTGATCTTGCCGCTGCTGGTCTTCGGCAGCTCGGCGGCGAACTCGACGATGCGGGGGAACTTGTAGGGGGCGGTCTCGCGTTTGCAGTGCTCCTGCAGCTCGCGGGCGAGCTCGTCGCCTGAGGTGCTGTCGCCGGGGCTTCCGTCGCGGAGGACGACGATCGCGCGGACGACGGAGCCGCGCTCGGGGTCGGGGGCGGCGACCGCGGCGGCGTCGGCGACGGCGGGGTGGGAGAGGAGGGCGGACTCGACCTCGGTCGGGCCGATCCGGTAGCCGGAGGAGAGGATGATGTCGTCCCCCCGGCCCTCGAAGAAGAGGTAGCCGTCCTCGTCGGCGTGGACGAGGTCGCCGGTCGGCCACCACTCGCCCTCGAAGCGCTCGCCGTCGAGGTAGCGGGAGAAGAAGGTGGGGGCGCTGTTCGCGCGCAGCTGCAGCTCGCCCGCGACGATCCGGGTCTCGAAGCCGGGGAGGGGGCGGCCCATCGAGCCCTGCCGCACCGGCTCGCCGACCACGTTTGCCGTCACCTGCCCGGTCTCGGTCTGGCCGTAGCCGTCGGCGGGCTCGAGGCCGGTCATCTCGCGGAAGGCGGCGATCGTCTCCGGGTCGAGCGGCTCGCCGGCGGAGACCATCCGCCGCAGCGCCGGCAGCGGCCGCAGCGCGGTGCGGCGGGCCAGCATCCGGTACTCGGTCGGCGCCTGGCAGAGGACGTTGACCCCGAGCGCCTCGGCGAAGTCGAGCCGCTCGGCCGGCTCGAAGCGGCCGTCGTGGATCACCGCGGCGGCGCCGGTGAGCCAGGGGGCGAGGAAGACGTTGCGAGCCGACTTCGACCAGCCGGTGGCGGTCGTGCACCAGGCGAGGTCGCCCTGGCGCGAGCCGAACCAGTGCTCGGCCTGGGTCTGCTGTCCGAGCAGGTAGCGGTAGGCGTGGACGACGCCGCGCGGCTCGCCGGTGGTGCCGGAGGTGAAGACGATCAGCGCCGGGTCCTCCGGCCCCATCTCCTCCACCGCCGCCGGCGTCTCCTGCGGCCGGTCCTCGTCCATCGCCGCGGCGACGTCGGCCATCGTCATCGCCGGCACCCCGTCCGGCAGCTCCGCCAGCAGCTCCTCCTCGCCGACGCAGAGCTTCGGGCTGGCGACCGCGACCCGGTGTTCGAGGTCGTGCCGGCGCAGCATCGTGCTGCAGGGCAGCGCCACCGCCCCCATCCGCCAGCAGGCGAGCAGGCTCAACACCCACTCGATCCGGTTGCCGACCAGCGTCATCACCACGTCCCCCCCCCCGG